>ENA-OWNT01000133-OWNT01000133.1-seawater-metagenome-genome-assembly--contig:-NODE-133-length-221269-cov-6.752600_pt1 | contig 221269 bp, 214 predicted proteins | sample MGYA00238136_ERZ651165 | MGnify/ENA primary metagenome ERZ651165 (study PRJEB26861, sample SAMN08777766) | seawater metagenome | isolation source: coastal seawater | place: USA: Florida | collected...
TTGTGTGAGAGCTTTGGATTTTACTCTGATTAACACCTTCTTTCACTTCATACAGTACCGGACAACGCTATTTAGGGAGGGGTTGGTTAGTAAATCAAACCAAAACTTAACCGGAATCCCCTGTTTTTCACAAAATATTTCCCTGTTATCTCCTGATAAACAGGCAAATTTTCATAACCCGGCGCAAACCTGTGCATCTTCAACTTTCACCGGATATGAAGCTCCGTAACTGCACTAAGGCTTCCTCTGCGGAGATGCCATCGCGTGACCAATCCCACTCACTATTATCGGCTGAGGCAACTCCCCCGGCGCGAATAGTCGTCTCTTTCCACAACGCAATGCTATTATCAGTGAATGGCGCATAGCGTGCTGGGTCAGAGATGCCGAGTACCATCGCTGTTTTTGCCCCCGATGCCGCTGCTAGATGGGTCAATCCGGTATCATTCCCTATGTAGAGTAGTGCCTCTGCCGCTAAAGCTCCAATTTCAGGAAATGTCAGTGTTCCCGCAAAGATCGCCGCCTGTTTTTGCAGACCATTCTGCACCGCATCCAGTATCGGAACATCATCGGGACCCGCCACCATCACAATCTCTGCATCATAGTCATCTGCCAGCACATTCCCGACCGCCGCAAAATTCTCCGGTAGCCAGCGTTTACTATCCAGCACCATCCCGGGGTTACTTCCGCCAGCCGGATTGATGACGATGTAGGGTTTATCGCTATGGAATTTCGCTTTGATTGACTGTTTCGCTGTCTCTAATACAGGCAAATTCACCTGATAGCCTGTTGTGTTGACGTTTAGCTCGGCAACCGTATCCAGATAGATTTGTGCTTCGTGAATCGCATCATCCGGGTTGATTTTGTGCTTGACCGTGTAGCCGAATCCGCGCCCGTCACTATCAATGCCAACCCGTGTTTCGATACCACTCAACAACACAGCTAAAGTCATCAGTGGCGAACGCACCAGCGAAATCACTATGTCGAATTTACCGGAACGCATCTGTCTCACGAATTGCCAGAATCCCGCCCATGATTTAACAGGCATGGCAGCATTTCCTGTATCGAGGATCGCATCCACCGCCGGATGGTATTCGACTGCACGACGTGACCATCCCCCGACAGCCCAGGTGATATGTGCGTCAGGGTAAGCATACCGCAGAGCAGATAAGGCGGCAGTTGCGACTACCACATCCCCGATACAACAGGGTCGAATAAACAAAATCCGCATCAATTCCCCTTTTTGAAGGGTTTCAATGCGCCCCGGCTCAAGCTGATGATAGCCGCACCGAGTATCACCGAGAGCAATCCCATGAAGACCACGCTGAATATTTGATAGAGCAATACGAGTTGCATGATGTCAAACACAATCGCAAATAATAGTGTCCAGGTCAGAATCAACATCACATTACGGATGGTTTGTCCCTGTACTTGAGGTCTCGCCTGAACAGTCTCTTTGAGCATAAGGGTTGTGTTGCTATCCATGCGCTGGAAAATCAGGCGGTAGAGCAAACCTATCACTGTATTATGCCGGAAATAACCCACATGTGACCGTGCCGGAGCAGGGAAATGATGGCTCTTAATCAGCACATTGTTGACTGCCTGTTCGCGCATGGTGAATTTACGTGGATTCGGGGTATAGAGTGCCCCGCTAACATAATCTTCCTGTGACCAGAAATTAATCCATCGAAAATTGGGGACGCCGTTCTCACGCGCAAAGGGAGATGAGCTAATATCCCCGCGAATATCATCGGTAATCAATTCAAAAGGACGATACAAGCCGGATTTACTCTCGAAGAAATAGTGAATTTTATCGACCGGGCTACCCATCGTGACAAAATAGCGGATGTTGGATGTGTCGATTTTTTCGCCATTCTTGCTGAGTGTCATCGGAAGTGGCAAACCACCTCCACCTGTCCCCAGATAGCGTATATTGTCCGGTTCTGCTTCATCGGTCTCAAATTGACTGGCATTATCAATTGCGCGATTGTGTCGTCCGATGGTCAGCAAAGTATCATAAGCAATCGTCGTTCCCAGACTGTGGGAAACGAAAATCACCCGTTCACAACCATTATGATTGAGAACATGAGTCGTTGTCTCCAGACCCGTTTTCAGAATTTCTGTGCGTTTAGCGAATTTTTCACTGGTTTCTTCGTAAGTTGCCCATAATTGCACATCCCCGACATAATCCCGCAAAAACCGTGCCACCAGCGAGGGCAATGGCAATATCAGAAACAGAGTGACGTAAAAAATGATTGCAAGCGGATCATTCGACAGAAAATTTTCAAAGCTGAGTTCATAGAATGTCAGATAGAGAATGCGCCCGATGGTCATAATCGGGACAACGGTGAGAATATAGCCGATGGTCAGAAACACGAAAAAATTCCAGAATTCGGTGCGATTCATGTGTCGTCGCCATTGATGGGTTAATGTCAATAGCCCGTCTTTGTCATCGTTTTCTGCTTCGCTTTTGAGGTACTTCACAAATTCACTATATTTGCCATCCCGTTTGCGACCACGCATGGCTTCGTCACAGAAATCATTGTAAAGTGCGATTAATTTTTGCAGGGGAATAAATTGCGGGCTATTCGGATGCAATTTTTGCCAGAGACTATATAGATAGCTGATTCGCAAGCGCCGATGGGTATGCCATTCGCTTTGCCAGATTGTTAACGGGGTAAAAATATGCCCGATAAACCACTTGAATACACCCCATCCGGTTGTCCCGGTGGTGGTCAAAGGCGCCCAGTAAACTTCATAAAAACGGTATTCTTCGCCATCCCGATTGAATGTGACATAGCCAATATTGTCATTTGTAATATCACTGCGTGAGGGTTCGACTTTGACCTGAAAGCGTTCCAGTCGATTATCTTCCTGCACCAGTGAATAATCATCGAATGATTCTAAGAGACGGCTCAGTTCTTCATATCGGCTCTGTTGTCCGATACCGTGAAAGTAAATGACCGCCGTAAATTTTTTCTCACCTGACATTGTGTTCCCCCGTATTATTTATCTGTAGGGACACACCGACGGTGTGTCCCTACGATTGGTGATTTCTATTTTAAGTGTAGCCTCGATTAAACATCCTGCAAGCAATAACCCTTAAATATCGAAGGCATCCGGTAAAGAGGCTGTAAAAGTGCGTTCAGAGAAATTATCACTCTCCGGTAGTGTGATTTTGTGAGCATGAAGGTAGAGTCTATCGAATTGTGCGGCGTTATTATTGTAGATGCGGTCTCCGAGAATAGCCGCATCATAGTGCGCGAGATGCACCCGCAATTGATGTGTTCGTCCGGTTTTTGGCATGAGATTGACACATTGTCGGTCATCAACTGTTTTTACGATTTCATATTCAGTGATTGCCAGTTTGCCGCCGGACTCAACCACTGTCATCACATTGCGTTTTTTAGGATGATTGTCTAAACGCAGGTCGATTGTGCCGGACTCAGATAGACGATTGGGTGCAGAGACAATCGCGACGTAACGCTTGATAATCGTCTGTGCTTTGAAAGCCGTATCCAGGTAACGATTGATTGCCCCGCCGCGAGTTAAGAGAATCACGCCCGAAGTATCTCTATCCAACCGATGAAAGAGAGTGACTTTGCCAAAATGCGATGTTGCCATATCCAGTAAATTTGCCTGATTCCCATGTTGTCGCCCCTGTGAGAGCAATCCGGCAGGCTTATTGATAGCGATTACATCGCCCTCATCGGCAATAATCCATGACTCATCAAATTTTTGTGGTGATTGCGGTAGCGCATCCGGCACAGATTGCAGAGTCAATGTATCGCCATTGTTGACTTTCCATGAATTGAGCCAGACCGTTTTTCCGTTAACCTGTACCTGCTTATCCTGAATCAGTTGATTGACCGCTTTTCGTCCGACATCCGGCAAAGCATCACGCAGCACACGGTCAAGCCGGGCGGGTTTGTTGAGATTGTTGATGGTGATTTGTTTTTTTGTCATAAAAACCTTCTGTAGGGACACACCGACGGTGTGTCATTACAACAATCGCCATGATAAGCGCAGGTGTGGGTGATTGGTAGGTCAGGCATATGGGAAACTGAGCTTGATATGACCTATACCCGGTTGAAAAGGTATAGCAGAGTATTTCATCATGCGAAAATGGATTTTCATCAGCCTGATTTTATTGCTGACAGGTATTTCACAGGCGCAGGAACAAACCCCTTATGAGATTGCACTTGAGCATATTCTTGAAGTGGAGCGAACGGGTGGCTGCGGGAATAAAAGGGCACACCAACGGTATGCCCCTACAGATTACTTCCATGTTTTGCGGAGGACGCGAATCCAGTTCTGGTGGGTGAGTTTGTTGAGGGATTCTTCGTCGTAGCCAGCATCTTCTAAGGCGGCAACCAGTTTCGGCAGACCTGCCACATCACCAATTTCTGACGGAATGCCCGCACCATCAAAATCTGACCCTAAGCCCACACGGTCAATGCCGAGCACCTCGACCATGTAATCAATATGTTTGACCATTGTGGCAATCGGTGTCGCAGAACGTTCTTCGGCTGTAACGCCTTTGCCACCATCTTCACGCAAAAATGCAGTCGCGAAGTTCAAGCCGACCATGCCATCACTCTCTTTAATGGCTTCGAGTTGCTTATCAGTCAGGTTGCGGGGAGTTTGCGAAAGCGCATGAACATTGGAATGAGTCGCAACCAGTGGGGCATCGCTAATTTTCGCCACATCCCAAAAACCTTTTTCATTGAGATGCGACAGGTCAACCATGATGCCCATCTCATTGCATTTTCTGACCAGGGCTTTCCCTGCATCGGTCAGACCATCGCCTGTATCCGGTGAGTGCGGGAATCGGAACGGCACACCATGTCCGAAAATATTCGGGCGACTCCAGACTATGCCCAGCGAACGCAACCCCGCCTGATAGAACACTTCCAGAGCATCCAGATTTTCATCAATCATACCGACACCTTCAAAGTGCAGAATCATTGCCAGCACATCGTTTTCGATGCAGTCTTCTAATTCATCGACGGTGCGCGTGATTTTGACCTGACCATCGGATTGTGCTTCAACATCAAACAGAGTACGCATCATTTTGAATGCGGATTGCTGTGCAAAGCCTAATTCAAGCGGTGGCGGCATCGGAATCGTGGTCGGATCAGAAATATCAGCGTTTCTAAAGGCTTCCATATCTTCCGGCGGATTAGAAACAAACATTGCGAAGAAACCACCCGCAAAACCACCTTCTTTCGCACGCGGTAGATCAATGTGTCCGGTTTCGCTTTTCTCAAAGAAGCTGCGTCCTGCGCCTCTGTGTGTATCAAATAAATGCAGAACGGTATCGTTATGCCCATCAAAAATCGGGTATTTCGCCATTTCAAAAAATCTTTCTGTTGGATGATATATCCTGCATAGTGTAGCGCTATTGGCACAGAGCCGATAGGGACAGGCATAAGACCAGAACGACGCTATTCCTACGGTATAAAAAGTTGTTGTTATCTTTTGCTCTTTTTGAATAAATTAGAGCTGTAGAAAATACTGAGAATTGTAGGGATGGATCAGCGTATCCATCCGTTTCCTGTTCGGACGTATACGCCGATATGTCCCTACATCTGAAAAATTATAGGGAGAATGTTATGTCACGAATAATGCGTCTCGGTTTAATCTCGGATACACACATGCCTGACCGTTGGGCGACACTGCCGGAACGAATTTTTGAGATTTTTGCGGATGTAGACCTGATCTGCCATGCGGGAGATGTCGGAGAATTACGGGTACTGGATGAATTGAGTGCCTGTGCGCCTGTGATTGCCGTACATGGTAATGATGAAACCGAAGAAGCCACAAACGCATTGCCCTATCTACAGACAATCAGTGCTGCCGGACACCGACTCGTGATGACCCATGCTCATTATCCGGTACGCTCCGAAGAACTTGCTAGCCGAACCAATGATTGGGAATCGAAATTTGTACGCCGGGCAGATTTTGCAAAACAACATGGCGCATCAATTTGTGTTTACGGGCATTTACACATTCCGCAGGTCTTAGAATATGATGGCATTTTGCTGATTAACCCCGGTGCGATTGCTGCCGGAAATCCCTGGACACGCCAACTGGTGCAGACGGTTGCCATTCTCACTCTGGACGCCGATAAAGCCCCGCAGGTTCAGCATATTGACCTCGCGACAGGTGAAGAACATGCGCCATTCTATGATGCACGTGGATTCCTGGAAACCAATATCGCCTATAGTGAAGCCATTTTTGAAGATCATTTCATGCCGCATCGTGAATTTGTCTACAACGAATTACGTCCAATAGAGTTAGAGACAGTTCATCATGCGTTACTCTCAATTTGCCATGAGGTCTGGGCAGGAGAAAGAGACATCGTCACCACAGAAGCCTTGATGCAGCGTTTTCTGGCAATTGATAATGCCGATGTACAGGATGCGCTGATGCAACACCCCTATTTTTCACAGTATATATAGTTAGCGGTTGAGATGTATCTCAACCCTACGAAATGCCTGTAAAATCACGGCTTATGTAGGGATGGAATACATTCCATCCGATGAAGAAGTAAATTACTGATAGTGCTTCGGGAGTTCCTGAAACAGACGTATCAGTTGGCTGACTTTTTCCTGATTTTCGTCTGTGCTGATGGTCTGTAATGTGCGGATAAGCAACTCGTCTGCGGCACGATGGGCATCTTTTTCAATAAAAGGTTTTGTATTGAGGATGCGTTCCATAGTCTCAACGATCACATCCAGTGAATCCGCGATGAGTAAGTCGCGACGGTCAACACGCAGAGGTCCCAATGAAGGTACATCAAACTGGACAATCACCACATCTTTACGGACTTCCTGCACCGTAAGCCCTTCTGTTCCCTGTGGAATTTTAACGACAATGGTGGTTTCTAAGATGTAGCCATCTAAATCATTTTTTGCCACGACCGGAACAGACATCGAATACCTTTGAAATTTACACAAACAGATAGAGTAATCAGGCTATTAGATTACTCTATCCCCTGTGTGTTCGCAAGCAATCAATACAACAATTGCTGTTTCCATTTTTTCTTAGGATTGCTCAACCTGGCAAGATGAATCATGAGACCGAAAATCATGCCGGGTAAGAATCCACCGAGATGCGCGAAATGCCCTGTCCCTCCGACATTGATCGTGTTGAGCGATTCAATAGCACCACTGGCATCACGAAATAGAATAATCCCGAGGAAAATCCACGCAGGCCATTCCATGTACCAGAGTATAAAGAAGAGAACAAAGGCTAAATCACCTAAAATCGGGTAGAAGAAAGGATAGAGAATTGCACCCAACGGGAATAAACCACGTATTTTGGAACGGGGAAATAACACCAGGTACAGCCCCATCAAACCTGAAATAGCACCACTTGCCCCCAGCGCCGGAATGATTTCTGTCGGGAAGAAGATTACGTGCAACAGTGCCGCCGTGAATCCCGAAATTAAATAGAGAAACAGGAATAAACCGACACCGATTTTGCGTTCTACATTCGCCCCGAAGAGCAACAAAAAGAGCATGTTACCGATAATGTGTCCGAAACTGCCGTGCATGAAGGTACTTCGCATAATATCGAGGAGAGTTTCCGGTGAGAATGGATTCGCCATGATATTCGCCGGAACAACCAGCACATCCAGATAAACGGAACGTAGATTTTCAGGGGGAATTTGCAATTGCCACCAGAAAACGAGGGCATTGATGATTATCAGCGCCCATGTAGCATAGGGAAATTTCTTGTTGACTTTTTCTGTTGTTGTTGGAAATAACATCATGATATTAGACCTTATTGATGAAGTATGATTGCAATAAATGCTATTCCATCATAAGAACGATTCGCCTGGATACGGATGTTTTGTGAGATATTTATCAGGACTGTGAGGGATTTGTTGAGCCTGTAAGCAATGTGTATGTGATTTTTGCGTAGTGGGATGATAAATAGATTGTAAATAATAGAAATCTCAATTAATTATACGTAATAATCAATGTATAATCAATTCAAAGTCAATTTAGACGGAGTCACACTTGCATGGTAGCCGGAATGACACAAAAACGCGCACGAATTCTTGTGACCGATGATGAACAATTTAATCGCCTCTTGCTCGCCCGTATTCTCGAAAAAGACTATGATGTCGATTTTGCAGAAAACGGACAGCAGGCACTCAATAAACTGGCACAACACGAGTACGATGCGCTTCTGCTGGATGTGATGATGCCTGTTCTTAATGGTATCGATACCTTAAAAATTATTCGCGAAAATGCGGATTTGATGACCTTGCCTGTCATTATGGTTTCAGCATTAAGTGATAGTGAAACCATTGCTGAAGGGCTCGAACTCGGGGCAAATGACTACATTCCCAAACCAATTGACCCGCGCATTGTTTCGGCACGCATCAAAACACAGATAACAATCAAGCATCTGATGGATGAACGCAAGACTGTCATCAATGCCCTGGAAGAAGCCAATCAGATGCGCCAGCGTATGATGCAAATTGCCAGCCATGATCTCAAAAATCCATTGAACAACCTGAGTCTACTCTTCTCGGTCTTACGCACATCAATGGATGCTAATAGTCCACAATTGCCGGATTTCATGAAAATGGCGACGCAGAGTATCGAGACAATGGATACGATTATTAACGATTTTTTGAGCGGGGAAGTCTTCTTCGCAGAAGATATTAGCCCGGATATTGCCCCACAATTTGCAACCGACATGCTGTATACAATCCTCGGGCAATACAGTGTTACCGCAGAGAAAAAAGGCATAGAAATTATTGTTGAGCAACTGGATAATGCGCTCATTCTCGCCGATGTCAACCGCATCACCCAGGTCATTAGTAATCTGGTGAGCAATGCGATTAAGTACTCGCCCTGTCATGGCAAAGTTTATATCCGCGCTTATCAAACAGACAATATATGGCGCATGGAAATTCAGGATACAGGCGCAGGTATCCCGCAGGAAGAACAACAATATCTATTCCAGGCATTCAGTAAACACAATATCAGCACCAAACCCACCGATGGCGAAAATAGCACCGGGCTCGGGTTATGGATTGCAGCTGAAATGATGCGCGTTCAAAACGGTACAATCGGCATGGATAGCCCCGATGAAGGTGGATGCTGCTTCTGGATAGAAATCCCGCTTGCAGAACAAAGCTTCTCCGTGAGCGCATAATTTATAGAGAAAACAGGTTTTTGCAGGCAGACACGCAGAAGCGTGTCCCTACAATTCAAAATGATTCTGTAGGGACGGCATTCTTGCCGTCCGAGTATGTTGTACCCACGAAACATATCGCCCTATTGAGACAGCTTATTCTCGCGTTTTTTCATCGCTTCATCGTCTGCCAGCATCCGTTCAAGCTCGGCAGTTTCAAGTTCATCGACATAATGCGTGATAGCAGTTTCCAGAAACGCCGGTAAATCTTTGTGTATCTTCTGGAAATTCGCGATGAAATCAGGGCTGGAATTATACAATTGCCCCAATCCCGCCAGTAAATCGAGCGTTGGCTCATAGAAATAGCGTAAATGCTCATGCCAGCGCACCAGAATCTCCTGCACATCGGCGTCCAACGCATTTTTTCCGGCATCAATCTGTTCCGCTAGCTCAATATAAATCTGACTGCCCTGCTCTTTGATGAAATCTTGCTGTGCCTTCGTATAACTATTCCAGTTGCGGTTCGATTCCGCTACTTTATCCGGGTCATACTGTAACCGGGCTTCGCGTTGATACTGTTTCTCTTTTTCTTCGTCAATATCCCCGAAGGCTTTATGCTTATCATTCATGATATTCTATCCTCTAATCCCAACGGATAAACCCGTCGGCTAGTTCAAAACTGACACTGGATCACCAGTCGATTGCAATCTGCTTAAGAAACTGAACAGATGTAGGGGAGTGCCTCTGTGCGCTCCCGCGATTAAGAGACAAAAGCGACGGGAAGGCACGGCGACCTTCCCCTACACTTATTTCTGTACTTAATTTTGAAACTGCGTCATCTCCGCTACAAACTTAGCAAGCGAAATTTTACTGAAAACTGATAACTGGAAACTAATAACTACTATCATACAACATGACGCAACGTCAGGTTCAAGTACCAAAATGTAAGGTAATCTCAATCCTCTGCGGGTGCTTCTGACTCGAATTTGCTGTAAACTTGAATCGTAATGATAATAGAAATACACGAGCGAACCCTATGGTCAATGAACGCCCCCGTTTACTAATAGCGGATGATGATGAACTCAGTGTCCTACTCATGAGCCAGATTCTGGATGATGTCGGGGATATTGATACTGCGAAGGATGGTCGCGAAGCGCTGTTCTTACTGGAACAACATGAATATGACCTCGCAATCTTAGATTTGATGATGCCAATTATGACCGGGTTAGACCTTGTGCAGGTCGTGCGTAGCCAGAAAGACCTCGCAGAACTCCCGATTATCATTGTGTCCGGGGTAGATGACCAGCAAAAAATTGCCTGGGGTATTCGCATGGGGGCAAATGATTATCTGGCAAAACCGCTTGATACCAATGTATTGCACGCCCGTGCGACCACCCAGCTACATCTCAAACGCCTCAATGACGAGCGCAATCACCTGATTGATAGTCTACAATCAGCAAATCAACTCAAAACTCGCATGATGCAAATCGCCAGCCATGATCTCAAAAATCCACTCAACAATCTCAAAATGCTAACACAGGTGATGCAACGTGAAGCACAGAACAATGAGAAATTAGCCAATATGCTACGAATGCAAAAAGATAGTCTTGAAGCGATGGTTGCAGTAATCAATGATTTTCTGGATGCAAGTGATACCGATGGCATGTCCCTACAAATCGAAGCGCTTGACAGTATCGAGATTTTGCAACAGGTCATCCGGCAATATTCAGTGATGGCAACAGGCAAAAATATTGAGCTGAGATTACGTCAGATTCGTGGACATGTTCTGGCAGATGAGCGCCGTCTCTCGCAGGTTGTTGGTAATCTGGTCAGCAATGCCATTAAATACTCACCGCGTGATAGTGATGTCTATATTTACACCGAAATTGACACCGGAAACCACCTCTGGCGCTTGAACGTGGTTGATAGTGGAACGGGCATCCCCGAAGATGAACAACAATACCTGTTCAAACCATTCAGTAAAGGCAGTATCAGCACGCAACCCACTGACGGTGAAGCCAGTACCGGACTCGGGTTATGGATTGTCTATGAGATGATGAAAATTCAACATGGGGTCGTCGGAATGCACAATGCGGATGATGGCGGCGCGTGTTTCTGGATTGAACTCCCGCTCGCACCTGCACCATCTGATGCCAGTGTATAAACAGGAAAAATAATGACCCGAATTTTTGTTGCGGGAGGCGTGTCATACGATACGATCATCACGCTCGAAAACTTACCCGAACCGAAATCGCAGACTATTCACTATAGCCATTACAAAGAACAGGTCGGCTCTACAGGTTCAGGCAAAGCTGTTGCCCTGCATCGACTCGGTTTCGATACCACCCTGCAAGCGATGATAGGCGATGATGCTGAGGGGCAAAAAATCAAAGATTATTTCAAGCAGGTCGGCGTGAAATTCCTCTATGATTATGATCCGAAAGGGACAGAACGCCACACCAATATCATGGACAAAGATGGTAGACGCATCAGCATCTATACGCATTCTGCAACCTTTGACATCAACATCCTCAATCGCCTCCACTATTATGGTCAGCAGATCACCGAAAACACCGATATTCTGGTGCTGAACATTATCAATTACTGTCGTCGCTTCATTTACGCTGCAAAATCATCCAGCACGCCTATCTGGTGTGATATTCATGATTACGATGGCAAAAATCCCTATCATCAGGATTTTATCAACGCGGCTGATTTCATCTTCATGAGCAGTGATAATATGCCCGATTACAAACCCTTCATGGAAAAAATGATAGCGATGGGTAAACGGTTGGTCGTCTGCACACATGGCAAAGATGGGGCAAGCGCTTTCGATGGCGAGTGGTTTGAAATTCCTGCCCTGACTTATGAATTAGTGGATAGTAATGGTGCAGGAGATAATTTCTTCTCGGGATTTTTGTACGGCTATGTTCAGGGTTTCCACACAGAAAAATGCCTGCAATTAGCAACGATTGCAGGCGGATTATGTGTAACATCAGAGGAAATTGCCTCACCGGAATTATCAGATGATAAATTGCTGTCTGAATGGTATCGACACTATGGCTAAACGCTAGCCGGATACCTCACCGCCACTGGAAATCAATTCCTGAATATAGCGCATCGACAGGTTTTGATGACGGACACCATTGATGAAAATCGCGGGTGTGCTATCAACACCACTGGCTTTACCCGTGTCTATGTCCTGCTTGATACGCTTGACCAGACCGGATTCAGAGAAATGATCTTCAAATTTTGCCATATCGACACCAATTAAACGGGCATACTGACGCAACATGCCATCGCTCAATTTATCCTGATGTGCGAGTATATGCTCAACCATTTTCCAGAATTGCCCCTGTTTTCCAGCAGATTCAATTGCCTGGGCAGCCGCAAATGCCTGTGGATGACTGACAGTCTGCGGAAAGTGACGATACGCAACCAGCACATCATCACTTGATGTCTTGAGTAATTCATTGATCGAAGCATGAATTGGCACAAATTCTGCATCCACGAAATCAACATAAATCAAAATCCGCACATTTGCGTTAATGTTGCCACGATAATGGTCATTTGATGTAATCGGATGTGTAACATCTCTCTGGAATGGGTTAAGCATTAGCATAGATACTCCTCTGTAAGGTCGAATGTAAGGAGTATCCATTGCGAGTGTTGGAATCAGATTAGCGAGTATTGCCTGCTCATAATAATCTTAGAATTCAAGTTCACAATTTTTCGAAAGATAACAGTGTTATTGCTATAATCAAGGCTATTCAATCATCTTAGATTATCTGGAGCAATCTCATTTCTACACAATATCTGACAATTGAAGCAAAGCATCGGCGCAATCCCCGTTTTATGGCAAGCCTTCAGGATTTTACAGTGAGTCCGGGCGAAACAGTGGATGCGGAAATCGTAATCAATAACCCTAATATCAGTCCGTATTGCTTTGATGATGACAATCGACGGGTAATTTTTGCAGAATTACCGGATGGGATTGATTTATCGACTGTGCCCTTTGTCTATCACACACAATACGAAGAAGCGATACGCTTGATTGCTGTTCCGTATGAGACCTTCAATCAAATTGCACAGACCCTGCCACCGATTGAACACCTCATCATCATTTATATTTCCGGGCGAAGCGGGTCTACATTGCTGAGTCATATTTTTAATGCAGTCGATAATGTTGTCAGCTTTTCCGAACCGGATGTGATTACACAATTTGCGTATTTACGAACAGACGATAACTCTCGCAGCACAGAATTGAGTCGGCTGGCAAATAGTGCCATGAGAGTATTGTTTAAGTCGAAGCAGGATAAAACCTGTGCAATTAAAGTCCGGTCACAGGCATTAAGAGCGATGGATTTATTCCAGCAGACATTTCCCGCTGTGAAGAATCTCTATTCTTATCGGGATATTGTAGGATATGCCTCTTCGTTTTATCGTGTTCTGAAACAATTCGGTTCACCGGAATATTCATCTGTGAGCGACACTATCAGCTATTATGATGAGCAATTCGATTATGATATGACTCCCTATATCGAAAATCTTATCCCCGGTGCAGAAGAAGTATCACTTGTGCAATTCCTGACATTACAATGGATTATTTGCATGGAGTGGTATCTGGCACAGGCGAATAACGGTATCCCCGTTTTACCTGTTCGCTATGCAGATTTAAAGACTGCCAATGAAAACATTCTCGCCGGAATTTTTGAGCATTGCGCTATCCCTGTTGAGCAGGTTGCCAATACACTGAAAGTCTTTGAACAAGATTCACAGGCTGGCTCACCCATCGCACGCATAAATCCAAACGAAGGGAATAAACTCCGGCTCACAGATGAACAATTGCAGGAGATGAACCGTATTCTCCAGCGTCATCCGGTCATCAACACAATGGATTACATCATCCCTGGTACTTTAGAGGGATAATCACCCCCTTATGGAGGGATTGTTGGCAACAAAATTGAATGATTGCCGTATAGACGGGTAATCAAACATAACATATCAGGGAGAAACAATAATGACAGAAGAAACACGTGTAGGCGGGGGATGTTTTACATGGCTCAGGCGTATTGTGCTGTTCCTCGTACTAGCAATTATCATTTTGCTGATAAGCGGTGCAGTCTATCAAAATCAGGCAATGGCAAGCGACATAGAGAATTATCCTCCACCCGGAGAGATGATTGATGTCGGTGGCTTTGAAATGCACCTCTATTGCGAAGGCGAAGGCAGTCCGACAGTTGTATTTGAATCCGGCTTAGGCGATTCCTCACTCACATGGTGGACAATCCGTGAAACCATCGTGCAGGAAACCCGAACCTGTGTCTATGATCGTGCGAGTATGGGCTGGAGCGATTTTACTAATACAGTCCCTGACCGTAATTATGTGGTCAACAACCTGCATACATTGCTGCATAACGCCGGCGAAGAAGCACCGTTTATCCTGGTCGGACACTCGGCGGGTGGCGTTTATGTCCGCGAGTATGCACAACAATTCCCGGAAGATGTCGCCGGATTAGTTTTTGTCGATTCATCACATGAAAATCAAAATCTGCGGATGCCGGAAGAAATAGCAGCACTCGACTCACAACCTGCTATCCTGCGCGTCTGCCAGGTCGCTGCCCCTGTAGGGTTGATGCGTATTCTCAATGTGGCAGATGGTATTGTAGACGATTATGATGGGAACGAAGATTTACGAAATACAACGCTCGCTCTCTACAATCGAACCTACTTTTGTACGGCAATCCTTAACGAATTCACAGGCTTCATGCCCGATGTTGAACAGGAAAATCCACCACAATCTTTAGGCGATTTGCCAATTTTTGTGCTGACACAGGGTATAGGAAATAGCCCGGAAGATTTCCCGGATAGTATTTCGCTGGAAACAATAGAAGAGCTAAACTCAACCTGGCTCGAATTACAGGCAGAACTCCTCGCACTCTCGACCAATAGCACACAGTTGATTGTCGAGGATGCCGGACATTACATCCACCATGATAGACCGGATGTTGTCATCAATGCGATTCAGCAAATTCTGGAAACAGTCAGAGAGCAGTAATTTTCATCTCAAACAACAATAAGCTCCTGTCCGGGAGCTTATTGTCTTCGTGTTCTTCTATTCTTCGTGGTGAGAAGTCTCAGCTAATCAGTTGTGGTTTGACAGCGTGGAAGTCATTTGCCTGTTCATAAGCATGAGCCACACGCAAAATACGATCTTCGCCAAGCTGGGGTCCCAGAATTTGCAAGCCAATTGGCAAGCCTTTGCTATCAAAACCACAGGGAACACTCACGCCACAGATGCCGCCGACATTCGCTGCAATGGTCAGTACATCTGCCAGATACATCTTAAGCGGGTCGTCAGTGTTGTCGCCAAATTTGAATGCCGTTGTCGGAGAAGTTGCTGAGAGCAAGACATCCACTTCTTCGAATACTTTGTCGAAATCTTGCTTGATGAATTGTCGCACACCCAGCGCTTTTCCATACCAGGCATCATAATAGCCAGCACTCAGCGCATATGTCCCGAGCATAATCCGGCGTTTGACTTCTTCACCGAAGCCTTCACCACGTGTCGCTTTGTAGGTATCCCACATATCACCTTTTTCAACCCGTTGCCCGAAGCGCACCCCATCAAAACGGGCGAGATTCGCACTTGCCTCACTGGTTGCGACTAAATAATAAGTGGGGAGACTGTATTTTGTGTGTGGCAGACTGACTTCTTTAACCGTTGCGCCCATACTCTCTAATTGAGAAATCGCAGCACGGACTTTTTCTTCAACTTCGGATGCCATGCCATCGACAAAATATTCTTCTGGCAAGCCGATTCGCAAGCCGCTAATATCCCCTGTCAGCCCTGCAACATAATCCGGCACATCTTCGGGACGACTGGTACTGTCTTTCGGGTCTACCCCGGCGATAACCTGCAACATGCGTGCTGCATCTTCTACAGAGCGTGTCATGGGTCCCGCCTGGTCAAGTGATGAACCGTAAGCAATCAAGCCATAACGGGAAACACGTCCATAAGAGGGTTTCAGAGCAACCAGGTTACAGAAACTCCCCGGTAAACGAATACTGCCACCTGTATCTGTCCCGAGAGCGCCCATCGCCATATGAGCTGCTACTGCCGCAGCCGACCCGCCGGAACTCCCGCCCGGAACACGCTCTAAATCATAGGGATTACGTGTTTCAAAGAAGCCACTATTTTCAGTTGATGAACCCATCGCGAATTCATCCATATTGACTTTACCGACCATCACGATACCCGCGTCTAAGAGACGTTCGACACAGGTCGCATCAAATACAGGCACATAGCCTTTGAGGATTTTACTGCCGCAGGTCGTTTCGATGCCTTTTGTAGAGAGCACATCTTTCAGAGCAATTGGAATGCCGAGAAGTGGTCTATCGTCGCCATTGGCACGGGCTTCATCTGCCGCTTTTGCCTGTTCGAGTGCCTGCTCTGCGGTAACAGTAATAAAGGCTTTAACCCGGTCATCATATTGTTTGATATGGTCAAGGTGTGCTTGCGTGAGGTCTACCGAAGTAATTTCGCCGGAATGCAATTTTTCCAGCGCTTCGCTAATTGTTAAATCTGTGAGAGAGGTCATAGAAAATCGTCCATGTGATTGCGCGTCAACAAACGCTCAAGAGTATAGCACAAATTGTTTCGATTTCTTCCATGTTCTTTGTGGTCTTCCTTGATGGATAGTGTCCGATTTCACAAATTGCACTACAATAAACTTTGTTGTTATCACACACATGGTAGAGGAAACCGATGCGCTTATACTTCATCCGTCACGGACAATCGACAAACAATGTTTTAGGCACAAGTGGTCTCAGTTTTGCTGAGATTGAATTACAGCGTTCGCACGACCCCGAATTAACAGACATTGGCGTGCAACAGGCAGAACGGGTTGCGGAGTTTTTGAAAGATGGCATTGATATGCCGATTCCCGAAATGGAAAAATTCTCGCTGACCAAGCTCTATGTTAGCCCGATGATTCGTGCGCTGAATACAGCAAAACCGATAGCGGAAGCATTCAATTTACAGGCAGAGGTCTGGACAGATATTTTTGAAATTGGCGGCTTATTCAAAGCAGATGAAAGCGATAGTGTGACTGGCTTTCCCGGTCTGACCATTGCTGATTTTGCTAAAAATTATCCTGCGTATATTCTGTCGGAAACGGTAACAGAAACAGGCTGGTGGGATGTGAATCATGGACGCGAAACACCGGAACAATTCATGGGACGGGCTATCAAAGTCGCGCTGCAAATACGGAAATGGGCACACACCAATGAACGCATAGCCATCGTTTCTCATGCGGCTTTTCTCGATTCGCTGATAAAAGCCCTGCTGAGTCAGTTGCCGCGACATCCCAACAATCTATTTTACAATCACTACAACACAGGCATCACACGCATTGATTTTGCTGAATCCAAATATAGCAATTCGCCCGACCATATCCGCATCCATTACCTGAATCGTGTTGACCATTTGCCACCGGAATTGCGTACCTGGTAGAAAAGTTAACTTTCAAAAGAGGATGCCCTTTTGAGCATCCTCTTTTAAATTAGCTCTGCGATTCATCTCCCTGTGAAGGACAATGATACCGGAACCTCTCTCTAAATTCTCCAGACAGACACAGTAACGTTAATGCATATATGAACAATTTTCGAACATATCAATACAATTTCCGCATCTCGCTTTTTTAAATTAGTGTTATCTTTACAACATAAAATACGCTTAAAATTAAATATGCTTAATAATTTTAAAGACCGTATAATAAAAAGAGTAACAAAGGTCACAGAAACACATCCTCATTAGGGCGTGATGATGGGTACAGGGTAGATGCCATCTTTTCTTTTAGCCTATAGGGAATGTTTTGAACTGGCTAAAACTCTGAAAAGTTTCGCAGAGTATGAATCAAGGGGATTATTATGAAGGTGCTAAAAAATGCGTTTCAAGAACAACGTCATATCCTCAAAATTATCGCGATTATCACAGTCGGGATAATCATTATTTCACTCCCGCTCATCTTCCAGACACGGATTGCGCTTGATTTCCTTATCAATGATACTGTGGTCGAAGCCAATGTGCCGGAGTATGTCGGTGCCATATCCAATATCGGCATTTTCCTCTGGATTGCAACAGCAACGGTTTGTTTATTTACCGCCTTCATTGCAAAACAGCAACAATGGCAATCAGAAATCGTCTATTTCTATCTCTATGGTGGATTTTTGTTCCTCTTCCTCGGGCTGGACGATGCCTTCCTCTTTCACGAGTCACTCTTTCCACAACTAACAGGTCTGCCGGAAATCGTTTTATTCTTCATCTATCTCTGCCTGATTGCAGGATTTGTCTTGCTATTCTGGCGACTGATTCTAAAAACACAGTATCTGGTGATTGTCGCTGCACTCATGTTTTTAGTTGTTGGTGGCACAATCGACACCGTGCATGACATCTTCTCAGATATTTATCATGGACAATTGTCAGATGGAGAAATAATTTATGGCGAAGAAGTCGCGGATTCCTCATTCAATGATAATCTCGCAAATCGCGATGCCTCATGGCTGGGGAATGCGGTAGATATTGCCGAAGATGCCCCTAAATTCCTGACAATTATCTCATTTTTAGTCTATTTCTCGGCAACCGCAGCACAACACTTAAAACTCAATTCAGAATTTCCAGACTTTGTGCCGGATGATAGGGTCATGTCAACATAATCAACGTTAAGAGGATGCCCGTATGAGCATCCTCTTTTTTTGATAGTTAGAGCGTTTCAGATGTTGCCTGGAGCATCTCTTTGCAAATCGCTTCGATATGACGATGGTCTGTACCGCAACAACCCCCGACAACATTCAGACCGGGGAGAAATTGCTTCAAGGCATTGTATTGCTGTGCTAATTCCTGTGGATTACCGTCATCCAATTCTTCGGCTTCATCAAGTTCGGCATGACTCATGCAGGAGGCATTTGCACGCAAGCCTTTGATACGTGTGACCCATGCTTCATTTGTGTTGATCGTGCTTTCAAAATGTGTCGGATGGGCGCAGTTCAACATGTAGTAAACGGGTGCTGAATCGGTTGCGTCGTCCACCGCTAAAATCGCATCTTTGAGCAATTCACCGGATGGTAATGTGCCGTCTGTTTCTACTGTGAATGAAATAACAACGGGCATACCTTCTGCTTTTGCGGCGCGTGTCAGACCGATTGCTTCTGCGATGTATGTCATGGTAATCGCTGCCACCATATCAGCATCACTGCTTGCGAAGGTCTTAATCTGTTCACTATGATAGGCTTCCGCTTCATCGGCTGTCATCATAGTCGCCGGATTATAGCCATCGCCACGCGGACCCACACATCCACTAATCACCATCGGCGCGGTTTCTGTTGCGTATGTGTTGCGAATCTCTACCAGCATGTCGATAGATTGATGATTAATTTTCGCGAGTTCATCAGTAGAATATCCCAGTTGAGTCGCCCAATCGGAGCTAGCACGCCATGTCGGGCTTTCGAGGATGAAGCCAACACCCTGTTCGCTGGCGATTTTTGCATAAGTGGTGAAATAATTGCGGAGTCCTGCGCGACCTGCTTCATTTTTGAATAAATCAAAAGCCGCAAAAAGAGGTAACTCAAAGCCATCGTGGAAAATCAGCGTTGTCTCAATCCCGCCATCGGTGAGAAACAGATTCCCTTGAGTCTGTGGTAAGTTGTTGCGATATAGCGCTGTCATACTCTAGTCCCTGTTATATTTTTTGTTATGCAGAAACAGGGTATAACAGCCAGCTATTGCCTGTGTGTCAAAATCTGATAAATATTTTGGACACCATATTACTGCGGGGTAATTTCGATAAACACGCTTTCTGCGCGGCGAATCCACCACATAAAGCGGAACATCTGTAGCATGAATCCGTATTTTTTGCTCAGGGCTTTGTGTGCCATTTGTCCGGTAGGACTATCAGGGTTATGGGTTGTTGCCATGCCATTGATAGTATCGCCATGAACGATGCCGCGTGCATTCGATGGCGCTAATTTGACATGTCCGTTATTGCGGATGCGCTTGACTTTCCCTGAACCACGCATGGTCACAACATAGATTTTATCGACGTCCTGTGCAAACCAGACCGGTGTTGATACATCATTGCCATTTTTGCGGTACGTTGTCAGGCTGACGAATTGTTCACCGTCTAAAACGGATCGTACCTGTGAAACATTTGCTACTGCCATTTGTGTTATTCCTTCCCGTATTTGTCTTACTATTATCCCCTTATATTGTTTCTATCTTATTGACAAAAAGTAAAAACAACATGAGAAGGATTAGCCTGTCCGCAAAAATCGTCAGGTAGGCTTAATGATTCCAGCACAATTGTTCCACTCAGGAGGGCTTACTTCCGTACTACACTCGACCTCAAAATTGCGAATGTTACACAAAAAATTACGTCTATGGTCAATTTGTCACGTTGTCTATACAAGTTTTTTACAATTAAGCTGATGACTGTTGCACGTTTGTATGAAAGGTTTTTACTCATGATACGCACAAATACAAGCGCAATGGTTATAGATGAATTGACGCCCGTACAGGCAACACAGACAATTGTGATTCCTGTTGCTAACCCTGATACTGCCCCGCCCTTGCTCCATCTAGCTGAAAAAATGATGAATGAGGACAACGGACGTATCATTTTGCTCTATGTCGAAACGGATTCCGATAAAAATCGGGATGGAAAAGTAGCGATTTTCCGCAGCATGATTGAATCGCTAGATTTATCGAAACAGGCATATTCGCTGGAACTCGTGACCCGTCGTGCTGCAACTATTGTGGACGGTATCCTCGACATTTCCCGACACTATCACGCGGATATGATTTTACTCGGATTAAGCTATTCGATTCGCGGACAGGTTGAACCGGGTCGAATTGTGGAAAAAGTGATCGAAAAAGCACCCTGTGATGTTGGTGTTTTTCGTAGTCCAAAACACAGTCTCGTTGACCGCATTATGATTCCGGTCGGTGGCTCGATTGCTTCCAGAGTAATCCTCAATATCGGGCATCGGCTATCGCAGGGATTTCAATTGCCATCGGAAGCTGTGCATGTCTATTCCGGGACAGCCGAAGGTGAAGCACGCGCTCATGTGGAGAATTTGCTAGCAGGTATCCCGGACAATGAGACTATGGCTGTGAAGATGATTCACGGCATCAACGCAGCCGATAGTGTGCTATCACAGGCTCATGAACAGGATTTACTGGTTATCGGTTATTCCGAACGCAGTGCAATTGAAAAATGGCTCTACGGTGATACAGCACAACGCATTCTTGACCGTGCGACGGGTCCTGTTTTGCTGGTTTCACGGGCAATTGATGATAGTCAGGTGCAATCAGATGTGACACGGCGTTTAAGCTGGTTGCGACCCTTGCTGAGTGATACTGAACAGGAGCATGTAGTCTGGCTGGCAAAAGATACTGTTCTGCCAACTCTCGATTATTTTGTTTTACTGGTGATTGCTGCCCTGCTTGCTTCACTGGGGTTACTGCTCAATAGTTCAGCAGTGGTTATCGGGGCGATGCTGGTCGCGCCATTGATGCAACCGATTATCGCACTCGGTATCGGATTGTGTACCGCACGCCTGAATCTCATGCGGAAAGCGATTGTTACAATTCTGCTGAGTGTGCTGGTTGCTTTAGGCGTAGGCTATCTGGCAGGTATTTTCATTGCACCCGACACCGCAACAGAGGAAATGTTTGCCAGAGCGTATCCTTCTCTGTTAGATGCGATGGTTGCGCTGGCATCCGGCTTTATCGGTGCATATGCCACTGCCCGCAAAGACATCCCGGCAGCACTGGCAGGAGTCGCGATTGCGGCAGCACTTGTCCCGCCGATTTGTACGGTTGGTTTAAGCCTTGCTCTGTTTGAACCGAGAGTTGCGATGGGAGCGACATTACTCTTTGTCGCGAACCTGATTAGTATCACGGTTGTCGGCGCAGGTGTGTTCTTCTGGATGGGGATGCGTCCCACACGTTTGAACAATTCAACACGTCGTCTACGTTATGCAGGGGTTCTGGTGAGTATCATTTGCATCATGCTGATTGTTGGCGGGTCACTGAATTATACGCATAAACCCGGTGTCGAAATCATCTCACAGCAGCGCTTACAGACACTGCTTGAGCCAGCCGAATTACGCGATTTGCAGATTATACGTCAGGATGCAGGTGAACCCTTAATCGTGGTTGCAACGGTTCGAACTGCCGATGAAATTCCACCTGAATCAGTCAGAATGGCACAGGTCATGCTCGGAGAAGACCTCGGCACAGAGGTGCGTTTACGAATTATTGTTCAGCGTGTGCTTGTTGCTGGAACGCAGGGAGAGATAGACACTCCGGCTGAGATAGATAACTAAGCTGTTGAAGGGCGATTGCAAGAGAATCGCCCTATTGAATTACACCCGTTTTGTCGCGGCGGCGTTAAAGGTACGCATCAGTCGAATTACGCTGAATATAGTAAGAATCACACCGAGAATAATGTACAGCGATGCAAAATCTTGATTTATTGGTACACAGGATTGCTGTGACGGTTCATCGGGATTCACCCATACTGAAAATTCTTCCCCGCGTTCTTCAGGGATAATGAAACGGCTCACAGCATCACAAACCGAAAGTGTCCAGACCATTTGCCCCGGCACATCCATTTCAACAAAATCGTCTAATTCATAGCCGAATTCACCATCTTCATCATCGGTGCGATAATCGACACCACTTTCACCATTGCGAACAACAGTTGCAGTGACTTCTTCCCAATCCTCGTCGAGATTGTCCTGCATATCAAATCCGACAAGCATCAAGCCTAATCCCAATGGCAATGCGACCAGTGCCAGCAGACTGAAAATCCATGTTCTGAGAAAGCGGAATGGAAACCGTATTTTCTTGCGTTCGAGGGGCTCTATCGTACCGGATGGGATATTCATATCACGATTGTCCCGTTGGGGTCGCGAGATGGTCATGCTATGTGTATGGTCATTATGCTGACGATTGTAGAGGTTATTTTGTGGTTGCATGAAAGTCTGTCCCTGAATAATCAAATTTTATTTGATGAACACACTATCATGATAGCATAATTTAGCAATCAGCGATTAGCTTTCAGTGTTCAGGTGTGTCAATGTTTTGAAATTTCCCGGACACGATGCATCGTGTCCCTACATTAGATGGTGTTTGTATTATACACCCTGAAATACCTTCAAAATATAGGGGTAACATGGATGCCGTCCGGGTAAATAACGCTTTACTTTCATCAAACATCACAGGCAAAAAACGACCATCTGTGCTATGATTCGTCTATAATAACTGTATTCTGTAAGGGTGTAACATGTTGCGCCCCTACGTCACATAAACAGGATAAAGGGATAAATCGTCCATGCCCAATTTACAGACGATGTTGCGCGAACACGACGAAGGCATTTTACCGACCCTTGCGACAGTATGGGGTATCAAAATCACAAACATGAAAACCGAAGAGCAAATCCGTGCCTTGAATGAAGCGATGCAGGACGCCGGAAAAGCTGAATCGGTCTGGGCGAAGTTGAGCGATGATGAACGCCAGGCATTACAGACGTTGCTCGGCAGTAATCTGAAAATGCCTGGTAACATGTTCAAGCGACTCTACGGTGACATTCGTAAAATGGGCAAAGGTCAAATTGAGCGCGAGAATCCACATAAAAAACCCGCGACCATTGCTGAAGGTTTATTCTACAAAGGCATGATAGGCGAACAATTCATCCAGGCGAAAAAAGGCATGGAGCCTACTATTTTCGTGCCGGATGACCTCGCAGAAATCTTGCCTGTCCACAAAACAGCGTATGAAGGTATTGAAAAAGAAATGCCCCCACCGCAGCCCGCCATGCAAATCACACAATTGATGCCACTCGAAGCCGAATACATCGAAGAGATTCAGTCCGCAAATACTTCGATTGTGGATGATATGTGTACCCTGCTGGCATTTTTACGCAATCATACGGCAGGCGTGATGGAAGATGATTTCCTACCTGCTGATGTCGAAAAGTTGATGCCTTTCCTGCTTGACCAATCACCGGAACGCCTTAATTTTTTGCTGGGCATTGGTGCAAGCGCCGATCTCATCACAACACAGGATGGACGTGCTTATCCTAAACGTAGCAGCTTGCAAAAATGGCTGGATAGCACCCGCAGTGAACAACTCAAAACCCTGTTAGATGCCTGGCATAGCAGCACAATTTATCGCGATTTGTGGCATGTTCAGGGCTTGCATGTTGACCATGATGCGGGTTTCCTCTATGACCCGACATTGGGACGCGAGGCGGTGGTTTCGTTTTTGAAGCAGGTTGCGCCGGAAAGTGACTGGTTCGCTATTGATGAATTTGTCGATGCCGCAAAAATCATTGACTCCGATTTTCAGCGTCCGGGTGGCGATTACGAAAGCTGGTATATCCGCAATGATGGTGGCGAGTATTTGCATGGTTTCGAAAGCTGGGATGCAATCGAAGGCGCATTGCTGACATTTTATATCAAAAAACCGATGCACTGGCTTGGACTGGTCGATATTAGTGAAGATGCTGCCCGTCTGACAGCGTATGGTCGCGCATATATCGGCTTGATTGATTTCCCCTATCCCCCTGATCCGACTGAAAATATCATCATTTTAGAGGATGGCGTATTAGAAGTGTCGCGACGAGTCTCGCGTGTGGATCGTTTTCAGGTGGCACGATTCAGCACATGGGGTACACCGGACGACAAATATTACTATCGTATTGACGCCGAAGGCATCGAAATGGCGGCTGCACAGAATATCACTACAGGACATATTCTGGCATTCCTCAAAAAACATGCCGATAACAAGCCCTTGCCTGACCGTATCAATCAATTACTGGAAAATTGGCAGGGAGGCGGTGGCAGCCTCTCGGAAGTGACATTCGAGCAATTACTGGTTTTACGGACAACCTCACCGGAAATTTTAGACCGTATCTATAACGAACCCGCTCTGAGACGTTTCCTCGGCGCAAAATTAGGCGAGATGGCTTGTGTTATCCGTGCCGATCAAGCAGAAGATTTACAGGTCGCACTCGGGGATGTCGGGATTAAAGTACAAATCATGTAGCATATGCTACGAAATAATGCTCTTTCAGGAAACATTCTATTTTCGAAAGACACCGTTCAACGTCAATTTTCGTTTCCGTTAAAGTTTCCACCTGCTGTCCGGTGGGGGCATCCGGTGGGGTGAGAAATTGCGGGATAGTCAGTGATTCAAGTTGCTCACGAATGATATCTATATAGTCTAAAACCATTAATGCAACATCGTTAAAGAACAAATCCCATATTGCTTCGCTATTGATGGAGAGGTCTGAAATATCCCGGAATCTCATAAACGAGCTACGGGTATCCGCGTATAATTGGTTGACCGTCGTTTTTATCTTTTCTAAAGCGCTTTCTAGCCCGGATAGTTCACCAGGATTGACAAGATACTGTGAAACTGTGGTACGGTGAATCAACTTGAGAGGAATTTCCATTAGAATCGACAGATTAGCCTCATGCGTGAGCAACTCAATATGAAACTCTCTGGCAACCCGGCAAAATTCATATTCACTGGACGGTAGAAGCATCATTTCATTCCCGCAATAAAGACTATCACTTAAAATCAGTGTACGACTGAACGAATACGCACATCAATCACACCATACTCTTAAATATAGCTCCGAAAGGCAACATCATGACAATCAGTCTTGTAACTGGTGCAAATCGTGGATTGGGCAAAGAGGTCGCACGGCAACTCGCGGAAAAGGGTCATACTGTTTTGCTGACCGCACGCAATTTCAATCAAGCACAGGCAACGGCTAAAGAACTTGCAATAGATGGGCTTATTCCGGCGCAACTGGATGTAACCGATAATGACAGTATGTCGGCACTCGTCCAACGGGTCGAGAGTGAATTTGCTGTGCTGGATGTGCTAATCAACAACGCCGCGATTCACTATGACACATGGCAGAATGTGGTCAACGCAGATTTGAGCGTTGTTCAGGAAGCAATGGATACCAATTTCTACGGTGCATGGAAAATGGTTCAGGCATTCCTCCCCTTGATGAAAAAGAGTCAGCATCCGCGTATTGTCAATGTGAGTAGTGGTGGTGGCGCATACGAAAACTTTAACGGGGTACGACCTGCCTACAGCATGAGCAAACTGGCACTCAACGGACTCACGGTGATGCTAGCCAATAAATTGCGTTCGGACAGATTTCTGGTCAATGCGGTTTGTCCGGGTTGGACAGCAACCGATATGGGAGGATCCGGCGGTCGTCCAGTAGCAGATGGTGCAGCAGGCATTACATGGGCAGCCACCCTGCCAGATGATGCTCCGACAGGGGGATTTTTCCGTGATATGAAACCAATAGACTGGTAAATTTAGACATCGTCTCCGGTTTCAACTTCTGGCAGACTACGACAGAATCCGCTTGTATCAACCACATCATCACGCACCCAGGTTTCATCAGCTAAGAGCCACCAGGTAAAGCCATCCGTGCCGATTGTCTGTCCGACTGCTTCCAGTGATTCTCCGGCGAGTAACTGGTCAACACGGGCAAACTCTGTTCCGGGTCCTTCGCGCCGATTGACACCACTATTGGTACTGACCGAACAGCTATCGACCAGTTCATCAGCGATGGTATAGGCGAAAAATGTTTCGGCACGGCAAGCGCTATCCTCATCCATGCCAGCATACAGAAAAGCGAAGCCCCCCGCATCCAGCAATAGTTCATAATCCTGAATGACCATTTCACCGTTAGCAAAAACCGTCAGCATGTCATCAATCACAATTGCCAGCAGATACACAGGCTGAGTCAGGTCAAGTTCTGTTTCAGATAAGCTCAGTCCGACGCTACTCTCGCTACCTGTTTCAAAGGCAAAAATATTTCCCTCATTATCGACACCTGTAGCAACATAAGCATCAAGCGTGATTGAGGTAATATTGCTATCTTCTTCCAGTCTATTGCTCTCGACCGATTGTGTACGGGTCGCGATACCACAGAATTCAAGTTCATCCGATAACGGGGCAAAATTGAGTACTGCACCAACCACCACATTGCGGCTCTCATTTTCGAGGGCAAAAGTGCTGAATTGAGCGTCATCCCCCGTGAATGTCAGGCTATTTTGAGCCACACTTTCAATCGCCCCGGATGGAATCAAGCCCTGTGTTTCGAGTTCATCAAAGAGGATGGTCGCATTGACTGCATAATTTTGCAGAATAATTGGCTCATCTGCCTCATCCTCACCCATATCGTCCTGTGCAAGCGAAAGTGAAGCACTCATTAGTAGCAAAATGGTCAATAACAAATGATAAGGTTTCAATACAATCCTCCAGAACAACAATACAGATTTATAGGATTTATTATGCACGAAATTCAATGGCGTGGCGCGTATCGGTGGCGAGGCGTAATCTGCCCGTAGGTCATTCGATGTTTTTAAATTCAGGTCGTCACGTTTTACAATTGACAAAAAATTAATATTAATTAATTTGGAAATACTTTTTTCATGTTAAAATAATGGCATGAGTGAAAAGTCAGAGGATTTCATGAAATATCTGAATTTGTCTATCCTTGTCATTGTTATCATCATACTGTCAACCACTGCATTTGCTGATAATGGTGCGGGAACATCATTTGTTTCGGCTACCAGTGATTGTACATCACTTACGATGACCTACCGGATTCAGCATACCGCGCTTAGTCCTGTTGTCGATTATGAAATCATAGGAACGGGAATCAATCAAACAGGGTCTGTCTCTGCAACCCGGTCACAACACACTGAAACGATTGACCTGTCATCATCGGTTGCCAATACAACAATACTGACCGTAACCATCGGCTACGAACAAATAGAGGATACCATCGTCATTACCTGTTATGGAGAAGGAACACCCGGTTTCGCAGGAGTCATAGAACCGGCTTCTGTAGATTGAATAAGCCTCTATAAAAAAGTCAGCAGAGACGTGTTGTTCTGCTGACTACAATTCAAAACCTCAACCCGCATCAGGCTTATATGAAGGAATAGAACCTAACCCGATAGGAATTGCTCAATTGTTTCCCGGACTTCGTCCATTTCAACCTCAAATGGATAATGTCCGCCATCAATGATAATCGCTGTTTCATCGGCATCAATCTCTTCCATCAACCGTAAACCGTAATCAAGGTCAATGACATTGTCTGTATTTCCCCATATCACGGCTACAGGCATGGTAAGAGCGTCGAAATTCTCCGCAAGCTGTGACTCAACTTCCGAATTGTAGATAGCCATTATCGCGTCAGTCGTATCCATAAGTGTTGCATATTCGCTTCGTATATCCGTCTGGCAATTGACACAATCTGTTGCATCAGTCAGGCGCTCAACTGAACCACCACCCATCGTGATAAAACTAAAAGCACGTCCGATACCGCCTGGCAAAGTTCGGGCTTCTGCGATGAGATTGAATTCGCCTTCGTAAATATCGGCTGAAATGAGTACAAGGTGCTGGACACGGTCGGGATTATCCAGGGAAAATTGAACTGCAATCGCCCCGCCATACGCATGTCCGATAACATCAACCTGATTGACCCCCAGATTATCCAGCATAGAGCCAAGTAATGCGGATTGTCCGGCATAGGTGTAATGCTCACCGCTTTCTGTCACCCGTTCTGAAAAGCCAAAACCTAATAAATCAGGTAGAATGACCGGACGGCTTTCACCGAGTTCCATAGCAAAATCACGCAGAGAAAGTCCACCCATCGGGTCAAATTGATGGAGCATCAGAATCGGTGTCCCGTTATTGATGTCACCGAATATCTGAACATGCAATTCATAACCGTCAACCGTGATAATTTGACCGGGAACATCTTTAATATCCTGATTTTCGACAGTATCAACGCGGGTATTGAGGTAAGTAATCCATGCGCCGAAACCGATTAGCACCAGAACGATTAGAACAAGCAATAATTCGAAGAATATGACAACACGTTTCATAGAAAACGCTTTCGATAATTCAGGATGAATTGATATTTTCATTCATTCTTAATATTATGAGATAAAGACCTGCCATCGTATGGCACTATAGTCCCGGTGGTGTAACATTCAAATTTTAAACAAACTTTTGACGGGAAGATGAGCAAATCCCATGTTTGAACCCGACACCCGGCATGTCGCACCTAACACATTGTTATTTTTCTTTGGATTTCTGGTTTTCACAGCAGTATCCGGGAGTTTATTGTGTGGTTTATGGGTGAATATCTCGTCTATACAATCTGTTTTGCAAAATGGTACTGAAACAGATGCGGTGCTGAGTGAAAAATATGTCGATGACGCCGGGCAATACTGGTTTAGCTATCACTTCGAGACAGCAAATGGCAATATCTACCACAGTTCGATTCAGGTCAATGAATCAAGCTATCATAGCTATGAAGCGGGAGATATTTTGCCGATGCGCTATGTCCCGACAAACCCCGGTTCGAATGTGTTGACATTGCTCGAAAGCGATATTCAGGGGAATTCACGCCTTCTTGCCGGATTGAGTGTCTTAGTAACACTCATCGCAGGCGCACTGGCATTCGGCTGGATGCGAACCATTCCTGGAAAATGGTTGCCCCCAAAAAGGGCGAGATGAGTCCCGCCCGATGTATCATCCTTTGTGAATTTCACATTCCGGGAAGGTATAAGAAAATCCGTACCAGCGCGTGAACATCTGTTGTGGACGTTCCGCCGCGATTACCCGTCCTTGAGAATCATATAAACTGCCATTTGTTAGATAGATACCTGTATCGAAAAGATAGCCATCATCATGAACTTTAACTGCATTGGCATTTATATAAATAGCATCCGGCGCTTTTGCGATATCGTTATAGTAGACAAAGACTGTTTTATCATCAATTATGTCTAAAATGCCATCATGCCTTACTCTGAGAACATCCATCGGATAGTAACGACGGGTTGCATCAGTCCACAGCCCGAGACCTGCATCCATTGTTGTGCGCCGTGTATCTGCTTCCCCTACAGTTCGAACAAAATGAGGCGGCAAACGATTGCCCAATATTTTATGTGCGATAGGCGTGAAGAACCGCATGAATCGACCCTGTACCGGCAATTGATTGGATAAGGCAATTTGCGTCGCTGGAGTGATCTGCAATGCCGCTTCCACAGTCGTATAAAGCAGGTCATAATCGGTAAATTGGAGTTGCTCGCCTTTAAGCTCACCATGAACACATTCCCCTGTGATGTGATCCCAGTAGGAATTGGTCGTGTAATCGCCCAATAATACCAGCCCGTTATGTAAGCCACGTGCTGCGAATGTCTCTTCTTTGCCATTGACAATAGGAATCAAACTGACTCCGCTATTACAAGGCATTCAGAATGAGACCAGATAGGGCTCTCCCGCAATTTTACCCTGTGCCACATGGTGATATGACATCTCACCTTTGACCAGTGCCAGTGGCTCTTCGGGATGATTGAGCAAGAGTAATTCTGTATCGCCTTTTACTTTTCCCTTATCCAGTGCCGATTCCAGTAAAATCGTTTTAGTCACATGGAAAGGCTTGAACATATCTTTATCTTTGAGAATTGCACGTTGCGGGTCAAAATCATAAGCGGACATCATCGACCTGCCATTCTACAACCGGACTATCACCTGTTTCTGCCAGAACCGGAATTCTGAATTGTGGCGCACCGGGATTACCTTTGAAGCGTTCTTTCACTTTGTCATAGCCAACCTGACTGAATGGGCAAATCGCGAGGCACACTGCACAACCATTATTTTTTGTGAAATAATCTCGGCAGGTAGCATGGTCGATCACTTGCATTCCGCCATCACCACGTGGGACAGGTTGATCATAAATCGCACTGACCGGACATTTCCGAACACACTTCTTACACATTGAGCAAAAATCGCGCACCCATAGATGCTCATTTTCTTTCATAATGGGCAGGTTTTCGATATTGGTGTAAATTGTGTTGATACGGAGGCGTGCACCTTCATCCGGTGTAATCAACAAGCCATGATAGCCGATAGCACCCAATCCCGCTAATTCTCCAAGATGCACATAATCTGTGACTCCGCCAAGTGCCGTTCCTGGATAAGCCGCATACCCTTCTTTTTGCATAAAAGTTGCCAGCTTATTGCCGATAATCGCCATATTCTTATAACCGCGCATCACCTCTAATTGCGATTCGAAGCTCGGCGATGTTTCAATCGGTTCTTTATCCATCTCAACCGTAAACACAATCGCGTACTCATGTGGAATGCCTTTATCTTTGAAAATCGCGTTGTGCGGAACTTTGACATATTTGATGTCTTTCACCCCGGCTGCATATGCCCTGCGTTCCAGTTCTGCAATGAATTCCGGGGATGCAGTATTCTTTTTCGGGACAAATTTGCCATCATACATTCTAGCTGCACGCAGCATATTGAGCATGAGTGGTAGCATTTTCGGGATAACTCTCATTTTCTGTTTGAGTGTCATATTCGCAAGTGCCATCTCTTCACGGGGTAGTCCTGAGTCAAAAGGAGTACGGGGTTTTGATTCCGGTGCAGGAAGGATAAGCTCATCAAAATTTTCCAGATGCCTGTCCATCGGTTCAAGTATTTTATCCAGCGAGGGTCCGGCGGATTGCTTGTCGTCGCCACCGATGATTACATTAAGGAGGTCTTTTATCATGATTATTTGATCCTGATACGCTACTATTTCGACTTATTATCAGTATAGAGCGAGGCATATCATGAATTCAAATCAAATGAATCATGTTTCACATGAATAAATATCATGTTTTGTCCGGGAAGAAACCGTGTTCTTTCGCCCGGTTATGAGCATGTTTCATGAAAGTAATTGAAATTGGCGATTCAACATGTGTCGCCAGATATACTTTAATGTGAAGTGGTGGATCAAAGGAGATAGCAACAATACCTTGCATTTCTCCATCATAAAGTGTTTCCGGCATCATCGAAACACCCATATTCTCGCGAACCATCGTCATTATTGTGTTGCGGGAACTGGCTTCATAGCGCAAAGGGGGCATAGCAGGAATATTTTTCCCGGCAAGCATGTCATTGAACATCCGATATTGGGAACGTGGTCCAATCAGGGGGTATTCTGCGAGAGCGGCAATGGATACACTGGATTTCTCAGCCAGAGGATGTTTTTCGGGGACTAACATCTTAATTTCGGCACTCACAAATTCAACTGTATTTTTATAATGTTTCGGGTCAAGCACTGTGCCGACATCAATCACACCTGTTTCCAGCCATTCCAGTAATTCATGGGGATTGCCTTCAAAGAGGACAATTTCAATTTCAGGGTATTTATGTTGAAATTGACGTATTGTCCCGGTTAAAAGACGCGGGTCTAAATCCGGGACAACTCCGAAGCGTACTTTACCGGAAGACAATCCACGTTCGCGGTTGGTTTTCTGGCGGATAACTTCAATCTGACCAAGAATCATGCGGGCGTGTTGTATCACCTCTTTGCCAATCTGTGTCACCAATACTCCCTGCCGATTACGCTCTAATAGCGTCACGCCGAGTTCTGCTTCGAGGCGACTCAGTGAATAACTGACAGCAGACTGTGTCAGCCCCACCTTTTCGGCAGCAGCAGTCAAACTGCCTGTATCAACAATTGCTACAACGACCTCAAGCTGGCTCAGATTCATCCTGCCACTGATTCCTGAATAGAAAACCGTGGAGCATCGGGATTGCCTTTAAAACGTTCTTTGACAGCATCATATCCCATCTGACTAAAAGGACAAACATCCGCGCAGACCGCACAACCATAATTCGCTGAAAAATAATCGAGACAGGCTGTTGAATCAATGCAGCGTGCCCGTCCATTTGCCTGAATCTGTGGTTTTTCAAAAATAGCTTTCGCCGGGCAGGTGCGAATACATTTTTTGCATTTTGAACAAAAATCCCGTATCCATTCGTGCGGGTTTTCTTCTTGAACCGGTAAATTCTTGATATTGGTATACACTGTATTGAGGCGCAAAAGTGTGCCATCTTCCGGGGTAATTAATAAGCCATGATACCCGATTGCCCCCATTCCAGCGAGTTCTGCCAGGCGCGGATAATCTGTTAGACCACCGAGGGCTGTTCCCGGATAAGCAGCATAGCCATTATCGCGTAAATAGCGACTCAGTTTGTTTGAGATAATAGACATACGCATATATCCTTTGTTAACTTCATGAAAGCATTCAAAGGATGGCGCAGTGTCAATTGCCGCTTTATCCATTTTTACCGCAAATATAATGGCATACTTTTCAGGAGTCGCCTTTCCCTGAAATATTGCATCATCCGGTACTTTGATGTAACGGATAGTTGTAGCACCGGACTCATAACCAAGTTGCTCTAATTGCGCGATAAAAGCAGAGGAGGCTTCATCTTTTTGTGCTTGAAATGTGCGCCCGTAGAATTCAGAGCTTTTTTGTGTCTCATAGATTAAGCGCAGCATGGTGGGAGCAACCTGCAACTGCTGCATCATGGTAAATTTATTGAACATAAACTCTGAGGGTGGAATTTCTGAGGTGAAAGATGCCCGCTCATCCGCATTTTCAGATGGATAATTCAGGTTGGCGAGTCCAAACACTTTTTCGTCATGCAGGTTGAGCAATTTATCGAGAAAATCATGTGGACTTTTCGCCATCATTGCGAGTTGCGATAATACCGGGACAATTGTCATCTATTTTCATCCTTCCAGGTTGAAACCAAAGCAATTGTAACGACCCGATACGCTGAAAACAAATAAATCCAGATAGCTCCTGTCCCGATTGTATATACAGTCTCCGGCTAATATCTGCCAATTTAGCGTCGTTTGCCCCGTTTTTTACGATTTTTCTCTGCGGCTTTTAAAATGTCCTCAATGCTCTGTTCGGCAACCTGCGGCATCGGCATTTCCTGTGTTGAAGTAACATCTTTTGAGAGTGTGATACCAAGCGTAGCGGCAAAATCGTTCATGACTTTTTCGATTGTGCCGTCCTGTTCCATCTCATAATACAAGTTGTTCCAGTAGAGCATCTTCCCGAGTCGTTTAGCTGTATCGCGCACCATTTTCTCTGAATCAGTCGCGAAAGTATGCGCCATATATTGCAAACCTTCAGGATTTTTAGCGCTATTCAGTTGAACCAGTGCCTGTTGACGATCCCCCGCATTATCCGATTTGAGCATTTTTATCCAGCGAGTGATGTCCTGTTTAGATGGAATCGTCGGGCGAACACGTTTTTTCTGTTTTTGCATGGATTCAGCGACCGACCCAATATTAGACGATAAATCGACTGACGGTGTCATCATGCCTATCGCAGCCGATGCCCCCAGCACACGCGAAACGATAATTGTGCTGGCAGCTTTTACGATTCTGTCGCCTGTGTCATCATCTTTGCGCTTATCTGTGACCTGATACGCCATACGATGAATCTCTTTGAATTCTTCCTCATCAGCATAGGTCAGCACTTCACTGTAGACATTAAAATGCTCACAGATCGCTTCAACAGTATCGTAACCTTCTTTCTTCATCTTAAAGAGACAGTCTCCGATAGTTTTGAATTCTGTGGCGATTTTCGGGGCTTTTTCTTGCTTCAATTGCGTGGCGATAGCTGGCAATGCACGAACTTCATCCACCATATCAACCATGTGGATAGCGAGAAAGCGGATATTGGGTTTAGGATGGCGCAATAAGCCATTCAATTCTTGTAAATTCATGAGTCCCCCTCATCTATTCTGAGCTATTAAGGCATCTCCCCTGCCCCGGCAATAATAGCTAAATTACAGAGGGAAAATACCCCCAAATTTTAGGGGAAATCTATAGACGATGTTCAAACAGTCTCTAATTCCGGCTCAGGAATCACACTGACTTCATCACCCGCACGAATCACGCCGGATTCGATGACACTCGCCATGATGCCCAGTTTGCCAACGGTGCTTTCACAGGGTTGTCCCTGAATGTGTTCGAGCCAGATACAGCCTGTGCGCGGTTTATTCAGGCGAACAACAGCCGATTGCCCGATTTTGAGAAGCGTGCCGGGAGCTAAATTTTCAATATCCACACCCTGAATTTGAATCTGTTCACCCATTTCACCGGGCGCGGTTTTAAAACCACAGTCTGCCAGAGAATCGAGTGTTTCACGCATCATGATATTGAGATGGCGTTTCGGATTCCGTCCGGCTTTGCGGTCGCCTTCGATGCCATGTTCAGCAATTAAATTGGCTTCATCAATCGGCACACGGAAAAATTGACCATGTGTTACATCGGTGGCTTCCGGTTGATACACGATGCTGATGATACTGCCCATACTGTTATCCTCGACTGTTCGCTGTCACATATGGACGCAGTATCCCGCACAAAAATTACACTGAGATGAATTTGTGTTAATGGCAAAGAAAAATCCCCTTATCAGGCGATAAGAGGATTTCTATCTACATCGTTTATGTCAGAGACTATTCAATGACAACATTGTCGATACAGGCGGTATCACTCCCGTTGACATATTCACCTGCGATGTCAAAGGTAGAAACAACCGCGAGAACAGTCTGAATATCTGCCATTGTAGCGAGTGTATTTGTGTCCTGAATGTACCAGCCGCCTTCTGTGAACGGGATATTAAACTGCGTCCACGTGCCATCTACAGGCGGGACAACACCTGTGCGATACACAATTGTCAATCCACCGCCGGAAATAACAACATCGTCTCCATGTGAATCCGGTGAACCGGATAACAATACAGGTTGCAAATCATAGCTCAGTGTCAGCCCATAGAATGATGATAAGTCACCACTATATGTCGTTCTGAAATACCAGTATGGACCCAGGGCTAAATCATCAGCGCAGATTGCACCACCGGGATTTCCACCATTTTCTTCCCAGCGAATATCTGAACCATCATGCAAAACAATCCAATCTTCTGTTCCTTCATCAAAGTCGGAAGATGTGTCATTATATTCATTAGTGAATACACAGCTAACCGAGTCGCCCGGTGTAATGACAAATTGAACTTCGATGCCGTCCTGCAAATAGTTAAAGTTTGTATTGCCTGTTGAACTGGTGCATTCCAGGCTGACAAATTCCCAGTCATCGGGAAGATTTTGTTCGCGAATTTGAATTAATATGTCTGGCAAATCAGTAATTGATGAACCACCATCATTTGCACTCAGGAAAATAGACCCGGGAGGAAGTACACCAGGATTCGAGCTATTCAGGAATATCTCAAAGTCTTGATCTGCATCAGCGTCTGATCCGGTGACAACTTTAGTAATTGTCAAATCACTATAAGGGCAACCATTATTTTCAGGTGATCCAGCATCAGCCGGGCAGTCATCCACGTCATCGGGAACACCATCGCCATCAGCATCAGCCGGTTCTTCTGTCATCTCGGGTGTCATTTCAGGCGTAACTTCCGGTGTTACTTCTACAGGAGCACGTAACGGACAGCCATATTCATCAATACCAAAGCCGTATTCATCGGCACGCCAGGGACAGGCATCGTCGCGATCATAAACACCATCCCAATCAGCATCATAATACGGGCAACCTGTTTCGTCTGTCCCTAAGCCACCTTCATTGCCACGCCAGGGGCAGGCATCTTCATTATCAGGGAATCCATCACCATCGGCATCACGAATCCAGTCACGACCGGGGTATTGTGGTTCTTCGGTTTCATAAGGTTGCGGTTCTTCGGTTTGCTGCGGATCAGGCTCTTCAGTTTGTTGTGGATCAGGTTCTCCAGTCGGGTCTGTACCGGGTTCTCCGGTCGGCTCTGTGCCGGGTTCTTCTGTCGTTTCAGGAGGAGAATTATCAGCAGGAGGTGCGGTCAATGGACAACCGTTGCTATCAATACCGTAGCCGTATTCGTCACCACGATTACGACACTGGTCATCACGGTTATACACACCATCCCAATCATTGTCATAGTAGGGACATCCGGTTTCATCGACACCGAGACCACCTTCGTTGCCACGATTCGGACAACTATCGCTGCTGTCAGGGAGACCATCCCCATCGCGATCGGACTGTGCCGAGGAAAAAATAGAAATAGAACTGAGGACAAGTACTGCAATCAAAGTAAAACGGGAAATATCTCTCAAGAAATTCCTGTTCATCAGGAAACTACCCCTTTATTTGTTTTCTACCCCACATATTATAATTTACAAACATTACATAATAAATTGCGATATAGCATTAAACAATAAGACTTGATAATAGTTTACTTAATTTTGAGAGAGCGTAACTAAAGAACTAAATTGAATACAGCAATCGAAAGCCTATATTGCTCCCGCGTGACCCCGGTAAATAGCGGGCACGCTTGCTGGCATGTGCATCCTGTTCCGGGTCGAACCATGAGCCACCCCGCATCACCCGCGCATAACTGCCGGACAATTTTTCCCGCCCATCATCTACTGTGTAAGGATAAGCATAGTCCAGTGATTGCCAGTTGCGACCCCATCGCGTGCTACACCATTCCCAGACATTCCCGCGTAGATGCCATGCCCCATGTGATGAGTGATAACCATGTTTATCAACTGGCATTGTTTTTCTGAGACCACTTGCCGCACTGTGAATCAAGCCTTCTCCATCGAAATGGGCAGCAATTTCCCATTGGGCTTCGGATGGCAGTCGCCAGCGATAGTCGCTTTCAGATGATAGCCAATTCGCAAATGCCATTGCTTCATACCAGGAAATTCCCACAACTGGCTGTTCCGGCGCATTAAAATCAGAATCGTTCCAGAAAGCTGGCATCCTGACATCTTTACTATTCCGCCAGCGAATCCCCATCTCTGTCCAGAAAGCATCCTCACGATAGCCTCCTGCACTGACAAATTTTGCAAATTGTTGATTACTCACCGCACATTGCATCAGCGCGAACACCTCAACCGTCACCCGATGCACCGGACGACTCAAGGGAAAAGCATCATCCCCGATCGTATATTCACCTGCTGAAATTTGAATGGTCGGGAAATTCATCCCATAATCCAGCTTAATTTACGTGTAAAGAATAGGATATTGGTGTTTGATATTTAGCAGAACAACATACATCGCGTTTCGGGCATGATACATCATGCCCCTACCTTCAAAATGGTCGGAATAGTAGTGGTTTGGCGTGCCAAACCTATTATCTTCACCCCATCCGCCGCACATTGCGATGAAAAATCTAAAAATACTTATTTCTTCTGACGCTTGAAGGCACACTTCGCCCCGTCGCGTTCCCATTCAAATGAGACCAGTTCCCAGCCAGCATCCCCGTATTTATTGAGTTTGTCTGTAAAACGGTCTGCATCCAGATGGGCATCCACTTCTGTACCATCTTCCGCCACTTTACTATCCGTCACATAAACAACCAGATATTCCCACTTCATAGCTCATCTCCATTTTTGAAATCAACAATGACAACGATTATACTTGATTAAGTCTATTCACAAAACAAAATTAGAACTGCACAAAAGCCTGTAATATAATACAATGGTAGTAAATCCGGGTAACATATCCATCGGGACAAGTCGATCTGCGAGAAAAACTCATGCAAGAAACGCAAAATATCAATGATACATCACCCGAACCCATCAACCCTGATGTCCATCCTGCAACCCTCCGTTTTTCAATCTGGGATAGGGCGGATACAATTGAAGTATCAACCAACCAGATGATTATCATCGGGCGTTCCAATGATGGTGAAAAAGTCACCGTCGATTTATCCGATTATCATGGACGTCTCTTAGGAGTGTCGCGTCGTCATGCACTGGTTTTCCTCACGCCAACAGGTGTAGGTATCCGTGACCTGAATAGCGCCAATGGTACGAGTCGGAATGGCGAACCGCTCGAAGGGGGCAAAGCCTACGAACTCCAGCATGGCGATGAATTACAAATCGGGGGCTTATACATCACTGTCTATTTTGCCGGATAATTAATAACCTTAACGCTTTCTACGCAAATTTAACGCTAAAATTATGGTATCAGTGTTAAATCAAGTGGAAAGTGTATCCGCAATGGCAGTCGTTCGTAAACCTGACAATCCAACACATGTTGATCTGTTTGATGCTCTGGCATCCGGCTTACCGATGCAGCTTCGCTTTGTGCTGGAAGATGGTAGCTTGCTGGAAGCTCCCGGCTATGACCGTATCACCATCGGAAGGCAACTGCGCGAAAATCATGCCACACTGGATTTAACCCCGTTTGAAGGGGCAAAAAATGGCATTTCACGTCGTCATATCGAAATTTTACCCGTCGATGGTCAGGTCACAGTACAAGACCTCTATAGCGTCAACGGTACAACGCTCAATGGTGAGCCACTCATTCCTGGAGAACGTTATCCATTGAAACACGGTGACATCCTGCAACCCGGTGAGATGAAATTCACTGTCTGGTACGGTGGCGCAAAAACACAAGCCTGAATTAAGAATCTATAGATCGAAAAGACCATCGCGCCGTGCAATGGTCTTTTTTGATTCACATTCCACAACACATAATTCGCTGTATCTCTTATTTCCTGATAAACTTCTCAAAATGTTGTGTATTAAGGGAATTATGGAGGTATCCAGATGAGTTCATCACAAACTCAAGGGGAATTATGGAGTGAATATGCGTCACATTGGGCAGACTTACAGGAACGATTTCACGCACCTCTGTTTGAATCCATGCTAAATGCAACGATAGTCGGGAAGAATACTAAATATCTTGATATTGGTTGTGGATCAGGTCTATCCTCCGCAAGTGCCGCAAATCGGGGTGCTAAGGTGACAGGCATAGATGCTGCGTCTGCTCTCATTGAAATAGCGAAGAACAGAGAACCGTCAGCATCATTTGAAGTCGGTGATATGGAAAATCTACCGTTTGATGATGAGAGTTTCGATGTTGTATTTGCTGCTAATGCAATACAATATGCCTCTGATCGTCCAAAAGCAATGAATGAATTAAAACGGGTTTGTCGCAACAGGGGTTACATCACCGTTGGATTCTTTGGAGAACAAGAAACTGTTGATTATCGTGTTGTCATGAAAGCAGTCAGTAGTACACTTCCTGAGCCACCTGCCGGGGACGGTCCATTCGGTTTATCCAGTCGGGAGCGCCTTGAAGAATTATTCGCCTCTGCCAACCTGGAGATTATGACTCATGAGCGGGTAAACTGTCCGATGACCTTTCCAGATGTAGATACATTCTGGTTAGCGACACGTTCCGGTGGACCTGTTGTTAATGTAATTCAGCGAGTTGGTGAAGAGAAAGTCAAAGCTGCTGTGCGAAAAGCATCTGAACCCCATATGACAGTAGATGGAGAAGTTCGCTTTGACCAAAATTACTTCCAGTATCTGGTTGCTAAGAAAGCATAATCCATTGAATTGTAGAAAGACCATCGCGCCGTGCAATGGTCTTTTTTGATTCAGGTTTTACATTACAAAATTAAGTGATGTTTGCCAGTGAGGAATGTTTTGTATTTTAACATCCCCCTTCATGCCATACTGTACTGCTCCATGAATCAGATTCAAAACTGTAACATCTGATTAAACCCATATCATGATAACGAATCTTTGTTATACGACTACGAGTATAGTCAAATTCAGATTGATTCAGCACTATTCGCGTAAGTGTCATACAAAAAGGAGAAGGCACTTTCAAAATATAATCTGGAATAAGTGCCCGGACATCATCAGGATATACACCATAATCCAACTGGTACTCATTGGCTGCATCAATAATAGATTGAGCGCGATAATCACTCACTTTAGTACATTGCTCTTTGACCCCAATTATTCCCATAATCGGGGAAAGACTAGCAACCGACATACACAGCATTGCGAAAAAGTGCATCATAATACGTACACCTGGTGCAGCAGATTTGATTTTGAAATCAGGTTGGCGGAGATGATTGTAATAATAACTATTTGAAGCCAGAACACTTATGATAGACATAGCTCCAACAGAAAGTAATATTAGCCCCCGAACAATCCATCTGATGTCGCAAGGGTAATGAAACCTATTAAGGGTGTATATACTGACAAGCCTAAAAATAAACACCAGGATAAAATGAAACGATCCTGATAGCGTAACTTCAAATGTTGATTAACAAGAATCAACATAGAAAATAAATGTAAAATGGGTATACCCGATATAGCTACAAAAAATACTATAAGGGAGTATACAATTGACATTTTATATCCAGTCCTTGTTATAACATGGCATAACTGTTTCCAGCTATGCACCCGACTGTAGATAATTTTGTACGGTTTCCATGCTCATGGTATACAACTTCAAGCGACGAAATTCCTCAAAGCCGATACGCTCATTAATTCCTCGCATCGGTGCGTTGACATTTGCCGACCCGGTATGAAGATATTGCACATCGGGATAGGTCTCTCTGATGTGCAAGAGCATCGCTGCTTTCAACCATTTCCCCAGACCCCGTCCACGTTCATGGGTCAAAACGCCTGTTTCCCGTTGCTCGATTTTATACCCGGAATCTGCCTGATAATTAATGCGTGTAAAGCCCGTTAAGCCTCCATCCGCTTCAACGACCAGCATATAATCAGAAATGATGCCCTGTTTGGCTTCGTATGCCATTTCTTCCCGCAATTTTTCTGCTGTCACGATTTGCGTGAGTCCTTCTAATTCACCATCGGGAATATCAGCACGAATCGCGGTTTCTAATTCTGCAAAACGGTTCAATTCCTCATCGTCATCCGAGTACAATCCCCGGAAATAAATGACCTTTGTATCGGGATTCCTTTCCTGCCCTGCTTTTACCCACGCTTCCATCATCTGCCAGTCAATATCCTTGAGATAAACTTTTACCTCAACCACGATAAGCCCGGTTGTTGCACCAATATGATCTGCAAATCCCTGTCCTGACGGGAAATAGCTATCCCCTTCGACCAGCGTAATGCCTTTTTCTACGCATACATCAATCAGGAATTGGAATATATGTCTGCCGATGCCCTGTCCGCGCAATTCCGGCAGCAAAAACATATGCAAATAGGTGTGATGCTTGCGGTCTTCGTAATCCGGCGCAGAATCATGTGTCATGTAAAGATTGCCGAATCCAATAGCTTCTGCGTTTTCATTCCGTACAAGATAGAGATAAGGCACAGTGAATTTATAATCTTCGCGTGTTTCCAAACGCTTATGCACAGCAGACCGGGCTGGCACAGGGTCATCCGGTCGCAGTTCGACATAATATGCCTCCAGCAGGTCGATTGTATCTTGATAATCCTGTTCGGAGGCAGTCTGCGGACGAAAACGAAAAAAGCTAAGTGAGTGTTTTGTCATGAAAATTTCTCTGGAATAGATTTTTGTAGATTATATCAGAGAAAATGAGGTAACAAAACATTTTAGAGGATTCTAAAAGGTCACAACAGGTAAGTACGATCATCCTTAGTCATTTTTTGTGCCAATGATAATGCCAATGGTATGCACAAACATTATTTTTCCATCGCGCTCGACCGGATTGAAGCCTGTTGTGATTTGACCCGCTAATTCTTGCTGAAAAATGTCGTGTATGTCTTCCCGCACATCATCGGGGGTATGCGCTAAATCGAACCAATCCTTAATGTCTCTTTCCGGTAACTGTTCAACGCTATGATTTACATCTTTCAGATCAGCGAAAAATTGCTTGAGTGTTTCTAGCCTGAGAGCAGTTGTATGGGATGGGTCGCGGCGTCTCTCCAATGTGTTATATAGATCAAATTCTTCGGGCGTATCCGGGGCAATCAAATCCATCACCATGAGCTGTCCACCGGGGCGGCAAACACGAATCATCTCATTAAGCACATTCGCGGGGTCAAACATATGATGCAAAGCATAACGGGTGACAACACAATCAAATGAGGCATCAGGATACGGTAGATTTTCCGCTGTTGCTTGAACACACAGCAGATTGTCAATATGGCGTCCCTGTGCGACCTGTAGCATTTCGATAGTAATATCGGTCGCCACAACCGAATCAACCTCCGGCGCGATAACCATCGAAAGCAAACCCGACCCACAGGCAACATCTAACACAAGATCATTTGCCTGTAATTCGAGCATAGAAAGCGCTTTTGCAGTATATGAATCCACTACTTGCGACGGTCGTTGCCAGCCGGAAGCCTGTTCTTTGAATGTTTGTTTGATTTTATCGTGCTGATTCTTCTGTTCCGCTTTCATAGTTGATCCTATGTTTTATGTTACAAAATCCCGTGATTCTTTGTGGCGTTTCCAGCTACCATCGTCGAGAATTTCGCCAATCGTATTGATAACCTCACGCACTTCATCGTCTGTATTATAGAAATGCGGTGCAATGCGAATTCCAGCATTCTCGCGATAGTCAATTTTGATATTACGGGCAATCAGTTCGCGTGAGACAGCATAACTTTCCGGTGGATTCACAGTTACATGACCTCCCCGTCTATCAATATCACGCGGCGAAATGACTTCGTAACCCGCGTTTTCAGCTAGATCAATTAGATGCGAGGTCTGGCGAATTGATTTTTCGCGGATATTATCGACACCAACCTGTGTGATGATCTCTACTCCCGGTTGGATCGCTTGCAATGACGCAATCCCCGGTGTGCCGTTCATAAGGCGATAGTTATCTTCCCGCCATTCCAGATTTTCAATATCAAAGCTAAATGGTGATTTATGGGACATCCATCCGGTGACTTTTGGCTTGAGTGTGGTCAGTAAATCAGGTCGCACATACATGAACACGCCACCTGTCCCGCCGCACATCCATTTCAGTACGCCACCGATATAGAAATCGACATTGAGGTCGGTCACATCCACCGGAATAATGCCGACACTGTGATAACCATTAAAGACAACCTGTGCGCCGACACTGTGCGCTTTTTCGACAATTTCTCTGGCTGGCATGATATAAGCACTGCGGAACAAGACATGTGAAATCGAGACCAATCGTGTGGTTTCGTCGATTGCATCAAGGATTTTTTGTGTGTCGATGCTGATACCGTCGTCTGTTTTTACCATGTGAATCTGCATATGGTCGGGCAACCATGATCGTAAAACGTAGACATCCGAGGGGAAATCCATATCGGTGATGACGACTTTGTTGCGTTTTGTATCACTGAAATCAAGCGCACCGAAGAGAATACTATTGGCAATACTGGCATTTTGATGCACGAGAACAGTATCGGGTTTTGCACCCATCAGAGGGGCTATCTTATTGCCAACGACACCATTGAGTTCGTACCATTCTTCGCCCCATGCCGATACACCATGCTCTGCCCACATATCGGCGTAGTGTTTGAGACTGTCATAAACGCCCTTTGGCATCGCTCCGAGCGAGTTATTAATCAAATAATTGCACTTACTCAAAATCGGGAATTCATCCCGCCATTTTAATAATCGATCATGACTCATGGAAATCTCCAAAAAGTTAGTTTTCTAGCGGAGATTTTATCACGTCGTATGGCGTACTGTTACTGTTTTCAGAAGTGAATTTAATTAAAGACCACCGTTTTATTGTGATACGCTAAGATACGATGTTGCAGATGCAGGTAAATAGCACTTGAAAGCACAGTCTTTTCGAGGTCTTTACCCTTGCGAATCATATCTTTCACACTGTCTTTATGCGATACATCTGTAACATTTTGCACGATGATGGGACCCGCATCTAAATCAGCCGTGACGTAATGACTGGTTGCGCCAATAATCTTAACCCCGCGCTCAAAGGCTTGATGATAAGGTTTTGCACCGATAAACGCCGGAAGAAATGAGTGATGAATGTTGATGATTTTCCCCGGATAATGATTGACAAAATTATCGGTCAAAATTTGCATGTATTTCGCCAGCACAATCACATCGGGAATAGCTTCTTCCAGTAACGCCAGTTGCTTTGTCTCTGATTCCGCTTTCGTATCTTTTGTGACAGATACCACCTCAAATGGTAGTCCAAATTGTTCGGCAACCGGGCGAAGTGTCTCGTGATTACTGATTATCAGTGGAATATCGACCTTGAACTCACCGGAATGCCAGCGCGATAGAATATCATATAGCGCATGAGATTGTTTGCTGACAAAAATCACCATCCGCAGACGGTCTGTATTATAGTGCAATTTCCAGGTCATCTGATGTACATCTGCAAGCGGTGAGAATGCCGGTTCAATCGCATCTTTTTCCAGTGTGAAATGTTCTAAGTCCCATTCAACACGCATGAAAAACACATTTTTCTGTGTATCGACATGCTGATCGAGGTGGAGAATGTTCCCCTGATACTGATATAGAAAATCAGTCACCTTAGCGACAATTCCGGGGCTATCCGGGCAATAGATAAGTAGAATAGCGGATTCAGTTGATGACATAATATGTTCTTCCATGTAAGTCTGTGATGTATAAGAAATTCAATTACAGGCATACTCAGGGATTATCACGAATAGAGACAATGCCTCCGGTTACACCAATATAGGCAACACCATTGTTTGCGAGGTACACAGCAGCATAATTATTATTGAAGTTCGTTCCTGTGCCTGCATATTGTGTCCAGATAACCTCACCTGTTTCATAGTCTATTGCAGTGAGATACCATGAACCAGTAGCAAAACCCGCATCATCGCGTGTATAAGTATAAATTAATCCGGTCGCCAGCGATAATTTTGTTACCGCAGAAGGAATCCGAACATCGGATGTCCAAACAGGTTCACAGGATTCATCGTCAAGTATATCAATTCGGGATAAGCCTGTTTGAGATAGACCGCCGAGCAATTGTGATAAGCCCGAACCATAATTATTTTCCACGATAATCGAACGATCTGTCGCAATCACAGAATTTTCTGTCGCACTCAAGCCATCATTGAACACGGGTACAGAACAAACCAGACGATCACCGGAGACATCTACACCCCGACGATACACCAGAACATTCATGCGTGGTTCAGCATTATCGGTAATCACCACATAATCATTGCCCATTACAGTCGGTGTTGTCCCGCTTCCCTGACTAACCTGCCCCGGTTTTTGTTGCGAACCCCGTTCATAGACTTCGCGCCAGGTTATTTCAGGCTGAGCATCACTACCGATATCAAAACGATATAATGCGGTATCAGTCACAATGAACACACCGCCTGTCTCATCAACAGCAAATGCATTCGCAATCTTTTCATTTTCCAGTGTAATGATAGCAGTTGAGTCGTTATCAGGAACAAGTGTGCCAACCCTGCCATTCAAAGTCGTAAACCACAACAGACCGTCGAAGTCCGGTAATATCGAGTTAATCTCATCATCTTCAGGAAGAATTTCGCTCAGGTCATAAACCGCCTCAATCAATAGCTCATCACTATCTGTCGCTACCAATTGCCAGATTTCATTGCCAACAACCGGAATAATCGCACGTTCGCTATGGTCAAGATAAAAATATGATCCGGCAGGAAACTGTAAGTCATCAAGGCTGATACGGCGATAAGGCAAAGGAATTGAATCCAGAATTCCCAGCGTGTCACCATCCAGCAAATAAAATGTAGCATTTGATAAAGTCAGACAACTGGTCAGGATACGTCCCTGCGAATCAAAGGTCATTGTGGCACAGATACCCCCTAAATCGACTGTTTCCACCGAAAGATTATTGCCAGTTGGTCCGGCGACTGTGTAGGTATCACTCATGAAACCATCGTTGTGGATATTGCTACCTTCTCCGGTGAACATAAAAGGATGCTGTGGAATCGGCATTGCATCAATTGCGCGGGGAGTAGCAACCTGTCCCGAAAAAGGCACAACATAATCGGGTTGATCGGGATTCGGAATAGGCTGAGAAATATCCTGTGCAGATACAAAACCAATGAACAACATCATCAAGACACAGAAATATAATCTCCGACGTAAAAATGTAATCACAATGTATCCCCTCATGATGCGAAACTATATATCAGATAGACTCTACTCCGGCATATACCCGTGTTGACTGGCTGCCGCAGCAATGTCTTCCAGTGCGTGCGGATCAAGAATATCAATATGCTTGTAGGATAACTCAATCCAGCCAGATTTTTCCCATGTCCGCAAATAACGATTCACAGTCTCAATCGTTGTCCCCGTAAATTCAGAGATGTCACGTTGCGATAATTCGGCATCAATCACATAGCGCTGCCCTTCGACATAACCAAATTTGCGGTGAAAATGCAACAATGCCCGTGCCAGGCGCTTTTCCGTTTTCTCAGCCGCCAGATGACGGATACGATCATGAGAATGATGGACATGTGTTGTCATGCAATCCAGTAAACGAACCGCAACAATGCCATGTTCGGTCAATAATTGACGCGCCTCTCCAGCACGAAAAGCAATGATGCGCGTGTCTCCGACTGCCTCAACCGTCGCTGCATGTTTATGCTCACGGGTGAGTGCCAGTAAGCCGAAGAAATCCCTTTTTCCATAGACTTTAATCGTAACAGCTTTTCCGCCGGGTGTATATTCCACCAGACGAACACCCCCCTGGAGAATGATATAAAACGCAGTCGCAAGTTCACCCTGTGAATAAAGTTTTTCACCTGCTTTCAGGTGATAGGAAACGGCTATGTCCTCCCATTTTTGTAGAATATGAGGATCTAAATCCCGGAACAGGTCTATTCTCATATCTTGAAGTTTAAACTTGTCGCGTATCATCTCATCTCCAAATCTATAAAAATCTACAAAGGCTTATAGATTTATTATCTTTCCTGATTTTTGTCCAAAAAATTGCTTATTTATTTCCTCTGAAAGTTTGATTTATATCAAAGTTTCCTCGCTCATAAGGTGTTAATCTTTTGACATTATAGCAAGTCGTAGACTAAAATAATTTCGCAGGTAACAGGTGTCACACATAAAGAGGATGAATAGCACGTCCTCACAAAAATCAGGGAATCGGGATGACAAACTTACTTCGTATCACAGGCTTATTCATCATCATTCTATTGGCTGCCTGCAACGGTTTAGCAGGTGAACCCGTCATTATCGGCACAGTACCCCCGCAACCAACCATTGATACATCAAACCCGGAAGCGTCAGGCGCAAATATCTTCGCCGCACGCTGTGCAAGTTGTCATGGCGAAACCGGGCGCGGAGACGGTGCAGTTGCTATTGAAGCCGGACTTGAACCACCGGATTTTACACAGGCATCCACCTCAGCCGACCAATCACTCACGCAATGGACAAATACCATCCGCTTCGGACGCATCGAGAGCATGATGCCGCCCTGGGAAAATAGCCTGACTGCGGAAGAAATCGAAGCTGTAGCCGAATACACATTCACGCTCTGGCAAGATTTCCCGCAGAACACAACTGAAAATGAAGAACCCGCCGCAGAAACCACAGAGCAGGTCATCCCTGAAGCCATCGGCTCAGTTTCCGGTGAAATTATCCAGGGAACAGCAGGAGCACCGCTCCCCGATATTATCTCAGTAGCGTTGCATGTCATTGATAGTGACGGCAATGAAGCCAATTTCGAGATGCAGGTCTTACAGGAAGGTACAACCTACGCTTTTGAGGGCATCCTCATCCGGCACGATTACAGCTATGTTCTAACGGCTATCTATCAGGATGTTGTTTTCTATAGTGAACTGGTTTCCGGTACACCGGATTCACCGGACATGATACTACCTGTTACGATTTATGAAGTCACCGATGATGACAGTGTCATCGAAATTGACCTCTACCTGATGCGTGTAATTCCCTCCGGTGAAGAGCTTGTCTTGCAACAATTAATCAACTTTGCCAACACTTCGGATAGGGTTTATCGCGGGAGTAATCAGATAGATAGCTTTACATATGATTCTGTCCGTATACCCATTCCCGATGGCGCAGAAATCCTCAATTCGGTTGACCTTGTCCCGCGTTTCCTGATGTTAGAAGGCGAAACACAGCCAACCATTCTCGATACACAACCCGTTCTTCCGGGGAATGACCATCTGGTCGAAATACTCTATACCATGCCATTCCCGATAGATGCTAGCCGTGTCACAATCGAATTCCCGACACGCTATAACCTGGCACAATCAATAGAAGTGATGGTACAGCCTTCCGAACTCATCATCGAAAGCAACATGTTGACCTCTACCGGAACGCAACATTTCAGTGTTGGTGTCTATGAAAGTTATCTATCGGAAGTCTTGCCTGCAAATAGCCAAATCGCATTCGATGTACTGCCAGCACCGGATGAAGCTGATATTGCAAGGGCAGCATCCCGACAAAGAACGATGGTTGTCACAATGGCATTTGCCGGGGTCGCACTGATGACAATATCCGGCATGTTCCTCTTATTCGGGAGGAAAAACCAGGCTGCTCCCGAAGCATAAATCATGAAATCGTGACCATCTGGCTTCTGCCAGTTTGAAAAGGTTAGCAATCAAAAAAAGCTGTAGGGACAGAGCCTGCTCTGTCCGAAAAACAGTCTGAGTGTAAAACCTGACGGTCTATTTTATACATGGTTCAAAGGAGGTACATCACACAAAAATAGCAATACCTTCCGGCAAAATGCGATTAGCAATGGGATAAATAGTCACTGGAGGTAGGGGCAACATCATATCATGCCCGGAATCCTGTTGAAATATCCTGCCCGACCAGCTTTGCCGGAAATTTATTGACCGAATGTTTATTGTAGGAGAGGGAAGATAGTGAAATTCTTTCGTAACACACGCTTACTATTCTCCGCGATATTCATCACAGGAGCTGTTTTAGTAGCGGCTGCCCTTTTAATCGGCTTTGACATTGACGGAGAAGGACGGATTCGTCCAACCGGAAATCAAGTCTTAGCCCAGGGCATCGACAGTTCTACTGATGAATGTGTGGTCTGCCACGTTGACCACACACCGGGGATTGTTAACCAGTTCGGAGAGAGTGACCACTTTACCAGCAACGTCAGTTGTTCGGATTGTCATCTCGTCGAAGAAGGCTATCCGGGAAGTGTTGAACACCCGGATTCAGAATTCTCTGTTCTGCCATTGTCGTCTACAGCACAATGTGCGGAATGCCACCGTGAACAGGTCGATCAGTTCAATTTAAGTCGTCATGGCTTACCTGCTTATGTTGCTTATGCCGGAACTGACCCCCTGACCGAAGAACAACTCGATATGTATCAATCAATCCCTGAACGGGGTGGTATTGATGCCCGCGCACGCAACAGCCTCCATGCTATGGAAGGTGAAGCTGTTACCCGTTTTGCCTGTGAAACCTGCCATGACATCGGTGAGCCAAACCCCGATGGATCTATCGGTAACTGTACCGATTGCCATATCCGTCACGAGTTCAGTCTCGAACAGGCACGTCGTCCTGAAACCTGTAACGCTTGCCATATCGGTCCTGACCATCCACAGTGGGAAATCTACTTTGAAAGTGGTCACGGTATTGCTTACGCAACAGGCGGCGATGATTGGAACTGGGATGCTGAACCTGGCACACTCACCACAATTGACTTCCCTGCACCAACATGTGCAACCTGTCATATGAGTGGCTTTGGTTTATCGGCAACCACCCACGATGTAGGCGACCGTCTAACCTGGTTCTTAGCCGCACCGATTTCAGGTCGTCGTCCGGCATTTGAAGAAAATCGTGTCCGTATGCAACAGGTCTGTCTCGCATGTCATTCCAATAACTTCGTAGACGAATTCTATGAAGCAGGAGACGCGCTGGTTGATTCAATCAACACCTGGGTGCAATTATCAGATTGGATGATGCAACCGCTCAAAGACAACGACTTGCTGACACCGCAACCATTCGATCAACCCATTGATTACACCTATTTCAATATCTGGCATCACTGGGGACGTACCGCCAAGTTCGGTGCATGGATGCAGGGTGCAGACTATGTCCAGTGGCACGGTGCATACGAAATCATGCACGATTTAACCATCCTGCGTGAAGAAATTGATGACATTCTGGAAGAAAACGGTTTTGAACCACTTGATCTGCCGGAAGATTTCCCATCAATTCGTGCTGCCCGTGAAGTGTTGGGTATCGAAACCGGAGAATAATGCAATCTGAGGATCAATTCTGAGTCTCCACCCCGGAGGGCATGTATGCCCTCCCTACCATATTTGTAGGGACACGATGTATTGTGTCCGGGGATTTACTGGGGTGATAGGAAATTGATCCTTATCAGCATATAAGGATAAATAATGACAGAAGCAACAATCGAAAATACACCTGAACCAACCAATCGCGCCAGTCAGATTCCTGGTATTGGCGAATTTCACTTACCCCTCAGCCGCAATGATTTACTGTTATTACTGGTTGCTTTTGCAGAAATTGGCATGGGTTTTGAAATTTATCTCGCACATAGTATTAGCGGTTTCGAGCTAAAACCCGCAGAGTGGATTCCCGTTATTTTTGGTCCCCTTGCCGGCATTGCATTTATCATCGCTGTTGGATTGCGAATACGGGCTAAAGGGGCAACTTTTATTTCCTCTCTGCTCGTAATTCTGACAGGTCTAGCAAGTGTCGTTGTCGGAATTATGGGTACAGCATTCCACCTGGTACGAGCATTACCCCCTACAGATTTTCCAAATTACGGGCTGCAATGGGATTGGATTATCTATGCGCCACCTGTCGCAGGTCCTTTAGCATTTTCTGGAGTCGGCTTGCTGGCAATTATTGCCCTTCTCGAAGATACAAACCCTGAAACAGGCAAATTAACATTACCGGGATTCATTACATTCAACACACCCTTGCCCCAAACACGTCAATTCCTGTGGTTGATTGCATTCGGTCTTTATGCTGCAACATTAAGCGCGACACTCGACCATGCCCGCACAGGTTTTGAAGATTATTTCGTGTGGATTCCAACAGGTACAGGTTTATTTGGCTCAATCACAACGACCCTGATGGCACTCTATAGCAAGCACCGGAAAGCTGATTATTTTACATTTTTCTGGGTGATGATCCTGATGATTGTCGTCGGTGTGCTGGGGATGGCATTACATATCAATGCCGATTTGCCTGAAGGTACTACCGCCGGAATTCAGATTGAACGCTTCATTGATGGTGCGCCTCCGATGGCACCGATGCTCTTCGCGATTATGGGTGCATTCGGCTTACTGACAATGATAGATGCCCCCGTTGTAGATGATGAAGAGGAAGAAACAGAGGCTCAGGCATGAGCTTCTGCCTCTGTTACCTTAAGTTGAGGATTGCCATCTTCCGGTCGCGCCGGATGAATTGTTGGAGCAGATTCTCCGGCTGTAATCATACGTTTAATCAATCGTTCAGCGAGAACAGCACTCACATGGTGATGCGTTTTTAATCCTGCCAGATTATTCAGTTCATAAGGATCGGCAAGCAAATCATAGAGTTCGGTTTCACTGTAGCTCTCGCTTCCAGCTTCAAAAGGCGTTTTATCCTTTGCCGTAACTGCATATTTCCAGCGACGGGTACGAATTGCCCTGCCCACATGTGATTCACTAAGCTGTATGAATACATCATCCTGCCAATCATTAGAGTCTCTGCGAATAATCGGCATCAGTGAACGTCCCTGCATTTCATCGGGAACGGGTAAATGACAGGCATCAAGCAGTGTCGGTGGTAAATCAATCAAACTCACCGGATGCTCGATTCGTCCCCCGCCTGTAAATTCTGCCCCGTGAAATAGCGTTGGTACACGTATCGAACTATCATGCGGAGAGCGTTTGTACTCACTATTACGCGTTTTAAAATGACAGGCATGATCGGATGTGAATAAGATAATTGTGTCATCCAGTATATTAAGACTCACCAGGGCATCAACCAATCGTCCGAAGGCTTCATCCAATCGTTTGACCATACCGTAATAACCTGCCAGATGTTGATATGTCGTTCCTTTAAGTGCCGCTAAGTCCGGTGGTATCCATCGATTCTGATACCGTTCCGCATATCCAGGCGGAGCAGGATAATCATCGCGATGATTCTGATGATGCGGCTCAAGAAATGAGAGAAACAGGAAAAACGGATTCTCATGATCCCCGGAAACATAGCGAATTGCAGCATCCGTCAGTGCATCTACACGATAACCGGGTAAATCGACCACTTGATTATCATTATCCCATAGCCGTGTCTGATAGGCATCCGAAGTCATTTCCAGTAAATTCGATGCCAGCCAGTATGAATATCCGCCGCGTAAAGACTCTTTGACAGGCTCTGCACTGTTACCTGCCAGATGCCACTTCCCGATATAGGCAGTATCATAGCCACCTTCATTGAAATAATGTGCCAGGGTTTTGCTGTTTTGCGGCAATTTCACCCCGTTGATATGACAGCCTGTCGTTGTAGGATACATCCCGGTTTGCATTGCAGAACGCGCCGGACCACAGAGCGGTTGGCAGCTAAATGAATGATGGACATCCGTACCCCGCCGCGCCAATCTATCGAAATTGGGGGTCAACTCAAGCGGATTGCCATGAACGCCCGTTGTATCATGACGTTGCTGGTCGGTAAAGAAAACAATTACATTAGGTTGTGCCATTGAACGACCTCTGTAAGGATAAACCACGAAAATTGTAACACGAATAGCAGATAAATCACGCCATTCATAGCCGGGTCTGTTACAATGAACATCAATCAAAACCAGAGGAGGAATTTCATGATAATCACCAGCAATCGCATTCCCGTGAATCCCGAACATGCCGATGCTTTCGAAGAGCGCTTCAAGAATCGTGCCAGTCAGGTCGATGGTATGGATGGTTTCATAGCCTTCCAGCTATTGCGTCCGACAAAAGACGGCGATCCCTATATTGTGATGACATTCTGGGAATCACAGGCACATTTTGAGGCATGGACAAATTCTAAAGAATTCAAAGAGGGACATGCAAAATCCGGCACATTACCCGAAGGTACATTCTTAGGGCATCCGAAACTGGAATTGCATGAAGTTATCCAGAGTACATTGAACATTGAACGCGACAAAGCATAATCAAATTTATCGGTAGGGGCGCAACAGTTGCGCCCGTTTAGCACAGGTTCTGTTCCAGATAAAATATCAATCCTCGCCGTATAAATCCTGTAGAGTCGCTATCACATCATCCAGACTATCGACATGAATGAGAAAATCAAGCTCCGGTGCAAGCGTTGTCACCTGACTCAACACGATTTGCCGTGCCCGTTGCGAATCTATATTGTCCTGAGTATCGGCAATATATAAGATCACAATCTGGTCACGTTCCAGGGCACTCAGAACAGCCCAACCACTCTCTGCGAGTGAACCAATGCTGGCATGATTTTCAGTGATCACCAGCACAATCGTTTCGGCATTTTCGATAGCTTCAGCTTCTTCACGGGCGTTCTCTTCCGACCAGTTTTCGACCACCGGATTGTAATAACTCACACCTAATTCGTGCAGAACGGGCTGGATCGTATTTTCACGCCAGCAATCACGCCCCGGGTCATTGTAATCGCCGCCGATTGTCCCCATCAAAAAAACCTGTGCATTGCTTGTGGTATTAATAGTCCCATGCAAACAGGGCGTTTGAGCATGATGACCTTGATAATAGATAAACACCATGAACGCAATCATAATGAGCATCAGCGCCATCCACAAACGTCTGTAGCTCTCTCTCATCTCAACAGTCATTCTCACCAGAGCCTCTCTAACAGGCAAACATATCCCTTATCATAATAGATTATCGGAGAAATGTTGCCGGAAATAGCTGGATTTCAGTTGATAGATTAACCCTGTAGTAATGACTGTGCGCCATCAATCCAGATTTCCGTTCCGGTGATATGTGAGGACATATCCGACGCAAGAAATAATACAAGATCAGCAACCTGTTTTGATGTCCCCGGCACACCATCAGTCAATGGGATTTTGCCTTCGGGAAACTCAACGGGCTCTTGCACCTCGTCCAGATTTTCGCGGCTGGTGTTGTCATCAATTTTTGTTTCAATCGCACCGGGACAAATCACATTCACACGAATTTTGTGTTTTGCAAGTTCAAGTGCCATCATCTTTGTAAATGCGACCTGTCCTGCTTTTGAAGTCGCATAGGCTGATGCCCCTGTGTTGCTGAACATGCGCGTCCCGTTGACAGACGATGTAACAATAATTGAGCCGCCCTGTTTTTTCATATGTGGAACAGCAAATTTTACTGTCAAAAACGTGCCTTTGAGATTCACATCAATTGTCTGATCCCAGTCTTCGATTGTCAGGTCTTCAATAGATGTCCATGTCCCATTGATTCCGGCGTTCGCAAAAACAACATCCAGCCGACCGAATTTATTCAGCAATTTTTTGTAGGCTGTTTGCAATTCGTCCGGTTTAGAGATGTCAGCAAGTAAGACAATTGCCTCGCCTTTACCCTGCGAATTAATCTCGTTCACAATTTCTTGTGTTTCATCTTCATCACGTGCTAGCACACCGATATTCATACCCTGTGATGCTAACATCTTTGCACTTGCAGCCCCGATGCCCGAACTTGCCCCTGTGATTAAAGCAACTTTGTCTTTTGTATTGAACATAAAAAATCCGTTTCTCTGTATTCACAGTTAACGGATTTACTCTACAACATTGATATAAACGATGTTCTGCAACACTATAAGAATCGTACATGATGGTATGAATAATTAATGAGATAAGGCAATCAGGATGTAAACAGTTTCCAGTTACCTTCGGAAATAACGTCAACTGCTCCATCAACCACTTTGATAGCAGTCTCGTCATCAATTGCATATGATGAGACAGTCATGCCAGCCGCCCATTTTTCAGCATGTGCCATCGAATTTTCCGGTAGCATCGGGTGATCGAGGTGCGGAAATATTGCAAAATCCACGAATCCCAGCGTTTCATCCCCTCCAGTAGGTGGTTTCCACCCGACGAAGTCTTCTCCGATACGGGGAGTCATCACCATACTTCCTGCGCTCAAACCCACCCAGACTGCTCTTAGCGAGGGCAAAATCCCTGCGAACCCGGACTGCTGCATCCAGTACGACAAATAAACAGCGTCACCACCATTCACCAGAAACACGTCTGTTTTCTCTACCCATGCAATCCAGCGTTCTTTTCCAATCGAGGGCAGTGCGGTGAGTTCCAGTACGCCCAATGATTTCCAGCCTAATTCAATCATAGGGCATTCCGGTTCATTTCCACTGATGAACCGCCACGAATTACCAGGATTCATATGAGGATGTCCATATCCCGCAGTGGGTATACACAGGGCATTAGACTCTTCAATCGGTTTGTCCAGCAGATCGACTAGTGCCGTGTGAATACTTGCATTTTTGATACCAGCAGACGTGAGTAGCATTTTCATGCGTTTTCTCCCCGGAGATTTTAAGATGCTGATATTCTAATCCACACCACAAAATAGAACAAGCATTCTAATTAAACCGGGTAAGCAATTTTATGCAGTTGATTGATTGTAGGTTTTTTTAAACCGAACATTGTGCCATCTGTCCAGCGCACAATAATCTCATCAACTGTAGCTGTCTTTCCTAAGCCAAAATGGGCAACAGGCTCCATCTGACAGAGATAACCACTCCCGGCATCAATCACCCGGCGTTGTACCCGCCCGTTCGTAATCAACATGACCGTTGCGCCGCGTGCAGGTGCGCCATATTTTGTATAAGGCAAAATGCGAATCCAGTTATTTTTGTTTGTCTCACAATGGAAGAGACTGAGTCTTTGCTGAACCTGCTCACCATGTGCAATCAATAATTCCAACCGTCCATCACCATCCAGGTCAGCGACAGCCGCACCCGTGCCGTAGCCATCGCGTTCGAGGGCATCCCCGATAGTAATTTGCCGCCATTCGCCATCACGAAAGCCAAAAAGTCGATTCGGTTCACCGATATTGTTGAAGAAAATTTCCTGATTGCCATCATTATCAAAATCAGCCGCAATCACAGTACGAATTTTAGAGGGGTATGCCATACTCTGCGATGCAATATCGTCCCATTGCCCATCTGTCCCCGGGCTATACAGTCGATGTGTGCCTTCCCAGTTGCCATAAACTAAACCAAAGTGATTATTCCCCATATCCAGTGCCGCTATGCCGCGTACATGCTCTGTCGGATCATCAATGCCAACATCCAGCGCAACATCGGTAAATGTGCCGTCGCCGTTATTACGGAAGAGAAAATTCGCGCCATTTTCGTTCCCGGCAAAAATATCCATATGCTCTGACACAATCGGCAAAGCAATCAAACCGCGTCCCCCGGTCGTAAAATTGACTTTTGCCTGTGGTGCAACATCCAGTAAATTGCCATCATCATCCAGTTCATAGAGACGTATCGGTGCAGCATAATTCGCTATGAAAAAACCATATTGTCCGCGTCCGAAACGATCAATCGCGACAACACTACGACCTGACATCATATTGACGCTGCTTTGATGTCGATGGACTTCAAATAAATCAACATAGCTATCGTCAACAAAATCAAAGAGACGGTCGCCCGAGGATTTTTGTCCGGCGAAGGTATCTGCATTGAGGATATAGAGTTCTTCATAACCATCCGCATCAATATCAGCCGCCGCGATGCCGATTGCCTGGCGCATATTATCTGCGAGGGTATTGTGTCCCGTATCAATATAACGGCTACCATCCCATTTCAGCATGAGATTGCGCGACCCGTATCCGGTAACGACAAATTCGAACTGCCCATCATTATCAGCATCGGTGACAGCAATACCATAATGACGGGCAGGACGATTATCAGCAATGAGGTAACTACGGTCAATGAACATGGGTATCCTTTGTGTACAGTTTAAGGATACCCGATAAGCCTGAACTTTTGTTTAAGAGACTATGACAGAGCTATCACAATCACTATCTTTTGATAGGCAGTAGCATCAGGGGAATTGTTAACACAAGCACTATCCCTGCTATGACAAACCACAGCAAAGCAGTCCACCAGAAAGGACTTTCGCCTGTCTGAGGTAATGCAGAAATAACCGCACCTGTCGCACATTCTTCCGCATCTTGATTGTCCGCGAAAACACAGGCGGTATTATTGACCTCAACACCATCTAAGACAGTCGTGAAGATGCTGAATTGCACAGTCTGCCCGGCATTGAGCGTCGCATACGTTACACTGACTGTTTGCCCGTTGATGCTGACATTCGCGCCAGGTGCCTCAACATTATCCACCCGAAGCGCATCTATCAGCGTATCGGTGATGGTCACATTGCTGCCCGGTGAATCGCTCGGATTCGAAACTGTCACTATCCATCTAACTTGCTCACCTGTGACACCAACCTGGCCCGGTTGTAAGAAGCCAATCTTGCTAATAGCCGGGTCAAAAACTGCAAGATAAGCATCAGGAGCAATATCTGCCTGTGCAACAGCCTCAACAGCTACTCGCTCAATAGTCGGCGTCGGGCTGAATGTCAGTGCTGTTGCAGTCGCAGCAATATCCGGCGTATCTGTCGCGGTAGGTGTATCGGTGTATGTCGGCGTTGCGGTTGGTGTAAATGTTTCCGTAATCGTCCCGGTAGAGGTCGGCGTTTCTGTTAACGTTTCTGTTGGGGTCGGGGTTTCCGTATAGGTGGCTGTAGATGTTGGCGTTTCCGTTTCCGTATACGTCGGGGTTAAAGTCGGTGTGAATGTCTCAGTAACCGTTCCAGTGGAGGTCGCGGTCTCTGTCAGCGTTTCTGTTGGGGTCGGGGTTTCCGTATAGGTGGCTGTAGATGTTGCTGTCTCTGTGAATGTAGCAGTCATTGTTGCTGTTGACGTAGCCGTCTCTGTTGGTGTCAGGGTAGCAGTAGGCGTCGCAGTTGCTGTACTTGTAGGCGTAAATGTGAATGTAGCAGTTGGCACAATTAGCGACGTTTCATAAGCACCAATATCACAAAGGCTATCACGACCATAGTCTCGCTGGTCGATTGTCTGGCAATAGGCTAGACCCCCCGTATCAATTGCAGGGCTTCCTGCTAACAGAGCATGTGTCTCTGTAAAACCACCATTATTGGCAAGTACACCGAGCACAGGATCACTATTGATAACCGTTGCGCCTGTTATACTCCCATCTTCTACCAGATTTTGACCGGAAAGGTTCAATACCGGACTACCATTAGATAGATAGTCTAATCCGGTTGTCGTATTTGCAATGATGGTATTGCTCAGAGTGAGTGTGTTACCAGTGTCATGATACACACTTGCCCCGCTGACACTCGCCGTATTGTTCGAGATTGTTACATGCGTCAATGAAACACTGTTATTTACCCCGGCAGTTTGAATAGCTACGCCCTCACCACCGGTTAAATTACCCGAAATGGTGCTATTCACCATCGAAACAACCGTACCTGAGCCAGCGATATAAAGCCCCGCACTACCCCTGATAGATACATTATTTGATATAGTGGAGTGACTGATATTGACACGATTAGCCACCCCGCTAATAAACATCCCGCCACCCCGGGCTATCAGATTACGACTAAAATTATTACCGTCGGAAACCGTTACATAACTCATCGTGAGATTGCCGTCATTAACGTAGATGCCACTCCCGTCGCCGCTGGTATCGCCTCCAGAATAATTATCATTGATAGTCCCGTATAAAAGCGTTAAATTGCCCCCATCCTGATAAATCGCACCACCATTACCTGTACCTGAATTGGTGCGGGCGACATTCCCATCCATGCTAAAACGATTAAGGCTAGTCGTACCACCCCCGATATAGAGTGTGCCGCCCTGTGCTGTTCCGGGAGTTGCACTGACTTCGCTATCAACAAAGGTCACATCCGATATATCAAGCACTCCGCTACTATTCGCAATTGCCCCGCCATTAGAGCGACCTGTATTTGATGATGCAGATGAACGGGTGAAATGACTATCGCTCAAAGTCAGAATGCCTATTTCATTGAATATTGCACCCCCTTGAGCCAGGGTTGATGTTGAACTCGCACGGGTATCGACAAATGTGAGATTACTCAATGTTGGATTCACTGCTCCGGCATTATAAAATGCACCACCCTGTGCAACACCACCGTTTGCACTTACCGCAACACCATCAAAATATATATCATTCAGAATTAAACGCTGTCCGGCGGCATTATAAATCGCACCACCCTGTGCAAAAAACTGATTTGTGGAGGCTTGACCATCAGTAAAGCTCACATCCTGGATAAGCGTATCATCACCACTATTAAAAACGCTCCCGCCCCGCGATATTCCCCAATTTGACCGTGCTTCATTTCCATTAAATGTAGTATTTGTGATAGATAGATTATCACCACTGTTATAGATAGCACCACCATCCGCAGAAGTAATCGTAGCTGTTGCCGAATTATCCAGAAATGTGCTACCGGAAATTGTCATATTGGCTGTTGTATTATAGATTGCCCCACCATATGCACTACCATTATTACCACCTGCCTGATTTGAGTTAAAACTCACATCAGTTACAGTTAGAACACCACCAACATTATAAATCGCACCACCATAGCCCGAACTGGATGTACTGTTGCTACGATTATCAGCAAAACTCGAATTATGGATAGTAATTGTCGTACCGGAATGATAAATTGCACCACCGTAAGCATTGAGCGTTGTTGACTGTGCCCGGTTGTTAAGAAACCCTGTGTTGGTGATGGTCAGACTACCGACACCGTTATAAATTGCCCCGCCACGATGTTCGATATAGGCGTCACTTGCGATATTACCGACCATATTCACATTATAAAGCGTCAGACTATCGCCAACACTATAAATGCCGCCACCATCACCTGTTGTTAGATCACCTCTGCGTATCGACAAATCGGAAAATGAAACATCATTACCGGCGGTAATATGAAAAACGCGATTGGGTCTCACACCATCAATCTGGAGAAACACCCGCCCCGGTCCTTCGATTGTCAAATCTTTATCAATAACAATTTCGCCACCGGTTAGTGTGATAGTCCCTGTAACAGAAAACACAATCGTATCACCATCGCTGGCATCAAGGACAGCCTGTCGCAAAGACCCCGGACCGGCATCATTGAGGTTTGTAACTGTAATCGTCGCCGCAAAACTACGACCTGTTATGATTGAAAGAAGAATGAATGTGAGGAAAATCCCTACCCTGAAACGCATCATAAATACTATCTATCCCCCTGGCAGACATGTGAAACTGCACTGCATCAGTATAGCTCAGTAATTTTGCAGTTACAATCACAACCTGGATTAAGGATAGCTGCATGAGTTAGCGGAGATAGGGATAAAAACAATATAGTATTAACTTTTGCTCCCTGTAGCAGAATCCGGCGTAATTATTCTGTTTTCTGGTTGATCCTGCGGGGCACTATGACAATAGTTAATCCCATTCCAGCAAGCAAGAACAGTAAGAGCAAATTTCGCCAGATCGGAGTTTCTCCGGTTTGTGGTAGAGATGCAATGATTGCCCCTGTTGCACATTCTTCTATCTGTTGATTGTCCGCAAAAACACAGGCGGTATTATTGACTTCAACACCATCCAGCACAGTCGTAAAAATACTGAATTGCACAGTCTGCCCGACGTTGAGTGTCGTATACGTCACACTGACAGTCTGTCCATTGATGCTGACATTCGCGCCAGGTGCCTCAACGCTATCAACACGAAGCGCATCAATCAACGTGTCTGTGACCACGACATTATTTCCGGCAACATTCCCTGTATTACTGACAGTTACAATCCATTCGAGTTGTTCACCTGTCACCCCTGTTTGACCGGGGACTAGAAGACCTAATTTGCTGATTGCGGGGTCAAATATTTCAATATCCGGGGCAGATACCGACGATGAGGTTGAAGCAGAACGTGCGACCAGTACAAGCGTATCAATTGCCGGATTTTCCGTAACACCCAATCCAGCAATTGTGCCCGTGACCGATGACGTTGTGTTGAGGTAACTGCCCTGCATTGCTCCGGCAGGAACTTGTAAGATTACGGTGAAAGTACAAGATGTGCCTGCTGCGAGTGTTCCACCTGTAAAGCTGAGCAAATTAGTGCCTGCTATCTGACTACCCGCGCCACAAATATCATTCAACGGCAAACCTGTTGCCACCAGACCCGCCAATGTTGTAGACAAATCGTCCGTAAAGGCAATACCTGTCGCATCATTAATCAAGTCACCATTCGTTATTGTAAATTCAAGTGTAACGGTGTCCCCTGCTGAAACAGGGTCATCCGTAAAAGTTTTGCCTATACCCAGCGTATTAATCACACTTAGCGTATCATTCGCTGCACCGGAATTACCCGATGACGAAGTCAAATTGTTTGTCGTATTCATATATGTGCCAGATGCAGAAGCTGTCACGTCTACGCTAACAGTACAGGTGCTACCTGCTGCGGCTGTCCCACCTGTGTAAGTAATTACGCCTGTTCCTGCCGTTGCAGTGAGTGTTCCACCTGTGCAGGTTGTACTCGCATTTGCTGGCGTGGCGACTATAACACCCGCTGGCAAATTATCCGTGAAATCGAGACCTGTCACAGCTATTGCGCTACCTGTGTTATCAATTGTAAAGGTCAGTGTCGATATCGCACCCATCGCAATCGGATCCGGTGCAAAGACTTTGTTGAAGATCGGTGGGACAACATCAACAATGGTCACGGTTTGGTTGCCGTTGCCGAAAATAGTTGCAGCACCTTGCAAGCTAAAACTGACAGTTAAGGTCTCATCACCCTCTATCAGCGCATCGGCTAAGCCAGTGATCGTGAAATCTTGTGTGCCATTAGCGTTGAAAGTGAGAGAAGCTGTAATCGTATAATCTGTATCTTGAGTTGCCGTTCCACCGGAGATATTGGCAAGAACGGTGATGCTATCGCCAGGTGCAAGGTCAGTAACCGTCACCGGAATAGTTGCTGTTCCACCAGTTTCTATAATATCTGTCGCTGAGACTGTGCCGACTGTGACATTAGGAATCGTTCCAGCGAATTCAAAAGCACCAATATCGCAATCACTGACTTCTGGATCATCGACTGCCCCGATACCATTTTCCCCGCGTGCCGCGCCGCGCTGGTCACTTGCCGGACAATTGGCATTATTCGCCGCATCAATTGCCGGGCTATTTGGCACAAGGGCATGAGTCTGTGTGGGTCCACCGTTATTCCCCAGCGAAGCAAGGATTGTAGCGATATCACCTGCGGGAACAATATCATTTACGCCTGCCGGACAATCCCCACTATCGCCACCTGTACCAAAAATATTATTGGTACCTGCTGTTAATGGTCTATCAGCAAAACACTCATCATTAGTTCCATTAGCAGCATTGCCCGCAATAATGCTGTTGGTTAAGATAAGATTAAAACCGTAGTAAATGCCACCGCCATCATCTCCTGCCGTATTATTACTGATTGTGCTGTTGATGATGCTAAGATCATCATCGGCGTAGATGCCACCGCCATCATTAGTTGCCGTATTGCCGCTGATTGTGCTGTTGGTCACCATGACAGTGTTATTATCAATATAGATGCCACCGCCAACAATTGCCGTATTATCACTGATTGTGCTGTTGGTGATGCTAAGATCACCACTAGTAAAGTTGCGAATGCCACCGCCATAGCCAACTGTAAAAAGGTCGGTTGAATTGCCACTAATTGTGCTGTTGATGATGCTGAGATCGCCACGATTGTAGATGCCACCGCCTTCATATTCCACCGTATTGCCACTGATTGTGCTGTTATTTACCGTGAGCGTACCCGCATTGAAGATGCCACCACCTAAGTCAGCTGTGCCATCACTCACGGTCAGGTTATTGAGGCTCAGGTTTGCGCCAGAAGCAATTTCTATAATGCGGAAATCGGAGGCACTAGCACGGTTAATCGTAAAGCCATTGCCATTGATGATAAGGCTATTACCACCATCTGCTGTAATCACTGGCAAACCATTGTTACCATCAGTCCCCACGTTGTCTATTGCTGTCAGGGTGATATTTGCTGAAAGGGTGATCAGATCCGCTTCGCCATTGGCATTTGCTGTGTTGATCGCCGCAATCAATGATGCAGCATCATTAACAGTGAAATCGGCTGCCTGTGTTTTTTGTACAGGCACGATAAATAAAAACATGACTATGAAACATAGGATGTATAGACGTTGCATTTTCCCACTCAATTTTTACATGGTGTCAATAAATTCAGTGTCTAATTTTAACCAATAAATAGTATTTTCTCTAAGACCATTTTGGGTTTTGTAACCTGTGCCTGTTAGAAATTATTTTCGATTAGATGATGCAGTTTGTGTGGAGTGCAAGTTGTTTAGATTTGAAGCATACCCTAACCATCCCCGAACATAGAACAACTATTCAAAACGAGTAATTTCCGCTATAATTTGGGATAATATGCGAAATTTGGGATATATTTGGGTAATTTTACGAAAAAACACCCCGTCACCGTCGAAAATCAGACCAAAAAAGTTTCTACTATGCGAAAAGAGGAAGTCCGATGAGAATTAGTGTGTTGCAAGAAAATCTTGCGAAGGGCTTGAGCATTGTATCAAAAGCAGTCGATAGCCGCCCTACTCTGCCCGTTCTGAACAATATTTTATTAGAAGCCGAAGGTAGCCGCTTAAAATTGGCTGCGACCAACCTGCAAATGAGTATCACCATGTGGATTGGTGCCAAAGTCGATGCACCCGGTAGCATCACATTACCCGCCAATACCTTCCGTGATCTGGTGAACAATCTCTCGCCGGAACGGGTTGACCTTGACCTCGACCCGCAGACACAGACTGTTCATGTTCATTGTGGCGCGACCAATTCCAACATTAAAGGGATCAGCGCCGAAGAATTCCCGCCGATTACACACGGCGAAGGTTCAGACATCGCTGTCACAGGGGCAACCCTCGAAGAGATGATTCAGCATACGGCATTTGCGGCTGCAAAAGAAGATAATCGTCCGATTCTGACAGGCGTTTACACCGAACTTGAAGGCGATAACATCACAATGGCTGCGGCTGATGGCTATCGTCTCGCTGTTCGTAACGGTAAAATGGTGCGCGAAACACCGGAATCCATGAGTCTGGTTGTTCCAGCAAAAACACTGATGGAAGTCGCCCGCATCATTGACGAAAACGACGACGAAATTGGCATTAGCCTCCCCTGGAAACGTGATATTGTCACCTTCCACCTGCAAAATGTGGATATTAGCAGTCAAATTCTGGAAGGACGTTTCCCGGATTTCAGTGCAATTATTCCGTCTAACTATGTCACAGCAACCACCATGTACACCAAAGACCTGCTAACAGCTTGCCGTCGTGCTCAAATTTTTGCGCGGGATAGTGCCAATAGTGGTCGTCTCTATGTTGCCCCACCCAAAGGACCCAACGAACCCGGCGAAGTTCAGATTGTCGGTAAATCTGCTGAGCGTGGTGATTTAGATGGGATGCTGGATGCCAGTGTCGAAGGTGAAGCGCTTGATATTAGCTTCAACATCGAATACCTGATTGATGTACTCAAAGTCATTGATGAAGAACGGGTTGTTTTCCAGAGCAACGGCGCAGAAAATCCCGGTGTCATCAAGCCCGAAGGACGCACCGACTTCGTACACGTCATCATGCCAATGAGCCGCTAAATCGTAGGGACATGACGTGTCATGTCCAAAATATTGAAAACCGGACGGAGTGAGTCAGCAGACTTGCTCCGTTTGTGTTTTATAGCAGTTTTAAATAAGGTTCGGGTATTTTCTGTCAGGATATTCATCGCAAAAACCCTACACTGTAGGGCGGGATCAGAGTATCCCGCTGATTTTGGAGCGGACGCATACGCTGATGCGTCCCTACCATTGTCTACTTGTTAATTGAATTAGCTATATCAGCAGCTTTTTTCAGTCTCTAAAGCAAGTTGTATGCTTTTCCCCATAGTCTGCTAAACTCCAACCAGGTAATTAATTATTTGATAAATTCTTTAAAAAGGAGTTGCAACTATGACGCAACCGACCATGAGACCTCTGGCAGCCTCCCGTTTAAATACCCGCCCTGTAACATTAGCCGTTATCGTCGGAAATCGCGGATTTTTTCCGTCACACCTTGCCCTGAGCGGACGTGAAACGATCTTAGAAGTTCTCGATAAAGCCGGTATCAACGCAATCATTACACCTGTTGATGACACAAACGTTGGCGCGATTGAATCACTGGAAGAAGCCCGTAGATGTGCTGATTTATTCCGGCAACATCGTGACGAAATTGATGGTGTACTGGTAACACTTCCGAATTTTGGTGATGAACGAGCCATTGCGAATACACTCCGGTTCGCTGACCTCAACGTTCCTGTTTTGATTCACGCCTTCCCCGATGATGTCTCAAAAATGACAATTTCTGATCGACGGGATAGTTTTTGTGGCAAGATGAGCGCCTGCAACAATCTCCGCCAGTATGACATCAAATATAGTTTAACAAGCCAGCATACAATGAATCCGACAGGTGAGGCATTTATGACTGACTTAAAACGCTTTGCCGGAGTTTGCCGGGTTGTCAGGGGAATGAAAACAGCCCGTCTCGGTATGATGGGTGCGCGTCCCGAAGCCTTCAAGGCAGTGCGTTTCAGCGAAAAATTACTCGAACGTTCCGGTATTAGTATTGAAACCCTTGACCTGTCTGAAGTGTTCGGGCGAATTGAAAATCTGGATAATGAGAATGCAACAGTCCAGGAAAAATTGCAGTCGATACGGGGTTATGCACGGGTCGATGGTGTACCGGAAGAATCGCTCTATCGCATGGCGAAATTCGGTACTGTCCTTGATGGATGGATGCAGGACAATGAATTGGATGCCTCTGCTATCCAGTGCTGGACGTCTATGGAAGAATATTTTGGCGTTGTGCCCTGTACATTAATGAGTATGAGCAGTAACAGCTTGAACCCATCTGCCTGCGAAACCGATATTGTCGGGGCACTCGCAATGCTTGCCTTACAACTGGCATCCGGTCGTCCATCAGCACTGGTTGATTGGAATAATAATTATGGTGATGATCCTGATAAGGGTGTGGTTTTCCATTGTTCAAACCTGCCTAAAGATGTTTTCGTGGACGATATTCCCGTCATGGATTATCAGGAAATCATCGCGGGTAGTGTTGGTAAAGAGAATACCTATGGCACAATTTATGGACGGGTTAGCGAAAATCCATTTACTTATTTGCGAATCTCCACAGATGATTTCTCCGGGAAAATTGTTGCCTATACAGGAGAAGGCATGACAACCAATGATCCAATTGACACCTTCGGGGGATATGGTGTTGTAGAGATTCCACGTTTTCAACAGCTTCTGAGTTATATATGTGAACGGGGTTTTGAACATCATGTTACGATGAATCAGGCTCACGTTGCGCCTATCATTGATGAAGCATTCAATAAATATCTGGGATGGGACACCTACTATCATCAATAGTCTATTGCCGGATAGATATTCTTTAGTAGAAACCGGAGTGAGTCAGCAAGAGTCACTCCGTTTGTGTTTTATTCACAGAGTGTGCCTGATATACACGAATTTACCGGAACGATAACCCTGTAAAATCGGCAGATTAGCGCCGTCTATATTTTAATAGACCCATACCATTGACCAGACAGCATTTTCATCTGTTATATCGACTGTTTCAGAGAGAAAATTGTATACCCAATGTGCAGCAGTCAGCGACATATTGACGCAACCGTGACTCTGCGGCGTTCCGAAGTGATTGTGCCAGTATGCCCCGTGTAACGCCTGGTCGTCATTGAAATAGAATGTGTATGGGACATCTTCCATATGATAGAACCAGGGTTGATTGATATTGCCACGACTCATATCTCTCGGACTGAATCGCGCATAGGTTGAATAAAAGCCTTCATGTGTAGGGCTTTCTTCTAAGCCTGTGCTAACTAATGTTGCGAAAACGGGTGAATCACCGTCATAAGCAATTAAAATCTGTTCCTCTCTATCGACACCGACCCAGCGCTGGCTCTCAATTTCTACAGGTTGTGTAACAGGATTTATATAACGAACGCTACTCCGGCGAATCCAGGCATTATCTCCGATGCGTACCCATTCCAGGTCATCGACTATCCGCGATTCATAGATATAGACCGGGTTATATTCTTCAATCAGTACATCAGAATAATCTTCTGTCCCCGGCACAGTCCTCAAATAAACAGATTCATGCAATAAACCTGATTGAACGGCAGTATCCAGTCCATCAAGAAACACACCGCCCAGATAAGAACGGGGAGCAGCTTGCAAAGCATCTGTAAGAATCCATTCACCTGCATTGATTTGTGCCCAACCACCGCTATAACTCAAAACACTCACAAAGAATGTTCCTGCCGGACGGGTTCTCAGGTAATTCCCGCCGGGCGCATCATAAATATCAACAGCACCGATAACCTGCTGATAATCCCGCGCATAGACTATATCCAGGTTGGCAGGTAAAACTTCAAGTGAAGGCGTTGTATGAGATGGAACAGTCATAGACACTTCATCCTGTGCCATCACAGGAAAAACAAGAGCAAGTACCAGAATGGCAAGTAAATTTCTCCACATAATCGCATCCTTTATATGATTTATCAGATGCCTTTGAGACTATCCAATCGCAGGGGAATTTGAATAACGCTCGCTCTACGACTGATAAGCGTAACCCCTACGCACAGATTGCCAATCGTTTGATTTCAATCACTCCGTTTGTGATTCATAGGGCGTGCATCAGGTAGACAGTACGGGCTTCCTCTATAATGAAAAGAAAATCAGGGGCATAATCTATGAAGCGGTTGCTGATTCTTTTGCTATGTTTACTACCCTTTTCCACTATCGAAGCCTATTCCTTAATCGAATTACCACAAATTGCCAGTTTCGGACGCGGCACGATTAATGATATAGCATGGCATCCCGATGGTAGTCGCTTTGCTGTTGCAAGCGGTACAGGCACATGGATTTATGATACTGATTTTAATGTGCTACAGCATGTCTCTGAAACCCTTACGGATACTGTCACATGGAATGATGATGGACAATTTCTCCTCGCAGGTACTTCCCTCGATTGTGATTTCTGGCAAACTCCGATAACTGCCCCGGCAATGGTTCTGCATCTTGATGATTGTTTCGGGGCATATGGAGATTGGTCTGGAACACAATTTGTCTATCAATCCGGTGATTATGCGCTCCATGTAATTGATGTTGCAACAGCACAGGAAACAGTCCGTATCGAAACAGAGTCATTCACGCAGGGACTCCATTTTTCCCCCGATGGTCGCCAGATTTTATATATTGGTATCGGAGAGTTATCGTTGTTTGATACAAGCTCAGGCACTACCCTGGCGCAGTACATCCATACCAATAACCCTGAATCAGAAAGTCGTTTTTCTTTCGAAGATTCAGCGCTATGGGATGCTGAGCAAATTTATGTCCTGTGTGCTGAAAACAACTACGAAAATAATTTTCTCTATGCCTGTCATTGGGATATGGAGAACAACACAATCACAAAAGGCAATGAAATTGACAATACCTTGTACTGGCAAGTAACTGACATCCAATTCACCTCATCGACAGAACTAATTTACATCTCTCGTTCATCGGCTCCATGGGGAAATAATCTTTTTTGGACAAGAAATAATCAGGAAAATAAATCAATTCCAGATATTACATTTGGTGTTGACACAGTTGCCTATGATCTCAGTGCAGACGGAACACAAGTGCTTGTTGGAACTCAAGATGGTCATCTGATAATTTATGACACAGAAACAAGTCAAACTGTAAATGAAGCACAACCACATATTTACCCTATTAACGATATTGCATGGCATCCTGATGATGGACGATTAGCGATTGTTGGATATGGCATGTACTTCAGTGCTGAAATCTGGCAATTTGACAATCCTATGTTGAGTGATACAGGTGTACGAATTCCGATGTTCATCACACAAAATGTTGAATGGTCAGCTACGGAAAATGACAGCGAATTGATATTCAATGGCTATGGTTATGGAACTGCTGTTGATATATATAATTATGGAAGATTTGATGGTGAAACTTACGACAACATCGAGTATTCGGAAGGTCAGAGTAGCAGTAATCATTTTTACGAAGATGCCCCATCAGAGGATGATGCATCGGGTCTAATCTATGACAATGACCTGAATCAGATTTTACTCGATGGCACACCAATTCTCATATTTGAGGAAGGCGCTTATGTACAGGATATGGACATCAGCCCCGATGATAAGTGGCTCATTGCCTATTTACGTGCGCCTGATTTTAGTTTTTCAGTAACAATCTGGAACACAGACACATGGGAAATCGTCGTTCAGCATCCAATTCGTTACTATGACCAATTTCAAGGATTCCATTGGTCGCCGGATAATCAGTCTGTCGCCTATCTTGAAAATGCCTATCACTTCACGCCTTATGTTGGCATCATCAACATGGATAATCCCTCTGAACTGACGACAATTGATTACCCCGGACTAGTCGGCGGCTTTATGTGGAGTCCAGATAATCGGTATATGATGCTTGCCGGTGAGCGCCTATATTTCTATGACATAGAAACAACAGAGTTACTTGCGGAAATTGATGCCAACTCGCGTCCTGTCGCATGGCGTGACGATGGCGCGTATCTCGCAACGGGCAATATCAATGGCACAGTTCAAATATGGGATATGCGTCCAATGATGAACCGTTAGCGAATTAACATCTTTGCTGACACCATCTGTGTTTTAATTGATGTAGGGGTTTGGCGTTGCTAAACCCGACCTATTATTCTCTCTTGCACATTTTACAGGAGAAATATCATGCGAAAGAAAATCGAAGGTTGTTTATTCGGGATGGCGCTGGGCGATGCTCTCGGTGCTCCGACTGAATTTCTGGATTATGCGGGGATTCAAAGGCGTTTCGGTGAGGATGGCATTCAAGATTTACCGGGCAATCCGGCAAAAGTTACCGATGATACACAGATGGCACTGGCTGTCGGCTATGCGATTGTAGATGCACCCCGCCCCTATTCTGTCGAAACCTATGAGCCGATTCTCCGAAAATATTTCATCGACTGGTACAACGATCCAGAAAATAATCGTGCGCCCGGCGTGACCTGTTTGACCAGCATTGAAAAGATGATGGATGGGGAAAAGACCAATTTAACATGGCAAAGTACCACCAACATTAGTTCCAAAGGATGTGGCGCGAATATGCGGGTTCAAGCTGTCGGTTTAATCCCCGATGACGCAAAAATCCGTTCGGGACTGGCACAATTCCAATCTGCAATCACCCATGCTCACAGCACCGCTTTAGCATCGGCTGATATTACCGCGTGGGTCATTCATGATTTAGCTCATGATGGAGATATTGACACACTGCTAGACCGTTGCATCGACTATGCCCGTTCACAACGACAGGTCTATCACGAAGATTGGCTGGGACGCCTCCATGAGCGTGCCTATATGTTCCCCGATGCTACACACTACATTGCTCATGGTTGGGATGAAGTAATCGAGAAATTAGGCAAAGTCGTTACAGCATTAGAAGAATTTGACTATAAAGCCGATCCCTGCGTCAAAGTGGGCGCAAGCTGGATAGCTGAAGAAGCCTTCGCGACAGCACTTTACTGTTTTTTGCTCTATCCGACTAACCCGACAAAAGCAATTCGACGCGGCGCAAATAGCAGTGGCGATTCGGATTCAATTGCCTGTATTGCGGGAGCATTCGCCGGAGCGTATTGTGGCATTGACGCCTGGGACACATCATGGCTGGAGCGTATCGAATATAGATCCGACCTTCAAACGCTTGCTGATAAACTAACAGCATTACATGGCGAATCCGATGCAATCTAAGTAGATGTTACCCAGACACCTTCTCCGGCTAAAATCTTCTTTAGATGTGCGGGAAAACTGTCCGAATCAACAGGTTTTCCCAAAAATCCGTTGAAACCATAGTGGTGAACATTCTTCAGTTCATCACTGTGAACACTATAAGCAATAATCGGCACATTCTCAAAACGGGAATTTGCACGCAATTGATCCATCACCTGAAAGCCGTTGAGCATCGGCATCTCTAAGTCCAGGAACACCACATGTATATCGGGCAAAGAAGACAACATGCTTTCAAGTTTGACCGGATGATTAACAGCCGTCGAGTCAACCCCCTGTACACGGAGTAGCATGGCAAGAATCTTAGAATTTTTCGGGTTATCATCGACAATCAGGGCGTGTTTATCTGTCATACAATGCCTGCATCCCATATTTTTTCGCCATCAATGATACGCGCCAGTTGTTCGATAAACACCTCGTCGTTAATCGGTTTGGCAATAAAGCCATCAAATCCCATTTCTTTTACTTTTGGAATCGCAGTTGAAGGGTCAGCTGCCGATACAGCAACAATCGGAATATTTGCATAAGCCTCTATATTACGGATGTCCTCAAATACTTCATACCCGGTGCGATTCAACGATAACATTAAATCCATGATGATGAGATCATATGCGGGTAATTTGTCCATCAAATTGAGGGTATCGCGCCCCCAGCGGTCAAACGTGACCTGCGCTTTGGCTTTTATCATCATCATCTGATAGACAACCCGGTTCTGGCTACTATCTTCCACAATTAAAATGCGCTTACGTTCTAATGACATGACATTTCCCATTTAGCTAACCAACAATTTCCCAGATATTTTCGCCTGCAAGAGCGCGATGCAGGTTATCTTCAAAGGTATCCAGATCAATCGGCTTACTGAAGCAGCCATCAAATCCGGCAGACCGTAATTGCTCAACTTCATTATTCATTACACTGGCAGTCAATGCTACGATTTTCGTTTTCTCAAAGGGGGCTAATCCTCTGAGAACCTTGAGCATCTCAAAACCATCCAGAGGCTTGAGGTGAATATCCAGAAAGATAATATCAGGTATAGGCTCAAGTGCCAGGACACGTGCTTCAAAATCATCACTATTCTGGAAAATTGTAACATGCTCATATTTAAGCCGATTCTGCAACAACATCCGTACTATCCGGCGACTGGCAGGATTATCCTCTACATATAATACAACTGGATGTGCTTTTTTTGTCATGAGTTTTGTTACACTTTCTGATCAATTTCTAGTTTAAGGCTTTCAGATTTTATCGGGATTACCAGTTGAAAAGTTGACCCTTTGCCGACTTCGCTATCCAACAAAATTTTTCCGCCATGAACTTCTGCAAGGCTTTTTGAAATAGGCAAACCAAGTCCCGTACCGCCCCCGGTCAACATACCCTGTTCCGTTTGTTTGAAGGCATCAAAAATATTCTCAAAATCCGCTTTAGCGATTCCCGCTCCAGTATCTTTCACTGTAATTGTTATGCTTTCATCTGTATATGAAGCACGTACTTCAATATGCCCTTCTACTGTAAATTTAATGGCATTCGACATCAAATTGGTCAGGATTTGCCGGACACGTTGCCCATCAGCGCGTATAAGCGGTAAATCATCAGGGACAACTTTTCGCAATTCAATGTCCTTACCCTGAATAAGTACCTCACCACTTTTAACAACGGTGTCGATAATCTCACTGACATCAACATTATCCTGTACGAACAAGGTCAGCGCATCAGATTCTATTTTTGACATATCCAGCACATCATTAATTAAATGCAATAAATGGCGACCACTATCAACCACTTCCATCAGCATATCTTTTTGCTCGTCATTAACCTCTCCCAGGTCTCCCTGAGCAACAAATTTTGTAAAATTGATAACCGCGTTGAGAGGCGTGCGTAATTCGTGTGACATACTGGCGAGAAATGCTGATTTCACCTGATTGGAGCGTTCGGCTTCTGCCCGTGCCTGTTCTGCCTCAGTTACACGCTGTTCCAGTTGTTCATTGAGCTTGACTGTCTGATTATCCCGTTCGCGGATTGCCTCCAGCATCTGGTTCAGTGCCCGTTCAAGTGAACCAAGTTCTCCGGCAGATTGTTGCTCTATTTGCATATTAATTTTACCGGCTGCGATTTCTTCTGCTGTATCCGTGATACGTCTGATTGGTTGCAACACCCATACAGAAATCAAAATGATCGTCACCGCAAAAAATAGACCCCGCAACACAGTCCCGATAGCAGCATTATTGAAGGTATTGGTAAAACGTTGATTTGCCTGTGTCTCCAGGTTAACCAGACGCATCTGCTGATCGACTATCAACCCATCAACAAGTACGTAAATCCGGTCTCCCGCCAGTTCTAACACCATTTCTTCATCAGCAAGTTCAGTAAAACTCTCTGTTTGCTGTGTCATGTTCAGAAAAGTAATACCGGTTACGATCAGGTCATCCACCGCAACAGTCAGATTTTCAACCTCTGTTGACGATGCGCCCATCAATGTTTCAAGTGTTTCTACCTGCTGATAAAGGGTCTGGATCGCCTGTTCAAGTTCTGCGATCTCACCGGAAACCACCAATCCATCGAACTGAAAATCTGTAGTTAGTTGCAGAGTCGAAAAATTGACTTCAGGCGTTCCTGTATTATTGACAAGCGCAACAGAAATAAATTCGTTGACGACAATCGTGCTACTCGCCCGTATCTCGCTGGCTGTAATTAAAGTGGGAGATATTTCATCAGTAATACGCTCAAACTCAAGCGTTGAGTCCGAAAGCAGACGAAATACAATCAAACTCTCGCCAACACTGAGAAGAAATAAGAGGACAAAAAGGATAATGAGACGTCGTAAAATCATGCGTTTTTCTAATATCACCCCTGATATGAGCAAACATTATTCAGAAATATTACCATATGTTTCAGATGGTTACATTAGAAATTCAATATTTTCTAATCTATGTTGCCAGATTGTAATCTTGATAAAGGCTCTCATTGGCTCTACCGCAACGAAATGATAGTCCCTATGGTTATAGGCACAGCTTAAACATTGAATGATAACACCATTGGAGACGACCATGCCTGAAACTTCTATTTTGCTATTGTATCTATCTGCCGCATTTTTGCTGGCAGTTACGCCGGGACCCGGTATTTTCTATGTTCTCACCCGTAGCATCAAAGGCGGACGACGGGAAGGCTATCAATCCTCTATCGGAACAGCAGCCGGCGGGATGTTTCATGTATTCGCGGCAGCATTAGGATTATCTGCGATTCTAGCAACCTCTGCCATAGCATTCAGCATCGTCAAATATGCCGGAGCAGCTTATCTCATTTTCCTCGGCATTCAGATGATTCGCAAAAATGATGCTCTTGAACTCGATAACTCTGATGAAGTACAGGATAACAATCGTGCTTTTTATCAGGGCATTCTGACAGAAATTCTCAATCCCAAAACAGCAATTTTCTTCCTGGCATTCATTCCGCAATTCATTGCAGCGGATGGTAATGTCTTCATGCAATTTATCTTTCTCGGCACAATTTCTGTGCTGATGAATACCACAGCAGATTTTGTTGTCGCCAGTCTTGCAGGGTCAATCTCATCTTATCTCAAACGAAACCCACGTATGCAGAAAGTCCAGCAAATTTTCTCCGGTATTGGCTTAATCGGTCTCGGGACATATCTGGCAATCAGTGGCACGGGTGATGCCACAGACTAAGACATTTATCGTTGTAGGATGGCTTTTGCGTTACGATAGTTTAAATCCATACATTAAGGAAAAAGACTATGGCACGCTGGGTCATTCTAAAAACAGATAGTGGCAGCGAATACATCAATCTGGATGCTGCCAATCGCATTATTCTGAACGAACGCAATCACGAATATGTCATCGAATTCAATAACGGGCGCATCACCATCAAGCAGGATGTTAATCCCGCAACCTTCGCCCATATCTCTACCTACCTCGGAGATATGGAAATCCCCGGCTAATTTTCCATTTTTATGCAGGGGAGGGTCTCTGTGCCTTCCCTGGCTAAATGCTTTTCTCCCCTTAATGCGAATTTAACAGGCTGTCACACATTAATGATTCAACAAGACTCAGACTCATTTATCCCAAAATTTCAGAACATTAATGCGAATTTTATCCCAAGTTTTTTGGGAAAAAATTTATTTAGACAAACTAAAATAAAACTTAAAGCAAATATAAGTCGAATTTTATCCCAAATTTTTCGTTTTTTATCGCAAAAATTCGCTCATGTGTTTTTATAAATTCATTATACTATACAATCTTCTGTTCAAAACTTTGAACAACCCTGTCTAAAACCTGTTCAAAACCTGTTCAAAACTTTGAACAGCCTGTTCAAAACTATGGGTCATAACGGGTCGCCTGTTCAAAACTCTATGGACTCATAATAAAAAACATGCGTTCTGTAGAAAGTTTTAGACAGCTTTATAGACAGTTGTCTAAAACCTGTTCAAAACTTTGAACAACCCTGTTCAAAACTTTTATCCCACATTTCCCACATTGTCGTAATAATCTGCGATAAAATTGTAATCATTGGGAAAAAAGCCTCGACTTATCCCACATTACGGGTTGCATTACAGAGTTTTGAACAGTTTGAACAGCCCCTACTACTATTACTACTATCTTTTAAACAGATAACTCTACTAAAAATCTTTTAAACAATCTGAAAAAGCAAACCGCTCTTAAGTCGCAAGGATTGCAGATTAGTGATACACTATGCACAAAAAATTGAATCCTTAAGAAGCGAGTGAGTTATGGGGCAACCAACATCAGAAGATCGCCTGTTAAAACTGGAGAACAAAGTATCTATATTGCAGCAGTTGGCAGATATTAGTGCGTCTCTGAATGCACAGGTTGAATTACGTCCACTGCTTAAACATATTATGGATGTCGCTGTACAGATTGCAGATTGTGAAGCAGCTTCCGTCTTATTATGGGATAATTCAAAACAACAATTGGTTTTCGCCGCCAGCACAACCACCTCCAATAATTCTGATTTATACGGAATGGTTGTACCGATGGATAGCATCGCCGGAGAAATCTACCGTGAAAACAAGATTGTTCAGGTAGATGACGCACAACAACATCCCAACCACTATGAAAAAGTTGATGAAGAAATTCATTTTGAGACACATTCTCTCTTAGGTGTACCACTCACCTACAAGAATAAAGTCATCGGTGTTCTGGAAGCGATGAATAAACGTGAATTACCCTGGTCAGAAGATGATCGCAACTATTTGAGTACACTGGCAGCCCAGGCAGCCGTTGCGATTGAAAATACCAAGTTATTGGTCGATTTACGCAAAGCCAATCGTGACCTCAATGAAGTGGATAAACTCAAAAACGATTTCATTGCAATTGCCAGCCACGAATTACGGACACCTCTCGGCGTCATTATGGGATATGCCAGTTTCTTGCAGGACGAAGAAAGTGAATCTGCCAAAGAGAATGCAGGAAAAGTACTGGAAAGCGCCCTCAAACTTCGCAAAATCATTGAAGATATGGTGAATCTGCGCTATCTCAAACAAAACCAGACTGATTTGCACCTCGAAGATGTTAAAACATCGACGCTGATGCAGGTTGTAAAACAGGAACTTCTGGCGTTGATGGATTTGCACGACTATGATTTTGTGTACAGTGTACCGGAAGATGATAAGTCACTTCGCATTGATTCAACCCGGATTGTCATGGCACTCACAAACTTGATGCACAATGCAATTAGCTTCACCCCTGCCGGTGGTAGAATTGAACTCTCAGCCGAACTTGCATCCAAGCATGAAATGCACATCAGTGTCAAAGATAGCGGCAAAGGCATCGAAGAAGATCAGATTGAAGCGATTTTCGGTGAATTTTATCAGGTTGAAGACCACATGATTCGCAAACACGGTGGATTGGGTATCGGCTTGAGTATTTCACGGGCAATTGTCAACGCACACGGTGGACGCATCTGGGCGGAAAGTGAAGGCGCAGGTAAAGGCGCAACATTCACAATGGCTTTGCCGACTGCTGAGGACTAAGATCAGAAATGCCTCAACAGCATAAAAATTTGCTTGCACTGCTTCTCAAAGCAACACTACTATTGCTTTTATGTGCATACTACATGCCTCATCTGACCCGTACCATCCGTTATGATGAGGCATTTACTTATATTCAGTATGCCCGATCGCCTCTGACAGCCCTTTTTGTATATACTGCTCCCAATAACCATCTCCTGAATTCACTTTTTGTATGGATAAGCACCAATCTGATAGGAAATTCAGTCATCGGTATCCGTCTACCTGCTTTTATAGCCGGGATGCTTGCCTTAGCCTATCAATATCGGCTGACAAAGCGATTGTTCAAAAATGACTACGTTGCTTTCATGGCAGTTTTTTTGACCGCCTCAATGCCTGTTATCGCTGACTACATGGTGAATGGTCGTGGTTATACGTTGAGTGTTCTACTCACATTGATGTACGTCGATTATATTTTTTCCGGTAACATTGCTTTAATACAAAGTAGTGGCTGGACGCTTCTAACACTGACTATTTTACTGGTGATTACATTGCCGACGATGCTACTCTTGATTATTCCATTGATGATCTGGGTTGCTTATCAAGCCTATCAAAAACGTGATTTTGACTATCTACTGCCTCAATTGATGCCGATGATATTCGGTTCAGTAATCGGGACACTGTTTTATATGCAGGGAATACTTGTCGGAAAAACAGATAAATTTGCTGACGAATTTGGCTACGATAGCATTGCAAATCTGTTTATTGATTTTCTTCGGATTACAGCGTTTGAAACAGTGCTCATTCCTGTGTTGATTATGGTACTCTGTGGCAGTGTATTTGCCTGGATTAAATGTCGTGAAGCACTTAAAGTGATCGGTCTCATCATTGCGGTTGCTGTACTGCTGGCATTTGTTCAGCAGATGTTTACCGGAAGTTTACTGTTTCCGCGTAATTATTTGTATCTTTTGCCCTTTGTGGCGATGCTTGCAGCATATGGTCTATATCATGTGCTGGATTTCTTGCCGCGGTCTCATAGCATAATTGTGTGCTTGATGCTGATTTTCGCTGTTTATATCCCATTTGAATTGCAAATACTGGGTGAAGAAACATGGGTCGATAAACTTGACACAACTTTACAAACCCGTATCACAGATGAAGATGCCATTATCATCGGGTGCTGTCTCGATTTTCCGATGTATTATTTGTTATACACGCAAGAATCTTATACTCGCCCGGATAGTTTTTCACGTGTGATTGTCATCCCATGGGAAGCAGTTATGTTAGAAGATTTATTGCTGGAAAATGGTTTTTCACTTGACCTGCCCTGTTCACAGCAACAATGGGACGAATTCACTGTTCATGTCTGTGAAAATCCGGCTGATTTCTAGAAAATTCTTGCTATTAGACCTTGTAAAATCTCGAAGGTAATTGAAAATAGATTTTGTATTTTCTGGCGGATGGCATGTATACCACCCCTACAAACCCCTTATCTTACGGGTGTTTCGTAGGGGTGAGATATATCGCAACCGTTTTTATAAGTCAATTTATTTCTAAATCTTTTCCATACACTACAACCAGGGTTGAGTTTGTTTTTCTTTACAACTTGCGATTTTTCCCGCAAACCTGTATGAAACGTGCTAAAATGACCATCAGAATATTAATCGCGAAGGAGCTTACCCCGATGGCACTTAGTTTTACATGGCTCGGACATTCCACTTACGTTTTTGAATCTGATGGGAATCGACTGATTGTTGATCCTTTTCTCACGAACAACCCGCTCATAGAAGTTAAACCCGAAGAAATAGATGTAAGCCTCATTTTGCTGACACATGCTCATGGCGACCATGTCGGTATGACTCAAGATAATCCGGCTGATGATACGCTGGCGATTGCTGAACGCACAGGGGCAACGATTGTTTGCAATTTTGAAATGGGTAACTGGTTTCTTGCTCAGGGAGTGCCGCAGAATCAGGTATTCCAGGGTAATCCCGGCGGTACAATGCGCGGCGAATGGGTCGATGTGAAGTGGACACAGGCTTTCCACAGTTCATCATTTGAAGATGGCTCATACGGTGGTCAACCCAATGGCTTAATCATCCGTGCAGGTGGCTATGCTGTTTATCATGCAGGCGATACAAGCCTCTTCGGTGATATGACACTTATCGGAGAAGAAGGGTTGGACGCAGCGATATTGCCAATCGGAGATGTTTTCACAATGGGTGTTGATGATTCTATCAAAGCAGCGAAAATGCTCAAAGCAAAGCATATTGTTCCCTGCCACTACAACACCTTCCCGCCGATTGTTCAGGATGCAGCAGCCTGGGCAGATCGAATCAACCGTGATACCGCTTCACAACCAATTGTGATTGATCCGGGGCAAACATACACCCTCGAATAAAATCAATATCTTTGTAGGGACGGCATTTTTGCCGTCCGTCTATCTTATATTTTCCCTGCTTTATCTTCCTGCGTGATAAACTCTACCGGACAGCGTGATAAATAGCTGATTTCTTCGGCAAGCTCACGGAATTGTGGCAATGCAAAAGCCACTGTTTCATGCAAGGAATAGAGACGAATCACGCCTTCCGGTGAATGAGGATAGAGCAAACTATCGAGTCGATTACTCACTTTTTCAACAGATAATACGCGCCGGATACTGCTGGTATCGAGCTTTGCCCGGACAATATCTCCCTGTAAGACAATCAACATATGTGGCAGCAAATACAAAGATACATCTGCTCCGAGATTGCTGACACCCTGCAAGGTATCTTCTGCGATATTGGCATTCAAAGGACCAATAGGATTTGCTGGTGGTCGTCCGATGTTCAATCGGGATAAGTTAATAAACTTGCGTAGCAGCTTTACCAGCACAGACATATCCGCTTCGGGAATTTGCAGGGTTAAAATTCGCCAGTGCTGTCCAATTTCCAGATGAATGCTGATGGAGGCAATCCCATCCTGCGGTAATGTAACCGCACTCACCCATTGAACAGTTGAAAAATCAATGATCTGAATTTGATTATTTTGATTATCCCGTAGACTGATGCCGCCTTCTATCAGGTACATATCGCGGAAGGCACGCATTCCATTCTGTTCGGAGGGGGCGGTAATTTGATATAAGCCACCTGCCGCAATCACAGATAAGGAACGCCGGTCTGTTTCATGGACCAGTGGTAGTGCAAGGGTTTGTCGTTTATTCAATTGTGTTGCGACAACCCATAAACCACCTGCGATAATCGCGAAAATTGCTGCTTCGATCATAAACTCAAATTTCTATTGAACATTACACCTACACACTATAACGCAGAAATATTTAAATGGTGTCAGAACGGCAATCAATGCAGAGTTTGCCTTTAATCCGGTTGCATTCTTCACAGAGAATTTGTAGATTATCTAATTCAGATAAGCCACCTTTAGCAATACTGATGATATGGTCGAGTACCAGTTTGCTATCTTCTGCGGTGATACCACAATTCAAGCATTTTTCGCCATATTGCGCTACAAGCGCTTCGTACCACTCACTATAGTATTTTCGCAGTGTATAACGCTCTTTACGCTTAATTTGAGGTGGTACACCCCGTTTATAGTGCGTTGTCATCCATTCTGGATAGTAGGGGTTGTCTTTGCGGGTACTTCTCACAAAAAATTGGTGTAGATCGCTATTATCCACATCACATTTGCAGCGATGCGCGACACGTCCACAATATGAACAATATCGTTTTTGCATATCAGGGCTTCACTGCAACCATCTGTGTCACATGTGTGGATTCATCATAGTACACAAAGCGCCAGTTGATGAAGGCTTCTTCCAGTTCCCCTTCTTCCAGCAAGAAATCACGGTTGAATTCGGGAACAGTCTCCAGGTAGTTGAGGTTGAAGGTTTCGTAGACAATGCGTCCGCCGGAACGAATGGCTTCTTTCAAAATCGGGAATAAAGGACGCCGTAGATAGCGAAAGACCACAATCAGGTCATAACTTTCGGGACAAATCTCGTGAATACCATCACACATCCCGCTACGGCGCAAAACCAGCTTATCAATATCAACCTGTAGCAGATTCGCACGCCGGATATTTCGCATGGTCATCTCGGCACGGGCAATCCGTAATCCCACACGGCTAATATCCATAATATCGGTATTGTAACCCTGTTCTGCTAGCCATAAGCCATTCTGCCCGAGTCCGGCAGCTAAATCCAGCGCCCGCAATTCAGAATCCTCTTCCGGTGCAGGGGCGTAGTCTAATAACAGGGTATCCGGTTTCGGAAACTCTGTTTTCTGGCGTTTTTTGTAGATGTCGTCCCATCGAATACGGTCATTTGCTGACATAGAGGGTTATGATTCCTGTTCTTTTAATCGGGCATGACACGTCATGCCCCTACCTCTCAAATGGTGAAATGGTAGTGGTCTGGCGTGCCGAACCTATCATTATCTCATTAAACGATGTGTTATTCTAACAACTCATGCCTCTATTTTACCACCATACACGGGTATATAATCCAGGGCATCAGGAATAGCATTCAGGGCATCTTCATCACCCGGATACAGTGAATTCAGACCCTCTTCCTGACGCGACCGGACAGCATACGCGGTTCGTAAAGTTGAAAAATCGGGCTCACGCCATTTTTCGGGCATGGGCAAGCAGTCCATCACCGAACGGATATGTTGTCCACCCTGACTATTCCAGTTGACTCCCTGATTGATGAGTTGCCGTGCATCATTGCGACCTGCGGCTTTCAACAGTTTATTGCTCAATTTCTCGAAGAGTTTGTTGGCTTTTTTTACGTTGACTTCACGCGCCATCGCCTGAATATCATCCGGGAGTGCTTCAATCGGAACATCCCCGATTTGACCTGCTCCAATTTCCGGTAAATTGAAAGACTCTGCATTCAGGATACGGGTCAATTTCTGTAGTTCATTACGTGCTAAATATGAATTTGACCAGTCAGGTAAATCAAGGAGTTGTGCATTATGGTAAGCATGTATTTGTCCGATATTGCCATCCAGACTCACCGATAGGCAATCACAGGTGTTCGAGAGATGATTGCACAGTGAGTCGATTTTGCCGGAATCGGTATCGCCATCCAGCAGTAAGCGCGTCCATCCTGCATCGACTGGCGCGATAAAAGTCTTGATCGTATCGGGATAAGACATGCCCGGTAATGCCCCGAAAGGATGATAGATTTTATAGTGATGGGTCTCGAAATAGCTATGAATAGCGGCGATTAGCGTCTGTGATTGCTCAGAGGACAAGTACAGACTGTGCCAGCGGGTCATCTTTTACCCCTTCATCAGTCGTTTTTTTTACCATCTCAGCATACGACACGATGCTACCCGAGTCAATAAAATTCATGTCCCGGTAGAGTTTGCGTTCCTCTTCGGTTTTCCCTGCGACAAAGATCAAATCCGCACCCGCATTCAAGGCAACATCCAACGCAACTTCTCTGATAACCCGTTCCCATTCCGGTTGACGCAATTCTTTCAACATCGCATGGGCAACCAGATGAGCCGAACCATCATGCAGGGTCAATCGCATAACTGCCATCGGGTAGTTGTGACGATACATGACCATGTTAATTTGCTTGTTGAAGTAAATTTCCTGCATATCACGCCCGATAACGAGAGGTTCAACGCTGCTGACCGCCACATCATAATAAGCATTGCGCCAGACATACCACCAGATTGAGAGATCGCGAATTGTTTTTGCCTGACTGAATGTGATGCCATCGGGGACACTCGCCAGCTTGCGCGGTTCTTTTTTACGCTTATAAACCATAATCGGGACTTCTTCTTCGACATCTAGCTTGAGTTCGCGTAATGCCCGGACAAATACCGGAGGAAATAATCCCTCAACGAAGCGCACGCGCAACGGTCGCCCTTTTTCACCGAGTTTATCCAATCCCTGTTGTACATGATTCCCTGAAACCCATGCTGTGTTACGACGGGGCGTGACATAGTTCAGCGTTCGGAGGGGACTCGTTTCATGGTGAATCACATCCACAAAACTCACAGCTTCTTCTGTTGCACCCATATCGAGGTGGGATTGTCGCAGATGAGCTTCTATCCGGCGTAAAATTGTGCGGGATTCGCGTTGTTCGTCGCGGTTCATAAGACGTTTGACCAGTAGTTATTAGACAATGAAAGTAGTCCGCTATATGACTAACGGACTATTATTGATTATAGTCGTGTTACAAATTCGTTGTATGGAGATGTGGTTTAAATGCTGTTTGAAGTGAGGATGTAAGCCGTGTTATTTGCTTGAATCAGAGCAGTTAATCCAAAAAATCACGGAAATTGTTCTCACTTGTCCACATCAAATAGTGATAAACCGGGTAAAGTGCCTGTATCCCGTCAATGAGTTCGTCAATAATTTGACTGTCGGATAATGTTTCATTGTCGGGTTCATACCAGACACCAATTCTGAACCAATCTGCATTGGGATGAAATGTGCCGAGCCATTCATCAAGAATACGCGGATGCTGGAAATATTTTCCGACCAGGTGCATCTCGCTCAGGTGTATCCCCTGCCAGAATCCCATGCAAAATTGGTCGCCCAGTCTCATCAACAGGGTATAAAATTCGTGCTTATGCCGTTGAATCGAGAGCTTGCCCTTCAAATTGCCCTGATCCCACCAGGCATCGGGCGAAACAATCAGTTCCACAGCAAAACCGGCTTCTGATAGGCGCAACTCAATGACAGGATGCAAGCCAACGATGAGATTATTCACCGACGCAACCTCTTCCCGCCCCATCAAGCGCTCAACTGTGACAGCCTGACCTTTTGTACGGGTATACTGAACGGTGAGAACCTCGCAGGGTTCATGCTGGCTAACTGTCACGTTACTAACAGCATTTGCACTCGATACGAGGAGATTCAAGTCGATGTCATTGACCTGGATTTGCTCGAAGACCTTTTTATGCAATGCAAGGAACCGTTGCTGCACCTGTTCTTTTTCGCTTGCATTTTTACCATTTAATGCCTGAATATCAGTCTTTGAAAAGTATCCCATAAGCATCCCCGCCGACTAAAACTGCAAATAATAGTTCAACCTCATTCTAACAGTTGTCGAATAAGCATTCAACTTGACTGTTATCCTACACTATGAAAATCATTGACGATAGCAAAAATAGCTAAACGCTAATATTTTGTAACATATATTTATAATTCGAGTGGCAGACTGCCAGTTAGAAAACACTTTTTCTGCCAGGTAGCTGTTCCTGGTTGAGGCATTTTCCCGTGTGATGTGGTTTTTAAGCTGCAATTTCGGTGGCAGTCGCCTGTGGCAAAAGGTGACAGTCCGGTTATTTTGTGTCATTGTGCCTGAAAACAGGGTTTTTGCATGGCACTTTTCTGTCAGAACTTTGCTTTGTCTGTCATTTGTGCCATTTTGTATCTCGAAAAAATTCAAATATATAAGACAGTTGAGAGGATGCAGGTCAAAAATTAAACACGGAAATAGATTGTAGGGGAAGGTCGCCGTGCCTTCCCGTTGAACAATAGCGGGAGCGCACAGAGGCACTCCCCTACACCTGGTCAATTGTTTAACAAGGCGCTAAGAATTTTTTCGTATTTGAAGAGCATTATTCCATCCGTTAGACTGCCCTATTCAGAGGATAGCATAATTGTGCCGGGGAATGTCGTACATATGACCGTTGATATGCACGGGATTTTTGAGGGAGGGTGAAAATTACCAGAAATAAAATGTTGTATTCGTAGGGGTTTGGCGCGCCAAACCCCTACCTTGAATTCTAAAAATATTCGTGATTTCACACAGGCAAAAAGCCGACAGCCAGCGGCTAATAGCCAGAAGCCAAATTAATACATCACCATATGATAGACCACGCTGAAAAAGTGAAATGCAAATCCACCGAGGACAAAGAGATGCCAGATTTCATGATGTCCCCACCAGCGATTGAAATTCGGGCGTTTGAGACCAAATATGATCGCGCCGACTGTGTAGCATATTCCACCGGAGACAATCAGCAGGAAGCCTGTTAGATCAATTAATGGCAAAACATGTGGCAGCAATAAGAGGCTGAACCATCCCATCCCGAGATAATATAGCAATGAAGTAATCGAATTATCTTTGAACCAGAAAATTTTCCAGACAACTCCGCCGAGTGCCATACCCCAGATCGCAATCATTAACCAGATAAACCAGAATGTGTTGAGATAAACATAGGCGATTGGTGTGTAACTGCCCGCAATCATGATATAAATCGCGGCGTGGTCGAGGCGCACCAGAATATTGATGACGCGGTTGCTCCCTTTATAGAGGTGCATGACCCCGCTTGCTGTGAAGGTCAAAATCACACTGATGCCATAGACAATCGAGACAATCAGGCGGTCTACATCGGGATAGGTGATGACCAGCAACCAGATGAGTCCGGCGAGTGCCAGCACAGCACCGATTAAATGAGTCAGGCTATTGACAGGTTCACGGAAATAGCGATGCATAAGATAGTCCAATCACAGTGCGTAAAGAGGGAATCGTAAGGGCGTGATATTGCGTTCTAAGAAATGATACGGACAAAATAGCCTGCAACGCTAGTTGATAAATCAACCAGCTACGAAAACACATGAAATAAATTTCATTCTGATATGTCTTGCCGGATAGGATGCTTGTCACAGAATTCGATTTATCGAATGAGTTTTTGGCAGCCGTCGAATTTATTCGAAGGTGCTTAGAATTTAAGTCCGTATTTAATTTTGAACCTGCATTATCGCGCCTGTAACAGTGAATCTATTGAATGCGGCTAACTTTAGTATAACCCATATTCTTATGAATACAGCATTTGTGACGAATTTTACAGACTTTCACCGATAGCGTAGGGTTATCGTCCGCCATTGACCCATTGTAGCGTATGCCCGGATAAGGGTAATGGGATTAGTTCCCGTGAATCCATGTTATAGAGCATCAGTTGTTTATCTGCTTCATAAGACTGGAAAATGAAGCGCGAGGCGTTGTAATTAAAGCCCACACCATAATATCGCCGTCCGTTATCATTGCTCACAAGGGTTGTATGATCGCCTGTTTCAATGTTGTAGAGGTTAATCTCAAAATATTGGCTACCATCATCTTCATTGTGCCATTGTTCACCGAGCAAAATAGAAATTTCATCTGGATGCCAATCATAGATAGCGGAATAGACTAAATCATATTCTTCATGGACTGTCGCTAAATCAAACATGGGCTCGTCAGGATAATCGACATGTCTGACAAACGTTTGTATTGCGCCTGTATCTCTGAAAGCGTAATAGTCTCCATAGGGCGAAAATGATGCAGTCGTGGTAAATAAATGTACGAGGTCTCTCGCCTCTGTTTGATGTGTTTCGAGGTCAAAGAAGATGTGATCGTTCGAATGTACACCCGGCTCAAGATCATGCTCTACGTAGACGATTAGATTGTTATGTTCTAACCAGCGCGGATAGGTGATATAGGGCGTTTCGGAAACCTCTAATTCTTGAATGACCTGACTTTCACGGTTTTCAATGTCGTAAATGGCTATTCCGGTCGGTATGTGATCATCATACATTTCATAGACGATTTGTTGTCCGTCAGAACTCAAATCGTAAAAACTGCCACAATAGCGGGTGGTGCAATTGCTAATTTGTTCATGCTGTCCTGTATCGAGGTTGTAAATCCATATCTGGGCAGCAGGATCGGAATTGAGATTATAGCTGATGACACGTCCGGTATCAGAACTTCGAAGGTTATAAACGTAGTCATCATGAAAGGTCAATTGACGCGGATTCTCAGTATCATTCAGATTCGCAAGCCATATCTGGTCAATGCCGTTATCATCCGGTGCGATGAAAACAATCTCTGCGCCATCCGGCAACAAAGAATAGACTGCATATGAAATAATTATGGCAACTATTCCCGCCAGTAAAATCAGGCGAAATAGCGTGCGTCGGCGTGGATTACCTTTGCGTTTAGTTTTCTCTGTCATCAGTATCCCCTTTCTCATCAGTTGTACCTATGATAACCGTTTTTCGATTAAGACAGATCAATCAAAGGGAAATCATCGTTTTGTGCGTCGAAAATTCTCTAATTCCTAACACCAATTCTGTATTCTTTGTTACAATCGACCTAAATATTAGACAGATTGTTTAAATAGGATATTTTATGTCACATGAAGCAGATGTCATCATTGTGGGTGGAGGACTTGCCGGGTTGGTTGCGGCGGCAGAACTCGCGGATGCTGGCAAAAAAGTGTTTATTCTCGATCAAGAACCGGAGCAAAGTTTAGGTGGACAGGCATTCTGGTCATTTGGTGGCTTGATGCTGGTTGATTCTCCTGAACAGCGTCGCCTCGGTATCAAAGATTCACATGAGCTTGCCTGGCAGGATTGGCTCGGCACAGCAAAATTTGACCGCGAAGAAGATCATTTTCCACGACAATGGGCAGAGAAATATGTCGAATTTGCATCCGGCGAAAAACGGGAGTGGCTTGTCAATCAGGGCGTGAAATTTTTCCCTGTGATTGGCTGGGCAGAACGTGGCGGCTATGGTGCAATCGGACATGGTAATTCAGTGCCACGCTTTCATATCACCTGGGGGACAGGACCCGGTTTGCTTGAACCATTTATCCGTCGTTGCCGTGAAGCCGAATCAAAGGGACTGATTACCTTCAAATTCCGTCATCGCGTCAGTGATATTCAGACAGAAGGTGGTGTTGTCACAGGGGTTAGTGGTGAAATTTTAGAAGCAAGCATTGTTGAACGCGGTGCAAAGAGTTCGCGTGTCGCCATCGACAATTTCAGCTATTCAGCACAGGCAGTCTTTGTGACATCGGGTGGTATCGGCGGTAATTTCGATCTTGTGCGGCAAAATTGGGCAGATGACATGGGCAAAGCGCCGGAAAAATTGCTCTCGGGTGTGCCTGACCATGTTGATGGGCGTATGTGGGACATCAGTGAAAAAGCCGGAGCCTGTATCATCAACCGTGATCGTATGTGGCATTATACCGAAGGCATCGAAAATTACGCACCTATCTGGAGTCATCATGCAATTCGTGTGTTGCCGGGTCCTTCGTCACTGTGGTTTGATGCTGAAGGCAATCGCCTACCTGTCCCATTATTTCCCGGTTTTGATAATCGTTCTTCGCTGCAATACATCGCGAAAACGGGTTATCACTATAGCTGGTTTATCCTGACACAGAGCATCATCGAGAAAGAATTCGCGCTCTCGGGTTCAGAGCAAAATCCTGATTTGACAGGGAAAGATTGGGGTAAAGTCCTGCAACGCATCAAACCCGGCGCACCTGCCCCTGTTGAAGCCTTCAAGCAAAAAGGGAAAGATTTCATCGTCGAAAATAATCTCTCCGATTTAGTGCGGCGAATGAATGAACTTGCCGGGAGTGATTTGTTGGATTTCAAGCGAATTGAGGAAGAGGTCAACGCCCGTGACCGTGAAATGACCAATTCATTTACCAAAGATATGCAAATTATTGCATTGCGCGGCTCACGCAATTACATCGGGGATAAATTGATTCGTACTGCAAAACCGCATCAATTCTTAGATTCGAGCAAAGGTCCTCTGATTGCTGTGCGCCTCAATATTATGACGCGTAAAACACTCGGTGGCTTGCAATGTAATCTGGATGGACAGGTTCTCGGGGCAGATGGCAATCCGATTCAAGGCTTATATGCAGCCGGAGAAGTTGCCGGATTCGGTGGTGGTGGAATGCACGGGAAAGCCTCTCTGGAAGGTACATTTTTAGGCGGATGTCTATTTTCGGGGCGTACTGCCGGACGTGCTGCGGCAAAAGCCATTACATAGGAAAATTAATTTGCAAATTTGTGGGACAAATGGAGAAACATGCGGTATACTCTTTTTGTATTGCTACCATGAAACTTAACAAATACTATAGTTTATTAATAATTAATGCCTCGCCTCCATTATTTGTGGAGGCAAAATTATGCTAAAATTGCGTTGGGAACGATCCCAATTAGCAAAAACACTAGAATATCGGCAAAAATAGGTTGAAAAAGAATAAAGAAACAGCTTTTTCTATTTGCCGATTAAGTCATTGTTAAATAGTCATCAAGCTAATACATCGAGGTGCTATGTCGCAAGAAACCATCATGCTGGAACCCGATTGGGGCATTGATTTTGGTAAACCACCGCAACTAGAAATTCGATTTGTCGAAGTCCGCGATGATATATTGTATGTTCTGGGTGTTTCCCATAGCTCCATCAAAGTCGGTGATCGCTTCCGCATCCTGAGGCAATTTGAACCACAGGCAAATGTCCAGGATACAATTGGCAATCACCTCGCAAAACTCGATTTACGGGTAAAATCAATCACAGCCTATCACAATCAACTCAACCGTGTGAATGCGGATATGACAGCCGGACTGGAATTAACAGGTAAATGGGATAATCTGCTGCCTGTGCTGGAGAAAATTGGCTGGACACAATCCGAAAGTGCCGGGCATCAATGGCGTGATACAGTCACAGAATCCGAAAAGCTCATCCTGACCAAATGAGTGTAGAATTCACCATCGAAATGATGGAACAAAAGAAAGATCACCTCTTTGTAACGGGCATTGTTCTGTCCGATATAGCTTCCGATACGACTTTCACAGAATTGTATCAGGCAGGTAGTCATCAGAAATCCCGCAAAAAATTGGAAACAATTGAATTAAAAGTCGAGTCTATTATTGTTGATGGCGGGTCTGTCGAAGCTGCTGCTGCGGATAGTGCGGCGATGTTGCTGTTATCCGGTGACTTTAGCGCCGTTCAATCACAGGCACAGGCATTAGGCTGGCGCAAAAAATCCGGGCGGTTGCTCCGTACATCTGATATTGCCCTGATTCTGACTGCCCCGGATGCGTAATTATCTCATTTTCCTCATTTTTTCAGAAACTTTAGACACATGAGAACAGATTCACGCTAAAATAGGGAAAACTGCGCTGAGAAAGGAATTCTGTAATGCAAAAGTGGGAATACATGATGATTGGTCTAGTGAAGTCATATGGCATGAACTATCGCGCCAACGGTGACAAAGTAAATGACTGGAAAGACCTGCCTCTACATGATGTTTTCGGACGATTAGGTAAAGCCGGCTATGAGTTTGTTGCCTTTGATGGTGATGCTTATATTTTCAAACGTCCGGCTATGAATGGCAAAAAACCTTCGTCATAAATACGGAAAAAGGGCGCATCATCTCATACGCGCCCTGCAAACTTTTATTCTGTTGACGAAATTAGCATTGACCATCCGGGCAGGTGGAAAAACCGATCATACGATAAATCGGGCAGAAGTTGAGGAATACTGTTGCGACCAGAATCAGCCCGACAACCACCGGAACAACCAATCCCCACAGACCGAATTGCGGCTGGAAAACGAAGTATCCGAGAAGTGCGAGTACTACAGCCAGACCTACGCGAACGATTTTATCCATATTGTTGATATTGCGAACCATAATTATCTCCTCATGTGAACATTTTGTTTTGTCGATCACTCTTTAGATGCAAAACTCCCGGAAAGGTTACATCCAATGTTGTCCTGATTTTGTGCAGGGAGATCAGCGTATCACTCCGCCCTGTGAAACGGACGTATACGCTGATGCGTCCCTACAATTTTGTAGTGTGTCAAATACTATTTGCGAATGACTACACATCCGGTTCACTTTTGAGGAAGGCATCCAGAAGTTCGCTGTATAATTTTTCCTGACGCTCCGCCGGAATTTGCTGCGCCTGTCCCTTCTCGCGATACAGCAGAATCATCTGTTGCGTGGAATCCAGCACCACCCGGCAATTTTCACAGGTTTCAAGATGCTCCCGTGCGGCTTCGGACAATTCTTCTGAGAGGTTATTGTCAATGTAGTCGGATAGATAATTCACAAGTTCATCGCAGGAGAGTTTTCGTTTCATGTGACATCGGACTCCATAAAATAATCGGACAGTTTCTCACGCAAAATCAGACGCGCACGATGCAGCCTGACCTTGACGGCGGATTCGCTAATATTGAGGATAGCAGCAGTTTCCCGCGTGGATAATTCTTCGACATCGCGCAGGATAAAGACCGAACGCAGGGCTTCCCCCAATGAATTGACTGCTTTTTCCATTTCTTCCAGAGCTTCATGACTTTTGAACTGACTTTCGGGGATGCTCTGCCAATCGATCAGACATTGCGGTAGAAAATCATTTTCGGCAAAGCGACTCAAATCCACATCCGGTTTACTGCGGCGGATACGTTGTTGCGCTTCGTTATAGGCAACACGGTATAACCATGTTCCGAGTTTTGATTTACCTTCAAATTTGTCAATATGCTGGATGAGTTTCAGGAAGCTATCCTGTACGACCCCATCTGCCTGTTGCTCATCGTTTAAAATGCCATTTGCCAGCCGATAGATTTTATTGGCATAGGCATCGAATACCAGTGCCAGTGCGTCAGGGTCACGTTTTTTGAGCGCATCTATGACCTGCGGGCTTTCAACGTCCAGAGGATACCTCCCTGTACCTTACTTTATCTTTGGATGCCCGGAGAGGCGAATTGGTTACATCATAATTCGAGTGTCTCATGAATTTCATGCAATGTCCGTAAAACCAGTAAATTTTGCAGACTCACCCCGTAGAAGGCATCATGACCCGTATCATATTTGAGATAAGAAAATCCACTAAATGTCAGATGCACATTATCAATATCCAGTCCATAATCCGGTAGATGTCGCGATGCTGACCAGAGATTAATCAGGGGAACGTCATATTCTTGCGCCAGAGAAATCAGTTCCAGATTGAGATTCACGCCCTGCCAGAATAATTTATCATCTTCATGATTGCTAAAAGTCATTAATACCGGAATCACGCCGCTTTCAATTGACTCTTCTATCACAAGGCGGATTTGTCCGTTATAGGCTTCTTCATCCATGACGCGCACATCGTTATGCCCGAAATGAATGAACGCCACCGACGGTCGTTTGAGCCGATATTCACAGGCAAGCGGGGTTTCGTTCATATGACAGCGCTCATCATCTGCCCACATCGGGTCAAAGACGACATAAGAGGTCAAGCCAATATCTGTTGCGACACTGACCTCTGCTGTTGAATCACGATAAAAGTGAAGTGTTTCTTCCAGATACTCATACGAGCCTAAAATCGTGCGCTCATCACTGAATAGTGTCATGAATCCATCGGAGACCATGTTGCTATCTCCGATTTTGGTGATGGCATCCCTGCGATTGCCTAGCGTTTGCCCGTTTTCATAGACTGCTATCATCGCATCGCTCAGTGTCGGTATAATTGCCTGTGCGTAGATAGTCGATAGGGACTCACTGACGATATTCTCCGGCATAGCATCGGCTAAATCACTGACCAGAATTTCACTGAATAGTAAATCGGGTTGATAATTGAGATAGCCTGTCAGCACCCAGCCATCGAGAATCACCTCATCCTGATAAATACGCTGAATCCGTAACCAGTTTCCTATTCGATTGCGTTCGACAACCTGCACCGGAAGCCCGACGCGGAGAGCATCTATCTGTGGATAAGTAATGCCGGGTCCTTCATAGACATAAGCAACACGATACGCGGTAATAGTGATCGCTTCATCCTGTGCAAAGACAATAGACGACGCAAATAAGAGAAACAAAAATAGTGTGATCCGACGCAACATAGTCAATTTTCTCAGGGCTAAAAGACAGAGTTGCCCGATTATAGAAATTTCGGAATCTTACGCCTTATATCATAGGGGACGGGTAGGCATCGCATAGAGCAAGAGTAGGTTGGCAGGTCGTTTTTCTATCAAAAACTGTTGGAGTGAAAATTGAATATGCGGATAAAAATTGTGATAGCCAGACAAGCCAGAAATAAAATAGCAGTTCCACCCCACATTGCAAAAACACCGGAATGATTGGCTATATCTTCAAACATTGGATTCTGAATGCAGTTTGTTATTTTGTCACCTGAGAAATCTGTCCAGAATAATGTAAACCCGACATTATGGATAATGAAAGCAATTGCCCATACAGGGAAAAGTATCAACACGCTTAAAGGTTGAATATCGCCTTTTGCATGGAGTAATGCGAGGACTTGAAACAATACACCACATATTGCAATAAGCAGTCCCTGTGTCATCAATTGTATGATCGTCATATCAGTTGGTTGCGGGCATTTCGCAATAAGAGGCATTAGATAATTGATAAACATCAAAAACCAGATTACGAGCAGACCAATAACATCAATCATCCACGTGTTCGGGATAATATGCCGCAAATGGGCAATATTGTCTTCAAACTGTCCACGTTTTATCTTGCCCGACATGTGTTACTCCGTCGGTGATAACCAGAATAGTGGTTAGTTCATACAACCCGTTTTGATTCAAATAGTTGCTATCGCTCTATTATGCAACAGGTAGAAATGAAAGCTGTAGTCACTGACTGGCTACCCTGCTGAACTGCTGGCAAGCCTTATCCTAACTGCTTCCCAACCGGAACAAACTTGCTATTTTCGTCGTATACACGTATAACTGACGTATAAGAATATGAGGAGTATGCGATGTCGTCTCTGGAATTAGATCATTATATTGAACAGGGGATCATGGTGGTCGCTGCAAATGGCGATATTAACTCTGCAACCGCGCCCGAATTCGGGGATTATTTGAAAGAGTCTATTGAAAATGCACCCGGCGCACGGGTTATTCTCGATATGAGCCAGGTTTTTTACATGTCATCAGCCGGACTACGGGATATTGTTTCGGGATTAAAAATCGCCAAGCGCAAAGGCGGGGATCTACACATCGCCGGAATTCAAGCCCGCCTCAAACCCGTTTTTGAAATGGTCGGACTGGATAGTTTATCTTACTTCTACGAAACCGTAGATGATGCCCTCGCAAGTTTTGGATAATATTTGTCCTTAAATTCTAACAAAAATCACATGCAAACAGGCGTCAGTAGTACTAAGGACGCCTGTTGTTGTTTTTTGTAATCCCTTACACTGAAGATGAGAGATGCAAACGAAAATGTAACGGATTACGAAGATGAACACACGGTTCGGCAAGTTCAAGTTAATCGAAGAAGTGGGTCGCGGTGGTATGGCGACGGTCTATCGGGCATTCAATACAAAGACTGTAGAGTATGTCGCGATTAAGATTTTGCATGAACACTTCGCACTTGATTCTGTTGTTGCACAGCGATTCCAGCGTGAATCAGACATTATTTCGATGTTAAACCACGCGAATATCGTTTCTGTGCTGGAAGCCGGACACATTGAACATCGCCCCTATATGGTCATGCCTTTCTACGGCGGAGGCACACTTGCGACCCGTTATCATAGCCATCAAAAGCTGACAATCAAAGAAATCCTGACAATCTTACGGGATGTCGGGCGCGGATTGGATTATGCCCATAATAAAGGCATCATTCATCGCGATTTCAAATTGCAAAATATTTTGCTGGATAACGCTGGCAACCCTGTTATCACAGATTTTGGTATCGCCCATCTCGCAAATTCCAAACGCCTTACAATCAGTGGACAATTTCTCGGTTCAGTCAATTATGTCGCGCCTGAATTGAGCTTGCCGAATGCTCATATTGATTATCATGTTGATTTATATGCGCTGGGTGTCATCGCTTATGTCTTGCTGACCGGACACTTCCCCTATCATTCAGATGAACCCCTGGAAACGGTATTGATGCACCATCATGAGACCCCGATTCCACCGTCGTATCTCAATAAAGATTTACCCGCGTCGATAAATGATGTGCTTGACCGTGCTTTAGCCAAAAAAGCACAGGATCGCTATCACAGTGCCCATGAATTTGTGCTTGACCTGTCAAAGCCATTTGTTAAACGATCCCGGCAACGGCTCAATATTTCGACTGCCCCACAGGTGAATATCTTCCAGCACGCGACCACCCTCATCTTTACTTCTAACTGAAACCTTGCCTCATATCAACGTCAGGTACGTTTTTTGTTGGATGTTTCTCGAATTTGCCGCAGAAAATACCAACATCGTGTAAGATTGAGTAAGTTCGCAGGTCATAATTCGCGGGATTGAGATGCCAGACGAGAACTTCGGTAATTTTACACTCAAGGAAATATTGGGACGCGGAGGCATGGCGACTGTCTATCGTGCTTATGACAAAAAGCAAAAACGTCATGTCGCAGTCAAAATATTGCATGAGCATTTTCCACTGAATGGCACTGTTGCCCGGCGTTTTGCCCGCGAAGCAGAACTTGCCAGCAGTCTCGATCATCCCAACATTGTGCCTGTCCTGCAATATGGTCATCACAAGAAACGTCCCTATATCGTCATGCCCTATTATAGTGGTGGCACACTGGCATCGTATTTTTTCCGTCCCCGTGAATTGACATATCAGCGCATCTTAGAATTGTTAACACCACTCGCAAATGCACTGGATTACGCTCATTCTCTATCTATCGTCCATCGTGATTTTAAGCTCCAGAATATCTTGCTGGATGATTATGAAGAGCCATCAATCAGCGATTTCGGGATTGCGCGGCAGGATGATTCAACCAATCTCACCCGGACAGGACAGTTGCTCGGCACTGCCAATTACATCGCACCGGAGATGGTGACTGCCAGAATGCCTGTTGATTATCGTGCGGATTTGTATGCTCTGGGTGTGATGGCGTATCTCATGCTAACAGGTCGCTATCCCTTCCTCTCAAGCGAACCGCTCGAACTGGCAATGATGCATCGCACTGAAACACCGCCCCTGCCGTCTCGAATTAATCCCGATTTATCACAGGCTACCAATGATGTGCTTTTAGTGGCATTAGCCAAACATCCCGATGAACGCTATCAGAGTGCGACAAAATTTGTGACTGTCCTGGGAGGCGCACTTTCCGGTACAGGGGAGTTAACTACCCGCATTTTCATTGATCGGGATGATACGTCTGTAGATGAAAATCTGCCTGAAACAGACCCTCTGATTATCGAACAAATCGTTGCAGAGAATAATGCCGCCAGACAGCAGAAAAAATCCGGCATACCATTTTTACCGATACTTGCCATTACCCTTATCGTTGTTGCAGGAATCATCGCGTTTGTGGTGCTGAATAACAATCGTTCCCCTGTTGCAGCAGACATCCCCGAATCTACTATTGAAGTTGAAGCCTCCCCTGTTGCAGAAGAGACTGAAAATCTGCCAACCGCTACACCGCTCCCCGCAGAAGAAACGCCTGAAATTGAACAGGTTATCCCGACAATAGACCCTCAATCTCTTGAAAGTACGCCACGCACAGAGACTGATGATGATTCAGACGAAGATGATACTTCAGACTCTATAATTCCTACTTTGAATCAGGTCAATAACGGGCAAAGACAACCACCGACTGTTACACCACTTCCTACTCCACTACCTCCACCGCCTCCCGGTGGCAATGGTCGTGGTGGCAGAGGTGGTAATGGCGGCGGCAACGGTGGTGGCAACGGCAACGGTGGTAATGGTGGTGGTGGCAATTAGCGACAATGTGAAGCAAGCTCCTGAATATCAGACAGTATTGTTGCTTTATTCTCAAGGATGGGAACATATTTTTTAGATTATAGGAGTTTCATGAATCCACTTTGCCAATCTTAAGGTGTATTATGCTGGCCAGGTATTGTTATCTATTGAAGAAATGCCTCTTTCTGACACGATAGATGCTATTGTTTATCAAAAGCAAAAGAATAATCAATAAACCAATCACATCGGAATAAAACATGACTGCTCAAGAAAAAAAGAATACCCGCAAAGGTTGCTGGATCGCTCTGGCAATTGTTTTGATCGCTCCAATTGTTAGTGTTTTGCTTATTGCTCAATTTGCCCCGCTTGTCATCGTTCCGGGCATTCGTGTGTTAATTGATACTGTGACATATAGTGAACCTGACAATATGGATGAAATCAGACAAAATCTGACTATCGTAGAAGACTTATCATACGGGGAAGCGCAACACAGTATGATGGATATTTATTATCCGGCAGATGCGGCAACACCGCTACCCGTTGTAATGTATATTCATGGTGGTGGTTTCATTGCGGGGGATAAATCTGCCTTACAAACATTTGCCATGTCGATAGCCAATGAGGGTTATGTTGTCGCCAATATCAATTATGGTCTTGCGCCGGAACAACCCTATCCGGCAGCCATCACGCAAATCAATGAAGCGCTGACTTTTCTTTCAGAGGAGATAGATACGTATGGCGGCGATATCTATCAACTATTTATCGCGGGGAATTCGGCAGGGGCACACTTATCCAGTCAGATAGCTGCTGTTATTACAAATGAGGATTTTGCCACTCAGATGGATTTGCAACCTGCAATCACAGCAGATCAATTGCAAGGTGTTGTCCTGATTAATGGTATCTATAATATGCAAACGCTGCGGGAAACAGGTTTTCCAAATATCGGGCTGTATATGCGGGCATACACAGGCGCAGAGGAATTTGAAAATTATGTCCGTATTGATGAAATTTCGACTGTTCAACACGTTACATCCGCTTATCCACCTGTTTTTATTACCGTTGGCGATATTGACCCTCTGCAATCTCAAACTCTGGAAATGATTGAGACACTACAAAACAATCAAATTGACCTGACGTCCGTTCTATTCACAGATACCGGGGCGAACCTTGACCACGACTTTATCTTGAATCTGGATCAGGATTATAGCCAGCAAGCCTTCCGTCAACTCATCGACTTTCTAAATGAGCACAGTGCCGGATAGTGCCATCAGAGGCATGTTTTCACTTTGTCTGTAGTACAATGATGGGCAATCACACACAGATTGTACAAGGACACACGATTAATGCTCAAAAAAATATGGCTTGGTTTTCTGCTACGTTGCCCGAATTGCGAACAGGGACATATCGCAAAAGGCGTTTTCGGTGTACAGGAACAATGCGAAGTTTGCGGGGTACGCTACGAACGTAAATCCGGTGAATCCGCCGGAGCAAGTATCATATGGGTCAGTATTTTGCCGATTCTGGCGATGATTCTCTTTTTCGCGATTGAGCTCTCAAACCCTGATATTTCTATCTGGATTAGTGGTGGTATCCCTCTAGGATTTACGCTGATTGCCGGATTGCTCTTCTATCGTAATGTGCGCGGCATCTGGATTGCAGTCAGTTATCTGACAGGCGGCGTTTATATTGATGATGCGAATAGTCGCGAATCATGAATGAGCTACAACAGGTGATTAATTTCACCGATGCTGATTTAAAAGCCAATGCAGAGGGTTTCCTCTCATTGGCACAGCGCAATAAACTCGAAGAACGACAAAAACGCTCTCTGCGATTATTATCCGGTGTGGCGGGTGTCGTCTTAGTGATGGCGCTCTTAGCTCTCGTGACAGGCAATGCGGGTATGATTGTGTTCGGTGTGATGGCGCTCATTTCGGCAGTGATGCTGGCAGTTGAATATGTCGTTGGTTATTACACTTATACCCGTGACCTGAACAGTGACGCTATCGAGACGATTCAGGGGGTTGTTAGCTATGTCTGGCGTGGAGATGCGGCAATGGGCATCGAGACAAAACCATCGGGCATTCGCATCGGGGATGTGCAATTTCTGCTGATGGAAGATCAAGCACGGGCATTCGCCGACGGTGAGATTTATGTGCTGCACTATGCTCCCGCAACCCATACCCTGCTCTCTGCCGAACGGGTCTATCTACGCGAACAACAGGACTTCATCGACGCAGAAGTTGCCTATTATGAAGACTCTTCACAGCAGATTACGGATTCCCGCTCCTGAGAATTGTTTGTTATTCCAAATACAAAAATTCTTGCCCGGAATGATAGCTGATATATACTGAAACAAACACAGTCATCGGGACAGAAAAAAGTACCATGCAACCAACGTCTGATAAAATTTTTGTGAGCTACAGCCGCCATGATGAAGCTTTCGCCCGTAAACTGGCGATATGGCTGGCGAAAACCCTGAATCTCGGGGTCTGGATTGATATTGATGACATTCAACCGGGTGTCAAATGGAGTTCTGCTATTCAGGATGGTCTCGACAATTGCGAAGTGATGGTGGTGATCGTTACGCCTGAATCAATGCAGTCGATTAATGTGGAAGATGAGTGGCAATATTTCATCGACCTCGGTAAACCGGTCGTGCCGATTTTGCTCCGTAGTGCGCCGGTTCCCTATCAATTACGCCGCATTCAATGGATTGATTTCAGCGACAAAGATGAATACAACAATTCACTCCGTCAGTTGATTGTCGAATTACGTCAACATCTGAAACCGCTCGATAGTGAAACTGACATCCCACGACAGTCAAAACCACATAAAGAGCCTGTTGTTCGCTCCCGCAAAGAGAAAAAATCCCGTCGCAGGATACATGATGCCGAAGATTTAATCGAAAAACAGGGGCGTGCGCTCAAACGGAGCAATCAACTGGTCACTGTTCTCATTGTGCTGGTCTTACTGATGGGTATCGGGGTTGCCTCATTTTTTGCCTGGATTTATTTCACCCGTCCGGCGAACTTTATTATTGTCGGGGATACAAATGGTGGTTTCGCGGTATTGCCCGGTGAAACAGAATTTGTCACACTCGGGTCTCTTGAGGGGACTGCACCTGTTGGAACACGGATTCAAGCCGGAGATGAGCCCATTCAGTTATTCTCGGAAGATGGCACAATCGAAACAGTGTTACAACCGGATTCGATTGCTGCGGTTAATGACATGACAGAAGATGGACTCGATCTGGAACTCTCTGTTGGTAATGTCTCAACGGAAACCAATGGTCGCCAGGGACGGATTACACTCTCCAATGGTGTTGATATTGAAACCAATAATAATCTGGAAGTATCAATCGACCCCGACAGCGATACCGTGACATCCAATTGTTTTGAGGGTGATTGTACGGTAACAGCAAGCAATGGTGATTCGGTTGAATTGCGTGAAGGACAGAGTTTGACTTTCAGCAATAGCAGTCCTGTTCTGGATGAAAGTATGATTCGCGATATTCCCGGTGCAATTGCTTATGTGACCAATCGACATGGTGCAGCCGAAATTTACCTGATGACCTATACCGGGGGCAATCAAACACGCCTGACCAATAATACAGGGGTCGAAGATGAGAATCCCGCCTGGTCACCGGATGGACAATTTCTGGCATATGTATCGACAATCGATGGTAGCTTCGATATCTGGGTAATGTCTTCATTTGGAGAGGGTGAGCCTGTCAATCTCACGCCTGATAGCTCTCAATCAGATACTGCTCCTGCCTGGTCACCGGATGGTTCACGCATCGCTTTTGTTTCCAATCGCATAAATGGTATTGATGATATTTACGTGATGAACGCCGATGGTTCTGAGGTTCAACGCATCACCACCACAGGACGCAGTGACTCCCCTGCCTGGTCGCCGGATAGCACGCACATTGTTTTTAGTTCCAGCAGAACGGGCAATGACGAAATTTTCATCTTAGATATGAGTGACCCGGAAGCAGAAGCTATCAACATCACAAATCATGAAGGATCCGATACCGACCCTGTCTGGTCACCGGATGGAACGCGCATCGCTTTTGTCTCCGAACGCGATGGCAATCCCGAAATCTATGTGCTTGATATTACAGATGAGGATGCGGAGGCAATCAATATTTCGCTCAATACCGGACGCGACTTTGAGCCAACCTGGTCACCGGATAGCAGCCGTGTCATGTTTACCTCGGAGCGTTTTGGTGATTTAGATATTATCTCGGTCAGCGCTAATATTGATGCAGATGCCACAGAAGCAGAAGAGGTGGTGCGCTTAACGGATGAAAGCAGTAATTCCGATCAGGAAGCTGCCTGGTTACCGATTTTACGGGCGGGACAATAAAATTGCTGTGGGCATATCGTTGATATGCCCTTCTTATATCAATGTGTTTCTACACACCGGCAACGTGATCCTTTTCTGCAAGAATTTGTCCGATAGCATCGCTCAAGCAAATCATCAATTGTTTGTCCGCATCGCCGAAGGGCTTATTGCGCGGATAGGGTTTTGTGAAATTGAGTGTGCCGTATTGTTTCCCGTGAACATAAATCGGTGTGGCAATATAAGTTTCGAGCTTGAAATGTTCATATGCTGGATGCCGGAAATATTGTGATACGGCAAAATGTCTGATTGCCATCACCCGTGCAGAGTCTAAACGCATGGTTATTGAGCAATAGGTTTCTCCGAGCCGGAACACCTCTCCGACTAAATCGGTATTATTGCTATATTTCACGACGTACTTGCGATGAAAAATATGACTGACGATCCCGAGCTCTAAATCGAGTTCAGCAAGTCCAACTTTGATAAGATTGTTGATGCGGGCAGTGGCTGGATAGTTTGTATTGCTGGCATGAGCCTGGATAGTTTCTGTTGTGTAATGCATATGAATAACCCTCTAATTCTTCCCATTCTGACAGATAATAATTACAATTTATTACTAATTATTACTTTCGTATAATATTCGCAATCGATTGCACAATGCAACATGACTAAAGTCCTGTCTTCTCACAGAGATAGCTCCCAGCTACAGTTTTGCGTTCAACAGGACTTCTGACTATCATTAACGGAAGTCCCGATTGACTCTCAGGAAAAATGCACATGTCGCAAAAGCTCTTCCTCTCCTATAAACGTGATGACAATAAAGATGGCTTTGTCGAAAAACTCTATAATGCCCTGATAGACAATGGCTTCGATGTCTGGTGGGATATGCAATCTATGCCTCATCGACAACTGACTTTTCTGCAAAATATCCGTGATGCGATTGCCGAACGCGATAGAGTGGTGCTTGTTGGGAGCAACCTCGCCTATGAATCGGAATATGTCAAAGCTGAATTTGAATATGCGCTGAGCGTCTGCAAACCTGTACACACCATCATGCGGAATGATGCCTACAATGATATTCCCTCCGAATTGCGGGATAAAGATGTGCCGGATTTTAAGGATGATGCAAAATTTGAAGCATCATTTGAGCATTTACTCCGCCATTTGCAGGATGATATTGCCCCATTAGGGACTATTCATGGTTCGCGACCTGCCTTACCGGCCTGGTACATCGAACGCGATAATATTATGGACGAGCTCGAAAATAAGGTGCTGATTGATTCAAAGCAACCTGTTGTCGTTACAAGTAAACAGCAAGTGAGTGCCTTACATGGCATGGGCGGTATCGGCAAGACGACCGTCGCCAATGCTTTCTCTGAGAGATGTGCGACCCGACGTTATTTCCCGGATGGCATTTTCTGGATACAACCCGGTAAAACCCCGGACATCACTTTCCAGCAGGCGAATATTGGTAAAATTTTTGGTGATGACCCCAAAGAATATCTCTCGCCGGAAAAAGGACTTGCCCGGCTACAAGCGCTCTTATCGGATAAAAGAATTCTTTTTGTGCTGGATGATGTATGGGAACGGGAACATGCCGATGCTTTTCGCATTCAGGGCGATTTTACCCGCACGTTGATAACCACCCGCCAGCAAGATTTAGTGACACAAATTGCGGCAATGTCAGCAGAGGTCGATAAACTGACTGTAGAAGAAGGTCTGCGTCTCTTTGATGCCCGCCTTGTCGATGAAGAGGGTAATCCCCGTCAGCCTGAAAATCGCAAGCATGAGGACATCGAACGCCAGATTATCGAATTATTGGATGGCTATACCTTAGCGGTTGAACTGGCTTCGGCGCAGTTATTCAAAAAAGGCGAGGATTATGCGGAACGCCTCTTAGAACGCTTGCAAAAAAAAAGAGAAACGGACAACCCTTTTTCTGATTTAGAGATTGAAGGCGATGGTAAAAACGATAATCTTGAAATTTCACTTGCCATTAGCTATGAGGATTTGACAGATGATGAACAACGCCGTTTTCGTGTTCTCGGCGTGCTTGCCCCGAATGCCCCATTTTCATATGAATTAATGCAACCTCTCTATGGGGATGATGATGACAGCATCACGGAAGATAAGCTGGATGTTATTCAGAACATGGCATTACTTCAATTTGGTAAGACAGGGAACTATTTACAGCATAATCTGTTGCGTGAGTATGCAAAGGCTCTTCTAAAACGTCAAAGCGAATTCAATATATATCATATTTTCTATCTCGAACATATAACCAAATTAGCCCACCCAATTAATTTGCTTCCACCAGAAGAATGGTATGAATTGGAGAATAACATTCCACATATTCTGTATGTGGGAGATACATTGGTAGCAACCTACAGAGTACAGGAAGAATTAAAAGAACTAGCAAATGAATTTGCACAAAATACTAGTAGTTATGTTTATAGTCGCCCTGAAGCATGTCGGGTTAAATGGCTTGAAATGGGTTTAGCTATTGCAGAATCCGCAAACGATTCAAAAGGTCAAGCCATATTCTTGAATGATATTGCTTTGGTTTATGAGGCAATTGGAGAAAAAAACGACGCATTAGACATTTTTAAGCGGGCACTACATTTGAGACGAAAAATAGGTGATAAAGGCGGTGAAGCAGTAACCCTCACAAATTTGGGATTGGTTCATGATCATCTAGGAGACAAAGAGCAGGCGTTAGACTACCTTCGTCAATCGCTGACAATCAATCGTGAGATAGGTTACGAAAAGGGTGAAGCAGTAACTCTTAATAATATTGGATCTGTATATAATTCTCTAGGGAATAAAGAACAGGCATTGGGCTATTATCATCAAGTGTTGCCACTTTGCCGTGAGGTTGGAGACAAGCATGTTGAAGCAGCAACTCTTAATAATATTGGACAGGTTCATGCTTCCTTAGGGAATAAAGAACAGGCATTAGACTTCTACCATCAGGCACTGTATCTCAGACGTGAGGTGCGTGACAAATGGGGCGAAGCAGACACACTCAACAATATCGGCATAGCGTATCGAACAACAAGCAGAAATCAGCAGGCACTGGACTATTACCATCAGGCTTTATCAATATGTCGAGAAACTAGCAACCAAATTGGAGAGGCAAATGCGCTCACTAATATCGGAAAGGTCTACGACGTACTGGGTGAGAAAGAGCAAGCCCTCAACTACTACAATCAAGCGTTTCCTATTTTTCAAGAAGTTGGTGACAAAGAAGCTGTTGCACAATTGCTCGGTAATATTGGGTTGACCTTATGTGAGTTAAGTGAGAACGAGCTTGCCTTATACTTCTTAAATCAGGCGTTAGCGATATGTCAGGAAGTTGGTAATCCGACTATAGAGGCTATCACCCTCGCTAATGTCGGTTTCGTCTTTTCTAATTGGGGCGACAAACAACAGGCGCTAGTGTTCTACAATCAGGCTCTGCCAATTCTTCGACAGATTGGGGATACTTTTGCCCAATTTGACTTATTAGGGAATATCGCCATGATTTTTTATCAACACGGCGATTTAGATGAGGCAATTAATTATCTATCACAATGTGTGACTCTCGGCGAAAAAATTGGTAATCCTAGTACAGAAGAATATCGTACTCATCTTCTTAGATTCCAACAAGAACGTGATGGCGAGGTATAATTCTCTATACCTCTGATTCTCATTCTCTCTGTGTTGTGCTTTTTACTGCGGTCGCCAGTGCGGGGTTTGTTCCTCTTGCAGCGTGAACGTAATCGCAGTTGAACCTGTACCATCGGCATTCATGATGAACAGGTCGCGATCTGTATCATGTACAGCGTGATAGGCAATCAATGTGCCATCAGGCGACCATGCAGGTGAAAAATCCGCACCGGGATGGGTTGTCAGACGAATCAGGTTTGTGCCATTGGATGCCATCGTGTAAATCTCAAAATTACCGTCCCGATTGGTGTGGAAGGCAATCCTGCTACCATCGGGCGACCACTCCGCCGCATAATCTTGAGCAGGATTATTGGTTAACTGAACTAAATTTGTTCCATCGACATTGATGGTGTAAATCTCAAAATTGCCCGAACGATCACTATGAAAAGCAATGCGCGTGCCATCCGGCGAAAATGAAGGCACCCAATCGGTGTCAGAATGGCTGGTCAACTGTACCGGATTACTTCCGTCAGCATTCATCAGCCATAAATCCCAGTTACCGGAGCGATTACTATGGAACACAATCCGGCTACCATCAGGAGACCAGTTTGCCCGTAAATCCGTCGCGCTGTTGTTGGTGATATTCCGTCGATTGCTGCCATCGGCATTCATCACAAAAATTTCTTGATTGCCTGTACTATCACTGTCGAAGGCAATCTGTGTGCCATCAGGAGACCACTTTGGACGCACATCATCCCCTGCGCTGTTGCTTAGATTCGTAATACCTGTGCCGTTGGCAAACATCGTGTAAATATCCCAGCCTGTCGCATCCTGTTCACGGGCATAGACAAGTTGTCCCGGAAAACTCAAATCGGATGGTGTGTCGGTCGCACCGAATAGACCAGTCGGTTGTGCCCGTTGTGTAATGCTGAATGGCGTGATCTCTGTTGGCGGCGTATCCGGTATATCGTCTGTCGGTGATTGTGGCGCACCGAGGTTACAAGCTGTTAGCACAAAAATAATCGCAATGAATACAGTAAAACGCATAGATTTTCCTTATATTGTCACCTGTTATGCCATTATAGACTCTCTCTATCAAACAGACATTAGATCGCTTACAGGCTTACAGCCTGTCTTACGCTTGCCCTACGCTGGCTAACAAAACCCGCTAAATTGCAAAACCTGTCCTATAGTACAGGTAATAACCGGGAAAAAAGCAGTTTTAAGCATGTAGATTACCCGATAAACTGAATATAGTTGTGTTAGAGACATATCAGAAATTGTACTTTTGACCATATTGACCCGAAAAGACCTTTTAGAATTTGTTAAATTGACACAATTAACTTGACTTTACCCGCTTTAGTGCATATAATGATTTTATCTTACCCGGATAATCGGGTATACGGGTAAGACGAACTGATGGGAAGCAGTTCTGAGATACACCAAAAATTATCCGATACGGGTTGCTGCCGAACAACGTTTATATCAAACACGTCCAAAGCTTTGCCAGGCATCAGTTCTTAGTAGCAACCCAATCCTTTCTAAGAGTGCAACTTAACAATCGAAGATCGTCAACGACTAGCAAATTCCGGCGAATTTTGAACCTTTTTCCAGAGTTATCCGTAATACCTGTTGAATACAGACAGTTATTCGTTAGTAAAAATAAAAATTCATAAAAAGTGAAGCAATTTTGAACCTTTTCTTCACAACCGACGTATAAGCAAGTGAAGCCACTTAAGATAGGGAGACAAGCAAATGGAATACACCTACCAAACCTACAAATACGATGCAGCAGAACGTCAGGCAAAAGCTATTCGCAAACAATCCGGCAATCGCAATCAGGAAAATCGCGGGAAACAATCTCGCCGCCGTCGCTAGTCTTTAATTTGTAACTACTTACCCGACATATCGGGTAGAGTGAATATGATGACTAAGTCTAGCATAGACCAAAATTATCCTCAGAGCAGGAGACCATCATGTTCAATGATTACATGCACTACAAGCAACACGAACTGGATAGCATCGAACGGCGCAAAAAGGCGCAACGCAATCGCAAGAATCGCCAGAACAGGCAACATGCAATCAACGCAAAATCTCAGGGAGCAAAAAATGAACAACTATAACTACCAGCAATATGAATACGACGCAAAAGAACGTCAACGCAAAGCACAACAGCAAGAACGTGCCCGTAAAAATCAATCGAACAAACGCTAAGTAAGCGATCAATAGCAGGAGCAAATCATGAATAACTATAACTACCAGCAATACGAATATGACGCAAAAGAACGTCAGCGCAAAGCACAACAGCAGGAACGTGCCCGCAAACGCAATCAACCCAACAAACGTTCCCGCAAGCAACAGTAGAGGTATCGGGAGATGACAAAAATGAAGTGGACATTTGACGACTATAAACACTATAGTACCGAGCATTTGCAGAAAGCTGAAAAACAGCGTCTCGCAATTGAGCTAGAGAAGCATCTGACTCCCCTCCGCAGAGGATTATCGGGTAAACGGCGCAATGAACGCCACACCATATAAAGGACTGTTTACCCATGACCACAATCGACAACGAAATATAGCAAACCGTCACATCAACATATGTGGCGGTTTTTGTTTTAATGGGCAATAGTTTTTAGTCATCAATTTGAAATTTCTGAATGCTGATGACCGTCATCATTATAAAGAAACTATAAAAAGCAGAGTTGCTATTTAGAAATAAGCGTTCTCCGGGCGTTTGCGAAATACAGTGAGAACATCAAACGCAAACACAAAGGAGAACGACACTATGCACTATAAATTCCGACTATTTTTCCTCGTTATGATTCTGGCGCTGGTTGCAACACAGGTCATGGCGAACAATGATGTTCTTGCACCGGATGACGGTTGCCCGGAGACGATGCAATATCTTCCTGCGGGAATGGATGTACACTATGCGCCGCGAATCAATCCCGGTGTGGTTAGTAACGGCTATGTTGACCCCGTTGTCATCACTAATCTGCATACCTACTACATGGCGCTTTTACAGGCAGAATTGCCAACATCTTCGCTGTTAACACCTTTACCTGATCTCGATGAAATCGGGGAAGCACCGACACCGATTCAACTGACGGGCAATTACTACTGTGTAAATGACGGTATCACAGGTGTTTTCCGTGAAGTACAGAGCAATGGTCAGGTACAGTGGATCATTGAAGCGATTTTCATTGATGAACTGGTCTTGACCGATGACATCATTGAGAATTTCACAACAGAATTGCTTGAGCCACTGGAAATGTCGCCCGAAGATAATCCGCAGATACAGTATTTGCCCTCTGCATTTATTGGAGATATACAGTCACCGGATGAACCTGCACCCTTAGCGGATGTGCAAGCACCGGATACAACCCCTGTGCTGAGCAATGCAGCGTTCTATTTTTGGGAAATCTATGACATCACACCATATGATGGACCCGGTGGCGTTCAAGCACCTGACCCGCTTCCTCAAAATTACTGTGGTGATTATACAGCGCTCTCGTATCTCGGTGTGGGACAGCAAGCACGTATGTCGGGTTATCAGTATGCCCGTTTTTCACTGGAGGGCGATTTAGCAGACAATAATCGTGATAACTGGCTTAATCTCGGTGATCCGGTATTCAACAGTCAATATGCAATCGAGTTCCACTATGCGATGATGGCAACGTCGATTTATCAGCAACCTGTGAGCTTTGACTTTGTGCCGCCTGTCGTGGCAACGGCTGAAACTATCTTTGCAGCGCCGATGCTGGATGTACCTATTGCGAACATACTAGCCGGACCATTCTGCGGCTCATATGAGATTGTCGATAATACACCCTGCCCGGAAAATGGCGCCTGCGAATATACACCACCGGAATATGTGATTAGAGATCGCTATGCTATCTGGTGGCAAATCGAAGTAACGGTACACGGTGAAACCTATCTTGGATGGTATCCTGAAAATCTGACACAGTATGCCTGGTGGCTCTATGAAAATGAAGGTATCTTCGACCAGGTCGCAACGTCGTATCTGCTGACACCGATCGGAGAAGCCATGACAGTCAGTGGTGATGATTGCGATACATTACCGGGCAGTCGATTCGCCGCAGGGACAGATATTCAGCCAGCAAACGGCGCAATGAATATCCGTGATAGTGCCAACGGGGATGTGATCGGACGGATAGAAGCTGATAGTGTGATGACCCTGGTTGGTGAGCCGGAATGTGAGAACGGGATTCGCTGGCGTGAAGTGATTTTCCATGAGGGGTCAATCGAACGCGGATGGATTGCCGAAAACGATGATAGCGTATTTTATATCACGACCTATGTTCCACCTGTAGAGACCGTCGAACCAGAACCGACCCGTGAGCCGGATCATTCAGGTGATGATAATACAGCGCAGACCACCCGTGAACCTGACTCGACCGGAGGCAGTAGCACACGCCCGACTCCGACACCCGGATTGGTAATACCTGTTGTTCCTGCAACGGCACAAGCAACTGATTCTAGCTGTGACCCGGCAACAGGGGCGGGGTGTTAAATAGACAAAAAATGCGGGCACGACAGCGTCGTGCCCTATCTGTTTATGCTGCAATGACTTCCGGCTGTTCGGTTTGTTCGACCTGCACCTGCTGCGATTTGAGAAGAATAAATACTGTGCCAGTGATGATTGCCTGTGCAATACCACCGAACATGATTGCATAAAATTCGGCGTTATATGTCCAGTCAAATTGGGTTTCGATGAGGATCGCGACAATTGCCGTAACGATACCTGTTGCAAGCCACATCCAGCCACCACGCATCGCACGCCACATCGGGATTGTCTGGAAAAGCGCCGGAACGACAAACCAGACAGCGAGTGCAACTACACGTTCGGCATCACTTAGTAAATAGCTATTCATGTAGTTCGTAAGACCGATACCCGCCAATGCCCATCCGATTGTGCTGGCGAAAATCCAGTGGCGAACCTGTGTTTTACTATGTTGTTTCATCAACCAGGGTTGTGCCATCGCTGATACAAAGCCGATGATACCGCCCATTATCAGTCCGAATACCCATTCCATATTTTGATCGATAAAGCGCGTAAGTTCCCGGATGATGTCTGTTTCACCGATGGTCAGATACCAGAATGCCATCATGACCAGTAAGGTCACCCATCCCATAAAATAAGCACCCGCCCAGAATGCGATAAAAGTAAAAGGATGCAGACCGGAACGTATACGGGCTTTGGCTTTCTCGTCCGTGTCCCGTTTGGGGATAATGCCTTCGCGTGGATTCGCCATCAAGCTCAACATGACTACCCCTGTGCCGATTGCTTGCATCGCTGCACCGATTAAAAGTGCCCACAGGAAACTGTTATTGCTTGCAATTCCTGTGCCTTCAATGAGGGATGCGATAATTCCGGCGCTTGTGCCTGCGGCTGCAATCATCCAGGAGAGACGATTGACGCGGAACAATACCAGTGATTGACAGAGGGCGATGATACCGAACCAGGCTGTTGCCGCAATCCAGAGTGACCACCCTTCCCAGTATTCTGTAGAAATCACGGCGAATACAACTGTTGCAATGGCTGTACCGACAATGGTTGCAACGCGCCAGAATTTTGGCACAAATCCATAGCGACGACGTAACGCCCAGCCCTGAACCAGCGCCAGCATCATGCCGAAAGCAAGCCCGAGAATTGTACCCATAAACCAGGGACTATTGTAAAAATCATAGTAAAAATCAAACATATCACTGACCGCCATTGTCATGAAAAAGGCACTGAACCATGCCAGACCGTAAGCGGCAACCCAGATAACCATGAAGGGGATACGATGTAAACGCGGATTATCATCATCTGTAATGCGGGACATTAGATTTTGGAACATCGGCAACCTATCCTTTGACTCATTTGCTTGCTTAAGGAGACGCAACTTCTTATGAAAGTGTTCCATATTGCTACAATTTGATTGTACACAATAAAATGTTAAGGAATGATGCCAATTTGCAATCACAGGGTAGGCGTAGAGCAAGAAAATAAAAAGACACAGCGTCTTTGCCGTGTCTTTTAACATTCCGGTGCAGGTATTGCTTAACCCCATGTTACCTTATAGACTGTCCCGGGTTGTTCATCCGGTTTGGGGTTTGGAACAATTTCGACCATGAAATCCTGACCTTCTTCACGAAAGCGGGCGCAGATTCCCCAGATATAGCCATAGATAGCATCGGTAGGATTGGGGGTGTTTTCGTAGACCAGGTAATGCTTATCATCAACTTCTTCTATGATGAATCCTTCATCTTCAGGCGCATTTTGCAAGTTCATATGATGAATGGCATGTAAGGCATTGAGTACAATGGGTATGCTATTCATTTCCGGCGGCATGACCGCTTTTTCGACAACTTTACGTCCGAAAGCGACAAAAGCACTCTGTGACCCGCTTCCTTCAAATGACTCTTCAATACTTTTGAGAATATCCATCCAGAGTTGATGCGGATACCACTTTTCAGCGTCAATATCTTCGATTCCCTGTTTTTTGAGAATATCTCTGATCAAATCGGCTTGAACATTTTCCAGGAAGGCTTGCATCGTCTGACCGATGACCATCACATCCGGCGATGCTGCTTTATACGGCTCAGCAATATATTTCCCCACAACGACTCCTCTTTTATTTTTCTTTACTATTATTGTAATTTACAATAAATTCAAAAAGCGTTGAGGTTATAGAATCGCTAGTCTATTGTTTGACGATCGTTGCTATGATGGTCTCTGCCGTCTTTCTCTGTATTCTCTGCGGGTGATGAGGCAGTGAGGCGGGATGTTGCCTGTGCTTCATGACTCATTTGCCGGATACTCAGCGCCAGATGATTGACATAGTGGGTGTGTCGTCCGAGGTCAAACCCTTCCAGAGGATTGGTCGGACGGCTGTCGATTTGTAAGCGGGTGGTATGGTCATCCAGGCGTTGTAGTTGAATCTCAATCCGCGAGAAATCAACAAAATCTTGAATGCCGGCTGTTTTCGCCCGTAATCCGGCTTCGATGCGCCCGATGTCACGGTTTTTTGTGTGAATGTTGAGTGTTTGCTTACTGGCAATCCCCGTAAATGTGACAGGAACAGCGTCTCCATCGAGTGTGTGGAGTGCTTTCATAGCCAGATCAAAAGCATCATCAAAGGCTAAGTCGATTTCGATGCTGCGTGTCTGGTGGGCGTCCATATCATCAGTGGATTTTTGTTTGGATGCAAAAGCTGTTTTCTGGCGTTGATATTGAATTGCCAGACTGATTAATCCTAGAATCAGTGTGAAGCCGGACATGACACTGGCTGCTAATAATCCCCCTGCTGCCCCTGCCCATGTTGCTGAGAATAAGAGGTACATTGCGATGAATGTAAACACAATAGCAAAAGCAAAGACACTGACATTTTTCTGAATCCGACTCATTCGAGCCTCCCTGATTGCGGTTTTCTATACTTTATCATGGAAATTCATCTGTCATGCTTAGGATTATCGGGTGATTTTGCTGACATTCGCTAAATTTTAAAATTGGCAAAAAGTTAAAACCTTAATCGTTATAATGCGTAATCTTGTGCTATCATTTATGTAATTCGTTGAATGAAACAGGAGCATGATGATGTCAGCTATTTATAATTGGCAGGATGTGGAACAGAGTATTTATTGCATCCGTCTGACAGGCGGTTGGGATTGGAATGCTTATCACGAAGCTATTGAAGCAGCCTATCAAGATATTACCGCAAAAGAGTATCCGGTCGATGTGATTGTCTGGTTTGAGACAGGCTTACCGCATGGTAATGCACTGCCACATTTGCAGAGACTTTCCGTTTTATATTATGCGAATCCCCGTCATACGTTATTTATCAACAATGCGTCCACTTTAATTGAAGCAACACTCTGGTCAGTAGCGAATCATAAAAATTGGGAAATGCCGATTTTTGTGAAATCAATGCCCGATGCGCTGGATTATCTTCATGCACAACGTCAGGCGCATCATATTGCTTGAGGATAAACGATTCTGCCGGGAAATGAATTTGCAGTTCTGAGAAATGGAAATGCGATTCAGATGGACTTTTTGCCCCGTTTTTCTTTGCGTTTCTTTGTGCCTTTGCGACTTTGCGTCAAAGTTTTTTGCTGGTAATTTCGCTCATTTAACCTTACCCCGGAGGCGATATATCACCTCCCTACTAAGGTTGCACGGTTTGAGTCGGTGTTGGTGTTTGCGAGGCGATAAGTTGTGGCGGAATCAGTGCCAGTGAATCCGGTAATTCTTCTACGACCCATCCTGTCCGATTGGCGATGCTGATTTCCCACCAGATATAGCCTTCTGCTTCAACAGGTCCCGAAATAATCACGCCGCGTGTCCCGCTTTCCAGCAGCGTTACCACATTAGAATTGGTCGTCGGGTTATCGCGCAGGTTGAGATAGCCATCTTCCGGCACATAAATCTGAATCTCCATCCCGACCTGTCGAAATGCCGGAACAGGCGGCGGTTGCGTCGGAGTTGCGTCACGGTCGATGATGCCTGTCGGGTCTTCATACGATTGTGCCAGTTGTGTCCAATCTTGCAGGGTCGATTGTGGTTGATTGCTTCCCGCCCAGATGATTTGCCAGTCACCGGGTTGAATCCAGAGGGTGTTGCCAGCATTATCCGTGTTGCGGGTATCGACATTGACAATCGCTGTTTGTTCTTCGACCGTTGTTGTGTAAATGTAACCGTCGGGTGTGCCGATTGCCCTATTTCCTGCTGCCGGATAACGCCGGATTTCATTGCCACTTCTATCAATCAGTACCCACACATCCACAATCTCATCGACATAGGCTTCCGCTAAGAGGCGCTCACCACCCTGCACAAACCATAATCGCTGAAAACTGAGTTCCGGCTCGTAAAAAATAGGGAAACGTCCCTGTGTGAAATTATAAGCATGTAAGGCGTTGACCTGTTGCCAATCATGGCGAAAATCTTCATGCTCTGCGGGAAAGCGGTAATCATTGAGCATGGTTAGGATGTCAGCGCTATACGGGAAAGACACTGCGTCAATTGAAGGTGCGGCAACTGTTTCACTCAGGATATTGACATCATAAAACCAGTGATAACTATGGACACGCACGGGAAAATCGACATCCACAGCAAAGGTGATTCTGTCTCCTGAAATGTGTGTGATGATAGGTCGCACACCGCCATGTAATGCTCTGAAATTGCTTGCAACTTCATCCCCGAATGTCAGAGTTTCTATGATGCTATTGGTTGGCAGGTCATAAACGTGGATGTGCCAGCCGAAACCCGCCGGAATCTCGGTATAGACCAGTCGATTGCTATCGAGGCTAAAGGCAACGTCGCTCAAATAGAGTAAATCATCCTCATTGTGGGCGATGCCAATATCCCCTAATTCGATTTCAGCGAGGACTGTTCCACTACTTAAATCAACAACTGTGACATGTTGATTATCAGGATGTGTGTAAGCGATTTTGCTGCCATCGGGCGAGGGTATCAGATTGGATGGATACACTCCGGACGCTATAGACGGGATGTCCTGTGTGCTGATCACCTGCCCGGTATTATCGACCTGTAGCAAGCGCCCTGTGTCCTGTTGATAGACCCACAATGACCAGCGTGCCTGTGCCGAACTCGCCAGCAAGCCTATCATCAAGGTAATGAGTATCACAGTTAATCCGATTGCAACGCGCCGCATAGAATAGCCCTATCAATCGTCCGGTAATTTTTTGACACAAAGGCTCAAAGACACAAAGAGATTTTTCAAAAAATGCAGAATTTGTCTTTGATTGGATGGCAATTGCTGTTATTTACAATCAGTTGAGATATATCTCAACCCTACGAAGCACCTATAAAATCAGGGCTTGTGTAGGGTTGGAATACATTCCATCCGTCAAGAAATACTAGTTGATAAATCAGCCAGCTACGAAAACACATGAAATAAATTTCATTCTTTTGACGATTACAATATACGAAATCTTCATTGAATTCGATTTAAAGAATGCGTTTTCGACAATGATTACAGGGATTTTGGTTTCCGTATAATCCCGACCATCCGCCGCTAATGTGTCAATTATCAATTCGTATCCAGCTTAACACGTTAGGCGGAAAAACAAAAAATGCCCGGACTACGCTATCCCTACGGCTTGCACACGCCTCATAGAAATTTCTGAAACAGTTGATAAAAGCGCAGTTTGTCTCTGTCGGGCTGGATGCCGTATTGCTCAAAAAATGTATCGACCCATTGTTTCTCATGATGCCAGCCAATCGCATTGATGAGCGGGGCGAGGTCAGTATAACGGTCAGCGATAGCCATTGCGCCAACATCAATGAAGCCTGTGATTTGTTGTGACTCAGCATCAACACGGATATTCACCGGGTAAAGGTCGCCATGAGTCAGCACGAAATCTTCTTTTTCAGGTTTGAGCGCGATAAATTCAGCAAATAAATCCTCAATTGTGCGTCCCTGATTTTCTTCATCCCAATCATCGACATCAACAAGACCCTGGTCGATATTTTTTTCTGCGAGGGCAATCTGCTCATCGAAAGACATGTGATAGGGACAATTTTCAGTGGATAGGGTGTGAAATAATTTTGCCGACTGCACTAAAACATCCATGCGTGTTTGGACTGTCCAGGGCAAATCATCATGCAGAGGATGCAAGCCGGGACATTCGGATAGCAATAAGAATTGATAGATGTCATCTTCTGTATAGTGGATTATTTCGGGGACAGGCAGTTTACCGGAGAGCCATTTCAGACGCTCGTAATCCGCTTTAACGGTGTATTGGGCGCTATGCGAACTGATTTTGAGGTAGCGTGTCTCTGTGTCAATCAGGCGATAGACTGTTGCATCGGATTCCCCTTCTCCGACAAATTGCCATTGTGCTGATTGAATCAGTTGCTTGAGTGTGTCAGGTAGTGGATTGTGCATTGGATGTTTGATTGCTTTCTGATTTTAGCAGGTCGCTGATAGATTGTTCATCTTCCAGATTAGATGTATCAGGCTGAATGGTTGCCAGTGCTTCAATCCGGGTGACAAATTGTGCTATCTCCTGTTGAACCCGCCAGCGTTTTTTGCTATTGGTATCGCGTACCAGAAGCCAGTAAGATGCCCAGCCTGTCAAAATGGTGAGAATACCTAAAATAGCGGTTGTATTCCAGAGAAAAACAGGTGAGTCAGACCATGACAGCAGGATTCGCCCGTAGACGAACATCATCGTCAATGTGACCACTAAGGCAAGTAACTGTTGAATGCGGGTGTTTGCCGGTGGAACGTTAACTTCTGCGACAAAATCGAGCCGCGAGTCTGTTCCATGCCAGCGCCGGACAAAGCCTGAGATAATGATGTCAGGGGGCAATCCCCGTTGCATCTTAAACTGAAGATTATCGCTATCCGACTCATCAACAATCATGCGGAAATTGTCATTTGTCAGCGCGTCTAACTGTCTGATGACCTGTTCCGGTGCTTGCTCAATATTGAGGGATTTACGGATACGGGTATGCAGTAATGGCGGTGTCATCGGCTTGCATCTCCAGCGATTACACAGTGTCACTCTATTATGTTGTGTTCGTGATGGAAATGCAAAAACACATGGAGGGTTAGAGGTGGTTCCGCTTGTTTCCGATTTCGCCTGTTGTGGCGCTTATTTTGATTTATGGTGGGGAAAGATTGTGCAACTGCCATTAATGCAAAACGCCCATCAAATCTGACAGGCGTTCATGAACATGTGTGTAGACAGAGCTTAGAGGGTGTGTGCTTTATTCTGTGGTTTTTGCCCGACGTAATGGGTATTCACTTCTTCCCAGATGCGGGTCATCAAAACCGGGATACCGAATATGACGATAACCATCAAAATCTGATAGCCGAATGCAAAGATCATCAGTGCGGTGATGACAGCGAAAAGCAGGGCGAGCATCATAGAATTTTTACGACGTGCGGCAGTAATGTCCTGTGCGGTTGCGTATTTTTGCATGTGTGTGTGTCACCTGTATTTGTTTTTCGTTTATACAAATACAGTACGCGGGAATACATTAACTGTCAATAAGGAAGAATTAAGATGTGATATATTTCACGATATTTATTATCTTTTATCAATTTTTGAATGTGAGTTTCGTCATTTTTGATGCCTGACCACATGATACTCAAGCGGATGTATCATAAAAATATCAGGAATAAACAGGAGGGAACAAAATGGCAAAATCAAGACAGATGGCGAATTTTTTACGCTATACGACAAGGGGAATATTGCTACCCGTCGCGATTTTCTGGTTTATCTTCGCGCTTTTGTCGGGGGCAGAAGCCTATGGTGGCGGCTTATGGGGCGTGATTCAAAATAGCCCGAATGCCCTGCCCTGGTTACTGCTATTCGTGCTGGTGTACATTGCATGGAAGCAAGAATTAATCGGCGGCATCCTCATTACGGGGATGGGCGTATTCACGATTTACTTCTTCCAATCGTATCGCGACATCGTCGTATTTTTCGGTGTGTCCGTTGCTCTAATCGTTTTAGGATTGATGCTCATCGGTAGCTGGTATCTGCACCGCGACGGGTAAATCATCCGGTGGTGTTTGCGCTTCGACCTTTGATGTTGGATACGGAGGCAACTCCGGCAATGTCGGGTCGATGCGTTTTAAAATGGTTATCAAATCGTGCGGGTTTGAGAAAACACGATAATTGACACCGGACATTTGTGAGACCACACTGGCAGCAAATTTGATGAAACTATTATCAATCAGCCCCATCATCCAGCCGAGATTTGGCTCACGAAACAGACGCGCTGCTTTGATAATTTCACGGAGATTCTTCGGCGGGCTTGTTACCTTACGGGCGTCGGCAATACAGTGGACAGGTGCTATGCCGGATTGAATCAGTTCAATGACGCGGTTTGAACCTGTTTCCAAATCTTCGACTGTGAGGTCACCCTCTGCATGGATGATACAAATACGTTGTGGCACATACCACTCGACTGTTAAACCCATAGCATCACACTTCTTTCGATAATACGTGTTTCTATTGTAACACATCTTAATACAGTTATTATACTGCATTTTGTCATTATTGTATTATGCAATTCGTCTCACCGGAAAATGCCTGTGGCGACCAGACTGCCGGACTATTGCCAATCACAGAGCGATTCAATAGGCGGGATTCGTTGTTTTGCAGGTCAACCAGAATCATCTCATAGGCACTTCGGACAGCAAGCCAGCGTCCATCGGGGCTGAATCGCGGGAAATCGGCATGGGTGATATTGTTGCTCTCTAAATAGCGAATTGATAGGGAATCATCATTGTTGACCAGTGGAATTTGCCAGAGTGAGTTAGGAATCGTCTCACGGAATTCACGCATTGCAGCGACTAAGCCTGTAGCATCGGGTAGCCAGGTACTATCCAGCACCATCGACCATTCATAGCTTAATTGAGTCGGAATCGCGGCGGGTTGATTCGCCATCATCCAGAGCATGTCACTGCTATTTTGTGGCGACCAGACAAAGCTAATTAATTCGCTATCGGGCGACCATCGTGGTTGTGTGACGCTGCCTGTATCGAAATTGGTCAGTTGAAATTTGAATTCTGCATCGGCACTGACAATCCACAAATCAGCTTCATTGACTGTGACTGCAGGAGGAGGCGTTTGTCCGGGAGGTGGTTCGGCTGTCGGGAGTGCTGTCGCCAGAACATTCGCGCCGACTACCCTTTCACCATATGAGAGATAAGCAAGCCATTCACCATCAGGAGACCAGACGGGTGAAAATTCATTGCCTGTCACACTATAAAATTGAATCGTCGGGTCATTTTCTGTGACGAATGCCGTGTGATGGGTCAATGTTCCATCATTTTGAATGCGCCGGAATGTGAAAGCAATACGTTCCCCTGTTGACGCCCAATCCGCTTCCCAGATGCCCCATCGCTCCGGCGGCAAATCAGGATAGACTGCCATTTCACGTACATCGCTCCCATCAAGATTCATACTATAGAGGCGTCCCCATGCTTGTGTTTCGCTATAGGTGAAGAGGATGCGGCAACCATCGGGCGAAAAATCATGCACATAGTGATTGCCCTGCCCGTATGTCACGCGACGATAACTGTTGCTGCCGATGTCATACAGAATAATCGCATCTTGCTCAACGGTGTTCATCGCGAGTAGCTCACCGATAAGCGGCGTTGAGGTTTGTGCCTGAATCGTCAGGCAGATTGATAGGATAGAGAATAGTAGAATGAGTCGTTTCATAAGTGATGGAATGGCATCCTGATTCAAACAAAATTATTTGACACAAAGTAGCCCATGAAAGAATACACCACGAGCGATGAAAATTGGACGGTTGAGATGTATCTCAACCCTACGAAACCCTTATCAACAGGGCATTATGTAGGGATGGAATACATTCCATCCGCCGATCTCCCATTTCTATTTTCAGGAGAGGCACAAAGAAACTATGCAAAGCTGTGACTTTTCCTTTTTATTTTGCCATAAATCAAGCAGATAGCGAATCATAGACTATCGCGTTTTTGCTTTGGCTTACCCCGGCGACCATGACGCCAATAAATGAAGAGGCTGACAATCGCACTCAGCAGAAAACCGCCACCAAGACCTATCATGACACTGATGATTGCCTGGCGCTCCCGCTCCTGTTGCCGGATTTGCACATATTGCTCAAGGGCTGTTGTACCCTGAGTATTTTCAGTAGAAGGAAGCAAGCTATACGCACCCTCATCAGGACAATCTGAACCGTTGTAGTTTTGTAATTCAGAGGTAATCTCCTCCAGTTGATTGTAATTCAAATTTAAGTAACACAAATTGCTCAGATTTGTCAGTTCGGATGGTAAACGCTGTAACTCATTGTCGAAAAGATTCAGAACACGAAGATTTTCAAGATTAGTTATTGCAGGCGGGAGTTCTGTTAGTAGATTGCTTTGTAAGTCCAGGTCTCTCAGATTGACCAGATTACCGATTTCAGGAGGTAATGCAGTGAGTTGGTTGCCATTCAAGCCCAAAAATTCAAGATTATTGAGATTACCGATTTCAGGAGGTAACGCAATGAGTTGATTGTTATTCAAGCCCAACAATTCAAGGTTAGTGAGATTGTCAATTTCAGGAGGAAGTTCTGTCAGTTGATTGCTATTTAATTCTAAAGAAATCAAGTTTGTCAAATTGCCAATTTCAGGAGGCAGAGCCGTGAGTTGATTGTGACTCAAGTCAAGGTTTATTAAGTTTGTGAGATTGCCGATTTCAGGAGGTAATGCCGTGATTTGAGAAAAAGAAATAGTCAGACTTTCCAATTCTATCAAGCGACCAATTTCCGGTGGGAGGTCTGATAATTCTTGACCACTGATATGAAGTCTTGTTTCCCCCGTTTCTTCGGCTTCGAGAATCTTTTCCAGTGCAATACCATAAGCTGTAGGCTCATCCTGTGCCTGACTGACAAGCGTACACATCAGCAATAATCCAACAAGTAAAATTAACTTCCGCATGGTTTTCTCCTGGTTAACCTCGTATAAGCAGTATAGTTGATTTTCAGAGCGTGGTGGTTTGTAAATTAAGAATACTTACCAGTTTCAAGCGATACCGTCACAGATCGTAACAGTTTTGATTTCCCATATATGAAAATCTATAGCATAATAGGAACATCTTGATGTGGAGCTTTATTGTTATGGCTGAAAAACAACAACCCAAATTATTTATCAAAGCAAATTGCCCATCCTGCCGCACAGAAACAAAGTTTACATTTCTCGGTGTACAGGAGTGGCATCCTGAAGTTGCTGCGAAATTTGGCGTACCATCGAAAATCAACCTCTATCGCTGCGATTCCTGCGATACTTCGGTCAACGAATTTGCACTACGTGACGATTCCGCTACTGCTGGCTAACGCCTTCCCTCTATTCTTATGAAAATGGAACGATTCTGTGATATACAACGTATATAGTATTACAGATTACATAAAGGATGGGAATCATGCAGGAGATCATGAGAACTCAAAACACAATCGAAACACAATGCCCGACCTGCGGCGAACATAGTCAATTCAATCATATTGGTGAGCAAACATGGTCTGAAGCCGTTGCTGAAAAACTTGGCGTTCCGACCACAATTAATCTCTATGATTGCAATCACTGCCACACCACATTGACGGATGTTCAATTAAACGGGCAAGATAATTTCTAAGGGTGTGTAACCCCTACCCCCCCGCCCTTTCCCCATTCACACTCGTTCCTCGCTCCCGGGTCGCAGGCTATGGAGAAAGGGAGCTCAAAAGTGTCTATATATTCTGCAATTCCAGCAGAATGTTAAGTCAATTCATTTAATTTGTTTTGTCATGTTCTCCGATGATTGAGAATTTCGTTTTTCTTTGTCGCTTTGCATGTTATTGAGTACACGGCTGAGAATCACACTCGCGATGAGGATGGCGATTGTCACCGCAAAAATATAAGGGTTGATACTGACTTCTCCGCTTGCAATGTCGCCTTCAATAGATGCCCCTGCCCCGACATAAGCGAATGTGCCGCCGATGTTGCCGAGCGCTGTCGCCAGAAAAAATGGTACAAATCCGATACGCAATGCCCCTGCCAGTATACTGACCCCATCATAGGGCAAAAATAGTAAGCGCATGGTCAACACCGCTTGAAATGGATTTTTGCGAAGTAATCCTATAAATTGCTTGATGCGGGAGGTTTTATCATCTTCAAGCACCTCTTTTTCTGCTATTTTTTGCGGCGAAAACCAGCGTCCAACACTATAGGGCACAATACTGGAAATTGTTCCGGCAAAGAGCGCATACAGGAAACCGAACCACAAACCAAAGATATTCCCCGCAAGCAGTGTTAACAGTGATGCTGGAAAGAGAATCAACGGTCGCAGCAGATAAATCACGATATAAATAACGGGTCCATACCATGTGCCTGTCAGCAAATCCGATAATTGTGTGGCGAGTTCCGCAAAACCGATGGCATTTGCCTGCATGTATTGGCGTGTGCTGATAATGATAATCGTCCAGAAAATGAGGGCGGTAATCTGTGTCGGATGCGTTTTCGCCCGATTCAACAGGCGCGTCCCGATTGAGGGTGTTGATTCCATTAAATTTTTGCTCCCTGAAAGGCGTGAAGTCTATCACAATGTCTGTATTTTGACCGTAACAAATGAAGTGGATATTAAGGTCAGGGTCGCCCGGTTTAGAAACCCGTGAAAAACGTTTTCGTGCTAGTATTGAAATATGAATACATCAATGCACATGGCTGGTATCAGTCTTCAGGATATTGAAATAGAGCTTGTTGTAAGGACACACCGGCGTATGCGTCCGTAAAATGAGGAGGGATACGCTGATCCCTCCCTACATTTTTTGTTTTTACAATGATTTCTATAGACTGATTTGCGAGTGAATGTGCCTTTACTACAAGGATGAAGCAATGGTTTATAAAATTTATATCAGCAGTCGTGATGATAATGACGAATACCTGGTCGCCACACAACGGGCACTTTTTTCAATCAATGAAATTGCGATTTCGGCAGCAATGACAGATGATATTCCGGTTCTGGGAGAGAAACGTCAGGCAGCCGCCCGCATGATGATCCGGGAGGCGCGGGTTTTTGTCGGTTTGTATGATGCGAATTATGGCAGCGTTCCAGAGGGTGAAACACGCTCACACGAAGAATTGGAATACCAGTATGCGATTGATATGAACAAATCCATGCTCATTTTCGTGATGGATGATGCCATCCATAATGCGGATGATCGTCAGAAGCAATTCTTAGAACACATCATGAAAAATCATGTGGTGACAACCTTTAGCGATGCCGAAGATTTAGCCGCAAAAATCAAAGTTGCCCTCGCCAGTTATCGTGAGACTGAAAAACATCGCCGCACTTTACGTCCCCCGGTGTCTTCTTTCCGTGAGAGTTTGCCATCGCTTCCGGGACAGCCATCGCAGGAGCAGGAGCAAGAATCGGAAGAAGATTTTGAAGAACAGGTCGCACGGGCTATCGAAATCGCGGAATCGAATCTTGAGCAAATTGTTCGTCGCGCACTCGAATTACATGATGCACAGCGACAGGTGGTTAACGAACCCGGTGAAGATTACGACAACAAAATCACCGTGCAACCACTCTGGGGCGAACCTATCCGGCGTAGTCAATTCCAGAGCGATATTTTCATGGTGATGCCCTTTCGCGAGAAATATAATGCTGTCTTTGAACAGGTGATTCGTCCGGTAGCAGCAGGATTGAATTTGACTATCAAACGCGGAGACGAATTTACTTCCACACGCGGTTCGATTATGCAGGAAGTCTGGGCGGCACTGAATGCCTGTAAGCTGGTGATTGTTGAAACCACTGAAATTAATGCCAATGTCTATTATGAACTGGGGATCGCCCATACGCTCGGGAAACCGGTGATTCTGATTACACAGACAAAAGAAGTCGAAGAATTGCCTTTTGATGTCCGGCATTTACGCTTTTTAGTCTATGAAGATACCGCCGATGGTATGAAAGCCCTGGATGCTATGCTCAAGAAGTCGATTATCTGGCTGATGAATGATATTCAGGAGCAATTGCCGGAAGAGTGAAATTAAAGGATAACGGGATTTTTCCAACAAAAAAGGGCGATACTTATTTGTGTCGCCCTTTTTAATTTTAATGCAACTGCGGAATTAGTCGCAGCTTATTTCAAGTTCGAAGTCGCCTTCGCTATCGCCATCTTCAAAGTTGTAACGGGTCGCTACGATGATATAGATACCATCTTCTTCAAGTTCATAAACGATTTCACTGTCAAAACCGTTGGTGTCATCGTTTTCAGCGACAGTTTCCTCATCTTCAGCGCTGGATGGTGAGTACAGTCCCAGGTAGGGGTCAAGTTCCGAGCCATCGGCTGCATTCAGGTTGATGGTAACTTCATCCCCTTCTTCACCTTCGAACAGGAAGAATACCACCGGGAAGCCGTTATCAACGGTGCCTTCTACAGTATCCCCACATTCGAGGATTTCAGGTGCTTCTTCACTATCTATATCAACACCTTCTGCATCAGCACAGAAAATCATGGTGAATTCACCCTCTGCGTCACCGGAGAAGGATGTGACTTCAAGGATATAATCGCCATCATCTTCAATTTCGTAGATCAGCAAGCTGTTCAGGTTACCTGCGCTGTCGTCATCGGATGCGATTTCATCTTCATCTTCGTCAAGCAGGTTAACCAGGGTATCGAAAGAATCTGATGTGAGCAGGGCTAAAATGGTATCGCCTTCTTCAGCTTCGAATTCATATTGTGCTGTATCGCCATCGAGTTCATCTTCGACAATTTCACAGCTACCTGCACAGTTGATGCTCAGTTCATAGTCACCTTCTGCATCGCCTGCATAAGATGTCACAACGATTTCATAGTCGCCTTCTTCACTGATGACCAGACGGCTGTTCAAAGCTTCGCCACCATCATCATCATTGAAAACCAGGTCACCATCTTCGTAGACTTCTAGCAGTGTATCAAAATCATCAGATGTCAAATCAATATACAGAAGTTCGCCTTCTTCAACACTGATTTCATAGCTGGCAGTATCGCCGTCCAGTTCACCTTCGAAAACATCGCCGCAACTTGCTTCTTCCTGTGCGGAGACAGCCGAAAGTGAGGCAAACAATAAAATAATAACCATTGCAATAGCTGGCAATTGGAAAAGACAAATAGATTTATTCATTTGAGATAGTTGTCCCTTTTGTTGAAAGTTCAAAGAGTGGGTAATTAATGATTTTTGGAGTATAGATAAAAACGATTTGATAAGAAGTAAAAATCTATAAAAAACTCTTATGAATCCATGTTAAATTCCAGGGTAAAAAGGTGAATAGATAGGACTTATCAGATAAATGTGAACCTTTTCGGGATGAACTTGTATCAGATATAGAGACGGTCTATGAAAGGATTATCCATTGTCTGAAACTACAAAACGAGAATTTACGCCCCGCCCTGCTCTGGCATATTTCGCTATTATCTTTGCGCTGGCATCACCGATGATTCAAGCGGCAATACGTCCGGTACTTGAAGGGAATTTTCCTTTTCCGGTTGATAGATTCCTGAGTATCTGGGTTTTCTGGATTGCGGTGGCTGTTGCCTATGTCATTTCTGTGAAAATTGAAGGCATCCCGATTGAGACATTCGGCATCAAAAAGAATACACGCTCGTTACGCTATCGCCTGATTGAACTGATTGTTGCGATTATTCTCGGTTTGCTTGTCAGTATTGTTGTGATTGGCTTCTCGACAGTGGTTCGTGATTGGCTGGATGCTCCGCTGGAAAACACATTCGACCCGGAACGGATTATCCCTTTTTGGGTGATACTACCCGCATGGCTTACTGCTGCTTTTGCAGAAGAAGCGCTATTCCGCTCATACCCGATTGAACGCCTGACCATGCTAACAGGAAATCGCTGGCTTGCCGCAGGAATCAGTATCCTTGCCTTTATTGTTTTACATTTATTCGGCTGGGATTGGATTCATGTGATGACGGTAGTTTTACCATCTGCGATTCTATTGACCGGGCTTTATCTATGGCGCGGGAGTTTGTGGTTTGTGGTGGTCGTTCACGGGATTGTTAATTTACCGATTCTGTTTTTGCCATTAATTGCGCCGTTTTTGTAAAGGAGAGGCATTGACGTATGACTAACAAAAAAGGGCACGACACGTCATGCCCCTACCGACAAAATGGTAAATATGTAGGGATTTGGCGTGCCAAACCCGTTATTATGAAAATGTCTATGGCTCAATGACCTCATTGGCGGCGATGACACGGCTATAATATTTTGCGCTGTCTTTGGGTGTGCGTTCGAGGGTATCAAAATCGACATGCACGATACCGAAGCGTTTTTCGTAGCCGAGCGCCCATTCAAAATTGTCCATCAAGCTCCAGGCAAAATAGCCTTTGACAGGTGCGCCATGTTCAATTGCCTTCTGGACGATGCTCAGATGTTTATAGTAATAATCGACTCTCTGAACATCGTGTACTGCGCCATTTTCCACAGTATCTTGATATGCTGCGCCGTTCTCTGTGATATAAATCGCCGGAACTTGATAATCCAGTGTGAGCAACATCAAACTGTCAAATAATCCCTGTGGATAGACCTCCCAGCCCATTTCAGTGAGAGTGGCATCTTTATCCGGGACAATGCGTGTTTTCAGTTCATGGGTATCATCGGCATGTTGAACGCGATTGAGCATATAGTAATTGATACCGACAAAATCAAGCGGTACACAGGCATCAGAGATTTCATCGAGATCAATGTCTTTCAGATTATCCCCGAGATAGTCAACCAGTTCCTGTGGATACGTGCCTTTTAAAACCGGGTCACTGAACCAGTTATTCTGTAACTGTTCTTGCCGTTTGTGGGCAGCAATATCAGCTTCGCTATTTGTTTTGGGGATATAACGATGTAAATCGAGAGTCACCCCGGCTTTCACATCATCGACATTTTTGCGGATAACAGGAATTGCCGCACCATGTGAGAGATGCAAATGATGCGCGACTTTGAGTGCTGTTGGCAAACTTTTGATTCCCGGTGCATGTCGTCCCTGCCAGTGCCCGACAAAGGCAACAACATAAGGTTCATTGAAAGTTGCCCAATGTTTGACTCTATCTCCGAGATGTTGTGTGATGACATCGGTATATTCTGTAAACCAGTTGATGCTATCGCGGGATGCCCAGCCGCCTTTATCCTGCAAAGCCTGTGGTAAATCCCAGTGATAGAGCGTGGCGTAAGGTTGAATCCCGGCTTCTAAGAGACCATCCACCAGACGATCATAAAAATCGAGTCCGCGTGATTCTACTTTGCCTGTGCCTTCCGGTAAAATGCGTGCCCATGCAAGGCTAAAACGATAGCCATTGAACCCGAGATTTTGCATGATGGCAATATCATCGGCATAGCGATTGTAATGGTCACAGGCGACATCCCCATTTTCCCCATTTTTGGTCTTACCGTCTGTATGTGAGAAGGTATCCCAGATGGTTTTGCCACGCCCATCCTGATTAACGCCACCTTCAATTTGATAGCTACTGGTTGCTGCCCCGAATACAAATCCTGCTGGAAATGGCATGTTATGACTCCCGTTCCTGTGATTGAAAAGCCTCATTATACGGGACAGGATGGGATTATTGCCGGGTAAATTTTTGCTCACTCACGGCGCATGGTGGTGTGATAAACCTCAAAGCCCATTTTTGACCAGAATGCTTTGCCTTCAGGATTGCTCTCCAGAACATCCAGTGACAGGGCAACGTTTTCATCAAAGACATCGGAGACAATAAGCTCAAAGGCAATTTGTCCGATACCGCGCCGACGGAAACTCGGTTGAATGAAAAATTGGCGGATATAGATGCTATCTTTATAGGGGTAATATTCATCCGCTACGCGCCAGAACAGCATATAGCCGATGGTTTCGTCTCTGCGTTCCACAATCACCGCATCTCTGTCTCCGGTAAGCCAGCGATACATGCGCTCTTTGAGTTGTTCGAGCGCCATCGGGTTACGGCTGCCTTCGTCCAGAACAAGTTGCTGATTCATCTCCGCAAGAATCGTAACGTCATCCAGCGTTGCAGGGCGTAGACGTATCTCTTTGGGCATGTGCTATTTCTCCTTGATGCTGAAATGGTGGTCTTGCAAGGCTTATGATAACACGAGTCTATTTAAGCCAGGAAAAAGATTTGACTATGAACGCCGCAAAATCGGTCTGAGATATTTTTGCCAGAATTGCGAATGTATCAGGCGGGATTGAAATGCCAGGTAAATATTGCGTGTGAAATGATGCGGGTAAATCGGTTTTGCGACTGCAACCAGCACGGAATGATGTCCCTTTTCCGACGCATCCGCTGTGCTGGCAAGCGGTAGAATCATTGCGCCATTCGCCCGTGCAAAACGGTTAATCGCATAGTAGACACTATCATATTTATCCGAATAATCATGACAGAGGATGAATCCGCCGCGTTTTAAGCGTGGATAGAGCAAGCGTAATTCCGTCATCACACTGAAATAATCATGGCGGGCATCGACTAGGGCGAAATCGATGTCTTGTTGATGTTGTTTGAGCCAATCAATCAGGGAATGTGGTAATGCACCGGGCACTAAAGACAGTTGCTGCTCATCTTCCAGTTGATTGACGAGCGCATTGTTATCGCGCAAATTGCTAATCACATGAGGCAAATCAAAGCCATAGACTGTCGCATCCAGACCATTCATTTTGAGAACATCACACATAAACTTCGAGGTATGGGCTTCAAACACGCCAAGTTCAACGATGGTTTGTGGACGCGAGAGCATGATAAAGTGTGCCAGCAGACTCCGTTCCATCGGGCTCAGTGAGCCTTCTGCGATGGTCAAATCCGGTAACTGAATCAACTCATTATATGTGATGGTTTCAGGTTGATGATTCACGATGCGCTGTCTTTTCCGTGTGTTTTGTTTGATTAACCCGTGCATTATAGCGAAAATTCGAGAACATGCAGAGCATAGAATAAGCAAAAACCCCTCCCTAAATCCCTCCCCATCGCCACTCTGCTCGTATTTCGCCGGTGGACTATAGGTTTAATCTTTCATGTATTTAGCGTTCAAAATAATACAGGTTTGCAGAGCTATGGAGAGGGACTTTTTGTCTATTTTCTTTGCGTTTCTTTGTGTCTTTACGCCTTCGCGTCAAAATTTTCCAGATAATCCGGCACCATCATTTATCAACAAATGATACTTATGATTTCCGGCGGGAACGTCTTTGCGGACGGGGTTCATCGGTGAAGATGTCCTCATTTTTCTCTTTGTCGAGCAGACGGGAGGCGTTTTTGGCTTTATTTTTCGCTTTCTCTTTTGATTTACGCTGCATTTCGTTGGCACTCCAGATGGTCATGCGATGCAGGAAGCGTCGTGCGGCAAATGCTGAAAAGAGACCGCTTAAAATCGTGGGGAAAAGCGCATATAGGAAGCCATCCGAAGCACCCCCGATTGCTCCTCCGGTGATTGAGACTGCCACAAAAAAGACAAATAACATCGGAAATGCAAACAGCGCGACCTGTGGTGAAGTATGATTTCTGGCATCCTCTTCTGTGTAGGGTGCTTTGATCGTGTGTGTATAGTAATTAATTACCAGACCTGCAATGTAACCGAGCGGTACGCCCATCGCAAAGGCAAATGTTCCGCCAATGGCGATCATGTCTCTGAATGACAATCCTGAAAACCCGAAAAATCCACTCATCATAATCAGATAGAGCACTGTGATAACAACACTGCTCCCGAAATACCAGGCAATCATATGCAAAAAAGCATGAGGACGTACATTCATGAGGAAAGTCTTTTCTGCTCTACATACAGGGATTCATGGGAAATTGTGTCAGGGTGATCGTCATTTTCTGTCAAACGATGGATGTCGTCATTTTTGCGCTTGGGTTTGCGACCATAACGCAAATTGCTCCAATCATGCAATGTCAGCAGATACTGATGCACGGAATAGGTTGCTGTGATTGCGGCGATGATAGCCGGAACGATGCTCATAAATGCTACCGGGATGTTTTCCACGATTAAAATGACTTCGCGCCAGAATACCCATAGATTAATCCCGTATAGTCCCGCAGTCATCATAAATGTGGTCAGGAATAGAGGGAGTCGCTTTTTTTGAATGGCGTCCTCTGTAATAGGAATTGGCAGGTCTTTGAGTTGCCAGCGCAGAGGGAACGAGACGATATATCCGATGATTGCGCCGGGAACTGCACCAATAATGGTCGCCATGAACCATGAAAAGGGCGTCACCAGATAAATGAGCGGAAGGAGCGACCCACCGGACAGCGCCAGACTCAGCATGATATAGGTAATGCACAAAAATAATCCGCTAAAAAATCCCCATAACATCATGTGCTTGACTATGCCGGGACGTTCATTCATGACTTTGCTTCCTGTGTGGATGTGTGGCTATCGTGGGCAGTGTAATCTGTGATTTCTTCATCATCCATGAGGCGATAGTAGTCATCGTTTTTGCGCTTCGATTTGCGACCCTCGAAGGCTTTACCCCACTTATACAATCGTAGCAGATAGCGATGAACAGCAAATGTCGCAGTAGCAGATGCAATCAACACAGGAACAACTGTCCTGAGCAAAATGTGAACTTCGGTTAAATCGCGAAGGAAATCCTGAAAGAAGACCCAGAGTATGAGTGAATAGCTTAAGCCGGTGAAAATAGACGTGACAGAGAAGAGTAACGGTCGCTTTTCTCGTAGTTCCATCATTGTAATGGGATATTGGAGCGGTCGTAGTTGATGCCAGAGGAAGAAGGACAACAAAAAAGCAATGAATGCCCCCGGTAGCGCAGCAATCTGCATAGCGACTATCCATATAAAAGAAATTATGAATACCTGCGGGAACATGTACACGATTGCGGTGTAAGTCATGCAGATCAATAATCCGCCTATAAACCCCCATAACATCATGTGCTTAAATATACCGGGACGTTCATTCATGCTTATGTTTTCCTCTGATTCTCTGTGCCTCCGGGTTGAAACTACTCCGATTGTTCACGGCGTGCCTTCTTTCGCAGGTAACGCGGGTCGGCTTTGAGGTCATCAATGAAGCGGGTCGCACCTATCAAGGGAATCAGCACCATCCAGACAACGGCTAACATCACATCCCGCATTCGTGGGTCTGCCGTTAGCGGAAAAAATACCCATTGTTCATTTCCGACATACCACCAGGCAATCAATCCCTGCACAATCAGCAAAAGCAAGCCAATCCATATCCAGACCGAAAAATAATAACGTGTGATGGTGCGGTCACTGACGAGGGCACTAAAGGTCAACATCCAGACAAGTGAGCCTGTAATCACGCCACCGATAGCTGCTGCCACGAGTGCGATGAAAAGCCAGAACGCGATACCGAGGAAAAATACAGGCATCGTTTCGAATAAGAGGGCGCGTCCATCCTGTGTGAAACTGCTAAAAATCACCAGCAGTGCCAGTAAACTGGATGTCGCAATCAAGTACCAGAGTGTCATATGCACAATGGGGTTTCGCATATCAATTTGCAGAGGAAACATACAGCATCGCCATTCTACGGATTCGTGTGGATGGTATATCTCTATTCTACAACACTGATAGGGCTTATGCGTGGTGGTATCGGGGAAAAGTGGCAAGGCAGTCAGTAAGATGTAAAAGAAGTGACGGGTAACGGGTGATACGGGAAAAGCATTCTATAGTAGATTGCCAGACAGAGTTATTTACCTGTCGTGAGAAATTTAACGCAAAGAAGCAAAGGCGCGAAGATGCAAAGGAAAATTTTCAAAAAGAACATATGAGGAAACATTCGCAAACAAAGGGTTTCAATGCTTCTTTAGTAAAACGGTGGAGATGTATCTCCACCCTACGAAACACTTGTAAAATCAGGACTTGCGTAGGGATGGAATACATTCCATCCGCCTTTTTCAGGGTCAATAATTGCTTAACTTGACAGCAATGGGACGGCATTCTTGCCGTCCACAGAAAATTACGTGATTCATATTGGCTATGGTAGATTAATTATCAGCGCTGACGCTACCTACGCCATCTTCACTGACATTAACATCGGGATTGCCGCGATAACGAATACTGCCAGCACCACTGATTGAGCCATCCAGTGTATCGCTCACATTGACCCGCGCACTACCAGCACCGGAAATATTGACATCTGCGGTAACTGTTTCGAGGTCAAAACCGGAGAAACTCCCCGCGCCGCTAATATCGACCTCAAGTGTATCTGCACTGCCGCTAACTTCGATATCGCCCGCACCACTGATTTGCAAACTAAACTCCTCAACCTCAATATTGTCCAGAGTCAGGTCGCCAGCCCCGCTGACATCGACATCGAATATGTCCGCCACCAGGGATTCTAAAATGATGTCACCTGCACCACTGATGCGTACTTCGAACGAGTCGCTTTCCAGTGCTTCGATGGTAATATTACCTGCCCCGCTCAGCGACACATATTCCAATGAGGTAACAGTCACTTCAAAGAGTAATTCGGTGGGATTCATAATAGAGGTATTCGGTTTTTGCCCAATATTGAGAGTATCGCCGTTAACTTCGGCTTTCATCAATTCCTGTAAATTTTCATCGGTAGTGATGGTCAGCGATTCGCTTTCGCCAACAGTGACAACGACATCACCTACCCCGTCGAATTCGATACGGTTGAATCCGCTTACGTCATATTCTTCGGTGGTGACTGTGCCATTCCCTGAAACAGCGTTACAGGCGGCAAGAACGAATACTAAACTGATTGCAAAAAGAACGGTAAAAAGACGTTTCATATGCGCTTCTCCTGTTGATTATGTCTTCTATTCGTTATTACGCAGGGGTATCGGGGAAAGTTGTAGCAAAAACGTATCGAAGTGATAAAAAAGGACGTTCCGCAGTGGAACGCCCTTTTTTTGCCAAACGAGTTTTAAAGGGTTATAGCTGATTAGCTATCGGTTTCTTCTGCTGCTTCATATTCACATGCACCTGTACCTTCAAGTGTGTCGATGACACATTGTGGCAGAAGGACATCGTCAATGATGTGAATGACACCATTGCTTGCCAGAATGTCGGTTGCAATGAGGTCAACAGTACCATTTAAGCGTGGTGCGCCATCAGAACTGAAGCTGATTACAATAGCATTCTGTTCGTCACCGAGAAGTGTACCGACGCTTGAGCCACTTTCAAGACCTGCAACATCGGCTGCAAATACATCACCTTCTACCACATGATAGAGCAGAACCTGTGTCAGCAGCGCCTGATTTTCGTCAGCCAGCAGGTCAGTAGCGCTAATATCATACTCTGCTTCGAGGTAAGCAAAGAGGTTGATGAATGCTTGATTGGTCGGTGCAAAGACAGTGTAGTTTCCTTCACCAGCCAGCGTTTCGAGAACTGAATCGTCTGCATTTTGAAGGGCTGCAACCAGATAGCTCAAGCCAGCACGGTCTTCGTTGCCACCTGCTGCATTTTCGAGTGCGATGTCAACAATTGTACCGAGGAAGGTAAAGCCACTCACAACGGTTTCTACATCAGCAACCGGCGCACCTACCTGTCCGCGACCTTCGTGCAGGCTGAGAACAGCGAAACGTTCACGACCGAGGTCATAGAGGTAAGCAACACCTTGCTGTCCGGTACGGCTGTTTGCGATACCAACACCGGAAACCGCACCGCTAGCAAGAACGCCAAGTTCATTGGTGCCGGGTGCATAACCGATACGGTCAACGAAGAATGAGATTTCTTCAAAGTCGCTTTCAAATTCCTGTGAACTAATCACGGCTGCGTAGTCTGCTGCTGTGGTGATGATGATGGTGTCTGATTCTGACTCGAAGGTCACAGCACCTGTTCCACCCGTTGTAACTTCATAGCCTTCGGGCATACCATAGCCGAGTTCTTCCATCATTTCTTCGCTGTCATCTTGAGCGGCGACTGGAAGGATTGCAATGCTAAGAACGAGTAGCAAGAGCGTAAATACAGTTAAAAATTTTCTTTGTTCCATGTTGTATGTGTCTCCTAATTTGGTAAGAGTATCTCCAGGACGTTATAGTTTTAACATTTTCCGCGCAAGAGTGCTAATATATCGTGAAGATTTCATCAAATATTCAGCTAATTTGCCTGAAAAGTTAATTAATAATAAGGAAATCAATGAAAATGTTAAGAAAAATGTGGATTGATACCGATATGGGCAGCGATGATGCGGTTGCGCTCATTATGGCGTTGCAATCGGACGCAGTTGATGTCATCGGAATTTCGGCTTTATCCGGTAATGTTCCCCTCGAACAGGCAGCGATCAATGCCCGGTATATTGCTGAACTCTGTGAGTCGGATGTGCCAGTCTATCCCGGAGCAAATAAACCTTTTTTGCGCCCCTATGTTGATGCAACCTGGTTTCATGGTGTAGATGGTTTGAGTGGCTATGGCGGAACACCTCAACAGATGCCTGAGACAAAACACGGAGTTGATGCTCTGATTGAAGCGGCACTGGCTCATGATGAGATGATTTTAGTGACATTGGGTCCTCTGACAAATGTTGCCCTGGCAATTGCCCGTGAGCCAAAAATCGTGGAGAGAATTTCGCGTTGTGTGGTGATGGGTGGTGCTGCCTGTACCTATGGCAATGTGACTCCGGCGGCAGAATATAATATCTGGGTTGACCCCGAAGCGGCACGAATGGTGTTTCTGTCGGGAATGCCTGTTGAGATGGTTGGATGGGAATTTTGCCAGGGCGAATTTGCGCTTGAGGAAGATGAAATTGCCCACCTTCGCAGTCTGGATACCTCTCTGGCACATTACGCGGTTGATTGCAATGAAGTGGCTATCAAAGCCTATTTCAAGCAAACCGGACACGATGGTTTATCTTTGCCTGATGCGGTTGCGATGGCGGTTGCGCTTGATATTAGTATCGCGACAGAGATGAGCAAGCACTATGTCGAAGTCTGCACACACAATGAACTGACACGCGGCATGACTCTGGTTGATAAACTGGATGCCGCAGAAGATTCCCGTAATCGCGATACCTGGGCACAGGCAATCAACGCCGGGAAAAATGTCTCTGTCACCTGGGGGGTTGATTCAGCACGCTGGAAGCAGTTATTGTATGATTTGTTGGTGTAATTTGAAATTTCGTAGGGGCGGGTCGCCGTGCCCGCCCATTTTGCGTTAATCAAGGGCAGGTGGTGCGGGGAAATCAACCGCTACCTGTCCGATGTGGTGGATGTAATTGTTCATGATATTCAATGCCACAATTGCAATGACTTCGGAGAGTGCTGCACTGTCGTATCCAGCGGCGAAGAAATCATCCAGGCTACCCTGTGATGGATGTCCGGCTGAGTCTGTGATGTCAAAAGCCAGTTGAGCAATTGCCGCATGTTTTTGGTTGCTTGCTGTGCCCTGACGGATTTTCAGTGTTTCAGCATCATCGAATTTGTTCATTTTGAGAATCGCTGTGTGGGCGGCGATGCAATAGGCACAGTTATTTGCCTGTGAACTTGCCAGCTTGATGATTTCTTTTTCGACTGTTTTGAATGTCCCTTTGCCGAGCGCATCATCAAAGGCGAGGTTTGCTCCGAGAGCATGAGATGAGTTGCCGATGCTGGCATAGAGATTGGGAACTTTGCCAACAGCTTTCTTGAGATTATCGAAAATCCCCTGTGTTTCAGTGCTTGCTTCATCATAACTCAAAGCAGGTAACAGATTTTCCTTTGTCGGGGTAGCCATCGTATTTATCTCCTATTTTAGACTGATTGATTTAGGATTTTATCCATCTTAGTCGCGCAACTACGGTTTAAGATAAGAGATGGTGTTAGGTTCTTACTTTTATTCTGTACTGATTGGTTTAAAATTAATCCGGCTCTCATTTTTGAAATAATGCATGAGGGATTTCCCGGACACGATGCATCGTGTCCCTACATTTTCCGATGTTGTTCTTCAAATTATTTTTAATGAGAATTGTAGGGACGGCATGGATGCCGTCCGGGGGAACACACGACATCCGGTATCACTGTTGTTGCTGCTGTTGTTCCTGTTGAGGTGGTGCTTGATAATATTCATAACGTGGTAAGGGCATATCAGGGGCAAGTTCGACATGCTCATATGGTAAATTCTGCAATTGCTTGACCTGTACGCGCACTTCCAGTTCGGTGTCCGCTATACCTTTGAATATCCCGCGTGATGGCGAGGCATTCTGATAATCATTGGAGAGATTCACGCGAATATGGCGATTATCGACAATCAAATCATTGGTGGGGTCAAAGCCAATCCAGCCTAATTCTGGAAACCATGCTTCTAACCAGGCATGAGTCGCATCAACGTCAGATCGATCATAATCTTTTTGATGAAATAGATAACCGCTGACATAGCGTGCCGGAATGCCGATTTTGCGTAAGAGGGTCAGCATGATATGCGTGAAATCCTGACAAACACCACGCCGCGCACTTAATGCCTCATCAATCGGAGAATCAACGCGGGTGGTCTCCTGATTGTATTCAAAGGCATCATAAATCGCGCTATTCAACTCTTTGACCAGTGATAGCGGGTCATCACGACGTTGCCAGTTGATTTCTTGCTCGAACTGAGTCAGTAAAAAGGTCGATTTTGTATAGAGTCCCGGGAGCAGCATATCGTATAAATCACGGTCGTCTATTTCATCATATGCCGACCAGGAATCCGGTGATAAAGCATCCGGTAGAGGCGACATTTCCTGTAACTCAACTACAGATTCAGCTTTAATCGCCAGACTTTCATGCGGTGCAGGGATATTGAAATGATGAATTGTGTTGCCGATGTAATCTTTCACAGAGAAGATTTGTGTATCGGGGCTGACATTCAAATCAAAGCGAATGTTGCGCTGATTACCATCACTGCGCGGTTGCATTCTGATTTCCATCACGCTGTCATTGATGGCTTCGCTATATTTATAGAGGGTTAAATGGCTGATTGCATAATACATAACTACAATGCCGTTTCTATCGGGTAACTAATGTATGTGTCGTAAAGCGTATCATGGATTTGATAAATTTGTTGTTTGATATTGTTGATGTAATCGCCAAGATCATCAATATCGCCAATTTCATCAAAACTCAAATTGGATTGTAAACGTCCTGCCATCCGGTACAGCCGACTGTTGCGACTACGTCCGGTGACATCCGATAGAAAATGCAGCGAGACCAGCATGGTATCAATACAGAAACGCAATGAACGCGGGAACTCGCGGTTGAACAGCAAAAATTCGATGATTTCGCCTGTTCGCACGTTGGGATTATAGACTTTGCAATAGGCTTCGAATGCTGTCACTGATTTCAGTGTGCCGACGAGGTCAAAATAGTATTCAGTGGAAATGTCATTTTCAACTAATGGAATGTCAGTGAAATGGATATCCAGCAAATTGAGCAAACTCAGTGCACGTTCCATGTAGCGCCCGATCTGGATGAAATGCCAGCCCTGATTATGATTCATGGTGGCATCGGTCACGCCTTGAAATAGATGAGAGCCTTCGCGCACCTGAATCAGATAATCATGTGGGGCAACACTCCAGATGGTATCGGCATCGGCTTTTTGCACCAGCAGATAGAGTTTGTTGAGTTGCATCCACATTTCGGAACTCAATTGCTCACGTACCTGCCGGGCATTTTCCCGCGCTGAGGCAATTGTTGAGGCAATTGATGCTGGATGGTCGGTGTCGAACGCCATGAACAAGAGAATTTCTTCACTTTTCTCAAGCGGTGTTTCGATGGTGAGGCTTTGCAAGAGGTGATTCAATCGCTCTGCCTCATGCTCATCGGCTAATTCCAGCATGATATTCAAATGCACATCTATCAGACGTGCGGTGTGTTCGGCTCTTTCAAGATAGCGACTCATCCAGTACAGACTATCGGCTACCCGTGAGAGCATCGGTTGATTCTCACTCATACAACACCCATGTATCCTTACTACCCCCGCCCTGCGATGAATTCACAACCAGTGACCCGCGTTTGAGGGCGACCCGGGTTAATCCACCGGGAACGAGCGTCGGTTTTGCGCCCTGTAACATGAAGGGACGCAAATCAATATGACGCGCTGACAGACTCCCCTCTAAGAAACAGGGGGCTGTTGATAGCGCCAGAGTCGGTTGTGCGATGTAATTGCGAGGATTGGCTCTGATGGCTGCGATGAAGTCTTTCTGTTCCTCTTTTGTGCTGCGGGGACCGATTAACATCCCGTATCCACCCGCTTCGCCTACTGCTTTAACCACCAGTTTATCAATATTCTGGCAGACATGCTCCAGTGTCTTATCATCTTCTAAGAGAAAGGTCTCGATATTGGGCAAAATTGCATCTTCACCGAGGTAGTATTGGATGATTTTCGGCACATAAGCATAGACGGCTTTATCATCGGCTAAGCCTGTCCCGACTGCATTTGCCAGAACAACATTACCGGAACGATAGGCATTAAAAATCCCGTTGACGCCGAGCGATGAATCCGGTCGGAAAGCAAGCGGGTCTAAGAAATCATCATCAATACGACGATAAATCACATCCACTTTTTTCAGACCGCTGGTGGTTCGCATGTAGACGTAATTGTTATGCACCAGCAAATCACGCCCCTCAACGAGTTGAATCCCCATCTGACGGGCGAGAAATGTATGCTCAAAATACGCCGAGTTGAATACACCCGGTGTCAACAAAACGACTGTCGGATCATCAGTATTTACTGCTAAGGATTGCAATGTTGTGAGCAATGCCTGTCCATACTGGTCAACCGGACGCACGCCGTAATTCTGGAAAATGCGCGGGAAGACATTTTTTGTCACCTGACGATTTGCCAGCATGTAGGAAACACCGCTAGGCACACGTAAATTATCTTCCAGTACAGCAAATTCACCATCGGTCAGGCGGATTAAATCCGTTCCACAGATTGAGACATAGACATTGTGCGGCACATTGACTCCGCGCATCTCATGACGATAATGCTTGGCGCTGGCAATCAGGTCATAGGGAACGACTTTATCTTTGAAGATTTTGCCATCATGATAGACATCCCGCAAAAACATATTCAGCGCGGTCAGACGTTGAATCAAGCCATCTTCAATATGTTGCCATTCCTTCGCCGTGATAATGCGCGGCAGTAAATCGAAGGGAAAGGTACGCTCTGTTCCCTGACTATCACTGTAAACTGTGAATGTGATGCCCTGATTCAAAAATGTCAGGTCAGAGGTGTTCTGCCGTGATTCTAGGTCGGGCACAGAAAAGTGCATCAGACGGTCAATCAAGGCTTGATAATGCGGTCTGGCACGCATATCAATATCGAAGGTCTCATCGAATGCGGCTTCGTGGGTGATGTAATGTTCTAATGTTGTCGGGACTACGGACATAGTTCGCGTTCCTACCAATAATGTACACATCTTTTTCATGTAATGGGCAGTATCTTCCAAAACTATAAGATACACATTTTGTTTTTAACCCCTATCCCCCCGCCCTTTCCCCATTCACGTTCGCAAGCTCTCTATGGAGAAAGGGAGCTTTGAAGTCCCCTCTCTACCAGCGAGCGCAGCGAGTGCCAGTGGGGAGGGGATTTAAGGCTTGTCCGCTACTAAAATACCCATTTGTGTAGGGACACGATGCATCGTGTCCGAAAAATGTCAACAAAAAAGACATTTTGCCACAATTTGAACCCTTGAGAGCTTTTAAAACTCTCCCCTGCTGGCGGGGGAGATGTCGTGTCAGCGACAGAGGGGGTCTTTTTTAAGCAATTAAGCCCTTTTAGCAAGCTTCATACAGTACCGGACAACGCTATTTAGGGGAGGGGTTTATTCACTATCATCAACTAACTCATAAGCTTCATCGAGACTCTTGACCTGTTCGATACGGGTATCGGGAGACGCAATACTTTCAAGCACCTGAATCAATGCTCCGGCAAATGTTCCCTGACCGACAACGATAATCAAACGGGCTTTTTGATGCAATTGGAGACGAACACGGCGGATTTTGTGGAGAACATCACGCGGGAAGATATTGCCCTGTCGCACATCGAAAATATAGTCGATACGCTCATGCTCACTATCTTCGGAGAGACTATCGGCTAGTTTGAGAGCGGTATACAGGTCGTCCCATATCCAGCCGCCACCGATGGCAACTCGAATACACTGATGACATTGGTCATCCCATGAGACTTCTACAGGCAAGGTTTGCACTCCTCGTACCCCCACGTTTGATTTAGTTTGTCCACTCACTTGCCGTAATATAAAGTGAAAGTTGATGTAATATCAAGTAATGTTTGTAAAATCAATCCTTCGAGAGGACTATACTCCCATGTATCCTGGATACAATAAGCTAGAGCAAACTAATTTAACCACAGGATACAGGTGTAGGGGAGCGTCGCAGTGCGCTCCCGGAGATGTCCATCATTGCAAACCCGGATTACTGTATACGCACCGTAGAAATCTCAAAAGTTTTGAACAGGCTGTGCAAAACTTTGAACAGGCAACAAAAAACTGTCCCGATACTATCAGAGACAGTCTCAGAAATGTTTTTATCCTTGCTAACTATGCAGCGACAGGCAACAGTGTATACAGCAGATAGAGCACAACAACGCTGGTAACTGTCGTGATAAGCAAGCGAATCAGGTTGATATTCATCAAGCGTGGCATCACATCCAACGCCCCTTCTTTCACCTGATTATAGACAGGCGTTGCAACGAAGAGGGAGATAGGTGCAACCGATAGATTCAGCACGAACACAACAATCAGTGCGATGAGTGAAATCCCATCAGGACGCACGAATAATAGGATGAGATTCACCAGCAGCGTCAATCCATAAGGTGCAAGCAAAGGAATCGTGAGCCGTTTTTCATATTCGGAGAGATATGTAGCAAGACTATCTTTCCCGACATGTGCGAAAACAGGATAGGCTTCAAAGTGAATGTATGCCTGTACCCCGTTATTGAAGAGAACCAATCCCACCAGAACTACGAAGAGCAGATTTGCGAGTGCCATAATGTTTTCCTACCTTGGTTAGTTATATTGAACCCATATTTTTTAGATAGCAGCTACCGATCAAAACTTTCTTACCTGGCGAAATATCATTCAGGTTGCCAGAAATCAGGATGATCGGGGTCGGTGAAGCATGTTAAATCAACATTCCTGCTCCAATTTTGTCCATCTGGCAAAATTGTATTTTCATCAAAGATAACCCCCTCTAATTTAGCATGTCTCAAATTCATGTTTCTTAAATTTGTACCTCTAAACCTCACTCGAAATAAAGTAGATTTGGTAAAGTTAGAGTGTTCCAAATTCGCATTATCAAATGAGACAAATACATCTGTACTTATTTTTCCATGAAACTCAATTAATACGCGCATAGATGCCTCTGAAAAATCTGAATTTGATAAATCAGTGCCAGAGAAATTCACACCCGTGATAGCTGTTCTACTAAAATCAGCGTAGCGTAGATTCTGGTGAGACAGATCTAACTGCTCAAACTTATTGGTATAAATCTTTAGTTCCGCAAGTGCGCCTATAGCTGTACTTCGATTTTTATTTCTAAGTAAATTACTAAGGCGTTTTATTTCATCATTTTGATTTTCTGCTCTATTTTTTTCTTCTTTATTTCTTGCCCAAACCAAATCAAATAATCCAAACGTAATAATCGCACCCATCATTTCCGTGCTGAAATTCTGAAACGCGCCATCTGCCCATCCCCACCAGGCAATTTCTCCGTTGAGATAATGTGAAAATGCCGATAACACAAGCGAACTCAGCGCAATTGCAATCAATAAATACAAAACTGAGCGTTCATTCAAAGTCTGTAATGAGCGTAGCATCAAATATCCCCTATTCCATATTTTCGGTCTAATGTAACACGGAACAGTCATTCGTCGATATGAGATGCACAATCCGATCAATTCGTTATAATTCTTATGGATTCAAGACCCGTTCAAGTGAGTATTTGATGGAAAATTTACCACGTCCTGCCGCCATATTTGCTGCGATTGTCACCATAGTGCTTGGTATCGCATGGGGATTCGCGGAATATGACATGATTCCCGTAGAATCCAATATTTTTGAACCTGTCTTAACTGTTTTTGGTGCATTGGCAGTTATTGCGGGCTTATTTGCCTTTTCTAGCAACAAATCCGACGAACAAAAGCCACGTAGCAATCGCGAAATTTTGATAGATGTTGTCCAAAATAACTGGATTGAAGGCGTGTTAAACGATGCTCTGCGGGATGCTCAAATTCAAATACCCATCGAAACTGCACCGGAGCGGGTTGAACGCCCATCCGGCTATCAACTCCCTGTCAATCTGGTACTCAATGATGGTAACAGCCGCGACAATATCAAACACACACCGGATATTCTGCTCAAGACCTTTCATGATACAGGCGAACAACTTCTCATTCTTGGCGAACCGGGTAGCGGAAAAACAGTGCTGTTGCTTCAACTGGCAGAACGTCTATTAGAAGAGGCAAAACAAGGAAATCCAATTCCGGTTGTCTTGAATCTCTCATCATGGGCAGAAAAACGCGAAAGTATCCATGACTGGTTGATTGAACGGCTCAAAATTGAGTATGGGGTATCGAAGAAACTCGCTGAAAGCTGGATAGCAGGTGATAGCATCATTTATCTCTTGGATGGTTTTGACGAAGTAGCGGAAGAACATCGTGAAGCATGTTTAAACGAACTCAACCAATTTATCACAGTCGAACGCCAGCTTGTGATTTGTAGCCGCATCAAAGAATATGAAGCACTGGCAAAACCTCTGAAAACACAATTTGCTATTGAGGTTCAAGCATTGCCGGAAGAAGAATTTAAGCAATTGCTTCGAAACAATATTCCGATGGTTGCAAATGATATTATTTCGTTTATAGATGAAGATACAGAAGTCAAAAAGGAAATCAACAAACCACTCTTTATCAATATCCTCATCAATACTTATGCCGATAGCGGACAATTTCTGGTCGAAGATGTCCAAGGAGATATGATTGATAAGGTACGTGAGACAGTTATAGCCCCTTACATTACCCGTCAGCTACGCAATGTTGATAATCCGCCCTATAAAAATGAGAACACACGCCGATATCTATCCTGGATTTCATATAATTTATTTGAACGGAAGCAAAGCATCTTTTATGTCGAAATGCTACAACCTTATTGGTTATATACCGATTTATTACTTGAAAAACGTGATGTACATGTTCCATGGCATATGATTCTTATATACGGAATTAATATCGGGTTGAGTGGAGGCATTATTACTGGGCTGATCTGCGGAATCATTGTCGGCTTCACTATAAACTTTCATAATAATCTAATTGTCAGCTTACTTATCAGTTCAATTGTTAGTCTGATTGTTAGTTCATTTGTCGGGCTGTTGGTTGGTCTGAATGCTGCTATTGATTTCGATTTGGTGAAAGATATTAATCTTGAAAAAAATTACTCTGGACACCATGGAAGGCGGTGAATGGTCTAATTGTTGGTCTGATAAGTAGTTTAATGGTAAGTTCTATTATTTGGCTGTTTTTGGGTTTAGATATATTGTGGGATGTCGAAATGAACCATCTGCCAGATAATCTTTTATTATTAGTTTTTATCGTAATGTATGTAACATTCGCAGGAATTATTTTCGGGATATATTTCGGATTCCTTGGCGAATCCAATATCACCCAACGGATAAACTTCAATCAGGGGTTTCATGAAACAACTACCTTTGGACTGATTAGCGGGTTAAGTATCGGTCTGATTGCGGGTCTGAGTTTAGGATTGATTTCCGAGTTGGTTGTTGGGTCGGGCATTGAGCTTACTATTGGGTTAAGTATCAGTCTAAATCTTGGTTTAATCCTTGAGCAGCAAGAGCCTTTAAAGCATGTGATTTTGCGTTTGGTCTTACAAAGACAGAAACTTGCTCCCCGTCGCTTTGACAAATTCCTGCTCTATGCCATTGACCGCCGTCTCATGCGCCGTGTCGGGGGGAGTGCTATTTTCATCCACCGCTACATCCTCGAATACTTCGCTGATTATTGGAATAAAAACTACGCCTCCGAATTCTCAGAAAAATAAATCGTAGGGACGCCATTTTTGGCGTCCGCGTAAAATCAACACCCGACTATTTTCGAGTCCATTCATTGGACTTACCCGCCCTTGTAGCCATCGGTTTTGAACCGATGAGATATTCACCGAACCCCCTAATCATTGGGGGTTTCAGCCCCATGTACGTCTACAAACAACATATAATTTAATCGGACAAACTTTCCTGAATTTTTAGACAATTGAGAAGAAAAATGCCTGATAATCGAACCCCGACATGGAAGAAAATTGCTTTTGCCATCCTGGCACTTATTCTCGTCGCCGTCATAGTTGTAGTCGTGGTAGCCGGTGTGTATATTTACCAGAATCTAAATTACTACAAATGGGACATGGAAAATGTCACCGCAGCAGGATTCGTCGAAAAACAGACTGAAATCGACGGTTATCTCACCAATTATGCCGAAGGTCCCGACAATGGCGATGCGCTCCTGCTCATTCATGGACAGGGATCACAGTGGGAAGATTATGCCGACGTTTTACCAGCCCTTTCAGAGCATTATCATATTTATGCGATTGATGTCTATGGTCATGGTCAGTCTGCCCGGCTCCCTGCTGAGGAATACACCAATGTCCGGGTGGGCACGCTAATCGCCGGATTTATACAGGAAGTTATCGGAGAACCTGCTGTTGTATCGGGTCACTCGTCCGGGGCGTTGATTACCACCTGGATTGCCGCGAATTACCCGGAACTTGTTTCAGGCGTGGTGCTAGAAGACCCGCCGTTTTTCTCGTCCATCATGCCCCGTGCTGAACAGACAGCCGGAGGTGAGTTAGCCTTGATAACGCATGATTTTACGTCACAGAATGAAGAAACAAATTTCCAGAGATACTATATTGAAAACGGGACGTATTTCTTTTTCTTCGGAGATGCAGAATCCAACCTGATTGATTATTCCCTGGATTATATGGAACAACATCCGGGTGAACCACTGGAGCTATTTTTCATGCCACCCAACGTAAATATGTTTTTCAGGGGGCTTGTCAATTATGACCCTAATTTTGGCGCGGCATGGTATGACAATAGCTGGTATGAAGGTTTTGATACAGAAGCAAGCCTTGCTGCCATCGAAAGCCCTGTCATTTTAATGCACACCAATTACTGGTTTAATCATAACGGCTCATATTATTCAGATGAAGGTGTTCTGATGGCTGCAATGGATAATGATGACCTTGATCGGGTTGTGTCGCTTCTGGATAATGTTCAGGTTTTCTACTTTGATTCCGGGCATCTCGTTCATCTCGAAAAAGCGGGTGAATATACTGAAATCCTGATTGACTTCGCTCAATAACGCCAGCAGGGAGAATAACAATCCGCCGTGCATATGACCGTTCATATCAACGTTGATATGCACCACATCGAAGGCGCGTTATCTGATACCATGAGATAGCGCACCTGAACAATTGCATCATTAAAGTCCCTCTCCATCAGGGAGTCTGCGAGCGCAATGGGGAGGGATTTAGGGAGGGGTTTCGGTTTGCAAACCTAACCCTAATCCAACGAAAAATGCCGCATTAACAGACAATAATCCCCTGTTATTCCCTGTTTATCAGGCAAATTTTTCTCACCACAAACAAACCCGAACACATGCTTGATTGTAGGGGCATGGCGTGCCATGCCCTTTCTATGAGGAGGTGATTTTACTCCTCAGATTCGCCTTCTGATTCTGCCTCAACCACAGGCTCTTGACGCACAGGCGCAACCCGTGAGAAATCGACACCATCAGCCGAACCCGTCGCCGCTTGCATCAGCGCAGTCAGACGGTCAGCCATCGCCGCCGGGTCAGGGTGAATGCCATCCTGTAACAAGGCTGTCTCAAAGACCTGCTCAATCACCACATCAATCAGCGGATTATCACCATCGCCCTGTAGCAGATTGGTCACATTGTGCAACAGCGGATGACGAGGATTCAGTTCCAGTGTTTTTACAGGCAACTGGTAATCTTTATCCAGCAAACGGTTGATGCGATACATATGACGCTGTCCCGACGCATCATCCGTGACCAGACGTGCCGGACTACCCACCAGCGATTTACTCTCGCGCACACCGGAAACACGCTCACCGAGAACGGCTTTCACACGCCCGACCAGTGTCTCAAAGGTTTCTTCTTCGATGGCTTCCTGCTGTTCATCTTCATTGACTTCACCAACATCTTTGAGGTCAATGTCAGATTCATCAACCGCCCGCAGGTTGAACCCGTTAAATTCAGTCAAGCCCATTGGCAACATCGAGTCAACCGGGTCACTGAAATAGAGTACTTCAATCCCGCGTTGCCGGAAAGCATCCAGATGTGGACTGCGTTTCGCGCTCTGGAAATCGTCAGCAATCACATAATAAATCTCGTCCTGACCATCTACCATGCGTTCGGTATATTCCTGCAATGAGTAGAACATATCCGGGTCATCATCATGACTGGTGTTAAACAACAGAAGCGGCAGCAAATCTTCTTTCGCAGCCGGATCCATCACCACACCCTGTTTCAGGAAACGCCCGAATTCCGCATAGATTCCGAGGTACTCTTCTGTCTGACGCTTTGCCATACCTTTGAGTTCACGCAGCACTTTGTCGGTGATGGTTTTCTTGAGATTCGCCATAATACGGTCAGCACGCACACTCTCACGGCTGACATTCAGAGGCAAATCCTCACTATCGACCACACCCTGAACAAAGCCGAGATATTCAGGCAGCAGGTCTTTGTTGTATTCATCAATCAGCACTTTCCGCGCATAGAGCTTGAGTCCCGGCTCTTTACGTGGACTGAACGGGCTTGCTTCGGCACTCGACGGAATGAACAGCAATGTATAGAACTGCATCGGCACATCAGCACGCATATGAATCGTGTGCAGTGGCGCATTAAAATCGAGTGTCAGCATTTGATAGAAGCTGTTGTATTGCTCGTCCTCAATTTCCTGTGGACTTTGACGCCAGAGAGCGGTTTGCTTGTTCGCAGCTTCTTCATCATCCCCGACAAAAATCGGGAAGGCAACGTAATCACTATGTTTGGTGATGACATTTTTGAGCTTCCAGGCTTTGAGGTATTCTTTAGCATCTTCTTCACTCAGATAGAGAATGACATCCGTACCGCGTGTTTCTTTTTCGGCGGATTCAATGCTGTATTCGGTGCCACCAGTTGCTTCCCATGCGACTGCCTCTGCATCCGGTTGATAGCTGCGGCTGATGACCTCAACTTTTTCGGCGACCATGAAAGCGCTATAGAAACCAACACCGAATTGCCCGATGATGTTCTGTGCGGCGTCTTTGTTGGGCGCATCTTTCAGTGCTTCGAGGAAATTCTTCGCCCCGCTCTTCGCGATTGTCCCGAGATTGGCAATCATCTCCTCCTGAGTCATGCCGATACCTGTATCACTGATGGTCAGCGTCTTTGCCTCTTCATCCCATGTAATACGGATTTCCAGTTCAGCATCCGGGTCGAGGACATTGCTATCCGTCAATTGCTGGAACTGCATCCGGTTCAGTGCATCGGAGGCATTACTAATCAGTTCGCGAAGAAAAATCTCGCGTTCGGTATACAGCGAATGAATCAGGATGTCGAGGAGTTGTTGGGTCTCTGCTTGAAAAGTATAGGTATTGCTCATGTGCTAACTCTCCCGATAAATTTTGAGTTGTTTAGTTTTTTCGCGATGGATTATGCCACAGAAGCGTAAGAAATAGGTAAAAGATTTGGAGCAAATTATGCTTCACTTGCCATCAAGACAAATAACCTCCGGCAACTAACCGTATTTTGAAAAAATGGTCACTCCCTGTAGTAACTTTGCATGAGCATATGGCAGAAATATGATTAGTCCATCACCGGACAAATATTGCATTGATAGGATGGAACTAAATGAAATCATTAAAATCGCTGTTCATAGTTGTAGTATGTGTTTGCATTGTCATTGTGTATAACGGCAATACACTGGCACAGGAAAGTACAGAATCATCATTTGCCGGAGAATTGCGCTTATTACATGGTAACATCCTGGAGATCAACCTGCATGATACCATAGGCTATATCCCACCTCATGTCTATGAAAATCTGGAAAACATAGAACACCTCCGCGTCATCGGCAGTGCACAAATGCTTGAATTCCCTGCTGAATTGCTGATATATTTTTCTGATATAAGAGAACTTTCGTGGCGCGGCGAAAATTTCAATGAAAATGCTATCGCGATATTACCCCCTGAAATTGCTCTTTTGCCGTACTTACATAGACTGACTATCGAAATGCCATTAACTGACTTACCTCAGGAATTAGGAGCATTAAATAATTTATCCAGTCTCTACTTATATGAGACCCGATTTACAAGTTTCCCGACAGCTATTGAGCATCTCGGAGGTCTTCAATATTTATCCATCCGGGGTGGCATGATTACTGAAACACCGGAACATCTGGCTACAACTAACCTTTCTGCTTTTTCAATGGATGAACAGATGCTGACTGAAATCCCTTCTCTAGTCTTTGAACAGGAAAATTTAAGAACACTCTCTCTGGCAAATAATCAAATCAGTCGTGTAGCGCTTGAACCGGGTCAACTCGCCAATATATGGCAATTAAACCTGAGCCATAACCGGATTAATAGTCTACCGGATGTTTTCAATAGCTTGCCGGAGTTAAGCCGGATTAATTTGAGTTACAATCAAATCACAACCTTACCGGACTCATTTATTGCCCGTCTCGATTTCTGTGACATAAACATTGAAGGAAATGCAGGTTTAGAATTTGATGTAGAAGCAGCAACAGAAGTCTGTCGTGAAGAATCCCGGATCGCACAAGAAAATTTCACCCGCAATCAAGTCAGAGCGGCGGGTATGTCGTACCTGATAGGAGGCATAGTCACAATCGGTATTCCCTTATTGTGCGGTATTGGAATCTTATGGATGATCGTTGGCATATTAAGTAAATTACGCCCGACGAATAATAAAAAGAAATCCTGATTAATCTGGCAATCGCTGATTTTCTGAGGGTAGCCAACAAAATGACTACCCTCAAATCATTTTATGAAAACGATTGCTTATTCAATAAACAAACTATCCCCTGCCTGAACAAAACAGGTCAAATCAGCTTGAGCCAGTTCCGCATAATATCCCCGGCGACCATCATGTAAAAATTGCAATGTCTCTTTGAGTTCGCTTCCGGCGATGGTTTTCCCCGCACAAAAAATACTAAATTCACGGCATGGCGGCGCAACCACAACCGATTTCAGTGGCACATGTGTCCCATCCGATGTTTCTAAAATCCAGTTTTTGCTGAGAATGTCTTCCGGCAGATCACCCTCTACAGTGATGAGGATATTCTCCCCTGCGATACCGTCTGTCATATGTTCCCCGAAGCGTTCCCGCATCGCGTCATAATTTGGCAGGAAACCAAAGGAAATTTTATTGTCTCCGCGACATTTAGACTCAGGGTGTTGCATACTATGCACATCGACAATCGTCGTATTATCTTCTGTGATGCCCATGATACCGCCATTATTCAACCACAATTTATCGACAGTCATCAGGGGGTTGGTATCGTAGTGTAAATCATCATCGAACCACTTTTTCATGGAGTAACGTTGCACCTGAACAAAGGCAACTGTACCGATTTTTTGCATGATGTATCCCTTCGTGTGAAACCAATTTCAAAGGATACATTGTTCAAGGAAAAGAGGGAAGGAGAATGTGTTAAGTTTTGTTTTCGGAAAATTGCTTCTATTTAGCCAATACAACTACTCTATCAGCAACTCTTTATAAGCCTGTGTAGCATCTATTCACCTTACCATGAAAAGATTTAACGGGGAGACGCAAAGAAAATTTCAAAAAATGTCTGCCGGAATCCCCTGGAGACAAAGAGTTTAACGCTTTTATAGCCGACTTTAGTCGCCGGATTTTTGTAGCTGGATGTTTTAACATCTAGCGGTGGAAAGCAGACTCTCACGGGTAGCGGAATAGTTACACCGGGGTGATTTCAAAAACACACAGTTTAAGGCGTAATTCTAGCATGAGTTCTTCCCGCTATTGCCACATCCACACGGACTCTCCCGACAACAAACGACGAATCTGCTCCGGGAAATGATCATTATGAAACGGTTTAACCAGAAAGCCGTCAAAACCACTGTCCTGTGCTTTTAGCATCTCTTCTTCACTCGCAGTTACTTTAGTAGTTACGGCACAGACAATCGTATCTTTCAGCCTCGAATGTGCCCGTATCTTTTGTATCGCCTGATAGCCATCTTCATAAGGTAAACTGATGTTCATCATAATCAAACTGATATTGGGTAATTTTTCTGCAAGCATAACAACCTGGTAGCCCGAAGTCTTCCAATCTAAAGCCCGCACACCCATACTATGAAGTTGTCCACCAACATAAGCGAAGTTCTGTTGAGTATCTTCAACAACTACAGTATAAGCATTTTCCGGTCGAATAGCTTTTTGTTGAGAAGGTTGTTGTAACATTACTATCCCCTTTCCTTTCCTAATTCACTTTAGAGCTTAAAGACCAGTTGTTAAACTAGAGCATTATTCCGTCAGCAACACTTTATAAGCATGAGAGATGGCAAGTCGAAAAGATAGAATATGTCTGTCATTTCTTCTCGTAAGTCATGCTTGAAATTAGTAACAATCCGTCGTGAATGTTTAACTACTTTATGCCTCAGGCTTCATTGATATATCAATCTTCGCATCTGTTTCAAACCCGGAACTCAGAACTTATCTTTCTTTCTATTAAATCATGAACCCTGAAACCGTACAAAGTTTTAGAAATAATCCCGTCCATATACACGACATCACTAAGCCAATCTGTGCTATCCTCGATTTAGAAGCAACTATCTTGATAACACATCATGACCATACCGGATAAAACATCGCAAATACGACAACCTACCCTATTCAAACCACTACGCTCAAGCCACAAACCGGAAACCAACAACTTTTTTGTTTTTATTGCGCTATACCGCAATAAACGCCATCTGCGAACAAACTTTTCTAACCCGGGTCTCTCTATTAGCGACTGGAATTCCTGCTACATAAAATCAACCGGGAGGAATAGGCTACCGGCACAAAAAACCTGTTCCTAATTGGCTGCCTGCCATGATGACAATTATTTCGCATTAATTCCAGGGATTTTCTTAATTGTGATGCGTCAAAAGCCTGTCTATCATATAATTACATAAGTTAGCGTAACGGTGTAGCAGGTCAGTCATAATGGTTCTCTCGGAGCGGGTGAGTATTCTCCTATTCAATTATTCAGGACAGTATTCGAAATCGATTGCGGATAGTATCCGGGCAAATTTACCGGGAACGGAGCTTATTCTCGCGTCTGATATAAAGAGTCTCACAGACAGCAGCACGCCGGACATTATCATTATTCTATCCGAAAGCGATGACGCAGAACTTCTCCCGACAGTTAAAACGCTTGTCTCGCGGTTTAAAGATGCTCGATTACTGTTTATACCGGGCAGTCAACAAAATGCAGTCGCGGCTTATTGTCTACAACAGGATGATGGGCACTATCTTCCACTGGATAGTCTGCCACTATTGCCCGACCTGCTCCAGCAAATCATCAAACATCAATTGAAAATCAAAAAGCGCCTCAGCCATCTTGAAAAGCAACAACAGGCAATCGTCTCACTGGCAACAGGTTCGGGATTAACCCGGGGCAACCGGGAACAGGCACTCAAAGACATCACCCGCACGACAGCAGAAACACTTGGCATTAGCCGTGTTAGCATCTGGCGGTATAACGCTGACCATAGCAGCATAATCTGCGACATACTCTATAACGCTGCCAGCAATTCTTATGAACAGGGGCTGGAATTATTCGAGAATAGTTACCCGCAATACTTTGAAGCACTGATGGAAAATCGTGTGATAGCGGCGGTTGATGCTCATACGGATACTGCCACCATTGAATTTTCTGAAACGTACCTGAAACCAAACGGCATAGTCTCAATGCTGGATGCGCCGATTCGTGTCCAGGGTCAGATGATCGGGGTAGTCTGTCATGAGCAAGTCGGCACAATCCGGCACTGGTCATATGATGATCAACAATTTGCCGGGGCAATAGCCGATTTAGTCGCCCTATCCATTGAAAACGGGGAACGTCGCCGGGCTGAGGATGCTCTGCGTAAACGGGAACGCTATCTCAAAGAAGCTGAAGCAATTGCTCATCTCGGTAATTTTGAGGCAGATTTGCAGACGAGAGCGATCACATGGTCAGATGAGGTGTATCAGATTTTCGGGCGAAAGGTTGGCTCAAAAATCACATGGGACATCTACGAAAGTCTATTAGCAAAAGAAGATTATCAACGTGTGATGGCAGCAGTAGAACACGCCATATCAGCGAAAACCTCCTATTCAATTGAGCATGATCTTGTTTTAGAAGATGGAGCACGAAAACATCTTTTCGTCATCATGCGCCCGATATTAGATGATGATGGCGAAGTCATTAAACTATTCGGGATTGTGCAGGATATTACACGCATCAAACAGGCAGAAGACGAACGAATTGAACTGCAAATCAATCAGGAAAAAATTGCTTTTTTGCAAGATTTTATTGATAGTATGACCCATGACCTCAAGACACCACTCACATCTATTCTCTCGAATACTTACCTGACGAAGCGTGTTGAGGATAAAGAACGGCAAATTCATCATCTCAACCGCATTGATGAGCAGGTCAAACGCTTGCAAGAGATGATTGACGCTATCCTGACTGTCTCACGTCTGGAACATCTCCCCCGCTTAGATTTTCAAACTTATGATTTGAACAGGCTAATCGAAGAAGTCGTACATCAATCCCGTGCGAATGCCACAAAAAAGGATATTCAATTACAAATAAACCTCCATCCAGAACAGATTAAAGTTGATCTCGCCTACACCGAAATACTCCGGGCATTGTATAACCTGGTTGAAAATGCCATTAACTACACGCCCGAAAATGGTACAGTGACGATCAGTACAGTTAGGTCGGGAACGCAAATACGCTGTAGCATCCACGATACAGGTATTGGTATTGAAGCAGAAGATTTACCGCGTGTTTTCGAGCAATTCTATCGCGCAAAAAATGCACGCTCATTCGAAAAAGGCACAGGGCTCGGGCTGTCTATCGTCAAGAAAATTATCGACCTGCACGATGGAGAAATATCAATAAAAAGTCAACCCGGCAAAGGAACGAGCGTTACAATTACATTGCAATCATCAGTGAAAACAAGCGCATCCACAGGGTAAATACTGTTCTCAATCTGTGTCATCCTCCTGAGATTGATTTACAATCACGGGGGAATTCTCAAGGAGAAATAGATGAAAAAAGTCACTGATAATATTTACACCTTTGACAACCTGATGATGGGACGGGTTTATCTGCTGGAAGATGCAGATGGTCTGACTCTGATTGATACCAGTATCGGCAGTGCTGGAGACAAAATCCTCTCACAATTAAAAGCCGCCGGACATGAGGCGCAGGATGTCAAACGTATTATTATCACGCACGCACATCCTGACCATATCGGCGGATTAGCTGTTGTCCAGAAAGCAACCGGAGCAGAAATCTGGTGTCATGAACTGGAAAAACCTGTCATTGAAGGTGAAGTCGCTGCACCGCGTCCACCGTCGATGAGTTTTATACCCGAATCAAAGTTAGACCCGCTTCCGGTAGCGCGTGCCTTGCAGGATAAAGATCACCTGCCATTTGTCGGTGGTTTGGAGGTCATTTTTACGCCGGGACATGCTCCGGGACACATTTCGCTCTGGCAGGAAAAGCAAAAATTGTTGATTGTCGGAGATGCAATTTTCTATTTTTTCAATCGCACGACACTGCCAATGGATTTACTGACTGTTGATCGCGAAGAAAATTTACGCTCGGTCAAGAAAATTTATGATTTAGAACCGCAATCCCTCTTATTCGGACATGGTCAACCGATTGTCGGCAATGCAATGGATGTCCTGACACCCTTCGTCAAACGGCTCGGGCTGGCATAGCTTTCGCAAATGGAATAGCGCATTATTCCAGCATCCGCTACACTACAGGCATTCAAGTGGAGTCGATGAATGAGCGAAAATCAGCCAAAGCGTATAGTGCGAATCGTATCACAATTGAATATTAGTGGACCTGCCCTGCAAGCGGTCTTACTCACGTCGGAATTACAGGAAATGGGTTACGATTGCATTCTCGTGGGGGGAACATCTCCGCATGAGAGCGATAGCATGATCGACATCGCAGAGGCGCATAATATTGATCCGATTATTGTACCGGAGTTCGGCTATAGCAATCCCACCGGAGCAATTCCAGCAATGTGGCGTTTGTATCAATTATTGAAAGAGTTAAAGCCGGATATTGTCCATACTCATAATCCGCGTGCGGGTTTTCTGGGGCGAATCGCAGCAAAATGGGCGGGTGTGCCTGTGGTTGTGCATACCTTGCATGAATATCCTTTTCGCGGGTATTACAATCAACTGAGCACAATCATTTTCATTTATATGGAACGACTCGGCGCAGGATTTTCGGATAGCATCATCACACTCTCGCAGGGGTTGCGTCAGGCACTGGTTGAGACATACAAGATTACACGCAAGAGCCGTATCACCGTTTTACCGATTGGCTATGACTTAAAATCATTTGCAGAAACCAAACGTCATCAGGGCGATTTCCGCGCAGAGTGGCATATTCCAGATGATGTGCCTCTCGTCGGAATTATCGGGCGCTTGTTGCCTGTCAAGAATCATCGACTGTTTCTGGAAACAGCAAAAAAAGTAAATAAGACACTGCCCGATGCCCGTTTTGTGATCGTGGGAGATGGCGAAGAACGCGAGTCACTGGAAGCCTATGTTTCAGAATCAGGCTTATCAGAGCAAGTGATTTTCACCGGATGGCAACATCACATGGAGAGTATCTACAGTGATTTAGATGTGCTGGTCAGTAGTAGTTTGAACGAAGGCACACCTGTCCCGATTATCGAAGCGCTTTCTGTGCAATGTCCGGTTGTGGCAACCGATGTCGGCGGCGTTTCAGAGTTACTGGATGGCGGCAATCTCGGCGCACTTGTGCCTTCCGGTGATAGTGATGCACTTGCCCGAGCAATATTAGATACACTGGAAAACCCGCCGGATATGACTCAGGCACAGGAAACAATGCTCCGGCGTTATGGCATTCATCGCCTCGCAGAAGATTTGGACAGCCTGTATCGCGGTTTGTTCGCCAAGAAGCAAGGTTAAAAGTTAGTACCGACCAAAAAAGTTTTGAGGTTATTTACAAACGATTGAGATGTATCTCAACCCTACGAAAGGCTTGTAAAATCAGGTCTTGTGTAGGTATGGAATACATTCCATCCGTCGAAAAATACTCTCAAAATTAAATTGTTCAAGCGCTAATCATCCATCTGCGACTGCACATATTCCAGTAATGCCGCCGCCCGTTCATTTCTGGGATTGATGTCCAGTGCTTTCTCAAAATCAACTTTTGCATTCTCCCAATCCTGCATATGCCAGTAAACATTACCCCGATTGGCATAGGCAACACTCGACTGTGGATTGAGTTCGATTGACTTGCTCAGATAGTCGATAGCTTTGTCATAGTCATGCTGTTTCTGGTAAATATTGCCAATGTTGGTATAGGCTTCAGCTAAATCAGGGCGAATCTCCAGCACTTTGTGATAGTCAGCAATAGCTTCAGCGTAATCATTGTGGGCAGTATAGGCTTTTGCCCGTGCGATGTAAGAATCCAGCACTGCCGGATAATTTTCCACAGCTTGATTACCCGCTTCGATAGCTGATGCTGCATCCGAATTCCCGAGATGAATATAGACCTGCAATACAAATCGTTCAGGGTGTTGGGGGTCAATTGCCAGTGCCTGTTGATAATCAGCATTGGCTTTATCGTATTCGTCCATCATCCAGTAAGTATGCCCGCGCCGGAGATAAGCCTCCACAAATTGAGCGTCTTTCTCTATGGCTTTTGTGTAATGGGCAATCGCATCATCGTACTGGCTTTGTCTATGACTGAGAATGCCATTTTCATAGTGTTGCTGTGCCTGTAATTCGCTTTCAGATGGCATCGGTTTTTCCTCCGCAAGCTGTTGAATTTCAGCCAATTGTTCAGATTCATCTTCAAATGCCGGATGCAATACACTCTCAACATCAACATTGAGATAGCGTTCATGTAAGCGGGTCATGGCTTCATCGAAATATGCCCAGTAAACAGGTAAACCATTGTATTCAGGTAATTTCGGCATTAAATCTCCGGCTAGAAATTGATTTGACTCGCCAAAATCAAAGCCTTCAAACATCAGTGGAACAATGTTGCGACGGGCTTGCATGGCAGTTTCAACTTCAAGGCGAATCCAATCCCCATCCTCAACGCATCGTTCAAGCGCACCCGGGGTTAATAATAGGCAAAAATGAGCGCGTGCCTTAATTTGATTGGTGATAATTTTCGGGAAATGACCGCCGGGTATCGACTGAAAATCGACAAAAACATCGTATCCCTGCCCTATCAATGCGAGGCGAACAGCTTGAGCAATCGGTGCGTTGGCATGACGATAACTGATAAATACGGTTTTCTGATCGGACATAGTGTGCCTTTATGAAGAACGTAATCTGTGATGTCATAACTATACAATCCAGGCGTTTAATCCCGCAAGCAAATGCGACTCTAACTTTCAAACCTGACTCGTAACATAACACAACAAAATTGTAATGTGCCTTTTTGAAACCTCAACTTTTATTAGCAAAAAATTGTCGTAACATTAACGCAAATGACAGAATCAAGTTTAATAACGTTCATATGCACGACTCTAATTCAGATAAATGTGCTACTGTGATTTAGAAAACATGTTCTAAATCAGCGCTGTGCAGGAAACGTAAGCAACACAAATCTCGACCTTAAACGCCAATTTCTGGCGTTAGCAGTATGAAGCAGGAAAAGCACATGACAGATATGATCCAAGATTTACGTGAAGAAATAGATGACCTTCGCAGCACAGGTGAAGTCGAAGCTGTTGATGAATTAGATGAGCTTCGTAGCACAGGTGAAGTCGAAGCTGTTGATGAAATAGATGACCTTCGCAGCACAGGTGAAGTTGAAGCAGTTGAAGAAGCTGTCAATGAGGCAGAGGAAGCAACTGATGAAGCACCGGAAACTGTTGAAGCTATCAGTGATGAGTCCGCAGATAATGATAAAGAGCCTGTTGAAGAAGCTACAGAAACACCTGCCGCCGAAGAAAAAGACGAAGAACCTGTTGCGGCTGTTGAATCTAAAGCAGAAGAAAAAGCTCCGGTTGTTAAGTCAGAGCCTGTTGCAGAAGAAAAACCAGCACCCGCAGTCATTGTAGAGAAAACACCGGACGTCAAACCTGAACCCGCACCTGTCGCAGAGACAAAAGCAGAAGTTAAACCCGCAGTCGTTGCAGAGTCAAAACCGGAAAACAAACCTGAACCCGCAGCGATCAACAATAGTAGCAGTGATGATGAATACAATCCAAGCCTCGCGCTGAAAGTGTTCACGATTTTGCGGCATGGCTTTATCGTATTCTTTGACATTGTACTCACAGGTGTCGCAATTGTCCTCGAACGCATCTTAGATTTAGATTGGGCTGGCTATCGTGATGCTGTCATCGGCGCATTTCAATCCGCCCACGATGCAATGAGAGAGCGTATTCCGCAAAAGTATCTCATCGCAGTCTATGCTGTGGTTGCAATTCTCATCTTTGGATTACCAATCGGATGGGGTGCATTTTCATTCTTTGAAGGTAATAACACTGGCAATCAAATAGCAAACAGTCAAACTGTTAACGTAAGTCAGCAAAATGCTGCCGTTGCAAATAATGGTATTCTCGCACCACTCTTCACACCGACTGTTCATCTATGGGCAGACGATATTGAACGCTGGACAGCGAATTCTTCTATCACGCCGGATATGCTGGCGACCGTGATGCAACTGGAATCCTGCGGTAACGTCAATGTTCAGAGTGGCTTATTCGGTGTCGGTGATGCAAATGCGGGTTTCAATGACCCCGATACACAGGCAAATATTGCTATCGAGCGCCTTGAAGCAGCATTAATTAGCAGTAACGGTGATTTCGGGATGGCAATGGCAATCTATTCCGGCGGCGAAAATATCATGAATACAGATTTCACCGCATGGTCACAACACACCCGTGATATGTTCATCTTAGGGCGCACAATTCTGCATCACACTGAAATCGGCATGACAGATAGTCCTGATCTCAATTCATGGTTACAGACCACTGGCGCAGTATTGTGTTCAGAAGCACAGAGCGCGAATAATCAATAAACAAACTCTCGAATGGGCGACCCAAAACAGGTTGCCCATTATTTTTCCTCTATGGCGTAAAAAATGAAGCCCCGCCTATTGCACGGACGCTGATCCAGGCGCGTGTGCCATTTCGATTAGAGACCTGCCACCATTCATACCCGCCGGATTCATAAGGACCCGCAAGCACGGTCACGAATTCGCCCGGACTGACAAAATCAACAGGTGCAGCGGAGAGATTTGGTTGGAGGCGCATATTCCGCAACACTGTACCAATATATTGAATTTGTTGCCCGGCAGCATATCGGCTACCCGCAACTACACCTGTAGGCGGTGGTGATTGTACGACTGTTTCGCCATCAGCATTGGTGGTGAAACCGGGTCCGACCTGTACCGAACCACTGACGCTTGCCGCATTGACACTGCCAGAATTCGCGCTAACAACATATTGCACACCATTGACTGTTAATACTGCTTCAGCGTTGTTCCCTGCCCAGGCAATACGTTGTGGTGGACCACCACCAACATAGCCACTAATCGGAGTTGCAACGCCGTTATCAATGCGATACATGCGGTAAGGTCCATCCCCTGCGCCGCCTTCACGTCCGATTGCCACAATTTGACCGCTAGACCGTTGCACTGCATCAGCAATGAATAATCCGTTGGCAGACGCATCGAAAATGACAGTTTCTGTACCTGTTGCTATTTCATAAACAGCAATCCGGCTTGCACCATCCGGCGCACGTCCACTCACCAGCAATTGTGCCCCGTTGATCCATTGTGCATTATCCCAGCGAATAAATGGTGGTGCGACAGGTCGGCTGGATGCAAAATTCATATCCGCGATGAAAATGCCCTGGCGACCTTCTGTGGTTAGATTGACAGTGATAATCACGCTGGCACTGTTCGGCGCCCATTCAACTGAGATACTCTGCCAGTTGTTAACCGGACGACTTGTTAATCCACAGGAGGCATAGCCTTCAAAAGGACAATCGTGCAGCAGCACAAACGCCTGATTGGATGCGGAATCCCAGAACCAGACCCCTGCATCAGCATTATCTGTACCGGGTGCGGGCTGGATAATAAATGCCAGTCGTTGACCATTCGGCGACCAGGCGATATAGCTCACAAAATCTTGATTGCTCTGTGCCGAAGCAGGTGCAAATCCAGGAACAAATGGGGAACTGGTAATTGTGCCTTCGCCCCCACCGATTGGCGCAAATGTAAGTAGACCTGCTCCGTTCGTCCGCGCAAAACTTGATGCGTCAGCCGGATTAGCAATAAACAGTCGTACTGTTCCGCCGCCACCGAGTGGTTCACCGTTAAAGTAAAAGGCATTCGGGTCAACATCAAAGCTGAGTGCTGTCGTCGTGGTTGTATTGAATGATGGAGCAACAACTTCCGGCGCATCCCGCACCTGAACTTCGACTGTTGGCGGAATCTCCGCGACAGGGAATGGCGACGGTGTAATCTGGAACAGGTCTGTTGCTGTCGCAGTTGGTGCATCGTCCTGCGGTTCAGGTGTGCTTTCCTCGGGCGTAATGTCCGGGTCAATCGTCGGTGGCGGAATGAAATCCGGCGGTGGCGTAGCGGTAATAATCGTCGGCGTGACAGGTAAAGTAGGTGGAATGAGTGTGTTGGTCGGTGATGCTTCCACCACAGGCGTAAATGTCGGGCGGACAGGCGTATCGGATGCTGCGGCACGGGTCAATAATAATTCAGCATTTTCTGTCGCGACGCTATCCGGCGTATTGGTTGCAGTCGCAGTCGGCGTTGCTGTATTTGTTGGTGTTGATGTCAGCGTCGGTGTCAACGATGGTGGAATCGGCGTCAGCGTCGGCGTAAATGATGGCGATGGTGACGGTGTATCGGTATCAATAATAAGTGGTGTCGGCGTCGGGACATCCGTATCGGTCGCAGTTGGTGTTGGTGTATCCGTATGTGTCGGTGTTGGCATCGCTGTCGGGGTTTGAGTGCCGGTTGATGTCGCCGTCGGTGTAAATGTCAATGTTGGCGTATCCGTTGCAGTCGGTGTGAATGTTTCCGTAGGTGTCGGTGTATTCGATGGTGTGTTAGTCGGTGTTTGTGTTCCGGTTAAAGTCAGAGTTGGTGATGGTGTAGCTGTCGGCGTATCTGTCTCAGTTGGAACAATTGTATTGGTTGCTGTATCGGTCGGCGCAGGAGATGGCGTATCGGTTGATGTCGCACGGATAATCGGCGTTGGCGAGGGTTCGACATTTTGTACAACAGCAGTTGGCGGGAGGGTATTCGTTGGCGCAACCGTAGGCGTAACACGCGGTGGACCACCACCACAGGCAGCCAGTATCAAAGCGACAAATGAAAATATCCACAAACGTTGCTGCATTACAATTCCTAACCCTGCGATTTACAAACCCGACTACCTTTATTATAACGCGCTGTGGCTATCCCGCATTATACGGACAGGGCGCGTTTACCCTACGGATGGCATATTCTGGAAGTCGTTATAATCAATTCTGAAATTCGTGCTTGCAACTCCCCTTAGAGGAGGTGGCATCCTGTTTATGAAGCAAGCAGAGAGGCAGTTAACATGCTCAAAATAGGCGATTTTTCCCGCATCAGCCAGGTGACAATCAAAGCATTACGCTACTACGACCATATCGGTCTGCTGAAACCCGCTCATGTCGATCAATTTACAGGGCATCGTTCGTATTCACTGTCACAATTGCCCCGTTTGAATCGCATTCTGGCATTGAAAGAGATGGGACTCAGTTTGGATGAAATTCGCGAGTTGCTAGATGCCGATTTATCACCGGAAGAGATGCGTGGAATGCTCAAAATGAAACAGGCTGAAATCGCTGCGGCGCTTCAATCCACACAAAAAAGTTTGAATCGTGTGGAATCCCGTATTCAATTTTTAGAACAGGAGGGCATCATGCCACAGTACGAAATCGTCACGAAGACATTAGAGAAGCAGCTTGTGTTATCTATCCGCCAGACAGTGACAGAGAGCGCGGAAATCGCAATCTTATTCGAGGATGTGGGCGCGGCAGTGAGGCAACACAAAATCAACGCCACAGGCAAATGGATGGCACTATATCATCAGGAAGGCTATGACGCTGATGAACTGGATGTTGAAATCGCTGTGCCTATCGACAAAACGCCGGAAAAGACTATCAAATTGACTGATGGTCGGGAAATGAGCGTCCGTGAACTGGCATCTCACGAAATCTGTGCCACTGTAATCGAGGATGCAAATAATGAATCATGGAGCGGGAGTTATACGGCATTGGGTCGCTGGCTGGAAGATAATGATTATTTGATTGTGTGCCCGACACGTGAAGTTTATCTGACATCGCCCGATGATGAGCAAGGCTGGCTGGTCGAAATTCAATTTCCTGTCAGTAAAAACGTATCATAAACCCATATTGTCCATTTTGACCTCTCTATGATAGAATTGACCCGTCAAAGAGAGGTTTAACATGAATATCAACCCGAACGTATTGCTCATACAATAGGCGCTCCAGCTTACGATTTTTGTCGCATATCGTAAGTTGGAGTGCATCCCCGAAAGTATCTTCTGATTCAACGGACACTCCAATCCCATCTTTTTTGATTCAAATCTGGAGTGTCATCATGAGCGAGAATGTTATTCTCGAAGGACAGATTACGATTCAGGCAGTGCTTGAGTCACAGAGTCGTCCACTCTATTCAATCACAATACAAGACAATAAAAAACGTCAATTCGGGCATCTCATCCGTCAGGCAAAAATACAGAACATCCCTATCCACTATCAAAAACGCGATGCGATTTCAAAACACGCAAATGGCAATTCACACGGCGGAATTATCGCGATAGCAGGCGAACGTCATTATGTGACTTTAGAGGATTTGGCAACACAGAGCGAAAATCCATTTGTCGTCATGCTGGATGGTATCGAAGACCCCTATAATTTCGGGCAAGCTATCCGGGCATTGTATGCTGCGGGGGCACATGGACTGGTTTTACGGGATAGGAACTGGCTTTCTGCCGCCGGAATTGTAGCGCGGAGTGCTGCCGGAACATCAGAACGGATTGCTATTGCGCGGATAGACTCCCCTGGTGATGCGGTGCAACACTTTAAAGAGCGTGGATTCAGCGTGGTTTGCACAGCCAATCAATCAAACGCACAGCCCTTGCATAAGGCAAATTTACGCGGCGCATTGTTCATGGTCATCGGTGGCGAAAAACGGGGCATCGCGAAAAGTATTCTCAAGCAAGCCGATACACTGATTCGTATTCCCTATGCACGACGGTTTGCTTATTCATTGGGAGCGACGGCGGCGGCATCGGTGATTGCCTTTGAAGTTGCCCGTCAACGGGGCTTGAGTTAAGTATAATTATGTTGTATCGAACAGGGAGACAAACATGTTAGAAGGACTCGATAAGGTCAATTGGACTAAACATTTAGGGGCGTATCAGCTTAGAGAAGATTTGCCCCGACAAATTAGACTACTTCTATCACCGGATGAAAAAGTCAGAAAACAGGCACAAGATGTTGTGTTTGAAGAAATTGCACACCAGAATTCTGTATATTCCGCCACTCCAGTTGTTATACCATTTCTTATTGAGATATTAGCAACAGAAAACTACCCGGACCCGGCATGGTTGATTGAGACAATAGAATATGTTGCCTGGAACTGTCATGATGTAATCGTCTCCCGCTCACAATTACCCGGTGACAAACATTTCTTATTTTGTCTGGATACATATCGAACAGTTGAAAAGGGTAATTCCGTTTATCAGAAATACCTGAAGCATCATCAACATCTAGTTCGTTACCTTGCCGCCCAATTACTATCGATGCTGTCAAATTATAATTTGCCCGTATTGAAAGTATACGAAAATATGATAGATGAAGAAAAGCATCCCATAGTACGTGCGGAATTAATACGGCATATACAATTACCACATCTAAAGTCTGAAATACACCAAAAGTGGACAAACCGTTATACACAGATGTTGGTGTCCTATATATCAGGGGAATATGATAGCTTAACCAGGACTGTCAGTGCATTAACATGGCAATATTTGGTTGGTGAAATTCGATGGTCCTCACAAATTGTCCCTGACGAGGTAACGGATATTTTAATTGATTCTATCCAGAATCGTCTTGTTATTGATGATTATGATGAAGAAATTGCAGGTTACGCTGATGATACTCCTTTACACAATTTATTACATCCGCATTATATTCTCAAGAAAATGCCGCTATTTGGATATGAAAACATAATCCCTTATTTATCCTCAGACAAATTAACGGTAATTCAAACACACTATCTAGCGCGAGAATTAATGAATCATGTTTACAGGCAACAATTTAACTTCTCTCAGAGTCAAGACATCAACAATTATGCAAACTGGCAACAATTTGATGGATGGGTGACAGAGGATGATTGGTCACCTTTTTCAGTTTGGCGAATAAATCCTAATATACGCTCAAGTACTGATGACTCTGAAACAAAAAGTATCGAATACCATATGCCGAAAATACGAACTAGAGACCAGTTTGCACAACGGGATCAACAATCTGTTCTTCGTGCAATTGTGGACAGTGATAAATTCTGGGAAATGGAGACGAATTTGTTTTCCTTCTTCTATGGTTTGCCGGATGATCGTGAGAAATTACGGGCATTGTTGAAGTAGCAAATATTTTGTGCCTCTTTTGTCTTTGCGTTAAAACAAACCAAACAAAATCTGACCATCATCTTCTCTGGCAGAATTGGCACAACATATTGTCTCTGCCAGTGAACTGCCACCACTTCCGGCACAACTGACAAAAAATAACCCGTCTGCCACGCTCTGTCACAGGTGTATTGGCAGTCATGCCGCGCTCATTTTAATTCCGTGCATATCAACGGTCATATGAACGACATCCCCCCGTGCTTTTATGTTAGGATTCATCTATTAGAAAAACCTGCGTCACAAATCCAGAATAGATCCGGTGTAGGAGAGTGCCTGCGGCGCTCCCGCTATCGCTTTCAATCGGGCGACCACACAGGGTCGCCCCTACAAACTTATAAAATGATAGAGCTATACAGATGAATGCACAGATAAACACATCACGGCAATTAACACCATCCCATGAAAAAATCACAGGGACACCCGGGCTACTGGCAGAAAAATCATTCGCCACTGCCACAAAAACATCATTTTTATGGTGATTTTAAAAGGACATGGCGCACCATGCCCTATCATAATTATCGTATTATTCTGCTTTGATGGCATATTCGTTACGACTGTTGAGACGAACAACTTTGCCGGAGTCATCGCGGATAAAGCGCACTGTTTCGCCCGGATTGCCCGGCACATGAATCGAGAATACATCAGCTTCGTCGGTTGGCTCAAGACGAACAGGAGAATCGAAGATGTAATCGAGGCTGACGATTTGCAATTGTCCGTTGCGAACGACAACTTCGCTATTGCCCCAATCATTGAGATATGTCCCGACATAATCTTGCCAGGCAGGGTCAGCAACACGGGATTTCTCAGTGATTTTGATGATTTCCGGCAAAACCAGTCGATAAGCACGGTCAACATATTCAAAAGGGTCTGCACCAAGTCGATTGGTGAGGGCTATCACCCCGAAATCATGGTCACGACAAACACTAAACATCGTGATAAAGCCTTTATAGCCGCCTGTGTGTCCGCTCACATTCCAGTCATTGATGCGCCAGGTACGTGTCCCGAGACCATAGCCGCCTGCCCAGCCGTCCATGACCCAGTGAACACGGTGCATCTCGCGCAGACTGTAGCCACTCAGAATCGGTGTTTGTCCTTTGCTGAGGTGGAATTTCGCGTATTTCACCAGGTCGTTGACTGATGATGCGACACTTGCAGAGGGCGAAAAGCCTTTTGTCTCAATGAAGGGGATAGCTTTATGATTGTAGTTTTCATCGTAGCGTTGATAGCCAATCGCAAATTCACCTTCATTGCCTTTTGGAGCAACAATTGTATTGCTCATCCCGAGTTCCGAGACAATATGATTGTGAATGTAATCTTCCCATTTTTCGCCGGAAACTTCTTCGATGACGCCGCCAAGTAGTGAATAGCCGAGGTTGCTATAGCTAAAATCTTGCAACGGAGGCATTTCTGGCTGACGGGTTTTTGTTGTCGCGATAACTTCATCCCAATCTTGAAAACTATTCTCTGTCCAGTGCGGAATGGTTGCATCACGGGGTAAACCGGAAGTATGGGTCAGACAGTGATAAATCGTAATCGGGGGTGCATCGGGATATCGCAGGTCGAACCACTTGAGATACTGTGAAATCGGATCATCGAGGCGTAATTTCCCGGCATCATAGAGTTGCAAAATCGCGACGGATGTAAAAGTCTTGGTGATGCTGGCGATACGGAAGCGTGTATCGAGCGTGACAGGGACTTTTGCTTGCAGGTTGGCATAGCCGTAGCCGCTGCCCCACAACAATTCGCCATTATGAACGATCCCGAGTGCCAATCCCGGTAGATGGGTATCATGTACCCGTTTTGTCGCCCATTTATCCAGTAAAGTAATCGCTGTTTTTAAATCTGCATGGTCATTTATGAAATCTGTTTGCACAATCTATTCTTCCTTTTCGGATTATTCTGACTATATTTTAGCGCGAAATTGTAGACAGCTTATAGGATTGGTTATGTTATCACCAGGTTAAGGCTCTTAGCCGATTTGTACGAATTAGCAGGAAATCAAGAAAGAGGGTGTTATAGTAGTTGTACGTAACCCGCTTGCGTAAATCGTGTTTTAAATATTACACACACTTTACGGAGAAAGAATCGCGCTATGTCCCCTATCCAATTTATTATTATCATCATTGTCGGCTATTTGCTGGGTTCACTGCCCAATGCCTATCTTGTCACCCTTGCGGTCAAAAGGATTAATATCTTCGAGGTCGGGAGTGGCAATATGGGTGGCACAAATGTCGCCAGAACGCTTGGATTGGGATGGGGTATCTTTACAGCAGTTCTCGATAGCGTAAAAGGGATGCTGGCTGTCGTTGCAGCACAATTCATCGTTGGTGAGAGCATCCTGTTTGCTCCCGGATTTCCCTGGATAAATGAGGGTATGCCGGAAAATCTGCTCATTCCATCAATGATTGCGGCATTAGCGGCTGTTGCAGGACATAACTGGTCATTCTTCGCGACACTGCTCTACACTTATTATCAGAAGAAATTTGGGATTCGCGGGGGCAAAGGGGCAGCAACCGCTTTCGGAACGATGCTCATGATATTACCGGTTCCCTTCAATGTGCTATTGCTGGTTGTCGGGATTTCGATTGCCGTCATCACCCGTTACGCTTCCTTAAGTGTGCTGGTCTGTTTTTCGATCACCTATATTGCTGTCATTGCCTGGACAGTGATTAACGAAAATGTGACCAATTTGCACATCCTGTACGTGGTCTTTTTAGCTGTATTGATCGTGTGGCGCTTCCGTGAAAATATCGAACGTTTGCTCACCGGGACAGAGCGTCGTTTGGGTGAGCGCGTCACCACACAGTAACTAATCCTCAAAGAACGTCCAATCGAAACCTTCCGGGAGATTGTCACTGCCGGGAGGTGGTAACTCATGTCCATCACCATCCGAATTCACATTCAAGAGATTGGTCTGAGTGGACGGAATCGTTGCCTGTTCAATATCAGGGCGCAGTCGATGTTCACGTATGACTGCCGGAGATGGCGTATATTCCGGTGTCCGGGGAGTAGGGGTAACACTACGGAAACGCTCAAATTGTGCCATCACAACAATCAAAATAGCCCCTAAGCCTAAGAATAGCGCCATCGCATTGATGATAATGCCAATAACCGGTAGTGAACTGAGTGCAGAAACCAGAAATACACCGATGGTCAACGCGAGATATTGTAACCAGCGATAGTCATCGACATCATTGCGTTTGAAAATCACCCGCAATATCAGACGACCGATTGCCAGCCCGACAATTGCCCGTGTGACGAAAATCGCGACAAAATAGAAAATACTCGCGCCACCGACATTGACCAGTCCAAGAACAAGACCAATTGCCACAACAACTCCGCGAAATCCGATAATGAATAAAAATCCCAGTAATGTCAGGCTGAGTACCACAAAAATCAGCACAACCGGGAACGAGAGCAAAAATCCGAGCAGACCTACGCCGAGGCTTGCAAAGGGTCGGGTTCTGAGGTTGGCAACAGGTGCTTCCAGAAAGTTACTGGCAAAAAAGACCACCAGGAGACCGATAATCAATAAGGTAGCAAATTCACTGCCCAGGGCTTCAAAATAGAGTTGCAGGAAATTGGTTTCGAACGGAGCAGGAACAGTCACGGGTGGTGGCGGCGTATACAGCAATTCGCCATTCACCTGTCCGCTGATACGACCTTCTACCGGACCACTATAATGCAGGTTTCCCGAAATTTCGGCACTGTCTCCGACGGTTAAACCGGGGTCAATCAACTGAATATCAAGGTTAAAGGGAATCAAATATAAGAGTGCTTCAATTTGAGCACTATCTGATTCGGGGTCGCCAACAATCGCCTCAATTTCGCCATCGACAATACCGTTGACAATCAAAGTAGACCCTCCAAAACCGACATCATCGTGAATATCGCCATCAATAATCAATTGATAGCCAGCGTTGAGGATACCTCTTTCGACCACTGTTTGCGGGAACAGAGTTGTACTGAGTGTCAGCGCTTTGATACTGCGGGTACTGATTAATGAGGGTTGCAGGGGGGCGATGCCTTCTTCATCGGGTTCAACCGGATTGAAGCGTAAAACTGCACCACCATAATGAATATCTTCATCAACAGTGCCGCTAATGTCTAATTGACCGCCGACCATGTAGATATTGCCGTTGACTGTGCCTTCAATCACCGTCAGGATGGTTGCGCCGATAATATCGCCATCGACAACACCATAAACATAGAGTTCTTCACAGAACGCTAGCAGAGGTCCATTAACAACACGGTCTGGCTCGATGATACACTCTTCCCCGCTCTCGATTTCATTAGCACTGACGCTAAAACCGGGAAGTAATAACAGGAGACAGGCTATAAAAACCCATTTTTTCTGCATGTAGTGCCTCTCAGAAATCGCTATTGTGCGTGATTGTCGCTTAACAGGTGTCTATCATCGGTTATAATGAGATACATTGAAATTGTTCATTGTATCCGGTATGACAGGGTCTTTGTTTTAAAACACAGACCAAATCTTGTGCCATTGTAACATGAGGCTGCTTGCAAAAAGAACACTTCTAATACACAATTGGAATAAATGCGTTTGTCATATCAGGGAAGTCAACAGGTGAAATATTGTGTCTGAACAAGAAAATAAATCCGAAGAGATGGAACAAGAAAAAAATTTAAACGAAACAATTGGCGATGCGTCCGCAGTAGGCGATTTCCGGGATAATCTCAATAATGGTCGTCGTGCCCAGACAGCTATGTTGAATGACCCCGACCAGGCAGAGCCGATGATTGAACGCGAACCCGAACCGAATTCAGCCACGTTGACCTCTGAATGGCGTATTCAGTTCAAAATTGGCGACCAGAAGAAAACATTGCCGCTCAAATCCCGTATTACTGTCGGGCGTGCTGTTGAGAGTGATTCCAAAGCCGATGAGATCAATTTCGATTTAACACCTTTCGGGGCATATCATTTCGGTGTATCGCGTCATCACGCCGTCATGACCCTTAGCGATGGTTATCTCTATCTGGAAGATTTAGGCAGCACCAACGGAACACGCATCAATGGTTTCCAGTTGACTGCCAATCAGAAATATCGTCTGCGCGATGGGGATGAAATTGAATTTGCACGTTTGCGTAGCAATATCATGTTCAAAGACCCGGAAGAATAAGTGAGTCTCGTTCTCGTCGCTTCAAAAAATCCGGTCAAACTGGATGCCACTAAAACAGGATTTGCCGCTATGTTCCCCGGGGTTGAATTCGAGTTCCGGGGGATTTCTGTTCCGAGCGGTGTTTCTGACCAGCCCATGAGCCGCACTGAAACTTTAGATGGCGCAATCAATCGCGCTAAAAATGCTGCCGCAGAAATGCCGGATGCTGATTATGTACTCGGGATTGAAGGTGGTATTGAAGAAGTCGATGGGCGTTTCGAGGTCTTTGCATGGGTGGTTGTGCTGCATGATGACAAAATGGGTCGCGCACAGACAGGCATTTTCTATTTGCCGGATGAAGTCGCTGCACTGATTCGTGAGGGACATGAACTCGGTCATGCCGATGATATTGTGTTCGGACGCAGCAACAGCAAACAGGCAGGTGGTAGTATCGGCTTACTCACAGATGATGCCCTTACCCGCAGCACTTACTACGAGCAAGCCGTTATCATGGCGTTGATTCCGTTCAAGAAACCTCAATTTACGTGGTAACAAAAGCTACCATACTAACGGATTTGACAGCGCCAAACCTCTACATTTCGAAAAACCCCTGACCCAAAAATTCTATATTCCCTACGGTATCCAGTAATTTTCGCGTTTCTGTGATGAAAAGCTGTGTGAGCGTGTAATATATACAGGACAAATAGTCACAGGGGATACTATTTTATGCGCTATAAATTTCTTTTCATTCTCTTTTTGCTTTCAGTTTTTTCGATTACCGTGTCATCGCAGGGTCAGGATGTGATCGTCCTCCAGATTGCAATGCACGAAGCCATGACCACCTCCTTAGATATGCGGACTGTGTTCTCCGAATTTGAAGATTTGCATGATGGCGTTCAGGTTCAGCCCGTTGCTCATAGCTGGATAGTGGACGATATTGATTCATGGAAGAATTATCTGCAACAGGGCGATGTTGTTTTTGTGGAAGAGGGACGGCTAACACCGGAAATTACGCGCACAGGATTTTTGCTTGATTTAGCGCCGCTATATAGTATCGACACCCTTGAAGCAAATAATGCGGCGGGGGATAGTTTTGTGTGGGATGGCGGACGATGGGCGATGCCATCCGGCTATGCTCCGATTGTGCTGAGTTATGATAGTGATTTATTCGATGAACTTGCCCTACCGTATCCTGAGACCGATTGGACACTATCTGATTTACAGGATTGGACGAGGGTTTTAAGTGAATCCGGTGTCGAAACTCCTATCTATGTGGATGACTATTCACTGCCTTTTTTCCTGCGTCAGGTGTTGGAACAAGAATTATTTAATCCGGCAAGCCTTCCACTACAGGCGAATTTTCAAGCGGATGATCTCGAAGCAAAAATCGCAATTCTGCGGGAATTGATGACTGGGAATTTACTCGTAACCGGAACAATTTACGCCAATGACAATGAGTTTTCCCCCGTTACAATGGCTCACTATTGGACGGCTTCGCGCATCGAAGGTCACAGTCAAATTGCGCTCGGGATGGATGTATCCGGGTTTGCTATCAGTGCGGGGACAAATTACCCTGAACTGGCATATGAATTGACCCGTTTTCTGGTACAGCATCCGTCGATAGTGAATCAATCCGGTGGCTGGTCAATTTATGGAGACCCGGGAATTTTACAATCAGAGTTACCGCTTGATATGTCCGATGCAATCACGCTTCAACAGACCTTGTTCACGAATTATCTGATGCCTGCAATCCAACTCGATAATTCGACTGTTGAAGAAGCGATCCAGCAGGCAGAAATCAACGCACAGGATGATTTATTAGCGGCAGGAGCACAACAATCGGAAACGGTCATTGTCCGTGAAGCAGAACCTCGCATTGAAGAAGGCACTGTGATTCATTTTGCTGTACAGACCAATTTATCCCCACTACCGAACCGGAACACATGGAGTTTTCTAGCACGCGAATTTGCTGAGAATCACCCGGATGTCACCGATGTTGTTATCGACCCCGTGTTTGATGTCAGTGTCCCGGTAGAACAGCTATCAGGATTATATGATTGTTACTATACACAGATTAACCTTGTTCCTGACGCAAATTTGTCGGCTATTTTGCCGCTCAATCCTCTGATGGATGCTGACCCGACACTCGACCCCGATGATTTTGTGGGAACGATGCTGGATAGTGTCACACGGGATAATCAGATATGGGGCTTTCCACTGGATATTAAGCCTTATGTCCTCTGGATTAGTGATGCTTTCATTGCAGACTCGGGGCTTGATGTCAGTCCGGCTATGACGACAGAAACGTTTATGCAATTAATCGGGAGTGCTGATGAAACCCCCGTGATGATTCCTTATCACTGGGGTGGCAGACATATTATGTTGCTGGTGTATGCTTTTGATGGCTTACCTTATGATTACAATCAATATCCCCCGGCTATAGATTTCACATCACAGGAAACGATTGACGCCGTTAACAGTGTTATCAGCCTGATTGAGACCGACACACTCGATTATTATCCACTCACAGAATTTCAAAGTGGCAGTGGTATTTCACCGATTATCATTGCACCGATGAATAATGCAAATATTCGTGGCGGTAATCTGGTATTTATGTCATCAGGAATGCAGCTACCCGATACACAATATAACCCGTACCTATTCCCGCGTGGACGGAATTACACACCAATTTCGTATGATATGGGAACGATGTATATCAGTGCCGATAGTGATTTACGCACAGAATGTTATGACTTTTTGAGTTTTGTCAGCCGTGAGCCTTCGCTATCCGGTGCGATGCCAGCCCGTCTATCGACTATAGAAGCGATGCGTGAGTCAGCGTTGCGGCGAGAGGGAAGTATCGACTTTTATCAGAGTTTTGCTGAACTCGCGGGCAGACCGGATACAATTGTCATTCCGACCACGAGTCATCCGGCAATTGCAGATGATATACGCCAGCGTATTTTTAGCCGTGCTATTGATCTGACGATTAGCGGCGACCTTATACTGGAAGATGCCCTGTTTCAAGCGGAAGAGCTAGCTGAAGAATTTCAGGTCTGCCTGAATAGTGACGATAACACAGAGGACTGGTCTGTGGTGGCAGAGTGTTACGACATCGTGACCGGGTTTATGGGCTGGTGAGAATAGTTGCAGGGCACGAAATAGATCGTGCCCCGACATTTACAGCTTAATTGGCGAATTTTTGCACAGTACGGCGTAAGGTGTTGGCATCTGCGCCGACGACCCGTGCAGCAGGTTGTCCGCCTTCAAAGACAATCATGGTCGGGATAGAGCGAATGTTATAGCGCCCCGAAATGACCTGATTTTTATCGACATCCAGTTTGGCGACTTTGATTTTGCCAGCATATTCTTTCGCAATCTGTTCGATATGCGGGGCAATTTGATGACAGGGTCCGCACCATGTCGCCCAGAAATCAACCAGAACAGGTTGTTTGCTTTTCAGGACTTCTTTACGGAAATTTTTGTCGGTGACGATGATCGGATGTCCTGCCCCGCCTGTTGATTCTGCTTTACGTTCAGGGAGGGGTTTGTCTTTTAACAGATGTTTGATATGGTCACGTACATCTTTCGGGCGGATTTGCGTCGCATCGGATTTGACTTTTGCATCATCCGTGAATGTGACCAGTGCGGGTAAAGCCGGTTCTCCATAACGCACATGTGTATCTGGATTATCGGCGGTGTCCACACGAACAATCAGCAAGTCACCTGCATTTTTCTTCGCTTCTTTTAAAATTGCATCATCTAAAGGTTTATCTAACGAACCTTCGTGTAGAATGAGTAATGAAGGGATGCTTTGCGTTAAAACCTTTTTCAGGTTATTGTCATCTGTCGTTATCGGTGTATCAAATACGGGCATATGCTTTATCTCCTGTTTGAATGACTAATTATGTTTTAGACGGCAATAGTGAAAGATTTATTACAAAGACCCCGGAATGATCTTGTAATTCCGGCTAGATGGGTAGCGTGTTACGTGACAATAAAAACAGAGTGGTTCGACGACAATCGACAAATACTGGTAACTGAAGTCCGCGAGGGATGGACGTGGCAGGATGTGCAGGATAACATGAATAAGCTGCATAATCTGGCAATGTCTGTCAATTATCCTGCGGGCTTAATCGTGATTCTGGCGCGTACCATGAGTATTCCTCCCTCCGGTTTTGTTCAAAATTCACGGAATATCATTGCCCTGCATCAACAGTTAGGTCTCCATACTGTTGTTTATGTTACCCGTACCCCGTATACGCAAACGCTCTGGCGGGAGACCATTGATACACTGGCAGGGAACACAACGATGTATTTCATTGCCAATACCCCCGATGATGCCCTCGAAATTGTTGAGTCTCGTTCATAGAAATTATCCGAAAACCCGGTGGATTCTATAACTGCATAATTTCAGTTACCAGGATTTGTTAGATTTAAAACCCCTATCCCCCCGCCCTTTCCCCATTCACGTTCGCAAGCTCTCTATGGAGAAAGGGAGCTTTTAAGACCTTGTTTTTGATAAACGAAGATAGGGCTCAGGAGAGTCTGGTTAGCCCTCTCCATCAATAATTTTAAAAGTGACCGGAACACCCATATCGAAATTATGCTTCTTCCATTGTTTCGTCAAGGACAACAGGTTTTACAGGGGCTTCCTGTTTGAACAATTCAAAGGTTGCTTCCAGCACACGACGTTGCTGTGCGGTATCATGTGGTGCGCCAATGGTTGCGCCACGTGGCAAAGTCGTGAATGTGACACGCGGTGCTTTTGCCAGACGTGCAACCCCATCGCGCCAGGTGGTCATCACAGAGGGAATGCCTTCAATTTCAAATGCACGGTTGAGCAAGCTCACGGCTTGCGTACAGAGCGGTCAGACCGGAACAAGCAAGGCGGCATCCACATTTTGCTCTTTTGCGATGCTGATAATCTGTGGAATGGTTTCATCAATCACACGGGTGACTATCGGTGTGTAGCCATGAAAGCTAACCACTGTTTCTGCCAGTTCCCCGATGATGCCTTCCGATTGCATGGTTTCCAGTAATCGTAATGGCAGCACGGATTGCGGGTCTTGATCGACATATTGGTGATTGTAATGCTCATGTGCAAAGGCAATGTCACCCAGGTCTGTTGATTGCGGGAAAGTGCGAACCGTATAATCTCCGAGAAGTTCCGGGGCATCAAAGGCTTCCTGACTATCTTTGAGATATGCTCCCGACGAGGTCACGAAAAGTAATTTGCTCTGGCTGAGGTCAATTGCTTTGCCGGAGGGTGCTTCCTCATTTTTGCTATATTGATAGAGTTTCCAATTGGTTTCGCCAGTTTCTTCATAATGGGCAAGCCAGTTCGCTTTGAAATGGTCTTCCCATGCCTGGCGATTTTCAAGAATTTCCAACGAAATACCTCCTTTAACGATAATAATCAGAGTATAGCGCGTTTTGAAATAATTTTAAACCGATTGGTACAATAAAAGCAAACCTATCATAGGTAAAGCGTCACTTTTATCTATTAGTGATTTTGCTAGAATGTGATTCATGAGAAAACGATTACTCTTCATCATTATTGCTATATTGAGCTTCGCGACTGTGCAGGTACAGGCACAGAGTGTCACGGACGATTTGCTGGGGCGGATTAATGGCTTACGGGCGGAATTGGGCTTATCGCCCTATCGTCTTAGCAGTCCATTGAGTGTTGCCGCCAATAGTCATGCACAGTGGATGGTTAATACATCACAGGTCACACATGTTCAGGATAACGGAAGCACACCCCGCAGTCGCGCCAATGCAAATGGCTATAATTCGCAATGGGTCAGCGAAAATATTTACATGGGTGGACTTGCCAATGTTGATGCTGCCTGGAATTTCTGGATTAATTCGTCGATTCACTATGCCGGATTGACCAGTCCGAATTATCAGGATATTGGTATCGGGACAGCGCAGGGTGACGGTGGACAGGCTTATGTGCTGGTTTTCGGTGTGCCGCCGGGGTCAACATGGGGTGGTCAAGCAGCGAATACAGGAAATTCAGGTAATACAAGCAATAGTCAAGCAGCCGCAGCAGCCCCGTTGCCGATTGTTGGCTATGATGAAGTCGGGAATATTCAGTATGAATTACAGGCAGGCGATACCCCCGGACAGGTTTTGCTATTATTCGGCTATACCTGGGATGATCTGGATGATTGGCTTGCACTGAATGATCTCACAGAAGCTGATATTCGTTCGCTGAGTGTGGGTCAGGTTGTGCTGGTTGCGCCACCACAGGGAACATATACACCTACACCGGAAATCGAAGAAACTGCCGAAGTCACAGAAGCAGTGAGTGAATCGACAGAAGAGGCTATCGCGCCAGCAGAGGCGAATGTAGAAGTAACCGTCACAGCAACAGCGACGCTGCTTGACACTCAGCCGGACGGTATTATTCCAACACAGGAATCGACAGAAGCACTTCCGACAACAGAAGCGCCGATAGAAGCAGTCGGACAACCTGTTACTTTTGTGGCAATTACCCCATCTCCGACCATCACAGAAACAGCCAGTCCTGTGCCGACATTACAGGTCAATTTGCCTGTTTCGACAGCGATTGCACAGACCGACATCCCTGAAACACAAATTATTGAGGAAGCGAACCCCGGAAATTCATCGCGTCCACCGCTCTGGCTAATTGGCGCAATCGTTTTTCAGATCGGGGTGCTGGTCTTTGCGAGTGTGCAATTTTTCATGCGATCACGGGGATAGCATTTAGATTTTGCTAAATTTGTTCTAATTTTGCCTCTGATTGCGTATCCTGATAGTAAGCCATCAAGGAGGCAAACACATGGATCAGCACAGAATCCACTACTACACGACATTACGCCGTCTCGAACTGGAAGAAGAAGCGCGGGAATATCACAGAAAACGTGGTCTTGATCCGCAGACAGGCAAAATCAAACCGGAGCGTAAACGCAAACGCTGGAATCGCTAAGTCGGACATCCGGTCACTATCCACCGCGCTAATCCACCATACGGATGAATACATTCACTGTTAGATCACGTACTATAGATATAGATTGCAAGACAGCTTGCATCTATTGCGGATACACAGTGGGCTACGACGACACCCGGAGTCCACTCTTTCTTTTTCTGCAAGATTGACCGGAAATTCTCCTATCCTATCCATCATCTGTGAGAGGTTGCCGTTGTGTGACCTCTTTCAAGATTCATCTTTATCCCATAAAGGGCGTAGATGTGAGACTAATTTTTCCAGCATACTGTCATAATCGGGAACGGGACGTAGCCATTGAATTTCACTGAGAAGACGCATTTCATAGGTTTCATCCAGTGTATGGCGCATTTCACGTTCGACATCCGAGCCTTCGGGGATGTGAGCGGGTACTATCGGGAATGTGGGTAAATTACGTGTCCGGGCAATCAAAATCTCTTTCTGAATGATGGTACTAGTGGCAATATCAGTTTCCATAATGACAACCATCGCTTTAGCCTGTTTGAGTGCTGTCCAGAGCGCCTCACGCCAATCGACACCGATGTCCATCATCTCATCTATCCAGGCGGGGATTCCTGCTGCATTTAAATCATTAGCAAGTTTTCCAGCAAATTCCCGTTGTGGAGAGCGGTACGATATGTAAACCGGTTCTTCGGGAGCAGTGGCATATTCATCACGCAAAAGTTTGAGAATAATTTCGATATGGCTATCGTTGTATACGGGTTCATCCTGATTGTCTGTTAGAGTCATCCAGGAGGTATCTTCAATAGTTCCAAAAAGAATGGACAAATATGCCCATCAAATGGTTTAACCTACGCCTCTAAGTAAGCAGGCGGGGGGATACACTACAGGCATCCCTGAGTTTCATTTTCCCGCCATCGTTGATGCCTTGAGTCGAGTAAGGCTTTAACAGATGACAAATTAGAACAGGCTGTGAGTTCTTCATCGTGCAAACGTCTCTTGAGGTTGATACTCGCCGCCACATCAGCATTCGCTCGATAACCGCAAACCTTACAACAGAACGTCTGCTGATTAGTGCGGTTCTCGCGAACCGTGTGATGACAACGATTGCATTCCTGCGAACTGTAAGCCGGATTGACTTTCGTGAGTGGTAACGCTCGTTTCTTAGCCTCCCACTCTAATTTCTTTGGAATGTGCGCCAGATTAGAGGCTGAAAGTAGGGCATTCATGCGTTTGGATTTGAAACGCATGGTTTTAATCGAGAGATTTTCGGTGACAAGCGCGACTTCTGGATGTTCATCTAATAGCTGATTGACCGCCCGGTTAATGGACTGTCGGACATGGCGGGAAAAACGTTGTCCCTCCACAGATGAGGTTGAAGGAAGGTTTTCTTCTGCAACGCCTTTCTTAATCAGACTGGCTCTCAGTTTTGCTTTACGACGACTTTTCTCGCGTACCCGTTCCTGGCGTTTTTTCAGCTTTTCATCGAATGCCCCGTAGTGTTGACCCTCACTGGTCGTCAGGAAATGTGTGATGCCGACATCAATCCCGAGAGCTTCATACTCATTCACATCCGGTTTTTCATGCACTTCATCGAAGGTGATGCTCAGTGTCCACTTACCCTGATGAGAGCGTTCCAGACTGACACTGCTGTTAGGCAAATTGTCTTTTAATCGCTCCCGATGATATTTTGCCAGTTTGACAGGCAACCAGATGGTCTGCCCTTTGTTCAAAGTACTGATACGAATCCAATAATCAAATTGTTCTGTGTTGGATTGTTCGATTTTGAGCGGCAAGTCACTTTCAGGGGTTAGTTGTGCCACATTGCGGTTTGCCTGTATCGACATTGTCTTCAAGACCGGAAGTTGAAATTCTTTCCATTCAGGAGCCTGTTTATCCTGCCGGGAGGCTTCGTCAGGATATTGTTCCTCAAAGCGGGCTAAACGGCTTTTGTAGTCGGCAAAGGCTTTATCCCGGTTGCTGCGCCATGATTGAGCAATGCCCGATGCTTGCTGGATTGCCACCCGTTGCCAGCGTTCTGATAACTCACTGTCAAACACTGTCTCTGTGTGTTTATCCGGTACTGCCTCCGTGCAGAAGTAGCTCACATACTGCTGGCATAAATCAAGATAGACCTCTGCCACAGCATTCAATCGGGTGAGTTTGCTTTCGTTCACCAGGTCTAAGGGGATATGGGTAAGTGCCTGTGTAATGGTATACGTATTTTGTGGCATCTGAATTTGGCAACATATATTCGTTAAATGAATCATAATATGATTATTAATGATTTGTCAAGCATTTCAAGCAAACCTTGACCTTATTTTCCATATCTGGCTATATTTGTCTATATTTCTTAAAAAGGTTTATAACACCTTTGGTTTCAAAATGTCCCATCAGGGCATCCTGACCCACTGACCCATCAATGACTACAGGGATAATTTGTTTGTTGTTGATGCGTGCGAGGAAACATTCCATGCGACACATTGCACTGGCGATATAGGATTCCGAGAGGAATATAATCATGGCATCACTGGTCAATACACCATCGTAGAGTGCCTGTCGCCAGGGGTAACCGGGCGCGATGTCTTTCAAATCAAGCCAGGTTTTAACCCCTTTTGCTTCTAAATCGGCGTGAAATTTACGAACGAATGCTTCGTCTTTGCGGCTGTAAGATAGCATCACCTGTTTTGACATTTTGCCCCCTGAAAACAATTTTAGAAAAATAGATTTCAAAAAGGGCATGACGCATCATGCCCTTACAGAGTTATTGATTTTGATACCATTCGACGGTGCGGCGTAGACCTTCTTCAAAAGAGACAACAGGCGCAAAATCGAGTAAATCTTCGGCTTTGCTGATGTCTGCCATCGAGTACATGATGTCGCCAGCACGGGCTTCTTCATGAATGGCGGGCAAATCTGTGCCCATGACGGAATTGAGTGTCTCGACCAGTTGCAGCAGTGAGATGCTTTCACCGATGGCAAGGTTCATCATCTGCCCGACTGCATCATCCGATTGCGATGCCAGGAGATTGCCATGAACGATATTGTCAATATGGGTGAAATCACGGGATTGTTCGCCTGTGCCAAAGATTCTCGGTTGTTTTCCCTGATTCATGAGGGTGATAAATTTCGGGATGACGGCAGCATATTCCGATTGCGGGTCTTGCCGTGAGCCAAAGACATTGAAATAGCGCAGCGCGACGGTTTCCAGACCGTAAGTTTCGTAAAATGCACGACAGTAAAATTCACCTGTTAATTTTGCAACGCCATAAGGGGAAATCGGTTCAGGGAGTTGAGTCTCTTTTTTGTAATCGCCTTCGGAATCACCATAAGCTGCTGATGATGCCGCATAGACCACACGGCGAACACCGGAATTGCGTGCCGCATCCAGCACATTGACTGTCCCTGTGATGCAGTGTAAGGCAGATTCTCGCGGGTCATTGACACTGCGCGGTACAGAGGCTAATGCTGCCTGATGGAAGACGACTTCCGCGCCTTCAAATGCAGGGAGTATATCGTCATAATCGGTGATACTGACCTGATGAATGGTCAAATCACCATCCAATGATTTGAGATAATCCAGATTTTCTGTTTTTCCGGTGATGAGGTTATCGACAATGCGGACTTCATTGCCATCTTTGAGGAGTCGTTCTGCGATATGTGAGCCAATGAATCCTGCCCCGCCTGTTACTACATATGTGGTCATTGATGTTCCTTTTATTGCTTTTCGTATTTTACAATATGAGTAGGGGCGCAATATATTGCGCCCTTACAGAATTTCAATTTTATACTTAGCCATTTTTGCGTTTGTAATTCAGATTTTTCATCATGACGATCATCGTACCCGAGTCGTAAGCCATATTGACACTATCCCAGCCAGCATTCACCAGAATTTCTATGGCATCAACCATATTGCTGAAACTGGTCGTCATGGATGTATCGACAAGCAGCATATGAGACCGCATCAAGCCGTAAACCGAATCAGGATCATCCACGATGTCTTTTGCTTTGATTGATTTGCTTTCATCTAACATTGTGTTTATCCGTTTTTGCGTTTGTAATTCAGATTTTTCATCATGACGTACATGGTTGAATAGTAGCTCATCTCAACCACTTCCCAGCCAGCATCTGCCAGAATCGTGATAGCGTCCATCATGTTGCTATAGCTGCCTGTCATGGAGACATCGTTAAGCAATATATACGGGCGCATGAGTCCGTAGACAGAATCCGGGTCATTGACAACGTCTTTGGCTTTGATGGCTTTTGTTTCGTCTAGCATTGTGTTCTCCCTGAGTGTGTTTCGCTGGTAACATCCAGGGCATGACGTGTCATGCCCCTACCTTGAAAATTTATGTGCCGATGGCAGTGGGTTTTTGATATTTTGCGCGTATCCACCACATGCCAAGCCAGAGTAATACTAGCACAGTCAGAGAAAATGCGCCGATTGCAAAGCCATAAATTGATGGAACAATGCTGACTAAAAATCCAACGCCGCCAAAGAGTAAACACATGCCATAGAGAATAAACAGTGTCTGACGGGCGTTGAAGCCAATTGCCTGTAAACGATGTGATGTATGGTCGCGTCCGCCTTCTGTGGGAGAACGTCCTTCGCGCAAGCGTGTCCAGACAACCAGATTAATATCGAAAATCGGGAGTGCGATTACCAGTGGCGGAATCATCCAGGTGACATTGAGCGGTTGTGAGCCAAAATTGAGTTTAATCGCCAGGGTTGCCAGCAAAAATCCGAGTGGTAATGCGCCCATATCACCCATGAATGTACTGCTCGGCGCGAAATTATAAGCGAGAAATCCAACCGCGCTGCCTAAAATTGCGGCTGCTAACATCGAAACGAGAATTTGTCCCTGTGTGATGGCAATCAGCAAAAACCATCCTGCGCCAATAGCCGATAATCCGGCAGTGAGTCCGTCCATGTTATCGAGGAAATTGGTGGCATTGGTCAAAGCAACCACCCATATCAGTGTGATTGGAATGTCAATCAGAGGGATGCCAAACAAGCGTATCTGAATCCCGAAGAAAATGAGAATCGCCGCCGCTAAAAATTGCACGCCAAAGCGAACCCGCCAGCTAAGTTGATAACGGTCATCAATCAAGCCGACCAGCGCTAATATTCCCGCGCCACTGATAATCGCAACCAGTTCGCGGATATGTTGCGGAGGACTGAAAAGCAAAACGGAGAGCGTCAGGGCAACGAGAATCGCCAGACCGCCCATCATTGGTTTGTGGTCTTTGTGTGTTTTACGGGCTTCATTGGGTTTATCGACCACGCCTAATCGCATGGCAATTTGCCGCGAAACAGGTGTGAACCCCAGTGAAACTGCAAAACCCACGATCATAATTGGTATGTATTGTAGAGTTGCGTCCATGCGGCATAGTATATAGGGGGAAAAGAAATGGGAAAAGGTGAAAGTATGCGGGAATAGGATAGCTATTCAGCAGATCAACCTGTCAGCAAAAGTATCGGGTGCGATTCATCACACCCCTACAAATGTTCGTTAACCTCCGGCGGCGGCTTCAAAGATGAGCACAGAATCACCGGATTTTAGAGGGGTTTGTGTGTCACTTTCCTGTTCATCATTAACGGAAACAATCACATAATCATCAATGCCGAGGTGGTCAAGCACATCCTGCACGATTGCGCTGGATGATAGCTCAAGTGTGGTTTTGCCACGTTTTTCGGGCGGAAGTAAATCGCGCATTGCCCCGAATAGTCGAACGTTGATTTGCATAGAAGACGCTCCGATTTAGTCGTTCTGATTGCCAAAAATTGCTTTGACATCAACATCTTCGTTGAGTGTAGCGGATTTGAAGGTATTGTCATCGGCAAATGCGCCCTGACGCTCGAATTTACCTTGCTGATTCAGTGTCCAGACTTCGATTGTTTGATGCACGGGGTCAACAATCCAGTATTCGTGGACGCCGTGTTTTTCGTATGCCTGATATTTTTGCTGACGGTCATATTTCGCTGTAGAGGGTGAGAGCACTTCGACTACCAGTTCCGGTGCGCCTGTTAGACGTTTTTCGCCTACTGTACACTGGCTATCGGGCTTAAGATAAATCACATCGGGTTCAAAGACGTTATTTTCATCAAGATAGACTTCAATAGGTGACGTAAGTGCTTTTCCGCCGAGTTTGCGGGCAATTGTCATCAATAAATATAAAATCTCGCCTACAATGCTTTGATGTTCAGGTATCGGGGGCATAGATATAACAACCTCACCGTCGATGAGTTGGATTAAGTCGTTTTGCTCGTATTCTTCTAATGAGAAATAGTTCTCTGCGTTGATGCGTACACGGGCTGGCTGTACCATGATATGTCTCCTGGCTACGAACACATTCATTATAGCATCAGCCAGACAGTACAACTAATCTAAGACTATTCCGGTTTCTATTAATATGGGACTGTATACTTCATCAAATAACGAAATTTTAGGTTTTAATAATGACCATGTGCCGCCGGATTGTATTGTCAAATCTTGAACCTGTGACAGAAAATTATTCAAACGTGGTGTATGAAGTAATGCAAGTTTATGATTATCAATCAATTTCAATTCACCATCAGGATTTTCACTTTTGCTGACATAATCCACAATTTTCGGAAACCAAATGTCTGTATAGAGTGTGATATATGCCTTCGTATAACCTTCATTATTTTTCAAGTTGTTTAAGTCAATAGTTGTACCAAGTTCGATTTCTAATGGTGAGACGTAATACATTTGAGTTTGTAGCGACAACGTGTCACTTTTATGAAATCGATCAAACAACAATCCAATATCAGTAACATGCTTATGCTCTATATTTCCTCGCTCATCAAAAAATGCGATTTTAGAGCTTTTTTGTGCAAGTTTATTTTTCCAATTTGCTGAAAATAACCCGTCAAAGAAAGTAAATATTTTCTTGTGACTTATGAGCCATTCGACTTGTTGAACATATGGAATATCAGGCGCACCCGAGGCTGTAAGAGTAGACAATGCTATTTTCAAAACATCATTATCATCGCCACTTTGAGGAACTAATTGCATGTATTTCAACAATGTATCTACATCTGATGCGGACTTTACAGGTAAAAACTCAATTTCCCATGATGCAAAATAGGATTTGCTACAAATCCATGTATTTTGATTTGTTATCGACATTTGAGGCTTCTCATTGTTAATCAGTGAGAAGGTATTCTCCAACGAACACCTTCTACACAACAGACAACACAGATGTTATATCTGCATTATGCTCTAATACAGCTTACAGCCCCATTTCGTCGGCGACCCAGCCGAGTTCAACGGCTTCAAGGGATTTGCGGGTGGGTGTTCCGGTTGCCATGTCCCAATCTGCCATTTCGTAGTACATGTTGAGTCCGGCTTCCAGTTCTTCATGTTCTAAAATGATGCCGTCACTGCGACCATTTTTCAGTGGATTGGTGAACATTTTCTTCGGCAATGTGTCTTTATCGCGCTGGATGCCTTCGCGTGCGTTGTATGCCCGCATCAGGTTGAGACGTTTTTTGCCAATTTGCTGCACATCATCTATTGAAATATCCCAGCCAGTTGATGCGCCTAAGAGGTCTGCCATATCCTGCACATCATAGAGTTGCCAGGTGGGTCCATAGACAAAGGTACACAGTCCGATTGTATCAAGAGCACTAACTGTGCATTGGGTGACATACATATATTTAACTTTTTCGGCATTCAAAACATGACCCTCTTGAGGCTCGGTTAAACCCAATGGTTCAAGGCGTTCACGGTTATTTTTGTAGGCGTTGGGATGATAGCCTGTATCATGTTCGGATGATTCATGGTCTGCACCGAAGGGATTCACCGCATAAATCAAACCGATACCACGTTTGACCTGTGGCATGTGTGCGGGGAGTTCCTGTCCTTTGACCGTCACAAGATAGTCATGTCCCTTACCGAGGATGTCAGCCGCTTTTGCTGAGCCATTGGCTAAAATATCGCCAAAACCTTCGCGATTCAGGGTCATTTCCAGCATGTTAATCATTGCCTCGGCATCCCCGAAACGGAGTTCAATGCCGCCTGTATCGTCTGTGGTGATGATGCCATTCTCGAAACATTCTATCGCCCAGGAAAGTGTTGCTCCACAGGAAATCGTATCGACACCGTAGGCATTACAGAGTTGATTGGCATAAGTCACGGCTTCTAAATCGGTCACGCCACAATAAGAGCCAAAGGTTGCTAAGGTTTCGTATTCGGGTCCACCGTATTCAGGGTCGATGCTTTTATCGCCAAATGAGCCTTTTGACACCCGTTTACAGCGCACCGCACAGGCATAACAGGTATCACGCCCGAGTTTGTCCTGTTTGCCCTCTTCTGCGCCGAGCAATAATTCATCCCAGAGAAGTTCGCCGCCAATAGCTTCCGCTTCATCAAGGGTCGGGAATGCGCCGCTATTGTAATTATATGTCGGGAGACCACCCGCGCCCTGTTGTGAGGTGACAATACCGGATGTACCATATTTTCCGAAAGTAAAGTTACCCTCTTTGACGCTTGATGCACCGCGTTTCGCCATATCGAGAACCGGAATTTTATCGGCGGGAATCACTTTTTGAGAGCCACGCACAACGATTGCTTTGAGCTTTTTACTGCCCATGACCGCCCCTGTCCCTGTACGTCCCCAGGCACGATTACTCATGTTGATGACTGCGGCAAAGTTCGACAACTTTTCACCGGAGATGCCACACTGAGCGATTTCGATTTTGTTGTCGTTCAACTCTTCTTTGAGGATGGTATCGACTTCATAAGTTTGCTTGCCCCAGAGATGAGCCGCATCATTTAATTTTGCTTCGCCATCAATAATTGAGAGATAGACGGGCGTATCCGATGCACCACGAACGACGATTGCATCGAATCCGGCGGTTTTGAGTTCTGCGGGGAAAAATCCACCTGCCTGACTATCACCGACGCCACCACTTGAGGGAGATTTAGTCGTAATTGTGCAACGGCTCTGTCCACTCACAGGCATTCCTGTTGGCGCACTGATAGCGAAGGTCAGCACATTATCGGGGCTAAGCGGATCAACACCCTGCGGCGCAAATTTCCAGAGATAGTACAGACCCATCAAACTGCCGCCGACATAATCCCGATAGAACTGCTCATCGGGGGTTTCGATTTCCAGTGATTTGTCTGTCAAATTGACGTGTAATATTTTTCCAGCGTAACCGTACATATTTGCAATAATCTCCACACTTTTTACTTTCCGCGAGTATAACACGCAGTTCGGAACAAGCCATTAATCTGCCTGTCAGATTTCATTGATATGCTATTATAGACACATAGTAATAGCGAAAGTCGTCTTCTTTATGGATGCCATAGATGCTATCAAAATTGATCGACTTGTGACCGGATGGATTGTGAGTATGATGTTTTTCATGCTTACGCTATCCCCGCTTGCTGATGCTGTGCAGTTTCAGAGCGGATTACCCTTTATTCTGAGTGATATGCTGGTCGCCTTATTTGCAGCGACAGGTCTGGCATTCATTCAATGGTTGCTCATTAAACCGCTTGTGCATGTAAAGCACTGGTTGAGCAATACCGCTATCGGCGCGGTTTCAGGCGCATTTTTTGTCGGGGCATTCAGTATCTATGCGGAAGCATCTTCTAATTTAGCGATTTCTGTTAATTTGCCGCTTGTCTATCTGCTGTTTGTGGTCGGATTTACCCAGGCAGCGACTCTGCCGGAAAAATTCAAACACAAATGGCTGTGGATCGTACCATACGTATTGATGAGCCTATCTGCGGCGACAGAGGGGTGGATTACTGCATTTTTTGCTGCTGCCCTGCATCCCATGTTTATCGCTCATTTTTACTTTGAAAGTGAGCGTATGTTCAAGAAGCGAAAAAATAGTGATGAAGCCGGAGCGCTGTCACGTTTATCGGATAGTGTGACCGTGCCTGCGGCGGAAACGAATCAGCACAAATTTCAAGCGCTACAGGAACAATCAGACAGCAAGTGAGAAATCAACTCTCGTCACCTGAGAAACATTGGTTATGATAGCAAGCAATTAGATCAATGTTCAAAACGGGAGCGCACAGAGGCACTCCCCTACAAAACTTGCTAGAACTGGAGTGACACTATTATGAAAATTGCGCTTGCAGCCGACCATGCAGGGTATCAGATGAAGGCACACCTTGTGAATTATTTGACTGAAAAAGGTCATGAGGTGATTGATTTAGGTGTAGATACCGATGCAGTTCGCAGTGACTATACCGATGCAGCAAAAAAAGTGGGCTATGCGGTCGCTAATGATGAGGTTGAACGCGGGATTCTGGTCTGCGGGAGTGGTGTCGGTGCGTCGATTGCTGCCAATAAAATTAAAGGTGTGTACTGTGCGATTACCCATGATGCTTACAGTGCCGCGCAGGGTGTTCAGCATGACAATATGAATGTGATGGCTATCGGTGGGCGGGTTGTCGGCACATCAACAGCGGAATCTTTAGCCGATGCTTTTCTGGGCGCGACCTTCCTCACCGAACCGGATCGTTATATGCGGCGTTTTAAAGATATACAGGCATTGGAAAACGATGGGTAGTTGTTGGCTATTCGCCTCTAGCTGCTAGCGGTCATATATCACGGGCGACATGCATGTCGTCCCTATAATTTCTCCTACGGCAATCCTATGGCTTAGGCTTCTCTATAGATTGCATTGGATAATGTGTGAGAATCCTCTGAAAATGGAGGAGGTTTTATGACACCTGCTGAGATTAGTGCTTATCTGAATTGTGAAACAACGATACCTGCTAAAGCGGATTTCATCTTTGTGACCGGGACACAATTGCCCGACCCGATTCCACATGCAATTAACCTGTATCGTCAGGACATTGCACCCTACATTGTGCTAACAGGAGGGAAGAATCGGCATACAGGGGTCAATGAAGCCAATCGGCACAGGGAGCTTCTATTAGAGGCAGGGATTCCCGATAGCGTTATCATACTGGAAAACAAATCGACCAACACACTCGAAAATGTGGCATTTGCGAAGCCTCTGATGGCAGAGAAAAAAGCCTTAGACGTAATCGGGTCGATTGTGCTGGTTGCCAAATGGATGCACTCACGCCGCGCTTTGATGACCCTCAAAAAACATTTGCCCGATAGCATCCGCTATTATTGCAAAACCTATCATCCAAAAGGCATCACCCCCGATAACTGGCATGTGAATGATGTACCACAGGTTGCGAGTATCGGGAAGAATATCAAAAATATTCCGTTTTATCTGGAAAAAGGCGATATAGCAGAAATACACCGTGAGGGCGATTATTTTATCTAATGGGGCAAAAGAATCGTGAAAACACTCCCCTCGCCCACAGTGCTTGCGACTGAAATTTCGCCATCATGTAATTCGATTATTTTTTTTGCAACAGCTAATCCAAGCCCGAGCCCGGCATCGGAATGTGATTTGTCTCTGCGCCAGAAACGGTCAAATATCAGGGGGATTTCGTGGGCATGAATGCCGATTCCGTTATCAGCAACAGAGACAATGTGGTGTGTATCCGTTTTACGCCCGGTGATGGTAATGTCGCCGCAGTCATTCGAATAACGTACCGCGTTATTGAGTAACTGGTAGATGGCATGATTGAAATAATGAGCATCCACATTGAGAAGCAAGGTGTCCGGTTGGATGTCAATAATGATATTCAGATCACATTGCTCGACCGGATGAGCGAGCTTATCCAGAGCAATCTCAAGGAATTGTTCAAGCGCTACAGGTGTACAGCGCATCGGGACACCGCTATCAAGTTTGGTCATCAGGATTTGCATATCAATCAGGTCATTCAAACGATTGATTTGCTTTAAAATACGAACAATCTTCTCCTGGCGTTTTTCTGCATCCGGTAAACGACCGATGAGATGCAAGTTCGTATTGATGATAGAAAGTGGCGTGCGAAATTCGTGAGATGCCATTTGAATAAATTGGCTGAGAATGCGGGTACGTTCCTGTTCAACCAGTGCGCGGACACGATCTTCCTCTGCATGAAGCTCGTCTGTAACATCCTCGAAAGTTGAGACAACACCATAAGATCGATCGTCTTTTTCTCTTATGAGCGGTTGTGTGTTGAACTTGACCCAGCGCATCTCGCCTTTTGTGGGATGATTAAAGCCCATCAAAACCCCGTATTGTGGTTTACCTGTTCGCAGAGTCACAAAAGCTGGATATTCTTCGATAGTAAAGAGTGTTCCATCTTCCCGGTAGGTATCCAGATAAGAGCTTTCATCCATTTCATAAAGTAATGTTTGACGGCTAATACCAAGAATCTCATTGGCGGCATCATTGCAGACGATAGGTTTGCCGGTTTCATCATGGACAATCACGCCTTCTAGCATCGCGGATAGAATTGATTCATAACGAATCTCACCCAGTTCAACCGCACGTTCTGCCTCACGGGTTTCTGTAATATCACGCACGACAGCAATCACATCATTCTCACTATTAACCACTGTCCGCGCTTCAAAATCATGCCAGCCGGATTGCAACTCAAGTCGATATTCAAAGGTCTGCATCTTACCTGTATCAAGGGTTTTACGAATATGACTTACGATAAGGTCATGGGCTGTTTTTCCAAAGTGGTCAGCAATTGTGGTATTGAGCAAGGATTCTGCTGTTTCAAGTAAATCGTCACGGTTGCCATGAAAATCGAGATACTCGCCCTCGCGACTGATACGAAAGACAATATCGGGGATAGCATCTAATAAAGTATTGGCACGGGATTCACTTTCTATGAGGGCAAATTCGACTTTTTTGCGCTCTGTGATATCGAGGAATGTGCCGACTAATTTTTTCTCTCCCGTCTGTTGATCTATCTCAACTTCGCCACGTGATTCAACCCACCGGATGTTACCATCGGGGAGGACAATCCGTTTTTCGATATTATAAGGTGTTCCGTTTTGCCGGGAATTCTGGACGGCAGTCTTAGCACGTTCCCGGTCGTCAGGGTGGATAATAGAGAAACCTGTTTCACCGGAGGGTTCAATACTCTGTGGTTCAAGTCCACAAATTCTAAAGAATTGATCCGACCAGACTGATTTGTCAGTGTCAAAATAATATTCCCAGCTACCAACGCCAGCAATTTCCTGTGCTTTTTGAAGTTGCTCCAGAGCATTATCGTTCGACTGCTGATTGTCTAAAAATGCTAGCAGCGCCCTGTAAGATACCTCATCTTTGCTCCATTGACGAAGTTGCTCAAAATCAGGATTTTTAAGATACATGTTTTAATAATTGTCTCAGTCTTAAAAAACACTATATCTATTATAGCAGAAACAATGGTTTGTGATAATGTCTTATATCTTAATGGTTATGGTTAAGCGCTTTGCAAGCAGTATGTTGACTGTATAGAATTCGTCTAAGGTATATCAAAATGATACAATATTGTCATAGATATTAGTTGGAATAAAATTTTGTCGGAATGTGAGGGAGGAAAATAGGCTGATGAGTAACAATAATTATAAATTTGATGCCTTACGCAAACGTGCAGAGCAACTTCTGAGTTCAATTCCGAAAACGAATGAGCAAGATAAAGTATCGGATATTTCATTGAATCTGGACGAGTTGATTCATGAATTGGAAGTGCATCAGATGGAATTAGAGATGCAACATGTAGAGTTACAGGAATCGCATCGTCGTCTGGAGGAGAACCGTCAGCAATATGTTGACCTGTTTGATTTTGCCCCGATTGGTTACATTGTCACGGATGAAAAGGGATTTATATTAAATGTCAACCTTACCCTGACAGCCATGTTTGCGATGAATCGAACTGAGATTGAAGGTCGTTCTCTGGCAAAATTTATCAATAAAGCCGATGTCGATATTTACTATCTAAATCGCCAGAGTGTATTCCAGACCGGACAGACACAAACTTGCGAAGTAAGGGTACAAATCCCCGGTGCACAGAGTTTTTATGCCCGGTTGGATAGCTCTTTGATTGATGGAAAAAATCAATGCCGGGTTGCGCTGACAGACATTTCACATCAGAAACAGGCAGAACTGAGCACAAAACAGGCTCTTGAAAAATCGAAACAACTCAATGAGTTAAAAACCCGCTTGCTCGATATGATTACCCATGAATTCAGAACCCCGTTGAGTATTATTTTGACTTCTGTTGATACCCTGGAAAAATACGATACACGTCTGGATGAGCAGAGCAAAAAACGACGCCACCAGAAAATACGGGATTATGTCTGGCATATCACACGTATGGTTAATGAAGTTGCAGGGGCTTACCGTGCCGAATCAGATAATGTCCGGGTAAAGCGCACAGAATTCGATTGCAAAAGTATCATGACGGAACTTATATCCGATTTAGAAGATATATATCCTGATAGGCTGGAATTTATCGTCGCACAAACAGATGATTCCGATCATACGGTTGAGTTTGACGAAGCCCTGCTCCGGCAAATCATCATGAATCTGGTTGATAATGGCATCAAGTATTCGGATGCGTCTGTCATTGTTAATTTAGATATTCAAGATGCCAATTTTACTATCACAATTCGTGATCAAGGCATTGGCATTCCGGCAGATGAACTGGAACATGTATTTGACACCTTTTACAGGGGAAAGCGTACAGAGACTGTGGCAGGGACAGGCATCGGCTTAAGCATAGTCAAGCGCCTTGTCGATATCTGCCATGGTGAGATAAGCATTCATAGCATTGTAGATAGCGGAACGAGCATTACACTGATCTTTCCGCGTCACCCCGGTTTGAACTAACTTTACGCAAAAGTAGCATTCCCGTGATGTTTTTGTCCGGTGTGTTACTATCATAGAGTGGAAAATGAAGTGATTCCAGTGTGTCATCGGAATTTTCTATCCGATGGGTGGCGTGATTTGTTTCTCCCTGTAGTGTCGCCTGACAGAGTGGTTTGAGTTCAGTTGCAATGTCCCCCTGCATACCATCAAACAGGGGTTGATTGAGTAAGTTTTGTGCCGGATACCCCAGGGTATCGATCAGCTCATATCCGATAATGTGGGTTACAGTTAAATGCCTGTCAAAGAGAAGCACAGATGAGCCGGGATGAAGTTGCTGGAGGGCATGATAACGTTCACTTTCATACGCCAATGCCTGTTCCTGTTCTTTCCGGGATGTAATATCTTGATGGATAGAAATCCACACTTCGCCATATTCAGGATGTTCAAAGGTTGAAACAGTCGCATGACACCAGAAGGTTGTGCCATCTTTACGGATGTTATGAACTTCGCCGCTCCAGATGCCTTCCTTATGGAGTGCCTGCGTAATACGGGTTGCTGTTTCTCCGGGTTCACCATCGTCCGGTGCATTAACAATGCCCACATGTTGTCCGATGAGTTCCGGTTCGTCATAGCCAAACATCTCCAGAAAGCGGGCATTAGCATACACAATTTTTCCGCTTGTTGTCTGAATTAGGTAGACACCTTCAGCGAGATTGGCAAGGACTTCACTCTGGAAAAGTAATTCTTGCTCAATCTGTTTGCGGTCTGTGATATCCGTAGCAGACGCGACAATACCGGATACGCGCCCTCCACTATCATATCGCGGTTGAATAATCATATCATAGTAAAAAATCTGTCCCTCAATATCTGCCGGGAAATCGAAGCGAACAGGTTGCTCCGTTTCCATTACCTGGCGTTTGACAGCGATGATTTGTGCCGCATCTTCGGGATTCAATAAATCCGTATCGTAATGTCCTAGAATTTGCTCGCGTTTGAATGCCCGATTGTGGTTGAAGAGGCTAATGTATTTCAAGTTTTCATCCTGCTCAAAGACAATCGTTTTACTGTTGATGAGTACATCACCGAGGCGTTTTTCATTTTCTTGAATAATTGCTTCCGAGGTTTTTTGCTGTGTGATGTCTGCGGTGACAACAACCGCACTTAAATCCGGCACATCCAGGGGAGCAGCGCTGACACTTGTCCAGATGATGTTGCCGTCTTCTTTGATGACACCAATTTCTTCATTGAAAATCGGTTTTTGCTCTGCGATAGCTCTATTGCTCGGGAATTGATAGGCTTCCATCGGCAATTCCTCATGATTGATATAGCGTCTAGCCGCATATTTACCTGCATGAAGGTCAGATAAGCTCATTTGCATTATTCTTTCCAGGGCATCATTCACCTCCACAATCCGGCGATTGTTATCAAGTAAAGATACTCCCACAGGTAAAACATCAAAGATACTCCGTAGTTTCTGTTCATTCTGGCGGAGTTCGGTTTCGATGGCTTTACGGTCGGAAATATCGGTGAATGTGAGAACAACACCATCAACATCGCCTTCGGGAGTCCGGTAGGGATGAATCTGCATGAGATACATCGTTTCGTCCACCAGAATTTCGATTGTAACCGGGCGTAAGGTGTTTATCACCGATAATACTTTTTCTTCAAGGTCATCGGATTGAAAATTCGGGGAAAGTTGTGTAACCGGACGATTGATGTCGGTCTCAATCAGGTTAAAAATGTTGCCTGCGACCGGGTTAAACACGCGAATGCCCAGGTTTCCTGTCAGAATCAGCAAGCCGATATTGATATTGTTCAGGATATTGCGCTGGTCGTTGTTGAGTTTATCCAGGGCTTCGATTTTGCTGTTGAGCTCGGCATTCATTGTCAACAATTCTTCGTTGATTGCCTGGAGTTCTTCGCGGGATGTTTCTAATTCTTCGTTGGTACTGCGTAATTCTTCATTTGAGGATTGAAATTCTTCGTTGACAGACTGTAATTCTTCGTTTGAGGCTTCCAGTTCCTGAATGGTTGAATCCAGGTATTCATTCTTGAGGCGGACTTCATCTTCAAGTTCGTTAATTCTCCTGGACACAATTGCATCATAATCATCGGGCAGGTCTATGAGTGCATCTTCTGCTTTATATATTTTCTGTTCGAAGCTAACCACAACCAGACGCTCTGAATTTGTCTCTAAGGGTGTCGGGCGCAGGATCAAATCTAGCTCAATGAGTTCAGAGTCTATCTTCAGCCGGATATTATGAAGTACGACTTTTTTATTATTTACAATAACATTACGGATTGCCATCGTCAGGGGCGCCCGCAGTTCCGGGCGTGCAATCCGTAAGATATTCCAGGAAGATTCTCCTGTCCCTGTTACCCAGAATCGGCTTGTATCACCCTGATGATAAAGAATTTCACCTGATTCATTGACAATCACTGCCGGAGGCGCGTATGCCTGCAACAGGGTTGCTTCAATCGTTTCACGAATTCGCTTTTTGTTGTCAATTTTAGTTTTTAGCCGGGGGTCAAAAGCAAGCCCTGTATACTGACGTGATGATGGCTGAAAGGGGGTTTGAACATTAATTTTCTGGAAAAGTCGATGTCGTTGATCGACAGTCGAGAACAAGCCCTCAACCACGGAAATTGTCTCCGAGCCACCAAGAAACAGATAACGATCATTACTGAGTGCATAATGGAAAATGTTGAGCACCATTGATTGGAGTTCGGGAGTCATATAGATGAGCAGGTTACGGCAACTCACAAGGTCGAGGTTCGAAAAAGGCGGGTCTTTGACTACATTTTGCTCTGCGAATACCAGAGAGCGGCGAATAGTTTTCGTGAGATGATAGGTGCCGTTCTCATCTTTAACAAAATATTTTTGCAGGTATTCCGGGTTTATATCAAGCACAATATTAGGCGGGAAAATCCCCTCACGGGCTTTGTCGATTGCCAGGCGGTCGATATCGGTGGCGAATACCTGAATATCAATTTCTGACAACTCCATTTCGACTTTTTGTTCTTCCAGCAAGATCGCGATTGAAATTGCTTCTTCCCCTGTGGAACACCCTGCAACCCAGACACGGACGGCATCTCTGTCACGCTTATTCTCCATTATCCGGGGGATTATTTGTGTTTTAAGCGCAATAAAAGCATCTTTATCTCTAAAGAAGCTGGTGACACCGATGAGCATATCATGGAATAAATTAGTAATTTCGAGCGGTGTCGCACGCAAATAGCGCAGGTAATCGTTTATGTCGTCAATGCGATTAATCACCATCCGACGTTCGATGCGCCTGACAATCGTATTGGGCTTGTACAATGAAAAATCATGACCGAGTTCATCACGAATTAGAATCAAAATGCGCTGGAGCACCCCTGCAATTTCAGGTTGTACAGTTTCAAGATCGATAAAACGGTTATTCTCGAAGTAGTGTTGCACGATGTTTGGCATTGCATCGACATCAACAATGTGATCAACCAGCCCTGTATGAATTGCCGAGAGAGGCATTCCGGTGAATTTGGTTGTATCGGGGTTCTGTACGATGGTTAAGCCCCCTGCCCCTTTAATCGCTTTGATGCCAAGTGTGCCATCCGAGCCTGTGCCGGATAAGACGATGCCGACTGCCTGTGAGCCAAAGTTTTCTGCTAAAGAACGGAATAAAAAGTCAACGGGTAGGCGAAAACCACGCGGAGCGCCCGGTTCAAAGAGATGCAATTCATTAGATTTTACACCAATGTCGTAATTAGGGGGGATAACATAGACATGGTTTGCTTCAATCTCTGTGGTTTCCTGAATTTGTGTCACGGGGAGTTCTGTGTAACGTTGCAGGATTTCCGGCAGGATACTACGATTATCCGGCGCTAAGTGCTGGACGACAATTACAGATAATCCGGCACTATCAGGTAAGTTTCTGAAGAAGATTTCAAACGCTTCTAACCCTCCGGCAGATGCTCCGATCCCTACAATCCGTAAGTGACTGTGTTCATTTATTGTCATAAAGAGTGTTCCAGGGCATCTATTTGCAATCGTAATGATTATAGTATAACGCTATCCGCTCATTAATCCAGCAGGTAAACATCTTATTAATTCAAATATTTACCCGGATGTCTCTAGCTTTCTAGTACACGACCACAGAACTTTTTTGAGTTTATCTACAACCGGTTGAGATGTATCTCAGACCTACCGGATGCCTGTAAAATCAAGGGGTTTGTAGGGATGGAACACATTCGATCCGCCCGAAATATTTTTAAAACTAAATTGGTCAAGAACTAGCGGGTATTCTGACTATGCTTGTCTTAGAAGTACAAAGGGGAAGGCTTTTGTATGGCTGATGTGTTCATTTCATATTCGCGCAAGGATAAAGACTTTGCAAATGAACCGGTCAATGCGCTGTCAAAAAACAAAGCGGCACTCTGGCAAAGTTAAATAGCCCGTCAATTTTTATGATAATAATGTAATTTTAAACTCACTACCCATATCCCGCTGACTCTCGACTGTAATTTTGCCATGATGCAATTCTACGATTTTTTCGGCAAGCGATAATCCCAATCCCAACCCGGATTCTGTGTGCATTTTATCTTTACGCCAGAAACGGTCAAATACGTGGGGCAATTCTTCTGATGAAATACCACTACCCTTATCTTTTACTGAAATTATGACACGGGAGTCTTCGTTAACAGCACAAATATGAATAGTCCCATCCTGTTCGGAGTAACATATGGCATTATCCAGTAGTTCATAAATCACTTTGTCGAAGTAGTGTATATCGATATGTGCGGCAAGGTCATCAGGCATGATTTTGACCTCAACTGACAAACCTTTTTCCTGTATTTTGTTATTTAATTTCTGTATAACCTGTGAAATGAGAGGGGCAATCTGTACGGCAACGAAATTCATTTCGATACCACTATCCAGTTTGGTCAAAAGCAACTGCATATCAATCAGGTGGTTGAGTTGTTTTATTTTCCAGTTGATTACCTTTACTTTCTCTTTGCGCTGCTGCGGATCCTGCAAACGTCCGAGTAAATACGCATTCGTACCAATAACCGCAAGAGGCGTCCTAAATTCATGCGATGCCATTTGAATGAATTGTGCCAGTAAACGTCTCCGTTCACTCTCGACTGCCGCCCGCAAACGATTTTCATTGGCATGGCGTTCATCAGTAATGTCATAAAAAGTGGCTACAACACCATGAGCATGTTCGTTGTCCTGGTTAATGAGCGGACGGGTATTCACACGAATCCAGCGTTGCTCCCCTGTTTTCCTATGGTAAAAGCTCATCACAGTATTGGACTGTGCCTGCCCTGTCCGTAAAGAAATAAATGCCGGGAATTCTTCCTGCGGATAAGGGTCTCCCTCTGCTGTTAAGATTTCCCATTTTGATACATCATCATGATTATCAATCAATTGCTCGCGGCTTAAACCTGTAATTTCAGTGACGGCATCATTGCACATCACAATTTTCCCCGTTTTATCATGCAAAACAACACCTTCTACCATAGCAGACAAAATTGAACGATAGCGCTCTTCGCTTTCCTGCAATGCCAGTTCAATTTGTTTGCGTTCGGTAATGTCGAGGAATGTTCCGATAAGTTTTTGTGTGCCACTTGCTTCATCAAGGACAAATTCTCCGCGTGATTCGACCCAGCAAACTGTCCCATCAGGATGCACAATGCGCTTTTCGATAAAGTAAGGCGCATCTTCTTCCATAGACCGGGTGACAGCAGCACCGGCACGCTCACGATCATCGGGATGAATAATACTAAAACCAATTTCCGTCGTCGGTTCAAGACTACCGGGTTCCAGTCCGCAAATTCTAAAAAATTCATCTGACCAGAAGGTTTCCCCTGTGGCGAGATTCGCTTCCCAGCTACCGACGCCACTCACTTCATGAGCTTTCCGTAAAAGGTCACGATACCGTAGAATAGCACTTTGTTGACGTTTTACGTGGCTAATATCACGGGCGATTGCCAGAATTGTTTCCACCTCGCCATTACTATCAAACTCGGGAATCAATTTTGCGCGATAAGTGGTATTCTCGCCTTCAAATTCGAGCGAAAATTCAATTTCCTGTTCCAGACCTGTTTCATAAACATAGCGACGTGCCAGGTCGAAGTCTTCAGCCAGTTTCCCGGTAAATCCTAATTCATCATTTGTTTTGCCGATAATATCTTCCGGCGCGACATTCCATAGAGTCGCAAGTGCCGGATTCACATACAGAAAGCGTCCTTCCAGATTAATTCTCTGGATTAAATCAGTGCTATTCTCAACAACACGCTGATAGAGTGTATCGAGGCGATGTGTGGCAGATTCGACCCTCTTATGCTGTGTTGCATCGTAATGGATACTCATGAAGCGGTTTACATCACCCTGTGAACTTTCAAGAGGAATCATGCGGATTTCATTCCAGAACATTTTCCCATCTTTGTGATAATTCCGAAGAGTAACATTACAGGGCTTATTATTTTCGATAGCATCCCGCATCACAGAAATTGCTTGCTGCTCACGATCATCATTCTGTAAAAAGCGCGGATTTGTGCCGATAATCTCATCCATCCGGTAGCCTGTTTCGGCTTCGAAGGCAGCATTCACATAGATGATAGCGGTATCTTTTTCTTGAGCTTCTGTTACGACTATCGGCAGGGGATTATCGTCGATAATCTGGCGGGTTTCTGTGAGCTTATCTTCAAATAATTTGACTAAGGTCTGATAAGATGTGTCATCTTTGCTTAATAACTGTAATTGTTTACGGTCATCCGGGGTTAAAAACATAATAAAACCCTCCGCAAATACATGCTCATATATAATAGTATGCCCGAAAAGAGGTCTTAATGTAAAGGAAAATTACAAAATAAGACAGTTATTAACAATTTTACATAGTTGATATAACAAATTACCCGCCCTATTACACAAAGTCAATAACATCAAGGATTCCAGGCGACTATAACATGCACTCATAATAATGACAAATGCCTGCTGCTGTGTAAGAGGTATTACAATCGGGACATACATAGCGCATACAAGGCGATCTGGCTATACTTGTTATAGAAGTACAAAGGGGAAGGCTTTTGTATGGCTGATGTGTTCATTTCTTATTCGCGCAAGGATAAAGAATTTGCGAATAAGCTGGTTACTACACTCGAAGAACGCAAACGGGATGTATGGGTCGATTGGGAAGATATTCCACTTGCTCAAGACTGGTTTGATGAGATCAAATCAGGCATTGAAAATGCTCACAGCTTTGTGTTTATCGTAACCCAAAACTCTCTCGCCAGTGAAATTTGTAATCTTGAACTCAAACATGCGCGATTGCAAAGCAAACTCATCATCCCTGTCATAAGACAACAAATTGAAGGCGATACACTTAATCTGGTCAAAGGACAATGGCTCGGAAAAGATTGGCAGGATATTGCTACTGATAATTGGACAGCTCTCGGGCATATCAATTGGATATTTGCGGATAATGATAGTAAGTTTGATAAAGTCATATCTGATATTATTGCCACGATTGAAACCGATTTTGAGCATGTCAAACTCCATACCCGTTATCAGGTACGTGCGTTAGAGTGGCAAAATTCTGATGAAAGTGACTCATTTCTACTTACTGGCGATGAATTAGTCCCGGCAGAGGTCTGGCTGGCAAGGGCTGAAGATAAATCTCCATCTCCGTCGGAGTTACAGAAACGCTATATATCGACATCAAGTCTTGGAGAAAAGCGTCGCAACAGACGATCACGGTTACTTAACTATGCTTTGAGTATTGTATCTGTTGTAAGTATTGTTCTGTTAATTATTTCGTTGTTTGCGTTTAAGACTGCGACTGATGCAACTGCCGAAGCACAGGAATCTGCCCGGATTGCGCGTTCCCGTGAACTGGCTGCGAGTTCTGTTGCGAACCTGGAACAGACTGATTTAGCACTCTTACTTGCTGTGGAAGCATTAAATATCCACGATACTTATGAAGCTGAAAATAGCCTTCTGCTGGCATTACAGGAAAATCCGCTTGTGCGGCAGTATTTCCATGGACATTCTGATGAAGTTCGGAGTGTGGACTACAATAGCACAGGTGATATTGCAGTTTCAGCCGGCTTAGATAGCAGTATCATTCGCTGGAATACGATAACGGGACAAATGATAGGCGATCCTCTGACCGGACATGATTCCTGGATTTCCCGGGTTCAGATTAGCCCTGATGATAGCTTAATAGCATCCGGCAGTAATGATGGGACAGTGCGTCTATGGAATCTGGAAACAGGTGAAGAAATAGCCGTTCTCACAGGATATACTGATACAGTATGGGCACTGGACTTTTCGCCGGATGGTCGCTTACTGGCAACAGCAGGCGAAGACGGGCGTATCCTGATATGGGATGTTGAATCGCAGAGTCTTGTACGTGAAATTGAAGCCATTCGCTCTGTAGACGATGAGACAATGCCTGTGATTGTCTATAGTCTGGATTTTGACAGTACAGGTAATCGTCTGGTTAGTGGTAGTGGTGATAATATCGTGCGTATATGGGATTTTGAAACAGGCGAAAACCTGCTGACCGTCTCAGGGCATAGTGACTGGGTACGAAGTGTAAAATTTGACCCGACCGATAATGCAATTATCTCAGGAGATTTGAGCGGTATACTATTTTTCTTTGATGCAGAAACCGGTGAATTGCTGACTAATCCGCTTTCAACCGGACTGACAGATGGTATTTCGGATATGTCCTTTTCTTATGATGGGCTATTTTTAGCAACATCCGGTTATGATGGGCGGATTATTGTCTGGTCTTTGCAGCAACGCGGCTCAATTGTTGCGGTGATTACAGCGCATCGTGATAGAGTATGGTCTGTTGATTTTCATCCCTCTAACTATTCTCTGATGAGTGCCAGTTCTGATCGAGATATTATTGTATCTGAGTTGAGCGCAATCATGGAGATGGGGACATTTGATATTCTGACCAATCAGACCATCACTGAATTTGCCTATGACAATACAGGATGGCATTTCGTTTTTTCGGGAGCATCGTCCGGTGGAGCGAGTGATAGGATTCAGGTGTGGTCAGAATCCGGTGAGATGCTTTATGAGCTCAATATTTCGGATATATCTGAAAGTACTGACATTGAGTCCTGGCAGGTAACTGATTTAGCAGTGAGCCCTGATGGTAGCAAACTTGCTGTTTCGATTACCAGTGGTGAAATTATTTTGCTGGATATGAGCAATGGCGAGACTTTATGGGTTAAATCACATACGGTTTTTGCCAGTGATGTTGAATTTACACCGGATAGTGGTCGTCTGATTTCATCGGATGAACTGGGCATTATTCTGATATGGGACGTTGAAACCGGAGTATCAATTGAGACTGACATCTATGCAATGGAAAGCGGCGTCACCGCAATGGCAATCAGTCCTAACGGGCAATATCTGGCAATCGGTGGACGTGACGGTATGTATCTCTGGAACTTTACGAACGAAACGCTTATCAATGATAGCATGGACGGACATAACAATGCAATTAGCTCCCTTATTTTTTCTGATAATAGTCAGTTTATATTTTCCGGCGGGCGTGATCGTGACATTGTGTTGTGGTCAGTCGAAGGAGAAGAAACCTATCGTTTTGAAGGACATCGGGATTGGGTACTCAGCTTAGCTCTTAATCCGGCGAATGATATACTGGCTTCGGGCGACCGCACAGGTACTATTCATCTGTGGGATTTGAATACAGGTTTCCAGATAGGCGACCCCTTACTCGGACCCGATGGCTGGTTGACAGGGTTGCATTTTGCAGATGATACGACAATTCTGGCGAGTAATCGCGAAAATAACGTGACGATGCACTGGACAGTTGATACCGATGATTGGGTTGACTTAGCATGTAGAATCGCAAACAGGCAAATGACAGAAAACGAGTGGAGGCAGTTTTTGCCCAATACCCCGTATAATCCAGGTTGTGTGCAAAATGCAATAGAGACAGAATCTAATGAATAATTAAATTCCGTACATATGAACGGTGATATGTACGACATTGCGGCTGCGTTTTCTGGTAGGATGAGAGGACGCAGCTTAACAATCGCATCAATGGTATTATTTTGGACAGGCAAAAGGCTTGTCCACGGCAATGCAAAACACGGAAAAAACGGTTAGTAAATCAAACCATAAATTAACTTAAATCCCCTGTTTTGCAAGCATTATGCCCCTGTTATCCCCTGATAAACAGGCAAATTTTCATAACCCGGCACAAACTTGACTACACCTGACACTCAGAACTCAGCACTCAGAACCCGGAACTTCTTACCAACGTCCTATCACCTGCTGTAGCGCAGTTACCATGAGCATGATATGATGAAATTGACACTCAACAGACTTTGAGCGCGTTTGCACACCGCACTCATTTAATTGGAACTATGCTTACCACAGGAGAACAGCCATTATGAGCAATCCTGCCATAGAGGTGCAACAATACGGACAGAGCCTCTGGTTGGATTATATCCACCGCGCAGAACTTGAAAGCGGTGACTTCCAGCGCCGCATTGATGAGGAGGGCATTCTGGGCGTGACCTCGAATCCCGCCATTTTCCAGAAAGCCATCGGCGACAGCAACACCTATGATGCCGCCATCAGCAATATGCTCGACCTCGACGCAATGCAAATCTACGAATCCCTCGCCATAGCCGATATTCAAAAAGCCAGTGACCTCTTCCGCCCGATTTACGATAAAACAGATGGCAAAGATGGGTACGTCAGCCTCGAAGTTGCCCCGTCACTCGCCCACAGCACAGATGACACCGTCGCAGAGGCGAAACGTCTCTTCAGCGCCGTTGACCGTCCCAATGTGATGATTAAGATTCCGGGAACAGAAGAAGGCATCCCCGCAATTGAAGAAGCGATTTTTTCCGGCATCAATGTCAATGTGACCCTGCTCTTCTCGGTCAAGAATTATGAGCAGGTTGCCGAAGCATTCATCACAGGCTTAGAACGTCGCCTGGAAGCCGGAGAAGATATTTCAAAAGTGGCATCGGTCGCCAGTTTCTTCCTCAGCCGGATTGATTCCGCCGTTGATCGCATTCTCGAAAATAATATGCGTTCGGCACAGGTGCATCACGACACCTCACGTATTGCTGCGAATCGTAAATTGCTCGGACAGGCAGCGATTGCCAATGCCAGACTCGCCTACCAAGCCTTTCAGCGTCATTTTAAGACCTCACGCTTCAAAAAATTAGCTGAAAAAGGTGCAATGGTTCAGCGTCCGCTATGGGCAAGCACCGGGACGAAAAATGCTGCTTACGAAGATACGCGCTATGTCGATAATCTCATCGGTGAGGATACAGTCAATACAGTCCCCCCGAATACTCTTGCCGCTTTCATCGATCATGGCACAGTTGCAGACACGCTGAAAAAGTCATCCGATGAATTTATGCTTCCTGACGAGGTGATGGACAAGCTGGCAGAGCTCGGCATTGATATAGAGCAAATCACCACCCGCCTACAGGTCGATGGTGTGGATGCTTTTATCGAAGCCTTTGAAACCCTGCTGGAACAGGTCGAAGCAAAATTGACCGTCATCAAATCCGGTGTGATGGATCGACAAAAATTGGCATTGGGCATTTACGCGGATGCTGTCAATAAGGCGATCAAGAAAATTGATAAGGACTTCGTCAACGGGCGTCTGTGGAGCAAAGATTCCAGTCTGTGGACGACCTATAATCCTGAACGCGCCAGCATCGAAAATCGTATGGGCTGGCTGGATGTCTTAGAGACGATTGATATTCAGGCAATCAAAGATTTGCAGGAAGATATCAAAGCCAGTGATTTCGCCCATGCGGTATTGCTCGGGACAGGGGGTAGCAGTTTAGCGGCTGATGTACTATCCAACGTATTTGGAAAACAGGACAATTTCCCGGAATATATCACGCTTGATAGCAGTGACCCTGCCCGTATTAAGGAAATCGAAGCACAAATCGACCTGGCAAAAACGCTCTTTATCGTCGCCAGTAAATCCGGCAAGACAGTGGAATCGCTTGATTTCTATCACTATTTCTGGCAACAAACAGGCGAAAATAGTCAGCAATTCATTGCGATTACCGATGCGGATACCCCGCTTGCAGAAATCGCTAAAGAGAAAAATTTCCGCAACCTGTATTTGAATCCGGCGGATATTGGCGGACGCTACAGTGCGCTCAGTTATTTTGGCATGATTCCGGCAGCCGTCATGGGACTTGATATTGATAAGTTGTGGGCATCTGCAAAACATATGATTGACGCATCCCACGAAACTATCCCCGGGCAGTATCATCCCGGTATCAGTCTCGGTGTGGTGATGGGTGTACTGGCACAACAGGGTCGCGATAAAATGACCATCTACGGCACTCAATCCATGTGCGCTTTCGGTTACTGGGCAGAACAACTGGTTGCGGAGAGCCTCGGGAAACAGGGCAAAGGCATTATTCCAATTGTCGGGACAGAAATTACAACACCGGGCGAATACGTGACAGACCGTCTGTTTGTCTATGTGCGGGTTGATGATGATCCCGATGTGCCGGAAATGGACGAAAAAATCAAAGCACTGCGCGAAGCCGGACACCCCCGTCTGACATTGCGTGTGCCTGATAAATATGCGATTGCCGGAGAATTTTTCCGGTGGGAATTCGGGACTGCGATTGCCGGACACTGTATGGAACTCAATCCATTTGATGAACCGACTGTTCCTGAAACCAAAACTGTCACACAGGAGAAGTTAGATTACTACATGGAACATGGTCATCTACAGGCAATGACACCTGTTATCAGTGGTGAACACAGTAAACTCTATATGAATGAGGATACTGCCAGTCCACTGCGTGAAATGTGCCGTTCGCATGGTTATGACCCCAATAGTCGTACCGAAGTTCTTGCCGCTCAGATGGCAGGGACACATGCGGGGGATTATTTCTCTTTGCTGGTGTATTTCTCTCCGACAGAGGAAGAACGTGCCAAACTGCATGAGATCCAGAAACGCTTACGCAGGGCAACAAAACGTGCTGTGACGATTGGATTCGGTCCACATTATTTGCATAGTACCGGTCAATTGCATAAGGGCGGCGCAAATAACGGTGTCTTCTTCCTGATTACGCATGATGTCGCGGAAGATATTGAGATTCCCGGCACAGGTTACAGTTTCGGCACATTGTTCCATGCCCAGGCAATTGGTGATATGGAAAGTCTGCAAAAGCACAATCGCCGTGTGATACGTATTCATATTGATGATGAAATCGACAGCGGGTTGCAAAAATTGATGGATGCAGTCAAATTCGTGGAAGATCGTCGTTTCTAATCCTGCACACCATGCAATATATACCCTTCCCCTCTTTGTGTTCAGAGAGGGGATTTTTTTGTTCAGGACATCATACAATCCATACCTGATTTCGTGCTATAATGTTTCTACAATGTATATACATTCAGGAGATGTATGATGCTAGCAAAAATTCAAAAATGGGGCAATAGTCTTGCCCTGCGAATTCCTAAAACCTTTGCTGAAGAAGCTGGATTAGATAACGATAGTCCGGTTGAAATACGGGTTGTAGATGGACAAATTCACATCGTTCCGGTGCAGGAAATTCACTATGAGCTTGAGGATTTGCTTGCTGGCATCACGGTCGATAATTTGCATGACGAAGTTGATACAGGGGATGCAAGAGGAAATGAGGTCTGGTAATGGCGTTTATCCCGGAACGTGGTGACGCAATCTGGCTTCAATTCAATCCACAGGCTGGTCACGAACAGGCGGGGCGTCGTCCGGCACTGGACTTATCACCCGGAGCCTATAGTGAGAAAGTTGGTTTGATCATTTGTTGCCCGATTACCAATAAAATCAAAGGCTACCCCTATGAAGTTCAACTGCCGGACGATATTGATGTGAGCGGAGTCGTATTGTCTGACCAGGTGAAAAGTCTGGACTGGAAAGCTCGAAATGCCACATTTATCGCAAAAATCCCTGATAAAACTTTAAAAGATGTCATGGCTAAACTCAACACGCTCCTACGATAAAAGCAGGGAAAAAGATGATGGCGGAGACACTGTGCTCCGCCGTTTTATCTATACCGTGACAGGTTCAGGTGTTGAGAGCATCTGAACCTGACTCAAGCGGTAGGTAAATGCCAATCCCCCGACAAAGATCAGTGGAACGACCAGCATTAGCAGAGAAAATGTGAGTGGCTTATCCGGCTTACGATTGAAAATACGGGTGCGGAATGTCGCCTGTGTCATCGTCTCATCTCCGATTATTATGGTGACTTCCCAGTTACCCGCTTCATCAAAGGGTGCAGGATTAATCATGAAAGCACCGTCTTCATATACTGTTTCCTGTTGAAAACTTACATCCGTGATACTCGACCCTGTAATGCCATCCGCTTCGGTTCTGGTAAGCGATGCAGCAACAGTGACAGGTGTGTCCGGCGCAATCGCTGTGCCGTTTTCGGAAATATAAATTTCCAGGTAGGCATCATTGGCAAAACGTTGTGCTTCGATGGTGATTTCATAATCATCAACGGGCAAACGATTGACGATGCGTTCTTTTGTTACCGCAAAACTTCCGAAGAACAGGTCAATGAAACTGCGTTCTTCTGTTGCATCCTCCTGCGCCATGACAGGAAATGCAGATAAACATAGTAGCAGGACAAGGATTAGTCGCTTTGTCATCTTAGTTACTCCCTGCTGTGTTTTTGACCGGAGGCAGTGTCATCAGATAAGCGAGTGCCAATCCGATTAAGCCAGAATGGAACACCGAGCCTGTCCAGACATATTCTGTGTACCAGATACCGCCACCCAATCCGGTCAGCATGAAAAATCCGTAAAAGCCGAGCCAGAACAGCACAGGCGCTACTGTGGCGAAGAAACGGAATTTCACAACATTTTCAATTACAGGTTGAATCAGGTCATAGGTTAATTCTGTGATGACTCCCCCGAGAAGCGATAATGGCATAATCAGAGCGACGTTTCCGGTTTGAATACTGCACAGGATACCAAATACAGTAAAGATAACCAGGACACTGCCCTTCGGAAGGCGAATCTGACGGATTAACCACAGTAAAAAGCCGAATAAAATGGCAGTTTGTACATAGATGCCACCGACACCCGCAGTAACAGCGACCTGCTCTGCCCCGGTGACTTCGCGAACAGTTTGTAGCATGAATGGCATTCCGCTAATCGGTGCGAGATGTTGGGTCATGAGAGTGAATGCGACGATAATATTGACAAAGCCCAGGAGCGCTGGCAGCACTGTAAACAGCGTTAGCTCTCCGGTACGACGATAACGCTCCAGCATGGCAGTAATTGGTGCGCCGGACATCACCGCGCCTGTCAGAAATAGCAACATGTGAGTCGGACTGGTTAATGCTTCTATTCCGGTTTCAAAGCCCCATATTGCATGTCCGATGAGATCAAGTACCCCGGTAATCCCGAAGAGGAAAATACCAAGAAAAGCGAATCCATAACCATGTGGCAGAGAATAGCGCCATGCAAAGCCTTTGTTCACATTTTGCATATGTGTCCACAACATGAAAAAGCCCATCGTTGCTGCTGACGCATAAAATAGCAAATGATATTCACTCAATACGGATTGATCGGGTCCGAAAGTACGGTGTGACCAGACATCCTGCATGATTCCCACCATGAACAGGACAGCCAGACCGACGTACATCCAGTCGAATGCTAGAGAACTGAGTGGACGATGCTTTGAACGGGCATCATCCTGACGTAATTCAAGTAAGGTTGTTATACTTGCAATCATTGTTGCCCCTCGATATGATACATTTTGTTACAGTTACATTTTGTATCATAAGTCAATTTTTAGATGCGTCAACAAGCGATTGACTCATACTGTTACTTAATAGACGGATGTCTAATATGCAAGAAAAACACTCTGACCGACGGGTCAGGAAATCAAAAGAGGCATTGCGTGAGGCTCTGTTACGGCTGATTCCGCAAAAAGGATATGATGCTATCAGGATTCAGGATATTGCTGATGAAGCGGATACAGCAAGGGTTACATTCTACCGTCATTATAAAGATAAAGATGAACTTTTACTGGATGCGCTGGAGCAAGTCTATCTGCAACTCATCGCGCAATTTGAAGTAATTCCGCCAGAAGAACGCATGAAAAATCCCCCGGTTGCTCTCTTTTACCGCTATATTCAAGAGAACGAAGCATTATGCCGTGTTTTATTCGGTCATCACGGGGCGTTGATGGTTGTCAGTCATATCCGTAATTATTTTGCAAACTTAATTATGGTCATGGTGGATCAGCATACGAAGGAAGAAGATCGCCTGTTACCGCTGGCTGTGATGGCTCAAAGTGCTGCCAGTGCTCATGTGGGCTTAGCTATCTGGTGGCTGGAGAATGATTTTCCTTATACGCCGGAAGAAATGGCTCAGGCATCGCGGTGGCTTATCGTTAATGGTCAGGGAGCAGCAATGCAACGTGATATGCTACCATTGCCACCCCCGGATTTAAGATCAAGGTCAGAATAGATTGTGCTAATCAGCTACCTGGAATTGTAGCGCATTGACCTGTTCACCGATGCACAAGCCCTGTTCAACACCGACTTCGATTGCAGCACGGTAATGAATGTCACCGTAGAGGCGTGAGAGTGCGGTTTCATCTGCCATTGAACTGAATGAGGTGAAGGTACGTGCTTCAAGCCCGAGCATTTCATGGGTGTGGTCAGTAAATTCGTATTCATCGCCAAAGAGATAAATCAGGACACTGGCTGCTGCACCTGTCTGAACTGAATGCCCCGATGTGTATTCCGGGAATGGTGGTGTATCGACAATGGGTGTCCAGTCAGGGTCAATCACGTTGTTGATATAGGTAATCGGACGCACAAGATTGTATTCATATTTGGTACGCCAGCATCCGATAAAGGCATCTGCGACAGCAATTCCCATACGGGTATAGGCTTCTGTTGCAAAAGACAGTGAAACCTCTTCTGCCGCTAAAATCTGTGTCAAAATAGAGATGGAGTGTCCGGGAGGTGTCGCGGTTGCGCCGGGGTCATCTGCCCAGAAACGCGCAATAGCTGTTTCTTCTTCTGTTGCATTGACCACTGCTTCATAGACTTCCATCGCTTCTGCATAAAATGCTGAGTCAGGGTCTTCTGAATATTCCGGTGGTGCGACTGCCGGGCATGAATCGACTGAGAGCGACACGAATGTCCGATTTTCACCCCAGTAAGGTTGTAATGCAGGTTGCGGGTCTCCATTGCTGCGCGGTGTTGAAATCCAGAGACCATTACCTTCGGGCGGAAGATAATCTTGCGGGAAGGAGTAGAGATAGCCTTCATGTCCGCCATCGGTTATTGACCACGCATAAATAGCAGTGGCAATCGCTTCCCCATAATTTTTTGAGCGGCGATAGATGCCAGCATCGACCTCTTCCTGAAAATCGTTCGCGTATTCGTCATATAGTGCATTGATGACTTCGATATTTTCATCGGATGTATTGGTGAACAGATAGAGGGTAATCGTCTTTAACGCGCTATTGGCAATGGTCGGGTAATGATAGTCACTTTCGCTATCCGGTTGTGGTAATGCTGATAAAGCATTCAACTGCCCTGCCAGTGATTGATAATCCGGCATCCCCGTCACGAGTGATTCATAGAGTGTTACGCCTGTATAACCAAATGCCCGTGACGCAACAGGCGGTGAAAAACCCGGTGTCGTTTGAACAAGGTCTAACTGTAATTCAAACCAATCCATTGCAATTTCAGCGTCATAATCAGCAACGGTTTCTGCCTGTATCGTCATGCTTGATATACCCATGAGCAAAGTCAGTATCATAAGCAATACGAGCGTCTGCAATTTTTTCTGATATAGCATAAATTCTCCCTCTGGAATTTCGATAGACCTCAGTATAGTCCAGTTATGAAACGTCAAACCTTAAGGAATCGTTCCATCAGTCGCTATTCAGAGGGATACGTCGCAGAATCCCAAAGTCCCATTCAGCAACAATTTCGGCGTTGTCGAGTTCTTCATCCGTGTACGGGGATTGCACGGCTAAGGCAGGTTCATCCGATTTGGGATAGAAGATATAGACATATTGCAAGCCGCTATCTTCTGTTTCTGTGTCGTGTGATTCTGCATTACCAAATTCACGATAGCCGAGGGGGAATTCATACGCCAGCGAATAGTAAAGGACAGTGTAACTATAGGGGAAACTCAAAATCACCTGGTCATGGGTGGTCATGATGTCAGCGAGTAGAATCGCACCTTCTTCGGCATCCGGTGCGCGAACGGTATGTTCGGATGTGATTAAGATGCCGGATTGCAGGATATAGGCAAACATCACAAGGGATAAGATGGCACTCCCGGCAGCAATCAGGTTCATTTGCTTGAGTTTGAAACGATCGAGCAGATAAGATATTCCGGCAGCAGTGAGCATCAGGAGGAGTGGTACAGCAAATAACCATGTGCGACGGAAAGGATTCACCCGTTGAATCAGTAGGATGGGTAGAATCCAGACAATCATAAATGGTAGCAATGGTAAGAGTTTTTTCTCAAATTTGCGGTGGAAAATCACACTCACAGCCAGACAGACACAGAGGGTAAATACCATTAAATCAGGAACACCCCAGGTGATATGTTGCCAGATGCGTCCAAGCACGAGGTTAAATTCAGGGTAAAATTCTGCTGGAGGAAGCGGTCGTGTCCAGTCGTTGTTGATAATCTTGTCGATGCCATTGAATACAATAACAGGGGTATACGCTAAGAGTGTCAGGATTGCCCCGAGAATCATGCTAACGACATAATTTTTGAGTAATTCAGTGCGCTGTTCACCGGAATTTTCGAACCAGATGGAGAACAATAACCATAGCGCGACGATACCCATCGCATAGAACATGGTCGGGACAGCAAAAAATCCCGCAGCAGCTAAGACACTCAGCAAAAGCCATTTTCCGGTGTCATTGTGTTTTCGCAGTTCGTATGCCAGCACGAACATCCACAGCACAATGAGCGCCAGGATGTTATAGGCACGTGCATTGACTGAAAAATCGATCAGGATGGGATAAACCGCCACCAGACTCGCTGTGATTAAGCCAACGGTGCGATCATAAAAACGTGTTCCGGCGACATATGCCATCGGAATCAGCAAGATACCTGCAATGAAAACAGGTAGTCGCACGAAAATCGGGTCTCTGCCGAGATTATAAAAGGTAAAATGCACGAAGAGATTATGCAAAATGTGATTGTTCATCATGCTGTAATCGCCAACGATAGTCGGGATATTTTTCGAGGCGAATTGATATACGGTTAGCGACTCATCATAGCGCATGTCTCTATCAAGGTACGCAAAACGCAGCCCGTATCCGATGACGATGAGAAAAACCAGCACAATATAATGCAAATGATTGGCGCGTCGGGTCATGAAATTTGTCCGTATCAGGCATAGTCAACGTATTAGACAGTGTATCGAAGTCAGTTGAAATTCAAATTTGTATATTTTATCCCGGACGGCATCCATGCCGTCCCTACATCCGGTGCTATTTTGAGGCGCATGTCTCACAAAATATCTGATGTAGAGACACGATGTATCGTGTCCGGGAAATTCCAACTGGAATAGATACTCTACAAAATCGGGGCGTAACATGCTGCGCCCCTACAAAATGATATGCTCAGTTTAGCTCAAGTCAAACGGGAAAATAATTGTGTTTTGTGGTTAATCCATGATTGCTTGATAGGCTAAATTGGTGAAGCGGCGGCGAACAGGATATGGCGATGTCGGCAGTAGCTGGGACATGAATAGTAGAATCATGTTTTCTTCCGGCGCTATCGTGAAATAGGTCTGTGCAGCGCCTGACCAGCCATACTCCCCTACCGAGGTGATGTCCTGTGATTCCCCGATATTTGTGACCACGCGGAATCCCAATCCGAAACGCCGTCCGACCTCTGAAAAACCGAGTCTAATTGGCAGCATATGAGGTTTGAGATGATCAGCCGTCATATATTGCAGGGTACGCGGGGCAATTAAACGGAAGCCATCCAGTTCGCCACCATTGAGCAAACACCGGGTAAAACGTAGATAATCGGCTAGGGTTGAAACTAAGCCACCTCCTCCACCGGGCGACAGTGTTGGTTTTGTGACATCACGAATGCCCATGACATCATCCGGCGGAATGGGGAAAGGGTCGTATAAGCCTCTTGAGCCGTAAATCTGTGCCAGTCGATTTACTTTATCTGCGGGAACATCGAACGCTGTATCGACCATGCCCAGGGGTTTGAAAATACGTTCTTCTAAGAAATCGTCCAGTGACATCCCCGAAATAACCTGCACCAGATAGCCCACAACATCGGTAGACATGCTGTAATTCCAGCGTTCGCCCGGCTGACAAATCAAGGGAATCTCTGCCAGATGGTTGATGAAATCTTCCAGAGTGGTGTCGCGTTTGGAGACATTATCCCGCAATTGACGATAGAGTTCTTCTACCGGATTATCGACGAAAAAGCCGTAACTCAAGCCGGATGTATGGGTCATCAGATGATGAATGAGCATCGGGGGATTCTGGTTTGTGAGTTGCATTCCAACAGGAGTCATGCCTGTAAATACTTTTGTTTTAGCGAAAGCTGGCACATATTGCGCGACAGGGTCAGCCAAACTGAGTTTACCCTCTTCAAGCAGCATCATCAGCGCAATACTAACAATCGGCTTGGTCATGGAATAGATACGGAAAATAGCATCTTCTTCCATCGGGCGATTGTTTTCGATGTCCATCATGCCGTACATGCCAGATTGAGCTATTTCACCACGCCGTTGAATCAGGGTGATGATACCGGGGAGTTGATTGTCTTTGACGAAGTTCTGCATGACAGTGTCGATGCGTGCGAGGCGTTCGGAGGACATACCGACTGTTTCGGGTGTGACGGTTTGCATAAATATTTTTCCTGGTGAATTAATAAATTGAATAAATTTGTTTGTAAGGGCGTAGCAATGCTACGCCCCTACAGAATATCCATCATAATTAATTACCCGAACCGATGATACGGGTCAGGGTCAGGCGGAAGTCGCCGACTGTGTTGGGATTACTGGCGTTGCCATCGTAACGGGTGGCGCGAATATAGTGTAATCCGGTATAGGTCAAAATCGTGTCAAGGCGTGCATTATCCTCAAAGCCACTGTCATCATCGAACAACATGCGAATCTGATCTGCATCCAATAATTCGACAACCGGGTCTAAATTGCCGCCTGTTCTATCCATCACGATAATCACACGCTCCCCTTCTGATCCCCAGAAAGCGTAAAATTGCTCTGTTTCGGTGGCAGTGATGCTGCCTTCGATAGTCGTTCCATAAAGTAAACGCGGAATATCTGCCGGAACACCTGCAAATGCCGAGCCTTCATCGGCGAGTGTGAGGTTGTATTCCCCGAAACTCGTTCCTTCTGCACGTAAGTAGCGCGTCGCGATGATGTAATACAATCCATCATAGGGCAAACGATAATCTTCTATCAGGGCGCTGCTCCCCTCGCCACTATCATCATCTTCAATCAATGCCTCAAAATTGGCATTGGTCAAAATGAGATAGGAATCCAACTGTCCGGCGAATTGAGTACGGGTCATTGAGATGCTGATAATCTGGTCGCGTGTGCCTTCGAAAACATAGAAGCGCTCATAACGATTTTCGGATAATTCAGCAGTAATTGTCTGATCGAAAGCAATGCCAGCCGGAGCAAATCGACTGTTGCCAAGACCACTATTGCTTGCCTCTTCAACTGTGAGGACAAAGCTACCTGCACTATCTCCCGAAGCCTGTCCGTAGCGTGTCGCGACAATGATATATGTGCCGGAGCGATTGATGACAAATGCCTGTATACGTGCGTTACGGGTTGTGCCTGTGGCATCATCATTTTCAGCAATCAGGAAACGGTCAGCATCCAGCAATTGAATGTAGGGGTCAAGCGTGCCACTGCTGCGAACCATCGAAATATTGATGATGTCGCCTTCGGTGGCTTCGAATGTGAAAAACAATTCCGGGCGGGTGTTGGTAATCGTGTTGGTGATTGGCACACCATATTGCAGACTGCTGCCCTCATCAGATGAGACGCCAACCCGTTCAATAGATAATTCATAATCGCCGGATGTTGAACCGAGTGCATAAGCAAAACGCCCGACAACGATGGTATATGCGCCATTTTCTTGAAAGGTCATCGTCAAATCTATGTTGCGTGTGCCACCGGCATCATCTCGATTGAGCAGCAAATTATTGGCAGGGTCAAACATCAGCAGCACGGGGTCAAGGTCGCCACTGATTGCTGAGAGGCGGATACGAACAATCGCCCCGCGTGTGCCATTGATGCTATAGGCAATACGCGGCGCGTTATCGTCGATACGTCCCTCGATAATTGTACCGACTGTTATTGATTCTGTGCCTGTTTCATCCTGTGCGATCACTGTCACAGTCAGAACAAGCAGCAGTAATATTAAGCCAGATAGTCGAATGCTCATGCCAGTATTTTAACGCCGATTGGAAATTAGAACAGCAGGGATTGGTATATTTTAAGCCAATCATCGCGACATCGTCAGATTAGCGTGTATCGGGTAGTGTATCGAATCCAGTTGAAATTCAAATTTGTATGTTTTTATCGCGGACGGCATCCATGCCATCCCTACATTTAGAACAATTATTGTAGGGACACGATGAATCGTGTCCGAGAATTTCATTATTTTAGTAGAAAACTGATTTTGCTAAGCGTCTCCGACCTCTTCTGTGGACTCAGCAGCAGGGGTTGATGTGGCATTTGGCGGGACAACTGCAATACGGCAGGTTGCCATCTCTGCTTCAAAATCAGAAATGAGAATTGTGTTTCCTTCCTCAGCAGCAGGTAGACCACCTTCAATAACCATATCGTAGCCTGTTTCGAGATATTCTGTTGCACCAGTACAACTACCGAGGCTGCGTTGCAAAAATGCTGCCCACCAGTAGTGCCGGGCAAAGGGGGTATCGAGTTCGATAGCCTCTTCAAAAGCGTCCAGTGCACCTTCCTGATTGCCGAGGTTGTTACGGTTGCGCCCCAGTAAGTACCAGCAACTATAATCATCAGGAATGAGATCAACACAATCCAACAATACTTCTTGAGCCTGCGACCATTCTCCCATGTCTGTGTATACCCGTCCTAATCCATAGAGTACCTCGCGGTTGGAGTGATCTGTTGTCAAATATTCATTCAATATTTCAGCACCCCGCGCAGAATTACCAAAATAAATATATGTGCGAGCTATCCCTGCGGCTACAACACCTGCCATAGCATGATTTTGAGTCAAAGCAAGATTATAAGAACGCTCGAAATCAATTTGAGCAGCTTCAACATCTACGGGAATAACATTCTCCGAAATGAGCCCGCGTATCCAGTACCCGGACCAGTGATCGGGATCAAGTTCAATAGCATCTTCTGCGCGAGCAAGTGCCAGATTATATTCATCTGCTTGAAAGTAAGCATAACCGAGATAAGCATTTGCGCGTACATTTTGCGGGTCGAGTGCTAATGCCTGTTGTGCGCTGGCAATGCCTTCTGCATAATTCTCTTCCCAGCTATAGACCAGAGCGCGGGTTGCCCAGGCATCAGGATTGAAGGGGTCAGCAGTCACCGTGCGATCAGCATAATCAAGCGCATCCGTGATGTTGCCGCGTGTCAGATAGCCTTCTGCCAGACGGGTATGTACAGGCACGTCATTCGGCAGGAGTTCAATCACGTCATCGTAAGAATTGAGGGCAAAGGTAATGCGTCCGGCATCCCAGTTGTTACCCGCATCAATCAATGTATTTTGCGGATTTTGTGTCGCGGTGGGTGTCGGGGCAAATTGTGTTGATTGCCAGCTATCAACTTCATTCATTCCGGCATCAATCACCTGCATCATCTGTGGTCTGACGAGGTCGCGCATTTCATAGATGCCGATGCCGATTACTATAAATAGAACCAGCAATAACATCATCAAAAAACGCTGGCATGAAAACATACGCCGACGTTGCATTCCTCTATAGCGTTTGGGGGTTCGGATATACATTGATATACCTCAACACAGGTAACAAAATAATGGCTTGAGGCGGATGGCATAATGCAGTTTTACAATTAAATACGGAGAAAATGACCCCACCCTAAAATTGAACAGGTGTAGGGGAGTGCCTCTGTGCGCTCCCGCAATTGGTTAACGGGAAGGCACGGCGACCTTCCCCTACGTTTATTTCCGCATTAATTTATGAAAGTGCATCATCTCGACCGCCTAATTTTCTAAAACAATTTCACGCTTCTGCGGTTGCTTCCGGCGTGATTTCCGGTTCGGGTGTTGGAATCGGTAGCCCTGTTACACCGCTACAGGCAGGATCATTTTGCATTGCCGTTAAGCCGGTGATGATAATCTCACGGTCGCCGTCGGTGTTGCTCTGACTTTCCGACATGAGCAACGCTTCCTGCAACAAATCCCATCCCACCTGACAGGTTTGCCCGGATGTGCAATCCAGCGATGTTAAGCGTTGGGCTTCACACACATCACGGTATTCTGCCTGTGCCAGATAATACTGTGTCAGACCGAGATAGTACGTACATTGCAGATTATCACTATCTAAATCCACACAGGTCTGGAAATTATCGTCCGCGAGTTCAAATTCACTGTTGCTGTATTGAATCTGCCCGAGTTGATAGAGTGCCGGAACATAGGTCGGGTCAGAGACAACCGAATCTTCACAGAGACCGCGTGCCTGATTGAATTGCCCTACTTTACGATATGCCTGACATTGCCGCAATAGAGCACGGGCATTCGTAGGTTGAACGCCTAGAATACGATTGTACGTATCAATCGCTTCCTGATCGCGGTTGGATGCCAGGTAGAGATTTGCCAGTTCAAAGTAGGGTGGCAAAAATGAGGGATTCACATCAACCGTGCGTTCATATTCGATGATGGCTTCATCCGTTGCACCGCTAAACGCCAGTGAACTCGCATATGCCCAGTATGAGCGGACATCGCCGGGTCCATATTCAATTGCCAGGATTCCGGCTTCCTGCCCTTCACGCAGGTTGTTCTCGCCGATATGAGCACGGGAGAGCGCTTCATAAAGTGGCGCAAAAGTTGGTGAAATATCGAGACCTGCCTGTGCAACCGTCAACGCCAGGCTGTAACTGCCCTCCCACACTAAAGCACGGGCACGTAAGGCATATCCACGCGGGTCATCCTGATCCAGCTCGATGATGTTAGCCGCGAATTCTTCGGCACGTTCGGCATAGGCATTGCGGCTGTCATCTAAATCAATCAGAATCATGCCATATTCATAGAGATAATCGACACTATCCGACCGCATGGCAATCACCCGTTCCCAGATTTCAGCCGAGCCTTCTAAATCCCCGAGTTGATAGAGATTTTCGGCTTCGCGTGCCAGTTCACCGGGTAAAGGTGTCGGGGTAACATCGGGTCCGAGATATTCATACGCTGTTTCGAGTACAAAGTCCTGTTGCCAGAATGCGATAGCTCCGGCGACAAGAATCAGGAATAGTCCAATCAGGAAACGCCGCAAAACAGATGGCTTGCGCTGGCGCTCCTTAAAAAAGCGGTTACGTTGATTGCGTCTTACGTACATGACTCACAGGGGATAATCTAACAGAATTGATCTTCATCGTAATCAAAAATGTGCTGTGAATAAAGGTGGAGTCGTTAGTCGTCGGTTATCAGTGGTTAGTCGTCAGTTTTAAACCCGCATCTCTGTTCGTAATGATTTAACTGTCCTTGAATCATTCGCCATTGAATAAATTCAACGGCTGCCAAAAACACATTCGATAAATCGAATTCCGTGAACAATGTCCTATTTCGCAAGCGCTATCAGAATGCAATTATGCAGATTTACAATTAAACGCGGAAATCAATGTAGGGGAAGGTCGCCGTGCCTTCCCGTGTCTCAATTGTGGGAGCGCACAAAGACACTCCCCTACACCGGGTCTATTTTTGATGAATATGTCTGGCTCTATGCTGATTGTGGAAAATATGACAGGATGGTGTGGTTTAGTTTTGGCACATGGACAGGTTAATGATTCAGAATTTTTTCATGCGGCGCTTGCAATACAATCAGCAGACACGCCGATTTTTCATGACGATTGTGGCGCTCGGTTTTACGATTGACGGGGTGTTTTCCGTATTGCTCAATCTGTATATGTTGCGATTGGGCTATGACACACCATTCATCGGACAGGTTAATTCAGTTGGTTTGATGACTTTTGCGCTCGTCAGTTTTCCTGCGGGATTGTTCGGCTCATGGTGGACAAGCAGTCGTATGTTGCGAATAGGACTCGGGAGTATTTTAATCGGGGCGACGTTATTGCCCTTTGTGGAATGTATCCCTGTGACATGGCAGGGTCTCTGGTTGATGGTGACGTATTCGATGACGCTGGCAGGGTTTTCACTGTATTTTGTGAATAGTGCGCCGTTTTTGATGTCGGTGGTTGAGCCGGATAAGCAAAATAATGCTTTCGCGATGCAAACGGCGCTGTTAGCTCTCGCGGCATTTGTCGGAAGTCTTGTCGGCGGGAATTTACCGTCTCTCTTTGCACAGGGACTCAATGTCAGTCTGGATGCCCCTGCCCCCTATCGCTATACACTGCTGCTGACATCTATTGTGGTGCTGCTAGCATTCTTGATTACCATGACGATTATCGAGCCTCCGTCAAGAGAGGATGAAAGCGACGAAGCAGATGAAGTTATCGAAAAACGTAAAAATCATACCCTCACCCGCGCAACCATTATCGTCATTGTGATTATGTCTGTGGTGCGATTTTTACAGGTCGCAGGGGTGGCAACGGTTTCGATTTTCTTCAATGTTTATATGGATACCGTGCTGGAAATGTCCCCGAACCTCATCGGGACAATTGCTGCTATCGCACGGATTATCGCTGTTCCGGCGGCATTAATCGCCCCATTTTTGATTCGCAGGTCGAGTATTGGCGCAGTTGCAACACTGGCATCTCTGGCAACCGGTTTGTGTTTGCTACCGATTGCATTTATTCCATCCGAATGGGCGGCTGCATCGGGATATATCAGCGCGATTGCCATGAGTAATATGCGATTCACAGCGTTTATCGTCTACATTATGTTACTTGTCCCGAAAAATCGTCAGCCGATGATGGCAGGTGCGGGAGAAGCCTCTGCGGGACTCAGTTTCGCAATCATGGCACTCTCCGGGGGATATATCGCCAGTATATTTAGTTTCAGCGAATTGTTTTTGCTCGGGGCAATCCTTACCAGCCTCGGGACATTCATTTTCTGGTTGTATCTGCGGAAGAATCCGGCAAAAGAGAAGCGTCAGGCAAGTGATGCTGTATAATTTGCCTATATCAGACTGATTGAGATAGTAAGTACCATGCCGAAAATTTATATCACATATCGTTTGCTGGATTCAAGCCGCGATGAATTGCAGAAAATCTCAGACCAACTTGCTGCAAAGTTCCACCCGAAAAATATTACGATCAGCAGTACCAGCAAGATTGCCGATATATCCGGGTTGACGAAACTTGTGCTGGAGCATGATATTTTTCTGGTATTGATGGGGACACGCTTTGCAACGCTAGTCGATGAAGATGGCAAATCGCCCTTACATAGTGTATATGATTATCTCTATGTCGAGATAGTGACGGCGCTGGAAAAACCTTCTATGCGTTTTTTTATCGTCCTGACAGACGGGGTAGCTATGCCGGAAAAAGATTTTTTCCCGGAAGCTTTACAGAGAATCATCTCTCGAGATGTAGTTGAACTTTATAATCCAAAAACAAAGCAAAACGAAATTGCTAAGCTGGTTCGCCGGGTCAGTGATAAGGCTACAAGAATACATTCCTCTGAAATTAGACCAACTACCAAAAAGACTTCTCGTAAGACTGATATAGTAGAAGACATTCTAGAGACATCAAGGGGCTGGTCAATGCCACTGCGGATACTGGATAGTTGTTTCTGGACGGTTCTAATACTGGTAGCAGTGTTCATCTTTTCTATGTGCTATTTACTTCTGCAATATAGACCCACCTGAGAAAATGCACTTAGAGCGTGTCTCAGGATCGCCGGGTATCTTTAAGCATATCACTCATCCGGGCAGGTTCTGAATTGTCCTCTACAGCATCGACCCCGGCTAAACGGATTTCGGCTGATTTTTGCGCTTTGTCCATTGTGTGCAGACGGTCATAGTGCGGGGTGGCTTTTGCTTTGCGAGATTTGCGTTTGCCCCGGTTGTTCTCTGCAAAACCTGTTTCATGATCCCAATCTGTGAGTTGTGCGAATTCGACATTCTTTTTCAGGTATTGATGATGCCCTTCCATGTTTTTATGAAGCACATCATAGCCTGTGAATTTGAGCATCAACCAGCGAAATAAGAGAATTGACCCTGCTAATCCACCGAAAACCATTAACACAAAAAGCAATGCTGCCACGATTGCCATAATAGAATCCTTCTATATTCGACCATTATCCTCATTATATCGGGATAGCTGATTGTATTATCCCCTAATTATCGGGGGGATTGCTCCTCATCTTCGATTTGTTGAGTCCACCATTCGAATATCACGAGCATCGCTAATAATCCACCGGAAATAAACAATGCAAACAGCAATTCCATGTCGAAGTCCTTTCGCTTTTCTATAGGATATGCCAGGTTAGAAAGGTTTCCGCATGATGAAAATCCTGTTTTAATCCTGCAATAATAACCGTTTTCTTATCGACATCCTGATTTATTTTGATGATACTGAGAATGAGACATACGAGGAGGAACTCATGACACAGTATCACATTGCACAGATTAATATCGGGCGGATGGTTGGTTCGATTGATAGCGAGGAAATGTCCGGCTTTGTGGCGCGTCTGGATGAAATTAATGCGCTGGCAGATCGGGCAGAGGGTTTCGTGTGGCGTTTGCAATCGGATGAAGGGGATGCGACAGCTATTCGTGTTTTTGAGGATGATATGATTCTGGTCAATATGTCGGTCTGGGAAAGCATTGAAGCACTGCATAATTACACTTATAAAAGCGCTCATGCACAGTTGATTAAACATCGCAAAGACTGGTTTCAGAAATTAGAATTTTCGCACATGGCACTCTGGTGGATTCCCGCCGGACATATCCCTACCGCGCAGGAAGCCGTTCGGAAGCTGGAATTGATTGATGAACACGGTGTGACACCGATGGCATTTACCTTCGCGCATTCATTCCCTGTGGATGAGTGGCTGGCGATTGATGAGGAGTAAAACCCCTATCCCCCCGCCCTTTCCCCATTCACGTTCGCAAGCTCTCTATGGAGAAAGGGAGCTTTTCAAAGCCTCTCTCCATATAACATGCGGCATTGAAGCGCAAAAAGGGTTCAGGAAACAGAGTGTAAACTTTAAGCACTACGGGCAGATATGGCGGTATGTTGATAGATGAGGCGTTGATAATGTTCGATGACCTCATCCATCATATGTCCCCAGGTTTGTGTTTCTGCGAAGGTGCGTCCATTTCGTCCCATTTGCGCCATACGCTCTTTTGTGACACTGATACTCTCGACGCATTCAATGATTGCCTGTGTATCCCCGACATTGAAGGTATAACCGTTGTAGCCTTCTTCGACCACATCAGGAATGCCCCCCACACGGGATGCAACAACCGGTAATCCGGCAGCCATTGCTTCAACGACAACTAAGCCAAAGGTTTCCAGCGAACTCGGGAAAACAAAAATATCCGCACTGGCATAGGCTTTTGAGAGGGTTTCGCCTTTCAGATAACCTGTGAATTTCGTGTTTGTTCCGGCGAAAAGTTCTTCCAATTCCGGTCGATAGGGTCCATCTCCGACCAGTGCGAGACGAGCATGTGGCATCTCATCCATCAGAGGGCGTAAATCGTGAATGTGCTTCTCGCGGGATAAGCGCCCAACGTATAAAAGCAAGGGCGCATCAACATCCCCATCGGAGAGAAAGGCACGCATCTCATCATCATAAAAATCGGGATGGAAGCGTTCAGCATCAACACCGCGTCGCCAGAGACCAACATCTTTAATGCCCAGGTTAAGCATTTCTGTTTGAATTTGCTTGCTCGGCGCGAGGGTATAATCGCCCCAGTTAAAGACAATACGGGTCATAAAATCAGCGATGCCTTCCATGAAACCGAGGTTAATCGGTCCATAATTCATATGTTTTGCGAGACGGGCAAAATCAAGATGGAAGGAAATCAGTGTGGGAATATCGAGTGCTTTAACCATTGCCAAACCGGGTAAGCCGACTGTCACCGGATGGAAGAAATGAGCAACATCGGGCTGGAAGGCTTGCAACTCACGATAGACCCGGAGTGAGGGACCTGTGAAACGCGCTTCGGGATACCAGGGCAAAGGCACACCATCGAGGGTAATCACCCGGCAACCATTGTATTCAGTGACAGGGTTATCATCCTGTGCCATGTTGGGCGCGATAATCAAAACTTCAATATCATGTTCACGCAGATGATCGACCAATAAGCAAATCACCCGCACGATGCCATCCATTTTTGGTAAAAAAGTTTCGGTGAAGACCGCAACCTTCATGGAACACTCCCTCTGTCTCTGTCAAATCAATTTATGTGACATGCCGCTATATGTAACACGTATCGCTATAAAACGTCACGCAATCATTGCAAGTTATAACGATTTTTTAAATGCTTGATAACAATTGGACAACCTGTCCACAAAACCGCAGAAGATTGTATCGGGGAACGGGTTTGAGTCAATGGGGGTTATTGAGCATTTCTAACCCCTATCCCCATTCACAATATGCTGAAAACCGCCGCCCTGAATCCGTATCCAGTCACCTTAGCATGAAAAGATTTAACACAAAGATACGGTGTAGATTGTCAAGAAAAAAATCAGGCAACATCGGGTAGCTGCCCATAGTATGGATCAAAATCACG
>ENA-OWNT01000135-OWNT01000135.1-seawater-metagenome-genome-assembly--contig:-NODE-135-length-219271-cov-11.270692_pt1 | contig 219271 bp, 188 predicted proteins | sample MGYA00238136_ERZ651165 | MGnify/ENA primary metagenome ERZ651165 (study PRJEB26861, sample SAMN08777766) | seawater metagenome | isolation source: coastal seawater | place: USA: Florida | collected...
AAGGGTACGGCTGTTCGCCGTTTAAAGCGGTACGCGAGCTGGGTTTAGAACGTCGTGAGACAGTTCGGTCCCTATCTTCCGTGGGCGTAGGAAAATTGAGAAGAGTTGCCCCTAGTACGAGAGGACCGGGGTGAACGAACCTCTGGTGTTCCGGTTGTCAAGCCGTTGGCATTGCCGGGTAGCTATGTTCGGACGGGATAACCGCTGAAAGCATCTAAGTGGGAAGCCTCCTTCAAGATCAGTTTTCCCTGAAGGACCGTGGAAGACCACCACGTTGATAGGCCGGGTGTGGAAGTGCAGCAATGTACGGAGCTAACCGGTACTAATTGTCCGTTCGGCTTGAGCTTGTTTCATCTCGTGAGACGTTCCAGCACTCATACAATCAATCACACTTCATGCAGGTAGCTTCAGAGTTGCCTGGTGATGATAGCGGAGAGGACCCACCCGTTCCCATTCCGAACACGGAAGTTAAGCTCTCCAGCGCCGATGGTACTGCCGGGGAAACCCGGTGGGAGAGTAGGTCGTCGCCAGGCTTATATTCGCCAAACGCCCCGAGAGTTCGCCTCTCGGGGCGTTTGTGCTTGGGGGATCTGAGGTCGGTACTCCCCAGACGCGGTATTCGCCAGACGCCCCGGGAGTTCGCCACCCGGGGCGTTCGTGCTTGGGGGATCTGAGTTCGGTATTCGCCGACGCCCCGGGAGTTCGCCTCTCGGGGCGTTCGTGCTTGGGGGCTGAGGTCGGGGCGGTGCCTGCGGCTCGCTCGTTGAACTGCGGGCGTCGCCGGCAGGCTCGCTCGTTTGAACTGCGGGCGCCGTCCGCGGGCTCGCTCTCTGGAGAACGCCCATCCGCTGGCCCCCTTGTTGAAGAGCCTCCGCCTGCGGCGGGCCTGGCTCTCCGATAGAAGGACTGCTCTCCGGGGGCGCTAAAGGAGGGCGGTCCGCCCGCCCGCCCCTCTTTCCTACGGGCCGAGGCGTGCCGTTGGTCCCTTGTAGAGGGACTGCTCCTGGCCGCGCTCTAAAGAGGCAGCTGCCCGTGGCCGCTTCCCGTCAGTGCCGCCGCTCGCTCGCTGGGGTCTTCGTCGGACAGTTGCTCACCACTCGGTGCCTTCAGCGCCGGATCCGTCGTCGGACGATGCCCAGGACTTCGGCGAGCTCGGGGTGCCGCATCGCCAGGGCCGCCGCGGTGTAGGTGGCCACCGCGGCGGCGACGAGCAGCCCATACGGGAGGAGGAGTGCGGTCCCCGAGGTCCCTGGCTCGATCAGGGCAGGGGTGGCGACGACGACCACCCCGGCCATCGCGCCCGTCGCCAGGCCCGATCGGAGCACCGACGAGCCGGTCTGGTGATCTTCGAGGACTCCAGTGTGCTTGCGCAGCAGGAAGCTCAGCGCCAGCGCCTGCAAGAGCGCGCTCGCGGTGTTCGCCAGCGCGATGCCGCCGTGCCCGAGGCTGGGCGACAGCGCGTAGCAGAGGCCCACGTTGAGGATCATCGACGCGAACGCCACCCACACGGGCGTCTTCGTGTCCTTGAACGCGTAGAACACCGGAACGAAGATCCGGGCCAGCGCGATGTGGACGAGGCCGATGAGGTGGAAGCTCATCGCGTACGACGTCATCCAGGTGGACTCACCCCCGTAGGCCCCACGCTCGAAGAGCAGGGACGCCGTCTCCGTGCGCAGCAAGAAGAGCCCCACCAGCATCGGGAAGCACACGAAGCAGCAGAGCCGCACCGCATACATCACTGTGTCCCGGACCTCATCGAGGCGACCACCGGCGGCATCGCGCGAGAGACTCGGCAGGAACACCGTGGAGATGGCCACGGCGAAGACACCCAGCGTCAGCTCGAGGAGGCGCGAGCTGAACTGCAGCGACGAGACCGCGCCACCCCCCAGCTGCCAGGCGATGGCCTGGCTGATCATCACGTTCACCTGGTAGACGCCCGCCCCGAACAGCGTCGGCACCAACAGCCACACCGCCTTGCGGACCTTGGGGCCCACCTTGAAGTCGGGGTTCCATCGGTAGCCGAGCCTGAAGACGTAGGGGATCTGGACGACGAACTGAAGCAGGCCGCCAGCGAGCACCCCCACTGCGAAGGCATACGCCGCTTCATCCAGGCGCCCAGCGAGGCCCACCGCGGCGGCGATGATCGCGGCGTTCATCGCGATGGACGAGGCTGCACTGACCCAGAAGACCCGGTACGTGTTCAGGACTCCCTGCGCCACGGCGGCGAGCGCGACGAACGCGATGTACGGGAACATCCAGCGCGTCAGGCTCGTGGTCAGGGCGAACGACTCGGGGTCGGCCTGTCCGCCTCCGAGCAACGCATACAGCGAGATGATGAGGGACGCGCCGAGCATCCCGACCGCCGAGAGCAGCGTCACGACGAGCATCACCAGGTTGAAGTAGCGGTTCGCGAACGCGAGGGCTGCCTCGGTCCCCTCCTCTTCTTCCACCTGGCTGAGCACCGGGATGAACCCCGCGCTCATCGCGCCCTCGGCGACCAGCCGGCGAAGGAGGTTCGGGATCTGGAAGGCGAGACCGAAGGCGTCGGACGCCATCGAGGTGCCGAGGTAGTGGGCCCGTACCTGCTCTCGGACCAGTCCCAGGACACGGGACCCGATCGTGATGACCGACATCACCGCGGCGGAGCGGAGGAGCCCGGCTCGCTTCGAGGCCCCTTTGTCTCCTTGCATCGGCGTTCCCTGGGTCGCTATTTTCGCGCGAACTTCGAGGAGTCCGACATGAACACGCAGCTCACCAAGATCCTGCCTGCCCTCGCGTTGGCTGTCGCGGTCACCGGGTGTTCGGAGAACCAGCTGCGGACCATCGTCGAGGAGCCGCAGTTCTTCGACCAGCCCGACGCGCTCGGCCCCACGCAGTGGGTCGACGAGTTCCAGCAGCGCACGGTGCCCCAGTCCGACATCCTCTTCGTGGTCGACAACTCCTGCTCCATGGCCGACGAGCAGGAGGAGCTCGCCTCCAACTTCGACGCCTTCATCCAGAGCTTCGTCAACACGACGCTCGACTATCACATCGGGGTGGTCGAGGGAGACCTCGCGCCGAACACGCCGAGCCAGTGGGGCATCCTCCGCTCGTACAACAACGAGCGGTGGATCGACCCGGACACCCCGAACAAGATCGAGGCGTTCAACTCGCTCGCGAACGTGGGCGACGACGGGGACGGCAGCTGTGAGATGGGGCTCTCGGCCAGCCACGCTGCGCTGACCTACCAGTCTGGGATCGGGGCCCCGAACCAGGGCTTCTATCGCGAAGACGCGCTCTTGAGCATCATCATCGTCTCGGACGAGCCCGACCGGTACTCCGGTGGCGGTCCCTTCGACATCTGCGGGGGCATGAGCCCCAACGAGTACATCCCCTGGTTCCTCTACGACCTGAAGGGTCCCACGGGGGGAGACAAGCTCTTCTTCACGGGGATCATCGGAGACCGGCCCGGCGGCTGCGAGACGAACAACAACAGCGCCGGCGAGGGCGAGGGCTACTGGCAGGTCATCGACGGCGTCGGTGGCAACTTCCTCTCCATCTGCGACCAGGACTGGTCCACCTTCCTCACGGAGCTCGGCCTCGAGGCGGCCGGGATGAAGCGCACCTTCTACCTGCGTCGCGTCCCGAAGGAAGACACCCTCGTGGTCACCATCGATGGCGCCATTGCTGATCCCAGCACGTGGACGTACGACCGGGTCACCAACTCGATCACCTTCCCGATCGAGGAGATCCCCCCCGAGCTCTCCATCGTCGAGGCGAGCTACGAGCTCATCGAGGACGTGGGGACCGTCCCGCCCGTCGAGGAGTAGGCGCCCTCAGCGCTTCCGCCGCTTGTCCCCGGCGTCCCGGCGCTCGCCCCAGATGGCGAGACGCTCCCGGACCATCTTCTCGTAGCCCTGGTCGCCCGGTTCGTAGAACCGTGCGTCCGCGAGGTCGTCCGGGAGGTACTGCTCGGCGACGAAGTCCCCGACGTACCCGTGGGGGTTCTGGTAGCCCTTGCCGTAGCCGAGCTTCTTCATGAGCGGAGTCGCCGCGTTGCGCAGGTGCATCGGGACCGGAAGCGCGCCCTTGTCCCGCACGGCCTTCGCGGCCGCGAAGTAGCCCTTCGTGGACGAGCTCTTCGGGGCGGTGGCGAGGTACAGGGTCGCCTGGGACAGCGGGTACTTCGCTTCGGGGAGTCCGAGGAAGTGCACCGCGTCCTTGCAGGACACCGCGACCTGGATCGCCCGCGGATCCGCCATTCCCACGTCCTCCGACGCGAAGATCACCAGGCGCCGCGCAATGAACATGGGGTCTTCGCCCGCCTCCACCATGCGGGCGAGCCAGTAGAGGGCTCCGTCGGGATCGCTGCCCCGCATCGTCTTGATGAAGGCGGACACGACGTTGTAGTGCTCTTCGCCCGAGCGGTCGTAGAGCAGCGAGGCCTCCCCCAGGGCCTCCGCCAGGTCCTCGATCTCGAGGGGAGGCGCGTCCAGGGCGCGGGCCCGGAAGTGAAGCCCCACCCGCTCGATCGCGCCGAGCGACCGGCGCGCGTCGCCACCGCAGCTCCGCACCACCTGGGTCAACGCCTCGTCGCTGACCTGGAGGCCGAGGCTTCCCAGGCCGCGGTCCACGTCTCCCAGCGCGGCCCGGAGCAGCGCGACGAGGGCGGGTGTCTCGATGGGCTTCAAGACGTGCACTGCGCACCGGCTCAGCAGCGCGCCGTTCACCTGGAACGACGGGTTCTCCGTCGTCGCGCCGACCAGGGTGATGAGCCCCGACTCGACGTGGGGCAGGAACGCATCCTGCTGCGCCTTGTTGAAGCGGTGGATCTCGTCGACGAAGAGCAGCGTGCGGCAGAGCGGGTCCGACCGGCGGCGGGTCTGGGCACGGGCGATGATCTCCCGCAGGTCCTTCACGCCTCCGAGCACGGCGGAGAAGGGCTCGAAGGTCGCGGACGTGTGGGACGCCATGAGCCGCGCGATCGTCGTCTTCCCGCAGCCCGGCGGACCCCACAGGATCATCGAGGGGACCCGGTCCGCTTCGATGGCCCGCCGCAGGGGCTTGCCCGCCCCCAACAGGTGGTCCTGGCCCACCACCTCATCGAGGCTACGGGGCCGCAGTCGCTCGGCGAGCGGAGTGGCGAACAGGGTCGGGAGGGGGGCGTCAGTCAAGGGCGGGAGTATAGGGGCCGTCCGCGCGCTGTCCGTTCGGCCTACCGACGCACGGCGACCCAGGTGCTACAAGACCCGCGCCCCTCATGAGCAGCAACTCCGAAGCCGGTCGCCAGCGTCTCTTGCGCTACCTCGGGACTCAGTCCCGCCGGTACGTGGTCGGCATCGGTGCGCTCCTCGTCACGAACCTCTGCCTCGCGGGGATCCCGCTGCTGACGAAGGAAGTCTTCGACACCTTCGAGGCGGGAGGAGACGGCGTGCGGAGCGCGATCACCCGCCTCGCCCTGTCCATCGTGGGACTCGCGGTGGTCATGGCCCTCTTCCGGGTCGCGTCGCGGGTGCTCATCTTCGACGGCGGACGGGAGATCGAGTACCAGGTCCGCAACGAGCTCTACGAGCATCTCCAGAAGCTGTCTCCCACGTTCTTCGGACGGATGCCCGTCGGGGACCTGATCTCGCGCGTGACCAACGACATCACCGCCGTCCGCCTCCTCGGTGGACCGGGGATCCTCAACATCGCGAACACCATGCTCGTGTACGTCACCGCCGTGACGCCGATGCTGCTCCTGAGTCCGAGCCTGACGTTCTGGGCCCTCGCTCCCCTCGTCCTCGTCTTCCTCTCCGGGCGTGTCCTCGGCCGCCGGATCTACAAGGTGAGCTACCGGATGCAGGACGAGCTCTCGAACCTGTCCGGCCTGGCGAACGAGTCCATCAGCGGCATGCAGGTGCTCCAGGCGTACGCGCGGGAGGACGCGCGGCAGGTCGCCTTCACCGAGTCGTCGGACGTGTATCGAAAGTCCTACCTCGAGTGGGTCCTGCTGCGTTCGGTGCTCTTTCCCATCCTCGCTGGGATGGGCGGCCTCGGGACGCTGACGATCCTGTGGTTCGGGGGCAACGCCGTCATCGACGGCACCCTGACGCTCGGGGACTTCGTGGCGTTCATGGGCTACCTCGCGATGCTCATGTGGCCGACGATCGCCCTCGGCTGGATGATCTCCATGTGGCAGCGGGGTCGGGCCGCGGTGGACCGGATCGGGGAGATCCTCGACACCCCTCCCGAGGTCTCGTCCCCGCCGACGCCGCCGGACCTGCCGGACCGCCTCGATGGCACCATCGAGTTCCGCGGTCTCAGCTTCGGGTGGCCGGACGCAGACGGGGTCCGCGAGCCCATCCTCCACGATGTCTCCTTCCGGGTGGAGGCCGGCGAGCAGGTGCTCCTGGTGGGGCCGAGCGGTTCCGGCAAGTCGACCCTCGTGTCGCTCCTCCCCCACCTCTCCGAGCTCCCACCGGGCACCGTCCACGTCGGCGGCCGGGACGTGCGCGAGTACCCTCTCGACTGGCTGCGCCGCCGCATCGCCTTCGTCCCGCAGGAGCCCTTCCTGTTCTCGATGAGCATCGAGGAGAACGTGGCGTTCGGGGCGGACGAGGCGAGCGCGGGCCAGGTGCGCCGGGCGGCCGATCTCGCCGCCCTCACCGGCGACATCGACCGGTTCCCCCGGGGCTGGGAGACGTTGGTGGGCGAGCGCGGCGTGACCCTGTCCGGCGGCCAGCGCCAGCGTATGACCATCGCCCGCGCCGCGGTGCTCGAGCCGTCGATCTGGGTGTTCGACGACTGCCTGTCCTCGGTGGACGCAGAGACGGAGCAGCGGATCATCGCCGGCCTTCGAACGATGACCGCGGATGCGACTGCCCTCTTCGTCACCCACCGTCTCCTCGGGTTCGAGGGCGTGGACCGCGTCATCGTCTTGCTCGACGGCAAGGTCGCCGAGCAGGGCTCCCACGAGGAGCTCATGGCCGCCGACGGCTGGTATGCCCGGCTCTACCGGAAGCAGAGCCTCGAGGAGGAGCTGGCAGCTCCTGGCGATGAGGAGGTGGCCTGATGGCACGGCCTGGCGCGGTCACGGCGGGCGGAGCTCCGGGGACGAAGATCCTCGACCTTCCGCTGTTGAAGCGCCTGGTCCCCTTCGCGTGGAATCACCGCAAGCCGCTGGGCATCTCGCTCCTTCTGCTCCCGGCGAGCGCCGGCATGCAGCTCGTCCCTCCCTGGCTGATCAAGAGAGCGATCGACGGCCCGATCAAGGCCGGGGAGAGCGCCGGTCTCGCCCCCATCGCGCTGTTGCTCCTCGGTGCGCTGCTGGTGCAGTACACGCTGCAGTTCCTTCAGTCCTACTCGATGCACCTGGGCGGCCAGGGGATCGTCCACGACCTGCGTGTCGCGGTGCACGGGCACCTGCTGACGCTCCACGACCGCTACTTCCGCAAGCACCCGGCGGGCCGTCTCCTCACCCGCTGCACGAACGACGTAGAAGGAATCGGCGAGATGTTCGCCTCGGGGTTCCTCACGCTCTTCGCCGATCTGCTCCTGCTCCTGGGGATCTGCGTGGCGCTCGTGGTGCTGAACTGGAAGCTCGCGCTGGTGACGTTCGCCGTGATGCCCGCGCTGTTCCTCGTGTCGCGCTGGTTCCAGGTGGCTCTGCGGGGGGCGTACCGGGAGATCCGCGCCAAGGTCTCCGTCCTCAACGCCTATCTGCAGGAGCGGATCTCCGGCATTCGGGTCATCCAGCTCTTCGCGCGCGAGGACAAGGCGCTCACCGAGTTCCGCGAGAAGAGCTGGGAGCTGATGAACACGCACCTGCGGTCCATCAAGCTCGACGCGTCGCTCTTCGCGTTCGTGGACGGGATGAGCTACCTCGTGACCGCCCTGCTCTTCTGGTGGGCGGCGGGTCCGGTCCTCGACGAGACCCTGACGCTCGGGGCCCTCGTGGCCTTCGTCGACTACGTCCGTCGCTTCTTCCAGCCCATCCGGGACCTCAGCCAGAAGTTCGCCACGCTGCAGGCAGGCCTCGCCTCCGCAGAGCGGGTGTTCACCCTCCTCGATGAGGATGACCAGATCCCCGTCGTCGACGAGCCGGTGGATCTGGGCACGGTGGAGGGTCGCATCACCTTCGAGGACGTCCACTTCGCGTACGTCGACGACGAGCCGGTGCTCCGTGGTCTGCACCTCGACGTCGCCGCAGGAGAGAAGGTCGCGCTGCTCGGGGTGACCGGGGCCGGCAAGTCGACGGCTCTGCGCTTGATCAACCGCACGTACGACGTGGGGAGCGGAGTGGTGCGCCTCGACGGGGTGGATGTCCGGGAGGCTCACCCCGCGGAGCTGCGCGGCGCCATCGGTGTTGTCCTCCAGGACGTGATGCTGTTCAAGGGCTCCATCCGCGAGAACCTGACCCTCGGGGTGCCCGGGGTGGACGACGCGGTCCTCTGGACCGCACTAGAGCGGGTCGGCGCCCGCGCGGTCGTGGCCCGGCTCGGGGGTCTCGATGCGGAGCTGACCGAGCGGGGGCGCAACCTCTCGGCCGGGGAGCGGCAGCTCGTCGCCTTCGCGCGGGTGCTCGTCTACGACCCGCGCGTCCTCGTTCTGGACGAGGCCACGTCCAACGTCGACACCTTCGCCGAAGAGCGCATCCAGCACGCGGTCGCCGAGGCGATGGAGGGGCGCACGTCGATCGTCGTCGCCCACCGCCTCTCCACCATCCAGCAGGTCGACCGCATCGTGGTGCTCAAGGGCGGCAGGGTGGCCGAGGAGGGGACCCACGCCGAGCTCATGGAGCTCGGAGGGCTCTACCGCCGCCTCTACGAGAACTACTACTCCGGCAGCGCGGCGGCGTAAGGTCGGCGGGCAGTTGCGCCGCAGGATCCCGCCCGCTATCGACGCGGGGTGTCCACTTCGGGGTCCCGCAACACCGCGCTGAGCGCGCTCACCATCCTCGTCTTCGTCGCCGTGGGTGTCTATCTGTGGATCGGGAGTTCGCTCCAGGCCGCGATGGACCGGGGGACGATCCCCGGTCTCGAAGACGAGCCCTTCTACCCCCCAGCCGACCCCGTCGCGGACGCGATCCTTGCGGTGGCGCGGGATGCGCTGGACCGGGAGGTCGCCGGGATCCGGGCCGAGGCGGCGGCGAAGGCGGCCGTCGAGGAAGCTGCGAAGGCAGCCGAGTCTTCGCCGAGCGAGGACGGGGGCGCCGAGGACTCGTCGGGGGGCTCAGCCGACAGCGTCGCTGGCGCCGGGGCAGGAGACACGCCCAATGGCGCGGAGACCGGGGGGACCGAAGCGGTCACTCCGCCGAACGATGCGTCCGACTTCCCTCAGCTTGGACAAGTCGCGGACCACCCCTGGGTCGTCAGCCTCTACCTCCCCACCCGCAACGAGGACGCCCGGGGCCCCCACGTGCGTCGTCTCCCTGACGCCGACGTGCGGGTCGCGGTGGACTCCCTCCTGGATGCCCTCCCGAGCGCTGCGCGTGCTCCCGATGTCCTCGCGGGAGGGCGCTGGAAGGTGGACCGGATCCTGCCTGGTCGCCGCCCCCTTCCTCCGAAGGGCGGATACGGCGGGGTCGCGCTGGATGCAGGCATCGACGGCATCGAGCTGACCCACCCCGATGCGGGCGCACCGTTCTGGTACCTGCCCAGCTGGAGCGCCGAGCGGGAGACGAAGCGGCGGCGTATCTACTCCTCGGCCATCAAGGCCGCCCGAGCCGACGGCTGGTCGAAGAGCAACACGAACGAAGCCAGCGTCAGCGCCTTTCGCACCCGCGCCTATGTCGAGGCTTTGGGCGGTGGGGCTCCGGCGCGACCCACCCAGCGGGGCAACGCCGTGGGGCGTCCGTCGACGGTCCCGGAGATCCGTCGCTCCATCGAGATCGCCGCGGACTACCTCGTCCGCGAGACCGACGGGCGCGGCAAGTTCACCTACCGCTACAACGCCTACGCCGACAAGAACGACGGCGGCTACAACATGCTCCGCCACGCGGGGACGGCGTACTCCATGTTCCAGGCCTACCGGCTCGTGGGGGACGAGGCGATCTACGACGCCGCCGCCCGCGCGATGGACTACTACCGTCGCCGGATGAAGGAGGACGAGGACCGCCCCGGCGAGTGGTTCATCCTCGACGGAGGAGGCAGCCGCAAGCGCGCCAAGCTCGGGGGCGCCGGCCTCGGGCTGCTCGCGTACGTGGAGATGGAGAAGGCGAAGCCCGGCAGCTCGGACTACGAGGCGATGCTGGGGCTGGCGCGGCACATCGAGCACATGCAGCAGGACGACGGCTCCTTCGAGTCCTTCTACAACTGGGACGGCAAGGAGAAGACGACCCGCAAGTCCACCTTCTACCCCGGCGAGGCCACGCTGGCGCTTGTCCGGCTCCATCAGCTCACCGGCGACGAGCGCTGGCTCGACGTGGCCGAGCGCGCCGCCGACTACTACGTCGACAAGCGCTGGGTCTCCCTGGGCCTGCGTATCTACATCCCGCCGGATGCGTGGGGCCTCCAGGCGCTCGAGGAGCTCGACCGAGTGCGCCCGAACAGCCGGCGCGAGAAGTACGCGCTGGCCGTCTCCGAGTCGATCGCGCGGCACAAGCTGATGGACCCCGAGGTCACACCCCCGGACATGGTGGGGGGCGATCTGTCCGGTCTGGGCTCGCTGCCGCTGGCGGCGAACTCCGGCTCGTACGGGGAGGCGTTGACGGCTGGAGCTCGCCTCGAGGCGCGGCGTCGCCCGGGGGAGACCCGGCACCAGGAGCACGCGCAGACGAACCTCACGATGCAGCTCCGCAACCAGTTCACCGAAGCGAACGACTGGTTCCTGCCGAACCCGACGCGGGCCCACGGCGGGTTCCGGTTCAAGCCGAACAACCACGAGATCGGCAACGACGTCGTCCAGCACAACATCTCGGGGCTCATGGGCATCCTTCAGCTGATGGACCCCGACGCGCCGAACATCGGCCTCGTCGTGAGCGACGCGGAGCGGTCGGCACCCCTGAAGGCAGCGATGGAGGCGGCGCAGTGAAGGGCATCGTGTTCGCGGTCCTCACCGCGCTGTTCGCGTCCGTCCCTCCCTGGTTGATGGCGACGGAGCCGAAGAAGTCCGACCCCGATGAGGTCGTCACCGCAGCGTTTGCAGCCCTCGTCGTCACCCTGATCGGGGTGGCCCTGGGGTGGCGGCGCCCGGCCGAGGACAAGGCGGTCGTCCTGCCGGGCCTGGCTGGCGCGGCCGCGTCCGTCACCGCGCTCGTCTCCATCGGCCTCGCCGTCGGTGCCGAGCGCCAGAACTACTGGGACGCCTTCCACTTCGCCGCCCTGTTCTGGTGCGGCGCCCTCTGCGGGGTCGCGGCGGTTGCCTCGTTCGTGAAGAGCCGAGGGACCTCGGGCATCGCGTCCAACCTGCTCTCGCCTGCGGCCGCCGTCGTCGCCGCCTACGTCGTCCTCTGGTCGTGGATGACCTTCTCCTTCGTCCAGGACATCGAAGGCGCGGTGCTCCGCTGGACCTGGCTCCTCACCCATGGCTGAGGCGGCTCGGCCGCTCTGGTTCGTCTCCGACGTCCACCTCACTCCGGCCCGACCTCAACGCACCGCCCGCTTCCTCGCGTTCTTGCGCGATCGGGTCGCGTCGCGTGATGCGGACCTCGTCATCGCGGGAGATCTCTTCGACTGGTGGTGGGGCAGCAAGCCCGTGCCTGCTGACGTCGGCGAGGTGATCGATGCGCTCGAGGCGCTCCCGGGCTCCGTGCTGTGGATGGAAGGAAACCACGACGTCTTCGTGGGGCGGGGCCTCACCGAGGACAGCCCCCTGGCGACGACCGCCGAGCCCCTGGAGATCGGCCGCGCCGCCCCGTTCGCCACCATTCACGTGGCGCATGGCGACCTCGTGGACCCGGCCGAGAGGGGCTACCGGCGCTTCCGTGCCCTGCTTCGCGGCATCCCGGGCCGCGCGGCCGCGCGGCTCGTCGGTCCTCGCGTCACCCGCGCTGTCGGAGGCTTCGCGGCCAGTGGGAGTCGATCAGCCAAGGGTGGCGTCGACGGCTACGAGGGCCTGAGCGACCGCTGGCTCGCCGCCGCGCGCAGCTATGCCGCGTCCACCGGCGCGGACCTGTGCGTCCTGGGGCACGGGCACTGGCTGGGCTGGTGGCCCGGTCTGGTCTGCCTCGGGGACTGGCTGCGGTGGTCGAGCTACGCGCGCCTCGACAGTGGCGGGCTGGGGCTCTGGCGCTACCGCGAAGACGGTGACGAGCTCCTGCTCGACGCCCCGCGAGGCGCGGTCGAGTTCGAGGCGGCTGCGTCCTCGAAGGCGGGCTGAACCCGGGCCTCTGACTCGGTCAGCTAGCTGAACATCCCATCACTGGGCGGCGGAACGAGAGCCGACCCGGGAGCGTCCTTGCCGACCTCGGCGACCGCCACCGGCGGCTTCGGCTCGGGCTTCGGAGGGGCTGCGTCGGACTCGCCGTCGCCCCGCTCCTTCTTGCTGCGACCCTTCGCGGCCGGAGCGCCGTTGCTGCGCCCGCTGCCGTCGTCGGCCATCGCACGCTCGCCGTCACGCCCGCGTCCCCGCCGGCGGCGGTTCCGCTTGCGACGCCGACGATCTCCGCTTTCCGCCTCGGAGGCCTCGGCCTCGTCACCGTCGTCGTCGCGACCCTCGTCCTCGTCGTCGTCCGACTCCTGGACCTCCGGCAGCTCCACGGCCTGGCCCTGCAGCCCGAGCTCCCGCCGCTCCTGGCGCCTGCGGCGCCGTCGCTTGCTCCGCCCCGCGGGGCTCTTCCGCTCGCGCTCCTCCGCGGCCACCCGCTCGCGCTCCTCGCGCTCACGCTCTTCGGCCGCGTCCTCCTCGGCGAGCATCGCCTCGATCTCCGCGTCCTCCTCGTCGGAGTACAGCGCGGCCTCGCGACGCTCGGCCTCCTCCTGCGAGGACCGCGCCGCGAGCGCTTCGCGCCGCTGCTGGAGCAGGTACCGCTCGCCCTCGGAGAGCTGGCTCATGGACATCGGCGCGATGCCGATCTGGTTGCGGTGGACGCCGGGCCGGGCCTCGACGTTCACGATGATCCCGAAGCGGTCCTCGAGGGCGACGAGCTCGCGCCGCCGCACGTTGAGGAGGTACGCCGCGATCTCCGGGTGGAGCGTGACCGTGGCCTTGTCGATGAGGCCGGTGGCGGCCTTCGCCTCAAGCTTGCGCATGAGCCCGACGGAGAGGAACTCCTCCGTGGGGACGGTGCCGGTGCCCTCGCAGACCGAGCAGGGCTGGTGGGTCTGGAACCGGATCGCCTGCTTGATGCGCTGGCGGTTGACCTCCATGAGGCCGTTGTCGCTGATCTTGCTGATGTAGCTGCGGGCCTTGTCGGTCTTCAGAGCCTCCTTGATGATCTTCTCGACCTGGCGGTTCTGCTTGTTCGTCGACATGTCGATGAAGTCGACGACGATGAGCCCGCCGATGTCCCGCAGCCGAAGCTGGCGGGCGACCTCGCTGGCCGCCTCCAGGTTCGTGTGGAGGGCCGTCTCCTCCTGGCTCTTCGCCTTCGTGCTGCGCCCCGAGTTCACGTCGATCGACGTCAGCGCCTCGGTGGGGTCGATGAGGATGTAGCCGCCCGAGGGCAGGTCCACGCGCCGGGAGAACACGGCCTCGATCTGCTCTTCGACGCGGTAGCGCGAGAACAGGGGGACCTTCTCCTCGTACAGCGTGATCGCCTTGTGGCTGCGGGGCATCACGGTGCGGATGTACTCGCGCGCCTTGAGGTACGAGACGGGGTGATCGATGAGGATCTCCTCGATCTCGGGCTCGTAGTAGTCGCGGATCATCCGCACGACGAGGTCGCGATCCTCGAACAGCAGCGCCGGTCCGCGCCGCCGGCCCTTGCCGCGTCGGCCCTTGCCGCGCTTGCTCTTGGGCCCGGCCTCGGCCGTCTTCAGGATCTCCTTCCAGGTCCGCACGAGGTGCGCGGCGTCCCGGTTCAGATCGGTCTTGGTGCGGTTGGTTCCCGCGGTGCGGACGATGAAGCCGTACTCCTCGGGGATCTTCAGGCCGGCCGCGATCTCCTTGATCTTCTTGCGGCGGCCCTCGTCACCGATGCGGCGGCTGACGCCGCGGGAGTCGTCCAGCGGCATGAGCACGATGTACCGGCCCGCGAGGGAGACGTGGCTGGTGAGGGCGGCGCCCTTGTTGCCGACGGCGTCCTTGACGACCTGGACGACGATCTCACGGCCCTTGCGCATCACCTCTTCGATGCGGGGCTTGCCGTCCTTCTTCTTCGGCTTCTCGTGGAAGCAGGACGGGTGGATCTCGTCGATGGGCAGGAAGCCCTGCTTGTCGGCGCCGATGTCGACGAAGCACGCGTTGAGGCTGGCTTCGACGTTGGCGACTACGCCGCGGTAGACGTTGCCCTTGAGGAGGCCGGCGTCCTGGACCTCGATCTCGAACTGTTCGAGCTTGCCGTTATGCAGGATGGCGGCGCGCACCTCTTCGGAGCGCGTCGCGTTGATGAGCATGAGCTTGTTGGACAAAGAAGAACCTGGTGTTGGGACGCGGGCAGATCGCGACGGTGAGGCACGCTCCGGTGCCTGTCTTCGTCTCGAACCGCAGCGATGCCTCGGCGTCGATGGTCATGGGAGGAAGTCTCGATTCGCCGAAAAGCCGGCGTGGTGCCCGGTTCTGCGGACCACGGCTCGGGACGAGCCTGTGTGCGGAACCGGATCAGGACACGCAAACTGTCGTCCTCGCAGGCCCGGATGTCAAGTCGCGGAGCCGTCTTGCCCTTGTCCCCCGGGACGAAGCCAGATACCTTGCGGCGTCGGTGAGCGCGCGGAGGTGCGCGGCTCCCGATCTCCGATAGACGACTGCGGAAGGCAGACGATATGGCGGCCCCCAAGTGGGAGTACCGGATCTTCCATGATCTGACGGCTCCGGAACTGAATCCCCTCGGCCAGGAAGGCTGGGACTTCGTCACGGTCGAGTTCGACGACGAGGGAGAGATCCTCAACGCATTCGCCAAGCGCCCCCTCGGTGGCGGCGGTGGCGGCGGCGGTGGCGGTGGCGGAGGAGGCGGCGGCGGTGGCCGACGTCGACGCCGGCGCAACAAGGGCGGGGGCAACTCCGGCCAGGGCGGCGGCTCGGGGCATCACATCGGCCCGATGCAGTAGCTGCCTCTCGGGCCCGCGACCGGCCCGGCGTCCGCGCCAAACGGTCGCGCCTTCGTGACCCTCCGGTCGACTCGTGTCGTCGCGGGCGCGCCTACTCGGGCGCTTCGGCGGGGGTGCCGATCCGCGTCACGAAGTAGGACATCCGGTCTGCCGCCCAGTCGAAGCCGGTGCAGCCATCGGCGATCTCCCGGTGCGTGTACGAGAACACGTTCACGACCCGGTACGTCACTCCCTCGATCTCGGCGTCGTGGGTCTCCGTGGGCCACAGCTCGAACGACTCGCCCGGCGGTCCGTCATCCGACTCCGGCTGGAGCCGGAACCGGATCGCGAGGTTGTAGAGCTTCGCGCACTGGAACTCGGTGAGGTTCGGGCACTGTCGGTCGACCGGGTCCACCGCTTCGAAGAAGGGGTGGGTCGGTCCCGGGTTGAACGCGAAGCCCAGGGTGCTCGGCTCGGCGAGGAAGCGGAGGCCGCCACCGTCGTCGATGCTGTCGAGCAGGGCGAAGCCGCTGATCAGCGAGCCCGTCGACAGGTCCATGCTGAAGAACACCGTCATCGTCTCGCCGAGCTCGGCCGGCAGGTCGTAGCCCGGCGGCAGCTCCGCCACGATCTCCAGCCAGTTCGGATCGAAGTCCTGGGGCGGCGGGTCCTCCTTCGGAGCCGCCTCGACCCGCAGGATCCGCTTGTCGTCGTCGTTCGGGTCCGTCTCCAGCCGCACGACCTCCCCCTCGATCGGGAGGCTGATCGTCGACCAGCCCTGCATGACCATCAGGTCCTCGAGCTCGTCCATGGGGTAGTCGACGCCGCCGAAGTGCAGGAAGAAGTCGAAGCTCACCCCGGCGAGAGAGAAGTTCGCGCAGCCCTCGGGTGGCTCGATGAGCGGCGTCGAGTCGTCGTCGTCGTCGTCGCCCGCGGTGGGGCAGGCGGCGAGCCACAGGACGAAGGGGAGGGCGAGGAGGAGCCGGAGGGGCAGCTGCGTCGACATGGTCTCTACACTAGTGCACCCGACGGACGCGGGAGCGGGCAGACCCGACCCCCGTCGCCGGAGCCCCGGAGGAGACGTGACCGACAAGCGCAAGGTGGGAGTCCTCACCGGCGGGGGCGACTGCCCCGGCCTCAACGCGGTGCTCCGCGCGGTCGTGAGGACCGTGCAGCACGAGGCGCCACACATCGAGCTGGTGGGGATCCGGAACGGTTTCTGGGGACTCATCGCCAACGCCATCGAGCCCCTCGGACCCGACCGCGTCTCGGGGATCCTGCCCATCGGCGGCACGATCCTCGGCTCGTCCAACCGCGACGATCCCTTCGACTTCCACGGCACCGTCCACGGTGAGCGTCTCGATGGGGATGTGGTCGACCGGGTGCTGGACCACGCCGCGGACCTGGACGGCCTCGTGGTCATCGGGGGCGACGGCACCCAGGACATCGGTCATCGCTTGAGCGTCCGGGCGCGGGAGCGCGGCGGACACCTCGGGATCGTCGGCGTCCCGAAGACCATCGACAACGATCTGAAGGCCACCGATCGCACCTTCGGCTTCGACACTGCGGTGTCCGTCTGCTCCGAGGCCATCGACCGGATCCACACCACCGCCGCGAGCCACCACCGGGTGATGTTCGTGGAGGTCATGGGGCGGCACGCGGGCTGGATCGCCCTGCATGCGGGGCTCTCCGCAGGCGGGGACGTGATCCTCATCCCGGAGATCCCGTTCTCCGTCGAGTCCGTCGCGGACGCGGTGCTGGCCCGCAAGGAGCGCGGCAAGGGCTTCTCCATCGTGGTCGTCGCGGAAGGTGCGGTGCCCCACGGCGGGGACCCGGTCTTCAAGAAGGCGTCCGACGGCAGCCAGCGGAAGTCGCTCGGCGGCATCGGGCGGATCGTCGCCGAAGAGGTGGAGCGCCTTACGGGGCTCGAGGCGCGGACGACGATCCTCGGTCACGTGCAGCGCGGCGGGACGCCCACTGCCTACGATCGCGTCCTCGCGACCCGCTTCGGCGTGTGCGCGGCGCGCCAGGTCATCGCGAGCAACTACGGCGTGCTCGCGGCGCTTCGGGGCAAGGACGTCGTCCCCGTGCCTCTCGTGGAGGCGGTGGGGTCCCAGCGGCTCGTGGATCCGGAGAGCGAGCTGGTCAGCGTGGCGCGGGCGACCGGCGTCCGCTTCGGGGACGAGGAGCCCGTCAGGGCGCGCCTGGCTGCAGCGCGGGGTGCGTGAGGAGGGCGTCGAGGTCGGCCCGGCACTGGGCCGCGACCTCACGGCCGATCCCGAGGACCTGGGCGCTCTCCCCACAGAGCTGCCAGGCCTCCGCTGCCTTGCGGAACTGCGCAGGCACCCGGCTCGCCAGCCACTCCCGCAGCGCCGCCGCCTCCGGACGGGGATGGGCGGCGGCTTCGTCGCGGAGGGTCGCCAGGGCTTCGGCGGTCTCCAGCCACGCGTGCCCCAGATCCAGCAGGGAGCGGGGCGCCCACACGAAAGGCAGGCCGGCCGCGACGGCGTAGTGGGACTCAGCGGTCGCCAGGGCATCGGCGCGAGCGCGGATCCGGTCGGTGACGCTGCCCAGCGGGGTCAGTCGCAGGCGCGTCTTCCGGGCCCGGTTCGCCCACAGGGTCGCGCGCACGAGGGACGCCTCGGCGCGATACCAGTCCAGGGGGGCTCCGCGGCGATCCACCTCGACGTCGTCGCCGGCCGACTCCAGCGCCTCTCCTGCTCGCAGGAGCCTCGGCAGGGCGGCGCGGTCGCGGCCGGCGAGGCTGTCGAGGCGCGCGAGCTGCAAGTCGACGAGGGCCTTGGCCAGTGGCGACGTAGACAGCCGACGGACCCGAAGCAGGTCGCGCCGCGCCGAGCGCGAGACCGTGCCCGGCAAGACGTCCAGGAGCGCCCGCCGATAGAGGGCATCGGCGAGCAGTCCATCGGGGAGCGCGGGATGGGCCGCGACCAGGGTGTCGTAGTGGCCACGGGCGCGACTGGGGGAGCCGAGGGCCTCGTGGCAGGTGGCAGCGTTGTAGTGGGCGTACACGGGGAGCCAGGCGTCCGCTGCGTCCTCGCCGGCTGCGACGTCGGCGTTCGCGACCTCTTCGAACACCGGCAGGGCGGCTGCGCAGTCGCCGGCCTCCTTCAGAGCGGCTCCGTACTCGAACCGCGAGCGCAGTGACTCCTCCGCGAGCGCGGACCCCGCGACGAGGCAGCAGAGCATCAGGAGGCGAAGCGACAGCAGGCGGAGAATCGGAGCGACCTTCCGGACATGGTGATGGCGAGGGCCGACTGGCGCCTCGCCACACCGCCGGGACGCATCCCGGTTCGAAGGGCCCCGCCTCGGCCGTGTCAGCACGTAGGCTGCACCCTCCGTAGACAAGGGGGCTTCGGTAGTTAGCCACATCAGGTCCCCCTGACAGAAGGGGGGCTCACCGTGGCCAGCGCCGAATCCCGGAGGGGTAATCAGGGCACATGCCTTGTTGGCTCGAGCTCGAACCGCGCAGGGTTGTCCTTCGTCCTTCATATAAGCCTGCTCCGTCGCCTCCTGCAAGGTCCTGTTTCGGGGGTACGCTGCGCCCGCCGCCTCTTCAGCGGAGTGACCGGCCGGAGGAAGTGATGAGCGATCGGCGCAAGACCTGGGACCCGTCGGCGTTTCCCGAGCGACGAGGCCCTGGCGGGGGGCGGCGTGCGCATCCCCGGGTCAAGGTCCACCTCGAGGTGACGGGCTCGGCAGAGCATGGAGACGATGTGGTGATCGCCACCGATCTCTCTGTCGCGGGGGCGTCGTTGCTCCTGCCGGAGAAGATCCTCGCGGACAGTCGGGCGCGGCTGCGGATGAGTATCCCCGGGAGCGACAGCCCGGTGGTCGTGGTCGGGGTGACCGTCGCGGATGCGGAGGAGGCCTTCGGCGACTGGGAGGTGGGCATCCGGTTCGAGGATCTGAGCCCGTCGGACGCCCGCGTCATCGAGGCGTACCTCGATCGGCAGCGGAAGGACGACTGATGGTCGGCCCGGTGTTGCACGGATGCCCCGGCTCCTCCGGATCGGTCGACTGCCCCGCTGTCGATTGACGATCCAGGGGGAGGGAACTAGTGTCCGGCTGTCCCGTGGGCGCCCGCTCGTCGTGCCGCTGTTCCCTGCTGTTGGAGTGACCCCCGTGATTGCCCTCTCCCGTCTCCTCCCGGTGGCCGCTGTGCTGGCGACGCTCCTCCTGGTGACGGGGTGTCCGAAGCCGAAGCCGCCTCCGCCGCCCCCCGAGCCCACGCCGTCCGCCGAGCCCGTCGTCGCCATCGACACGCTCGTGCCCGACCGCACCGTCGAGGGCCGCGCGGTCACCGTCACCGTCGAGGGCCGCGGCTTCGAGGACGGCATGGACGTGTTCATCGGTCGCGAGCCCGCGCTGGGCCTCGACGTGCAGTCCGAGACCGAGTTCACCTTCCGGGCGACGGAGGACATGGGCGCAGCCTCGTACGACGTCCGCGTGGTGCGGGCGGACGGGGAGCAGGCGCTGAAGCGCGACGCGTTCACCGTCACTCCCCCGCGCGAGCAGGGCGACTGCGTCCTCAAGACGGTCCTCTTCGACTTCAACGAGTCCTCCCTCGCGTCCGAGTCCCGGGAGCTCCTCGCGGCGAACGCCCGCTGCATCGAGAAGCACGGCTGGTCGCGCGTCCGGCTCGAGGGCCACGCGGACGAGCGCGGCTCCACCATCTACAACCTCTCCCTCGGACAGCGGCGCGCCGAGTCGGTTCGCTCGTATCTGCTGAACGTGGGGGTCGGCAACGCGGAGCTCCTGACGCTGTCGTACGGTGAGGAGCGGCCGGTGGACATGGGCTCCAACGAGGGAGCCTGGGCCAAGAACCGGCGCGTGGAGTTCGTGATCCCGTGATGGCTGCCCGCCTCCTGCTCGCGCTCGCCGCGGCGAGCCTCGTGTCCGGCTGCGTGGTCGACAAGACCGGACGCAGCGCGACCTACATCCTCCAGGACCGCGTCGACGCGAACCGCCTGCGGGTCCACACCGTGGAGAAGGACCTCGCGCTCCAGGTGACGCGCGTCGACGACATGGAGGAGCGCGCCGCGAACGCCCGGCAGCGCCTCGCCGACTCGGGCGCCACCCTCGAGACGTTCCTCGAGGAGATGCAGGCCCTGCGGGGTGAGGTCAGCGACCTGTCCCTCGCTCTGGAGGAGAACAAGGGGACCATGGGGGCGGTGGAGTTCCGCCTCGCCGCGCTCGAGGCGCGCATCAGCCACCTCGAGAAGGAGCTCGACATCACCCCGCCGCTCATCCTGCCGCCCATGGAGCCGGAGGACGACGGGGCGGGGGACGACGGAGCCTCGAGCAGCGACGCTGCGGGCGATGCCGGGAGCGACGCCGACTCCGACGCGTCGGACGGCGACTCCGGGTCGGCCGCTGACGGGGATGACGAGGCCGAGGCCACGGCCGCCGCGGAGATGACCCGCGCCGCGGACGACGAGATCGTGGTGGCGTCCGCCGAGCCGTCCGAGGAGGACGTCCTGTTCCAGCAGGGCCTCGTCTTCATGAAGAAGAAGGACTACGAGAAGGCCGGCGCGCGCTTCGAGAAGTTCCTCCGCACGAACCCCGACGCCGATCGCGCGGTCGAGGCCCGCTACCTGACGGGCCAGTGCCTCTTCGAGCTCGGGCGCCACAAGGCCGCCATCACCACTTTCCAGAAGGCCATCGAGGCCGATGAGAAGGGCCCGTTCGCGCCGAAGTCGATGTTCATGCAGGCCCTCGCATTCGAGGAGCTCGGCACCGACGACGACATCGAGGCCGCCAAGGTCTTCTTCTCCGAACTCATCCGTCTCTACCCGAAGTCCGACGACGCCGAGCGCGCCGCCCGCAAGCTGGAGGCCCTTGGTGGTCCGTAACCTCGCCCTGATCCTGACCCTGCTCGCTGCGGGCGCCTTGCTGGCGTGCGGCGGCGACAGCGAGTCTGCGCCCGTCGATGCGACCGCATCGGCCGAGTCCGACGCGCCCGACGCGCCCCTGACCCCGCGGGAGGCCGCGGCGAAGGATCCGTCGAAGAAGCCGAACCCGAAGCTCGCCTCCGGCGACGTCCTCGCCCAGACCGTCAAGCTCGACGCCGGGGACCTGCACATCGTCTTCACGAACAACGTGGACGGAGAGATCGAACCCTGCGGGTGACCGAAGAACCCCCTCGGCGGTCTCGCCAGGAAAGCAACCTACCTCGCCTCCCTCGCCACCCTCGGCGCCCCCATCCTGCAGGTGGACGCCGGGGACATGGTCGCCCCGCGCGCGATCGTCTCGAAGAAGGAAGAGCAGCAGCGCAAGATCAAGGGTGAGCTCCTCATCGAGGCCACCACGGCGATGGGCATGGATGCCCTGGCCGTCGGCGACTCGGACCTCGCCTTCGGCATCGGCTGGCTGCGGAAGATGGCCGGCAAGCACAAGGCCCCGTACGTCAGCGCAAACCTCCTCGACGGCAATGACGAGCTGGTCTTCCCCGCGACCCGGGTGGTCACCAAGGGGCCGTACACCATCGGGATCACGTCGGTCCTGAGCGACACCTTCGGCCTGACGGCGGGCCGGATCGACGATCCCACGAGCACGCTGAAGGCAGCCGTCGCCGAGCTCGAAGCCCAGAAGGTCGACCTCGTCGTCGCGCTGGTGCATGCCCAGTTCGACGTCGCCCAGACGTTGGCCAAGGACGTCCCCGGCATCGACCTGATGTTCACCGGCCACAACAAGCGGCACCAGGAGGACCCGATCCTGATCGGGGACACCGCGCTGCTCGAGGCGGGCTCCCGGAGCAAGTACATCGGGGAGGCGCGCCTCGACCTCGAGGAGGGCGGGAGCGGCTGGTCGGATCCGGCAGGACGCCAGCGCCTCATCCGCCAGAAGGAGCAGCTCGGCAAGCAGGTGGAGCGCTACGAGGAGCAGCTCGCGTCCGCGGATGACAGCTCCCGCGCGCGCATCGAGCGGGTCCTGGAGTTCTCGAAGAAGAAGCGGGACGCGATCGTGATCCCGCCGGAGGACGACGGGACCGGCCACGGGCTGCGCGGTCGCCGGGTGCCCCTGAGCCGCGACATCGCCGACGATGAGGGGATGACGAAGCTCGTGGACAGCTACCTGCTGCTTCTCGGCCCCGACGCAAAGCGGTCGGATCCCCACGCGGGCCACGACCACGCCATGCCGACGCCCACGATCACTCCGAAGGACGACTACGGCGACTACGTCACCGCGCGCACCTGCATGGGCTGCCACGCCGAGCAGCACCGTGACTGGATGGGCACGCCCCATGCCCGCGCCTGGGCGACGCTGGTGAAGGAGAAGCGCCAGTACGACCTGGACTGCTGGTCCTGCCACGTCACCGGCGCCGGCCGCGACGGTGGCCCGGAGAGTCCCGGTGAGGTGGGGCCGCTCAAGAACGTGCAGTGCGAGGCGTGTCACGGCCCGGGGAAGGCCCACGCCGCGAAGCCCGCGAAGGACAACATCGTCAAGACGCCCACCGAGGCGCTGTGCGTCGAGTGTCACAGCGAGGAGCAGACGATGGGCAGCTTCGTCCACGACGAGTACCTGCCGAAGATCGACCACAAGGACTGACGCGCCTTCGGGACCGGGGGGCGGCGGATCGGGGGGCGAGGCCGTACACTTCCGCCCCCATGACGGACCCGGTCATCACGCCCCTGCTCGCCATCGAGACGTCCTGCGACGAGACCTCCGCCGCGGTGATCGGCCCCGACGGGGCCGTGCTGTCCTGCGTGGTGCGCTCGCAGGTGGAGGACCACCAGGAGTTCGGCGGCGTCGTGCCCGAGCTCGCGTCGCGGCGCCACATCGAGTGGATCGACGCCGTCGTCTCGGAGGCGCTGAGCCGGGCGGAGGTCACCCTCGACGACATCGCAGGCCTGGCGGTGACCCGCGGGCCGGGGCTCGTGGGCTGCCTGCTCGTTGGCCTGGCCTGGGCGCAGGGCGTGGCTGTGGCACGCCGGCTTCCGCTCCTCGGCGTGAACCACCTCGAGGGGCACCTCCTCGCGTCCTTCGTGGGGATGCCTGCGCCCCCGTTCCCTTTCCTCGCGCTGACCGTCAGCGGGGGCCACACCTCGCTCGTGTTGTGCCGCGAGGTCGGTGAGTACGAGGTCCTCGGCTCCACCCTCGATGACGCCGCGGGCGAGGCGTTCGACAAGAGCGCGCGGCTCCTCGGCCTCCCCTACCCCGGCGGGATCCAGATCGACCGCCTGTCCCAGACGGGGCGGAACGACGCGGTGGACCTGCCCCGGGGCATGAAGAAGAAGCCCGGCTACGACTTCTCCTTCTCGGGCCTGAAGACGGCGGTGTGGAACCACATCTCCGCGGAAGGTGCCCCGGAGGGGCAAGCGCTCAACGACTTCTGCGCGTCGCTGCAGGAGGCGATCGTGGACGCGCTCCTCACGAAGACGCGCAAGGCGGCGCGGGAGCTCGGGATCACCCGCGTCGTGGTGACGGGCGGCGTCGCGGCCAACTCGCGCCTGCGCTCGGCGTTCGCGGAGGCCGCAGAAGCCGAGGGCTGGGAGCTGCACCGTCCCGAGATGCGCTTCTGCACCGACAACGCAGGGATGATCGGGTACGCCGGGTACCTGCGGATGGCGCGAGGCGAGCGCTCTCCCCTGGACGTGGACGTGGCGCCGGGCCTGGCGCTCGGGTCTCGGGCGTGACGCGGCGCCCGCCCCGCTCGTGTCTCAACAAGAGCTTCGCCGCGGCGAAGCTCAACCTCCTGCGTGCGATCCGCTCTCGGGAGGGCGCGGACTACCTCGCCGGTGGCCTCGCTCTGGGTGCCTTCTGGCTGTGGACGCCGATCTGGATTGGCCACTTCCCCGCGGCGCTGATCACCGCCCAGTGGGCCCGGGTGAGCAAGCTGGCGGCGATGTCCATGGTGCTCGTCAGCAACCCGGCGACGGTCCTGCCGCTCCAGATCACGAACGCCGCGGTGGGCGTGTGGCTGACCCCTGGCGGCAACCCCGGCTCGGCGCTGCGCAACCCGCGTCTCCTCCTGGAGAGCCCCCTCGAGTTCTTCCTGTCCATCAAGCTGCACGACTTCTTCACCCTGTGCCTCGGCTCGTGCGTCACGGGGACCGTCACGTCGTTGGTGGTGTGGGGGGTGGCCCGGCGGTGGGCGTGGGGGGTCCAGCGGCGCCGACAGCGCAAGCACGCGGCGGTGATCCTGTGACGACGCGCCAGCGAGCGAAGCGGTCCCTCGGCCAGAACTTCCTGGTCGACCCGGTCTTCATCAAGCGGATCGTGGACGCAGCCGGTGTCATGTCCGGTGAGACGGTCGTGGAGATCGGCCCCGGCCGGGGCGCGCTCACCGGGCACCTGCGGGGCAAGGCCGATCGGTTCGTCGCCATCGAGAAGGACGACGCGCTGGCCGCCGAGCACACCGAGCGCTTCGCCGACGACGCGGACGCGGCGGTGGTCCATGGGGACGCCCTGAAGGTCATGCCGGATGACCTGCCGTTCCCCGGGCCGTACCGCGTCGTCGCGAACCTCCCGTACAACATGGCCGCGCGGATCACGCTGCACCTGCTCGAGGACTGGGGGACGGAGCTGGCGTCCTTCACCCTCATGTTCCAGGCAGAGGTCGCGGACCGCATCGTCGCGCGGCCGGGGAGCAAGGCGTACGGCAGCCTGTCGGTGCAGATCGCCAACTTCTGCGAGGGCTGGCGCCTGTTCAGCGTGCCGGGGCGGGCGTTCCGGCCGGTCCCGAAGGTCCTGAGCGCCGTCGTGCGACTGCGGCGGAGGGGGAGCACGCTGTGTGAAGACGGCGGCGTCGACTACGCCTGGCTGCGCACCGTGGTGCGGGGTGGCTTCCAGAGCCGGCGCAAGACCCTCCTGAACTCGCTGAAGCTGGCGGAGGCGCTCCCGTCGGACCCGGCGGTGCTCGCCCAGGCCATCGAGGTCGCGGGCATCGCCGAAGGCGTCCGCGCCGACTCCGTCACCCCCGAGCAGTTCGTCGCGCTGGCCGCGGCGCTGCACCCCGCGGACTGAGTCGGCGGCTGGCCGCTGGTAACTTCACCCCCCGGAGGACCCGTGCGAATCGCGATCCTGGCGAAGCCCAAGAGCGACCGCGCCGCCAACAAGGCCGCTGAGCTGTCCGTGGCCTTGCGCGAGCGCGGGCATGAGACGCGCCTCGAGGCGTCGGCGGCCCGGCTCGCAGGGGTGGACGGCGGCGTCGAGCGCGACGATCTGCCTGAGGGCGTCGACCTCGCGGTCGTCCTCGGTGGTGACGGAACCCTGCTCCTCGGCGCGCGGATCTTCGGCCCCGCGGGCGTCCCCATCCTCGGGGTGAACATGGGGCGCCTCGGCTTCCTCACGGATGTCGGGGTCGACGGGATGGACCTCGTCGTGGAGAGCGTCCTCGCGGGGGACTACACGGTCGAGGAGCGGCTGATGCTGTCGGCGGAGGTGTTGCGCGCCGACCGCACGAGTGAGGGCCCGTTCCTCGCCTTCAACGACATCGTGGTGAACAAGGGCGCGCTGGCCCAGGTGATCCGCCTGGAGAACGTCGTCGACGGCAACTTCGTCAGCAGCTTCCTCGCCGACGGGCTGATCATCGCGAGCCCCACTGGGTCGACCGCGTACGGCCTCGCCGTCGGAGGGCCCATCATCGTGCCCACCACCGAGGTGTTCCTCGTGGCGCCGATCTGCCCGCACATGCTGACGAACCGGCCGATCATCGTGCCCGCGGCCTCCACCGTGGAGTGCCGGCTGCTCGAAGCCCGCGGCGACGTCTACCTGACCATCGACGGGCAGGAGGGCTTCCCGCTCTTCCCGGGCGACGGCGTGCGGGTGCGGCAGGCGGCGCACCGCGCGCGCCTCGTGAAGGTCGCGTCCCAGGACTTCTTCTCCATCCTGCGCACGAAGATGGGCTGGGGCGGCGCGTAGGGCACGGCCCCACCCGCTGGGGCACGTCCACGTCCGCCGGCCGCGAGGTCCCATGCTCCGCGAGCTGCGCATCCAGAACGTCGCGATCATCGAGGACGTCGTCGTGCGTCTCGGTCCGGGGCTCAACGTGCTCTCCGGGGAGACCGGGGCGGGCAAGTCCATCATCCTCGGGGCTCTCGGACTCGTCCTCGGCGCGCGCGCGAGCTCGGACCTGGTGCGGACCCGGAAGCCGCAGGCCGAGGTCGTGGCGACCTTCGACCGGGACCAGCCCGTCGAGGACGTGCTCCGCGCCCTCGACCTGGACTGGGACCCCGAGGACGACAGCCTCCTCATCCGGCGGGTCGTGACGGCGGCGGGCCGGTCCCGGGCGTACGTCAACGGCGCCGCGGTGGCCACGGCAGTCCTGCGGGCGCTGGCCGCGGTCCTGGTGGACTACGCGTCGCAGCACGAGCACCGGGTGCTCCTCGACGAAGCCCGACACCGGGAGATCCTCGACCAGTTCGGCGGCCACGACGCGCTGCTCGACGGGGTCACCACGGCGGTGGAGGAGCTGCGCGGGCACGTCGCGGAGCGGGACCGGCTCGTCGCGGCCGAGGACGACCAGCGCGCCCGCCTCGACTACCTGGCGTTCCAGCTTCAGGAGCTCGCGGACCTGGCGCCGCGCGTCGGAGAGGAAGAGGAGCTCGAGCACGAGCGCACCGTGCTCGCCAGCGCGGCGCGCCTCGCGGAGCTCGCTCGCAGCGGGGAGCGTCAGCTGTACAGCGGGCAGGCGGCGGCCATCGAGCGGCTCGGGGAGGCCGAGAGAGCCATCGAGGAGCTCGTGGGGACCGATGCGTCCCTCAAGGCGACCCTGGAGGCGATCCGCGAGGCGAAGTTCGCGGTGGAGGACGCAGCGCGGGAGCTGGGCTCCTATGCGGGGCGGACGCGATCCGATCCCGCGCGGCTGCAGGAAGTGGACGATCGGCTGGCGGAGCTGCGGCGGCTGGCGCGCAAGCACCGGACGACGATCGATGGCCTCGCGGAGCTGCACGCCGGCCTGCAGGCCGAGCACGACGAGCTGAGCACCCTCGATGTGCGCATGGACGAGGTGGACCGGGCCATCGCCCGGGCGCGGGTGACGGCCCGGGAGCGCTGTGCGGAGCTGACGGAGCGTCGTGGGGCCGCGGGGGGCGCGCTCTCCGCGAAGGTGGAGGACGAGCTCTCCTCCCTCGCGATGGCCCGGGCGCGGCTCTCGGTCGCGGTGGAGCCGGTGGCGGAGGGCGTCCCTCTGGCGGACGGTGGTCCCTTTGCGACGAGCACCGGCGCGGACACGGTGGCGTTCCTGCTGTCGGCGAACCCGGGGGAGGAGCCTCGACCCCTGGCGCGGGTGGCGTCGGGCGGCGAGCTGTCCCGGATCCTGCTGTCCGTGCGGCGCGCGCTCGCGGGGACCCGCTCGGTGCGGGTCCAGACGTGTGTGTTCGACGAGATCGACGCCGGGCTCGGCGGAGCGACGGCGGAGGCGGTGAGCGACAAGCTGCGTCGCATCGCCGAGGAGAGCCAGGTGCTCGTGATCACCCACCTGCCGCACATCGCGGCCGCGGGGGACGCGCACTTCCGGGTGGAGAAGCACGTCGAGGAGGGGCGGACCCGCGCCCAGGTGCGCGCGCTGGCGGGGGACGAGCGGGTCGCCGAGGTGGTGCGAATGGTGGCGGGGAGCGGGGCGAGCGACGCCGCGGAGTCCTTCGCCCGCGAGCTCCTCGGGCCTCGGCTCGGCGCCGATGGGAGCCCTGGTAGACTGTAGGTTGCGACTCTCTTCTCCCGGGCCGGAGAAGAGCACGGAGGAGACCATGCGGATCACTTCGGCCGGCATCACGAACGTCGGCATGAAGCGGCAGAACAACGAGGACAACTACCTCATCAACGATGAGTTGGGGGTCTACGTCGTCTGCGACGGGATGGGCGGCCACGCGGGCGGCGAGTACGCCAGTCAGATCGCGGTCACCACCGTCGAGGAGGTCCTCGCGAACATCCGGGACGAGAGCCTGGACGTGGACGACGCGGCGGACGAGCAGATCACGCAGGAGAAGATCAAGTACGCGGTCCGCCTCGCGGGCAAGCGGATCTACGAGCGCGCCCAGGCGGACCCGGAGTACCGGGGCATGGGGACGACCGCGGTCATCCTCCTGTTCCGCAAGGGGATGGCCTACCTCGCCCACGTCGGCGACTCGCGCGGCTACCTCGTGCGCGCCGGCGAGATCACGCAGCGCACCGAGGACCACTCCTGGGTCAACGAGCAGATCAAGGCCGGTCTCATCACGGCCGAGACCGCGAAGCACCACCGCTTCCGCAACATCATCACGCGGTCGCTCGGCTTCCAGGAGGAGGTCGAGATCGACACGCAGGTGCTCCGGGCCGAGCCCGGGGACCTCTACCTGATGTGCTCCGACGGGCTCAGCAACCTGGTCGAGGACCAGGAGATGGTGGAGCTGCTGGGGCAGAAGTCCTTCCAGAACGTGGCGCGGGATCTCATCGATCTCGCCAACTCCCGCGGCGGCGACGACAACATCACGCTCGTCATCGCCCGGGTGGACGCCGTCTAGGAGTCAGCGAGCAGGAACAACGCACCGGAGGAGCGCATCGGAAGGGAAGAGGCGTCCGAATTGTGGGTTTGACTCACGTTCCATACCGGTGTTACATGCTCCGCCGCTCCGCGGAGGGGCGAAAGGACCGCCGAGACGGGGTCCGCTGAACCTGAACCCGAGGGTGACTTGAGCGACGAGATCGTCATCCAGATCGACAACGAGGGCGGCAAGCGCCAGTTCGTGATCGATCGCCGGAAGCTCCGCGTCGGCGTGGCGCTCGGGGCGCTCGCCTTCCTTCTCCTCGTCGGTGCCACCGCCTTCGGCACCTGGACCCTCAACGAGCGCATCGGCAACGGTCCCTCCGCCACGGCTGAGAACGCCCTGCTGCGCGGCCGGCTCCAGGCCATCGAGGCCCGCATGACGCGGGTCGATCAGGCCCTCGAGCGGGTCATGGCCCAGGACGCGAAGATCCGCACCCTGAGTGAGGCCGACGAGGCCGCCCGTGCCTACGGGTTGGAGCCTCTCGCCGATCTCGAGCTCGCCACCGCCGAGCGGCTCGGCGCCACGGATGTCGCGCCCGCGCAGGGCGGCGACCTCGGCCCGGTGGACGGCGACGGACTCCCGAACTCGCTGGACGCGCTGGAGGCCCGCACCCGCGAGCTCGAAGGCAGCCTGCTCAGCGAGGAGGCGTCGCTCTACGAAGTGCGCACCTACCTCGACGACCGCAGCTCGCTGGTCCAGTCGCACCCGTCCACGTGGCCGGTCCGTGGTTGGCTGACCTCGCGGTACGGGTACCGGATCTCGCCCCACGGAGAGGGTCGCCGCCTGCACGCGGGGATCGACATCGCCGCCCCGCGCGGGACCCCGGTGGTGGCTCCGTCGGCGGGCCATGTCGCGTTCGCCGGCTGGCACACCGCCTACGGCAACCTCGTGGTCATCGACCATGGCTACGGGCTGTCGAGCAAGTACGCCCACCTGTCGCGCATCCACGTGCGGGTCGGTCAGCGCCTCTCCGAGGGCGACCTTCTCGGCCGCGTGGGCAACACGGGCCGCTCGACCGGCCCTCACCTCCACTTCGAGATCCATCAGGACGGGGTGGCGGTCAACCCGCTCAGGTTCCTCGAGACCGACTAGCGGGCGCTGAGGCGCCCGATCTCGGCGTCAGCTGCGTCGTCGCTCCCTGCGACGTGCTGAAGCACGCCTCAGTCGACTCCTCCTTGTTTCCTTGACCTCGGGCGCCTCAGCGCCCGCTCCTGCGTCGCTCTACGCGACGGCCGTCCCCGACACCACGAACACCAGCATCCACCCCGTCTTCGTGGGGATGGCGCTCTGGGTCACCCGGAGGCCGACGATGCCGGTGCCGCCGAGCTCCTGCGCCTTCTGCTGGAGCACCGCGTGGGCCCGGTCGAGGGCCACGTCGATGGACATCTGCGGTCCCACCTCGAGCTCGTTCGCGGAGACCGAGATCGTGGTGTGGAGCGTGCCGATGTGGAACTTGCGCCCGGGCAGCTCGTTGATGGACACGATGGCGAAGTCGTCGTCGTAGTCCTCGTCCTCGTACTCCACCTCGCTGGGGACGCCGCTCTGGGGGTACTGCTCCGTCACGTCGATGGTGTCGGGGGCGGTGTCCACCTCCACCGGCGCCACTTCGGGGTGGGTCAGCTTCGCGATCCGCGTCGCCTGCTCGGCGATGGCGGTCAGGTCTGCGCCGCCGAGAGACGCGGGGTCCCCGAAGCTCGGGACGGAGCCGAGGCTGTCCGCCTCCTCGGCGAGGTCACCGGGGAAGCTCTGGAACAGGCGCGGGTCTGGAAGGGGCGTCGTGGGAGGGCTGGGCGTGGCGGACGGGGGATTGGTCGGCGCGACCATCTCCTCCGCGGACAAGCCCCGGTCCTGCTGCGCCTGGAGCCGAGCCACCGGGGCCAGGCTGGGCTGCGTCCCGTAGCGCCCGCCCGCCGGCGCGAGGTTGGAGAGTCCCGCATCCGCCGTGAGGTCCGTGCGTGAGGGACGCCCCGCGTCGAAGCGGATCTCCCAGGAGCTGCTCGGCACCGCGCTCAAGACCTCGATGTCGGAGTCCTCGTCGGCGTTGCGGGGTCGCGGCCCGCGGCTCTCCCGGCTGCGGACCTGCATCGCCTCGTCGAGCAGCCACTCCTGGGGGCCGGCCTCGCTCACGCCGGCGAGCCGGTCGAGCTCCTCGGTGAGGAAGGTCGCCTCGGACCGCTTCAGCCCCTGGAAGATGTAGGGGAGGCTTCCGGTCGCGTCGTGGAGCTTGTTCGGGTTGCTGCGGAACCGCGGCATGGACAGCAGGCTGCGGCGCAGCGCCCCCTGCTCCGCCGGCGCGAGCTCATGGACGACCACCGCCCAGTACCCGGAGTACTCGCGGTCGATGGGCACGAAGCCGGGGTTGGTCACGGTGACCGGGATGTCCGGGCTGAGCTTGAGTGCGCGCGGGTTCACCTTGATGAGCACGCGGGCACCGCAGGCCCCGCACACCAGACGGACGCGGCCGCGGGAGTCGGCTTCGTCGACGGGAATGTTGACCGGGGTGGCGCACTTCGGGCAGTTGATCGTCCGCACCGCTGTGAGTCTAGCGGCGCGGACGTCCCGACGCGACCGAGCGGGCGTGGTCTGTTCGGCCGACTGCGTGGCTACTGAAGCTCGATCCCGAGTGTCTCGACGAGCGTGCCGCGGAGGACCTCCAGGTCCACCCGCGCCTTCTGTGCCTGCACCTGCGCCGCGATCTGCGCCTGAAGCGCCGACTTGAGCGCCTGCTGCGCCTCCAGCACGTCCCGCAGCGTGTTGCGGCCGACGGCATAGGTCGCCTCGGCGGCCTCGGCCTGACGGCGCGCCAGATCGACGCGCACGCCGGCCACTTCGACCTGCTTGTCGAACGAGCGGATCGAGAGGAGCGCCGCCTCGATGCCAGCGAGCGCCTCCCGCTCCGCCTGCTGAAGCTGGAGGAGCGCCGCCTCCACGTCCGCCGCTGACGCCCGCGCCTGCTGGATCGACGCCACGTCCGGGATGGGCATGCTGAGCTGCACGCCCACGGTCGCGTTGGGGAACTTCGCGGCCCCGAGGTCCCGGAAGACCTCCGCGTCCGTGTCCCCGGCGCCGTTGAGGCCGAGGGAGGCGTTCAGGTCCAGGGTGGGCAGCTGGCGGTGCTTGTCCGCCGTCCACTGGATGTTCTTGCTCTCCAGGTTGGTGCGCGCGAGCCGCAGGTCCGGGTTCTTCGCGAGCGCGATGCGCAGCGACCCGTCCCGGGTGCGCTCGGGGATGTTGAGCGTCACCCCGTCCGAGGGGACGAGCACGGCATACGCGAGGTCGTCGCCCACGCTGACGCCGAGCACCATCTTCAGGCGCCCGTCGGCTTCCTCGACCGCCCGCTCGGCGTCGAGGACCTCGGATGAGCGGGTCGCCACGGTCTCGTCGATGCGCAGCAGCTCGATGGGGGCGAGCTCCCCCGCGCCGATGCGCGCCTGGGTGACCTCCCGCTGCTGCTCGGCCAGCTCCCGGCTCTCGGTCGCGATGGTCACGTTCTCCCGCGCGGCGACGAGGTCCCAGTAGGCCTTGAGGAGATCGGCGGTGACGGTCGTCATCTCCTTCTCCTGCTGCATCCCCGCCGAGTCCACGGCCAGCTCGGCCTGCCAGGCGGCCCCCAGGTGATGGACCGGGGCAATGCCGCGGAGCAGGGACTGGTTGATCCCGAACGAGAGGTTCGCGTTGCGGTTCGCGAACTCCTGATCGCTGAGGACGAGGCCGAGGGGGTCGTCGTCCTCCAGCTCCCAGCTCAGGCTGAAGTCGCTGAGGCGCTGGTCCCAGTTCGCGGTGAACGTGGTGCCGACGGGGGAGTTGAAGGCCAGCCCGAGGTTGTATCCGCCGGACGCGCCCCCCAGGACGAACCAACGCTGGAAGTCGTTGCTGAAGTTGCGACGCCGGTCCGGGGTGACGTTGAAGCCGGCGGTCAGGAGCGGGATGAAGGGGGCGAGCGCCGCCTTGGCGCGCAGTGACGCCGCCTCGAGCTCCCGCACGCGGGCCAGCAGGCCGAGGTTGTCCCGCAGGGCGCGCTGAAGGGACTCCTGGACCGTGATCGGGCGCTCGGATCGGTCCTGGGACCGGGCGAGTGCTGCCTCCAGCTCGTCCGCGGAGCCCGACGCCGCCTGGCCGAATGCGGGCGTCGCGGTGAGCATCGCCAGGAGGAGAGCGAGGAGGCGAAGGGGAGAGCTCATCATGTCGCCTCTTCGGGGAGGGGCTTCGCGCGCCAGCCGAGCACGCGCAGGTTCATGCCCTTGAAGTCGTCGAGGAAGGTGTAGAACAGGGGGACCACGAGGAGGCTCAGCACGGTGGAGGCGAGCAGCCCGCCGATGACCGCGCGCCCCAGTGGGTAGTAGGGGATGCCGACGAGGCCGGAGTCGCCCAGCGCCATCGGGAGCAGGCCGACGATCGTGGTCGCCGCGGTCATGAGGATGGGCCGCATGCGGTCGCGTCCACCAGCGAGGATGGCGGCGTTGCGGGTCATCCCCTCGTCCCGGTGCTGCTGCACGCGGTCCACGAGCACGATCGCGTTGTTCACCACGATCCCCACGAGGATCACGAGGCCGATGCCCGCCATCATCTCGAAGGTCGTGCCGGTCAGGTAGAGCATCCAGTACACGCCGAAGAAGGCGAAGGGCACCGAGAACAGCACGCTCAGCGGCAGCCAGAAGCTCTCGAACAGGATGCCCATGAGGAGGAACACGTAGGCGATGGCCATCACCATCGCGAGGGCGCGCGCCCGGTCCTGCTCCTCGAGCTGCTCGAACCGGCGCCCGGTGTTCCACTCGTAGCCCCGCGGGAGCTCCACGTCCTTCAGCGCCATCGAGATCTTGCCCCGGGCGGCCATCATGTCCTCGCCCTCGAAGAGCACTTTCACGCGCAGGGAGGTCCGGCGGTCGACGCGCCGGATGCGGCCGTAGCCCTTCTTGAAGGACTTGTCGGCCACGGTGGACAGCGCCACGGGACCGGTGGGTGACCAGACGGAGAACGCATCCAGGCGCTCGACGTCGGCGCGGTCCTCGAGGCGGAAGCCGGTCTGGACGGGGACGTCGCGCCCGTTGATGTGGACCGGCCGCAGGGTGCCTCCTCGGAACCCGAACGCGACGGACCGCGCGAGGACGGACGGATCGACCCCGTATCGGGCTGCCTTCGTGCGATCGACGCGCAGGACGAGCTCGTCGTTCCCTGCCTCGTCCAGCTCCGGCTCCGCGTTGATCACGCCTTCGATCCCCTTGAGGCGCTCCGAGATGCCCTCGGCGATCTCCACGAGCTTGTCGCTGTCGGGGCCGGTCAGGGAGATGTTCATCTCGTTGCCGCCGCCGCCGCGTCCACCACCCCACCCGAGGCTGAGGTCGACGCCGGGGATCTCCGGGAACTCCTCCTTGAGCTGCTCGGCGATGTCCTCCTTGCTGATGTCGTCGCGCTCCCGCTTCTCGAGGAAGGCCATGACGAACCCGCGGGTCGAGCCGCGCCAGCGACGGGTCCGCACCGCCTTGATGCGCCAGTCGTCGGTGTGGCTGAGCATGAGCTCCTCGACCTCCGTCAGCGCGTCGTTCATCTCGGTGCGGGAGAAGGAGGCGGGGAAGCTCAGACGGACGACCACGTCGACCATGCCGCCGGACACTTCGTCGGCGCGGCCGAGGTTGTCGCAGGCCCACGTCATCGACCACAGCGCCAGGACCGAGAGCAGCACCGCGTCGGCGCGTCGGCGCATGACGAGCTGGAGGAGGGCCGCGTACCGGTCCGTCATCCACTGGACGATCCGGGACGGCTGGGCGGGCTCGCCGCCGGCGAACACGGTGGTGGCGAGGGGGACCACGATGAGGGCGACGACGAGCGAGCTGAGGAGCGCGTAGCAGACGGGCATGCCCAGGCGCCCCATGAAGAAGCTGAAGCGGGCGTCGTCGGACATCGTGATGAGCGGGAGGAACACGACGATGGTGGTGAGCGTGGCGGCGAGGATGGCCAGCGCGACCTCCGCGGTGCCTTCGAGGGCGGCGGGCAACGGGGCCTGGCCCAGCTCGCGCCGTCGATAGATCGCTTCGACCACGACGATGCTGTTGTCCACAACCATGCCGACGCTGAGCATCATCCCCATCATCGACAGCAGGTTGATCGTCTCCCCCGTCGCGTACATGAGGACGAGGGTCATGAGCAGCGACATGGGGATGGTCGCGGCGATGAGCAGCGTGATGCGGGTCCGCCGGAGGAAGAGGAAGAGGACGAAGACCGCGAGGACGCCGCCCTGGACCGCCGTGTCCCGCAGGTTGTCGACGCTCTCCTGGATCAGCTCGCCCTGGTCGAAGAACCGGTGGAACTGGAAGCCCGAGAGCTCGGGCTCTTCGCTGAGCGCGTCCAGCGTCTTGCCCAGCGCCCGGGTCACGTCCAGGGTGTTGGCCCCCGACTCCTTGTAGATGTCCATCGCCGCCGCTTCGAAGCCGTTGACGCGATGGACGGTCGTGTCGAGGGGCCGGGCATGGATGACCTCGGCGATGTCGTCCAGGACGAGGCTGTTGCCGATGGGCAGCTCGCGGATGGTCTGCACCTCGTCAAAGGTGGCGATGGACCTCACGAGGACGGTCTTGCCGTCGGCCCCCACTTCGCCGGACGGCATCGTGAAGTTGTCCGACTGGAGCTTCTGCATCACCTGGTAGAGCGAGACGTTGTGTCGCTCGACCTGTTCGCGGTTGAAGTCCACGTAGATGCGGGCGCGCGCGGCGCCGTTGAACTCCACCCGGGCGACCCCGGGGACGCGCTCCAGGGCTTTGACGATGCGGGTCTCGACGATGTAGGCGGGGTCGGTCTCCTCGTCGGGGAGGGAGACGGCGAGCCACATGATGGGGTCGTCTTCGGGGTTGTACTTCCAGATGTAGTACTGGTCGAAGTCGTCGGGGAGCTCCGGCATGGTCCGTTCCATGCGGTCGACGAGGTTGGACCACGCCTCGTCCATCGAGGTGTCCTGAGCGAACTCCATGCGCCAGTTCGCGTAGTCCGAGCCGGCGCGCGACTCCACGCGGCGCAGTCCCGGCATCGTGCCGAGGGCGTCCTCGACGGGCTGGACGATCTGCCGCTCCACCTCCTGGGGCGAGGCGTTGCGGTAGGGCGCCCACATCCAGATGAACGGGAAGTCGTAGCCCGTGGGCATGAGCTGTACGGGGATGCGGGCGTAGGAGATGGCGCCGAGGACGAGCAGGGCGAGCATCCCCATCGTCACCGTGACCGGGCGACGGAGGGCCAGCGCGGGCAGGCTGCGGCCGGCGCGGCTCACGGGGTGTCCTCGGGGTCGGAGGGCTCGTCGGCGTAGGGCTCTTCGACGGAAGGCTCGTCGTCGGGGTGGTCGACCTCGCTCCCGTCGCCCCGGCCGAGGCCCAGGACGAGGTGGTAGAGCACCGGGATCACGCCGAGCGTCAGGACGGTCGAGCTGGAGAGCCCGGCGATGATCGTCAGGGCCAGGGGCCGCCGGATCTCGCTGCCCTCCCCGAGCCCGACCACCATGGGCATCAGCCCGAGGACGGTGGTCAGGGTGGAGATGAGGATCGGCCGGAGGCGGACCCGTCCCGCGGTGACGACCGCTTCGGTCAGGGACATCCCCTTGCCGCGGAGCTGGTTCGCGTAGTCCACGAGCACGATGGCGTTGTTCACCACCACGCCGGCGAGGACGATGCCGCCGATGAGCACGATGACGGAGACGGAGACGTCCAGCGCCATGAGGGCGGGGACGACGCCGATGACCGCCAGAGGCAGGGCGAAGAGGATGACCAGGGGCTGGATCACCGACTCGAACTGGCTCGCCATGATGATGTAGACGAGGAAGACGGCGAGCAGCAGCGCGAACTGGAGCGAGCCGAGCGAGTCCTCCATTTCCCGGCTCTGGCCGCCGACCTCGAAGCGCACGTCGCGCTCGGTGGGGACGTCGCGCAGCGCCTTCTCCACGTCTTCGGCGGCGGAGCCGAGGTCGAAGCCGATGAGGTCGGCGCCGATCAGCGCCGCGCGCTCCTGGCCGCTGCGCCGAATCTCCGACGGCCCGGTGGCCCGGATGAGGTCGGCGACGGAGTCGAGGCGGATCGCGGGGACGCCCCCGGGGTTCACGTTCAGGGCGGCGAGATCTTCGGCGCTCTGCCGGTCGCCCTCGCGCAGGACGACCCGGATGTCGGTCTTCTTGGTCCCGCCCCGCAGGAAGGTGGCGACGTTGCCCTGCACCTTGTTGCGCACGGTGCGCGCGACGGTGCCCACGTCGAGGCCGTAGCGGGAGAGGCGGTCCCGGTCGTAGCGGATCTGGATCTCGGGGTAGCCGGCCTGCAGGTTGCTGCGGACGTCGCGGAGGCCGGGCATCGCGGAGAGGCGGTCGACCGCGCCGTCGGCGGCGGTGCGCATGGCGTCCAGGTCGTTGCCCCGGACCTCGACCTCGAGCGGAGTGCGGAGGGAGAAGAGGGTGGGGGAGCTGAGCTCGAGCTCGACGTTGTCGAACTCCTGGTCGAACCAGGCGCGCACGTCCTCACGGATGCGGTCCTCGGAGGCGCCCGGGTTCTCCGAGGGGGCGAGGCGCACGGTCAGCTCGGCAGTGTTCGTGCCGCGATCGGAGGCGCTGCCCAGGTCCTGCTCGGCGCCCGCCGACGTGTAGACCGACTCGACGCCGTCGATGCGGGCGACGCCCTTCTCCACCCGGGTGACCAGCTCGAGCGTGCGCTCCAGGGGGCTGCCCACGGGCAGGGCGACCTTGGCGAGGAAGACGCCCTGGTGCACCTCGGGGAGGAGCTCCGAGCCGAGGGTGCCGCCGACGCGCAGCGCGCCGACAAGCAGGAGGACGGCGGGGATGAGCACGAAGGACGGCCGGCGCAGGGCACCGGTGAGGGCGGCGGCGTAGGTGTCGCCGAAGCTGCCGAAGGCGCCCTCGTCGGCGCCGCCGGGGTCGCGCGCGAAGAAGGCGCGGACGCGGCTTCCGATGAGCGAGACGACCCGCGAGAAGAACAGCGCGACCTTGAAGAGGACCCAGATCTGGGAGACCGTCGGCGCGAGGATGACGAGCCGAATCAGCGCCAACGTGAGGATGAGCACTGCGCCCACGATGCGGAACGGCAGCATCACCAGGCGCCCCTCCCGGAGGTACCGGGGCAGGCCGCGCATGTCCTCCCAGGCGGCGCGAACGAACGCCCTCGGCTTCGGCTCGAACCGCACGCCTGCGCCATCGGCCGTGGGCCGTCCCTCCCCCTTGCGGCTCATGGAGACGCGCGCCGGGAGGGCTGCGAGGACCGGAACGAGGAAGAGGGCGACCGCCAGCGAGGCGAGGAGCCCGAAGACGACCGTCAGCGCGAGGTGGCCGAACAGCTGGCCGGCGACCCCGCTCACGAAGGCGATGGGGAAGAACACGGCGACGGTGGTCAGCGTCGACGCGAGGACCGCGCCCGCGACCTCGGATGCGCCGCGGATCGCAGCCTGCAGCGGCGGATCCCCCTCCTCCTGACATCGGACGACGGACTCGAGGACGACGATGGAGTTGTCCACCAGCATCCCGATGCACAGGGCCATGCCGCCGAGCGACATGAGGTTCAGCGAGACGCCGAACAGGTACATGGGCGCGAAGGTGACGACCACGGAGATGGGGATCGCGACGCCGACGAGGAACGTGGACCAGCCGTGCCGCAGGAAGACGGCGAGGACGATGATCGCGAGGAACGCGCCGAACAGGGCGGTGCTGCGGACGTCGTCGATGGCGGACTTGATGAAACGGGCCTGGTCGGAGACCACGGTGAGGCTGACGCCGTCGGGCATGTCGTAGGCGAGGAACGCGGTCATCTGCTTTGCGAGGAAGGCGTCGCCGCCGCCTCCGGGACCGCCACGACCGCCTCCGCGTCCCTTGCCGCCCTTGCCCTTGCCGCCCTTGCCCTTGCCCTTGCCGCCCTTGCCCTTGCCGCTCTTGGACCCCTTCTTCGCGCCCTTGCCCTTGCCGTCGTTCTTGGCCTCGCCCCCCTTGCCGGCTCCGCCCTTCTCCCCCTCGGAGGCACCCCCCTCGGCCATCTCCTTCGCTTCCTTCGCCCGCTGCTCCTTCTCCTTCTTCTTCTGCTCGACCCATTGCTTCTGGGCGGGCGTCCCGAAGATCGCGCTCTGCACGCGCTCGCTGACGTCCACGATGTTCGCGTCCGCCTCCCGGAACACGGCGACCTCGACCGCCTCGTGCCCGCCCAGGCGCCCCACGACCTCCCGCTCCCGCGTCCGCTCGACGACGTTCGCCACGTCCCCGATCCGCGCAGAGCGTCCGTCCTCGCCGAACATGTAGAGGTCTTCGATCTCCGCGGCGCTGCGGAACTCGTTCAGGGTCCGGATCAGATACTCGGTCTGCCCCTCGAGCAGAGACCCGCCGGCGAGGTTGATGTTCTCCTGCTGGAGTCGCTGGGCGAGCTGTTCCACGGTGAAGCCCCGAGCGGCGAGGAGCCCCTCGTTCACCTCGACGGTGACCTCCTTCTCGAGGCCTCCGAGCACCTTGACCGCCGCCACGCCCGGCAGGGTCTCGATCGCGCGCTTGATCTCGTCCTCGGCGAGGCGCCGCAGGGCGATCAGGCTGCTCATGTCGTCGCTGCTTCCGCCCACCGCGATCCGCAGCATCGGGTCGAGCTCGGGGTCGTAGCGGAGGACCAGCGGCCGGCCCACCTCGTCGCCCAGGTCGAGCAGCGCAAGGCGCTCCCGCACCGCCTGGGACAAGTCCGTCATGTCCGAGTCCCAGTCGAACTCGAGGATCACGTCGGACATGCCGGCCCGAGAGATGCTCTCCAGCGACGCCAGACCAGGGACGGTCGAGAGGGACTCCTCGATCGGCCGCGAGACCTGCGACTCCACCTCGCCGGGCGCGGCGCCCGGATACTCGGTCCGCACCGTCAAGGTGGGGTAGTCGAGGTCCGGCATGAGATTGAGCGGCAGGTTCTGGTAGCTGACGAGGCCGAAGACCACGGCCGCGAGGAACCCCATGATCGTGGCGACCGGGCGCTGGACCAGGATCTCGTAGATCGACCTGCTGCCGGTCTCGTCGCTCATTCGGCCTGTCCTCGGTCGCTGTGGGGGCGCCGCTCCTCTCCGGGCACGGACCCCGCGAACACCTGAGCGGAGGTGGTTATTTCGGCTCGGTGCTCGATGCCCCCGCGTCCGGCGCAGCCTCCCCCTCGGCCTCGTCGCTCGGCGCGTCGTCGGGCGGGTCCATCTCCATCTCGTCGAGCTCGAGCGACGAGGAGCGGAACAGCGTGATCTCAACCCGCCGGTTCAGCCCGGCCACGTGGCTCGCCTGACCCGGGAGCAGGTCCGGCGCCGCATCCACCAGCGGCGCGTGGTTGATGCCGAGGGCCGACACCGTGAGCGCGCCCCCGCTGCCCTCTTCGAGCACCTTGCCGATCCGATCCGCCCGCTCCTGGGCGAGCGTCACCGGGTCGGACGGATCGAGCACGACCCGGACTTCGACCTGAATCTCCTGGAGCGCGCCCTCGGACAGCGCGAGCGTCAGCTGCCCCAGCTCCACCAGCCGGGGGTTCCACGTGGAGTGATCGAACCGGGTGATCGCCCCCGCTCCACCCGGGCTGTCGGCCAGGGTCCGCAGCTCGTTCCAGTCCTCGTCGGTCCACCCGACGTCCGGGTATCCGCCGAGTCGCACCGAGACGTCCGCGCCGTCCGCGTCGGGTGGCAGGCAGGCCGACAACCAGCTCGGCAGCTGCACCGCGTCCCCCGGCCCCGCGCTCTGACCGCGCGGCCATCGCAGGCGGACCTGCTCGCAAGCCACCGACCGCAGGAGCTCGTCCACGCCCGGCTGCGACGCCAGGTCCCCGTGCAGCCCGAGGACGCGTCCCCGCGCGGACCACGCCGTCGCCGCGATCTCCGCGTTGTCGCCGCCGGCGGCCGGCCAGTCCTCGATCGTGACGCTGTGGGCCTTCGGCGGCTCCCCCGCTTCCCACGACAGGGTCGTCGGCTCCGCACCGCGCGTCGCCAGCAGCTCCCGCAGGACGGCCCGCCGCTGCTCGCGCCGCACGTCGTCCAGGGAGTCCCACCAGCCGGGTGTGAAGCCCGCCAGCAGCTGGGTGACCGCTACCTCCGACGGGTCCGCGGTGACCGGCTTGGGCGCCGGCGTTGCCTCGGCGGCGGCAGGCTCCTCGGGGGGCAGCCCGGCCATCGCCCTCGCCCGGGCCCGCTCCTGCTCCATCTCGTCGACCGTCATGGTCTCGGAGTCGTCCCCCCGCGCCCAGACCAGGAGGGCGAGGATGGCGAGCGTCGCCATGAAGATCATCCCGAGCTTCAGGCCGGGGTTGCTGGGCCCGGCGCTCGACGCGGCCTCGTCCAGCCGGCGTTGCGCCGCGTCGAGGTCGTCCTGGCTGGGGCCGCCCCGCCTCTTGGCGAGGTCCGCGTCGCTGATCGAGGACACCTTGGGCATCGACGGCGGCGGCGGCGGGCCCGAGGGGCCGATGCGGTCGGCACCCGGCCGGTGCGCCGTGATGTCCACCATCGTGCTCACGTCCTGGCGGTCGTAGGGCTCGATGAGGCCGAGGCGCTTCCGGGCCGGAGTCGCGCCTGCCGGCACGTCCCACAAGACGGCGGTGAGGTTGTCGAGCGCGTCGCCGGCGAGCACCGCAGCCTTGAGGGCCTGGGCGCGCTCTTCGATGGGACCGTTCCCGGGGTCGATCGCGTCGCTGAGCGGGTCCCGGTCGTCGTTGTATCCGAAGACCCCGTCCGAGCAGATGAGGAAGGAGTCGCCCCCGGCGAGCTGGAAGGGCCCGCGGATGTCCGGCTCGGGGTCTGCCCCGCCGCCCATGACCTGGGTCAGCTTGCCGCCCTCGGCGATCTTGAGGGCCTGGGCCGCGGGGAGCCCGCGATCGATGAGCCCGTTGGTGATGTTGTGGTCTCGGGTCCACGTCATCATCGCCGCGTCGTCACGGCGTCCGTAGAGGCGGCTGTCCCCGACGTGGAAGCGCCAGCCGCAGAGCGTCTCCTCCTCGATGAGCAACCCGACGAGTGTGGACGCTGGCGGCCGGTTCTCCCCCTCGGCGAGCCCCCGCACCTTCTCGTGGATGTCCATGATGACGTCGTTGAGCCAGGCGGCCGGGGGGCCCTCGGGGGACGGCCCGTCGGACCGGAACACCTCGTCGAGGGTTCGGACGACCATCTCCGCGGCCTTGTCCCCACTGGTGTGCCCGCCAGCGCCATCGGCGACGACCAGGAGGAGGAAGCGCCCGTCGAAGGCCCGCTTGACGAGGAGCCGGTCCTCGTTGCGCTTGCGGGCGTGGCCTACATCGGTGACCCAGGCGACCGGTCCCAGCACCCCTGCATCGAGGGTGCCGTCGTGGTCGATGACGGGGCCGGTGCCGACGGGGTGCGATGCGGATTCGTCCGACACCGCGCGAGTATATAGGGCCGGGTGCGCGCGCGTGCGCGCCGGCGGCGAGTCAGCCGGCGTCCGCCTCGCCTTCGCCTTCGCTGGCGGACTTGGCGCTCTTGGCTTCGTCCCCGTCCTTCGTGGGGTCCACGACCTTGACGCGGCCCTTGTCGCGGAGGGTCGACTGCCCCACGACGATGACGCGGTCTCCCTCGGAAGCCCCCTCGAGCACCTCGACCCGGTCTTCTTCGCTGAAGCCGAGGGTCACGGCGCGCCGGACGCCGATCGTCTCGCCGTCTTCCTCGTCCACGACGAAGATGTAGGGCTTGCCCTCGGCGTAGACGAGCGCTCGCTTCGGCAGGAGCAGCGCGTCCTCGTGGGTGTTCACGATGATGTCGACGTTCACGAACATCCCGGGCCGCAGGTCCTTCTGGCCCGGGTCGACGGCGATCGTGACCTTTACCGTGCCGGTCTGGGGATCCACGACGGGGGAGATGCGCTGCACCTTGCCGCCCACCTCGATGCCCTCGAGCACCTCGGTGCGGATGCGCGACGCCTGCCCCTTCGCCACCCGGGACAGATCCCGCTCCGGCAGCGACAGGTCGATCTTGAGCTTCGTCAGATCCACGATCTGGAATGCCAGCTTGGGCGGCGAGACGGCCTCGCCGTAGCGCAGATCCCGCATGCTGACCGTCCCCTGGATCGGGGTGTCGAGCTCCCGGGCCGAGTAGGCCTCTCGCGACTGCTCGAAGGTGAGCCGCGCCGTGTCGTAGGTGTACGCGGCCGTCTCGTACTCGTTGCGGGCCACGAACCCCTTGTCGAACAGGCTCTTGAGGGACTCGAACTCCTCCTTGGCCCGGTCGTGCTCGGCCTTGGCCCGGTCGAACTCGCCCTTGAGCTGGGGGTTCCGAAGGACGGCGAGCACCTGGCCCGCCCGCACCTGGGCGCCCTCCTCGACGGAGATGGTCTCGACCGTGCCGTTGGTCTCCACGAGGATGTCCGCCCGCTGGTCCGAGTCGACCGTGGCGGAGGTGGCGATGCGCTCGGAGATGGGGCCGCGCTTGAGGGGGTCGACCCGGACGGGGACCCGCGGGTCCTCGTCCTCCTTGGCCTCGCCGTCGCCGGAGTCGTCGTCGTCCTGAGCGGAGTCGTCGTCGTTCGACTCGTCCCCGCCGAACATGCCGCAGCCCCCCGCGAGCAGGGAGAGGCCGATCAACAGCGTCAGCAGGTGTCGACTCATCGTTCCTCCGTCCCCGGACGCTACTCCAGCGTCAGCTGGCGAATTGCACGGATCGCGTCATCGCGACCGGTCAACTTGCGCGCCTCCGCGACGAGGCCCTCGAGCTCGGCCTCCGTCAGCGCCCGATCCAACACGCTGAGGTCGTACGCGATTCCATACCTCGCGAAATCGCGGTGGGCGGACTGCAGGTTTGACACGCCCGCGGCGTAGATCGCGTCGTCCACCGCCTTCTTCGTTCCTCGGACGTCTGCATGGACCACGGCGAGGACGTGGGGGGACTCGGCGGTCGACGCCACGTCGATTCGGCGCTTCGGTGCGTACACGCAGTCGTCCACGGTGCCCGAGTGGCTGAACTCGCGGGTGGTGCGCACCATCTTGCGGGCGATCCGCGGCTGGGCCTCGCGGGTGGCGGCGCCGATGTGGGGCGTGCAGTGGATGCGGGGCTGCTCGGCGTAGGGGTTGACCCAGTCCTCGGAGGTGTTGCGGGGCTCGAGGGGGAAGACGTCGACGAACGCCTGACGGATGGCGTCGGCGTCGACGGCGGCGAGCAGATCTTCGGGCTCGTAGAGGAACCCGCGGCCCATGTTGATGAAGACGCGGGGCGACTCGTCCGGGCGGTTGCGGCCCAGGGCCATGAGCTGGTCGCGGGTGATGACGTTGTGGTTGCTGCGCCCGCGCATGTCCTCGGCGGACAGGTGGACCGTGAGGACGTCCGACTCCTCGAACAGCTCCATGGGCGAGTGGGCCGGCTCCCAGTGCATCGTGGCGCCCACCGCCTGGGCCACGTCGCTGTTGTCGTAGAAGCGGACCTTCATCCCGAGCGAGTCGGCGACCCGCGCCACCTGGGAGCCGATGGAACCCAGCCCGTAGACGCCGAAGGACTTGCCGTGGACCTCGTAGCGGCCGGACGCGGTCTTGCGCCACTCGGATCGGGACGTCTCGGTCCAGGCGTCCGCGATGCGTCGCGCCCCGGTGAGCATCTGTCCGATGACCATCTCGACGACGGAGCGTCCGTTCGACCTCGGGTCGTTCTGGACCATGATCCCGGCGCCGGCGGTGGCCTGCTTGTCCACCGAGTCGTCCCCGATGCAGCACAGCATGATCCCGTAGAGGTCGTCCGCGGCGTCCACCACCCGCTGGGTGATCTCCACCCGCGAGCGCTTGTAGATCAGGTGGGGCCGGTGCTCGGCGATCAAGGCGATCAGCCGGTCCTCGTCCGGGGTCTCGGACTCGCGATGGACCGTGAAGCCGATGGCGCGCAGCTGGTCGTCGAGGCTCGGGTCCGGATTCTCCAGGACCAGCGCGCGGCTCAGGAGCCCGTTGTGGATGCGGGGAGTGAACATGCGGCGGTGTATACAGCCCCGATCGGACCCGCGAAAGCGACCGGGCTCAGGCGGCGTCGCGCCGGGCGATCAGGCGGCCTGCTTGGGCGCCTTCTTCTTGTCCCCTGCACGGCGGACGACCGGGAGGGGGGCGCCGACGACGTGGGGCTGGTTGTCCCCCGGGAAGCGGGACGTGTAGCCGCTCCACGTCTCCGGCACGGGCGGAGCCTTCTGGCGCTCGACGCTGCCGATGTGCCCCGTGAAGTCCGGCGACGGGTTCGGAATGAACGCTCCGATGACGTACTGCCGGACGAGGTGCGACCAGACGTTCTTGAACTGGAGCTCCGGGTGGATGAGGTGCTGGACCTGGGCGTGCAGAGCCGGCAGCTCGCTCCAGTGGGCCATCGGCTTCCAGTGGTGCACGTGGTGGAAGCCGTTGTTGAACAGGAACGCGTTGAGCCACTTCCCGGTGAAGTTGCGGCTGTGGTTCCACTTGCTGTCCAGGTCGCAGTCGACGTGCTGGACGTAGTTGAAGAAGTGGACGCACCACAGCGAGAACTGCTGGGGGATCAGGGCGTAGATGAGGGCCTTGCGCCAGTCGATGTAGAACAGGACGAGCATGTAGCCGTAGAACACGACGTGCTCGCTGATCGTGATGAAGAAGTCCTTGCGACGGGTGCGCCACAGGCGGCCGAGGTACGGGTTCACCAGCTTGGTCTGGTAGTAGGCGCACATCGGGTAGTACAGGAGCGCCATCCACCAGGTGTTCTTGTTCGTCCAGCGCCAGGAGATGGCCTCATCCCCCTCGCGGTTCGCGAAGATGTGGTGGTTCTGGGCGTGAGTGGGGGTCCAGGCGAAGATCGGGTTCCCGTAGGCGCCCGAGATCAGGTAGTCCATCGCCTTGTTCGCCCACTTCTCCTCGAACATCCCCTGGTGGCTGATGTTGTGGGCCACGACGGCCATCGTCATGGAGAAGAAGAGCAGCATGAAGTAGGTGAAGGCGTTGAAGCCCGTGTTCCAGAGCACCGCGACCAGCGTGTAGGTCGAGGCGATGTAGAGCAGCGAGCGGATGTCGGCCTTGTACTTCAGCGTCGGCAGCATGGGACCTCCTGGGTGCGCAGGCACCTCCAGCGCCGGGCTTCTAGCACAGCGGAGAGGGCGAGAGCGGCCGATCTTCGGGCGGTTGCGGGCGTCACCGGTCCGGGGGGCGGCGTCCGGGGGGAGCAGGCCCTATCATCGCCGCCGTGTCCGGCCTGCCCATCCTGTCCGTCGATCCGTCCCGCGAGGCGAGCCCTGTGGGCGTCTGGCGGCCGAAGCTCGAGCGCCTGCGTCGCATCTTCGCGCGTCCGGGTCGATGGGTGGTCTGCCTGAGCGGGGGCGTCGACTCCGCGCTCGTGCTCGCGGTGGCGGCCGAGGAGCGTCCGGGGGACGTGGTGGCGCTGACGGCGGTGTCACCGACGCTGCCCGACGCCGAGCGACTGACCTGCGAGCGCCTGGCGCGGGAGGCGGGCGTGCCCCACGAGCTCGTACCGAGCGAGGAGATGGAGCGGGACGGCTTCGTCTCCAACGGGCCCGACCGCTGCTACCACTGCAAGACGGAGCTCTACTCCGTCGCCCGGCGCGCCGCCCATCGCCTGGGTGGCGACTGGATCGCCGACGGCGTGAACGTCTCGGACCTGAGTGACCACCGCCCCGGCCTCGTCGCGGCGAAGGAGCACCGGGTGGTCCATCCGCTGGTCGAGGCGGAGATGAGCAAGGCCGACGTCCGCGGCGCCGCCCGGTTCTTGGGGCTCGACGTCTGGGACAAGCCCGCGTTCGCTTGCCTCTCCTCCCGCTTCCCCTACGGGACCGCCATCACCGAGGAGGGGCTGACCCAGGTGGGCGCGGTGGAGGGATTCCTTCGAGCCCGGGACTTCCGCCAGGTGCGCGTCCGCTCGGACGGCCAGACCGCCCGCATCGAGGTGCTCCCCTTCGACATCCCAAGCCTCGTGACGGACCCCCTCCGCTCGGAGCTGCTCGCGGTGGCGAAGGCGGCCGGGTACCGGTGGACGTCGGTGGACCTCGAGGGATACCGCACGGGCTCGCTCAACGCGGCGCTCGAGGACCCGGCGTCCGAAGGCGGCGAGTGACCGCACCCGACCGGCGGCGGATCTGGCTCGAAGTCCTCGTCCTCTACCTGGGGACGTGCGCGCTGATCCGCGGCATCCGCGTGGCCCGCGATGGGCTCGGCCTCTCCGACAACTGGCTCGTCCTCGTCCCCATCGTGTTCATCTACGCGCCGGCCCTGGCCGAGCGCTGGAACCAGTACCGGGTCTCGGACGACATCCAGTTCCCCGAACCGCTGTGGCCCGAGCTGTGGAAGGCGACGAAGTGGCTGCTGCTGCTCATCGCCATCATCTACCCCGCCTTCGTCATCGGGAACCACTACTGGCAGACCACCGGGCTGCCCTACGTGACGAAGGAGCTTCTGGGGATGAAGTTCCCCTACCCGGCGCACTTCCCGGAGCACGGGCTCCCGGACGACCTGTGGCTCCAGATCCCCTACCAGCTGCTCTGCGTGGGGTTCGCCGAGGAGTACTTCTACCGGGGGTACATGCAGACACGGCTGAACGACGTGTTCGATGGCCGGCGGTTTCGGCTCTTCGGCGCGGAGTTCGGCTGGAGCCTGCCGGTGACCGCGGTCCTGTTCACCGCCGGTCACTCGCTGGTGACGTGGCAGTGGTGGCAGCCCTTCATCATCTTCCCTGCGATCATCTTCGGGTGGCTGCGGGCGCGAACCGGCAACGTGCTGGCGGGGACGCTGTTCCACGCGTGGTCGAACCTCGCGATGATCGTCCTCGACAGCATCTACGGGGTGCGATGAGGGCGCTGTTGCTCTTGCTGGCGCTGGTGGCGCTGCCGGCGCGCGCGGGGACGACGGTCGACTCGGTGGTGGCCGTCGTGGGGAACACCCCGATCACCGCGAGCGAGGTCCAGTTCGAGGAGGAGATGGGCGTCATCGTGCGGGGTGACGAGTGCCTGGACCGGTTCGGTCGCCTCCTCTGCGACGAGCGCGCGCCCCTGGAACGCCTGATCTTCCGTGAAGCCCTGCGGCAGGCGGGGCTCACCAAGGACGTGCGGGTGTCGGCGGCGACGGTGGGGGACCGGGTGCAGGGGTTCCGGCGGGTCTTCCCCGTCCGGAGCGGCGCGGACTCGTTCCTGACCCGCTGGGGCCTCGAGGAGGCGGACCTCGCGGAGCGGATGCTCGACCTGGCCCGCCTGGACCAGGCCATCGAAGTGACCGTGGGTCGCCTCGTGCGCGAGGTCTCGGAGGAGGAGGAGCGGCGCTACCACGCCGAGAACATCGACACGATCTTCGGTGGGCGCCCCTACGAGGAGGTCGCCGCCATGGTCAGCCGCCAGTTCTACGCGCTCAAGTTCGAGCGGACGTACGGCGCCTGGGCCAGCGAGCTCCGGGCCGCGGCGCAGGTCCGCTATGTCGGACGTTGACCGCCGGGGGGCTTGGATGGGGGAGAGCTCGCTGGTGGGCCGTTCGGGCGACGACGCCGCTGCCTGTGCCGTCGTCGCATGGACACTCTACTGACCAGCGCGCCAGATCCCTTGACGGCCCCTTGACTTCCGGCCATAAGCGGCGTGTTGTGGACTGATCCGGTCTACCGTTTGGAGGCGCCATGAATCGGCGAACCACTGCCGCCACGATCAGCCTGAGCATGCTCGCTGCCGTCGGCTGCAACCCCCAGCAGATCACGTCGTTCGATCTGCCGCCGCAGGTGACGATCATCACCCCGGACGAGATGGGCCAGGTCTTCGAGACGGCCACCGTCCAGATGGCCGGTGTCGTGGACGACAACGACGCCCTCGACACCATCGCGGTCACCTGGACCTCGTCCCTGCACGAGGAGCCTCTGTTCGAGGGCGTCCCGGACAGCACCGGCTACGTCGAGTTCTCTGCGTCGGGCCTCATCGCGGGCACCCACACCATCGAGTTCCGGGCGACCGACAGCGCGGGCCAGGCCGACGTCGCCTCGATCGACATCACCATCGCCACCGACCCGCCCCAGGTGTTCATCAACGAGCCCCAGGCGACGTTCATCTACTACACCGGCGCCGCCGTGCACTTCGAGGGGCTGACCCTGAGCGCCGAAGGCACCGCCGGTCCCCACGCGGTCGAGTGGCTGTCCGACGCGGACGGCCCCCTCTTCAGTGGCAGCTCCGACGGCGTCGGCATCAGCGAGTTCGACACGCTGCTCAGCGAGGGCAACCACATCATCACGCTGCGGGCCTTCGACCAGCTCGGAGTGGCTGGCCAGGCCACCGTGAGCATCAACGTCGACAACATCCCGCTGGGCCAGCTGGACCAGGACAGCGACGGTTTCTGTCCCGACGGCATCGACCAGGACGGCAACGGCCGCTGTGAGGACGGCGAGCTGACCGGGGTCGGCAGCCAGGACTGCAACGACAACGCCGCCACCGTCTGCCCGGGATGCCCCGAGATCTGCGACGGCTTCGACGACAACAACTGCGACGGCGTCGTCGACCCCGACGACCAGGACCTCGACGCGGACCAGTGGTCGCCCTGCCAGGGCGACTGCGACGACGGGGCTCCCTGGAACTACCCGACGAACCCCGAGATCTGCGACGGCCTCGACAACGACTGCTCGGGCGCGCCCAACTACGACGCCCTCGGCGAGACCGACAACGACGGGGACAACGTCCGCTCCTGCGACGACTGCGACGACAACGAGGCAGACGCCTTCCCGGGCAACAACGAGGTCTGCGACGACATCGACAACGACTGCAACGGCGTGGTGGATGACGGCTTCGACCAGGACGGGGACGGCTACTCCACCTGCGAGAACGACTGCAACGACCTGAACAACGCCGTGAACCCGGGTGCGTTGGAGATCTGCAACACGATCGACGACAACTGCGACGGGTACATCAACGAGGCCCAGGCCGGGCCCTTCGAGATGTGGGAGACCGGGCCGAACAGCCCCGGCTACGAGCTCAACAACACCAGCCCGCAGATCGTGTTCGGCAACGGGCCGTGCTCCATCGGTGGGTTCCTCGAGCTCCAGGCGGGGCAGGGGTCGGTCGCGGGCGTGTTCTCCGACCCGACGGACCTGTGGGACATCTACGAGTTCGACACCGGGCTGACGTCGAACGTGGGGGCGTGGCTCGCCTTCGTGGCCAGCGGCCAGGGCCTGCCGTCGAGCTGCCAGTCCGGCGCCATCTCCTGGACGTCGGCCCTGCCCATCACGGTGATCGCGGACATCGACGGGACCACCTACAGCGGCACGGGCACGAGCGGCAACCTGCCGTTTTCGTTGAACATCATCCAGCTGTTCAACATCGACTACAAGATCACGGTCCAGCCGGCCGCGACCTGGGTCGACTGCAACTACACGTACACGCTCAACTTCCAGATCCCCTGACGCTCAGGGGCGCCTCGCCGCCCGCCCGACAACCGCGCCCACCGCGAGCAGCGGGAGCCCCCAGCTGAAGCGCCCCCCCGGCATGGCGATGTCGCCGCTCGGGAGCTGGAGCATCGGATGGGGCCAGGCGGGCAGCTCGTAGGGGACCCAGGTCAGAAGCAACGCGGCGCCCACGGCGACGACCGCGGCCGCCACCTGGAGGTGCGCGGGCCTCAGCCCCCGCTTCTCGCCCTGCGCGCCGGCCAGCTCCACGATCGGCAGCGCCGCGATCCCGAACGGGCCCGCGACATTGCTCGCGACGAGGGCGGCGGCCGTGGCGAGGCGGCGCCGGCTGCGGACCGGCGACGGGGCCAGCCCGGCCATCACCCCGCAGCCCACGAGGAAGAGGACGCCCGAGACCCACGGCGCGAGCCCCGACGTCGCCGCGGGCATGGGCACCAACAGGCCGAGGACGACCACGGCGCCTCCGGCGAGAGCGGCGCGACCACGCCCTTGCGCCCCGCTGGCGAGGACCCCGACCAGCGCCACGACGGCGAGCGTGCTCCCGATCCAGGCCGGGACGAGAATCCCCCCCATGGCGCTCCGCCCGCCGACCACCGCGGCCACCACGCCGGCAGCGAGGGCGAGCACCGCGGTCACGTCCACCTCGTCGCGGTCAGCGAGCCAGGGGGTCAGCGCGACGGCGGCGATGAAGCCGATGGCGGCGTCGCCGGCTAGGAGCCCGGCGACGGTGGTCAGCAGGAGCGGGTGAAGGAGGAGCCAGGCCGAGCGGGGAGGCGGCTCCGGCATGCGGTCAGGGCGCCGCGTCGACGCCGGCGTCCTCGGGCTCGAGGGGCGCGGCCCGGTCGGCCGTGGGGCTCGACCGGTGGTCGATGAGCTTCTCCTTGTACCGGCGCGCCTGGCGCTCGACCTTGTCCACCACCAGGTCGATGGCCGCGTACATGTCCTCTTCCGAGTGGGCGCTCGCCGTGATCGGCGACCCGACCCCGCGGACCGACACCTCGGCGATGTTGCGGAAGCCGTCCAGGGAGAGCGTGACCTGCGCGGACACCGGGCGATTGAGGAGCTTGCGGACCCGACCGACCTTCTCGTTGGCGTAGGAGCGGAGCGCCGCGCTGGCGGCGAGGTGTCGGAAGGTGACTTCGATCCTCAATGGGCCTCCGGGCGGCTCAGAACAGGCGCTTGCGCTGGGACGAGGAGCCGATGCCGAGCATGTCTCGGTACTTGGCGACGGTGCGCCGGGCGATCTTGATGTCCTCTTCGGCCAGCATCTTCACGAGGGCGCTGTCGCTGTAGGGCTTCCGGGGGTTCTCCTCGCTGATGATCTTCGCGATGCGCTGCTTGACCATCTCCGAGGCGATGTCGCCGTCGCCCTTCTGGATGCCGCTGTTGAAGAAGAACTTGAGCTCGAAGGTGCCGTGGGGCGTGTGGACGTACTTGTTCGTCGTCACCCGGGACACCGTGGACTCGTGCATCCCGATGTCCTCGGCCACGTCGCGCAGGATCATCGGCTTGAGCTTGGCGATGCCGTCGTCGAAGAAGCCCCGCTGCTGCTTCACGATGCTCTCGACCACCTTGTAGATGGTCCGCTGACGCTGATAGATGCTGCGGATGAGCCACTGGGCGGAGCGGAGCTTCTCCTGGATGTACTCCTTGTCGCCCTTCTTCGCGCCACTCAGGACGCCGCGGTAGTAGCTGGACACCCGCAGCTTCGGCACCCCGTCCTCGTTGAGCTGGATGATGTAGCCGTCGTCGCCCTTGAGGACGTAGATGTCCGGGGTGATGTACCGAGGCTCCTCGGTGACGAACTCCCGCCCGGGGCGCGGCTCGAGGTCGGCGATGGCGCGCACGGCCTCGAGGACGCGCGGCATCGACACGCCGAGCGACCGCGCGATGCGCTTGTAGTCGCGCTTCTCGAGGTGGCTTACGTGGTTCTTGAGGATCTTCAGGACGATGCGGTCGTCCGGGTAGACCACGCGCGCCTGGATGAGCAGGCTCTCGGCGAGGTTCTGGGCGCCGACACCGAGGGGGTCGAACGTCTGGACGAGGAGCATCCCCTCCTCGACGTCGTCCACCGGGAGCAGCTCTTCGGCGGCGATCTCCTCGAGCGTGGAGGAGAGGAACCCCTCGTCGCTGAGGTTGCCGATGACGGCAGCCGCCGCGGCGCGCGTCACCTCGTCCGCCTCCGCCATGTGGAGCTGCCACATGAGGTGCTCGGACAGCGTCTCCCCGCGGGTCAGCGTCTGGTCGTACGTGGGGAGATCGCTCGTGTCCCGCCGGACCTCCGGGCCCGTGCGCGGGGTGTTGTTGTAGTTCTCGAGGTACTTCTCCCAGTCGATCTCCTGCTCGCGGGTGCCCTCCGCGTTGGGATCGGCGGTCGTCTCCGTGTTCTGGTTGTCGACCTTGGGAGCGAGGGGGTCTTCGCGCTCTTCGATCACCTCTTCGAGGATGGGGTTCTCCACCATCTCCTGGCTGACGAGGTCGGCGAGCTCGAGGTGATTGAGCTGGAGCAGCTTGATCGCCTGCTGCAGCTGCGGCGTCATCACCAGCTGCTGGCTCATCTTCAGCGACTGCTTCAGCTCGAGCGCCATGGCATCCCTTCGCGGTGGATCGACCCGCAGCGCGGCGCGCGGATTCCCCCGAGACTCCCTGAGGACGACGGCGCCGTCCTCACCTCGTGATCGACACTAACAACGGGGTCGAGGCCGGTCAATGGAGTGCGCGGCGGGTTGGCCCGATACCTGCATGCAGCAGGATTCGCCCTCGGTGTCAAGGCCCGAAGTAGCGTCTCCAGGCGTCCGAGCTGGGCGCGAAGTCGGCGCGCGGCCCATCGAACGCGACCCCCCCGTCCACCAACAGAACCACCCGGGTGCACAGCGGCAGCAGGTCGTCGGCGGCGTGGTCCGTGACGAGCAGGCAGGTGCGCGCGGGGAGCGTGTCGAGCCCGGCGGCGAGGGCGGCGCGGCCACGCGGGTCGAGGCCCGCGAAGGGCTCGTCCAGCAGGAGGACCGAGGGGCGCAGGAGCAAGGCGCGGGCGACCTCCACGCGGCGCCGCTCCCCCCCGGACAAGGTCCGCGCTCGCTGTGCGGCGACCGAGGTGAGGGAGAAGCGACGGAGAACCGCGGTGAGCAGCTCCTCGTCCGTGGATGCCGTCGGCGACGGACGACGGGCGGGAGAGTGGAGCGCAGCTCGCAGGTTCTCCTGGACGGTGAGGTCGCCGAAGACCGATGGATCCTGAGGGACGTAGGCGAGGCCCTGGCGCGCCCGGCGATGGAGCGGGAGCCGGGTGACGTCCTCGGGGCCGAGGTGGATCGAGCCGGTCCGGGGGCGCAGGCGCCCGGCGAGGACGTCGAAGAGGGTGGTCTTGCCGGCCCCATTGGGACCGAGGATGGCGACGCGCTCGCCAGCAGAGGCCGTCAGCGAGAGGCCGCGGAGCAGCGGCTCCCGACCCCACCCCGCGACGAGGTCACGGGCAGCCAGCGCCGCCTTCATCGGAGGAGGTCCTCCAGGGGGCATCCCCCGCAGGTGATCGTCCGCCCCGTCCAACGAAGCTCGTCCACCTCGCCGCCGACGCCGTCCACGTGGACCTGGGCGCCGGTGACGGTCAGAGGGCCGCCGGGGAAGGTGCCGAAGGCGGTGCGGCCCTGCACGCGGACCTCGCGCCCGTCGTCGGCCCAGCGAAGGTCCACGTCTTCGAATCCGCCGACCCAGGCGCCGTCCACGTGACGACCGCGGGCCGCGGTGGCGCTGAAGGTGGCGGGGGCGTCCTCGATCGTCCCCGCCCACCGGACTCCGTCGGCCTCCGCGAGCCAGGGCTCGGGCTCCAGCGGCAGCGGCGGGAGCTCCGGGATGCACCCGGCGAGCGTCGTCAGGGCGAGCGTCGCGAGGGCCCGGACCCAGAGCCACTCGGCCGGCCGCTCCAAGGTGCGTTCGCGGAGCGCAGCGACGACGGCGTTCGCCGTTTCTCGGATGGCGGTGGCGCTCGGGCGGGTGGGAGGCCCGGCAGGCCGGAGCTCTTCGACCCGGAAGGTCGAGCCCGCGGCGGTCGCTACGAGGACCGCTGCCCCCTGCCGCGCCGCCCACGACACCAGGCCGTCGGGCGCGCCGATGGAGCCGGCCACGAACGCGGCAGGGCGGCGTCCAGCCCGTGCTGGGTTGAGCGAGTCGACGAGGACGACGACCCATCCCCCGTCACGCAGGTGGCGCGTCGCTTCGGCCATGGCGGCGCGGCCTCGCGGGAGAGAGCGGACCCCGCTGCCGGCGCGGCACTCCCGCACCAGGGCCTCGGTGCGCGGGAGGCGGGCCCAGGGTGCGGCGATGACCAGCGGGCGGACGCCTCGGCGTGCGAGCTCGACGGCCCCTGCCTCCCAGGGCCCCTGATGCCCCGCGAGGACCACGGCCCGCTGCGGGTGGCGAGGAAACCCCTCGACGCTCAGTGGAGGGGGGGCGCCGAGGAGCGAGGCGAGGTTTCGGCCCACCGACCAGCCCCACCGTAGGGGCGAGAGCGGCACTCCGGCGTCGGCGGCGCGGCGCCGGACGGAGGAGAGAGGCCACGTGAGGGTCGCGGCGAGGGCGCAGAGAGCCGCAAGGCAGCGTCGTCCAATCCGAGGGGACAGGCGCAGGCCCGCGCGGAGCACGAAGAGAAGGGAGACGAGCAGTCGGTCGACCGCGGGGCGGTCCGTCCGGGACAAGCTCAGGACTCGACGGACACCCCGCCCGGCGGATCCTGGAGCAACGTCTCGGCGAGCTTCGTCGTCGGCTGCTCCCCGGACTTCGTTCCCGCGGCGCGCCGGGTGCCGCACTCGAGGGCGGCGCGGACGAACGCGGTGAAGATCGGGTGGGGCTGGTTCGGCTTGCTCTTGTACTCGGGGTGGAACTGGCACCCGAAGAACCAGGGGTGGTCCTTCAGCTCGACGATCTCGCAGAGCAGCCCGTCCGGGCTGGCGCCCGTGGCCCGGAGCCCGGCGGCGCCGATCTGCTCGCGGTAGTCGTTGTTCACCTCGTAGCGGTGCCGGTGGCGCTCGTCGATCTCGACCGCGCCGTAGATGGAGTGGGCGAGCGTGCCCTCCTCGATGCGGCAGGGGTAGCTGCCGAGGCGCATCGTGCCGCCCTTCATCGTGATCTCCTTCTGCTCTTCCATCAGGTCGATCACGGGGTGCGGGGTGCTCTCGTCGAACTCGCGGCTGTTGGCGCCCTCGAGCCCGAGGACGTTGCGCGCGAACTCCACGACCGCCATCTGCATGCCCAGGCAGATCCCGAGGTAGGGAACGCCGTTCTCGCGGGCGTACCGGACGGCGGCGATCTTGCCTTCGCTCCCGCGCTCCCCGAACCCACCGGGGACCAGGATGCCGTCGACCTGGGCGATGGGGGTCAGGTCGCCCTTCTCCAGCTCGTCGGAGCTGATGAACTCGAGCTCCACCTTTGCCTGGTGCGGCAGGCCGCCGTGGGTCAGGGCCTCGTTGAGGCTCTTGTAGGACTCCACGAGGTGGACGTACTTGCCCACGATCCCGATGCGCGTGGTGGCCTTCGGGTTCATGAAGCGCTGGACCACGTCTTCCCACATGCGCAGATCGGGCTTGCGGGTCCAGATGTTCAGCTCCTGGCAGATCGCATCACCCAGGCCCTCCTCGGCGAAGAGGAGGGGGAGGCGGTAGATCGTGTCCACGTCGGGCGCGGAGAACACGCGCTCGGCGGGCAGGTTGCAGAACAGGGCGATCTTGCTCTTGATGCTGTCCGGCAGGGCCCGGTCGCTGCGGCAGAGCAGGAAGTCGGGCTGCACGCCGATCGAGCGCAGCTCCTTCACGGAGTGCTGCGTGGGCTTCGTCTTCAGCTCGTCGGCCGTCTTGATGTAGGGCACCAGCGTCACGTGCGCGTACAGCACGTTCTCCCGTCCCCAGTCGAAGCGCAGCTGACGGATGGCCTCGAGGAAGGGCAGCGACTCGATGTCGCCCACGGTGCCGCCGACCTCGACGATCAGCAGGTCCGTGTTCTCCGTGGCGAGGCGGAGGATCCGGTTCTTGATCTCGTTGGTGATGTGGGGGATCACCTGCACGGTGCGCCCGAGGTACTCGCCCCGGCGCTCCTTGCGGATCACGGACTCGTAGACCTTGCCGGTCGTGAAGTTGTTCTGGCGCGAGGTGGTCTGGGAGCTGAAGCGCTCGTAGTGCCCGAGATCGAGGTCGGTCTCGGCCCCGTCGTCGGTGACGTAGACCTCGCCGTGCTGATACGGGCTCATCGTGCCCGGATCCACGTTGATGTACGGGTCCATCTTGAGGTTGCGGACCGACAGCCCGCGGGACTCCATCATCGCGGCGATGCTCGCCGAGCTGAGTCCCTTGCCAAGGGAGGAGAGCACACCTCCGGTCACGAAGATGATCTTCGTCTTCATCGTCTCTACCTGATCAGGGCCGCGAGATCGCCGACGGTGCCGTGGGGAGCAGTCCCGCGCTTCTGCGCCCCGGCCGAACGACGGAGCCCACCATACAGAACGGTCGGTGTTCGGGCGCCGGAGTTCTTCGGATTTCTCTTCGAGGGTGCCGAAAGGCACAGGGAGGCGACGGCGAGCGCAAGGGCGCGCGGGATGTCGGGGGCCCCAAGCACGAACGGCCGCCCCAGGGGGCGACCGTCCGTCGAGAAGCTTCTCGTAGCGAGCGGCTTAGCGCTTGCTGAACTGGAACCGGGCGCGGGCGCCCTTCTGTCCGTACTTCTTGCGCTCCTTGATCCGCGCGTCGCGGGTCAGGAAGCCGGCCGACTTGAGCGTCGGGCGGAGATCGCCGGCGAACTGGAGCAGCGCGCGGCTGATGCCGTGCTTGATCGCCCCGGCCTGACCGGTGGTCCCGCCGCCGCGGACGTTGATCGTGATGTCGAAGGTGTCGACGTGATCCACGAGCTGCAGGGGCTGCTTGAGGATCATCTTGTCCGTCTCGCGACGGAAGTACTCGTCGAGGTCACGGCGGTTGACGGTGAAGCGGCCGCTGCCCGGGCGAAGGTAGACGCGGGCGGTGGCGGACTTGCGACGGCCGGTGCCGTAGTACGTGCTGGTGGAAGCCATGAAGTCAGATCCTCGTTAGAGCGCCAGGGCTTCGGGCTTCTGCGCCTCGTAGCCGTGCTCGGGGAGCCCGCCGTTGTGCACCTTCAGCTTCAGGAGCTGCTTCCGGGCGAGGCGGTTCTTCGGGAGCATGCCCTTGACGGCGTGCTCGATGGTGAAGGAGGCGTCCCGGGCGACCTGCTCGTTGAAGGTGCGCTCGCGGAGGCCGCCGGGGTAACCGGAGTAGGCGTAGTACTTCTTCTGGTCGCCCTTGCGACCGGTGACCTTCACCTTGTCGGCGTTGATCACCACCACGAAGTCACCCACATCGACGTGGGGGGTGTAGATCGGCTTGTGGCGGCCGCGCAGCACGTCGGCCACGCGGGTGGCGAGGCGCCCGAGGGTCTGGCCCTCGGCGTCGACGATCCACCACTTGCGCTCGATGGCGCCCGAGTTCACGTCTTCCTTGCGGGCAAAGAAGGTGCTCATGATTGGTCTTTCCTGGCCGCGTAGCCGGTTCTGTCCGGACGCGGACGGCGCTTTTACATGGGGTCCCGAGTCCCGTCAAGTGATCGTTGTGATCACTCCGTTCGATCGACGGGGCGCCAGTCGGGCGGCTCGGCGCGCCTACTGGGCGAACGCGGGCATCGCCCGGTACCAGAGGTCCGCGTTCCCCAGGCGGTAGTCGACCCACACCATGTGGACCGAGGGCCCGGAGATCGCGATCTGCACGTCCTCGGAGATGGCGGTGGACTGAGGATCGTCGTCCACCCGCAGATCGTCCCCGCCGAACTGATACGCCTCGTCCTCGGACAATCGGTAGTAGATGTCGGGCTGGCCCTGCTCGCCGAGCTCCGCGGGAGTCCGGTAGTCGGACCAGGCGAAGGCGACCCTGGATCCCACACGCGCGAGGCGCACGTCCAGGGAGTGGGCCGAGCCCGCGACCCCGGTGTCCACGCGGGTCTCGCTCAGCCAGGAGTTGCCTCCGTCGTCGCTGCTGCGCAGGTAGATGTCGAACCCCACGTCGCGATCGTCGTGCCAGGCGACGAGGACCCGGTCGTCCACCGCGGACAGAGCGGGGTAGAAGCTGTTCGAGGCGCCCTCGCCGTCGTTGTCGATGCGGGTCGGGGCGTCGTCCCAGGTGAACCCACCGTCCAGCGAGCGGTTCAGGAAGATGTCCGTCGCCCCGTTCCGGCCGTCGTGCCACGCGACGTACACCGCCGGCACCGGTGGGTTGGTGCGCTCCCGGTCCACGGTCAGGGAGAGCCCGAAGGCCTGCGCCCCGCCGGCGTTCCCGTTGAGCTTGATGTCCGTGCCCAGCCAGTTCGTGCCCCAGTCGATGGACCGGTTCACGTAGACCGCGTTCGTGCCGTCGCGCGAGTCCTCCCAGGCGACGTAGACCCCACCCACTCCGTCGCTCGCGATCAGCGGGTGGGCCGAGTACGAGGCGCCCGGCGGGTCCGTGTCGATGCGGACCTCGTCCACGAGCCAGTTGTAGCCGTTGGTCCCGGACTGGACGTAGATGTCGTAGGCGCCGAAGCGGTTGTCGTACCAGGTGACGTAGAGGCGGACGTCGACCCCGTTCAGGTCCGGATCGGCGGCGATGCGCGGCTCGAGCGCGTCCCAGTCCCCCTGCGTGTCGGAGCTGAGGAGCAGCTCCGGCTCCCAGTCGCGACCCTCGTTGCCCGAGGAGCGGAAATAGACGTTCCGGTGCCCGATGTCCGAGTCCCGGTCATCCTCCCAGACGACGTAGACCTGATCGCCCACACAGGCGATCTCGGGGTTCTCGGCGACTGCGTCTCCGTCCGGATTCGTCGACAGCTGCTGCGGCTCGTCCCAGACCACGCCGCCGGCGCGCCCCGCCGCGTACAGGACCTGGTTCTTCCCCGCGCCGCGGTCCTCGTGCCAGACCACGTGCACGGTCGTCCCCGCGACGCACATGCGCGGGCGCGCCGCGTCCGCCTCGGAGCCGGTGTCCACCTGCTGGTCGTTGGTGGTGTAGGGGATCACCTCCGGCTCGCCGCCTCCACCCGGACAGCCGCCGCCGAGGGCCAGCACCAGGGTGGCGAGGGTCGCGCTGCGGAGGGTCGAGCTGGGGAGAGTCGGGGACATGGCGCAGGAATCTACCTCACGGGCGCGAGCGCGGGACCGGGCGATTCCGTGCGGAGCGCCGCCGTGATTGACCGGCTCTGGACGCTGTGGCAGCGTCCGGCTCCGCCCGAGACAAGACCCGGGCACAGGCCCCCGGAGAGTCCATGACGACCGCTGAGACCCTCGGCACCAAGTACACCTGCTTCAAGTGCGAGTGCAAGTTCTACGACCTCGGCGCCGAGGAGCCCCTCTGCCCCCGGTGTGGTGCGGACCAGCGCGAGAACCCCAACCCGGACCCGCGGGAGGCGTTCCTCGCCCGGTTCCGCAAGCCCTCGCGCAGCCGCAAGAAGAAGAAGGCCCCGAAGAAGCCGCCCAAGGAGGAGAAGGAGGAGCTGGACGACGACGGCGACTCGCTCCTCGACGACGACTTCGACAAGGACGACAAGTAGTCGTCGTTCGGGCGCTCAGTCCCGGCTGACCTCGGCCGGGTCTTCATACAGAACCCGCTCCATGTAGAGACCGTGGGCTGGCGCAGTGACGCCGGCCTGGGTGCGGTCCTTCGTGTCCCGGATGGCGACCATCGACCCGCGGGCCAGTCGGCCCCGGGCGACGTCGATCGCCGTGCCGCTCAGGATCCTCACCATTTGCTTGAGGAAGCCGGAGCCCTCGAAGACCATCGTGAAGCTCCCGTCGCGCTCGGGTCGCATCGCGGCGCGGCGCAGCGTCTTGGTGGGGTCGGGCGCCCCGCAGTCCGACGCGCGGTACGCGCTCCAGTCGGCGGTGGCGGGGAGGGTCGCGAGCTCGGTGGCCAGCGCGTCCAGGTCCAGAGGATGGCGCACCCACCATGCGCGCCCCTCCAGCAGAGGGCTCGGGGACGGTCGCGCCAGCACGCGGTAGCCGTAGATCTTCCCGCGGGCCGACCCCAGCGCGTCGAAGTCGGCTGCGACCTCGGACACCTCCACCACCCGCACGCCGTCCCCAGCGAGGGCGTTCAGGCCGTTGCGGACCCGGTGGAGCGGCAGCGTGCTTCGCGTGCGCACGTTCGCGACCTGTGCCCACGCGTGGACGCCGGCGTCGGTGCGGCCCGAGCCCTTCACGTAGGGGTCGGCCTCTCCGAACAGGGTCCTCGCCCCGTCTTCGAGGGCACCTTGCACCGTCCGCAGGCCCGGCTGCCGCTGCCAGCCGTGGAAGTGGGAGCCGTCGTACTCGACGACGAGCCGCAGGTTGCGCTCGGGAGGCGCTCCCGGCACCGCGCTCACGTCAGAGGCGGCGGCGCGCGACGATCCCGAGCGCGCCGAGGAGGATCCAGGCGAGGTGCGCAGGCTCGGAGGGGGTGCTCGAGCAGGTGCAGCCCGTGTCGCCGTAGCACTCGACCAGTCCGCAGGCGAGCTCTGGGGTCCCGGAGACGACCGCGCTGAGGCTGCTCTCGTTCCCGGCTTCGTCGATGGCCTGCACCGCGACCCAGTAGGTGGCGCCGTTGGTCAGGCCCTGAAGCTCGACCGAGTGGCTGCTGGACGGGTCGCCGGCCTCCACCTCCGTCGGGTACTCGATCGTGTTCCCGTCGGCGTCGGTGACGGTCAGGGCGGGCAGGGTCTCCGTGTCTGACGTGAACGCGGCGTCCGAGACGTAGATGAGGTACTTGTCGATGTCCTCCTCGTCCGTGGAGGTCCACCCGGCGACGAGCCGTGCGTCGCCGGGGCTCACGGTGAAGCCGGTCACCACCTCGGGGACGGTGTCGAGGGTGATGGTGGCGGAGTCGACGCCCACGTCGAGCGTCGAGGGGTTCGACACGAACAGGGACAGGCGGTTCTCCCCCTCCCGGTCGAGCACCGAGGCGTCCAGGGCGACCTCGATCTCCTCGTCGGCGTCCGCCGAGCCCTCCTGGAGCGATGTCCCGCCGTCCTCGTCGATGCCTGCCTCCAATCGCAGGTCCCAGGCGCAGTCCGAGTCGACGGTGAAGGTGATCGTGAAGGTGTCTCCGGTGCCCACGGACTCTGGGGAGACCTCCATCGACGTCACCCACGGGCGCTCGGAGACGACCCGGACCGTGCCGTCCCCGCCCGCCACGTAGACGGTCTCGGCGTTGTCGGGCGCGGCCTCGATGGCGACGGGCGAGCCGGTGGACTCCAGCTCGATGAGGTCGAGCTCGTTCCCGCTGACGTCGAAGACCCGCATCTGGCCCGAGGCGTTGGCGACGTACACGACCGGGGTGGTGGCGTCGGGGCCGAAGGCGAGGCGTTGGGGCGACGAGAGGCCGTCCGTCCAGACCTCGGGGATCTGGCTGGGGCTGTTCACGTCGCCGGCCCAGATCTCGCCCGTGGACGCGATGGCGAAGAGGAGCAGGTCCGACGTGTCTTCGGGGTCGACGGCGAGGGCAGTCGGGGTCATGCCGGTGAGGATCGGGGAGTCCGTCGGCGAGTAGGTCCCGCCGCTGCGCGACGCCCACACGAGGCCTCCATCACTCTGGAGGCCGAGCACGTTCCCGTTGCCGCTCAACGGCTCCACCACGAGATCCACGCCGACCCCGGGAGTGCTGCCGGGCATCCCCACCTCGGCGTCCACCACGTCCGATGCGATGTCGATGGTGTGCAGCACCGTGAACGTCCCGCTGTTCGCCAGGGCATGGACGACACCGTCACCCTCGGTCCAGGCGAGCGAGACGATGGTGTCTCCCTCGATGCCCACCGCGATGGGATCGCCCACCGAGGCGCCGGGAGGCACGGTGGAGGTGTCCAGTCCGACGCGGACCACCTCGTTGTTGCTGCAGCCGACGTAGAAGGCGTCACCGCGGGTGGTGTGGGTCGTCCACACGACGGAGACCGCCTCGCACACCTCAGCGAGGGTGGGGACCTCTCGGGGCGCGACCCGGTCCCAGATGGCCAGCCCACCGCCGTCGCTCCGCTGGGAGGTGGCGATGTAGCGCCCGTCGTCGCTCACCGCGAGATCGGAGGTGGAGGAGCCACCTTCGAAGGCCCCGCGATCGACGGTGGGATACGCCAGGGCGAGGCCGGGCGTGAGCGCCGCGACCAGAAGCAGGGGAGCCTTCATTCGTCCTCCTCCGGCCCCTCCGCGAGGAGCTCGGCGATCTGCACGGCGTTGAGCGCCGCGCCCTTGCGCAGGTTGTCCGCGACCACCCACATGGCGACGGCGCGGTCGTCGTCCGGAGCTTGCCGGATCCGCCCGACGAACACGTCGTCGGACCCCGCGGCCTGGAACCCCATCGGGTAGATCTGGTCGTCGGGGGCGTCGAGGATCGCGATCCCCTCGCCGTGGTAGAGGGCCGCCCTCACCTGCTTCGCGCTCACCTTCGTGCGGAACTCCACGAGCACGGACTCGCTGTGCGATGCGAAGACCGGCACCCGGACGCACGTGGGCACGACCCGCAGGTGGGGCAGCTCCAGGATCCGACGCGACTCGGCGACGAGCTTCCACTCCTCGTGGGTGTAGCCGTCGTCCCGGAAGTCGCCGATGGCCGGCAGGCAGTTGAACGCGATCTGGTGGGCGAACGCCTTCGGCGGCGGGGCCTGACCCTCGTTGAGGAGGCCGACGACCTGCTTGCTCAGCTCTTCGACGCCCCCCTGACCCGCGCCCGAGACCGACTGGTAGGTGGACACCACAACGCGCTCCAGGCCGAAGGCGTCGGCCAGGGGCTTCAGGGCAACGACGAGCTGGATCGTGGAGCAGTTCGGGTTCGCGATGATGTTCTTGCCGTGGTCGCCGAGGGCCTCGAAGGCGCGCTGGCCGTTCACCTCGGGCACGACGAGGGGGACGGCCCCGTCCATGCGCCACGCCGAGCTGTTGTCGATGACGACGGCGCCCTTGGCCGCGAACTTGGGCGCCACCTCGCGACTGACGCCCGATCCGGCACTGAACAGGACCACGTCGATGCCGTCGGGCACGTCGTCGCCCAGCACTTCGACCTCGAAGGCGCGTCCCTTGAAGGTCAGCTCCTCACCCGCGGAGCGGGGAGAGGCGAAGAGGCGGAGCGTGCCGACGGGGAAGTTGCGCTCCTCCAGCACCGCGAGCATCTCGCGGCCCACCGCACCCGTCGCGCCGACGACGGCGACGACGTAGGAATCCTGTTCGGGCTTCACGTCTCTCTCCTTCCCTGCGCACAGGGACACGCGAACCGCCCATTTGCGTCCGCGGCGCGCGATGGTAACGCCCCGGAGAGGACGAGGTGGCCCGGTGGGTCAGGCGGAGGCGCGGAGGATCTGCTGCATCCGATCCCGTCCTGCGAGCTTGCGACGCTTGAGCTCGGTCATCTCGCGTCGCTCCTCCGCGGAGAGCCACCGGTGCCGGTCGAGCTGGGCGAGGCGTTCTTCGAAGGCCTGGTGGCGGGAGAGCAGGCGCTCGACCTCCACGTCACGGGTTGCCAGTCGCTGGAGGAGAAGCGCTTCCGACTCGTTCATGGCCCGCCTTTCGGTGGGACCCGTCAGCCCGAGCGGGCCTTTTTCGGGTCTCAACCACCATAGGGGCGGCAGCGGAACGGGATCAAGGGTGCCCGGTGAGCGTCCATGAGGGCTGGTGAACGGATCGGCGGCGGACGCCGATGAGGGCTCAGCGGGCGCGCTGGGCTGCGTCGTGGTCGCGCAGGTACAGCGGGACGACCGAGGCCAGCGCGGGGCGCTCGTCGGCGGCGAGCCGGCGGGCTGCGTCGCGGGCGACTGCGCCCAGGGCGGCGCCCCCGGGCTCCAGGGTCCCGATGCGGTGTTGGGGGGCCGCGGCGAGGAGCTGGTCGGCGTAGAGGCGCGCGCCGTCGCCCACGAGGAGGCGGCTCGGGGCATCCACCAGGGAAGCCGCGAGGTCCTCCGGGGACTCGAGCCGAGTGGCGTGCTCGGGGGTGGGCAGCGATGCGGGATCCGCCGCGGCGGCGTACCGCGCCACGTAGACCTCGTCGCGACGAGCGTCGAGGACGACGACGACGTCGTGGCCGAAGGCTGCGCACGCCAGGCCCAGGGTCGAGTCGAAGCCGTACAGGGGGATGTCCAGGGCGCGAGCCATCCCTCGTGCGGTGGAGATGCCTACCCGGAGCCCGGTGAAGGCGCCGGGGCCGAGGCCCACGCTGATGGCGGCCAGGTCGGCGGGGGCGCGGCCGACGGACGCGAGGAGGCGGTCGATGGCCACCCCGAGCGCCGTGCCGCGCCGTCGCGGACGTCGGGCTCGCTGGTCCGCGAGGACGAGCCCGCCCTGCACGAGGGCCAGGGACTCGACGGCGCCCGACGTGTCGATGGCCAGCGTCAGCGGAGCGCTCGTGTCGGGGGCGACGCGGCGCTTCGGCTGGGGGCGCCGGCGGGGGCGGACGGGCTTGCTCATCGCGGTCAGCCCAGGAGCGGCCGGATGAAGACGAGGTACAGGTACGCCGCTGGCAGGGCGAAGATCGTGGAGTCGATGCGATCGAGGAGGCCGCCGTGGCCCGGCATGATCGTCCCCGAGTCCTTCACGCCGTACGTCCGCTTCACCATGGACTCGATGAGGTCTCCGAAGACGCCGGACAGGTCGCAGAGCACGGCGAGGACGACGCAGTCGACGATGGTCATCTGGGGGAAGAACGCGAACTTGAAGACGAGCAGCGCGACGATGGCCAGCGCCGCTCCCCCGAAGAACCCGGCCCACGTCTTCTTCGGCGAGATGAGGGGGAACATGGGTGTCTTGCCGAAGGCCCGGCCGGCGAAGTAGCCGCCGATGTCGCCGCCCCAGGACGCGAAGAGAGGCGCCCACAGCCAGCCACGGCCGCCGTCGAGTGCCCGCAGCGCCGGGAACAGCCCGATGAGGAACGGCACCCAGAGGAGGCCGAGCAGGAAGCGGGCCCAGCGGTCCGCGAGGCCGTCGGTGGTCTTCGCCGTGAACAGGAACCACGCGGACGAGGTCACCATCGCGAAGACGAGGGCCAGCAGGGTGGGGCTGCTCTGGGCCGGCAGCGCCCAGGAGGGCAAGGACGCGTGGCTGGTGGACACCGCGCTCGCCGCGAAGACGGGCAGGCCGAGGAACACCATCAGGGGCAACGCGGTGCGACGCTCGTCCGGGAGCGCCATCCCCACGAACTCGTACATGCAGATGAGCGTGGCAACGAGGGCCACGATCCCCACGACGAACGCGTCGCCGAGAGCGAGCGGAGGGAAGGCGATGAGGGCGGCGATGATCCCGGAGATCCAGCGGATCTTCGTCCCGGACTTCGGCTTCGGCGCCTCGGCCCCGGAGGTGTCGGGACTCGTGGGGTCGGTCACGCGTTCGCTCCCAGCTGCGCCGACGTGCGTCCGAAGCGGCGCTGGCGGCCCCCGAAAGCCGCGAACGCGTCCGCGAGGTGCTCCTCCCGGAAGTCGGGCCAGAGGACGTCGGTGACGTAGAGCTCGGAGTAGGCGACCTGCCAGAGCAGGAAGTTGGAGAGACGCAGCTCGCCGGAGGTCCGAATCACGAGGTCCGGGTCGGGCAGGCCTGCGGTGTCCAGGTAGCGCTCCACGTCGTGCTCGCTGATCGCGTCGGGAGCGAGGGTGCCCGCCGCGACCTCCCGTCCCAGGGACTGGATCGCCCGGACGAGCTCCTGCCGGGAGCCGTAGGACAGGGCGAGGTTGAGGACCATCCCGTCGTGATCGGCGCTCAGGTCGATCATGAACTTCAGCGCCTGCTGGACCGCCGGGGGCAGCCGGGTCAGCTCGCCCGACGCCGTCAGGCGGATCCCATTGCCGATGATCTCCTCGCGCTCTTCGGCGAGGAAGCGAACGAGCAGCGCCATGAGCGCGTCGACCTCCTCACCCGGTCGGCGCCAGTTCTCGGTGGAGAAGCTGTACAGGGTCAGCGCCTCGACGCCCGCGCGGCGGCAGGCGCGGGTCACGGCACGCACGGCGTGGACGCCTTCTTCGTGGCCGCGGATGCGAGGCAGACCGCGGCTCTCCGCCCAGCGACCGTTGCCGTCCATGATGATGGCGACGTGCCGGGGGACCGCGTCGAGGAGCGGGGTGTCCATCAGGAGGTCAGATCTCCTGGATCTCCGCTTCCTTGGTCGCGACGATCTTGTCGACCTGATCGCAGAAGCGGTTCGTCTCGTCCTGGACGGTGTCCAGGAGGCGCTTGAGGTCGTCCTCGGTGATGTCGCCGTCCTTCTGGGAGGACTTGAAGAGGTCGTTGTACTCGCGGCGGGTGCCCCGGACGGAGACCTTGCTCTGCTCGCCCATGTCCTTGATCTGGCGGACGAGCTCCTGGCGGCGCTCGCCGGTCAGCTCCGGGAAGACGAGGCGGATGATCTTGCCGTCGTTCTGGGGGTTGATGCCCAGACCGGAGGCCCCGATGGCCTTCTCGATCGCGCCGAGCATCGAGCCGTCCCACGGCTTGACGATGATCATGCGGGGCTCGGGGACGGAGAGGCTGGCGACTCCGGAGAGGGCCGTCGGCGAGCCGTAGTAGTCGACCCGGATGCCGTCGAGCACCGCGAGCGATGCGCGCCCGGTGCGCACGCGCGCGAGCTCCGTGCGGAGTCGCTTGATCGGCTTCTCCATCTCCTCCTTCATCGCCTCGAGGTACTCGTCGTCCATCACTCTCTCCTGGGGGTGTCCGTCGACGCCGGAAAGCCGGCCGCGGGGGCCGGGTGCGTCGAGCGCGCAAGGATAACCCATCGAAGGGGCCACCATTCCCGCCCCAAGCAGCGCGGGCCGCCCTCCCGAAAGGAGAGCGGCCCGCACAGAGCTGTTCGAAGGGCGCTCAGGCCTGAGCCATGCGCGCGACCTCCTCGACGAAGTTGTCTTCCTTCTTCTCGAGGCCCTCGCCGAGCTGCCACCGCACGAAGCGGCGGATCTTGACGTTCTCACCGCACTTGGCGACGAAGTCCGTCTGGAGCTGGGCGATGGTCTTGTCCTCGTCCTTGACGAACTTCTGGAGCATCAGCGTGTTCTCGGACAGGTACTTCTTGATCTTCCCGGTGACCATCTTCTCGGCGATGTTCTCGGGCTTGCCGGACTCGATGGCCTGCTGCTTGGCGACGGCCTTCTCGCGCGCGAGGGTCGCCGGGTCGGCGTCCTCCTCGTTCACCCAAAGGGGGCCGGCGGCGGCGATGTGCATGGCCACGTCGTGGACAAAGCTCTGGAAGTCCTCGCCGCGGGCGACGAAGTCGGTCTCGCAGTTGACCTCGAGCAACACGCCGAGCTTGCCGCCGCCGTGGATGTACGAGTAGACGGTGCCTTCGGTCGCCGCGCGGGCGGACTTCTTGGCGGCCTTGGCGATGCCCTTGGCGCGCAGCCAATCGGCGGCCTTCTCGAAGTCGCCGTCGTTCTCGGCCAGGGCCTTGCGGCAGTCGAGGATGCCGGCGCCGGTCTGGCTCCGGAGCTCCTTCACCTGAGAAGCAGAGATGCTCATGGGATGTTCCTTTGTTCTCGGAGGGATGGTCGGGTCCCGCCCGGGGGGCGGGGGACGTTCTGGTTAGGCGGGGGCCTCGGTGGCCTCGGCGGCGGGAGCCTCCTCAGCGGGGGCCTCGGCGGCGGGAGCCTCCTCGGCCGGAGCCTCCTGGGCGGCGGGGGCCTCCTCAGCCGGAGCCTCCTGGGCGACGGGCGCCTCTTCGGCGCGCTCACCGACTCCCTTGACAACAACGACCTGCGGGCCGGCGTCCTCGGTGGCGTTGTAGGCCTGGCCACCGACGTTGCTGTACTCGCGGCGGGCGAAGTCCTTGGCGAGCTGGCTGCCCTCGACGGCGGCCTGGGAGATGGCGGTCGCGAAGAGCTTGATGGCCTTCAGGGCGTCGTCGTTGCCGGGGATGACGAAGTCGATGCCCTCGGGGTCGCAGTTGGTGTCGCAGACGGCGACGATCGTGATTCCGAGGCGCCGGGCCTCCGTCACCGCGATGTGCTCCTTCTTGGGGTCGATGATGAAGATGACGCCGGGCAGGGCGGTCATCTCCTGGATCCCGCCGAGGGAGTCCTTGAGCTTGCCGAGGGCGCGCTCGTTGGTGATGCGCTCCTTCTTCGTCAGGAGCTCCCAGCGGCCGTCGGCCTGCTCGCGCTCGAGCTTGTTGAGGCGATCGATCGAGCCCTTGACCGTCTTGAAGTTGGTCAGCATGCCGCCGAGCCAGCGGTGGGTGACCCAGTACTGACCGGCGGCGCGGGCGTTCTCGGCGACGATGTCGCTGGCCTGACGCTTCGTGCCGACGAAGAGGATCTTCTCGCCCTTGGCGACGGCGTGGGTGACGAACGCGCAGGCGCGGGCGAGCTGGATGGCGGTCTGCTGCAGGTTGATGATGTGGATGCCGTTCTTCGAACCGAAGATGAACGGCTTCATGCGCGGGTTCCAGCGGCGGGTCTGGTGGCCGAAGTGAACGCCAGCGTCGAGCAGATCGCGAAGAGAGATATCAGGCATGTCGCACCTTCCCGGTTGATCCTCCGCGTCACTCACCCGGGCTGGCCGGCTTGGCCCCAAACCTCCCTGGATGGGAGGCACCGGAGGGGCGAGAGCGACGCGTGCGTCGTTTCCGTACCTCGTCAGCGAAGGTGCCGACGGGCGCGGGCCGCGGTCAATACCACGCGGTCCGACGGGTCGCAACAACCAGCGTGAGGAGGACCGCGAGGAGCGCGGCGGCGCCGGGGTCGGCGCTGGAGTGGCAGCCGCAGGCGTTGGTGCGGACCCGGCCGACCGGAGCGCCGTCGTCGTCATCGTCGTCCGCGCCATCGTCGTCGTCGGTCGTGGCGTCGTCGTCGTCCGCGGTGGCGTCGTCGTCGTCTCCGCCTCCGAAGGGCTCCCAGTCGATCTCGAAGGACCAGCTCCCGGGCTCGCCGTCCCAGCACGCCAGCGCGACGAAGAGCCGTCCGCCGGCGGCCGCGGTGTCCACCGTCGGCGGGGACACCTGCTCGGAGAGCACGCTGGCCAGGGGCTCCTCGGGGTCTGTGCCCAGGACGTAGAAGTCCATCAGCGCGTTCGCAGACCAGTCCATCGTGAAGCGGGCGGTCCCGGTGCAGGGGAAGTCGATCACGATCCAGTCGATGTCGCCCGTGTACTGCTCACCGTTGTTTCCGCAGGTGAGGAACCCGGCGAGGCGCATGTCCGCGCCGCTCGCCTCGAGGTAGTTGACGTCGTCGTCGTTGGTCCAGTCGTTCGGCTCCTGCTCCGTGTACTGCTGGAGCACGCCTGAGCCGCAGATCCCGCCCGGGGCGCCGTCGTCGTCGTCATCGTCGTCGTCGTCGTCGTCCCCGCCGCCGGTGCACGCGCCCCCGACGCAGCTCTCCGAGCAGGGGCAGTACTCGTCCCCGAGGCACGCGGTCCCGCCCGACGGATACGCAGCGCAGACACCCTCCGTGTCCGAGCAGGTCAGGGTCCGCTCGGAGGTGTCCCCGCTGTACGACGGGTTGAGCGACGAGCCCGGCCAGCCGTTGTGGTCGAAGCCGATCCAGTGGCCGATCTCGTGGACGGCCACCGCTTCGAAGTCCGCCTCCCACCAGTTCGCGGGCGACCCCACGACCCACTCCCAGTCGCGCTGGTTGAACACCATGTCCGCCTGGAAGATCTCACAGTCGCCGAACCAGGCCGGGGTCGTGACCGCGAGCGCCGATTGGCCGAAGGGCCAGCCGCTGCCGACGAATCCGATCGTGTCGTCGTTGTCCTGATTGTCGAGGGGGCTGGCGATGGTGGTGCTGCCCGCGGCCGCGTCGAAGGACGAGCAGCCGGGCTGTCCCCACTCGGCGAAGGCGTCGTTGAGGCCCGCGTCCACCTGGGCGGTGGAGAGGTCGAGGGAGGTGAAGGTGGTGGAGCGGCGCCAGATCGTCTCCGGGCTGCTCGAGGGCCACGCCGTCCAGGCCCCGTTGCACGTGGACAGGGGCACGGGCTGAGCGTGGACGACGGGCGCGGCGAGGGCGACTCCGAGGAACGCGACGACCGAGAGGAGCCGACTCACGTGCGCGCGACTCACTCTGCGCTCCTCGAAGGCCGGGCCGGCGACCGACGGAGCGGCGGAGGAGCGGGAGGGGTGACGGCGATGGCGCGGCGCAGGTCGTCCAGGGTGTAGACCGGCTTGCGCGGGGGCTCGCTGGTCGGCCGCAAGGCGCCGTCGTCGTCACGGGCGTACAGGGACGCGGTCAGGGGAGGACGGGAGAGGTGGACCCCCAGTCGAGAACGCTCGACGGCGTACTTGCTCTGCTCCAGCGCGGTCGGGTACCAGACTCCGTCCACGACGTGCAGGAAGAGGACGACCTCCTCGCCCACGCGGAGGTTCATGCTGCCCGGCAGGGCATAGGTCACGCCGTCGAGGGTCCCCTTGAGCTGATGGACCTCGATCTCCGCCGGCGCCTCTCCCGCCAGGGTCTCGCCCACGACCACTGTGGAGACGGTGACCGCCCGCTTCCAGCGCGCATGCCACTCGACCCGCTGCTCCCGGACCTCCGCGAGGACGACGGCGTCGGACTGTCGGGCCTGCTCGGCGTCGGTCAGGTAGAGGACGCTCGTCGCCGTGGCGTCGATGGGGAGAAGGGCGACGAGGAGCGCCAGAGCGACGAAGAGACGGGCCATGAAGCCTCCTCCGGTCACGCTACACGACGTGCCGAGGCGAACCTGTCCCATCGGCGCCTTGCCCCGGGGCCGAGGCTGATTAAGGTTTGCGCTCGCTCGTCCCCCGGGCTATCGCCACGCGCGCTCGGGAACGCGGCGGAACGAGGACGTCGCCATCGAGGCGCCAACCTCGCCGGCGGGTCACGCAGGAAGAAGAGAGCTCGATGTTTCAGAAGATGATGGACAAGGTGTTCGGCACGAAGCACGAACGCGAGATCCGCAAGATCCAGCCGATGGTGGCGCGGATCAACGCCCTCGAAGGCTCGTACGAGGGGGCGACGGACGCCGAGCTCAAGGCGATGACCGGCGAGTTCAAGAACAAGCTCGACAACGGCGCCTCGCTCGACGACATCCTGCCCGACGCCTTCGCCGTGGTCCGGGAGACCGGTAAGCGCGTGCTCGGGATGCGCCACTACGACGTGCAGATGATCGGCGGGATCATCCTCCACAAGGGCCACATCGGTGAGATGAAGACCGGCGAGGGCAAGACCCTCGTGGCCACGCTCCCCGCGTACCTGAACGGCCTGACGGGCCGTGGGGTGCACGTCGTCACCGTGAACGACTACCTCGCCTCGCGTGATGCGGAGTGGATGGGCCGCATCTACCGCTGGCTCGGCATGGAGACGGGGACCATCGTCCACGGCCTCAAGAACGATCAGCGCCGCGCGAGCTACGCCGCGGACATCACCTACGGCACGAACAACGAGTTCGGCTTCGACTTCCTCCGCGACAACATGAAGCTCTCCATCGAGCACATGGTCCAGCGGGGGCACTATTTCTGCATCATCGACGAGGTCGACTCGATCCTCATCGACGAGGCGCGGACGCCGCTCATCATCTCCGGCGCCGCTGACGCCGACGTGAAGAAGTACGCGGACATCGACAAGGTGATCCCGGGCCTCCAGCAGGAGATCGACTACCTCCTGGACGAGGAGTCCCGCGCCGCCTCCCTGACGGACGAGGGCATCAACAAGGTCGAGGAGCGCCTCGGCGTCGAGAACCTCTACGACCCCGAGCACATCGAGGTCCTCCACCACGTGAACCAGGCGCTCAAGGCCCACACGCTGTTCAAGCGCGATCGGGACTACGCCATCGTGGGCGAGGAGGTCGTGATCATCGACCCCTTCACCGGCCGGATGATGGAGGGGCGGCGCTGGAGCGACGGCCTGCACCAGGCGGTCGAGGCGAAGGAGAAGGTCCGGGTCAAGCGCGAGTCGGAGACCCTGGCGACCATCACCTACCAGAAGTACTTCCAGAAGTACGAGAAGCTCTCGGGCATGACCGGGACGGCCGACACGGAGGCCCCCGAGTTCGAGAAGATCTACTCGGTGAAGACCACCGTCATCCCGACGAACAAGCCGGTGATCCGCCGTGACCTGGACGACGTCGTCTACAAGACGGAGCAGGACAAGTTCCAGGCCGTCGTCGAGGAGATCGTGGCGGCGCGGGACCGGGGGCAGCCGGTCCTCGTGGGGACGGCGAGCGTCGAGAAGTCGGAGATCGTCCACCAGATGCTGCGCGCGGCGCAGGTGCCCCACGCGGTCCTGAACGCGAAGCACCATGGCCACGAGGCCGGGATCGTCGCCCAGGCCGGGCGTCCCGGGTCCGTCACCATCTCCACGAACATGGCGGGCCGCGGCACCGACATCCTGCTCGGTGGCAACGCGGAGTTCATGGCCAAGGAGGAGGTCGGCCGCTGGGATCCCGAGGCGGAGCCCCAGGAGGAGTACGACAAGCGGCTCACGGCGACCATCGAGCGCTACGAGGCCCAGTGCAAGGCGGACAAGCAGGCGGTGCTGGACGCGGGCGGCCTGATGGTGGTCGGCACCGAGCGGCACGAGTCGCGGCGGATCGACAACCAGCTGCGCGGCCGCGCCGGTCGGCAGGGGGACCCGGGGGCGTCTCGCTTCTTCCTGTCCTTGGAGGACGAGCTGCTCCGGATCTTCGGGTCCGACAAGCTCAGCGGTCTCATGGAGCGCATGGGCATGGAGGACGGCGTGCCGCTCGAGCACCCGTGGCTCAGCAAGGCGGTGGAGAACGCCCAGAGCAAGGTGGAGGGCCGCAACTTCGGCATCCGCAAGAACCTGCTCGAGTACGACGAGGTGAACAGCCAGCAGCGCGACGCCGTCTACGGCATGCGCCGCCGCATCATCAAGGGCGAGGACACCCGCGGGCTGGTGATGGACATCGTCCACGACGCCCTGCTGCTCCTCGTGGAGCAGCACTTCCCGCTCAAGGCCCAGCCCGAGGACCTCGATGTCCCCGGCTACAACAAGGCCGTCGTGATGACGCTGCCGGTGCCGGGCCTCGAGCTCTCGATGGACCGCGTCTACCACGTGCCCCACGAGGACGTGGTCGTCGACCTGATGAAGATCGTGGGCGACTGGTACACGAGCAAGGAGCAGCTGATCGGCGAGGAGAACACGCGGTACCGCGAGCGGTACTTCCTCCTCACCATCATCGACGACCTCTGGAAGAAGCACCTCCAGGCCATGAGCCACCTGCGCTCGGGCATCGGCCTGCGCGGCTACGGCCAGCGCAACCCGCTGCTCGAGTACAAGAAGGAGGGCTTCGAGATGTTCCAGAAGATGCTGGATCTGCGCGACAAGCGCGTGATCGAGCAGCTCTTCGGGAACCTCGACAAGGAGAAAGAGCTCACCGAGGAGGAGAAGGCCGCCCTGCTCGAGGAGCAGCGCCTCCGGGAGATCCAGCGCGCCGCCGAAGCCGTCGAGAAGGCCAACAAGATGGGCCACGGCAAGCCGGGCGATGGTGCGGCCGCGATGGCGGCGGCGCGGGCGGCGCAGAACCGTCCCCAGCAGCGGGCGGCGCAGGGCCGGCCGGTCACGGTGCGCCCCCAGGCGACGATCCGGCGCGACGGCCAGAAGGTCGGCCGGAACGACCCGTGCTGGTGCGGCAGCGGCAAGAAGTACAAGAAGTGCCACATGAGCGCCGACCTGCAGGGCGGCGGTCCGGCCGCGGCGCCGCCGAGCGCCTGAGGGCCAGGCCCTACGCCGCCGGCCGCGGGCCCACGTAGCGGGCTTCTGGGCGGATCAGGCGACCGTTGCTCCGCTGCTCGGCGACGTGGGCGGTCCAGCCCGCGACCCGCGAGCATGCGAAGACCGCCGGGAACAGCGCACGCCCGATGCCGAGCGCCTCCAGGAGCAGCGCGGTCGCGAACTCGACGTTGGCGTACATGGGTCGATCCGGGTAGCGAGCGTGGAGCGCATCGATGGCCGCGTGCTCGACGGCGCGAGCCAGAGCGATGCGCGCGGCGCGGGTCGGGTTCGGTTCCGCGGCGTCGAGGGCGTCGAGCGCCTCTTCGAGGACGGCAGCCCGAGGATCGCGCACCCGATACACCCGGTGGCCAATCCCCATGATCCGGCGCCCCGCGGCAAGCTCGTCGGCGACCCACTGCGCTGCGCTCTCCGGCGTGCCCACCGCATCGAGCATGTCGAGCACCGGCCCGGGGGCGCCGCCGTGGAGCGGCCCCTTGAGGGCGCCCACCGCCGCGACGACGCAAGAGACGAGGCCCGAGCGCGTGCTCGCCACCACGCGCGCCGTGAAGGTGCTCGCGTTGAAGCCGTGGTCCACGACCGAAGCGAGGTAGGCGTTCAGGGCCCGCTCTCGGGCGGGCGTCGGGGGGGTGCCATGCATGCGCAGGAGGTCCGCCGCGTGGGGCAGGGCCGGGTCGGGAGGCAGCGGGTCCAGTCCACGCCGAGCTCGTGACCAGGCGGCGACGAGGACCGCCGCGGCCCCCACGAGCAGGGGGGCGTCGTCGCCGTCCAGAGCGGCGAGGCCTGAGCGCAGCGCGTCCATCGGGTCGCCGAGGTCCAGGGCGACAGACCAGCGAGCGCGCAGAGACCACGCCTGGGCGCGAGAGGCTCCCAAGGCGGCCTGCACCTCATCGGAGCCACTGGAGTCTCCGTGGTGCAGCAGCGCGAACACCGCCTCGAACGGCCGCTCCGCCGCCTCCTGCACCGGGACGCCGCGGAGCAACAGCTCGCCCGCGAGTCCATCCACCGACGACAGCTCCGTGTCTGCCATCACCACACCTTCGAGTCCGCTCATCTTCGCCTCCGTGCGTCGATCGCACCCCCATCGACCTCGTGTCGATAGAACATCGATCGACATCGATGAATTCATTGATTCATTGATCGCTATACTCGACTTATGTCCGATATCGATCAATCTCGATCAACCAATCGACCCGAAGACGAGCCCGAGTGGCTCAGCACCCCCGAGGCCACGGCGTTGCTCGGGGTGAAGGCGGCGACGCTGTACACCTACGTGTCCCGCGGGCTCGTGCGGCGCGTGCCGTCCCCGAGCGGGCGTGGCTCTCGGTACTCCCGCGCAGATCTGCTGCGTCTGCTGGGCCGCAAGGAGGCCCGAGCGGGGCATGGCCCTGTCGCCGCGGACGCGATGCGATGGGGCCAGCCCGTGATCGACACGGAGGTCGGCGGGATCACGCCCGCCGGTCCGGTCTACCGAGGCGCCCTGGCGGTGGACCTGGCGCAGGCTGAGACACCCTTCGAGGACGTGGTGGACCGGCTGCTCGACGTGGACGCGGGGGACTGGCATCTGCTCGGCGCCGGGGCGCTGCGGGAGCGCCGAGGGGCCGGGACCACGCTCCTGGACCGGATGCTCGGCGCGGTCGTGGCAGCAGGGGGGGACGATCCCCATCGGCACGTGCCGGGGCGTGACGTCGAGCGAGCGAGGCGGATCCTGGGTCTCCTCGCCTCCTCCATGCACGGGATCGACGCGGTGTCTCGTCCCGAGCTCGATCAGGCCCTCACCCTGGTCGCCGACCACGGCCTCAACGCCTCGACGCTGGCCTGCCGGGTCGCGGCGTCGACGGGGGCCGACCTCTACGCCTGCGTGGCCGCGGGCCTGGCCGCGCTCTCCGGTCCTCGCCACGGCGGCGCGGGCGCCCGGGTCGAGTCGCTCCTCGCCGAGTGTCGGCGGCGGGGCGCATCCGCCACCTTGCGCGAGCGCCTGGGACGGGGGGAGCAGCTGCCGGGGTTCGGCCACCCGCTCTACCCGGACGGTGACCCCCGCTGCCCGCCCCTGCTCGCCCTGGCCTTGCGCCTGGCACCGAAGGACCCGCTGGTCGCGTATGCCCGCGACCTCTCAGCCGCCGCGGCCGATGCCGGGTACCAGCACCCGAACCTCGACCTCGGCCTCGTCGCCGTGTCCGCCGCCCTCGGCCTCGGCGCGTCTGCGTCCATCGGTCTGTTCGCCCTTGGTCGCGCCGCCGGGTGGATGGCCCATGCCCTCGAGCAGCAAGCCGCCGGCTGGCTCCTGCGGCCCCGGCTCCGCTACGTGGGGCCCGCCGCCCGCGCGGCCGCCCTGGAGTAGTCTGCGCGACCGTGCTGCCCGCCCTCTCCGAGAAGCCGAAGCTCCGGCTGCTGACGCTCTGCCTCCTGTACGTCGCCCAAGGGCTTCCCTGGGGCTTCGTCACCTACACCCTCGCCGCCTGGTTCGCCGAGCAGGGGATGGACAAGGCGACCCTGGGCGCCACGCTGGGCATCACGTCGCTGCCCTGGTCCTTCAAGTTCATCGGTGGCCCCCTGATCGACCGGTTCACGGTGCGTTCTTTGGGGCGCCGCCGGCCCTGGATCCTGCTCGCCCAGGGGCTGATGCTGCTGACGGTCCTCGCCATCCTCGCCGTCCCCGATCTGGTCGTGAACATCAGGGTCCTCGTGGTGCTGCTGTTCATCCACAACGTCTTCGCGGCGCTCCAGGACGTCGCGGTGGACGCGCTCGCGGTGGACCTGCTCGCGGAGAGCGAGCGCGGCACCGCGAACGGGTTGATGTACGGGAGCAAGTACCTGGGCGGTGGACTCGGCGGCGCGGGGCTGAGCAAGGTGATGGCGGCGACGTCGCTGACCTCGGCCATCCTCGTGCAGGGGCTCATCCTCGGGGTGATCTTCCTCTTCCCGCTCCTCCTCCGAGAGCGCCCCGGCGACCGCATGTTCTTCGGCAGCGCGGAGCCAACCCCCCCACCCGGTGGCCACCCGGACCTGGGAGAGGCCCCGGTCGCGCCGGACGGAGACGAGGTCACGCTGACCACCCGCGAGCTGCTGCGCCTGCTCTGGAGGGTGTTCCAGCTCCCATCGCCGGCGCTGGGGGCGCTGTTCACGCTCGTCGCCACGATGTCCGTGGGCGGCCTCGGGGTCGTGGCGACCGTGTTCTACGTGCAGGAGCTGGGGTGGGAGTCGACGGCGTACAGCGAGTTCGCCGGAGGTCCGGCGCTGCTCATGGGCCTGTTCGGAGCGATCGCGGGCGGCTGGCTCGCCGACAAGGTCGGCCGCAAGCCGGTGGTGATGGGCGCATCCATCGTCCTCGGGCTGACCTGGATCGGCTTCTCCCTCGCCGAGCCCTACTGGGGGAACATGGTGCTCCTCAAGGGCTTCCTGCTCGCCGAGCCCCTGTTTCTCTCGCTGATGGCCGGCGGGCTCTTCGCGCTCTGCATGGATCTCTCGCTGCCCGCCATTGCGGCGACCCAGTTCACCGCGTACATGGCCCTGTCCAACTTCTCGACGTCGCTCGGGCAGATGGTCGTGGGGGCAGTCGGTGACATCCCGTACCCGACTCTGTTCCTCGGCGCCGGCGTCCTGCAGATCTTCGTCTCGCTGCTCGTTCTGCCCATCGACCCTCTCCAGGCCCGCAAGACGGTGAAGCTGGGATGAGCCGCCGCGGCGGCAACAACAAGAGCGGGCGTGGGGGACGCAGCGGACGGGGGCGCGCATCCGAGCGACGGGGGACGGCCGAGCAGCGGCGCAAGGAGCAGGAGGAGCGGGACGCCCGGGCGCGGACCAAGCTCCAGGCGGCGTACGCGGAGCAGCCCATCGACGGGCGGGTCCTCTGCATGTACGGCTCTCACGCGGACGTGCGGTTCGCCGACGGCGTGGGGTTCTGCTTGCTGCACCCGAAGGTCCACAAGCTCTTCGGGCTCTGCGTGGGGGATCGGGTGTGGACCGATGGGGCGGCCGGGCCCGACGACCGCGTGATCATGGCGCGGGCGGAACGAGGGACCGAGCTGCGGCGCATCCGCTCCGAAGAGGACCGGACGGGGCACGTCATCGCGGCGAACCTCGATCAGCTCGCCATCACGGCGGCGCTCCACAACCCGCCGCTGCGGACCGGGGCGCTGGACCGGTACCTGTTGCTCGCCTCGGTGCTGGGGATCGAGCCGCTGCTGGTGCTGACCAAGATCGATCTCGCTCCGATGGATGACCCCGGCTGGGAGGTCCTGGCCCCGTACCGCGACCTCGGCGTGCCCATCGTCCCCACATCCGCGGTCAGCGGCGCCGGCCTCGACGCATTGCGGGGCGCCCTGCGAGGCAAGGTCACCGCCTTCGCCGGGCACTCGGGCGTGGGCAAGTCCGCGCTCACCGGCGCCCTGGGCCTCGAGGGAGCGCTGCGGACCGGCGAGCTGTCCACGAGCGGGGGACGCGTGCGTGGGCGCCACACCACCTCGATCGCCAAGCTCCTAGAGCTTCCCAGCGGGGGCTGGGTGGTGGACACGCCCGGGGTGCGGGCCATCGGGCTCGTGGACATCGAGCGCCGCGACGTGGCCGTCCACTTCCCCGAGCTCGCGGAGCACGCGGGCGACTGCGCCTTCGCCGACTGCCTCCACGTCGACGAGGACGACTGCGCGGTGCGGGAGGCGGTGGACGACGGGGCGATCCCTGCCGTGCGGTACGAGAGCTACCGCAAGCTCGTGGAGTCCATCGAGTAGGTGAGGTCGAGGGGCGGGAGGACCGCCCGCTCAGGGGGTGTCGGCGGCGCAGCGGAAGCCGATGTGGGCGGCGCCCGCGACGTTCCGTACGAGCGGGAGCCGGAACGACGTGCGGAAGAACGCCGGGTCGAGGACGGTGAACGCCGCGCCGCGGGCAACGCCTTCGGAGCCGGCGGTGGGGCCCGTCGGCGACGCAGCCGGGCTCGATGAGTAGTACTCGGCGCCGTACCAGTCGGCGACCCACTCGGAGACGCTGCCCGCCATGTCCAGGGCGCCATAGGGGGACGCGCCGGCTGGGAGGGAACCGACGGGCAGCGTCGCGCCGGTGCCGCAGCCGCGGTCGCCGTCCCACATGACGGCGAGGGAGCAGTCCGGTGGGGCCGCCCCCCAGGGATAGACGCGCTCGTCGGTCCCACGAGCCGCCTTCTCCCACTCCGCCTCGGTCGGGAGACGCTTCCCGACCCACGCGCAGTAATCGGATGCGTGGTCGTAGTCCGCGCAGTTGACGGGGTGATCGTCGCGCCCGGATACGCCCCAGTTGCAGATGCCGCCGGACGCGGTCGGGGAGCAGGCGCCGTCCTGCACGCAGGCTGCGTAGTCGCCGGTCGTCACCTCGAGGCGATCGATCCAGAAGGTGGGCAGCGTCACGGTGTGCTGGGGGCTCTCGTGGGACTCGCAGAGCAGGTCGCCCGGGGCGCACCCCATCGCGAAGGGCCCTCCGGGGACCTCGACCATCTCCGGCGGCTCGGTGGCGTCGTCGTCATCTGCTGCGTCGTCGTCATCTGCTGCGTCGTCGTCGTCCGCCGCGTCGTCGTCGTCCGCCGCGTCGTCGTCGTCTGCCGCGTCGTCGTCGTCCGCTGCGTCGTCGTCGTCCATGGCGGAGTCGTCGTCGTCGGCTACATCGTCGTCGTTCCCCCGGCGCGTGTTGCCCGGGCACCCGATCAGGAGCAGGCAGGCGAGCAGCGGCAGTCCCAGCCCCCTCCGCGGGCGCCGGCGCAGCCAGGCGAGGCCCAGCAAGAGCAGCCAACCCGCGGGAGGAGCTGCCCCGCCGGCACTGCACGTCCTCGTCGTGCCGCCGCGACCTCCCCGCCCGCCATCGTCGTCATCGTCGTCGGCAGAGGCGGAGTCGTCGTCGTCCGCCGCGTCGTCGTCGTCCGCCGCGTCGTCGTCGTCCGCCGCGTCGTCGTCGTCCGCCGCGTCGTCATCGTCCGCCGCGTCGTCGTCGTCGCCGACCTCGCCGTCGACTCCGTCGCAGTCCTCATCGATCCCGTTGCCCGGGATCTCCGGTTGGCCCGGGTTGATCGAGCCGAGGGAGTCGTTGCAGTCCCCTCCGCAGATCGTCCACCCGTCGAAGTCCGCGTCGAAGCCTTCGTCCACGGTCCCGTCGCAGTTGTCGTCCTGTCCGTCGCAGGTCTCGGTCTGGCCTGGGAACACCGTCGCGTCGCCGTCGTCGCAGTCGCCGTCCTCGAGGCACGAGCCGTCCCCGTCTGCGTCGGTGCAGACCGGTGGGTAGAAGGCGATGGCGTACTCGTCGTCGAGCGTCGGTGACCCGCAGGAGACGAGCAGATCCCCGAACAGGCCGACCGTGGCGCTCGCGCCCATGTCGTACGCCGTCCCGCCGAGGGAGCTCATGTCGAGGTAGTGGAACTCGATGTGACCATCGGCCTCGAAGATCTTGACCTCGAAGGCGAGCGTCCCGGTCGTCGCCGAGTGGCCGACGTTGTACCACTCGACCAGGAACACACGATTGGGTGCCGAGCCCAGGGTGTCGTAGATCACGGCCCCACCCCCCGGAACGAGGTTGTCCCAGTGGGGGGCGATCATCATCGTCGTGGGCGAACAGGTGTTCGACCCGCTGAGCGTCCCGCTGTTCCCGATCGTGATGGCCCCGTTCATGCTGATGCGGAGGGTGCTGATCGTCGTGTTCTCGAACGGGATCGAGAACGGCATCGTGGTCACGAAGACGGTGCCGCTCTCCAGGTTCGGGACGACGGTCCCTGCAAGCTCGTAGTCGAACGTCGGGCCGCCTGCGCTGTCCGAGTCGATCCACGTCCACCCGTAGGCGTCGGGGCCACCCGACGCGGCCAGCGCGGAGGCGGGGGTCAGGAGGAGAGCAAGAGCGAGGGCGTGGACGGGGGACATGGAGGCTCCGGATCGGCGTCGCTGCTCAGCGACGGCGGGACCCTAGAGCCCGGCAGCCCCGACGGGGGCAACAGCTTGTCACGGACCACGAGGCGCCCAGGAAGGGCTGGCCAGCGCCCTCAGCCCATCACGGCGCGGAGCCCCCACGACGCCAGCGAGAGGAGGAAGCCCATCACGAAGGCGGGTGCCCAGCCGTCCAGGCGGAAGCCGGGGAGGACGGCGTCGGCGATCTTGAGGAGGATCGCGTTGGCGGTCGTGCCGAGGAGGAAGAACACCGGAGCGCCGAGACCGAGCGTGAGCACCGTGAACGCGGTGGCGGCGACGCCGAGGATCACCTTGATCACCCAGCCGATGAGCACGTTGAGGACCGCGAAGACGAGCGCGAGGCCGAGGGCCGGTCCCACGCCTTTCTCGAGCTTGGCCCCCGGCAAGGACTGGGCGGCGAACATGCACACGGCGGTGTAGACGACGAGCGAGATCAGAAGCGACATAGGGTCTCCCTTGGGAGGCGCGCGTTGGCGTCCCTCCCGCCTCGACTACGAGGGTCCGCTGCTCGTCATTGCACGAGGCCTGGAGCCTGCGAGGCCGGCCGCCTCGATCCGGGCTTCGATGCGTCGACGAGCGGCGCTCTAGTCCTCGGCCGGGCGCCGGGCTTCGAGGTCCGCGATCTCGCGGTCCGCGGCGCTCGAGGCGCTGCTCTGGCCGGTGCCGCTGGCGTAGTTCTTCACTTCCTTCCACGCCGAGATCGCCGTGTTCAGCTTGCGCACGTCGCCGAAGCCGGCGTTCGCCTTGCTGTCCGCCTCGTACTGCGCGGTCCGGGCGCGCGCCTTGATCTGGTAGGCGAGCAGCACGCGCTTCGTGCGCGAGTTCGCGGCGAGGTCCATCTGGCCCGAGATCGCCGTCTCTGCCGCGCGGATCGCTCCGTCCAGGTCCGAGTTGCGCAGGCGGCACTTCGCCGCCTCGAGGTTCCAGTCCGGCGTGTACTTCCACCGGGAGACGCCGAGCACCTTGTTCACCGAGGCGCAGTGGTTCTTGTAGTCCCGCTTCGCCTCGTAGTGGGCCGCGACCAGCGCCATGGCCCGGCTGAAGTTCTGGTCGTTCGGGGGCGCCGCCTGGAGGTGGTTGATCTCCTCCGAGCTGAGGCCGCCGCTGCCGGCCTTACCGGCGAGCGACGCCAGGAAGTCCCGGTCGTAGGACATGCCCTCGGCCGGGGTCGTCGGCTCGGGGGTGGGGTCCGGCTTGGGCTCCGGCGTGGGCTCGGGAGTGGGCTCCGGGGTGGGCTCGGGCGTGGGCTCCGGCGTCTCCTCCGCCGGCTCGGGGGTCGGCTCCGCCGGCTCCGGTGTGGGCTCCGGCGTCTCATCGGTCACCATCGCCGCCGTCGCTTGCTCGGTGTCGTCGGGCGTCGGGTCGCCGCCGTCGGCCGGGTCGGCGTCACCGGGGGCCGGGGTCGCGTCGCCGAGGTCGAAGGACGACAGGTCGAGGGAGCCGAGCCCATCGCCGGGGTCGGTCGTGCCGTCCGCGGGCGTCTCTTCGCCGCCGTCCGCGGCTCCGTCCGCCACCTGGTCGAGGATGCTCCCGTCGAGCTCGCCCAGGAGGTCGGCGAGCGGGTCCTCCTCGCCCCCGGCGGGGTCCGTGGCCGCCGGGGTCTCCCCGCCGTCGGCCGCTCCGTCCCCGTCGTCCTTCATGAGGAGGAAGACGGTCGCGATCGCGAGGAGCGCAGCGAGGCCCAGGATCCCGACGATGATGATGCCCTTGCTCGAGGAGCTCTCCTCCTCCGGGGTCAGGTCCTCTGCTTCGTCGTCGTAGTCCTCGATCGCCATGTGTGCGCTCCTCCGATTCCGGGAATCCTACCTATGGCGGGGGCTGGTGACGAACCGGCGGCTGGACCATGCTGCGTCGATGCCCACCACGGACTCCGACAGCGTCTCCGTCGCTCCGGTTCCCTCGGCTGCTCCCGCGGTGTTCGCCGGGGCTGTCGTGGCGCGGGCCGCGATCGGCTCCCTGGACGTCGGTCTGGCGGACTGCGCGGGGTGGGGCTCCCTGCACGCAGACGAGCAGGCCTGGGCGGCGGATCACGCCCCGCGGCGCGCCCGGGAGTTCGTGGCGGGCCGTGTCGCCCTTCGGGCCGCCCTCAGCGCTGCTGGCTTCGATGGCCAGGCCCCCTGCGTCCCCGGAGAGCAGGGCCGCCCCCACCTGCCCGCGGGCTTCACCGCGTCCATCACCCACAAGGACGGCGCAGCCCTCGCCATCGCCCGCCGCGGAGCCAGCCGCACCCTCGGCATCGACTCGGAGGTCGTCGGGCCCCGGGAGAGGCTCGCGATCGCGGCGAAGGTGCTGACCGCCGGCGAGCGACTCCGCTGGGACGGCGCCTGGTCGACCCTGCTGGAGCGCTTCTCCCTCAAGGAGGCGATCTACAAAGCGCTCCACCCCCACGTCCCCCGGTACATCGGGTTCGACGAGGCGGACATCGCGGACGATCGGACGATCAAGATGACGCTTCGGGGCGGGGAGGGACCCTTCTCCCTCGTCGGGTGGTGGTGGTGGGAGGGACCCCCAGGCACGTCGCGGCGGCTCGTGTCGATCTGCGAGGCGCGGCCGGCCTGAGCGCGTCTGCCTGAGCGCGTCTGCCCGCGCTCGCCGGCCCGCGCTCGCCGGAGGCGCTACTTCGTCAGCAGCAGCCGCGCGTCCGCCGTGAGCTTGCTCATGCCCTTCTCCTCGTCGAAGCCGGTGGAGCGCTGGCGGATGGTGCCGTCGGGCTGGACCCAGAAGGTGGTGGGGACGCCGCGGGTGTCGAACCGGTCCATGACCTCGTTCTTCGTGTCGTAGACGACGGGGAAGGGCAGGGGGTTCGCGGCGAGGTAGCGGTCGGCGGCGGAGCGGTCCCGGTCGACGTTCACGCCGATGACGACGAGGCCTTCGTCCTTCATGGACTCGTAGAGCTCGGCGAGCGCGGGCAGCTCCTTCTTGCACGGACCGCACCACGACGCCCAGAACGTCATGACGTACGGCTTGCCCTTCAGCCCGGCGTTGCCGAAGTCGCCGCCGCCCTTCTTGGGCAGGCTCCAGGTCTGGATGGAGTCGCCGACCTTGCCGCCGGGGAAGCGGTCGTCGGCCGACGCGACGGATGCGTCGGACGAGCAGCAGCGGAAGCCGATGGACTCGTCCTTCGTGTCCGGGGCCTGGTCGTCCTTGAAGTAGGCGCACCGGGCCGACGTGCCCGAGTAGTAGGACCCGCCTTTGAGCGCGGCCTTGTCCGGCGAGACGCCGACCCACTCCTTCATGACGCCCTCGAGGTCGTAGACGCCTTCGGGGGTGCCGCACTTCGGGTGGTTGCCCGTGAGGAGATCGGCGCCCTCCCCCTTCTTGCGCCCGTCGGCGCACCACCCGTCGCGGTAGTGCTCGCCGTAGACGTGCTGGCGCCCCTTGAGGGCGTCCTTGCTGTAGATGCCGTCGCGGTTCGCGTCGACCGGGGCCTCGCCGGTGCAGGCGGTGAGCCACTCGGCCTCGGTGCAGAGGCGTTTGCCGACCGCCTCGCAGGCGGCCTGGGCCTCGTACCAGGTGACGTTGCGCGCCGGCGCCACGCCGGGAACGGAGCGGGCCTTGCCGTCCTCGATGGAGGCCTCGAACGCGTCGATGGCGAAGGAGCCCTCGGGGCCCTGGAACTCGATGGAGGCGGCGGTGGCCTCCACCTCGCCCACGATCTCGCCTGCGAGCTCCACGTCGAGGAGGACGCGGTCGGTTGGGTCGCTCTTCAGGGCCTCGATGGTCGCCTTGATCGCCACGACCGGCTGCGCGCCGACGAGCTTGCGGCCGTTCACGAAGAAGGTGGGGGTGCCACCGACGCCGGCCTTGCCGCCGACCTCGCTGTCGCGCTTGATCTTCGCGATGGTCGCGGGGTCCTCGAAGCAGTCGCGCCACTTGCGGGTGTCGAGCCCGAGCTCCTTGGCGTACCCCATCAAGGCACGCCCGCCGAGCTTGTTGTTGTTGCGGAAGAGCAGGTCGTGCATCTCCCAGAACTTGCCCTGCTCCTGCGCGCACACAGACGCCGCAGCGGCGCTGCACGCGTTGCGGTGCATGGACTTCTTGAGCTCGTTCGCGTTGCAGGCCTGCTGCATCGGGTAGTGGAAGAAGGCGATGCGGACCTCGTCGCCGAGCTCCTCCTTGAGGATCTCCACGTTCCCCGACAGCTTCTTGCAGAAGGGGCACTGGAAGTCCTCGAAGAGCGCGATGGTCACCGGGGCGTCCGCGGGACCCTTCACGGGGACGCTCGCGTCGATGGTGATGTCGGCGACGTCGGGCTGCAGGACCACGCGGCGACTGCCGGGCGCCGGTGCCTTGCCGGGGACGGCGGGCTTGGCGTTCACGGGGGACGGCGGAGTGGGCGGGGTGGCGAGCGGCTTGGTCGGGGCCGGCGTGGGCGCGGCCGTGGGCGCCTCGGCGAGCTCGGCCGGGTCGGGGGCCTGCCCCTGGGTGGCCACGTGGAGGATGAGGGTCCCCCCGAGCACCGCCCCGATGAGGGCCAGCCCGGGCATCGGACGCGCGAGGTCACCCAGAGCATCCGGCAGGGACTTGAGGGAGGCGACGAGTCCCTCGCTGTGGACGGACGCGCCGGTGAGCAGAACCGCGAGGTTCAGACCGTCCATGATCAGGCAGTAGCGGCAGACCTCGCCGACCTGGACGAGCATCGCCCAGAGCAGATAGCCGCCGAAGGCGAGGCCTCCGAGCCCGGCGAGGGTCGAGATGCGGGCCACCTGGTCGCGGTCCATCGCGCCGCGCAGGGCCATCACGCCGAAGAGCGCGAGCATGAGGTACATGGGGACGGCGGGAGCGCTGACCGGGACGCCGGCCAGCGTCGAGTAGTCGGACCCGAGGACCGCGCCGCAGCCGCCGCCCTCGCCGCACAGGAGGCCGGGGGTCAGCAGCTGCGCTTCCGCGTCGTAGTGCTTGCCGATCAGGAAGAAGGCCCAGGCGCTGGCGAGGACGCAGACGACGACGAACGCGAGGAGGCGTTGATTCTTCATAGGGGCGGAATCTAGTACCCTTCGCGCGCAACGCAAAACGTCGAGGAGGACAGCGTGGCCGATAGCTTTGTCGAGACCGAGACCACCGGGTTCCTGGGGAACATGGGCAAGTCCATCATGATGGTGCCCATCGGGATCCTGCTCTTCCTGGCCTCCTTCGCTGTGTTCTGGTTCACCGAAGGCCGCACCGACTGGAGCAAGGTCGCCAAGGAGTCCGTGGAGGTCGCTGCGGGCACCGCGTCCGGGCAGGACGGCAAGTTCGTGTCGGTCACCGGTGCCCTCACGTCGGACGAGAAGCTCGGCGACTCCGACTTCCTCGCCCCCGGGGAGTGGATCACGCTGGACCGTCGCACGGAGATGTACGCCTGGGTCGAGGACGTCGAGACCGAGAGCAAGAAGAAGACCGGCGGCAAGACGAAGACCACCAAGACCTACAACTACAACACCGAGTGGACGAGCAGCCCGCGCCAGAGCGGGGACTTCAAGTACCCCCAGGGCCACGAGAACCCGCCGATGACGGTTCCCAGCGCCGAGTTCGCGGTGAAGACGGCGAAGGTGGGGGCGTGGTCCTTCGCCGCGGGGGACGCGCAGCTCCCTGGCGGTGACTCGGTGCCCCTCGCGGATGCCCAGCTCGTGGCCAAGGGCAAGTCGGGCGCCAAGGTCGGCGACTACGTCTACATGAGCAAGGGCACCCCCGACGTCCCCCAGGTGGGCGACGTGCGTGTCAGCTGGAGCGGCCTCGCTGCCGGCGGCACGGTCACGCTGTTCGGCGCGGCGAGCGGCGCGAACATCGGGCCCCACATGCACAACGACGAGGACCGCTTCCTCCGCGCGGTCGAGGGCAACCGAGGTGAGGCCATCGCCCACCTCAAGTCCGAGTACAAGGCCATGGGCTGGGTTGGCCGCATCGCCGGCTTCCTGATGATGTGGATCGGCATGACGATGGTGTTCGCGCCGCTCCACGGCATCATGGACATCCTCCCCTTCATGGGGCGCGTCTCCCGCGGCCTCGTCGGCTGCATCACCTTCCCGGTGGCCCTCGTGCTCTCCACCATCGCGATCCTCATCTCGATGCTGCTCCACAGCATCGTGGCGATGATCGTCGTCACCCTGATCCTCGGCGGTCTCGGCTTCTTCGCGTGGAAGAAGAAGCAGGCCGAGGCTGGAGCCTGACCATGACCCGTTCCTGGACCTTCCTCCTCCTGCTGGCGCTGCCGCTGGCGGGCTGCCCGCCCACGGTCGACGATGACGACTCCGCGTCCGACGACGACGACAGCACCGAGGAGGTCGACTTCCGCATGTGGGGGCCCGACTTCCTGTCGGACGACGGGATCACCCACAACTACGACTGCGAGCAGGCGCTGCCGCCTGAGAACTCCTGCCTCAGCCCGAACCCGGAGATCCTCTGGGAGGGCGCCCCGGCGGACGCGGTCTCCTTCGTCCTCATCTTCGATGACGTGTCCTTCAACAACTACCCGCACTGGGCGATCTTCAACATCCCCGGGGACGCGACCGGCCTGGACGCGGACATCAGCGGGGGCGGGGCCGGCGGCTCCATCCCCGCCGGGGCGACGGAGCTCGACAACGGCTTCGGCGAGGAGGGCTACCTCGGCAGCTGCCCCGGCGGCGTGAACCACTACCGCTGGCGCTTGTGGGCCCTGGACACCGAGCTGGACGCGAACCAGTACACGGCGCTGGGCTCCACCGCCGCCGCCTACGCCGAGCTCGCCGAGGACGCGGAGGACGCCGCCATCGAGGGCGTCGACATGTGCCACGTCTTCGACGGCGCCGCCGCGGGTCGCTGAGCGAACCTGGGTGCGCAAGCGCAGGGCCCCCGCGCGGGGTCGCGTCGAGACGCTGACCGTCACGAGCCGGGCGCTCGCGGGCAACCGGCTGGGTGACCCGTCGATCCGCGAGCTGCCCGTCTACCTGCCCCCCGGCTACGACGACAGCAAGCAGCGCTACCCCGTCCTCTTCTGCCTCGCTGGGTTCACGGGCTCCGGCCCGTCGCACCTGGCGTGGAAGGGGTGGGGGGAGTCGCTCCCGGAGCGCCTCGACCGCCTCATCGGCGCGGGCGCCATGGGCCCCACGATCGTGGCGCTGCCCGAGTGCTTCACTCGCCTCGGGGGCTCGCAGTACATCAACAGCTCGGTCTGCGGCCGCTACGACGACTACCTCGTCGAGGAGCTCGTCCCGCTGGTGGACGCCACGTTCCGCACGAAGGAGGGGCGGGCGCACCGGGGGGTGCTGGGCAAGAGCAGCGGCGGATTTGGCGCCATCGTCCAGGCGATGCTCCACCCGGACGTGTGGGGTGCGGCGGCCTGCCACTCGGGCGACTCGTACTTCGAGTTCTGCTTCCTGTCGGACTTTCCCAAGGGCCTCAACGTCATCAACCGCGCCGGCGGCGTCGCCCAGTTCCTCGAGCAGTTCGCGCGCAAGCCGAAGCACAGCCAGGGCGAGGTCCACGCGATCATGCACCTCGCCATGGCGGCCTGCTTCGACCCCCAGCCGGGGCACCCCGACGGCTTCGAGCTGCCCGTCGATCTGCACACGGGCAAGCTGATCGAGGAGCGCTGGGCGAACTGGCTGCGGTGGGACCCGGTGAGGATGATCCCGAACCACCTCGCCGCGCTCCGGTCCCTGAAGCTGCTCTACGTCGACTGCGGCGACCGGGATCAGTACCACCTGCACTACGGCGCCCGGCAGATGCGGGATGCACTCACGCGAGGGCGGGTGAAGCACGTGTACGAGGAGTTCCCCGACAACCACTCGGCGATCGGGTACCGGATGGACGTGAGCCTGCCTCAGCTATGGGCCGCGCTCCGTTGATACAGTCGGCGGTATGAGCGCGCCGAAGATGATCACGGTCCTCTTCAACGGACAGAAGAGGGCGATGCTGCTCCTGGATGTCGAGGAGATCGTCATCGGGCGGGGCCAGAGCGCGCACATCGCCCTGGACGACAACCCGATCGTGTCCCGGCGGCACGCGGTCCTGCGGGCCGAGGGAGACGCCCACGTCCTGCAGGATCTGGGCGGGCCCAACGGCACCTTCGTCAACGACGAGAAGGTCCGCACCGTCAGGCTGCGCGAGGGCGACCGCATCACGCTCGGCAAGCACACCCTCCGCTACGAGCGCGGCGGACCCGAGGCGAAGTCCCTGCGCGTCCTCGGAGAGAAGGCGCAGGCATCCGGTGTCGCTCCGGCGGTCACTGCGGCGTCCGTCCAGGCGATCGGTCCTCAGGTGAAGGCGGCTCCGTGGGAGAAGCCGAAGCGGGCTGCGCCGGCGCCCATCGCCGGGGGGCTCGGCTCGGCCATCGGGACCTCCGAGGCGACGATGGCAGCGAGCAAGGACGAGCTCGAGGCCCTCGTTCAGCAGATGAAGATCAAGTCGGGGCCCCACCTGTCCGTGACGGTCGACGGCGAGCTCAAGCTCGTCGAGCTGAGCGACAAGGTCGCGAACCGGGTCGGGTGGACGTCGGACTGTGTCGTGCGACTGCCCGGCAGCGTGTGGTTCAGCCAGGTCGCGTTCCTCATCCACAAGCGCAAGGGCGTCTGGTGGATCGAGAACCACCAGCCGTTCTGGCGTTCGGTGCAGGTGGGGAGCAGCAAGCTCAAGAAGCAGCGGAAGCTGAAGGGGACGACCGTGATCGCCGTCGACAAGTTCAAGCTGCGCTTCTCGCCGGGGGACCCCGCCTGAGGCTCACTCGTTGATGGGCTGCATCCAGAGCAGGTGCGGCGACACGCCCAGGGTCGACAGGCAGTAGTCGTACCGCTTCTCGGGCGGGATGGTGAAGATCACGTCCGGGTCCACGTCGAGGACGATCCATGCGCCCTCCTGGATCTCTCCGTCGAGCTGGCCCGCGCCCCACCCCGCATAGCCGAGGGAGATGAACGCGCTGCCGTCGGCCTTGGCGGCCACCGCCTCGATCACGTCCCGCGCGGGGCTCACGTGGAGCCCCTTCGCCAGGCTGAACACCGGCGCCTCCTCGTCCTCGTCCTCGCGGGGCGACTCCCCGTCGAAGGTGAGGAACACGGCGCCGGGCTGCACCGGCCCGCCCCAGAGGACCGGCCCCTGGATCCCGCGGGTGTCGGGCACGTCCATCTGCTCGAGGACCTCGTCGAGATCGATGTCGATGGTGCGGTTGACGACGATCCCCAGCGCCCCCTCCTCGTTGTAGTCGCACAACAGGACGACCGTCCGCGCGAAGTTCGGGTCGAGCATGTGGGGGGAGGAGACCAGGATTCCGTTGCTCGTCGATCCTGAAGTACCCATGGACAGAGCCTAACCCACCGGGTCGGCCGCGGCTTCCCTTCTGTGGGCCCTCCATCGGGTCGATCTCACCCCTGGCTCGCGCTGGTCGGGTCCCCGTCGACGTGATACGCCCCGCGTCATGCCACCGCTCTCGCCCCATCCGTCGTTCCCTGGAGTCCCCGGCCCCGTCCTCGTCGTCGTGATGGACGGCGTCGGCATCGGCCGTGGGGACGAGGGAGACGCTGTCGCTCTCGCGCGCACCCCCACGCTGGACCGTCTCGCCCGCGGGCCCATGACGTCGCTGTTCGCCCACGGCACGCACGTGGGGATGCCGAGCGACGGGGACATGGGGAACAGCGAGGTGGGGCACAACGCGCTGGGCGCTGGCAGGGTCTTCGACCAGGGTGCGAAGCTCGTCGACCACGCCATCCGCGCGGGCTCGCTCTACGACGACGCGCCCTGGAACGAGGTCGTGGGACCGGTGACGTCGGAGGGGGCCCTGCACTTCATCGGGCTGCTGTCGGACGGGAACGTCCACTCCCACCAGGACCACCTGCACGCGATGATGCGCCGCGCGGCGAGCGACGGCGTCAGGCGCATGTACATCCACGCCCTGCTCGACGGCCGCGACGTGGACGCGAAGTCCGCGCTCCTCTACCTCGAGCGCCTCGAGGCCGTGCTCGCCGAGCTGCGGGAGGCGGGGGTCGACGCGGCGGTCGCCAGCGGCGGGGGGCGCATGGTGACCACGATGGACCGCTACGAGGCGGACTGGTCCATCGTCGAGCGGGGGTGGCGCGCCCACGTGCTCGGCGAGGCGCGGGCCTTCACCTCCGCCGCCGAGGCGGTGCAGACGTTCCGGGACGAGGACGGGACCGTGGACCAGTTCCTGCCGCCCTTCGTGGTCACGCGGGACGGCGCGCCGGTCGCCACGATCGAGGACGGCGACGGCGTCGTCTTCTTCAACTTCCGGGGTGACCGCGCAATCGAGATCAGCCGGGCGTTCACGGAGGAGGGCTTCAGCGAGTTCGACCGCCAGCGCGTCCCCAATGTCCGCTTCGCCGGGATGATGGAGTACGACGGGGACCTGAAGGTGCCGCCGCGCTACCTCGTTGCGCCGCCGTCCATCGACCGCACGATGGGGGAGTACCTCGCGGCCTCGGGCGTGACGCAGTGGGCGTGCAGCGAGACCCAGAAGTACGGGCACGTCACCTACTTCTGGAACGGCAACCGCAGCGGGATGTTCGACGACGGGCTCGAGGAGTACCTGGAGATCCCGTCGGACGTGGTGCCCTTCGAGGAGCGCCCCTGGATGAAGGCGGCGGAGATCAGCGACGCCATCCTCGAGGTGCTCCGCCGACCGACGCCGCCGCGGTTCCTGCGGGTGAACTACGCCAACGGGGACATGGTGGGCCACACCGGGCATCTGGACGCCACCATCCTGGCGGTGGAGGCGCTCGATCTGTCGCTCGCGCGGGTGCTGCCCGTCCTGGGGTCGCTCGGGGGGGCGGCGCTGGTCACCGCGGACCACGGCAACGCGGACCAGATGTTCCGGATCGACAAGAAGACCGGCGCGTACCAGGAGAACCCGCTGACGAGCCACACCCTGAACCAGGTGCCGCTCTACCTGTCGGAGCCGACGGGGCGCCTGGGGCTGCGGACGGTGGAGGGAGGTGGGCTCGCCAACGTGGCCGCGACGGCGCTGCACCTGCTCGGACTCGGCGCGCCCGAGGACTACCGCGAGAGCCTGCTGCGGACGGAGTAGCGGCCCGGCTCCGGCCGCGGGCGGCTACTTCTTGAAGTTCGAGAAGAGCGAGTCGGGGGACGGCAGGTTCTCGGGCGGCAGGTCGTCTTCCTGCTTCGCCTTCGCGGCCATCTCCTCGAGCGAGGGCGTGCGGCCGGGCAGGTCCCCGAAGCCGGGCCCGCCGCTCATGCCGCTGCCGAGCCCCTTGAAGAGCTCGTCGAGCTTGGGGACCTTCGTCTCCCGGAGCTGCTGCTCGGGCGTGAGCTCCGGCAGCGGCTCGGCGTCGATGTCGATTCCCTTGACCATGCGCAGCCAGACCGGCCCGATGACGTACATGTCCCCGCGGAAGCGCTTGAGCTGCTCGGTGTCCCCTCCGCAGCCACCCGGACACCGGTGAGGCTGCTTCCACCCGAACATTGTCCCGAGGAGAGCCAGCTCCTTCGGCCACTCGAACGACGCGTCGCACTTCGCGCAGTCGATGGTGGTGTCCTCGAAGCTGCGGGACTTCGCGCGGCACGACGTGCAGACGCGCGGCACCGCCGTACCCTTGCTCCGGAAGAACTCGGCCTCGGTCGGGTCGACGACCCAGTCCTCACCACACTTCTTGCAGCTGCGCTTCACGCCTGGTCCTCGGGCACGGTGGACGGTTCGTGTTCCGTTCAGGGGGGCCGTGCGGGGGGAGGGGATGCGGACGTGCTGGGAGCAGGTCCGCGGTCCCTCACAGAGTGACGGGTGCGTGTGTGGTCCGTCAAGGGCGAGGAGGGCCAATCGCGAACGTGATCCCCGCTTCGACGAGCCCGGTCACCGGCTCGGGGTTCGCGGGCGGCAGGATGACGAGCGTGCCCTGGACGAACAGGCCCACCACCTTCTTGGGGCCGAAGGCGAGCTCGACCCCGGCCCCGGTCTCGACGCCGGAGCGGTGGGTGATGCCCTCGGCGGTGCCGAAGAGGACGGCCATGGGCTTCGCCCGGAACACGTCGATGGGGGCGTCGTGGCGGTGGGAGAAGGCGAGGCGGACGTTGGGTCGGAACCCGAGCAGCCCCGGCAGCAGGAAGCGGGCGCCGAGCGCGATGTTGCCGTGGTGGTTTCGCAGCTCCCCGTCGCCGCTGAAGCCCTCGCGGATGGTGACCTCCGGGACGATGGGGATGAGGCGCAGGCCCACGGTCAACGTCGCGTAGCCGTGACCCAGGTCGGTCCCCATGCCGCCGCCGCCGGCGCCGCCGAGGGAGACATGCAGGGGGCGAAGGCCCGAGGACCAGCCGGCGGAGGCCACCGACGGGACGCAGAGGAGAAGCAGGAGGAACAAGGGGGCGGCTCGGAGGCGCGCGGGCAGGCGGGACATGGAGGCTCCAACAGGCGGGGACACAAGGGGGACGCGCGAGGGCGCCGTGATCTTCAACGTCGGCAATAGAGGGCCGCCCGCACCGCCGCGCAACAGGTGTTGTGACCGAGTTGTGACCGCGAGAAAAGCCTGTCGTTTCAGCAATGTTCCCGATGTTGCAGAGGTGTGCCGATCATTCCATTGACCCCAGAATCCGCCGCCACGTAGAACGTCAGCGTCGGGTTCCCTCCACTCGACGGCACGCCTCTGGGGACCGAGAGGCACGAAAGGGGAGACGAGATGACCTTCAACCTCACCAACCCGAGCCGCATCGTGCTGCTCCTCGCCGCAGCTGGCCTCCTGGCGCTGCCCGCGTGTGGTGGCTCCGAGTTCGACGGAGGCAACGACCCGTTCACCGGCAACAACGGCAACGGCAACGGCACCGGGGACGACGACGACGACGTCGAGACGACGCAGACCGCCATCACGGGCGTCGTGCGGGATGCCACGGGCCAGCCGATCTCCGGCGCGTCGGTCGAGGCGATGGGCGAGTACGCGATCAGCGACTCGAACGGCCGCTTCCGCATCCCGAACCTCGAGCCCGCCGAGCGCGTCCTGGTGAACGTCACCCGGACCGGCTTCGCGAAGAACAGCACCCCCACCGGCGTCGTCGAGGACGTCGAGAACATGGTGCTCATCACGCTCGCCGAGGTGGACTACGAGAACAGCTTCGACGCGTCCGAGGGCCACACCTTCGAGATCGAGATCGGCGGCCCCACCGTGGCGCTGCCCGCGGGCGGCTTCGTCGACGCGGACGGCAACCCGTACGCCGGCACCGTGAACGTCGAGGCCACGTTCTACGACCTCAGCTCCGACCCCACGGACATCGAGGCCGGCAACGAGATCAACGCGACCCCCGGCGACTTCTCGGCCATCGACGCGAACGGCGAGGCCCAGCGCCTCGAGTCGTACGGCATGTTCCAGGTGAACCTGACCGACGCCGACGGCAACGAGGTGAACCTCGCCCACGACAGCGGCGCCCCGGTCGTCCTACCGCTCCAGAGCCTCACCCCCGGCCAGTACGAGGTGGGCGAGGAGATCCCCATGTGGCACTACGACGAGGTCGAGGGCCGCTGGATGGAGGAGCTCGTCGGCACCGTCATCGACGACGACGGCGTCCTCTCGGTCGAGTTCACGGCGCCGCACTTCTCCACCTGGAACTGCGACCGCCCGCTGCCGACCCACGGCTGCGTGACCGGGACCATCAACACGTCGACGGGCCAGAACCGCGCGGGCGCCACCGTCCGGGCCATCGGCATCACCTACATCTCCACCACCACGACCCAGACCGACCAGAACGGCGACTTCTGCCTCGAGGTGAAGAACGGCGAGCAGATCTACCTGGAGATCAGCTACTCGGTGGGCGGCCAGATGGCGACGACGCGCACGGAGCCGGTGACCATCCCCGCGGGGCAGGGCACGTGCACCATCGGCAACGGCCAGAACTGCGTCGACATCGGCGAGGTGGACATCGAGATCGCCACCTGCCTCTCCGGCGTGGTCATCAACAGCCAGGGCCAGCCGGTCGCCGGCGCCATCGTGGCGGCGAGCAGCGGCGGCCAGGCCGAGACCGACGCGAGCGGCTTCTTCTGCATCACCACCCCGGTGTTCTTCAACAACACGGTCTCCGTGGTCGAGGGCCAGGTGGGCATGCAGACGGGCTTCATCCCCGTCCAGATCTACGCCCAGCCCGGCATGCCCGAGTGCCAGAGCGGCTGCCCGAACGTCGTGGTCCTGCGCCCCTACCAGGGCTCGGCCTGCGCCTGGGGTGAGCTGTGGTTCGGCAACACGCCGGGTGCGAACCAGGTCATCGAGGTCTTCGACCAGGCCTTCCCCGACACCCGCATCTTCGCGGCGGTGGTCAACCAGAACGGCTCGTTCTGCGTCCCCATCCCGACGGGTGTCGACGTGACGGTCCAGAGCAGCGCCGGCCCCAACGGCTACTGCGACTCGCGGGACATCACCTCGAGCCAGTCCGGGGCCATCTCGGGCGCGGAGTGTGACGGGAACAACCCCAGCAACGAGTGCTGGGACGTGGGCGTCCTGTCCTGCACCGCCCCCTGACGGTCCGGGTCCTCGGGACCCACTGAGAGAACGCGAGAGGCCTGCCCCGAGTCATCGGGGCGGGCCTCTCTGCTTGGGGGCGGGCTCCGGGGGTCGGCGCGGCGCCCCTTCTGTCTCGACACACGCGCCGAACGTTCGGGCGTTCCGGCGCCCGGGAGGGGCAGATCCCCGGACGGCGTCGCAGTGGAGCCCCTGGGCAATCTCGCGCCCCCCGGTCTCTGGCGGTGCCCTCCGTAGCGTGCTCGCAGGGAGGTCAATCCACATGCGTCGCGTCGTCATCTGCTTCATCGCGTTCCTCGGAGCGTGCACCCTCTGGCCGGATCACGAAGAGGAGCCCGCCCCGGCGGAGCCCGAGGTCCTGCCCCGGTACTTCCACAACCCGCCGTCGGAGTTCGGCCACGAGCTGGACGGTCGGTTCACCGGCTCGGGCTTCACGTCGGGCCTCGAGGAGTGGCGGGACATCATCCCGGCGGACGGGGAGTACGGCGACGTCTACCTCGACTACGACGGAGAGGTCCTCAACGTCGGCATCCTCGGGCATGACGGAGGCTATGGCTCGGTGCCGAGCAGCTGCCCACTCAGCGTCCGGGTGATGACCGGCGACGGGACGCAGCGCGCGTTCCTCCTGATCCGTCCGGTCGTCGCGGACTCGGTCATCATCGACGACCAGGTCGCCACCCTCGGTGTCGCCTCGGCCCAGGACCGGAGCGCGCTGCACCCGAACAGGAGTCTGTGGATGCACGAGTTCGTGCTTCCGGTCGACCCCGGCCGCTTCGGGTTCTTCATCGAGGGCGCCATCGGGGACGCATGCGGTACGGCGATGGTCGAACCCACGCCGATCGGCGGGGTGCTCCACGAGGACGGGGGAGTGACCGTCGACCTGAGCGACCGGCCCCTCCTCGTCGACTCGACGCCCCGGGACGCGAAGCCGGGCCAGCTCATCACCCTCTACGGCCTCGGACTCGACGGCGTCCACCGGCTGTCTGTCGGGCGCCGCGACCTGACCATCGACCACAACCCTGCCCGCGGTCGCCTCGGCTTCGTCGTGCCCGACCTGCCCGACCCGACCAGCGGCTTCGAGGTCATCGCCCGTCGCCCGGACGTCTCGGGACCGCCGCTCCGGCTCGCCGCGCGTGAGCCGGTCGAGACCCAGGGAGGCGGGGGAGGCACCTACGTGCCGCCCCCCATGAACCCCATCACCGTCGACGGGGAGTTCACGGGCTGGGACGGGGGCGCGTCGCACGAGTGGAACGGCATCCCGCCGCTGACCGGCCGGTACACGCACCTCTACGCGGCCTACCGCAACGACACCCTCTACTTCCTCAACGACTGGCACTACAACACCAAGAGCATCCCCGCCGAGGATTGCTACAACGAGTTCACCTTCAACGTGGGCTGGGGCACGGACGCTCGTGTCTACACCATCCGCGCCCACAACAACGGCGAGGTCAGCGTCCTGGTCGACGGCGTGGCCGTCGAGGAGACGGACCTCGAGGTGCAGGGAGGCCACTCCTGGGGCACCTCGCCGCTCATGCCCGACGAGCCCCACACCATCTGGGAGCTCGGGGTGAGCGCGCCTCCCGGCGGGTCCGACTGCCAGCTGCACGACCCCGGCCCGTCACCCCAGAGCTCGTGCTCGGACCTGGCCACGGAGGAGAACGTCTTCCGCGCGACGCTGCTGCCCGGTGGTGGGTTCATCGGCGGGCTGACGACGGATCCAGTGGCCCTCGAGGTGCCGGCGCTCCAGGCGAACCGCCCGGCGACGGTGCGGGTGGCGAACCTGGATGAGGGCTCGGTGGTGCAGATCGGCGGCGAGATCGTCCCGGTCGAGGCCGCAGCGGGTCAGGACCGGTGGTCGTTCGAGGTGCCGGGGCTGGATGAGGGGACATGGACGATCGCCTTTCGGGACTCGGATGGGCGCTGGAGCGTCGACCGCCAGGTCTTCGTGGAGGGCTCGGAGCCCTTCGGGGTGTGGACCGAGGTCGCCGTGTCGGCGCCGCCGCGCGCCGGGCACGCTGCCATCACGGACACCGTCGGGGGGCGGGTCCTCATGTTCGGCGGGGAGTCGAGCGACGGGGTCCGGGGAGACACCTTCGTGTTCGAGGGCGGCGCGATGTCGACGCTGGCGGCGCCGTGGCACGCGCGCAATCAGGCGGGGATGGCGACGTCGATCGGCGGCGGCACCGTGGTGTTCGGCGGGGACTCGGCCGTCGGGGGGCCCCGGGCGGAGATGGCGTCGTGGAACGGCCAGGCCTGGCTCGACTGGGTGGTCCCGGGCGAAGGCATCCCGCCGCGCGCTGAGTTCGGGATGGTGACGTCGCCGGTGGGGCTGCTGCTCTTCGGTGGTCGCGGGAACCCGCAGGGGATCCTCGGAGACGTTTGGCGGTTCGACGGCGTCGGCTGGACACTGCTGGCGGACAACGAGGGTCCAGGCGCGCTCGCGGGGGCCTCGATGATCTGGTCGGACAGCCGCTACGCGGCGCTCGTGTTCGGCGGGCGGAACGGCGCGTCGCAGGCGACGAACGAGCTGTGGAGCCTCAGCTGGGGAGGCAGCTGGACGCAGGTCGTCGGGCCGACGGCGCCGAGCCCGCGGTGGGGGGCTGCGTTCGCCGAGGTCGACGGGGTGCCGGTGCTCTTCGGCGGGTTCGACGCAGGCGGGCAGCCGCTGGGCGACGCCTGGTACCTGGGTGAGGAGGACGTCTGGTACGAGCTCGAGATGGCGGGGGTGCCGTCCCCGCGGGGCAACGCGCCGCTGGTGCTGGACCCGGCGAGCGGGGCGCTGTTCCTCCACGGCGGGGAGGGCGCGGGGGGCGCGCTGCTGAGCGACGCCTGGGTGCTCGAGATCGAGGACTGAGGACAGGCGGGGCCCTCGACGGATCGAGGGCCCCGCCCGGTCGCCCGGCCGGGAGCGTCAGCCCCGGAAGGCCATGCAGACCGAGGTGCGGTCGTCGCCGCCCATGTTGGCGGTCACACCGACGCTGGGGGCGTTGGCGATCTGGTAGTCGCCGGCCTCGCCCTTGATCTGCCGCACGACCTCGATGACCTGCTTCACGCCGGTTGCGCCCACGGGGTGGCCGAACGCGATGAGCCCGCCGCCCGTGTTCACGGGGATGCGCCCGTCGATGGCGGTGTGGCCGTCGGCGGCGAGCTGGGCGCCCTTGCCGCGGTCGGCGAAGCCGAGGGCCTCGGTCATCAGGGCCTCCGTGACGTGGAAGCAGTCGTGGACCTCGGCGACGCCCACGTCTCCGGGGTTGATGCCCGCGTCGGCGTACAGCTCCGCGACCGCCTTCTTCGTGGTGCCGAGCTCGGTGTAGTCCGCGACCGCGCCCAGGGGACCGGTGGCGTGGCCGTAGCCGAGCAGCTCGACGCAGTCCTCGGGGTTGATGCCGAGGCGCTTCAGGCCCTCCTCGCTGGCGAGGATCAGCGCCGCGCCGCCGTCGGAGACCTGGGAGCAGTCCGTGACCTTGAGGTGCTCGCGCAGGTCCTCGTTGCGGAGGAACTGCGGGTTGCGGTCGTTGGGGGCCGAGGCGTGGGCGAGGTCCACCTGGACCGCCTTCATGTGGGCCTTCGGGTTCTTGTTCCCGTTGGCGTACGCCTTGACGACGATGGCGGCGAGCTGCTCCTCGGTGGCCCCGAAGGTCTCCTTGTAGACCTTGTTGCGGCGGGCGAACATTGCGGGGAACGTGAACTCGTCGATGTCCCGCTCGGTCTCCCAGTGGGACGCACGGGCGAGGAAGCCGGCCCCCTCGCGGGCGGAGACGGTCGTCTGGACCTCGGCGCCAGCGGCGAGGGTCACGTCGAGGCCGGCCTGGATGGCGTCGACCATGGCGGTGACGGCGAGGCCCCCGGACGCGCAGGCGGCCTCGGTGCGGACGAACGGGGTGCCGTGCAGGCCCTCGTGGGCGCGGACAGCCATGGAGCCGAGGTGCGCCTGGCTGCTGAACAGCCCGCCGACGAAGTTGCCGACGGCGCCGCGCTGGATGGCGGACGCGTCGACGCCCGTGTCGTCGAGGACGCCGCGGATGGCGGCCGTGAGGTGCTGCTCGAGGGTGGGGTTCTCGCGCTTGCCGAAGTCGGGGTGGCGCTTCCAGATGAAGTCGGGGTGGTTCTTGCCGATGAACGGCGTGACGTGGCCTCCGACGACGAAGACGCGGCGGTTGAGCTTCATGAGTGGACTCCTGGGGTCGATCGCCGGCGTCAGGCCGGCCGGATCGGGGCGCAAAGGTAGGGCGAAGTCCGCCCGGGCGCGACCGTCAGGATGGGGAGGAGAGAGGCTGCGAGTGGGGTCTCAGGAGGACGCGAGCGTCGGCGGCTTGCGGACGAGCCGTCCCACGAGGACGAACACGAACCAGCCGATCCACAGGGCGTTCGCCACCACGAACCAGGGGAAGGTGTCGTTCGGGATCTGGTGCTTCGTCCAGTAGAAGACCGGGACCATCATGAGGAGCAGAGCTCCGAGGATCCCCTTCCAGGGTCCGTCGCGGTTGCGCATCCCGAGGACAAAGAAGAGGCCTGCGATGCCCCAGTAGTAGCGGGAGAGGACGACCCCGGCGAAGACGACCGCCATGGACAGGAGCATCGCGTCCAGCGGGTCCGCGTCGTCGCCCGCGGACTTGAGCATCGCGCCGAGCCACAGCACGCACATCAGCAGCGCCGTCCCGCGCCAGAGGTTCTCCTGTTCCTCCCAGTTGTTGCGCCGGTTCCCCCGCTCCGACAGCGGGTTGCTCATCTTGTGGGTGAAGAAGTGCTGGAGCCCGATGCGTCGCCCGCCGAAGCGGTGGTCCTCGCTGTGGGTGCTGATGTTGCCGAGGAACTCGGTCCAGGCGTGGACGCCACGGCCGTTGAAGCAGCCGTAGACCGCGAACAGCGCGCAGGCGAGGACGAAGGCAGGGGCGAACCGGCGCGTGTAGGCGGGGATCGCGCCCGTGCGACGCCAGCGCATGAGCGTCCAGATGCCGAGCCCGAAGAGGAAGAAGCCCGGGAAGATGCGCACCATCGCCGCATAGGCGAGGGCGACGGCGGCCCATCCTGGTTTGCGCTTCAGGGTCGCGGCGGTGAACAGGGCCATGGCGGCGGCGTAGTCGTGCAGGAACGGACGGCCGACCACGTGTGCCTGATTGCCGTAGAAGACGAGCAGGTAGGCGATGGCCATCAGCCCCCACAGGGGTCCGGCGGCCCACACGAGGACGGCGAAGCCGAGGGCCAGGAGCAGCACGTCGATGCCGACGATCGCGGCGAAGCCCTCCTTGCTCGCGGGGATCTGGCCCAGCAGCCAGCCCGTCGTGTTCCACGTGGGCGTCGCGTTGTAGCCGCGGTCGCAGAGCACGTCCTCCCAGCGCTTGCGCAGCGGCCGGTAGAACGGCTCGAGGTCTTCCCCGAACTGCTCCCAGCGGGCCTCGGTCCAGCCGGGCAGGCGCTCGCGGGTCTCCGGGGCGGGGGCCTCGAACTCGTAGGTGTCGAGGTTGCGGATGAAGCGCACGTTGCGCGAGGCGAAGTACTCGTCGCCCTCGGCGTCCGCGAGGACCGCCTGCGTGTACAGGCCGTTGTAGCCCATCTCCGTGAAGTACTTGGCGCCGAGGTAGTAGTGGAAGAAGGACCACTCGGAGACGGACTGCTTCGTGACGAGCCGCTCCAGGGGGCGCCCCACCATGGCGCCGATGACGAGGCCGGCCCAGGCGATGAGCGCGAGGCTCATGGCGAACCGGGTGCGGTCGGCGAGGAAGCCCCGCACGGCGAGGAGGACGGCGCCGATGGAGCACACGGCGATGCGCCACACCCAGTGGTCCCCGCCGCTGTCGCGCAGCCAGAGGTAGCCGGCGACGGCGCCGAGCGACGCGAGGACGAGCGTCCACGGAGGCAGGTCCCGCCAGGGGCTCTGCAGGGGCTCGGGCTGGCGACCGGGGTCGATCACGAGCGGGCCTCTCGGTGGGTGGCGGGGGTCATCGGGAGGGGCCGAGAGGGGGGATGAGGCCCTCGGCTTCGAGCCAGGCCAGGACGGCGTCGGCGGACTCGTCGACCGTGGAGGCGCCGGTGTCGACCTCGAGCTCGGGGGTCAGGGGGTGCTCGTAGGGCGCGGAGATGCCGGTGAAGTCGGCGATCTCCCCGGCGCGGGCGCGCTTGTAGAGGCCCTTGGGGTCGCGCTGTTCGCAGACGTCGAGGCCGGGGTTCACCCAGACTTCCACGAAGCGGGCGCCGTCGCCTTCGATGACCCCGCGGATGCGGTCACGGTCGGCGCGATACGGGCTGATGAAGGCGGTGAGGAGGAGGCAGCCGCTGTCGACGAACAGCCGGGCCACCTCGCCGATGCGCCGGATGTTCTCCACCCGGTCCTCAGGGGCGAAGCCGAGGTCGCCGTTGAGCCCCATGCGGACGTTGTCCCCGTCGAGGACGTAGGCGTTGATGCCCCGGTCGACCAGCGCCTGCTCGACCGCGCGGGACACGGTGCTCTTCCCGGACCCGGACAGCCCGGTGAACCACAGGCACGCGGCGCCATGGCCGGTGATGGCGGACCGCTGGGCGGCGGTGACGGTGCCGGCATGCCAGGTGAGGTTGGTGCTCATGGGTCTTTCGTGAACGGGGCTACCAGAGCCGGCGGCCGAGCCGCAGCTCGACGCCGAGGCCCGCGAGGTCCTTGACGACCTGCTGGATGCGCTTGCGGTTGACGACCTTGCTCTCGCCCGCGCGGCGCGGGCGGATGTGCATGGTCGCGGCGCCGGGCTTCAGGCCGCTGCGGATGGCCTTGATGGGCAGCTCGAGGTTGAAGAAGAAGGTGTCCGAGTGGGTCGTGATCGCCTCGTAGTCGGACCGCCGGATGAGCCACACGCCGTCCATCGTCCGGCTCACGCCGGTGGCCGCCCACATGACGGCGCGCAGGCCTCGGCTCAGGACCTTGCGGACGAGGTTGTCCGCCTCTTCGAAGCGATGGGGGAAGGAGCACGTGACGACGCCGATCGCGGGATCGCCGAGGACGACGTCGAAGAGGTTCTGGAGGCCCGACGGGGGGACCTGGCCGTCCGCGGGGAGGCCGCAGATCCAGTCGTACCGGGCGACGGCGTAGCCCGCCTTCAGCGCGCCGCCGATGCCCCGGTTCGGGTGGTACTCGACGACCTGGACGTGGTCCGGGTGCCGCTGCTGTACGCTGCGCGCCGCCTCGGCGGTGCCATCACGGCTGCCGTCCGAGACGAGGATGAGCTCGTGATCGGAGGTCGCCTCCGCGAGGAAGGCGAGCGCCTCCTCCATGCAGGGGACGACGTTCTCCTCCTCGTTGTAGGCGTACATGACGCACGAGACCGCGAGCATGGCGCGGAACATAACAACCTCGCGGTCGCCTCGCGGCGGCGGGGCGAAGGAGGCGCGATGAGGAACCCGGTGGCCGACATGCCCTGGCCGCTCCGTGCGGCGTTCGGGGTGTTCGTGTCGGGCGTGTTCGCGTTCATCGGCGCGAGCTTCTGGGAGAGCTCGCGCGTGCTCGCGGTGGGGCTGTGTGTGCTGGCGGTGATGCGGCTGTGGGCCGTGGTGCGGCTGGTGGCGTGGCACCTGGGGGACCACGAGGAGGAGCCGGTGGAGATCAGCGAGGAGACGCGGGCGCTCGCGGAGGAGATGGACGCGACGTTGGACGGGTGAGCTGGCTGGCGGCTCGCTCGCGGCTCGTGGCCGCGCTCAGAGGTCCTCGACCGGGGCCGCGTCGGGGCACGGGGGGATGGTCATGCAGCCGGTGGCGGCCTCGTCGCTGACCTGGCGGAGCCCGCCGAGGCGGAAGGCGCCGGTGACGGCGGGGGAGACGGCGCCGCAGGCGTCGCGCGCGGTCACCTGGAAGTTGATCATCCCGCCCGCGAAGCAGTCCGAGCGCTCGAGGACGCCGTCCTCGTTCCAGTCGGTGCACGCCGAGTAGTCCGGCGGCCACTCGGATGGGTCGTCCTGGTCGAGCTCTTCTTCGGGCGGGTACTCGACGGTCAGTTGGTCGCCGGGGCCCCACTGGTCAGAGCAGACCGGCATCTCGTAGCTGCCGCTGGTGGTTCCGGGGGGCGCGAGGTCCTCATCCAGCCAGACCGACGGGGTCGTCGCGCTCGTGAACTGGGTGATGAGCAGGCCGCCGAACATGTTGGGAGGGTCGGTGCCCTGGCTGCCGGCCTCGTTCCGGCCGGGGTCGATCCAGTCGAAGGCGAAGCAGGCCTGGAAGGACTGGCTCTCCTCCACCCACACCGTGTCGACGGCGATGTTGCCGACTTCCGGCGGGGTGTTCGTGTCGCAGTCGTTGGGCTCGATCCAGTCGGCGGACGTGAGCGCCGCGCAGGAGGAGAGGAGCGCGGAGGCGAGGAGGAGGGGGAGGGTCGCCCCGGGGCGGCTCACTCGGTGAAGCAAACCGGGATCCCCTGGCAGCCGTTGGACCCGGCCTCGGGGTTCTCCACCAAGTGGGACTCACCGCCGGAGCCACCCCCGATGATGTACGTCCCCGACTTGGTGTTGGATGCGGCGTCGCAGCGGTCGCGGAGCCGGACCGTGAAGTCGACGACCGCGTCCTCCATGTTCTCGGAATCCTGGAGGCAGAGCCACTTCTCGAACTCGCCGCTGTCCTGCCCCGGGGTGACGCCGGACTCCTCGTCGAGCCAGTTGTGACCGAGCGAGTAGCCCTCGAGCTCCAGGGAGAAGAGTCCGCCGTACATGTTCGGCGCGTCGGACCCGCGGGAGCCACCCTCAGTGAAGCCGGGGTCGATCCAGTCGAAATGGACGCACATGGCCCAGCCGACCGTCATCTCCTCGGCGCCCTCGCCCTCGGTGATCTCGTAGGAGTTCACCTCGAGGTTGTCGATGGAGGGTGCCGTGTTCCCCACGCACTCCTCGGACCCGAACGTAGGGTTCTCCACCGGGCACCCGAGGGGCGCGGCGAGAGCGAGCAGAGCGAACAGGGTCAGGCGACGGGCCATCAGTCCTCCGAGGACCGGCAGATTATCACTCCGCCGGGGCCGCGCGTCAGCGGACGCTGAGCTCACCGAGCCCGTTCTGACGGCCGGGACCCATGCCGATCCAGCTCGCGGCGCGGAGCAGGGGAGCGAGGCCGGCGAAGTTGCCCGAGAAGGTGGCGCTGCCCACGAGCGCGGCCACGCGCTCGGGCGCGGCAGGGACGGGCGGGCCGCGACGGGGACCGCGGGGCGGCTCGGCGCCCACGAGGTTCGCGGGGATCTGCACGGCGCGGGTGTGGTTCGCGACGAGGCGGGCCTCGGCGGCGGCCCGGAGAAGGTCCGCGTCCGGCAGGAGGGGACCGCGGTGCTTGCTGCGCTTGAGCCACGTGGACATGGTCCGGCCGATGCGGTCCACGAGGACCGGCAGGTCCGGCCAGGGCTCGCCGTTCTCTCCGCGCTGGGCGATGGCGGCGGGGCTGTGGAGCGTGACCAGGAGCCGCGAGCGCCGCACCTTGGGCTCCGCGAGCTCATCGAGGCGAATGAAGTCGGGCCGGTCGCCGACCGTGCTGGTGCGCCACCGCAGCTCGCCGTCGTCGGACGTCAGGTGCTGCACCGTCCGCCACCCGACCGTGCTGGGCTCGGAGAAGCGGTTCGTGTCGGGCTGGAGCAGCGCCTTCACCATCTGACCCGCGTGGTGCGCGGCGCGGCCGTGCAGGACGATCTCGGCGCGCACGTCCTGCCCCTCACGGAGGCGGCCGTCGTCCAGCGAGCTGGTGCGCAATGCGAGGGGAGCCCAGGCGCCGCCCACGATGCGGGTGCCGGGCTCGTGGGCGCCGAGGAGGGTACGGGCGGCGTCGGGATGCATGGACGCGTCGACGTTGAGGCCGATCTGCCCGCGCAGCCAGCGGCCCTTCCAGGGGCCCGGGGCCACCTTCGTCGTCGTCTCACCGACGACGCGGAGGACGACGATGGGCCAGCCACCGAGGGAGGCGCGCACGCGTGAGGCGAGGTCTTCGGGGTCCGGCGCGGGACCGGGGGGGACCTCCACCTGGATCCGACCCTTCGGGGGCTCGGGGGTCGAGGCGGGCTGGTCGCGGCGTCGCCAGGTGCGGGTCTTCGGCGGGTCGTCGGTCTCGGCCATGGCGGCGGACCCTACCACGCAGCCGGCAGCCGACGAGGCCCGCGGTGCCCCACGAACGCCTCGGGATCGGTCTTCCCCGGGACCGGGTTTGTGTAAGTATTCGCGCCCGCCGGGCCGACGGACCCGTCAACGGAGGACTCGAACGACATGCGCACCCTGACCCTGCTCGCCCTCGCGGCGTCCCTCGCCTTCGCCCCCTCCGCCTTCGCGGACGACGACAAGCACGAGAACTACTTCAAGGCCGACGAGCTCGATCTCGGCGACATCACCGTCGAGATGAAGAACGCGAACGCGCAGGACGACGTCCTGGTCTTCAAGACGAAGGTGAACAACCAGACCCAGGACTGGATCTTCATCAAGAAGCACGAGCTCGAGTTCGAGGTCGGGGACCAGACCCTTCAGCCCTACGACGGCAAGGAGAAGCCGGCGCTCGTCATCGACCCGGAGAAGAGCAAGTCGCTCAGCCTGAAGATCAAGGGCTCGGGCCTCCACGTCGACGAGTTCACGGTGGACTTCAAGGGGGTCTACAAGGCGGCGGCCAAGGGCAAGACGGCCAAGGGGCCAGAGTTCGTGCTCCCGCCGGCGAAGAACAAGGCCGAGCTCGGTCCCTTCGAGTGCAAGGTCACCTCGCACGACCAGGCCACGAAGGTCACGAAGACGACCTGGGAGTGCACGTACACCGGCGACGGCATCGGCTACGTCGACGCGAGCGGCATCTCCGTGAAGATCCAGACTGGCGAGGAGTTCGCGTCGACCTTCCGCAAGAACAAGCCGGCGATGCTCAAGCACAACGAGTCCACGAAGTTCACGACGACCTTCGAGATCGAGAAGCGCATCGTCGACATGCAGTTCGCCACGCTGGAGCTGCTCTGGAACGACACCTTCTCCGAGAGCAAGCTCGAGGCCGTCGACTCGGACACGTGGGACTTCGAGCTCGACGAGGAGCTCACCGCCGAGAAGAACGAGTAGCGACCTCTTCGCGCCCCCCGGGACTTACCTCAGGAGACCCCGCCCCTCATGAGCCACGCAGCGATCCTCGACTCCCTCGGCCTGGTCGGTGACCAGGACGGCGCCTGGGCTGGCGACGGCCCCATCCCCACCAGCGGCCCCGTGGTCGACGTGACGACGCCCATCGACGGCACCCGCATCGGGGGTGTCCGCCTGGCCAGCGTGAACGACTACGAGACGGTGTTGGGGACGGCGCAGGAGGCGTTCCTCGAGTGGCGGACGGTCCCGGCTCCCCAGCGCGGGGAGATCATCCGGCTCCTCGGCCTCGAGCTGCGCAAGCACAAGAAGGAGCTGGGCGCGCTCATCTCGCTGGAGATGGGGAAGATCCGCTCCGAGGGTGAAGGCGAGGTCCAGGAGGCCATCGACATCTGCGACTTCGCGGTCGGGCTGTCGCGGCAGCTCTACGGGCTGACGATGCACTCGGAGCGGGCGAGCCACCGCATGTACGAGCAGTGGCATCCGCTGGGGGTGGTGGGGATCATCACCGCCTTCAACTTCCCGATGGCCGTGTGGGCGTGGAACGCGGCGATCGCGGCTGTCTGCGGCGACACGATGATCTGGAAGCCGTCGCTGAAGACGCCGCTGTGCGCCATCGCGCTGCAGAAGATCGTCGACCGGGTGCTCGGCGCCCACGGGCATGCGGGCGTGATGACCACGATCATCGGCGCCGACGCCGAGGTCGGCGAGACGATGATCCACGACCGGCGCCTGCCGCTGATCTCGGCGACGGGGTCGTGCCGGATGGGGCGGATCGTGGGTCAGGCCGTCGCGGCGCGCCTGGGCCGCTCGCTGCTCGAGCTCGGCGGAAACAACGCGATCATCGTCGACGACACGGCGGACATGGATCTCGTCCTGCGGGGTGTGGCCTTCGGCGCGGTGGGGACGGCGGGCCAGCGCTGCACGACGACGCGGCGCCTGCTGGTGCAGCGCTCCATCGCCCGGGACCTGGCGGACAAGCTCGCCGCGGCCTACGAGACGGTGCCGATCGGCAGCCCGCTCGACGAAGGGGTTCTCATGGGCCCGCTCATCGACGACGACTCCGTCCAGCGCTACCTGGCGGCCGCCGCCGAGGCGCGCGAGCAGGGCGGCGAGGTCCTGACCGGCGGTGAGGCCATCGACGGAGCCGGGCACTACGTGAAGCCCACGGTCATCTGGAGCGAGCAGCGGCTGGAGATCAGCCGCGAAGAGACGTTCGCGCCGATCCTGTACGTGACCCCGTGGGACACGCTCGACGAGGCCATCGCGGACCAGAACGACGCGGACCAGGGGCTGAGCAGCGCCATCTTCACGAACCACCTGCGGCGCGCGGAGCAGTTCCTCAGCGCGGCGGGGAGCGACTGCGGCATCGCGAACGTGAACATCGGCACGAGCGGCGCGGAGATCGGCGGCGCGTTCGGCGGCGAGAAGGACACGGGCGGCGGGCGCGAGAGCGGCTCCGACTCGTGGAAGGCCTACATGCGCCGCCAGACCTGCACGATCAACTACGGCAGCGCGTTGCCGCTGGCCCAGGGCGTCGAGTTCCTCTAAAGGCTGGAACGCCGCCGGGGCCCGGGACTCCGGCGCCCCTCCGGAGCCGCCTGCGCGCTCCGCTTGCGTGAGTCAGGGCGCGAGCCCGTTGAGGAGCGCGTCGATCCCCAGGGTCCAGCGGCGCTGGATGGACTCCGGCGTGCTGCCCAGCCAGCCGCCCCGCTCCTGGGTCGTGAGGCCGATGATCAGGGCGAGCAGGTTGTGGGCGATGTCCGTCGGGTCGCCGGCGATGGCCCCATCCGCGATGGCGCGACGCACCCTCCCAACCAGGAACTGACGGGTCATCGTCCCCGCCATCTGCTCCTCCTTGCTCGGCGCGAAGGCGGCGAAGGGGCGGCTGAACATGAGCTCGCTCAGGGCGGGGTGCTCCCGGCCGAAGGCGCGGAACACGTGGGCGGTGGTGACGAGGTCCTGGCGGGCGTCGTCGGTGCGGGGAAGCTCCGCGAACCGTTGGCCCAGGCGCCGGAATCCCTCGAAGAACACCGCGCGCAGCAGGCCCTCCTTGTCGCCGAAGAACTCGTAGAGCGCTGGCGGCGAGGTCCCCGCGAGCTTCGCGATGCGTCGCGTGGTGCACGCCGCGGGGCCCTCCTCCTCCAGCAGGCGTAGAACGGCGTCGAGGACGCTGGCGCGCAGCGCGTCCGTCCGCAGCTTGGGCCTCGGCACCTCAGCCCTCGGCGTGCGGGGTCTTGGGGCTCGCGCCGTCGCTGCCCTTCTTGCCACCGAACATCCGCTTGAGCCCGAGGACGGTCAGCTCCCGCATGTCGGTCGCCGTGCCCTTCTTGAGAGCCTTGAGGGTCTCGGCGCGGGTGCGGAGCTTCGACTGGGCGTGCGCGTGGGCGTCCAGTTGGGTGAGGGACTGGGCGTGCTCCATCGCGGCGGCGAGGACCTGGTCGGGTGGGACGACCCGGTCGAGGAAGCCAGCGTCGACGGCGGTCTCCGGGGAGTAGGCCTCGGACAGGAGGACGGCGCGGTCGAAGTGGCGCTTCGCGAGTCGGTGGCGGCAGATGGCGATGGCGGCATGGGGCATCGTCAGGCCGATGGCGACCTCGTTCGCCTGGACGCGGAAGTCGCCGGCCGCGCCGATGCGGTAGTCGGCGGACAGGAGCAGGAACGCACCCATGGCCATCGCGTGCCCGGTGCTGGCGACGACGACGGGGCGCGGGAACGCGAGGAGGCGCCCGGCGAGCTCGAACCCCGCCTTCATCATGGTCAGGGCGTTCATGCCGCCCGCCTTGAAGACCTTGAGGTCGAACCCACCCGAGAGGACGCCGGGGCGGCCGTGGATGACGACGATGGCTCCATCCTGCTCGGCGCGGTCGAGTGCGGCGTTCAGGGCCTCGATCATGGCGGGGGAGAAGACGTTGGCCTGCCCGTCGTCGAGGTGGAGGACGGCGAGGTCGCCCGAGCGTTCGTAGGTGACGAGGTCCATGGTGGCTCCTGTAGTGTATCAATGTTTCGAAACGACGATACAGTACCGGGCGACGGGCTGCACGCGGGCGCGGCCCAGGATCTTGGGGGGTCTGCGTCGCAGGGTGGGCGCCTTCCTGTGGGCTCGCCCAGGATCTTGAGGGGTCTGCGGCGCAGCCCCTGCGCCTTCCTGTGGGCTCGCCCAGGATCTTGGGGGGTCTGCGACGCAGCCCCGGCACCTTCCTGCGGGCTCGCCCAGGATCTTGGGGGGTCTGCGTCGCAGCCCCTGCGCCTTCCTGTGGGCTCGCCCAGGATCTTGAGGGGTCTGCGACGCAGCCCCGGCGCCTTCCTGTGGGCTCGCCCAGGATCTTGAGGGGCCTGCGGCGCAGCCCCTGCGCCTTCCTGCGGCGCAGGGTGGGCACCTTCCTGTGGGCTCGCCCAGGATCTTGGGGGGTCTGCGACGCAGCCCCGGCGCCTTCCTGTGGGCTCGCCCAGGATCTTGGGGGGTCTGCGGCGCAGGGTGGGCGCCTTCCTGTGGGCTCGCCCAGGATCTTGGGGGGTCTGCGACGCAGCCCGGCGACTCCGTCCCCTCTGGCTAAGGTGCCTCCGAGGAGGCCCCATGGCCGAGCGGATCGGGACCGTCGAGAAGGTGGGGTACGGGCTGGGGGACCTCGCCTCCAACCTCTACTTCCAGTTCTTCAACCTCTTCCTCTTCTACTACTACACCGACGTCTTCGGCCTGGACCCGGCCGCCGTCGGCACCATGTACTTCATCGCGAACTTCTGGGACGCCGTGAACGACCCGCTGATGGGCGCCGTCGCGGACCGGACGCGCACGAAGCAGGGCCGCTACCGCCCCTATCTCCTCTGGTTCGCCGTCCCCTACGGCGTCTTCGGCTACCTCCTCTTCGCCAACCCCGACTTCGGCCCCACCGGCAAGCTCCTCTACGCCTGGAGCACCTTCATCCTCTTCAAGATGGTCTACACGGCCATCAACGTCCCCTACTCCGCGCTGATGGGCGTGATCACCGACGACGCCGAAGACCGCGTCGCGCTCTCCACCTTCCGCTTCCTCGGCGCCTTCGGCGGCGGCTTCCTCGTCAGCCTCCTCGTCCGCCCCCTCGTCGCGGCCTTCGGCGGAGGCGACGAGGTCGTCGGGTTCCAGTGGACGATGGGGGTCTTCGGCGTGGCCAGCGTCCTCGCGTTCCTCGTGACGTGGGCTACCACCCGAGAACGCGTCGCCCCCGCCGACGCCCAGGAGGGAGGCACCCGCCTCGTCGAGGACCTCAAGCTCCTCGCCCGCAACCGGCCGTGGGTGGTCATGGTCGGGGCCGCCGTCTGCACCCTCGCATCCGTCGCGGTGCGGGGCGCCGTCACCGTCCACTACTTCAAGTACTACGTCGGTGACTCCGGCGAGGCGGTCTGGACCCTCGGTGACGCGGCGACGCCGTGGCACCTCACCTTCGACGCGACCACCCTGTTTCTGTCGTCTGGCTCCCTCGCCTTCGTCGCTGGCGTCGCTGCGACCGGCGTCGTGGCGCGCACCCTGGGCAAGCGCAACGGCCTCGTACTCCTCACGCTGCTGAACGCCGTCACCGTCCTCGCCTTCTTCTTCATCCCCCCTGACCAGTGGACCCTGATGTTCGTGGTGAACATCCTCGGGAACCTCCTCGCCGGTCCCACTCCGGCCCTCGTGTGGGCGCTCTACACCGACGTCGCCGACTATGGAGAGTGGCGCTTCGGGCGCCAGGCGACCGGGCTGGTCTTCTCCGCCGCCATGTTCGCCCAGAAGATGGGGCTCACCATCGGAGGCGCCGGCGCGGGCTGGATGCTCGACGGCTTCGGGTTCGTCGCGAACGAGGAGCAGACGGACACCGCCCTGCTCGGCATCCGGCTCATGTTCACGGTCGTCCCCGGCGCGCTCGCCGTGCTCAACGCCGTCATCTTGATGTTCTATCCGCTGAGCCCCGAGGAGCGGGACCGGATGTACGCCGAGCTCGAGGAGCGCCGGGCGCACGACGGAGGCTGACCGCGGCCTCGAGTGGCCCTGTGGGTACGGGGCTCAGGTCGCGCCGCGGCGCGCCTCGAGCTCCGCCCGCGTGGCGTTCGCGGTCTCCTCGGTGATCGGATAACTCCAGACGGCCCAGATGGCGAGCGCGGAGGTCACCACCGGGACGAAGGCGTCGCAGACACGCATCCAGAAGATCGTGGTCTCGGCCTGGGCGCCGCCGAGGTCCACGTCGAACCCGGTCCAGTTCAAGAGGTACCCGCCCCCAGCGAGGGCGGCTGCCATGCCCAGCTTCACCACCCACCAGAAGATCGACCCGAACATCCCCTCCCGGCGCTCCCCGGTGAGGAGCTCGTCCTCGTCGACGACGTCCGCGATCATCGAGCCCATCAGCGTGAACAGGCCGCCGAGGCCGAAGGCCATGAGCGGGGCGGGCACCAGCAGGAGCCACGGGACCGCCGGGTCGTAGCAGAACCACTTGAGGGCGTACCCGAGGATGGAGGCGCCGATGGCGACGAAGAAGGCCCGGCGCTTGCCGACCTTCGTCCCCAGCCACGTCACGAACGTGATGACGACGAAGGTGCTCACGGCGCCGACGGTCCCCGAGTACCCCGCCCACTCCGCGCCGAGCTCCTGATCGCCGCCGAAGACGTAGTAGATGATGACGTAGTACTGGAACGAGCTGATGAGGATGAAGCCGTTGAAGACGAGGAACGTCGCGGCTCCGAGCTTGAGGAACGAGGTCGAGCGGAGGGTGATCGCCAGACCCCGTCCGAAGTCCTTGAGGCTGTCGACCAGTCCTCCGGTCGGCGCGTCGACCACGCCGTCCCCGTGGGGTGGACCGTGCCCGCTCCCGCCTCCGGCTTCGTCGGGCTCCGGCGTGTCCTGGATGTCCGAGCCCTCCGCGAATCGCTCGCGCAGGAAGATGGCAGGCAGGATGCCCAGGCAGATCACGACGGCCCCGATGATGACGGCGAGCCAGCGCGCGCCGATGACCTGGTCGGGGAACCAGGCCTTGTTCGTCATGATCCACAGGAACCATGGCGAGACGACGTACGCGAGCTGCCCGATGAAGTTCTGGACCCCCATCAGGCGGGTGCGCTCGTTGTAGTCGGGGGTGAGCTCGTACCCCATGGCGACCCATGGCGTCGCGAACACGGTGTAGGCCAGATAGAAGAGGATGGAGCCGACCAGGAACCACCAGAAGTAGAAGTCCTCGGACTGACCCAGGGGCAGCCACCACAGGATCATGAAGATGACCCCGGCGGCGATGGCCCCGCCGAAGATGTAGGGGCGACGGCGCCCCCACCGGGACTTCGTGTGGTCGCTGATGTAGCCCATCAGGGGGTCGGTGATGGCATCGCTGAGGCGGGGCAGGGCTCCGAGCAGCCCCACCAGGGCCGGGTCCATCCCCAGGCCCAGGTTCAGGACGATCAGCATCCCGCCGATGGCCGCCGCGAGCGTGTTGTTCACGAACGCGCCGATGCCGTAGACGACCATGCGGCCGAAGCCGACCCGGTCCTCGGGCTTCGTCTCCCCATCTCCCCCGAACCGCAGGTGCCAGGCGGCCAGAGCCCGGGCGAACAGCCCCTTCGGGTCGTCGGTGCTCCGGCCGTCGAAGGGGTTCTGGGGATCGCTCATGGGGCCGTGCCCTCGAGCACCTTCTTCGGTGTGCGGTCCTCGTTGTAGAGACCCCAGTGCTTCTCCACCTCGCGGGGGTCGTCGCTGCCCTTCCACGGCTCGTCGAAGGCCTCGAAGTAGAAGTACGGCTGCTTCGCCTCCGCGGCCCAGGCCGTCCAGGCGTCGAAGAAGCGCTCTTGCTCGGCCGCGCCCGCGGGGGCCTTGATGTGCTCGGTCTCGCTCCCCTCGGGGTTCAGCTCCGTCGCCCAGCCCGTCTCGCCCATGACGATGGGCAGGCCCGGGTGCTCGGCGTGGATGGACGCGATGGTCTCCGCGGTCCACGGCACGGCCTCGTCGAGGGTCTTTCCGTTCCACATGGCGTAGGCGTGCAGGAGCAGGAAGTCGACGACGTCAGCGACGGCGTGGCTCTCGGGCTTGTTCCAGAAGTTGTAGTCGTCGGCGGTGGTGACCGGCTGCTTCACCGCGGCGCGCACCGTCTTGATGTGAGCGATGAGCGCATCCCGGTCCGATCGGTGGCCGGACCAGGACACCTGGGTCTCGTTGCCCACGTTCACCGCGATCACCTGCTCCGGGTACGCGTTCGCCAAGCGAATCGCCTCGGCGACCTCGGCGGCGTTGGCCTCGTCGTCGTCCGGGGCGATCCAGGCGCCGACCATCACCTGGATGGGGATCCGCTCGTCGCGCAGGGTGCGCAGGATTGTCTCGGCGGGTCCGCGTGATGCGTAGAACCGGATCATCCCCCAGCGGGGGGCCAGGATGCGGAGGTCCTCCAGGATCTGGGCCGGGGTGGGGTCCGGTCCGCCTGGCTTCTGGCCCGCGCGGAAGGGGCCGTAGGAGATGCCGGCGACGACAGGGGCGCCGTCGCGCATGGGCGCAAAGGGACGACGGGTAATCGCGGCGTCGGTGGGCTGGTCGGTCGCCCCCTGGGGATTCTCCGCACTGGCACTGCGGGTAATCGCCGCGTCGAGGGACTGGTCGGTCGCCCCCTGGGGATTATCCGCACTGGCACTGCGGGTAATCGCGGCGTCGGTGGGCTGGTCGGTCGCCCCCTGGGGATTCTCCGCACTGGCGCTGCGGGTAATCGCGTCGTCGAGGGGCCGGTCGGTCGCCCCCTGGGGATTATCCGCAGTGGCGCTGCGGGTAATCGCGGCGTCGTCGGACCCATCGCCCCCACACCCAACCCCCAGCACCCACGCGACCCCCAGCACCGCCGCGAGCGCCAGTCCCCGCCGGGGCGCCATCCATCGTGCCGACCCACGCACGGGGATCACCCCTGCCGCTGTTCGTCGGCGGTGGTCTCGCCCGCGGGCTCGTCCTCCAGTCCGTTCCGGGCGATGACCTCGGCGTACCAGCGCGCGCTCTCCTTCGGGACGCGCTCCTGCGTCTCGTAGTCGATCCACACCAGCCCGAACCGCTGGGTGTAGCCCTCCTGCCACTCGAAGTTGTCCATGAGCGACCACGCGAAGTACCCGGCGAGGGGCGCCCCGTCGTCCAGCGCCCGCCGGCACGCCCGCAGGTGCCCGTCCAGATACGCCAGGCGCCCACGGTCCCGCACCACCCCGTCGTCCGACGGGCCCGTGTGGTACGCCGCGCCGTTCTCGGTGATGTAGATCGGCAGCCCGCCGAAGTCGTCCTTCAGCCGCATGAGCAGCTGGTAGAGCCCGTCCGGGTAGACCTCCCAGCCAATGTCCGTCTTCTGCTCGTCCGTGGCCTCGGGGATGGTGCGGGGCTCGTTCTCGTCTTCGGGGATCTCCGCCCGCAGCACGCCCCGCGAGTAGTAGTTGATGCCGAGGAAGTCGCACTCCACGGCCATCGCCGCGTAGTCGCCGGCCTGCACGAAGTCCGGCTCCATCCCGGAGACGTGGCCGTCCCGCACGTACTCCTCCAGGAGGTCCTCGGGGTAGCCCTTCCCCAGCAGCGGGTCCATGAACCACCGGTTGAACCACGCGTCGAACCGCTGGTTCGCCTTGCGGTCGGCCTCGGACGGTGAGGCGGGCTCCGAGGGCACGAGGTTCAGCGTGATCCCCACCTGCGCCCCGGGCGAGTTCGCCCGGATGACGGGGACCGCGCGGCCGTGGCTAAGCAGGATGTGATGCGCTGCCGCCAGCGCGTCCGGCACGTGGGTCCGCCCCGGCGCGTGGATCCCCGTCTCGTACCCCAGCCGGGCCGCACACCAGGGCTCGTTGTGGGTGATCCAGTGGGTGACCCGGTCTCCGAGCCGCCGCGACACCACGTCCGTCAGCCGCACGAAGGCATCCACCGTCCTCCGGTTCGGCCAGCCGCCCGCGTCCTCCAGCGCCTGGGGCAGGTCCCAGTGGTACAGGGTGACCCACGGAGTGATCCCGGCCTCGAGCAGCGTGTCCGTCAGCCGTTCGTAGAAGTCGAGCCCCGCCTCCACCGGCGCCGCCTCGCTCCCCGTGGGGAAGATCCGCGGCCAGGCAATGGAGAACCGATAGGCCTGGAGCCCGAGCTCCTTCATCAGCGCCACGTCGTCGCGGTACCGGTGGTAGTGGTCGCACGCCACGTCGCCGTTCAGGCCGTCCAGCACCTTGCCCGGGGTCCGCGCGAACCGGTCCCAGATGCACTCGCCGCGCCCGTCCTCCCAGGCTGCACCCTCGATCTGGTAGCTCGACGTCGCCGCGCCCCAGACGAAGTCCTTCGGAAACGCGATCACTCGGGGGTCTCCTTCGTGAAGTACAGGTTGTCGACCCGGAGCTCCTCGCCGTTGACCAACCCGTCCGCGATCAGCTGAATGGGCAGCCCGACGGACGAGAGGTCCGCGCCGCCCGCCTCGAACACGGAGAGCGGGATGACCACCTGGTGCCACGCGCCGTCATTCACGAACCCGTAGTCCGTCACCGTCGCTCGCACCTCGGCCGCGCCGCCGCCGCCGAAGCCGACGTCGAAGGAGGCGAACCCCGGGTCGGCCGAGGCGAAGCTGATGTGCAGCTGGGTCCACGCCGACAAGTCGAGCGGCTGCGCCCACGTCACGCCGCCACCCCACCAGCCGACTCCGGTCGGCGAGATGATGTCGGACTGGTAGCCCTCCTCCCGGTTCTCGAAGTCCGGGAACGACTCGTAGGTCCCCTCGTAGATGAAGTAGTCCGCGACGCCCGCCTCGAGCGTGATCTGGGAGCTGAACCCTCCCTCGTAGAAGATCCCGACGGACAGCCGCTCCTCGCCGTCTTCGTACGGGTCGGGGCCGGGGAAGTTGTTCGGGTCGACGCCCCCGGCGCTGTCGTCGTCGTCGCCGACGAAGTCTCCGTAGAGCGGGGCGCCGATGTCCGGGCGGCAGGCGCCGAGCGGGACCGTGAGACCGAGGATGAGGAGGAGTCTGGTGTTCATCGTCGGCTCCTACAGGTCGAGGTCGATGACCTGGACGACGTATGCGTTGCCGTTCTCGTCGGCGATGCGGATCCAGCCGCCCTGGGGCTGCGCCCCGAGGCTCACGATGCCGTCGTAGGCGAGCAGGTTCAGCGGGAGGACGAATCCGCCGTCGGCGAAGGTGACGTCGTTCGGCCAGTTGTCGAGCACCGACTGGAATGCGTCCACCGCCATGTTGCGGATGGTGTACAGGTCCTCCGGCGCGGCGAGCTCACGCTGGTAGATGCGCTGCAGGTTGAGGGCGGCGTAGTACTGGGCCTCTCCGTGCGGGCCCTGGAGCAGGATCATCGCCCAGGAGTAGAAGGCAGCCGCGGCCGCCCCCGACGCCTCCACCTCCCACTTGTTCACGTTGTCCATCCCCGAGGTCGCGAAGGGGTTGTACGGCGAGTCGGCGACGGCGTCGGACGGGTGGATGCCCTCCGTCTCGTCGAAGAAGACGTACTCGATCTCGTTCAGCTCGATGGGATAGACGTACTCGGGGGCCTCGGGGCACCCGGCGAGGAGCACGGCGGCGAGAGCGACAGTGGTGAAGAGCCTGTGCATCGTCATGTCTCCTAGATGCCCACGTGGATGTAGGCGCCGATCTCCCACTCGTTCTGCCACCCGTCGGGGTCGACCGGGTCACGCACGTAGCGGTTGGAGAACTGGTTCATGTAGCGGAGCTGTCCCCGCAGGCCGATGCGCGTCCAGGGCATCCCCAGCCGCGGCGAGCTGAGGCCGACCCACAGGTCCCCCATGAGCTGCAGCGGGAACGTCAGGTTGAAGTCGCGGTGGTAGTCGTAGGGGCCGAAGTCGCCGACCTTGGCGAACCCCTCGAAGCCCATCTTCCGGTACCACACCTTCCACACCACGCCCGCGCGGTTCGCGAGCCGCTCCGAGGGTCCGCTCGACTGGGCCTGACCGCCGTAGATGTTGGCGATGATGCGCAGGTGGTTCGAGGGCGCGGAGACCAGCCGGAACTTGAGGTCCCAGACGTTCTGGGCCGGCTGGCCACCGCCGAGGATGAGGGGCTGCCCGTCGGCGCTCCAGCCGATGTTCGAGTCGGTGGACGTCGGCTGGATCTTGTAGACGAAGTCCACCGACGCGGCGAGCGGTGCGTCCTCCCGCAGGTCGTTGTCCCACTGCCACATCCACGTCGCCGGGGTGGGGTCGTACCCGAGGAGCAACTCGAAGGCGATGGTCTCCCGGTTGTCTCCGACACGGAAGGGGTCGGCGAGGCGGTTGCGGGCGTTCACCCCACGCCAGAACACGCCGTCCTGGACGCCCGCCTCGATGGTCGGGACCGCCTCTTCCAGCGGGCGCTGGTAGAGGAACGCGGGGCCGATGGCGAACTTGCCGATGTTGACGAGGACGCCGGTGATGCCGTGGACGTGGTTGCCCCGTCCCGACTCCTTGAGGGTCCATCGCGTGAAGTTGATGGTGTTGTCACCGCCGCTGTCCGCGACGATTCCCTTGTAGGCGCCCTGGATCCACCAGTTGACGGGCCCCTTGCTCAGTCGGAACTTCACCTTCGCGCCGAGCGTGTCCGTGAAGGAGACCCGGTCGTTGCGGACCCACCAGCCCGAGTCCTTGTAGGAGGCCTCGCCCTCGGGCGCGCGACGGACGGAGACGAACTCCTGGCCGATGCGCTCGGTGCCGGCCATCAGCCCGCCGACCTCGAGGTGCATCCCCCCGCGCTTCAGGGAGAAGTAGAGCGAGGACTTGCGGCCCACGTACTCGGGGATGACGCGGGTCGCCCCGTTCGCGCCGAGCTGGGTGATGTCCTCCTGGTGCATCACCGCGAAGCCGAAGGGCCCGAAGTTGCGGCCGTACTTCGCGATGATGGTGGGGTTGGCGCCCCAGGTGATCTGGGGGCCGCCGGCGATGCTCAGGCCCTCGAGGAACTTCTTGCCGTGGAACTCGAGCCCGATGGGCACGTTCGCGTTGTAGATGTCGATGTTCGGGCCGTAGAAGGCCTCCTGGTAGAAGCCGAAGAAGTCCCCGTCGTCACCCCAGTGGCTGTGGCCGCGCCGGAAGTACCCCTCGAGCTCGAACCACTTCGTGTCCCACTCGAAGGACGCGCCGTGGATCTGGACCCGGTCGAAGAACGTGACCCGCTCCTCGCCCTCGGAGTCGATGACGGAGACGGGCTGCGCGCGGCGCTCGTAGAAGATCTCGTCGATCCGGTTCGCCGCGGCGTTCGCGACGATGTTCACGCCGACCTCGGCCCGGAAGTTGGGGGTGGGGGTGACCTTGACGTCCACGTAGAAGCTCTCGGTGTGGTCGAACCGGATCTTCTCCTTGCCCGTCCCTTCGTTGTAGCTCCCGGACGACGCGTACCCGCCGATCTCGGCGCGGACGTTGGCGATGACCGCCTTCTGGATCTCGGCGAGGATCTTCTCCGCCCGGTCGGCCTGGTACCCCGACTTGAAGGCGATGGGCTTCAGGCGGCCGAAGTGGCGGGCGATGGTCTCCGGCGTCGCGCGCGCCTCGTAGGGATGGAGGGTGAACGCCTCCTTGAGCATGTAGTAGGCGGAGCGGGGCTGGACCTCGTAGATCCCCTGGTTGTTCGGCGGGGTCTTCGCCGCGATGCCGAACCACTCCTCGTTCATGTTGTTGCCGCCCTCGACGAAGTCGAGCGGGTATCCCCGGTTGGGCCACGTGGCGCTCGTGTTCTGGATGTCGAGGTCGTACTCCTGACCCGTCTTCCACCACCCGTCGGACCACTGGAAGATGTACCCGCCCAGGGCCGCCCCGGACTTGCCCTTCCCGTACGAGTGCTCGTACATGTCCTGCCACTGCCCCCGCAGGTACCAGGCCTGGTCGAGGTGGTCCTCCTTGTCGTCCCGCGCGTTGTAGGCGTCGGCACCGAACTCGGCGAAGATCACCGGCACGTCGAGCACCTCGACCGTCCGGTCGAACAGATCCCCGAAGCTGACGCCCCGGTAGACGTTGGGCGCCAGGATGTCGAGGTTCGGGACGTGCTCCTTGATGAGGTCGATGTACTGGAGATCCCCGTTGCAGATGCCCACGGGGTGGTTCGGATCGATGGCGTGCAGCTCGTCGACCAGCTCCCCCCACAGCGTGTACAGGTGCACCGCGCGGGCCGCGTTCTGCTCCTCCTTCGGCAGCGCTTCGATCTCGAAGCTGCTCCAGGACAGGCCGTAGTTGTTCTCGTTGCCGAGCAGGTAGAAGAGGACGCCCGGGGTGTCCTTGAACTTGCTCAGCTTCTCGATGGTGTCGGCCTTGACCACCTCGCGGGTGCGCGCGTCGCTGTAGTCGATGAATGGGACCCACTTGCCGTCGATGTCGAAGCCGTACCGCCCCGTGGTGTGGTTGACCATGGTCCAGATGCCGTACGTCTCGTAGATGTACTGCACCCAGCGCGGGGGGGTCGTGTAGTACTGGCGGATGGTGTTGATGCCCATCGCCGCCATCAGCTCCATCTCGGGAGCGAGGGCCTCCTTGATCCACTCGTCGTCGTGGGCCCAGAAGTCGTAGCTGTAGTTCTCGCCGATGGGGACGTAGCCCCAGTTCATCCCGAAGACGTAGACGGGCTCTCCGTCCGCGACGAGCTTCCAGCCGTTCTCGTCCCGGTAGAGCTCGACCACGTTGCCGCCCCCGTCGGCCATGCGGACGACCTGCGGCGGGGCCGGGGCGGCGGGGGCCGCGTCTGCCGGAGCGTCCTCAGCGGGCGTGTCGTCAGCCGGAGCGTCCTCGGCGGGGGTGTCGTCAGCCGGAGCGTCCTCGGCGGGGGCCTCGGCGGCCGGAGCGTCCTCGGCGGGCGCTTCGTCGGCCGGAGCATCCTCGGCGGGCGCTTCGTCGGCCGGAGCGTCCTCGGCGGGGGCGTCGTCGGCCGGGGCTTCGTCCGCGGGAGGGGTGTCCTGCGCGAGCGCGAAGCTCGGCACCAGGAGCAGAACGAGCAAGGCAGCGAAGCGAGCCATCGTCCTAGCCCTCCTCGGGGAAGGCGAACGCGCGCACCCAGTCCACCTCCATCGTCACCTCGTCGGGCGTGGAGCTGTCGGGGGGGAGCGGGTAGTTCCCGCCGATGGCGACGTTCAGGATGAGGAAGAAGGGGTGGTCGTAGACCCACTCCCCGAACTCGGGGACCTCGTCACGACTGAAGGTGTAGAAGAGCTCGTCGTCGAGGAACCACCAGATGCGGTCCGGGTCCCAGACGACGTTGTAGATGTGGAAGCCGTCCGCGAGGGACGTGTCCGCGCGGACCGTGCCCCCGATCCCCTGGCCCCCGGAGTAGCCGGGGCCGTGGACCGTTCCGTTGAGGTCCCGCGGGGCGGAGCCGCGGATCTCGAGGATGTCGATCTCGCCGCAGTCGGGCCAACCCGCGGTGGAGAAGTCGTTGCCGAGCATCCAGAACGCCGGCCAGACGCCGCGGCCCGCAGGCAGCTTGATCCTCGCCCCGATCCACCCGTACTCGACCTCTTGCAGGCCCTCTGTCTTGATCCGCGCTGAGGTCCACTCGTTGCCTTCGTAGGCTTCGCGACGCGCGGTGATGACGAGGTGGCCGTTGCCGTCCAGCCGCACGTTCTCGGGGCGGTCGGTGTAGTGCTGGAGCTCGTTGTTGCCCCAGCCCCAGCCGCCGATGTCTGCGGTCCAGAGGTCCGGGTTCGGGAAGGACCCCTCCTCCCCGTCGAAGTCGTCACCCCAGAGGAACTCCCAGGGGCCGGTGGGGACGTCGGTCCGACACCCGGAGCCCAGCAGGAGCAGGGCGGGCAGGACCATGAGGGGGAGGGTCTTCATGGAGCCGTCTCCAGAGGGCTCCCCGGGCTCGACCACCGAGCCCGGGGAGCCGGGTTCCGGTGTCGCCTAGGGCGCCATCTGCACGTCGTCGACGTAGTACGTCCCCGCCGCGCCGTTGCCGCCGGTGGTGCCGTGGTACGGGAAGATCGAGATCTTGTCGTACGTGGCCGACGGGTCGAACGCGAGGGTGTTCGGGCCCGGGTTGGCGAAGTCGAACGTCAGGGTCTGCCAGCTGTTCACCCCGCCGGTGAACGTGGCGAGCGTCTCGACGAAGACGGCGCCGTCGCCGCTGTCCTCGACCTTGAGCAGGAACGGGATGTTGTCGATGGGCGACCAGACGTCGACCGTCATCTCGAGGTCACCCGTGGCCAGGGGCACGGGGAGGATCGTGAATCCGGGGCCCGTCCCGAAGGTCACGCCACCCCAATCCGCCGCGCCCGCGTCCTTGATGACCTCGGCGACCATGTTGCTCGAGTTGGTCGGGTCGACGACCGCGGAGCCGGTGACGCCACCGAAGCCGCCGAACGAGTACGTGCTCGACGAGTCATCGAAGGTGATGGGCACACCGGTGGTCATGGGGGCCGCGGGGCAGTCCGTCGAGTAGACGGCGCCGAGGAACCAGACGTCGTCCAGGTACCAGGTGACGTCGCTGCCGGTGCCGGCGGTGTCGAAGTCGAAGAAGAACGAGATCTTGTCGTAGGTTGCGGAGAGGTCGAGCGCGACCGCCCCGGAGTTGTTGCTGAAGTCGACCGTGAGGGTCTCCCAGGCGCTCGCCATCGTCGTGGTGGCCGTGGCCTCCACGTTGATGCCGCCGTCGCCCGAGTTCTCCACCTTGACCATCACCGGGATGCTCGCGGCGGGGGACCAGACCCGGAAGCTCAGGCTGCTCTCGGTCGCCGTGAAGGGCAGCGCCGCGATGGTGTCGCCCGGGCAAGACGAGAGGGTGACTCCGGCCCAGGTCTGCGCCGCGGCCGTCTTCGTCACCTCGGCGACCATGTTGCTCGCGTCCGTGGGGTCGACCACCGCCGAGCCGACGGTGCCGCCGAAGCCGGTGAACACCGGGGCGCCCTCGAAGTCGAAGAGCACGGTGTCCGTCGCGGCCGCGCTGTCGTCGTCGTCGCCCATGGCGGAGTCGTCGTCGTCACCCGCAGCGGAGTCGTCGTCGTCGGCCGCGTCGTCGTCGTCGGCCGCGTCGTCGTCGTCACCGGCGCTGTCGTCGTCGTCGACGGCGTCGTCGTCATCGACCGCGTCGTCGTCGTCGACCGCGTCGTCGTCGTTGGCGGCGTCGTCGTCGTTGGCGATCGAGGTGTCGTCGTCGTCGGCCGACGGGCAGCCCACGCCGAGGACGGTCAGCAGCAGCAACGCCGAGAAGAGGCGAAGCGGAGTGTCGGTGATGCGCATGGTGTCTCCTGATCAGGCGCCGCTGCGCAGGGCAGCGACGTTGGGGTTGTGCGCAGGCCGCGAACCGAGGCGGTCCGCGAAGAGGGAAGGGTTTTCCAGGGCGGCTTCGAGCACCTGCGTGGCGGCGCCGAGCACCACCGCGTCCTCGCCGAGAGCGGACACGACGACCTCGGTGGCTTCGAAGGAGCGACCGAGCGTCCGCTGGGCGAGCGTGGCGCGCATAGGGTCGAGGAGCTCGTCACCCGCGAGCACCGGCAGGCTCCCGCCGACGACGACCCGGGCGGGGTTCAGCAGGTTCACGAGGTTGGCCACCGCGATGCCGAGGTAGCGCCCGGCGTGGCTCAGGACGTCGAGCGCCACCGCGTCAGACGCGCGTGCCGCGGTCGCGATCTGTTCGGGACCGGGGTCGACCTGGGAGAGCATCGACGAAGCGCCGTCCGCGAGCCGCTCCTCCACGAGGCGCCGCAGCGAGGCGGAGCCGATCATCGCCTCGAGGCAGCCGTGGAGCCCGCAGCGGCACAGAGGACCCCGGGGATCGATGGCGGTGTGCCCGATCTCCCCCGCCACGCCCGCCGAACCACGGAACACGTGCCCGCCGATCACCAGGCCCGAGCCGACGCCGGTGGCGACCTTGATGTAGGCGATGTCCTGGACGCCGCGCCCGGCGCCCCACCACAGCTCCGCGAGGGCGCCCACGTTGGCGTCGTTGTCGATCCACGTGGGCAGGCCGGTCAGCGCGCGCACCCGGCTCAGGACGGGGATGCCTTCCCAGCAGGGGAGGATGCGGGGCGACAGCAGCCCGGGGGTCCGGGGGTCCAGGGGGGACGGGACGGACAGGCCGAGGCCGACCACGTGGCGGGCCTGCGCTTCGCGCGTCTCCAGCGTGGACGCGACGAGCCGGTCCACCAGGTCGAGGGTGCCGCTGGGGTCGTTCTCGACCGGCCAGGGCATTCCCACCGAGTGGAGGAGGTTGCCGCGGCAGTCGAGCAGCCCGACGCGCACGTGGGAGGCCCCCAGGTCCACGCCGAGGAAGGCGAACCCGTCTTCGGCGAACCGGAGCACCACCGGGGGCCGTCCCCCACGGGACCGGGCGACGTGGGAGACGACGATCAGGCCGTCATCGAGGAGCTCCTGGACGATCCCGGACACCGTCGACGGCGCGAGACGGAGGCTGCGGGAGAGTGCCGCCCGGGAGATCTCGTTCTCCTGCCAGATCGTCCGGAGGACCCGGGTGCGGTTGTCGCTCTGGTGTGCGCGCTCCGTTGTCATGCCGGGACTTTATTCTTCGTTCGAAAAAATAAGCAAGGGTAAAAATTCGGCCATCGAATAAACCGCCCACGAGAATGAGGGCATGGGCCGCTGTAGACTCGCGGCCGTGAGCTCGCTTCAGCCCCCGCGCCTCCTCTTTGTGTGCACAGCCAACATGAACCGCTCGGTGACCGCAGCTGCCTGGGCGGATCGGTGGTTCAGTGAGCGCTTCGTCACGGCGCAGATCCGCTCCGCGGGCACTCACGCCTGGGACGGGGGGCAGGCGGCGAGCAACACCGTCGCAGCCATGCAGGCGCACGGCTTCGATCTGCGGTCCCACCGCACCACGCCGCTGTCCTCGGCCCTCATCGCCTGGGCCGACCACGTCGTGGTGATGGAGCCCATGCACCAGGACGCCGTCCTCGGCCTCGCCCCGGAGGCGACGGACAAGGTCATCCCCATGTGGCCCTTCGTGGACGACACCGGTGACCACGTCATCGACCCTCAGGGTGGCCCCCTGGAAGGCTTCATCGCGATGGCGGGCTCGCTGTCGGACGCGAGCAAGGCGCTCGTAGAGCACGTCCTCGCCGAGCGGCGCCGGAAGCGGAAGCAGGGCAGGTGAGCGGAGTCCGCGCCGACGGCGCGACCCGGGGCGATCTGACCGAAGCCACCTCGCTCGTCGTGGCGGGGGGCGTCCTCGTCTTCCTCCCGCTGCTCGCGGTCCTCGACCGCCTCGGCTCCACCTGGGTGTGGCTCTGCGTCGGGGGGGCCCTCGGCGGCGCCATCATCGCGGGGCTCGGGCTTCGCTGGTTCCTCGTGGAGGGGCCGCCGCTCGTCTCCGTCAGCCCGGACGCCGAGCCACGCCTCGAGCGGGACACCCCCATCGAGCTGCCCGCCGGGGTGCGCCTCGTGGAGATGCGCTCCCGGCTCATCGCCCACGGAGTGCGCTTCGCCGCTCTCGCCGCGGGCGCTCTCCTCGTCGTCGTGGACCTGGGACCCATCAAGTGGTTCGTCCTGGTCCTGTTCTTCGTGAGCTTCATCGCCGACCAGTTCCTGCTTCGGCCCACGCGCTGGGTGCTGGACAGCAAGAGCCTCGGCCGGAAGAGCGTGTTCGGGGAGAGGACGGTCGGCTGGGACACGGTCAAGGCGGTGTACTGGCGCCACTACCTGGAGACGGCGCAGCCTCCGTTCCCCAGCGGCGAGCGGATCATCATCGAGCGCGACGGCGGCGAGCCGGACCTCGAGTTCGTGTTCCACAAGCGGGGCACGGGGACCGCGGGGGAGACCTTCGCCCAGGCCCTGGCCCCCCTCCTGGGTGAGCGCCTGCGCGTGCTGCGTCCCCGCGGGACCGCCCGGGCCGAAGTCGACGCGCCGGCGCTGAGCGAAGTCCTGGACGGCACGAACCCGTGAACAACGGCAACCGGATCGTGGGGCTCGCCGCGGGCCTCTACAGCGCGATGCTCGGCATCGGGCTCGTGTGGGGGCTCCTGCGTGACCACGTGGCTGAGTGGTGGAGCTACCCCGGTCCTTGGGACGACGGGGGACCGAGCCCGCTGAGCGCCATCGCGCTGGGGGTCGCTCTGGGGCTCGCCGGCGTGGCGCTGTCCTACGGGATGGAGCGGACGGTCGACGGCGTGAAGGTCCTCGGCGAGCGGTTCGGGATGATCCTCGCGCCGGTGACCTGGAAGGACGCGCTCCTGCTGGCCCTGTTCTCGTCGGTGGGGGAGGAGGTGCTCTTCCGGGGATGCCTCCAGTCGGAGATCGGCCTCGTCCCGGCGACGCTGCTGTTCGCCCTCGTCCACATCGGGCCCGAGCGGGTCTACCTGTGGTGGACGGGCTCGGCGTTCGTGTTCGGGCTCGGGCTCGGGCTGCTCTACGAGACGCAGGGTGGGCTGCTGGGGCCCGTGGTGATGCACTTCGTCATCAACGCCATCAACATCACGCTGCTCGCGCGGCGGGGGGCGGCGGCGAACGCGGACGCGCGGCCCAGCCCGATGGCCTGAGGGTCCGAGGGCCCGAGACCCCGCGCTCAGCTCAGCGCCGCGAGGATCGCGTCCTCGTCTCCTTCGAACAGGGTGCGGACGTCCAGGAGGACCCGGTCGTCCTCGATGCGTCCGACGACGGGCGGGTCGGCGGAGCGGAGCTTCGCCGCGAGCTGGGTCGCCTTGCCGTCGAGCGCCACCGCCCACGACGGGATCACCGAGCCGGGGAGGGAGCCCCCGCCGGGCGTCGACTGGGTCGCGACGACCGAGCTGGGGACCCCGACCTCCGCGAGGCGCGAAGCCAGGGCGTCGGCCCGGACCCGCAGCGCGTCGGCGCTGGAGGCGAGCATCCGCGCGACCGGCACGAGCCCGCCGGACGGGTCCAGCTCCCAGGCCCGCAGCGTCGCCTCGAGGGCGAGGAGGCAGAGCTTGCCGGTCCGGACGAGGCGCATGACGGGGTGCTTGCGGAGGCGGAGGAGCACATCCGGATCGCCGGCCACGATCCCCGCCTGGGGTCCGCCGAGCAGCTTGTCCCCGCTGAACAGCACCGCGTGGGCGCCGGCGTCGAGGCTGCGCCGCACGGACTCGGGGCGTCCACCGTCCAGGCGGGCGACGCCGGGGGATCGCTCGAGGATGCCCATGCCCAGGTCGTGCAGGAGCAGCGCGTCGAACTCGCGGCACAGGGCCCCGAGCTCTTCGATGGACACCTCGGACACGAAGCCGACCTGGGCGAAGTTCGACCGGTGCACCTTCAGGACGACCTTCGCGCCCGCCTCGAGCGCGGCCCGGTAGTCGTGCAGGTGGGTGCGGTTCGTGGCGCCCACCTCCTTCAGGCGCGCGCCCGACGCCTCCATGAGCTCCGGCATGCGGAACGAGCCGCCGATCTCCACGAGCTCGCCCCGGGAGACCACGACGTCCTCGCCCCGTGCGACCGCTGAGAGGGCGAGGAACACGGCGGCGGCGCAGTTGTTGGCCACCACGACGTCTCCGCAGCCGATGACGCGGGCGAAGCTCTCGGACAGGCGGGTCTGGCGGCTGTCCCGGCGACCGCTCTCCAGGTCCATCTCCAGGTTCGTGTAGCCACCGGCGATGCCGGACAGGGCGGCGAGCGCGGACTCGGCGAGGGGGGCGCGACCCAGGTTCGTGTGGAGGATCACGCCCGTCGCGTTCACCACCCGCTTCAGCTTCGGGGCGGCGATGTCCCGCGCCCGTGTCGCGGCGTCCCGGGCGAGCGTCTCCAGCGGCGGGACGGCGTCGAGGGTTCCTCCCAGGACGCCGCTGCGCACCTCGGCCACCACGGCCCGCGCGGCGTCGCGCCTCACCGCGTGAGGGACCCCTGGCGCGTCGTCCCAGGCGGGGTGCGACAAGAGAGTGTCGATGGCCGGCAGTCCGCGGAGCACGGGCCGAAGAGTATCGTGCGCCCGTGGAGACCGTCGCGCCGCTGTTCACCGCGCTCATCGCCATGTCGATGGCCGTCTCCATCGCGATCCGGAACCCGCGCGACCCCCTGAACCAGGTCTACGCCCTCATGGCGGGCGTGGTCTCCGTCGTGTTCCTGAGCCTCTTCGCCCTCATCCTCACGAAGGACGAGGCCTGGCGGTACGCGCTCCTCGCGTCGGCGCTCTTCGTGGCGCCGTCGTCGTTCCGGGTCTACGAGCAGCTCCTCGTGCAGGCGCGGCCTCGCTTCCGGGTGATCATCGCGCTGCTGGTGTTCGGCGCCCTGGCCCAGATGGTGGTCATCGGCTGGTTCGGCTCGATGGACCGCGTGACCATCACGGTGAACGGCCTGCTCGTCTTCGGGGGACTCGGGCTCCAGTGGCTGCTCGTCCAGCGCAGCGCGCGTCAGCTCCCGCGTGAGACCGACCGCCGTCGCCTGCGCTATCTGACCTGGGCCGGCGGCGCCGCCATCCTGCTCATCGCCCTCGAGATGGCCCTGTTCGACTGGAACCTGTGGGCGGGGCAGACGGGCAGCCCGTTCCTGCTGCCTCCGTTCGGCTCCCTCGCCACCGCGGCGTACGTCTACCTGTTGGGGACGGTCATCGGCAGCAACCGGCTGCTGGAGCGGAGCGAGATCGCCACCCGCTTCGTGGTCTTCGTCGGCCTCACCGCGACGCTCGGCTTCCTCTACGCCCTCGTCGCCCGCCTGGTGTCGCCCCGGACGGGCCCCTTCGCGGAGGGCGTGAACATCCTCCTCGCCACCGTCCTGCTCCTCATCCTGTACGAGCCGCTCAAGCAGCTCTTCGAAGGGCGCACGAACCGCTTGTTCGCCAAGGAGCAGGTGGATTGGCTGCTCGCTCTGTCGGGGCTCAAGCGGCGGTTGCCGGGGCTCATCGAGGAGCAGCAGCTCCTGGACGCGCTGCTGGACCGGACCTCGCTCCACGGGCGCGTCGACCTCGCCACCGTCTACCTGTACGACGAGGACCGGGGCTACTTCCGCCTGCGGGGCATCGAGGGTCACCCGGAGCAGGCGCCGCTGGCCGCCATCTCCCACCGCCCCTTCATCGACGGCTTCCTCGAGGGCCGCGCGTCCTACGAGCTCGACGCGCTGGAGTCCGAGGCGGTCCCGCGGCCGGGGGCGGCACGGCCGGACTGGCTCGAGTCGGTCATCGCGACGATGCAGGGGATGCAGGCGGAGCTGTGCGTCCCGCTCCAGATCGGCACCACGGTGGTCGGGCTGTGGGGCCTGCGGACGATGCCGGGGGCGCGTCGCTTCTCCATCGCCGAGCTGCGCGCGCTCCAGGAGATCGCGGACCAGCTCGCCGTCGCGCTGGACAACTCCCAGGCCTTCGAGCGCGCGAAGGAGCGGGACCGGCTCGCGGCGCTCGGCGAGATGTCCGCGGGCCTTGCCCACGAGATCCGGAACCCCCTGGGCGCCATCAAGGGGGCAGTCCAGGTGCTCGACCACCGGGACATGGGGGCGATGGAGCGGGAGTTCCTCGGGATCATCGTCGAGGAAGTGGAGCGGCTGAACGGCGTCGTGAGCCAGTTCCTCGACTACGCCCGTCCCATGCAGGTGCACTCGATGGACGTGCAGCCGGACACGCTCATGCAGGGGGTCATGGCGCTGGTGGTCGCCGAGGGCCTGCCCCCCGGGGTCCACGTGGACTACGAGGCCGGCGTCGACGTGCCCTCGGTGCCGATGGACATCGAGAAGCTCAAGCAGGTGGTCATCAACGTGGTGCGCAACGGCATCGAGTCCATGCCGGGGGGAGGGACGCTGGCGGTGCGCACCTCGGTGGGGACGCGCGGACGTCGCGGCGCGGGGCCGGTGGACTCCCTGCGGACCCTGGCGCCCGGCACCCAGGTCAAGGTGCGTCGCGGGGGTCTCCAGACGACGCGGTACGTGGAGCTGTCCTTCACGGACGAGGGGACGGGCATCGCGGAGGAGGAGGCGCGGAAGCTCTTCATCCCCTTCTTCACCACGAAGGCGAGCGGCACGGGCCTCGGACTGCCCATCTGCGAGCGCATCATGCGCGCCCACGGAGGCGAGATCGAGATCACCAGCCGCCCCCGGCGGGGCACGCGGTTCGCGCTGCGTCTCCCCATTCCGGACGACGGTCCGCCGACGATCGAGCCCGACGCCCTCACCACGATCGACGACATGCGCGCCCCCGAGCCCGAGGAGCGACGCGTGACCACTCCCGCGGCGCGTTTTCCCACATCGCCCGACGACTAGAGTTATCCACAATGTGGAAAACTCATCCACAGGCTCCGCGTCGATCGACAAAAACCTCCTGAATTCTTGGGGGTTGGAAATCCTGTGCGCGACGCAAGATCGTCCTTGCTTGGCGTGATCCCCCGTGCATAGGATGGCCCCTGACGCCTCCGGATCGGACCCCTCGGCTCCAGGGACATCCAACGATCCAGGCGGAATGGGAATTTTCTCGTGGGTCGACTCCGTGCACCCGTCATCTCGCCAGGGGACCGCTCGCCGGTCCCCCGACTGCGCCGCATTCGCGGGGCGGCGGGGGCGGCGCGTGCGCCGCGGACGTGGGCTCTCGCTTCCGGATCCGGAGGGGTCGGGCGGTCCACGCTGGCGGTGACCCTCGGCGCGCGGCTCGTCCGGAAGGGGCGGACGGCCTGCCTCGTGGATGGCGACTGGACCGGGCCCACCCTCGGGGCGCTCCTCTCCATCCCCCAGGTCCGGGATGCCTGGTCCGGCGGCGACGGCCTGGAGCCGCTCGCCACGACCCTGCACGACGAGCTCGTCGTGGTCCCGGGCCCCGGCCCGACCGCGGCGGACCCCAGCCGCCGGGACGCGGCGACGCTGTGGAGCCACATCGCGTCGCTGGAGCATGACGAGGTCCTCGTGGACCTGCCGGGCGGCGCCCACGATGCCGCCCTCGACGTGTGGCTCGCGGCGGACTTTCCGTTGCTGGTCACCGTCCCCGAGCGGCTGCCGCTCGAAGCGACGGCGCGGCTGCTCGGCCGGGTGTTCGCGCGGATGGCCCGCCCCTGGCTGGCGCGGCGCCTCGGCGCGAAGCGGGCCGACCGTGTGCTCGCCCAGGCGTGGACGGAGTGCGGGGGACGCACCGGGACCTGGATGCGGACGACGGCGCGGGTCGCCGGGCTGCCCGCGGAGGACCTCGCGGCGCACATGGGCAGCCGCCCGCTCTACCTGGTGATGAACCGGGTGCGGCGCGGGGACGACATCGACGTGGGCCACGCCCTCGTGACCGCAGCGGGGCACGGCCTCGGCATCGATCTGCGGTTCCGGGCGGCCCTTCCCTGGGACGAGGACGCCTGGATCCGGGCGCGGCGGCGCAGCGTGGCGCCGGCGGCGGGTCACTCGGACGTCCTCGGGACCGAGCTCGACGAGACATTGCAGAGGATGGATGACGGGGTGGATCTGCCGACCCGTGGCGGGTGGAGGGCCGATTTGTCGGCGCTCGCCGAGCTCGCCCGTGAGTCGGCCGGTCCGGCGGTAGCCCCGAGCGGAGCGGAGCCGCCCTGGCGCTAGCCGGGGCACATGCGGAACAGCGATTGCGGTATGCGGCTTCGGCCGCGCGCGGAACCAGGCAGCAGAACGTGAAGTTCGTCACACAGGACTACTACGAGATCCTCAACGTCGCGCCGGGGGCGACGAACGAAGAGGTGAAGCGGGCCTATCGACTCGTCCGGGAGAGCTTCCGGCCGGACTCGATGGCCATCCACAGCCTCTACTCCCCGGAGGAGACCGAGGCCATCAGCGCGAAGATCGACGAGGCGTTCCGGATCCTCTCGGATCCGGAGCTGGCACGGCGGTACGCGAAGTACCACCGCTCGGGTCGGCCCGGCTACGCCGTGCCGCGCGATCCGGACGTGTTCTTCGACCAGGTCCACGATCTGGACGGCCCGAGCCCCATCGAGCAGCTCGCGCGTCAGCTCGGTCGCCTGAGCGAGGTGCGCCGGCGCACGAACAAGGTGGCCGAGGAGCCGGTGCCGGTGGCGCTGCGCTCCCTCCCGCCGGAGCCCCGCTACAACCCCTCGCCGGTGTCCCACGTGGCCCTGCCCGCGGTGACGTCCCCCATCCCCGAGCAGCCCGCGGTCGTGGGTGACCCCATCGACACTGCCCCTGCCGCCGACGTGCGGACGGAGACCCCGGTCGAGCCGCTCCCCGCCATCGAGCCCGTCATGGCGCCCGCCGCGGCGGACGACGAGTCCATCCACGTCCTCATCGACATCGACAGCCAGGACGCCGAGGAGCTCGAGTCCGTCTCGGTCCTCGCCGAGGTCGAGGTGAGCACGGACGATGAGGGCTTCTTCGACGACGACTTCCTCTCCATGGACGACGAGGACGACGACATCGCCTCGCTCCCCGCGTCCGCCTTCCTCGGCGCGGTCGAGGACGAGCCGCCGGTGGTCCCCCTGCCGATGCCTGCGATGGACCCCTCGCTCCAGCCGCTGCCGGGCGCCCAGGTGAGCCCGATCGCCCCGCAGGAGTGGGCGCCGGTGGAGATGCCGGCCGCTGCGTCGTTCGTCGAGGAGCCCGTCGCTCGTCCGGTCTTCGAGCCGATGCCCGCGCCCCCGGCCGAGCCGGTGGTCGCCACGCCCCACGTCCCGACGCCGCTGTCAACGCCAGCGGTGCAGCCGCACCACATCGCGGCCGTGACGGCGCAGCCGGTCGCTCCGCAGCCCGTCGTCGCTTCGGCGCCGCAGCCCGTCGTCGCCTCGGCCCCGCCGCCGGTCGTCGCAGAGGCTCCCGTCGCCGCCGCGACGCCGGTGCAGCCGACCCCTCAGCCGCAGCTGGTCGAGGAGCAGTCCCCCGTCGCCATGGGCGCCCTCGCCCGCCGGGTCGCCACCTCGGGGCCGCGCCGCTGGGACCGGGACAGCATCCGCAAGAACCAGCGCGGCCCGCTGACCTTCACGCCGCTCTCGAAGGAGACCATCGAGGCCATCCACATGGACATGGGGGGCTACAACGGCGCCTTCATCCAGGCGGCGCGGCGGCAGCTCGAGGTGGCGGTCAAGGACATCTCCGACCGCACGAAGATCAGCGTGATGATGCTCCGCTACATCGAGGCGGACGACATCGCCGAGCTCCCGGCGAAGGTCTACCTCAAGGGGTACCTGACCCAGGTGGCGCGGCTGCTCAAGCTGCCCGTCAAGGACGTGGTCCAGGGCTACCTCGACATCAACGGGGTGCGCTGACATCTCGCGAACCACCGGCCCCGTCGAGCTGGACGTGCCCCTGTCGGCGTCCGGCCTCCGCGTCGATCAGTTCCTCGCTGGCAAGTTCCCCGAGCTGAGCCGCTCCTACCTCCAGGGGCTCATCGAGGACGGCGAGGTGCGCGTCGACGGCGCGGTCTGCCGCCGGTCCCAGCGGCTCAAGCCTGGCGAAGTCGTCGAGCTGGTCATCCCGCCGCCGCGCCCGTCGGAGGTCATCGCTCAGGACCTGCCGCTCCAGATCGTCTACCAGGACGACGACGTGGCCGTGGTGAACAAGCCCCGGGGCCTCGTCGTGCACCCCACGACCCACGACCTGGACGGCACCCTCGTCAACGCGCTCCTGTACCACCTGGACTCGCTGAGCGGCATCAACGGCATCGAGCGTCCGGGCATCGTCCACCGCATCGACAAGGACACGAGCGGCCTGCTCGTCGTCGCCAAGAACGACCACGCGCACCAGCACCTGTCGGACCAGTTCCGGGCTCACTCCACGGAGCGGACCTACGTGCTGCTGTGTTGGGGCTGCCCCATCCCCGCGAGCGGGACGGTCGAGGGTCTCATCGGGCGGGACCCGAAGGACCGGCGCAAGCAGAGTGGCCGGGTGACGCGCGGCAAGCACGCCGTGACCCACTACTCGACGCTGGAGGAGCTCGGCCCGGTGGCGCTCATCCGGTGCGCGCTCGAGACGGGGCGGACCCACCAGATCCGCGTCCACTTGTCGGAGCTGCACCACCCGCTCGTGGGCGACTACGTCTACGGCGGCACCAAGAAGCACTGGCTGCCGACCGACCCAGGCCTGCGGGCGCTGCTCTCGCCCATCGCCGGCCAGCTGCTCCACGCCGCGAGCCTCGGGTTCATCCATCCGTCGACCGACGAGTTCGTCCAGTTTCGGATCGAGCCGCCGCCGGTGTTCATGGACACCCTGCGCGCCCTGCGGGGGCGCGTGGGCATCGATCCCGACGCCCCCGGTCCCTGGGTCGCCCCCGAGTAGACCCGGCCGCCTTCGCGCTCCCCCTCCGGAAAGCAGAGAGGGCCGCCGGGTCACCCCGACGGCCCTCTCAAACGTCTTACGACGCGGTTCGGCTACTGGGCCGAGTCGTCGTCGTCACCGCCGGCGCCCCACTCGGGGCAGAGCAGCGGGTCGATCTCGCCGTTGTCCTCGCCGTCGACGGTGTAGTCACCGTTGCCGCAGGCTGCGTCCTCGATGATGTCGACGCAGGTGCGCTCCTCGAGGCCGTTGGGCAGGTTCGCCAGGTGGTTGCCGGACACGTCCTCAGCCACGACGCCGAGGCAGAAGTTCTCACCGCCGCCGCAGTCCTCGCAGGTGATGCCCACGGTCTCCTCGACGAGGTCGCAGATCGCGTTCGGGTCCTCGGAGTCGAGGAGGCCGACGAGGGGACGGGTGTCGATCTGGCCGGCGAAGGTGCCGCCCACGAAGCCGGTCAGCTCCGGGTGGAACTTCGCGGAGATCAGCAGGTCCTGGATGGTCGCCGAGACGCCCTGGACCGAGAGCTCCAGCGCGTCCGCCTCGAGCTCCATGTCCGGGTTGGCCCAGGTGGCCTCCGCGTCGTCAGCCGTGCCCACGATGCCGTCGGGGCCGGTCGTGAAGGGCAGGGACTCGTTGCACGTGTCCTGGATGATGTCGCCGCCGTCGAGCTCGCCGACCGCGCCGAGGATGTGCATCTCGCCGTTCGGCAGGTCGCTGTCGTCCGTGGCGTTGAAGATGACGTACACGTCGACCAGGAAGCCCTGGAGGAGGGCGCCCACGCCGGCCGGCTCCACGAAGGTGGCGGAGGCGAGGTCGAGGTTGAAGGCGCGACCGATGAGGTCACTCTCCGTCGTCACCGCGGCGCCGTAGGGGCCGGTGGTGAAGTCGAACGGCACGTCGTCCGTGCAGTCCTGGCTGACCGTCACGGTGAACGTGGTGTCCGCGGCGAAGTTCTCGTCCGCGGTGAAGATGAGGGTCCGGCCGTTGTCGTCGTCGGTGATGGCACCAGCGACGGAGGCACCGGCGGCGTCAGCCACCGCGATGTTGCCCGCGCTCGGGACCGCGTCCCAGGTCACGGAGACCTTGTTGCCGAAGACGTCGTCCTCGTCGGCCTCGGGGTCCACGCTCAGGATGCCGGCGCAGGCCGCGTCGTCGTCGTTGGCCGCGTCGTCGTCGTCACCGGCCGAGTCGTCGTCGTTGGCCTGGGGACAACCCGTGGCCATGAGCCCGAGCGACAGCAGAAGAAGGGTCCACCACTGAATCCGCATAGTTCATCTCTCCCTTGGTGGTGCGTCCACCGTGTTGGTGGTCTCCCACCGAGTTCCTTCCGGGTTGCCGCGAGTCACGAATGGGGCCCGGAACCCCGTCAGCGCCGGAAACTACGGCCGTTGACACTTCCCTGTCAAATGCCTTTCTGTGCACGATGAGCGGGCGTTCACTTACTACCGGGTAGGGTGGTGCCCGATGGATCCTCAGCCCTGGCTCGCGCCGACCTGGTCAGACCCTCGACTTGCCCTTTGTCGCTTTGGTTTGCGAGGGTACGAGCCGCCGCCGCGCGTCTCCTTCGTCACGCAGGTCCACGGAGCAGACAGCGTCGCGATCTCCTCGCCAGCGAGTGCGTCTTCTGACGTCCTCCCTCCGGATCCTCCCGCCGGCGACGCCCTGTGGACCACCAGCCGGGGGGTCCCGGTCTCAATCCGCACCGCCGACTGCGTCCCCATCCTCCTCTGGGACCCCGAGGCTCACGCCGTCGCGGCCGTCCACGCCGGCTGGCGGGGCACTGCGCAGGACATCGTCGGGCGGACCCTGGCGTTCGCGGGCGACCGCCTCGGCGTGGACCCGTCGCGGGTCCTCGCCGCCATCGGTCCCTGCATCTCCCGGGACCGGTTCGAGGTGGGGCCGGAGGTGGTGGATGCGCTGCGCGCCCTTGAGGTGCCCGACGAAGTCCTGCGCGTGGCCACCGGTCCGCGCGGGCGCCCCCATGTCGACCTCCGCTCCGTGAACCGTGCGCTGCTCACGCGCGCGGGAGTGCCCGATGGCCAGATCGAGGACGTGGGGGGCTGCACGTACTCCGAGCCGGAGCGGTACGAGTCCTACCGCCGCGACGGTGGGGCGTCCGGGCGCATGTGGGCCATCATCGCGCTGGCGGGTGCCGGGTGAGGCTCCCAGTCCTCGTCCCGCTCCTGCTCCTCCTCGGCGGGTGCGCCGGCGCCGAGGGTCCCGCGCCCGATCCCCGGGAGACGGTGGAGGCGGCCCAGCAGGCCATCGCCGCCGACCGCCCCGGCGAGGCCCTCGCTCCCCTCGGCGCGCTCCTCGACCACTCCCCGGACGACGCTCTCGCCCGCGCCGCCCTCGCCCACGCCCTGCTCCTCACCGGCGACCTCGAGGGCTCCATCGTCCAGGGCAAGCTCGCGGTGGGCATCGACCCCGCCCTCGCCGAGGCGTCCTGGAACCTCGCGTGCGCCTACACGAAGGCAGGGGACTTCGACGCCGCCGTCGCCTGGCTCCAGCGCGCCGTGATCGCCGGGGAGTTCGACGGGGACGACGTGACCGCCGATCCCGACCTCGCCCCCCTCGTCGACGACCACCGCGTGGCGGTGTTCCTGGCCGCCGGGGTGCTGTCCCGAGCTGAGGAGGACGTCCTCACGAGCGTCGACCGCCCGCGGCTCACGGTGGGGGAGACCCTCGAGCTGAGCATCGCCCTCATCCAGCTCAACCGGGGCCTGCTCTCCGAGGGGGCGGCGAGGCTGGACCCCGGGCAGGACCAGTCGCTGGCCTGGTTCCAGATCACCGAGCGCACCGAGACCTTCACCCGGGGTGAGGCCGGAGGGCGCGAGTACGCGCAGCGCTCCGTGCGCTTCCGCCTCGTGGCCCGCGCGCCCGGGCCGTGGTTGCTGGGCCCCTTCCGCGTCGAAGGCGAGGACGGCGTCCACTGGACCGATCCCATGCCGGTGCTCGTCGAAGGAGACGCCCCGGAGCCCATCCCGCGCGCGCCGACGGCGTTTGCCCTGCCCTCCGTCGCGGATCCGGCGCTGCTCGGTGAGCTCGCTCCGGGCGACGACGCCTGGGAGCCGGGGACGCCCCTGCCGGGTGAGTTGCCTCGCGCGGCGCGGTTCCTCGTGGGGTCGTTGGACGCGCTGCCCGAGCTGCCTCCGCGGCCGCCCAACAGCGTGCGCTCGACGTTCCTTCAGCGGAGGACCGAGGGTCCGAGCTGGTTCGTGGACCGCGCCGACTGAGCGCGGCGGCGGCGACTCAGCGCCCGCGCGCCTTGCTCTTCATCTTCTTGGTCGCATCGACCATCTGCTCGAAGACCCGCTTGTCCGGGGCGGCGCGGTGGGCCGACTCGTACGTGATCTCCTGCTTGATGAAGAGGTTCGCGAGGTAGCGCTCGAAGTTCCACATGCCGTCGGAGCTCGACGTCGACAGCACCTGCCGGAGCTGGAACATCTTGCCCTCGCGAATGGTGGTGTTCACCGCGTGGTTTGCCCGGAGGAACTCGATCGCCGGGACGAGCCCGCGACCCGAGCTGTGGGTCAGCAGGCGCAGGTTCACCACCCCGGTCAGCACGTCGGCCAGCATCGCGCGGGCCCCGTCCTGCAGCGAGTCGGGGAAGACGTCGATCACGCGGGAGATGGCGTTGGTGGTCGTGCTCGCGTGGAGGGTCGCCAGGATGAGGTGGCCGGTCTCCGCGGCGTTGAGCGCCATGGTGACCGTCTCGTAGTCGCGGAGCTCGCCGACCATGATGACGTCGGGGTTCTCACGCAGGGCGTCCCGCAGGCCCACCTCGAACGACTTCGTGTGCGTCCCGATCTCCCGCTGCTGGATCAGGCACTTGCGGCTGTCGAAGAGGTACTCGACCGGCTGCTCCAGCGTGAGGATGTGATACTGGTAGGTCCGGTTCATGTGCTCGATGAGCGAGGCCATGGTGGTGGACTTGCCCGAGCCGGTGGGCCCCGTGAACAGGACGAGACCCGTGGACTGCTTGGTGATCCAGAGCAGCTCCGGCGGCAGCTTCAGGTCATCCAGCGAGCCCACCTTCTCCTTGATGAGCCGGATGGCCGCCGAGACGCCGTACATCTGCCGGAAGACGTTGATGCGGAACCGGCCCAGCCCCTCCACCTGGTAGGACAGGTCGACCGAGCTGTGCTCCTCGAAGTGGGCGCGGTCCCGCACGCTGAGGAACGAGAAGATGAGCTCCTCGACCTCCTCCGGGGAGAACTCGCGGCCCTGGGACGGCTGGAAGAGGTTGTCCACCCGCAGCGTCGGGGGGAACTTCGGGGTGATGTGCAGGTCCGTCGCGTCCTGCTCGACCATCCACCGCAGCAGCTTGTGGAACGCCTCCTTGCTGAGCGTGTCTCCGAACGTCGGCGGAATCGTCGCCTCGTCCCGCGAGTAGTGGATCGAGAACGCCGGACGGGTGCCGCCGCGCTTCGGGGTGCTCGACGGAGGCTTCACGTCGAGGACGCCCTCGTCCGGGCCGAGGGGGCGGAACGGCGGGGGCTTCGGCGGCGGCGCATCGAACGGGCCCATGGACGGGACGACGCTCGCGGGCTCTTCGTCGAGCAGAGCGTCGATCGAGATGCTGCTGAAGTCCTCGTGGCGGATCACGCCCTGGGCGTGCTGCGACTCCGTGTAGTCCTCGGGGTGCCGGACCATGAACTCGACGGAGAACTCGCCGGTCTCGCCCGCGAGGATCGTGCATGCGTAGAGCTGGTCCTGGTACTCGTAGTGGAGCTGGATGTGCCCCGTCTGGTGGAGGTGAGCCAGGTCCCCCTGCGTCGTCAGCTCCTTCACGAAGTCGCGCATCTGCGCGCTCGTGAACGGCGGGAGCTTCATCTCCCCGGCGGTGGAGCCGAAGATCATCATTGGGGGGGCGCCGGCGACGATGCGGAGGCCGTCGGCGTTCTCGGCCGCGACGGCCCTCAGGATGGTGTCGAGTCGTGCCACGCGCGAGAGTCTACGGCAGGCGAAGCCCGGGCGGTGTGAGCGCGCCGGCAGCCCGCGGAGCTACTGGATGGTGCAGAAGGGGCAGCCGTTGAGATCGCCCAGGGTGTTGTTCGACATCGAGGCGGTGCACAGGGTGCTGGTGACGGTCGGCTCGCAGCTGATGCCGTAGCCGGCGTTGCTGGTGATGTTCGGGCCATCGACGTCGAAGGCTGCCGTCGACGAGGTCGCGATGCCGTCCGCGCCGCAGTTCTGCACCGCCCCATTGGTGATGGACATCATCCCGGCGCTCTGGACGATGCCTTCGTTCGTCGGGCCGTCGATGGTCGTTCCGATGAAGACCACGTTCGCGGCGCCACCAACGGTCATGCCGACGCCGCCCCCGGTGATCATCGAGCTCGTGGCGAGCACGGTGCCGCTCACGGCGTTGATGCCGGAGAGACCGGAGGACGCGATCGTCACCCCGTCCAGGCTGATGTCGCCGGTCTGGACCTCCACGCCGTCGCCGAGCACGCCGCTGATCTGGCCGCCCGTCAGCTCCACGTCCCCGACGCTCACGCCAGAGCTCTGCACGCGGACGCCGTCGTTCGTCGAGTTCTCGACCGTCAGGTTGGTCGCCGTCACCAGACCGCCCTGGGCCACGAGGCCCTCGGTGGCGCCGCTGATGACCACGTCCGTCAGCGTCGCCACGCCATCGCCCACCTCGACGCCGGCGTCGATCGCGTCACTGATGGTCACGCCGTCCAGGGTCATCTCGCCCACGTCGTACATGGAGAAGCCGCTCCCGCCGCAGCTGCCGAAGGTCACGTCGGTGGCGGTGACGGTCGTGCCGTCCCCCTGCACCTGCACGCAGTCCTGGGCCACGTTCGCGAAGACGGTTCCCTCTTCGATGATCAGCGAGCCGGGCTGGTGCTCGGGCGTGCTGCTGCTCCACAGCCAGTCGTCGATGATCACGCCGACGCCGGCCATCGTGTCGAAGGTGTTGGGGTTCGTCGCGCCGTCGCCGGAGCCGAGCGTCACCTGGGCGCCGTCGAAGTCGAGGCCGGTCCCCATCCCGGTGAAGGAGTTCCCTTCCATGTAGATGGTGGGGACCGGGATGGCGCCGTCGAGGTCGGCCCAGCGGTTCGCCTGCTCGGTGCCGTTGGGGTTCGTCCACAGCGCGCAGTCGTCGTCCTTGAAGTTGCCGACGATCTCGGTCTGCCCCGGGAACACGGCGGGGTCGGTGTCGTCGCAGTCACCCGCGGCGATGGTGACGCCGTCGCCGTCGGCGTCGCTCTCGTCGAGGCCGTCGTCCGTCACGCCGTCGCAGTCGTTGTCGAGGCCGTCCGCGGTGTCCTCTGCGGCGCCCGTCTGGGTGGACCGGTTCCACCAGACGAGGGCGTTGTCGTCGTCGCAGTCGCCCTGGTACTCGGCGACCCCGTCGCCGTCCTGGTCGTTCGTGAGGCCCGCGGGGAGGGTCGCCGCGGCGCGCATCCCGGAGGTGAGGCCGCCCGTGACGACGTTGTCGAGGATGTCGTAGCTCCCGAGGGCCGACATGAAGATCCCGTAGGACGCGACCGGGTTCTCGATGACGTTGCCGCTGATCTCGGTCGTCTCGGTGACGGCGTCGGCCTCGTTGCCCGCGATGTACATCGCGTAGCTCCAGTCGAGGTCCGCGCAGGAGGTGGCGACGCCCTGGGGGTCGACCCCGAGGCTGTTGCTCGTGACCAGGCCCCCGTTGTTCTCGCTGAAGAACAGACCCGCCGAGTCGCCGCCGCAGATCGTGTTGTTCACGAACCGAGCGCCGGGCGCACCGTTGATGTTCACGGCCCACGAGCCCTGGTTGCCGTCGATGAGGTTGTTCTCGACGAGGGGTCCGGTCACTGCCTCGGGGTCCCCGCGGAACACCTGGAGCGCCGACGTGGGTCCGAGGATGATGCCGCTGCCGTCGTCGTACTCGTAGCCGTTGTTCGTCAGGGTGTTGCCGCTGAAGATCAGCTGGCTGTCCTGGCTGACGAGGGCGCTGTCCACGTTGTCGGTGAAGGTGCTGCCGGTGATCTCGAGGAAGGCGGGGGTGCCGTTGCTGAAGTTCTCGATGGCGTCGCCGCCGAGGAAGCGCTGGACGTCCTCGGGGAGCGGGTCCTCGTTGCCGTCGAAGTCGCGGAAGGTCGCGCCGCGGAGCTGGTTGGAGAACGCGCTGTCGGCGATGGACACCGTCGAGTCGATGAGGGTGACGCCGACGCCCTCGCTGTCGGTCACGGTGAGGTTCGTGAACGTCCCCTGGCTCTGCTCGACCTGGGCCGCCCGCCAGGTGGCCCCGCTCAGCGTGTCGTCCACCGAGGTGAAGAACGAGTTGACGATGACCATGTTCGCGAACTCGACGCCGCTCACGTCGTTGTTCGAGGTCTGGCAGTCGTCCACCTGGAAGCAGGCGATGCCGAAGCCGTTGACGATGAGGCCGTTGTTGCCGGGGTTGTCGTTGTCGATCCAGTAGGCGTGATCGATGTTGCTGACGATGTTGTCCTCGATGATCGCCTCGTCCGCCTGGACGACCTGGATGCCGTTGCCGGCGACGATGTTCTCCACCGTGTTGCCCGAGATGGTCGCCGAGGCGACGTTCCCGTCGGCCGTGTTCCCGAGGATGCGGATGGAGTCGACGCTGCCCGTGCCGGAGACCAGGTTGCCGCTCACGTCCGCGGTGCCACCGGGGGCGACGACCCGCACCGCCGCGTAGGGGCGGTTCGCGGCGAGGTCGGTCATGCCGGTGGCGAGGTTGAAGGTGTTGCCCGTGATGGTCGCCGACGCGACCGACAGGATGGAGAGCTGGACGAGATCCGTGAAGGTCGCGCCGGTGACGTTCACCTGGCGGCCCGCCGCGGAGGCAGGGTCACCGGGCAGATAGACGCCGTAGGCGAAGCTCTGGAAGGAGCCGCCGTTCACCGTCAGCGACGGCACGTCCATCCACGCGGCGACGAAGCTTCCGTTCTGGATGTTCACGTTGTCGAGGACGACGCCCTCGCTGAAGTCCTCCGCGTAGATGCCCGAGCCGTCGGCCTCCAGCTGCTGGGCGCCGGTGCTGCGGTTCGTGGCGAGGATGTCCGTGTCCTTGACGTACAGCGAGCCGCCGACGGCGTGGATGCCGAAGGAGCCGCCGCCCTCGAGCGTGCTGCCGTCGACGGTCAGGTCCGAGTCCGTCTGGGCCTGGATGCAGGCGCCGCCGACCTCGCTGCCGAACCCGACGCGCTGGATCTGGGTGTCCGCCACGATGACGGTGGAGCGGGAGATGTCGATCCCGACGTTGCCGTTGTCGATGCCGTCACTGCCGGGGACGAAGCCCACGTAGAGGTTCGCGAGGGTCACGTCCGAGGAGTCGGTGATCCGCACGCCACGGATGGTGCCGGGCTCGTCCGCGGGCCCCTGGATGGCGAAGTTGGACAGGAGGACCGGGCCCGCCGCCTGGTCGATGTCGAGGATGGTGCCGCTGCCGCCACCCGTGATCAGGACGTTGTCCCGGGCGACGCCCACCATGGTGATGCACTTGTCGATCTGGATCCGCTCGTCGTAGATCCCCGCGGCGATCGTGATGTTCCCGCAGTCGGGCGCTGCGTCGACGGCGTCCTGGATCGAGTCGAACGTGCCGACGCCGGCCACCACGACCCGGCCTTCGTCGACGGCGCTGTCGTCGTCGTCCGTGACGGGGCACCCGGCGAGGCCGATCCCGAGCACGGAGAGGAGGGCGGCGAGGAGGGCGCGAACAAGGGACGAGGGGGACATGCAGGCTCCAGGTTTCGGCGGAGTATATCCGCGCAGCAGCCGCCCACTCGCGGCGCAGGCGGGTCGCGCACACGCTGTGTACGATGCGCGACCCCTCCCGGAGGATGCACACGCCGTGCCTTCCGAGACAAGGCGATCCCCTGCCCGATGACAGGGAGTGGGGCGCGCCTCCCCGTCCGAGGACCCTGCTCGGACATCCGCAGACAGCCATCCGAGGAGCCGCCCGTGACCGTCGAAGCCGATCTCGAGTCGAAGCTGGAGCTGCTGGAGCAGAAGTGGGACGCCGCCCGCGCTGGAGGCGGCGCCGCGCGCGTCGAGAAGCAGCACGCGGCGGGCAAGCTCACCGCCCGCGAGCGGGTCGACCGGTTCCTGGATCCCGACAGCTTCGTGGAGCTCGACGCCTTCGTCGTCCACGGCTGCTCCGACTTCGGGATGGAGGAGCAGAAGGTCCTCGGCGACGGCGTGGTCACCGGGTACGGCACCGTCGACGGGCGCACGGTCTTCGTCTTCGCCCAGGACTTCACGGTGTTCGGGGGCAGCCTGTCGGGCGCCTACGCGAAGAAGATCTGCAAGGTCATGGACCTGGCGATGCAGAACGGCGCCCCGGTGGTCGGCCTGAACGACTCGGGCGGCGCACGCATCCAGGAGGGCGTCGTCAGCCTCGGCGGCTACGCGGACATCTTCCTGCGCAACACGCTCGCCAGCGGCGTCGTCCCCCAGATCAGCGCGATCATGGGGCCGTGCGCCGGGGGCGCCGTCTACAGCCCCGCCATCACCGACTTCTGCGTGATGGTGGAGGACACCTCGTACATGTTCGTCACCGGCCCCGACGTCATCAAGACGGTGACCCACGAGGAGGTCGACAAGGAGAGCCTCGGCGGCGCGAAGGCGCACCATCGCAAGTCCGGTGTGGCCGACGCGACGGTGCCGAGCGAGGATGCCTGCCTCGCCTTCGTGCGTGAGCTGCTGGGCTTCCTGCCGTCGAACAACGTCGAGGACCCGCCGGTCCGGCCGACCACGGATGCGTGGAACCGCAGCACACCGGAGCTGACCGAGGTCGTCCCGGCGAACCCGAACCGCCCCTACGACATCCGGCGGATCATCAAGGGCGTCGCCGACGACGGGCACTTCCTGGAGATGCAGCCCGAATACGCCCAGAACATCGTCATCGGGTTCCTGCGCCTCGACGGCCGCCCGGTCGGCGTGGTGGCGAACCAGCCGGAGCACCTCGCAGGGTGTCTCGACATCGAGGCGTCGGTGAAGGCCGCGCGCTTCGTGCGGTTCTGCGACGCGTTCAACGTGCCTCTGCTGACGCTGGTGGACGTGCCCGGGTTCCTGCCGGGGACGGCCCAGGAGTGGGGCGGGATCATCAAGCACGGGGCGAAGCTGCTGTACGCCTTCGCCGAGGCGACGGTGCCCATGGTCACGCTCATCACCCGCAAGGCCTATGGCGGCGCGTACGACGTGATGGCGAGCAAGCACATCCGGGCGGACGTGAACCTGGCGTACCCCACCGCGGAGATCGCGGTGATGGGGGCCGAGGGGGCGGTGAACATCATCTTCCGGCGCGAGCTGAAGGCCGCGGACGACCCGGACGCGCGGCGCGCCGAGCTGGTTGCGGACTACCGCGACACCTTCGCCAACCCGTACAAGGCGGCGGAGCTGGGGTACATCGACCGGGTCATCCACCCGGGAGAGACGCGGCGCGAGCTCATCCAGAGCTTCCGCATGCTCCGCGGCAAGTCGCAGAGCCTCCCTGCCAAGAAGCACGGCAACATCCCCCTCTGACGCGCTGAGGTGCCCGATCTCGGCGGCCCGGTGTCAACGAGCTCCATCCGTTCTGGACGTGACTCTCATCTGAGTTACTATCCGCGGCGTGTCCATCCTCGACCGCCTCCGTGACCCCTCGGACGACGCGCTCACCTCGCTCGTCTCCCTGATCGTCGACGACGCCATGGGCCGCCCGATGGGCGACGTGGTGGACGCCGAGCGCTGGCCGCGCCTCGTCGCGGAGATCGCCGGCGCCTGGGCCGGGAGCGACGCCGCGGAGGAGCGCCTCGTGCAGGCGGTCCTCGACGGGGTCGACGCCCTCGATGAGCTCGACGGCGTCCTCGGTGACCTGCTGCCCCAGTCCGTCGTCGATGGGCTGCGCGCCCTGATGCGCCGTCCCTACTCGCCGAGCCGCGAGCTCGTCCTGCGGGTCATCGACCAGCCGCCGGTGCGCAAGCTGCTCCGCGAGATCCTCATGGACGCGGTCACCGGGTTCGCGAAGAAGGCGCGCACCGCGTCGGAGGCGTCGGCCGTGGGCGGGCTCGCCAGCGGGCTCGGGCGCTTCGCGAAGCGCAAGGCGGGCACCCTCGGCGCCATCGCCGGAGACATGGCGTCCGCCGTGGGCAGTGAGGTGGAGCGGCAGGTCGAGAAGCGCGCCAGCGACTTCGTCGACGGGGCCCTCGGCCAGGCCATCGCCCGCATGGCCGACCAGATCGCCGACCCGGCCCGCGCCGAGGACCAGGCCGCCCTGCGCACCGCGCTGCTGGAGAGCGCCCTGACGCTGACCGGCCCCGAGCTGGCCGCCGAGCTGCGCTCCTCCGACCCGCCGGCCCTCGGCCGCCTCGCCCGCAGCTCCCTGAGCGGCTGGATCCGCGGCGACGGCTTCGAGGAGCAGATCGCCGGCTGGCTCACCGATCTCGTGGCCGCCGAAGGCACCCGCACGCTCGGCGAGACCCTCGACGAGCTCGCCCTGCGCGGCACCGTCGCCGACGTGGCCCGCGAGCTCCTCCTCGACCACGCCCGTCACCTCGTGACCACCGACGCCTTCGGCCGCTGGATGGCGGCCCTGGAGAACGCCTGATGCCCTCCCCGTACCCGGAGGCCCTGTCCGGCCTCGATCGCCTCCTCGGCAACTTCTGGTGGACCTGGACGCCGCGCGCCCGCGCCTTCGTCCGGTCCCTCGACCCCAACGCCTTCGACGTGGCCCGGGGCTCGGCGAGCAAGCTGGTCGCCGCGATCTCCGCCCGCCGCTGGCGCGAGCTCTCCCGCGACGAGGCCGTCCTCACCGAGCTCGGCGCCGTCCTCGACGAGTTCGACGCCTACATCGCTGGCGAGGGCACCTGGTGGTCCCAGCACCACGCAGGCGCGGCGCCGGGCGGCATCGCCTACTTCTCCGCCGAGTTCGGCGTCCACGAGAGCCTGCCCATCTACAGCGGCGGCCTCGGCGTCCTCGCCGGGGACCACGTGAAGTCCGCGAGCGATCTCGGCGTCCCGTTCACCGCCGTTGGCCTCTTCTACCGGGACGGCTACTTCCGCCAGTCCATCCGCGACGGCCAGCAGTGGGAGGACTACCTGCCGTCGTCCCACGCGGACCTGGGGCTCCGTCGCGCGCTTGGCGCCGGCGGCCAGCCGCTCGAGGTCTATGTCCCGCTGTACGACCGCTACTGCCGCGCCGAGGTCTTCGAGGCCCGGGTGGGGCGCGTCCGCCTCCTCCTCCTCGACACCGACGTGTCCAACAACCTGGAAGACGACCGGTGGCTCACGCGGCGCCTCTACGGCGGTGACCGGCGCACCCGGATCTGCCAGGAGGTCGTGCTCGGCATCGGCGGCCTGCGGGCCATCCGCGCCCTCGGCCTGGACCCGGACGTCCTCCACCTCAACGAGGGCCACACCGCCTTCGTCCTCCTCGAGCGGTACCGCGAGGAGATCCACACCGGCTGCCACCCCGAGGAGGCGTGGGAGCGCGTGCGACGCCAGTGCGTGTTCACCACCCACACCCCCGTCCCGGCCGGCCACGACCGCTTCGACGACCAGCTCATGGACCAGGTGCTCGGCGGCTACCGCACCCAGCTCGGCCTGTCGCCGGACGAGCTCATGGACCTCGGCCGCGAGGAGAACCACGCCGACTCCCCGTTCTGCATGACCGTCATCGCCCTGGAGCAGAGCCGGGCCACGAATGGCGTCTCCGAGAAGCACGGAGAGGTCAGCCGGCAGATGTGGCGCGGGCTCTACCGCGACGCGGCCTCGGACGCGGACGTGCCCATCGGCCACGTCACCAACGGCGTCCACGCCCGGTCATGGCTCGGGGACCCCGTCCGCGCCTGCCTCGAGGAGCACCTCGGCGGTGACGTGCTGGAGCGCATCGTGGACGGCGTCGAGCTCGACATGACGCCGGTGCCGGACCGCGCCCTGTGGGACGCCCACCAGCAGCAGAAGCAGGTGCTCGTCGACGTGATCGAAGATCGCCTCGGCCAGCGCATCGACGAGGACGCCCTGCTCCTGGGCTTCGCCCGCCGCTTCGCCCCCTACAAGCGCGGCGACCTGCTGCTGTCGGACTTCGGGCGCGCGGTGCGCCTCATGACGAACGCCGAGCGCCCCGTCTACCTCGTGTACGCGGGCAAGTCGCACCCGCGGGACCGGCCCGGCAAGGAGATCATCGAGCGGGTGGTGCGCGCCGCGGGTCACCCGGACATGGCCGGCCACGTGGTCTTCCTCCAGAACTACGAGATCGACCTCGGGCGCGCGATGACGCAGGGCGTGGACGTGTGGATCAACAACCCGCGGAGGCCGCTCGAGGCGTCGGGGACGTCGGGCCAGAAGGTCTCCATGAACGGTGGCCTCAACTGCTCCACGCTCGATGGCTGGTGGCTCGAGGGCTACGGGGCCGAGCCGCTGGCCGGGTGGGGCGTCGGCGACGTCTCTCCCGATCCGGATCTGGCGCGAGGAGACGCCGCGGACGCCGAGGCGCTGTACCGGACGCTCGAGGACGAGGTGGTGCCGCTGTTCTACGCGCGCGGCGCCGACGGCCTGCCGAGCGACTGGATCCGCCGCATGAAGCGGGCGGTCGCCACGTGCCTGCCGGCGTTCAACACGGACCGGATGGTCGCCGACTACGTGCGGGACGTGTACCTGGGGTAGGAGCCGATTCGGGGGCGCGGTCAGCCGGTGGCGGCGTCCGCCTCGTCGGAGGACAGCTCCTCAGACTCGTCCTGCGCCTCGGGAGAGGCCGGGGGGGCCTCGTTCGCGGGCGGCGCCTCAGGCGGCTCCGCCTTGGGGGTCCTCGCCGCGGAGTCGTCGCTCGGCGCGACCGTCACGCGGTTCCTCCCGCCGTGCTTGCTCGCGTACAGGGCCTCGTCGGCGCGGCGGACGAGATCGTCGGCCCCCTCGCCCTCGCCGAGCTCGGCGACTCCGAAGCTCATGGTCTTGTGGAGGACCGCCCCGTCGACGGGGATCCGGGTCTCGTCGATCACACTGCGGATCCGCTCGGCGCACACCGCACCGTCGAGGGCGCCGGTGTGGGGGAGGATGAGGAGGAACTCCTCGCCGCCGTAGCGACCGGCGATGTCGATGTCGACGCGCAGCTCGGTCTGGAGGATGTCCGCCACCCGGCGAATGACCTCGTCGCCTGCCTGGTGACCCCAGGTGTCGTTCACCTGCTTGAAGTGGTCGATGTCGCACATCACCACGGTCAGCTGCTGGGCGTAGCGGCGGGCTCGGCGCACCTCGTCGCCGAGCTTGTGCATGACGAAGCGACGGATGTAGAGGCCGCTCAGGCCGTCGGTGATCGCGATCTCGTAGAGGCGCGTGCGGGTGATCGCGACCGCGGCCTGCGCGGCGAGGGCCTCGAGGATCTCCAGGTCTTCGTCCCCGAAGGTGCCGCCGCCCTTGCGGTTCGTGATGTTGATGACGCCGATGGCCTCGTCGTCGGCCATCAGGGGAACGCACAGCAGCGCGCGGACCGCCTGGGCGCTCGCGCGCTGGCTGAAGCCCTTGGCGCTGTCGGGGTCGTCGACGCGCTGGGGCTGCCCCGTGGCGAGCACGGTGCCGGCGATGCCTTCGCCCCGCTTGAAGCGCGTGCACTCGATCTCGCCTTCGTTGATCTTCCGCTCCACCTCGGGGTCGGGGAGTCCGAAGATCACCCTCACGGCGAGCTCGTCCGTCTCCTCGTCCAGGAGCATCAGGGAGCCGCGCTCCGCGCTCACGCTGGTGATGGCGCGCTCCAGGATCATCTTGAGGAGCCGGGTGAGATCCGAGGCGGCGCCCAGGGCGCGGGTGACGTCGAAGAGCATCGACAGCTTGTACAGGCTGCGATCGAGGTGCCGCCGGGCGGCAGTCATGGCCTCGTAGAGGCGCGCGGTGTTGATGGCCACCGCCGCCTGGGAGGCCAGGTGGGTGAGGAAGTGCAGGTCCGTCGCCGCGGCGGCCCGGTTGCTGGCCCCGACCGACAGCACGCCGATGACCTTCCCGGGCATCACCAGCGGGATCCAGACGCGTCCCCGGAGGACCTCGAGCCGCTCGGTGAGGAAGGTCTCGGGGAAGCGCGGCTGGCCGTCGAGGTCGACGACAGAGAACGGCTCGCCCGCGAGGATGAGACGCCAGAGGATCCCGTCGTCGGCCGGGAGCGAGACATCCTGGGCCTCGGGCGGGAGGTCACCGATCCGCGTCACCACGAGCCGACCGAGCTGCTCGTTGTGGAGGAGCAGCGCCAGCTCCCTGACCTGCAGACGCTCCGCGATCATCGCCACGAAGAGCTCGGTGAGGGAGTCGAGATCGAGCTCGTCGTGGAGGGCCTGGACTGCCGTGAGCAGGGCCTCCATGTCGAAGATGCGGCGATCGAGCTGCGCCTGGTGAACGAGCGAGGCGCTCGCGGGGGCGGCTTCGGGGTCGACGAGGGCTTGCAGGCTCAAATTGGTCTCCCAGCAACCCACTCAACGGTCGGGTCGAGGTCGACTTGAGCCCGATCAGCGATCGGGTGGCGTTCGTCGCTCCGTCGTCCGAAGAGGACGCGCCTGGCGAGTCTCAGCGCTGGGCGAGGGAGCGCCGCGCGAGGATCGAGACGCCCGGGTCGCTCAGGTCGTTGAGCGCGAGGCGCTTGTCCGGCGCCCACTGGCCCTCGCTGGCGACGGCGACGACGATCTCCTCGTTGCCGGCGGCCGGGAGCGCGGTGCGGTCCAGGGTGTCGACGTTCACGCGACCGACCACCCGGTACGGACCCCCGCGGGGACCCGCGAGCAGCCAGGTGTCCCCGGCCATGAGCCCCTCGAGCCCCGACTGGCGGAGCCCGACGGAGTGCATGCGGTGGACGTCGTCCCCACCGGCGAAGGTAGCGAGCGTGGCGTGGGACGTCGACGGAGACGCCATGGGGATCGGCGGGACGGTCATCCGTCCGGCGAAGAAGCCGGTGCCGAGGGCCATGAACAGCACCGCGGCGGCGGCGAGCATCCAGGCCGGGGTGGCCCGGGGCGCGCTGTCGCCGCCGTGGTGGTGGTGGACCTCGGTGGTGATGGCGGTCGGGGGGACGAAGGAGTCCGCCTCGTGGACCATCGCCTCACCGACGCTCATGAGGACGGCGCGGTCCGTGCGCTGCGGGGGCGCCTCGTCCATGGCGAAGCGCAGGGCCCGCAGGTCACGGGCCACGTCGCGCCGGGCGCGGACCTCGTCCTGACAGGGGGTGCAGTCGCGGATGTGTTCCGCGATGTCGTCGGGAGGGAGTTCGTCGAGGTCTTCGGTCTCCCAGATCCAGACCTGGCTTGTCTCACAGTCGCTCATACGGCCGCTCCTTCGGCCTCGACCTGCCCCGGACGGGTGGGGCGCAGGTGGGCCAGCTTGATGGCCAGGGTGCGGCGTCCCTCGCGGAGACGGCGCTTCACCGTGGCCTCACTACAGGAAAGAGCGGCTGCGGCCTCTTTGTAGGTCAGGCCCTGGCAATCGACGAGGTAGACGGCGGTGCTCTGGTTCCCCGGGAGCTCGTCCAGGGCCTGGGCGACCTCGGCGCGCAGCGCGCGCTTGATGATGGACTGTTCGGGGTTGGGAGAGTCGGCGACGACGGAGTGCTTCAGCTCGACGGCCTTGCGGGCGTCGCGCTCGTTGCGGCGCTCGAGGACGTGGAGGCCACGGTGGTGGACGGCGGTGAGGGCGTAGCCGATGAACGAGCCGCGGATGGCGCCGCGCTTGGCCTGGACGGCGACGGCCGCCATGGCCTCGACGAGGATGTCCTCGGCCTGCTGGGTGTCCCAGGCCATCTTCTTCGCGAGGCCCCAGAGCCGGCGGCGGTAGCGCTTGTAGAGGGTCTCGAACGCCGCCTCGTCTCCGTTGGCGTAGGCGGTCAGCAGTTCCTGGTCAGGCGCGAGTCGAGCAAGCATGGCTTCTCCCCAATCAATGTGAGACCGGACGAAGTTCACCGTCGGGTCATGATGCACGGAAACCCAGGCGCCGGTTGGCTCCTTGACGGTCTCCAGGCACTCACACTCTCTGACGGAGCAGCGGGCCGGGCATTCGAGAAATCGATCGAAAAACCCGCGCTTGGCTTCCCGTGGGCGTTCGGTTAGGGTGCGCCGCCCTGCGCCGAGGAGGCAGTTCTCCACGGGCAGAACAAGGAGACGCAGACCATGGCAGACAGCGGTCGCCGCCGGAACCCGAACCCCGGCCTCGTCATCGATTACAAGGACGTCAAGACCCTCAAGCGCTTCGTGAGCGAGGACGGGAAGATCCTTCCCCGCCGTCGCTCCGGCCTGAGCGCGAAGAACCAGCGCGCCGTGACCACCGCGATCAAGCGGGCCCGGCACCTCGCGCTGCTCCCCTACGCCAACCGGGACTAGTCCTTCGTAGGGCTTCGGCCCTTCGATGCGCTCTTCCGCCCCGCCCGGGAAACCTGGCGGGGCGGAAGTGCTTGGGGGACGTGGAGGCGGCATGATGGCCGCGGAGGGGGACATGCAACGACTCATCCTCATCGCGCTCTGCGCGCTGCTCGTCGGCGCGGGCAAGCCGGCTTCGTCCGGGGCGGACGACTCGGTGCCTCCGGCGCACCGATGGACCATCCACGTCGGGGGCAACGTGCCGTCCCCCTCGTTCGATCCCACGCTCTGTACCGAAGGTCTCGGCCCCAGCGCCTCGCCGCACCGGGACGGCTTCGTGGCGTCTCTGTCGGTGTCGATCCGGGCCAAGGGCAAGATCGACGAGCTCATCTGGTACCGCGGGCATCGCCTTCCTCCGGGGGTGAAGCGCTGCATCGCGAAGCAGCTGCGCGCCGCCCAGTGGCCGTCGCCGCCCCCGAAGCACGACACCTATGCCTCCCACCTGTCCTTCATCGGTCTCACGGGTGGGCTCGATGCCTTCCCCCGCCTGGACCCGGAGGCCGTCTCGGGGGTCCTCGAGCGGAGCACCCGCCCGGCGGGCTGCTTGCCCTACGGAATGATGGCGGCCCTCGTCGGGAAGAGCGGTCAGGTCCTCAGCGTCGCCAAGTTCCTGGGCCCGACGAAGGTGACCGACCCCTTCGCCGTCAACTGCCAGCTCGACTGGGTCGGGCAGCTCACCTTCCCCCCGTCCGAGGACGAGGGGGCCCGCATGGCGGTCATCGACATCGGTCGGCACCGCGCGGGCGCCATCGAGTGGACCACCTACCGGACGCCCCTTTGAGCCGAACGCTCCTCCTGCTGCTCGTGGCGGCCGCGCTGCTCCCGTTCCTGGCGCGGGCGGAGGCGCCTCCCGGCCCGTTCGGGATGAGCGGGTCGCTCACCCAACGCCAGCATCGACTGGCCCGGGTCCACGCGAAGACGAGCGGAGCCGTCTCGATCACCGACGCGGTCTGGGACGACGGTGCCGTCCAGGTGCGGCTCGTCGACGGCCACCTCGTCCCGCTCCAGGCCACCGGGCTCGACGTGGCCCTCGGCTTCTGGTTCGAGGGGACCTGCGAGCTCACGGTCCGCCCTCACGAACGGGGCCGCGAACGGTTCCGCAGAGCCTTCGGGGGGCAGACGTCCCTGACCGGGCCGTGCACCCGGGTGGTTCGCTACGGCTCCGACCAGGACGCGATCGCCGCTCTGTTCGATCAGGGCACGCCGCTGACGAAGAAGGAGGCTTCGCGCGTGGATCCGAGTCGGGTCGGGTACGTCCTCGAGCGGACCGACTCGCCGATCCCGATCATCGAGACCCACGCACGAAACCTGCTCACCTGGAGCCTGGGAGGGCACCCCGAGCTGTACGAGGGCTCGCTGCGCTTTCTCTCCGTCAGCGGTGGCAAGAGGCGGACCGCCGAGGAGACGGCGGTGAGCGCGGTGACGCTCTTGGAGAGCCCGAACCTGCGCACTCCCGATCGACCCGTGTCCCTCTCGATCAGCCTCGAGACCCCGCAAGGGCGCGGGACGGTGCGCCTCGGAGCGAGCGAGCCGGCGGGACGATCGGTCTCGGCCGCGGCGAACCTGCGGGTCGAGAGGGCGAGCCTGGACCTTGGCCTCACCCCCGACCTGCAGCTCTGGATGAACGTCGAGGGCACCGCCACCTGGTCCCTGACGGCGGAGACGCTCCCACAGTCGGCGGCCGTCTTCGTACTCAGAGGCCCCGATCCGGACCCCGGCGTGGGTCACCGGATCGTCTCGGTGACGGACGGAGAGGGGCGCAGCCTCGAGTTCGTCCATGCGCAGGACCAACTGCTGGTGGTGTTCGAGGAAGCCCTGCTCCCGGGAGGGACCGAGGAGATCACAGTGCGCTGGGCAGGAGCGGCGGCTGGGCGGCACGGCAACGGCCCCGAATACGACACCCTGCGGCCGGGTTTCAGCTGGCCCCGGCTGGCCGTGGCGGCTCCCAGCCCCTTCGCGTTGCGGGTCTGCACTCCCGCCGACCTGGCGGTCGTGGCCTCTGGACGGGCCGGAGAGGTGACGACCGAGGGCAAACGCACCTGCCGCGCGTGGAGCTCGGAGACGGCCACTGCCGCGCCGGCGGTGGTCGTCGGCAAGTGGACGACGTCGGAGCCCATCCAGGTGGGGGACATCGTGGCGCGCGTCCACACGCCGAAGAGCGAGGACGACCAGCTGGTCCTCACCGACGAGCTGCCCCGGGCCCTCGAGTTCCTCCAGGAGATGTTCGGGCCGCTGCCGTGGGGCGAGCTGAACCTGGTCCGCACGTCGGCGAGGGCGCTGCTGTCGGAGCCCAGTCCGGGGGTCGTTCCCTACTTCGCAACGGTCGCCGAGGGGAGCGTCCTCCACGACGTGAGCGCCGTCGAGTGGCTCCTGTATTCCCTCGCCAAGCAGTGGACCTCGGGAGTGCTGCACCCGCGCGGGCTCGAGGACGCCTGGCTCAGCGAGTCCGTAGCGATGTACGCCACCGAGCGGTACACGCAGCGACACCTGCCCCAGATTCACTTGAAGACGAACCACGGGCCCTCATGGCAGGCCGTGGCCGCGCAGACCATGGGCCGGGCCTCCTTGACCGACATCGACATCGTCGGAGCCCAGGTCCAGCTCGCGCTGCTCTGGTACCGGGGTCCTCTGGTCGTCTCGGCGCTTCGCCGGCGGGTCGGGGACAAGGCGTTCGCTGGCTGGCTGGGCGCCCTCGTCGCGCGAGGAGGGCCGACGACCACGGAGGAAGCGATCGCTCAATACGCGAAGGCGTCGAGCGACGAGGATCTCCGCTCCTTCGCCGAGGCGCTGGTGTCGCGGACGGACCTTCCGGTCCTCGACGTGCGGGTCGAAGGTGGGGAGATGGTGATCGAGCAGCTGCAGGACGGGCCGCCGTTCGAGCTGGTGATCCCCGTCCGGAAGGCGCCGATCTCGGGGATGACCGAGGTCGTGGAGGTGCACATGACCAGCCGCATCGCTCGGGTGCCGGTCGACGGCGACTACCGTTCGGTCGAGCTGGATCCGCTCGCGACGGTTCCCTGGGTGCCGGCGTCGTGGCTCCGTCCGAAGGAGGGGATCTTCGACCGGGTCACGAAGTAGGGCCCCGTCAGCTCCCCATCACCCACGGCGCCAGCCATCGGGCCATCGCCCCGGCCACGAGCGGGAGCACCAGGCTCGCCAGCAGACGCAGCAGCATGAGGCGCCAGCCGTAGAACCCGATCTCCAGGGGGATGCGGATCGAGGACAGGACGGCGAGCGAGGTGAGGTACGTCACCAGCACTCCGGCGCCGACCCCCGCCTTCGCCAGCCCGGCCACCAGCGGCATCCCGATGATCGAGCCTCCGGGGGTCAAGGCGCCCGCGATCCACGCGATCCCGATGCCCCGCCACCCCGACGAGTCCGAGAGCCAGCGCTCCACCACCTCCGGGGGCAGGAGCGCGTCCACGAGCCCCATGAGCAGGAACGCGACGACGAGGACCGGGACGAACTTGATCCCCTGGGTCGCCGACGACTCCAGGGCGCGGGTCAGGGTGCCGTCGCCGCGCCAGGCCGCATAGGCCATCAGGGCGAAGGTGAAGGCGAGGAGTCCGAAGAGGGTGGCCTTCATGCGGTCGCTCCGGTGGGGTGGGTCTGGGGGGTCTCGTCGCCTTTGGCGGCAGCGGGCGGGTCCGGGGCGGGCAGCGGATCGTCGAGGACGCGGACCCAGCCTTTGGTGCCGTGCAGCTCGATGCGCTGGCCCGTCTGGATCTGCCGCGTGGCGTCGGGGACGCAGACGACGGCGGGGATCCCGTACTCGCGCGCCACCACCGAGCCGTGGGTCATGAGCCCGCCGACCTCCATCACGAGGCCCGCGGCGTTGATGAAGAGCGGCGTCCAGCCCGGATCCGTGAAGGGCGCGACCAGGATCTCCCCCTTCTGGAGCACCTCGGTCATGGGATCGCGGATGACACGGGCGATGCCGGTGACGACGCCCGAGCTCGCGGGGGTCCCGGCGAGGGCGCCCTCGGGGACCTCCTGGGTGTGCTCGCCCTTCGGAACCTCGCCGTCGCCGGTCATCACCCGCGGCGGGTAGAGGGCCTGGGCGCGGACGTGGTCAGCGCGTCGCTCGGCGACGACCGCCCGGAGATCGTCGTCCGAGGCGAGGGCGCCCTCGAGCTCCTCCCACTGGAGGAAGAAGACGTCGTCGGGCCGGGCGAGGCGTCCCGCGTCGGTGAGGGCGGCCCCGGCGTCCAGCGCCAGGCGGCGCACGGCGTCCGCGATCTGGACGATGGCCCACTTCGGGTGCTCCCTCATCGGGGCGAGGGACCGCACGAGCCGGATCATCCGGCGGACGAGGGGGCGCCGCAGCAGCCCCAGGGGACCACGACCCGCGGCCTTCAGGAGCCGAGGGATGGCCTCCACGGCACGGGCTGCGAGCTGGGCGTGGTGCTCCCGGTGACCTCCCTTCTGCGTGCCGGCGGCGAGGTTCCCCGCGACGACCGCGAGCAGGGGAGTCGGGTCCTCCCGCCATCGGGGGCGGGCGATGTCGATCTCGGACATGGCGCGGGCTCCCCACTTTGCGAGGAAGCGGTCGAGGGCCTCGCGGAAGGTGGCGGCGCCGTCCGCCTGATCCCATGGCTCGCGGGCGAGGAGCGCGGCCCGGACCGCGGGGAGCCCGCGGGCCACATCCGCCAGGTCCCCCGCGTCGAGGTCCATCTCCACCGTCACGTTGCCGGTCATGCCGCGGCCGAGGGCGTCGATGTCGTCCCCGTGGTCGGGGAGGAGCTTGCGAAGCACCGACGAGGCGGCGACGCCGGGGAAGATGCGCGGGGGGAGCTCGAACAGCTGGGCGAAGAGGTCCGACACGGCGATCCGCGCGCGAGCAAGGCGTGCCCGGAGGTCCCCGTCACTCATGGCGGCGACGGTGGACTCGACCACCCCGCGCATCCACTCATTGCGCTCTTCGAGGACCTCCTCCGGAGGCGCGAACCACAGGTACCGCTGCATTGTCACGGCCCGAGGGACGACGAAGCGCGCGACGCTCAGCGGTGAGATGCGGGGGCCACGGGCGAACTCGGGCCTCTTCAGGACCCCGAGGACCGCGTCGCGGGCGAGGGTGTCGACGTTGCGCAGCGCGACGAGGAGCAGCGCCCGGCTCGGAGCGAACCGGAGCATGCGCGACAGGTCGAGGTACAGCCGACCGGCCGCGGCCTGCGCCCAGGGCGAGGGCGTGGGGCTCCCCCGGAGCGGACGGCCGAACGGGAGCAGGTAGCGCCAGAAGTCGAGCCCCAGCGGGGGGACCGCGTCCGTCATCACCTGGAAGTGGTTGAAGCAGAACCACAGCGGGTTGGGGCCGGTGGCGGTCGGGACGGGGTACAGCGAGGTGATGGGCCGCGCCTGGACGATGTGCAGCCCGCGGCTGTCGAAGCACCACTCGATGTCCTGGGGGGAGCCCTGGGCGGCCTCGATGGTTTCCCCAGCGGCGACGAGGGCGCGGATGTCGGCCTCGCTCAGCGCCGGTCGCTCCTGCTCGTCCTCGGGCAGCGCGACGGTCTCCGTACCGCCACCGGGCAGGGAGCGGATCGCGTGGCTCTTGCGGGCGATGGTCTGCTCGACGATGGCGCCGGTGTCCCGGTGGACGCGGATCAGGTCGGCGCTGACGGTCCCCGACACGAACGCCTCGCCGAGGCCGAAGCCGGCGTCGATGGCCATGACGCGCCGGTGCCCGCTGACGGGGTCGGCGGTGAAGAGGATCCCCGCGCTGATGGGCTGGACCATCTCCTGGACAACCGCACACAGGGTCACGTCCGCGTGGGGGATGCCCTGCTCCAGCCGGTAGAGGATGGCGCGGTCGGTGTAGAGGGAGGCCCAGCAGGCGCGGACGCGGTCGAGGATGGCGTCGACGCCGACGACGTTCAGGTAGGTGTCCTGCTGGCCGGCGAACGACGCGCCCGGCAGGTCCTCGGCGGTGGCGCTCGACCGGACGGCCCAGGCGGGGACGGTGTCGCGGGCGGCCAGGGCCTCGCGGACCGCGGCGGCGACGGCCTCGGGGACGGGTCGCTGCTCCAGGTGGGTCCGGATCGCTCCGCCGATGCGGGCCGCGCCCCTCAGATCGCCGGTGGCCAGCTCACCCAGCTCTGCGATGTGGGCCGCATGCAGCGCGTCGCCGTCGACGAAGGCCTCGAAGGCGGCGGTGGTCACGCAGAAGCCGTCGGGGACCGAGACCCCCATGTGGGTGAGGGCCCCCAGGTTGGCGCCCTTGCCGCCCACGAGGCCGAACTGATCGGGAGTGATCGCGCTGAACGGGAGGACCAGTGGCGTGCTCATAACAATACGATAGTTGAGACTATCGAAATGTCCAAGTACCTTGAGGCCGATGCCGGACGATTCGAAGCAGCGCCTGCTGGACGCCGTCTCTTCGCTCGCTGAAGAGGGGGCGCGGATCTCGGTGCGCGCAGTGGCCGAGCGGGCGGGGATGTCTCGGAGCGCGGTCTACGGGGTGTTCCCCAACCGGGCGGCCCTGTTGGAGGCGGCGCGGGCGCAGGGGATCGACGCGAGCACGGCGCGGGGAGCGATCCTCGATGCGTGCGGCCGGCTGCTCGCGGAGCGGGGGCCGGCGGCGATGACCCTGGCGGACGTGGCGCAGGAGGCCGGAGTCGGCGAGGCGACGCTGTACCGGCTCTTCGGGGACCGGCCGGGGTTGCTGGCCGCCTGGGGGACGGAGCGCAGCCCGCGTCGCTTCGCGCCGGAGCTCGAGGTGGGCGGGGAGGACATGGAGGCCGACCTGCGCCTCGTCGTCGCGGGCGGGATCCAGTTCATCCGGGAGCACCCGGGGCTGCTGGGGATGCTGACCGGTCGGGTCCCCGACGAGCTCCGGAGCTTCGCCGAGATCCCGGGGCCCGGGTCGACCCGCGCGACGCTCCGCCGCTACCTGAACGCCCGCATCGCCGAAGGTCGCCTCCGCGCGCACGACCCAGCGCCGGTCATGCGGGTCCTGATGGGGGCGGTGATCACCTACGGGAGCGACCCCGCCAGCGGGACGCCCGAGGAGGCAGCAGCCGAGGTGGTGGCGATCGTGCTGGACGGCCTGCGGGCCTGAGAGCCGCGGCTGAGGGGGAGACCCACGGCCGAGCCGCGGACCGAGCTACTTGCTGTACTTGCTGCCGATCCGCTTGTACGCCTCGCGGAAGGGGACGCCCTCGCGGACGAGCTTGTACGCCTCCTCGGTCGCGTAGAGCTCCTCGCTCATCGCGGCGGCGCAGCGCTCCTCGTTCACCATCAGCCCGCCCATCACCCGCGCGGCGACGGCGAGCATCGCCATCGTCGTGTCCACGCCGTGGAACAGGGGGCGCTTGAGCAGCTGCAGGTCCCGGTGGTAGCCCGAGGGCAGGGGGCCGGCGATGGCGAGCACTTCGGTCAGGGCGGCGCGCACCGTCGCCGCCTTCGCGCGCGTCAGCTCCAGGACGTCCGGGTTGCGCTTCTGGGGCATGATCGAGCTGCCGGTCGTGAACGCCGCCGGCAGCGCGAGGAAGCCGAACTCCGCCGTCACGTACAGACAGACGTCCCAGGCCCACTTGCCGAGGTCCGTCGCGATCTGCGCCATCGCGAAGAGCAACGCCGACTCGGCCTTGCCGCGGCCCGGCTGGGCCGTCTCCGCCGGCATCAGGGGTCCCTCGAACCCGAGGTCCCGCGCCGTCATCTCCCGGTCGATGCCGAGGACGTCCGGGACGCCGTACCCCGCGGCCGAGCCGAGGGGGCTGTGGGACACCATCGCCGCCGCCGCATCGAGCAGGGCGCCGTTGCGGCGGAGGAGCGATGCGTACGAGGCCGCCCAGTTGCCCACCGACGACGGCATCGCCCGCTGGAGGTGCGTGTAGCCGGGCAGCGCCACGCCGGCGTGCTGGGCCGCGAACGCCTCGAACGCTGCTGCGGCCGCGTCCAGCGCGTCCTTCGCGTCGGCCACCGCCGCCCGCTGCCACAGCGCCAGATCCGTCAGAACCTGGTCGTTGCGCGACCGGCCCGTGTGGATCTTCTTCCCCACGTCGCCGAGGCGCTCCACGAGGAACATCTCCAGCGCGGTGTGCACGTCCTCCTGGGCCACCGTGATGGTGAACTCCCCGGCCTCCCACGCCGCCAGCGCCGCATCCAGGCCGCCCTCGACCGTGGCGAGCTCGTCGTCGTCGAGGACGTCGATGGACCGGAGCATGCGCGCGTGGGCCTTGCTCCCGGCCACGTCGAAGGGAAGCAGCCGCAGATCGAGGACCGGATCCTCGCCGACGGTGTACGCCTCGACGAGGGCATCCAGAGGCTGCCCCTTGTCCCAGAGCCGCGCCATCAGCGGCCCAAGAGCGAGAGCAGCAAGGCGGCCTGGGCCCAGACGCGGTTCGAGGCCTGGTCGAGCACGGCGCTCTGGGGGCCGTCGAGGACGTCGTCCGTCACGACCACGTTGCGCCGGACCGGCAGGCAGTGGAGGAAGCGGGCAGGGGAGCCGAGCGCCAGGTCCTGGGAGGTGACCATCCAGTCCTTCAGGGCGCTCACAGCGTCCGCGTGGCCGCCGACCTTGGCCGCGGCTCCCGTGACGGCGCCCCAGGACTTCGCGTAGACGACGTCGGCGCCGTCGAGGGCCGCCTTGCGGTCGTAGGAGACCGAGAAGCTGCCGCCGGCGTCCGCGGCGAGGCCCTCGGCGTGCTCCAGGGCGAGGGGATCGAGCTCGAAGCCCTCGGGGTGGGTGAGGACCACGTCCATGCCGAGCGCGGCGCCGGCCCAGATCCCGGAGTTCGCCACCGCCATGGGCAGCTGCTTCGGGTGGGGGGCCCAGGTGAACACCATCTTCTTGCGCTCGGGCGCAGGGAACAGGTCCCGCAGCGTCAGCGCGTCGGCGAGGCCCTGGCAGGGATGCGCGAACGGCCCCTCGAGGTTGATGAGCGGGCGCCCGCAGTGCTCCGCGAAGGCGGTGTGCACCGGCTGGTGGCGCTCCGTGTCCCACTGACCGCGGGTGGGGAAGGCGCGGAGACCCAACGCGTCGGCGTAGCGACCGAGGACGCCGGCGGCCTCCCGCACGTGCTCGGCGGCGAGGGCATCCATCACCACCTCGTCCGTGAACTCGAGCGTCCACAGCGAGTTGCCGGGCTGCAGGTCCAGGAAGTGGGCGCCGAGCTTCGCGCAGGCCACGTCCATCGACGTGCGCGTCCGCAGGGACGGGTCGAAGAACATGCCCGCGAAGACCTTGCCCGCCAGGGGGCGGCTGCGGGCCAGCTCACCCTGGTGGGTGCGGATGGCCGCGGCGAGGTCGAGGAGCGAGAGGATCCCCTCGCGGGTGGGCTCGAGCCCGGTCAGGAAGTGACCGCCGTCCCAGCTGGGGACCCGGCCGAGGGCGTCGCGGACGTCCAGGGGGAGCGCGCTCATCCTTCACCCCTCCGGCCGGCGAGCCCGGACAGCAGCTGCTGGGTGCCGTAGATGGTGGCGAAGCCCTCGGCGTCGCGGCCGTCCCACAGGGCGTTCTCCTCGCCGTAGCGGGCGAGCTCGGGGGCGAGCATGGAGAACGGGCTGCGGGTCCCGCGGACGCTGACGACGCCCTGACGCAGGTGGATGCGGACCTCGCCGCTGACCCGCTGCTGGCTGCTCGCGATGAACGCCTCGATGTCGCGCATGAGCGGGTCGAAGTGCTTCGCCTCGTGCAGGAAGGAGCCGTACAGGTCGCCCATGCGGTCCTTGTGGAACAGCTGGGCCCGGGACAGCACGAGCTTCTCCAGCTCCCGGTGCGCGGGGACGATGACCGCCGCGGCGCTCGCCTCGAACGCGATGCGGCCCTTGATGCCGAGGATGGTGTCGCCCAGGTGGATGCCGCGGCCGACGCCGTGGGCCGCCGCGGTGGCGCGCAGCTGCTCGAGCAGGTCGAGGGGCGCGAGCTCCTCGCCGTCGAGGCTCACGGGGAGCCCCTCGCGGAACCCTAGGACGATCTCCACGCCGTCAGCCGGGGCATCGGCGGGGTTCACGGTCGTCGGCCAGGCCTCCTCGGGCGGGTAGCCCCACGGATCGTGGGTCTCCTTGCCGCCGATGGTCACCCCCCAGAGGCCGGCGTTGATGGAGTAGTCCTTGGTGGACGCGTCCACCGGGAAGCCGTGCTCGCCGAGGTAGGCGGCGCTCTGGGCGCGGCGCACGTTCATGTCCCGGATGGGGGCCCAGGTGGGGACGGACGGGCAGAGCGCGCCGATGACGACCTCGAAGCGGATCTGGTCGTTCCCGGCGCCGGTGCTGCCGTGGACGATGAGGTTCGCGCCCGTCTCCTCGGCGACCCGGGCGACCTCGCGGGCCTGCACGACGCGCTCGGCGCCGACGCACAAGGGGTACACGCTGCCGCGGAGCACGTTGCCGCGGATGAGCCACGCGAGGTGCTCGTCGTAGACCGCCTGGCGCCCGTCGAGGAAGTGGTGCTCGGCGGCGCCCAGCTCGGCGCTGCGGGCGGCGATCTGCTCGACCTCCTCGGCGTCGAAGCCCCCCGTGTCCACCGTGACGGTGACGACCTTGCAGCCGTACTCGCGGCGCAGGTAGAGGACGACGAAGGAGGTGTCGAGGCCTCCGGAGAAGGCGACGACGGCAGTCGAGTCGCGGTCGATGGGGGGATGGACGGCGGGAGTCAGTTCGGGAGCGGCCATGGCGCGGGCTTATACACCCATCGCGGGGGCTCGGGATGCCAGGGCTACGTCAAGGCCTCGGCGTGCTCAGCGCGGGCGAGCCGGGACGGTGCTCAGCTGCAGCCGGAGTTGCCGGCGTTCTCGAAGCTCACGAACAGGTGGGTGTCCGGGTCGTGCCACCGGCCGGTGGCCGGGTTGTAGTAGTAGGGGCACGGCGTGTCTTCGGGGCCGTCGCCGCCGCCTTCGAGGTTCGTGGCGATCTGGTCCCAGGCGCCGTCCTCGTCCGCGAGCCGCCACTCGGCGTCCACGTTGCGCCCGTACTCGACGACGAGCGCGAGGACGAAGATCGCCACCGCCGTAAGGAGAATCACGTACTCCACCGCAGCGTTTCCGCGCTGGGAGCTGGAGCTGCGGGGTCGAATCGTCAAGGCACCACCAGGAACCCGGAGACGTTGTTGCCCTCGTTGGGCTCCGTGACCGCGGCCTGGGTGTCCACGAGCACGTAGCTCTGCCACGGAGACTGTGGCAGCGCGCGGACGATGATGGTCATCGTCTCGGTCTCGCCGGGTGACAACGAGGGAACTTCCTCCACCTCGTCCGGGGTCTGCCCCGTCGTCGGTGGGAAGCCCGGGTTGCTGAACACGCCTACCTGGAACGGGCCCGAGTCCTCGTCGCCGGTGTTGGACACGTCGATGACGTAGAGCACCTGGTCGCTCTGGACGAAGCCCTGGAGGTACGTCACGGACAGGTCGGCGCCGATGGGCCCGCCGCCGCTGGTCACCGTGACCGTCTCCGGCCCCCAGACGTTGTTGCCCTCGCCGAGGCTGCCCTCCGCGACGCTCTGGAAGGCGTCCACCATCGCCCAGGAGCTGAACGTCCCGGGGCTCGTGACGACGTCGATGACCACGTCCGTCGTCTGGGACGGCTCGAGCAGCTCGACGTACTCGGCGGCGTCCCCCTCCGTGGGTGGCGGATCCGGCGTCGCCGTGCGGTTCAGCCACACGTCCACCCAGAACCCGCTCGCGGGCACCGAGCCACTGTTGCGGACAGAGACGGTGTAGGTGGCGCCGTCGTCGCTGGAAACCGCATCGAACCCGACGATGCGCAGGTCCGCCTCACCCACCCCGGGGCCGTCCACGACCTCGATCGTGGCGGGCTCGGAGTCCACCGAGGTGGCTCCTTGCTCGTAGATCGCCGTGATGGTCGTCGTCCCGGGCGCCTCGCCCGTGATCTTGCCGGTGGGGTCCACGGTGACGATGGCGCCGTCGTCCGTCCGCCAGCGCACGGAGCCCGACACGTTGCCCGAGCTGCCGTCCGAGAAGGAGGCGTTCGCGTTGAGCTGCAGCTGCCCGTCGACCGCGAGCGTCGTCGACGCCGGGCTCACCGTCAGCGACTCGATGAGCGCCTCGGTGACCGTGACGGTGATGACGTTGGACTGGACGGTGAAGAAGCTGGCGCGCACCTGGGCGGTGCCGGCGTCGACGGTGGAGCCGAGCCCTTCCCGATCCAGCGCGTCGTCCACCACGAGCACGCCTTCGTCGCTGCTCGCCCACTCGACCGTGTCGGTGATCTCGATCGTGGTCTGGTCGGAGTAGAAGCCGGTCGCTGTGAACTGGAGGTCCTCGCCGAGGGTGACCTTCGGGTTCACCGGGCTGAGCCCGATGCCGATCAGCGTGGGCGCCAACGGGTCCGTCCCGCCCCCGCCCGGAGGCTCGAAGGTGGTCCGGCAGCCGACGACCAGCAGGAGGACGATCGGCAGCGCGGCGAGGGGCGATCTGCGCATCCGGCCCATACTACTGCGCGCTCCGTGCCGATCCAGCAGGCCAAACGCCGAAGGCCCCGCCAGCAGCTGCCGACGGGGCCTTCGGGAAGGGTGGGGCGCGGTGCGCCCGGTCCAGCTACTCGCGGACGATGTCGTCGCCGAGGTAGTCGCGGATGTTCATCCACTGGACGTACGGGTTCTCCGAGGAGCCCGAGCGGACCGTGTTCGCGTAGGGGACCCAGGCGAAGTCGGGGTGCTTCTCCGGGTCGTCCCAGGCCGAGCTGATGATCTCACCGGCGGGGCTCGCCTCGAGGGTGAACTCGTAGGTGTCGATGAAGCCCTGGGGGTTCTCCGGGTCCGTGTCGATGTGGGTCTCGTTCACGCCGTCGGTGGAGAACTGGACCCGGACGATGCCGTCGAAGGAGCGGAGCTGGCTGTCCACGCTGACCGTGATCTGGTCGGCGATGCGGTTGAAGATGCCGCGGCCGATGCCCCGCACGTCGATGATCTCCTCCGTGGTCTGGAAGGGGCCGTTGTCCTGGCGGTACTGGATGACGCGCTGGGCGCGGACGGTGCTGATGCCCCAGAGGGTCTCGAGCTCCGCCTGGCCGGCCGTGTTGATGTTGATGAGGCCCGTCGCCGCGCCCGCGCCACCCTCGGTGGTCTCCGTGAGCTCGAGGGTGTAGCCCCAGGCGGGGAAGTTCCACACCTGCTCGGTGGCCGTCGTGTCGAAGACGAGCGGCACGCCGCGGTCCTTGATGTAGGTGCCGAGGATGTGCAGGACCGCCTTCGGGGTCAGGTCGTTGACGTCGTCCTCTTCGTCGTTGTAGCGGGCGCCGAAGAAGTTGCTGAGCCCGGAGTAGTTCGTCTCCGAGAGCCAGCCCTTCTGGTCCGCCACGTACAGGTCCATCGTGAACTCGCGGTCGCTCGCGCCCTCGACGCTCGACGTCCACTCCGAGGTGAAGGTCTTCGTCTCGCGCGGCTCGTGGTTGAGGATGGAGGCGGCCGCCCAGCCGTTGCAGTGACCGAACCAGCCCGAGCCGGCGGGGCTCCAGTGGTTCAGGAGCTCCCACGCGGGGCCGAACCAGGGGTTCGTGCCGTGGAGGTGGCCCTCGGTCTGCTGGAGCAGGGCGAACTTGTCGAGGGGGGACAGGCGGTTGATGTCGATGTCGAACGCGCCGTACTCCTTCTCGGGGTCGGAGGCGTTGTTCCAGTTGTCCTCGCCCTTGACGAACCAGTCGTTGCCGCGCTTCTCCATCTTGATCTGGCCGCCGTCGATGCCGGCGCGGACCGCGTTGTAGAAGCGGACGAGCTCGTTCACGAACTCCTGCTGCGTCTCGCGGTACTCGTCGACCTTCTCGCGGTAGGCGTCCGAGTCGGCGCCCTGGTCCTTGCGGATGTCGCGGAGCTCGTCGCCCAGGTTCTGGATGTCCGTGCCCGGGGTGACGAAGGCGCCCTTGCCGATGTGGGACAGGGTGACGGGGCCGGTGAACTCGGGGCCCGTGTCCTCGATGCCGAAGACGAGGCGGCCGAGGCTCTGGCGCCACCAGTTGCCGGCCCAGGGCTTGCGGCCCTCACCGACGGAGAAGCTGTTCGTGCCGATCATGTCGTTCGTCACGTAGAGCGAGGTGTTCAGGTTGAACGGGGCGCGGAGGAGGTCGACGAAGGAGTCGTCCTCGGGGTCGACGTGGTCGTCGAAGGTGCCGCCGGTGCCGCCGCGGATGGCGTCGACCTCGTCAATGCTCATCAGGCGCGACTCGATGGTCGGCGTGATGGACCAGGACGCCCAGGGGAGGCCGTCCTCCCAGGTCTCGGCGATGAGGGTGTCGTCCATCGAGTTCTCGTAGACGACGTCGACCGAGGTGCCGGTGGCGTTCGTGAAGGTGACCTCCTGGCCGTCCTCCAACACGAGGTCCCGGTTCTCCGAGCTGAGCGGGAACGGCGGGATGAAGTGCGGGACCATGGTCAGGTTGGTCTGGCTCAGGCGCGAGAACGAGCGGTTGATCTCCTCGTCGTCGACGGTGATGGCCTCCTCGAGGCGCTCGCCGTTGAGCGTGTAGAAGGTCACGAGGCCGGCGAGGCGCAGGCGATCCTCACGGATGACCATGTAGATCTTCGGGTCCGTCTCCGCGAGCTCGCTGTCGATGTTCATCGCCGGGTCGAGGGACGCCTTGATGACGGTCAGCGCGCTCTCCTCGCCACCCTTGACGGCGTACTCGAAGAGGTCGTCGCCCTCGGTGGGCACGTAGCCCGTGCGGATGATCTGGTAGCGCCAGAAGACGGGCTCGGTCCAGGAGTCGGCGAGGTCCGCGGTCAGCTCGGGGTTCAGCGCGTCCGGGTCCGGGTCGTGCCCGTGGGCGCCTGCCTCGGTGCGCATGGGCACCTTGTTGTACCGGGTCTCCAGGTGGAACTCCTGGTTCGCGGTCCAGCCGGGCCGGAGGCTCTCGACGGGGTCGACACCCTGGTCACACGCGACGAGCGCGAGGGACGCGAAGGCGAGGGAGGGAAGCCGGCGCCAGAAACGGCGAATGAGCTTGCTACGCATGTGTTCTCACTCCATGTGGACCCGGGATTTTCGACTCGGCGGGTCAGCGAGCGGCCGTCATTTACCGGAGGGCGGAGGCTTTGCCAACCGGAATCGAGTCACAGGGCTGTCACAAGGGCACCCTACCCGGGGCGCCCTGTCGCGACGGGGGATCGACACGGCCCCGGAGCCTTTTCTTGACAGGTCCCAGGGTCGCCGGTAGGTTCCTGCGCCCCCTGGGGAGTGACACGAGTCAACCCCCTGACTTTTCTGGCGAAACAGCGCGGCGAAGGCGCCGCAGGAGATAGACGATGGTTGTCATCCGTCTTGCCCGTCACGGCGCGAAGAAGGCTCCCTTCTACCGCGTGGTGGCTGCCGACTCGCGGGCCCGCCGCGACGGCCGGTTCATCGAGATCCTCGGAACGCACAAGCCCTCGGGCGGCGACGCGGGGACGAACATCAAGCTCGACCGCGTCGACTACTGGGTCGGCAAGGGCGCGCAGCCGTCCGACACGGTCGCGCGTCTGATCCGCGAGGCCCGCCGGGCCGAGGCGGCCGCCGCCGCCGCCGAGTAGGCGGAGCGTTCGTGTCGAAGCCCTCCGCCTCCTCGTTCGTCCGCTTCCTGATCGGCTCCATCGTCGATCAGCCCGACGCCCTGGAGCTCTTCCAGAGCCGGGACGGACGGCACGACCTCATCGAGGTGCGTGTGGCGGACTCCGACCTGCCGAACGTGATCGGCCGTGGCGGCAAGACCGCCCAGTCGCTCCGTGCGGTGCTCGACGCCTGGACCTACAAGCACCGGCTTCGCGCCCACCTCCGCATCCTGGATGAGGACGAGGAGCCCAAGGGCGACCCCGTCGGCGACGACGACGAGGAGTGGGACGATGACGAGGCGGACGAAGAAGAAGAGGACTAGCTCCTCGCCGTCCGGCGCGTCCCCCGCGAAGCCCGCCCCGGGCAGCCAGCTCCGCCCGCCGCTCGCTGGCGGCACCCCCAGCCCCTCTCCGGCCCCTCGTCTCCCGCGCAAGCGCCGCCGGGGACCTCCGCCCCCGTCTGCTCTCGATCGCCTGTCGCTGCGGCACGACCTGACGCCGCCGCGCGATGCGTGGGCCGACCTGATCCCCGTCGCCAAGTTCGGCAAGACCTGGGGCGTCCACGGGGACATCACCGTCCGTCTCTACAACCCGGACAGCGAGCTCGCCTGGGCCGCGGACGTCCTCCTGGTCCGCGGGGACGGGTTCCCCCTCGTGGCGGTCGAGATCGACCGCTGGCAGACGAAGGGCAGCCTGGTGCTGCTCCGCCCGGTCGGCATCACCGCTCCCCAGCTGGCGAAGGCCCTGACCGGCTTCGAGATCCTCGTCCCCCCGGACGACCTGCCGGAGATCGAGGACGAGGACGAGTTCTACGTCCACGAGCTCATGGGGATGACCGTCGTGGACACCGAGCGTGGGGAGCTCGGGACGATCCGTGAGGTCTTCACCGCCGGCGCCAACGACGTCTGGGTCGTGCGCGGGGGACCCGAGGAGGTCTTGATCCCCGCGGTCAAGCAGTTCGTGCTCGAGGTCGACCGGGAGGCGCGCCGCGTCACCGTCCGCTACGAGCTGGACTGAGCCCGAGGCGACCCCGCGATGCACTTCGACGTCATCACGCTCCTCCCCGAGGTCGTCGACGGCTATCTGTCGGCGAGCGTCCTGGGACGCGCCCGCGGGGCAGGGGCCTTCAGCGCCGCCGCCATCGACCTGCGGCCCTACGGGCTCGGCAAGCACCGCCAGGTGGATGACGCCCCCTACGGCGGAGGCGCGGGCATGGTCCTCGCTCCGGGGCCCCTGGCCAGCGCCATCGACGACTGCACCGCCGAGACCCGTGGACGCACGGCCCGGATCCTCACCGCACCCGGCGGCCGCACGCTCGACCGGGAGCTGGCCGGGGAGCTGGCCACCTACGACCACCTCGTCATCGTGTGCGGACGCTTCGAAGGCGTGGACGCCCGACTGGACGACCGCATCGACCTGCGGGTCTCCCTGGGGGACGTGGTGCTGACCGGGGGAGAGCTCGCTGCGCTCGCGCTCATCGACTCGGTCTGCCGGCTCCTGCCGGGCGTCCTGGGCAACGCCGCGTCCGCGGACGACGAGAGCTTCGAGGGCCCGCTGCTCGAGTACCCCCAGTACACGCGCCCGCGTGAGTTCGAGGGGGAGGAGGTCCCGGCCGTCCTCCTGTCGGGGGATCACGCCGCGATCGCCCGCTGGCGCCTGCGCAAGGCGGTGGAGGTGACGCTGGCGCGACGCCCCGATCGCCTCGCCGACCGCGGATCGCTGCCCGCGGAGGTGCGCGACTTGATGGAAGAACTTGCCAAGGAGGATGGGCCGGAGTAAAAGGCCCGTCCGCGCGCGCGCCCCGTGTCCTTCACGTGACGCATGTGCCCGAACAGATTGAGTTTTGCCGTGTCCGCGCCCGTCGGGGCGCCACGGGAGGTGAATGATGAGCCGCATCCTCGACCAGATCGACGCCGAGACCCAGAAGCGGGCCGAGCCCCTCCGCTACCGCGAGGGCGACAACGTCAAGGTCCACGTGAAGATCAAGGAGGGCAACAAGGAGCGTGTCCAGATCTTCGAGGGCATCGTCATCGCCCGTCACTGGAACGGCCCCTCCTCGACCATCACGGTCCGCAAGATCTCCTACGGGGTCGGCGTGGAGCGCATCTTCCCGGTGTACTCCCCCTCCATCGAGAAGATCGAGTGGGTGAAGCGCTCGCGCGTCCGCCGCAGCAAGCTCTACTACCTCCGCAAGCTGCGCGGGAAGAAGGCGCGTCTGCCCGAGGTCCGGGACGCCGCCATCCCGCAGCCGCTCAAGTCGCGCGGCTAGAGCCGGCTCAATGACCGACCACCGGGTGCCCCTGGGGCGCACGGGAGAGTCGATCGCGGAAGACTTCCTACGCCGCCGAGGACATCGCGTCCTCGCGCGGCGTTTTCGTACCCGGCGTGGCGAGGTCGATCTCGTCACCCGCAGTGGCGAGCACCTCTACTTCGTCGAAGTGAAGACTCGCGCCGTGGCCGCCGCCAATGACGCGTTCGGCGGGGGCGTCGAGGCGATCGGCTGGCGCAAGCGCCGGTCGATGGAGACCCTCGCCCGCACCTGGGTTGCTCGCCATCAGGCCGAGCACCTCCAGCCGCACCTCGCGCTGCTGACGGTCGAGACCCTCGCGGATCGCGCCCGGGTCCACTTCCTCCCCGACCCCTTCGAGGCGGCCTGAATGGCTGGTCCGCACACCGGTGGCGCGCTGCACGTGGTAGCGACGCCCATCGGCAACCTCGAGGACATCACGCTGCGGGCGGTGCGGGTCCTCAAGGAGGCCGACCGGATCCTCGCCGAGGACACACGGCACACCGGCAAGCTGCTGAAGCACCTCGGGATCGAGGCGTCGATGACGAGCCTGCACGGCCACAACGAGAAGAGCCGGATCGACCGCGTCCTCGGCTGGCTCGATGAGGGGCTTCACCTAGCGCTCGTCAGCGACGCGGGCACCCCGGCGATCAGCGATCCGGGGGCGGCGATCGTGGCCGCGGCGCGGAGTGCGGGCCACCGAGTCAGCCCCGTCCCCGGCGCTTGCGCCTTCGTGGCGGCGGCGAGCGCGGCGGGGCTGCCCACCGACAAGCTCCACTTCGTCGGCTTCCTGCCTGGCCGTCCAGGCCGACGGCGCAAGGTCCTGAGTGCGGTCCTCGGCATCGACGGGACCACGGCGGTCTACGTGAGCCCCCACCGCGTCGTGAAGGACATCGCCATCGCCATCGAGGTGGCGGGCGAGGACCGGGACGCCTGTCTGTGCCGCGAGATCACCAAGGTCTTCGAGGAGTTCGACCGAGGAACGCTCGGGGAGCTCCACGCGCGCTGGTCGAGCAAGACCCCGAAGGGCGAGATGGTGCTGCTCATCGCGGGCGCCGACTGACCGTGCGATCCCTGCGCGCCCTGGGCGTCGCGCTCCTGGGCGTCGTGCTCGTCGGCGCGGACCCCCCGTCCGCAGAGCCCCTGGGGACACCGACCACGCCCGGTGCGGCCAGTCGGCCTTTCAGGGGCGAGTGCGCTGGCGCGGACTGCTTCGTCAGCGCCCACGGCTTCCGGCCGATCCACCCCCTCCCGGTGAGCCACCCGCTCAAGGACGTGCACGTCCTCCCGGGCGGTGACGTGCTCGTAGTGGGCGGGAGCGGGCTCTTGCTGCGCATCGACCGGAGCGGTCCCGAACCCACCCTGCACCGCGTCCCCGTGCCAGGGACGCAGACGATCAAGGATGTCTTCGACGCCATCGATCCCCCGGGACCGGGAAGGACGCCGACGGAGGAGGAGTTCCCGGGCTCCCAGCACACGCTGATGGGGTTCGATGCCGTGGTGGCGCGCGACCACAGCCGGGTGTTCATCGCCCAGGGCGCGGACCGCGTCGCCCGCTGGGACGGCGACGCCTGGACCTGGATCGACAACACCTCGCTGGCGGGTGCCGACGCGCTGCACCTCGATCGGGACGGCACGCTGTGGTCCTGGGGAGGCATCGCGGTGTTCGGGACCTCCGCTCCGAAGCTCCTGCGGCCCGGCGCGTCTCGGTTCGTGGACGGGCCCACCTGGAGCGGGAAGCAGAGCGGTCGTGCGATGGACCGGCAGGGCGACGCGGTGTGGGCAGCGGGCTACGAGGGGCTCTTCGCAAAGAGCGTCGGTGGGGCGCCGTTCGTGGCGCAGCCTCGCCCCGAAGGCTCCGCCGACGGCAGCGATCTCTCCAGCCTGTGGCTCCAGGAGGACGGCGACGACGGGCTCGTCGCCGATCTCCTGCGCGCCTGGCGCAAGACGGGCGATGCCTGGGCGCCGGTGACGGGCATCGACGGCCTCATCGCCGACGTGCACGGCGAGGCGGACGCGGGCTGGCTGGTGGGGGAGTGGCCCACGCGGGTCGTGGGGACCGAGGCGACGCGCGTGCCCATCGACGGCTGGGTCCTCGAGGACGACAGCATCCTGCGGCTCGGCGACTCCCGGATCAACGCCGTGCATGGCCGCGCCGCGGACGACGTCTGGATGGTGGGCGCGGCGGGGCTGATCCTCCACTGGGACGGCACCGCGCTCCGCCAGCTCGCCGTGCGGCACTCGGAGCAGGAGATCGTCGGGCTCGTCTGGGAGGACGAGGACCGTTGGCTCGCCGCGAGCTCCGATGGCCGGCTCATCCAGGGCTCGCTCCGCGCCGGCGTCACCGGATCGTCGGCCGCGCCCCTGGACGGCGCGGACTCGCTCCAGCGCCTGGCTTCGGGGGAGGTGCTGCTGCACGAGCTCTGCGACGAGCTGATGGTTCGGCGCCCCGACGGCACCTGGACCGCCCTGCCGGAGCTCGAGGAGGGGTGCGTCAAGGACGTCGCGGGGCGGTCGTCCACCGACCTGTGGGGGGTCGGCACGCGCGACTTCGAGGACGGCAAGGTCCTCCGATTGCGCGGCAAGCGCTGGACGGAGGTGCGCAGCGGAACGGACAAGGAGCTCCGCGCGGTCGCGGTGGGCGCCGACGGGACGGTGTGGATCGGTGGGGACGGCGTGCTGCTGAAGGCGCCCGGGGGCAAGAACCTGGCCGTCGTCGCGACCCACGAGTACGACGAGTACCGCGCCATCCTGCCGATGGGGCCAGACGAGGCGTGAATCGCGGGCAACAGCTACGAGATCGGCAGCGCGGGCCTCGTCGCGCACTACGAGGACGGAACGCTCACCCGCCACGAGCGCGTGACGATGAACTTCCTCGACTCCCTCGCCTTCGACACGGGCGGGACGCTCTGGCTCGGAGGGCTGGGGGGAGTGGCGGCGCGCAAGCGGCCCGGGCACGGCTTCGAGACGCTGGACACGGGGACGGACGCCCTCATCAGCCACGTGGTGGCGCATCCGTCGGGAACGGTGCTCATGCTCGGGGATGACGGCGCGATCATCCAGAGGGCCCCGGGGCCGGATCCGGCAGAGTAGGGCCGCTCACCGCGGACGAGCCCCTCCCCGGGCCGCCCCCGTCACCATCGCCGGGATGCCGGCGGACAGGAGCCCGATTCCGACGGGCACCGTGATCGGCGCCGCGGGGTAGGAGTTGCAGGGCTCCTCGACCTGGTAGCAGCCGTCGATGGGGGCGATGAAGCTGGTGGCGAGGACCAGCCCCCCAGCCACGATCATCCCGATCCCGCCGTGGAAGGCGGCCCGGGCCTCGGGCTTGGGCCGCGCCCGCAGGTCCTCGACCACCGTCACGGCGCCGCTCGATGTCAGATGGGACCGGACATAGGACGTCTCGCTCGACCGGGAGAAGCTGGAGATGTCTGCTCCGGCCCCGCACACGTCCGCGCGCTGGTTCGGCGGCGGCAGACGCGACCTGGGCCCGAGTGCGCGGTACGGGACGAGCATCAGCCCCCGCTCGACGACGACGTACCAGCCACGGCCGTCCCACTCTCCCACCACCCCGACGACCTGGTCGGCGGCTCGCGCGATGCGGACGGGAGAGCCCGGCTCCACTCCGAGGACCTGGACGTGGGTGACGTCGAGGACGTCGAGCTGCTGGACGAGGCGGAGCTCGCCGTTCGCTCTCTCGACGACGCACCGGTCCGGTCCTTCCCGCCAGGCCCCCAGCCGCAGGTCGGGGCGACCTCCTCCGTCGCGCACGTGCACGATGACGGCGGGGACACGGGGCGGCGCAGGGCGGGGGTGGGCCGCCCACTGGACGTCCAGAGCTCCGAGCCAAGGGGCCATCGCGCCGACGAGGTCGTCGAGGGCGGCCCCCACCGCGGCGTCGAGTCCCATTGCGGCCGCAGAGCCCGTCCATCGCTGGCTCACCGTCACGTCACCGCGTGGCTCGATCCAGCGCCCGACGACGTCGACGCCACACTCCCACCCCGTCCCGAACCGGCACCGGGCCTCCCCGATGCCCACCTCGAGGATCGGGTGTGTCTGCCTGCCGTGGGGGGTGAGCCAGAGGCCGTGCCCCCGCCCGGCGGCAGCGATGCGCTCCGTGAGCCCCTCGGCCAGCGGCTCGCCCAGCGCGCGGGCTGCGTTGCGTCCCACGTCGATCTCGTTCTCATCGAGGTCTCCCGTGCGGGCGTCGCTGACCAGCAGCCCGATGGGTCCCCGCAGCGTCTCGGGCATGGCAGTGTCCGAAGGCGCTACCCACGGGCGGGCGCTGGCCTGCGCGCTACCCAGACCCAGGAGGACGAGGGCGATCCGAAGTGCGAACCGGAGCATGGCCCGAGGCAGTGCAAGTCTCCGGCCGCCTCGCCGGGCCGTCTCCCCTGAGCCGACCTACTCCCCCATCAACAGGTCGGCGATGTCTGCGTCGCGGAGGACCGCCCGGACTTCGGGGTCCCGCACCAGGTCGCCGTAGCCCCGTCCCTGCCACTCGGACAGGGACGCCGTCTCGTCCATGAGGGCGCGCATCGGCGACATGCGCCACAGCGCCCGGCTCTTCGCGCTCGCGTTGACCTCGTCCAGGACCTCGAAGTCCGGCTCCGGCCGCGCACTCTTGTCGGCGCCGTCGGGCGTGGCGGCTGCCGCGGCCTCGTCGAGCGGGTCTCCCGCCGCCTGCCGCTCGGAGTCCGCCTCCGCCGTCTCGGCCGCCTCGCGTTGCGCCTTCTCGGCCTTCGCGAGCTTGCGCTCCATCGCCTCCCGCAGCGCGAAGACGCGCACGGGGTTCCAGGGACGCACCGCGGCCATCAGCGTCGACTCGCGGATCCAACGCGGCGACGGCTCGTGCGGCGGCTTGTCCCACAGGGTCACCGTCTCCACGAGCCACGCCAGCGCGACCACGTAGACCAGCCCCTTGAGGGCCCCGATCACCACCCCGCCGCCGCGGTTCGCCGTCTCTCCCCGCGAGCCGCGCGTCGCCAGCTCGATGATGGCCACCACCGTCATGCTGCCGATGTACGCGCCGAGGAACGCCACGAGCTTCCTCAGGTAGGGGTACTCCGCGAGGGCCAGGGCCAGGTTCGCGAGCGGCATGTCCAGCGGCGGGTACCAGGCGTCGAAGAAGACGATGAGCAGCACTGCCACCGCCACCGTGACCGCCTGCACGAGGGTCCCCCGGTACCAGCCCAGCAGGGCCATCGCGCACACGAGCACCAGGGCGAGGACGTCGGCGATCACGGCGCGCAGCCTACCTCTCGGTGCCACTCCGTTCTCCGCCCTGCCGGGGAGCCGGCCCCCGAGCCCGCTCCCGGCCAGCCCCGAGGGCTATACTCGGAGGTCATGGCTTCGCCCGAACAGCGCATCCTCGTCGTCGACGACGAGCGGAACATGCGGCGCGTGCTCCAGGCGTTGCTCGAGGCGCACGGCTTCGCCGTGGAGAGCGCCGCCGACGGGGACGAAGCGCGCGCCCTGCTCAAGAAGGCCGATCCGCCTTACGACGTCGTCATCACGGACCTGCGCATGCCCGGCTGCGACGGCATGGAGCTCATGCGCACCGTCGCCCGCCGCTGGCCGGACATCCCGGTCGTGTTCATCACGGCCCACGGCACCGTGGACACCGCGGTCGAGGCGATGCGCGCCGGAGCCTTCGACTTCATCACGAAGCCCTTCGACGAGACCGAGCTGTTCCAGATCGTGGAGAAGGCGCTGGCCCACCGGGAGGCGAACCGGGACCGCGCCTATGCGCTCGACGACGACGAGCAGACCGTCACCAGCACGTTCTCGCCCGTCTCCCCGGCGGACAAGGCGGACCCGTTGGCGGACATCATCGGTGAGTCGCCGGCGATCAAGCAGCTGTTCTCCATGCTCCGCAAGGTCGCGCCGTCGCCCACCACGGTCCTCGTCCGCGGGGAGTCCGGGACCGGCAAGGAGCTGGTCGCCCGCGCACTGCACCGCCTCTCGGACCGCGCCCAGGCCCCGTTCATCACGGTGAACTGCACCGCGATCCCCGAGAACCTCTTCGAGAGCGAGCTCTTCGGGCACGAGAAGGGCGCGTTCACCGGCGCCGTCGCCTCGCGTCCCGGCCGCTTCGAGCTCGCGCACGGCGGCACGCTGTTCCTGGACGAGATCGGCGAGCTCCCGCTGGCAATGCAGGTGAAGCTCCTGCGGGTGCTCCAGGAGCGAGTCGTGGAGCGGGTGGGGGGCATGCGTCCCATCGACGTGGACGTGCGCCTCGTCACCGCCACGAACGCCCCGCTGGAGGAGATGGTCGCCGACGGCCGCTTCCGCGAGGACCTCTTCTACCGCCTGAACGTGGTCCCGCTGGAGCTGCCCGCGCTCCGCCAGCGCCGGTCGGACATCTCGCCGCTGGTGCGTGGCTTCCTGCGCAAGTTCAGCAAGCGCCTGGGTCGTGACGTGCGCGAGGTGTCGCCCGAGGCGATGGCCGCCCTCACGTCCTACGACTGGCCGGGCAACATCCGGCAGCTCGAGAACCTCGTGGAGCGCATGGTCCTCCTCGCCGACAGTACCGTCCTGGAGCTGGACGACCTGCCGAGCCAGGTCCGCGACGGCGAGCGCAGCGTGGAGCTCGGCGTGGACAGCCTCCGGGACGAGCCCCTGCCCGAGGGCGGCCTCAAGGACATCGTCAAGGCCCACACCCAGCAGGTGGAGCGCGAGGTCATCCGCAAGGCGCTCGCCGAGGACGACTGGAACGTCACCCACACGGCGAAGCGCCTCGGGATCAGCCGCAAGGGCCTCCAGCTGAAGATGAAGGACTACGATCTCCGCGAACGCGAAGGGGACAGCCCGTGATCCGTCGAGCCGCGCTGGGCCTGGCCCTTCTCCTCCTGCCGTCGCTGGCCACTGCCGGAGACCGCACCCGGACGCCCGACATGCTCCGCGGCGACGTGGAGCTGCGGTACGCCGGCTCGCTCCAGTTCGTGCGTCTCGTGGACCGCACCGTCGCCGCGGGGGTGCGCACCGAAGTGGGCCGCTCCACGCTCCAGCGCCACGGCCTGACGCTCGGCGGCGCATTCTCGCCGTACCACGGCATTGCGATCACCCTCGACCTGCTCCCCATCTCGCTCCACGACAAGCGGGCCTACGCGTCTGCGAACGACATGCGCCTCGACCCGGACGCCGGTCTGCCCACGATGGTGGGGGGCAGCGAGCTCGACCCGGACACCCTCGCTGCCTCAGCGGCCCAGCGGAACCACGTGGGCTTTGGGGACATGCGCCTCGGGGTCCGCGTCGTGGCCTTCGCCCAGGAGGGCGTCCCGGGACGCGAGGCGCCCGCGAACCTCGCGTTCGACGTCTCTCTGCGGCTCCCCACCGGCGGGAACCACGACGCGGTGCGAGACAACGGCACCGCGGGTCCCGGCGTCGGCGGGCCTGGCGTCTCCATCGGCCTCACCGCCTCGCGAAACATCGCCGGCGTCGAGCCCTGGGTGTCGCTCGCCTACACGCACAACGGCCCCTACCGGCAGGAGCTTGTGGACGCGTCCGGCGCTCCGAGCACGCCGCCGGTCGACCCCGACGACCCCACCCCCGACGCGCAGGGGCGCTGGACCCTGAACCGCGCCGACAGCGTCGCGCTGCGGTTCGGGACGGAGCTCCTCGTCAACCGCAACGACGAGAAGGACACCGAGGCTCGCTTCGACGTGGGCGCCGGCCTCACGTACGTGGGACCGGACGAGATCTCGGTCGGTCGGATCCTTCCTGCCCCCCTCGATGCAACGATCGGGCACCTCGCGGTGACTGGAGAGCACATCGTGGCCAACGTCGACCTCGGCCTGCGGATCCGCCCCATCCGGCTGATTGAGGTGCGGGTCGACGTCGGCGGCACCTGGACCTCACCCCACACCGTGGAGCGGATCGGAGAGAAGAGCTACAGCGTGGAGACCGGCGCCGACACCTTCGGCCTCCGCTGGGGGCTGGCCGTCCGCGCCCGGATTCGCTAGAGACCCCGGTTGCCAAAACCCGCCTTCCCGCACAACGCTTGATCGCCTGGACCCCGAGAGGACACCGCCCGAACGTGACGCGCACCCTGCCCCTCCTCGCTCTCGTCTCCGTGCTCGCTGCCGGCTGCTCGCCGCGCAACGGGATCGCCGTGGTGAGCAACGAGGGCGGCGACTGCGAGCAGAGCGCCTGGCCTCCGACCCCCGACTCGTTCCTCGACTACGTCGGGGATGGCGCGGTCGTGGGCGAGCAGATCGGTGACTGGTCCCTGCTCGACCAGCACGGCTGCGAGACCGACGCGACCCAGTTCCTCGGCGCGGTGACGATGGTGGACATCAGCTCCGTGTGGTGCGGCCCCTGCAACGAGGCCGCGTCGACGTCGATGGAGGTCTTCGAGGCGATCCGCGCCGAGAACCGCGCCACCTGGCTCATCACCCTGCTGGTCCAGGACGAGTTCGCGGGACCCGCTCGGGTCAGCGACGCCGAGGAGTGGGTCGAGAACTACGACATCACCTACCCGGTCGTCGTGGACGACGCCGAGGCGGTCCGCCTCGACTACGGGGTGACCGCGTTCCCGGTGTTCCTCTTCGTCGCGCCCGACGGCACCGTCTTCGAGCGCATCGAGGGCCTGGCTCAGGACGCGGAGATCCTCGATCTCATGGAGTTCGGTCTCGAAGAATATGGGTCCGACCTTCGTCCAGAAGACGAGATCCCCGAGCCTCACGAAGTCGAGTAGACCTCGTTCCCCCCTTGGAGCCTTTCATGCGCCTGATCGCGACCCTGTTCCTCGCCCTGCTCGTCGCCGCCCCGACCCTCGCTGTCGCCGAAGAGGCCGCCGAGGGTGCGACGACCTACCCGCCTGCTTCGGACTTCACGCTCCCCAGCCTCGCGGGGGAGAACGTGGCGCTGTCCGACTCCCTCGGGGAGAAGGTCGTCGTCCTGTCGTTCTGGGCGAACTGGTGCGCGCCCTGCCTCAAGGAGATGCCGAAGCTCGTGAAGATGCAGGAGGAGTTCGGCGACCAGGTGAAGATCTTCTGGATCAGCGTGGACGACTCCCGCGACGAGGCGAAGGTCTCGGCGATCGCGAAGCGCTTCAAGCTGCCGGAGGACCAGGTGCTCAAGGACTTCGAGCGCAAGGTCGTCAGCGTCTACCACAAGCGTGGCGTGCCGCCGTTCACGGTCGTGATCGACAAGAACAGCCTCAAGGTGATGGAGAAGCTCGGGTACACCGAGGGGGACGAGAAGAAGATCCATGAGAAGGTGGCCGCCGCCCTCTAGAGACGGCGCACTCCGCGGCGTCCGCCGCACCCCACACCCTCATCGCGCAGGGGCCCTCCTCGGGCTCCTGTGCGTGCTCACGTGCGCGACGTCCGCGTACGGCGTGCAGCTCGGGGAGAAGAAGGACGGTCAGGTGATGTCGGGCGCGACGCTCGATGTGACCCAGTCCCTCTACTACAAGTACAACGTCTTCCTCGACGAGAACCCGTCGGACGACATCCCCGCGCCGTTCCCGTTCTCCGAGTTCATCAACCGGACCCAGGCGGACCTGCGCATCGGGCCGTTCACCCTCGGCGTCCAGTTCGACTTCGCGGCGACCTCGCCCACGTGCAGCGACGCGCGCTACGCCGCCAAGTACGCCGACGCGTACGGCGCCGACGCCGCCTGCATCCACCCCAACGAGCTTCGGGGCAGCGGATGGGCCGAGCGGGCGCCCCGCAACGCGCTCGCGATGCTCGAGAAGGTCTACCTGAAGTACCAGAGCAAGTACTTCGAGGCCGAGCTCGGGGACTTCTACGTGGCCGTGGGGCGCGGGGTGGCGCTGGCGATGGTGCGCCAGCCGAACATCGACCAGGACAACTCGCTGTTCGGCGGTCGGTTCAACGTGCTGACGAAGCCGGTGGACGTGACGGGCTTCGTCGGGTTCACGAACCCGCAAGAGATCTCCATGGAGCTGCGGAACCAGCAGATCGACTCGGTGGAGCGGAGCCTGCTCGCCGGCGGTTGGGTGAACGTGCGACCGGTGAAGAACCTGGCGCTGTCGGTGCACGGCGTCGGCTACGACCTGACGGAGCTGGCCAGCGGCCTCGTCGGTGGCTCGGTGGGGGTGCGGAACATCGGGGACGCCGTGGACGTGTTCTTCGAAGGGAACACCTTCATCTACGGGCAGGACCCGGAGCTGGACATCAACCTGCCGCCGACGGGCTACGGGCTGTACGGGACGGTCACCGGGTACGCCGGCCCCCTGACGATGCTGTTCGAGTTCAAGCGGTACAAGGACGCGCAGCTGCTCCGGGAGTCCGGGCCGGTGGTGCCGCTCCAGTACAACCAGCCGCCGAGCCTCGAGTTCGAGATCGCCGTCACCGAGGACGTGAACGGCAGCGTCATCTCCAACGACATCATCGGCGGGCGGCTCCAGGGGGAGCTGTTCTTCCTGATGACGAACACGACCATCACCGCCTCGGTGCTCGGGTCCGTCGACCAGGAGGCCCACCCTCCCTTCAGCCGCCAGGGCGAGTTCACCCTCCATCCCTGGGCGCGCCTCGACCAGTCGATCCACGTGGGCAAGACGGACCTGCACCTGCAGGGCGCGGTGGGGTACCGCCACGACTTCCCGTTCCGCCTGAAGCCGGGCCCGAACGTCTCGGACGAGGAGCGCGAGCGCCTGTCGACGGAGTTCCTGCGGAACGCGAGCGTGCTGCACTGGAACATCGACATCGGGGTGAGCGTCGGCATCCACAGCTTCGAGTGGGTCAGCTACTTCCGCCGCTACGCGTTCACGCTGGAGGAGGAGAACTGCTGGCGCCGGCGCAGCGGGGACGAGACGTGCGACAAGGACGACGGCTGGATCGCCAACGAGAACGCCCTGTCCTACACGCTCATGGGCAAGTACACGATCGCCCTGCACCTCGACTTCACGGACGATCCGCTGGTCCAGAGCCTCGGCAACAGCGGCGCGGTGGGGAACCTGATCTACGACCCCTGGTTCAAGAGCAGCGCGTTCATCGGCGCGGAGATCATCGCGAAGCCGATCCCCGAGCTGGAGCTCTACCTGTTCGGGGGCAGCCAGAAGGCCGGCATCGTCTGCACCGGCGGGGCCTGCCGGACCGTCCCTGCCTTCACCGGCGTGAAGTCGCGGGTGACGGTCTCGTTCTGAGGCCGCCTCCCTCACCCGCGCCCTGACCTTCTCGACCGGCGCGCGCGGTCCTTCTCCATGCGCGCCACGAGGCCCGGAAGCGTTTGACACCGCCGCTTCGGCTTCGCAAGATTCGCGTCCATTTCGGGGAGTCCCACCTAGATGAAGTACAGCGCCCTTTCCCTCGTCCCGGTCCTCGCCTTCGCCCTCGCCGGCTCCGCCGTCGCCGCGGAGATTCCGGTCAAGGAGGTCTCCTCCAACTCGGTCCTCGTCGACCGGGAGAAGGGCATCACCTACTCCGCCGAGAACATGCTGGACACCAAGATGGGGTCCATGTGGGTCGAGGGGGAGGCCAGCTCGGGACTCGGCAAGTACGTCGAGTTCAAGTTCGACGGTGAGCCCACCATCCACAGCTTCAAGATCTGGGCGGGCTGCTTCGTCGACAACGACTTCTGGAAGCGCCACAACCGCATCCAGCACATCGAGCTGAAGTACCCCGACTTCTCCTCGGAGAAGATCGAGCTCAAGGACGTCGAGGAGGGGCAGCTGATCACGCTCGCCGAGCCCAAGACGGTCAGCAAGATCAAGGTCTACCTGCGCTCCGTCTACAACGGCACCACCTGGAACGACACGCCCATCACCCGGGTGATCTTCTTCGACAAGGACGGTCCCACCGAGATCGCCGCGAAGGGCGCCACCGCCAGCTCCGAGTACGCGGACGAGGACCACGCCTACGGGCCGCAGAAGCTTGTGGACGGCTGGGACGACAGCTACTGGGTCAACGGCGAGGGCTCCGGCGAAGGGGAGACGATGACCGTCGACCTCGGCGGCTCGCAGACGATCAGCAAGTTCGGCATCGCCAGCGGCTGGGGCGACACGGAGAGCTTCTTCAAGGGGAGCAACCGCGCGTCCGAGATCGAGGTGGACTTCGGCGGGACGAAGAAGACGTTCACCCTGAAGGACACCCCGGACCTGCAGGTCTTCGACCTCGACGGCGTCTCCGCCAGCACCGTGAAGGTCACCGTGAAGAAGGTCATCAAGGGCGACAGCCACGACGACCTGTACATCGGCGAGCTCCGCTTCTGGAAGTAGCTCCTCCGTGAGGTCATAGGCGCGTCATATGGCGCGCCGCGGTTCCGCCCTAGCGTGAGGACCGTCGCTGCGATGGCGACGCCCGCTCGGAGCCGCCATGTCCGCCTACACCGCCGCCAACGACAACGCCTTCGATGACTCCCTGCGGGAGCTGCTCGCGCTGCGCGTCGCCAAGCGGTTGAAGGGTGGCCCGCTCGCGGCCTTCACCGGCGGCCCGAAGGGGCAGTTCGTCCTCCTGCGGGACCCCTCGGGCGCCCACGAGTCCGTCCTCATCCTCAGCGGCGGCATCGACCGGCCGGTCCCCCACAGCGAGGAGATGCTGGCCCGCGCTGTGCTCGGAGACGTGGACGTGGTGCGGGGTGACTGGCGCCGGACCCAGTTCACCGTGACCTTCTTCGTGGAGGAGGGCCACGCTCACCCCCTCGAGTTCGGGGACGCGCTGGACCACTGCGCCGAGTCGCTGCACGTGGCGGTGGCGCTCGTGCCGGGAGCGCGCAGGGCGGCGTGAGGAGCGTCCGCGGGACCCGGCCGGCTACCCGCCCTCGATCGTGAACACCACGCTCACCCGCGCTCGCCGCGGGGCGCCCGTCCGGTCGCGCTCGATGGAGTGGAGCGTCGTGGTGTAGACGCGGCGCTCGGTGCCGCGGTCGTCGACGGCGCGGATCGACTCGCCCGTCCGCATGCGGAAGGTGCTGTCCAGCGTCTTGTGCTGCACCTTGAGGCTCACCGAGTCGTCGTCGTTCAGGGCGACGAACTTGACCGTCACCTCTGCGCCCGACGAGACCGTCCACTTGTTGCCGCCGCCGTCGCGCAGGTCGATCCAGGCCGCGCTCTTCGGGTCCAGCGCCGTCAGCGCCCGGCCCAGCTCCTCGATGACCGCCTCGTTGGAGACTGCCTTCGCCTCTGCCTCCCGCGCGCGCTCGTCGACGCGCTTGACCCGCGACTCCAATGCGTCGATGCGCTCCTCGAGGCGACGGTTCGTCGTCTGCGGGTCGTCCGGCCAGATGGGCACCGCGAGCAGACCGAGCAGCGCGACACCGCCGAGGAGCCATGGCAGCCCCCGCTTCACGGAGCCCTCCGCTTCTCGTCGTAGGCGGGATGGCGCGGATCCCAGGGGTAGATGGGCTCGACGCCGAGGCGGGGGTCGGCGAGGCGGGTCAGCGTGCGCTGGACGAGGGAGCTGACCTCCGGGTGCCGCCGCCCTTCGGCCATCACCGGCATCGTCGTGGGGACGAGGTGGGGGCCCCGCCCGGTGCCATCGGCGTACCAGCGGACGTCCCCCATGTAGCGACCGCGGGAGCCGGCGTGCGCGATGGACACGGAGCCTGCTCGGGCCCCCTCGTTGAGGATCTCCCGTGAGCGGGACCCGAGGATCAGGTCCGGCTTCGCAGCCCGGGCGAGCTTCTTGTCGTCTCCGAGACCCAGGTTCGACAGGATCACCACGAGGTCCACTCCGGCCGCGCGCAGGGCCTTCACTTCGGCCTTCGCTGCCTTGAGCGGGTCCGTCGTCTCGTACGCGTCCATCCACATGCCGCCCGGTAGGACCGAGGTCACCCCGATGGTCAGGTCGCCGCGCGTCACCACCGTCGATGCCGGGAACAGCAGGGCGCCCTCGTGGTCCGTCAGGTTCGCGGACACCAGGGGGTAGCGCGCGCGCTGGTCGAGGCGCTTCAGGTACTCCAGGCCCGCGCCGAGCTCCAGCCCGCCGATCCCGGCGGCGTCCAACCCAGCCACGTTGCCCGCGTCCACCATGAGCACCGACTTGAGCCTGCGGGCCGCCTCCTGCTGGGAGATGGCGGCGACGTCGAAGCGGAAGAGGCGGTCCCCGGCGTCGAAGTAGAAGACCGGAGCCGTCGACTCGGCCCGCAGGTCCTGCACGAGCGCCGCGCCCTGGGCCAGGCCGCCCAGCGGCAGGTCGGGACAGGAGCAGGGCTCGAACTCGCCGAGGTGGTTCGACGTGAACACGATGCGCGCCTGGAGCGCGGACTCCCCGGTGGGAGCTGGGTCCGCGAAGGGGATGCCCTCGATGATCCGGTTCGCGCCGGGGAGGACGAGCAGGCAGAGCGCGACGAGCAGCAGCGTGGGCGACCGATGGAGCACGAGGCGCAACCATACTCGCCACGGCCCACCGGGGAGCGCGACCCATGGAGTATCCTCCGGGGGATGGCGCATCGATCCCTCTGGCCGGTCGTCCCCCTCGCCCTCCTCGGCGCGAGCTGCACCCTGGACCCGGCCGCCCTGGCCGTCGCCGACACGTTCTTCCAGGGGTCGGATCCCCAGGTGGACGTGGTCTTCGTGGTCGACGACTCGAACTCCATGGCCGCCCTCCAGGGCTCGCTGGCGGCGGGCGTCCCTACGCTGCTCGGCGGGCTGGACGCGGCGGGCGTCGACTACCAGATCGGGGTCGTCACCACGGACATGGACGACCCGGACCGGCGGGGGCGCCTCGTGAACGGGACCATCGTCGCGCCCGGCACCCCCGGGGGCGCCGCTGCCCTCGCCGCAGCCATGCAGCCGGGCATCCTCGGCTCCCAGCTCGAGCGTGGACTCGCGGCGGCCCACGGAGCCTTGACTCCCCCCCTCGCCACCCACGAGAACGAGGGAATCCGCCGCGACGATGCGCGGGTCGCCGTCGTGATCGTGAGCGACGAGGACGACTGCTCGGATGATGGTGCCCTGCCTGCGGGCGATCCCGGCGCCTGCGCGAGCCTGCCGGGGAGCCTGGTCCCCCTCAGCGAGTACGCCCTCGCGTTCCGCGCCCTCGTGGACGATCCCGCCGACGCCAGCGTGCATGCCCTCGTCGAGACCGGCGCCATCGGAGAGTTCGAGGGGTGTGGTGGCCTCAACGTGGGGACCCGCTACGTCGACCTCGCCCAGTCCTTCGGCGGCTTCGTCAGCGAGCACTGCGCGGACACCACCGGCGTGATGAACGAGCTCGCCCTGCAGATCGCGGGGCGGCGCAGCGCGTTCCCCCTGAGCCGCACCCCGGATCCCCGCTCCATCTCGGTGATCCTGGCGACGGACGTGCAGCCCATCGGCGACGACGACGACTCCGCCGGGCCCAACGACGGGGTGAACCCCAACGAGCAGCTCGTCGGCACGCAGGTCCCCGAGGATGTCACCCGGGTCGACGGGTGGACATACGACGCGGAGGCCAACACCCTGCGTCTCTGGGGGCCGTCGCTCCCGGGCCTCGGAGACGCGATCCAGATCCGCTACACGGTGGCGACCTCGGGCTGAGCATCGGGGCCGGCGTCGAAAGGCCCCTCAGCACGCGTGACCCTTGGCGCGGGCCGCGATCATTGCTATCCGCCCTCGCATGCATCGCTACACCGTCTCGCTCGTCGTCTCCCTCGGCCTCTTCGCCGGCTGCGCCGCTCCTCCCCCGCAGGCTGACCCCGAGTTCTCGGACGCGGCTCGGTTCGCGTTTCGGGAGTTCGACACCGAGGAGCCCGCGCGTCTGGCGTTCGCCATCCGTGCGCTCGAGGAGCAGCTCTACCTGTCGATGGACCTCGAGGCTGAGTCGGCGACGGACCGGTGGATGGCCCCCGAGTTCCTGAGCGACGAGGACGTGGCCGGCATCGATCACCCGGACTACCCCGTGGATGCAGGGCTCCCGGTCGCCGTCGGCAAGTTCAGCGCCCACGACGTCTCCGCCCACCCCGCGTACCTCGCCATGGCGGACCAGACGCCGGTGGAGCCCGGGGGACCGCTCTACGACCGCACCTTCCGCGACGGCTCGGACGCCTGCTGGCCGGGCAACGACTGCGAGTGGATGCGGACCGACAACCACCTCATCAAGCAGAACGTCCTGCTGACGGTCGAGTACGACCTGTTCAAGGACTACCGCTGGATCGACCTGAACCTGCCGGATCCGAGCACCGTCCCCGAGGGCGAGCCCATCGTGAACGAAGGCGAGCCGCGCTGGGCTATCGCCGCCCGCTCCTGGACCGACCAGGTCTGGCAGGGCGACGCGGGCGCCAACGAGATCCAGCTCAGCTTCAGCTTCGAGGTGTGGGTCCCCCGCGAGGACGCCGACAGCGGAACCCTGCGCCTGCTGTCCCTGTGGTCCCGCACGAACCTGAGCGACACCGTCGAGGACTCGTTCGTCCAGGGCACCATCCGCGGAGGCATCGAGGACATCTTCGAGGCCCAGGAGGAGTGGCTCGACGCGCAGTAGCGCGAGCTCCCCCCGGCAGAGCCACCGCCCCCCGCTCCCTACGTGCCGAGGATCAGCTCCTCGAGCGCCTGGAAGGACGCGGTCGTCAGCTCGATGAGCGACTGGCTCGGGTCCTCGATCCAGCGACGCTTTGCCTCGTGCATGGCCGTCACCCCGACCGCCGAGGCCAGCGCCGGCTTGAGGTCGTCGTCGGTGCCCGCTCGCTCCAGCGCCACCCCCACGAACGCCTCACGGTAGGTGGGCAGGAGCACCTGGGCCTCGTACTGGCCCGCTGACGGGCTGCTCTTGACGATCTCCTTCACGAACAGCTGCTCGTCGCGGTCGGCCTCGATCGTGGACGCCATGACCATCGCCATCGCCTTCACGGAGTCGATCAGCGGCTCGTCCGCCGGCCGCGCACGCAGGAAGTCCGTGAGCTCCTCGAGCTGGTCGCGCCAGCCAGCGAAGAGCACCGCCTCCTTGCTGTCGAAGTAGCGGAAGAACGTCCGCGACGAGACGCCGACGACCTCCGCGATGTCGTCGACCGTCGTCTCCTCGTACCCGCGGCTGTGGAAGAGGCTCCTCGCCGCCTCGGCCAGCTCCCGCCGGGTTCGTGCCTTCTTGCGCTCGCGCAGTCCGCTCATGCCTCCACTCTACGTCTGAGCCGACAAATGTCACCTCCGAAATTTGTCAGAACAGAAAAATGTCTTGACTGACAGAATTGGGGGTCCATGCTGTGGCTGTTGCCGGGAGAGAGACCTCATGAGCTTGCGTCGCCGCCTCTTCATCGCCTTCGGAGTCATTGCCATGTCCACCGCCGCCCTCGGATTCGTCGCCCTCACCGCCCCCTCGCTCGGCGCCGCCCCCGCGGGTGATCGGCTCGAGCGCATGGCCACCTCGTCGCGGTTCGAGGACGGCAAGTTCCAGAACCTCGTCCCCACGGCCACGGTCAAGCTCAGCGACACCTGGGCGATGATCAAGGCCTACGCCACGAACGACGCCGAGGTGGAGCCGTCGGTCGAGCTGCCGGTCCTGACCCCGGACGACCTGCGACCCATCGGGGACGACCGGCTCCGCATCACCTGGATGGGTCACAGCTCGATGCTCATCGAGATCGACGGGCGCCTCCTCCTCACCGATCCGGTCTGGGGCCCCCGCGCCTCGCCGTTCTCGTTCTCCGGACCCGCGCGCTTCCACCCCACCCCGGTCGCGCTGAAGGACCTGCCGCCGCTGGACGCGGTCGTCATCTCCCACGACCACTACGACCACCTCGACTATCCCAGCATCCTCGAGCTCGCCGACAGCGACGTGCCCTTCATCGTGCCCCTGGGGCTCGGCGCGCACCTCGAGGCGTGGGGGATCGCGGCGGAGCGCATCACCGAGCTCGACTGGTGGGAGGAGGCGGACGTCGCCGGCCTGCGCCTGGTCAGCACCCCGGCGCGCCACTTCTCCGGCCGCGGCTTCGAGCGCGACCGGACGCTGTGGTCGAGCTGGGCGTTCATCGGCGAGCACCACCGGGCCTGGTTCAGCGGCGACACCGGCCCCGCGCCGTTCTTCGACGAGATCGGAGAGAGGCTCGGGCCCTTCGACGCCACGATGATCGAGGTCGGCGCCTGGAACGCCCTCTGGGGTGAGATCCACCTCGGCCCCGACGCCGCCATCAAGGTCCACGAGCAGGTGCGCGGCAAGACGTTCATCCCCGTCCACTGGGGGACGTTCAACCTCGCGCTGCATGCCTGGGACGAGCCCATCGTCCGACTCCAACAGCTCGCGGACGCCCACGACTTCACGCTGGCCGCCCCCGTCGTGGGCGGGACCATCGACCCGGACGACGCCGTCGTCGACGACTTCTGGAAGGGACGCCTCGCGCTGGCTCAGCGCTGACGCGGCACGCCCCACAGCAACCCGACGCGCTGCGGCGCGCCAGAACCCTGCGGCTGCGGCCGCACCGGCGGGACCCCCGCCCTTGATTGGAGAGAGACATGCCCTGGACCCACGACGACATCCCCGCCCAGAACGGACGCACCGCCATCGTCACCGGCGCCAACAGCGGAATCGGGTTCGAGACCGCGAAGTCCCTCGCGGAGCACGGCGCCCACGTCGTCCTCGCCTGCCGCAACCAGGACAAGGGCAAGGCCGCGCTCGCCGCGATCGCCGCCACGAACCCCGCGGGCTCGGTGGAGCTCATGCCCCTCGACCTGTCGGACCTGAGCTCGGTGCGCGCCTTCGCGGATGCCTTCCTCGCCGCCCACGACCGCCTCGACCTGCTGATCAACAACGCCGGCGTGATGGTGCCGCCCCAGAGCACCACGAAGGACGGCTTCGAGCTCCAGTTCGGGACGAACCACCTCGGCCACTTCGCCCTGACCGCGCACCTGCTCCCCCGGCTCCTCGAGACCGACGGAAGCCGCGTGGTGAACGTCTCGTCGATCGCCCACAAGAGCGGCCGGATCGACTTCGACAACCTCGACGCCAGCAAGGGCTACAAGGCCTGGGCGGCCTACGGTCAGAGCAAGCTCGCGAACCTGCTGTTCACGAGCGAGCTCCAGCGCCGGCTGTCCGAGGGGGGCTACGCGACGCTGGTCACCGCGGCGCACCCGGGCTGGACCGCCACGAACCTCCAGGCGAACTCGGGCTCGGCGAAGTTCTTCAACCGGTGGTTCGCCCAGGAGCCCGCGGACGGCGCCCTGCCCACCCTCTTCGCCGCCACCGCCTCGTCGGTGACCCCGAACGGCTACTACGGCCCCAGCGGCTTCATGGAGATGAACGGCGCCCCGAAGCCGGTGGGCCGAACGAAGCGCGCCCAGGACGACCGGGTCGCCCAGCAGCTGTGGGTGGTGTCCGAGAAGCTGACCGGGGTCGACTTCCCCGTGAACTGATATGGGTGGGTCCATGGCCTGGACCCACGACGACATCCCCGACCAGAGCGGCCGCGTCGCCATCGTCACCGGCGCGAACGGTGGCATCGGCTTCGAGACCGCGAAGGCCCTGGTCGCGGCGGGCGCGCACGTCGTGTTCGCCTGCCGCAACCAGGTCAAAGGGGAGGCCGCCCTTGCGCGGGTCGCGGACTCCGGCGGGACCGCGGAGCTCGGATCGCTGGACCTCGCAGACCTCGGCTCCGTGAGGGCCTTCGCGGAGGCGTTCCTCGCCCGCCATGGGCAGCTGGACCTGCTCATCAACAACGCGGGCCTCTCCGTGCCTCCGAAGTCCTTCACGAGGGACGGCTTCGAGCTCCAGCTCGGGACGAACCACCTGGGCCACTTCGCCCTGACGGCGCAGCTGCTGCCCTGCCTGCTCGACACCCCCGGCAGCCGCGTGGTGAACGTGGCCTCCCTGGCGCACAAGACCGGCCGGATCGCGTTCGACAACCTGGACGCGAGCCGCGGCTACTCCCGATGGGGCGGATATGCCCAGAGCAAGCTGGCGAACCTCTTGTTCACGCGCGAGCTCCAGCGGAGGTTGACGGCGTCGGGTCACGGGACCCTCAGCGTGGCGGCCCACCCCGGGTGGGCGGCGACGAGCATCGGGGGCACCGCCGCCTCCCGCTTCGTGAACAGCCTCTTCGCTCAACCCGCGGCCCGGGGCGCGCTGCCGACCCTGTACGCCGCCACCGCGCCCGCCGTCGAGCCGGACGGCTACTACGGCCCCGACGGCCTCTTCGAGCTGCGGGGGGACCCGGTGGCGGTGGACCGCGCCGAGCATGCCCGGGACGACGGAGTCGCCCGTCGCCTGTGGGTGACCTCCGAAGCCCTCACCGGCGTCGAATTCGCCGTGTAGCTTGCTGCGGTGCGCGCCGCTTCCCTCCTGACGGTCCCGCTCGCCATCGCCGTCGCCGGCTGCCCCACGTGGAGCGACCCGCTGGACGACGATGACGTGACCTTCGTCGTTGGCCCCGGGGACGACGACGACGCGCTGGACGACGACGACGCCGCGGACGACGACGACGCCGCGGACGACGACGACAGCACCCCTCAGAACGTCCACCACACGCTGACCACGGACGCCATTCCGCCGTGCGCCTCTCCTGCTCAGGGGCTCGGCAGCTACGTGGACGGCCTGCCGGGCTCCGGCATCGACTTCGTGCACGCCACCGACCCGACCTGGACGAACAACCAGGACGACATGGTGAGCAGCTTCGCCGACGTCCTCAGCCTGGGGCTCGTCTCCGCGGACCTGGACGACGACGGGCACGTCGACCTCTTCTTCACCAAGAGCCTCGGCGCGTCGGCCTTCTACTGGGGACTCGGCGACGGGACCTTCACCCCGGGCGAGACCATCCTGCCGAACCTCGTCTCGGGCATCGCCAACGTCGCCGACTACGACGGCGACGGCGATCTCGACCTGCTCGTCGGTGGGCGCGACCACGTGCGCCTCTACCGCAACGATGGTGCGCGCCAGTTCACCGACGTCACCACCGCGGCGGGTCTCCTCCAGCCCGTGGGGTTCATCGGCGGCGCCGCGTGGGCCGACTGGGACCAGGACGGCGACCTCGATCTGTACGTGGGCGGCTACATCGACGAGTCCTCCAGCGACGGCAAGACGTGGTGGGAGGGCGGCTCGCTGCCCAACGTCCTGTACCGGCAGGACGCGGGCGTCTTCGTGGACGTGACCCCGTACACCCACGACTTCGAAGGTGAGGAGGATGGCGCGGTCCTCCACGTCGTCTGGCGGGACCTGGACCACGACGGCGACCTCGATCTCGTGCAGGCCAACGACTTCGGCGACGTGCTCGTGAACACGTTCGTCTGGGAGAACGGCGGGCCCGATGGCGCCGGCTGGGACTTCACGGAGCGGGGGGTGTCCGGCGGTGTTCCGTACATCGCGGCGCCCATGGGCTGCCTCGCCCACGACGTGGACGGCGACGGCTGGGAGGACCTCTGGTTCTCGGACTTCGGGCGCCACGTCGTCCTGCGGAGCACCGGGCCCGACTTCGAGTGGATCGACGTGAGCGCGGGCTGGATGCTGGACATCTTCCTCGTGAACTCCGAGGCCTCCTGGTCGGTGCTCGGGACGGACCTGGACGGCGACGGCGACCTCGAGCTCGTCGTGCCCTACGGTCCCATCCCCGAGGTGTTCACGGGGGAGCCGCCGGGACCGCAGGAGGACCGCTTCCTCGTGGACGAAGGCGCGCCGGGGATGCCGGACTTCCAGGAGCGCCAGTCGCTCGTGTTCCCGGATCCGATGGAGGGGCTGTCGCGGGCGGCGGTGGAGGCCGACCTGAACGAGGACGGCGTCCCCGACGTGATCGTCCCCCACATCGGGGAGCCTCCGTCCGTGTTGCTGGGGCGCTGCACCGCGAACCGGCGCCTGGCGCTCTCGGTCCGCGACGACACGACCAACAACCGCTTCGCCATCGGGGCGCGGGTCACCGTGACGACGGGCGCGCTCGTCCAGACACGGACCCAGGACGCGGGCGGGCGTGGCTCGTTCTCGGGGAGCGAGCCGACGATGTACTTCGGGCTCGGAGCCGGATCGGAGGCGGTCGATGTGGAGGTCGAGTGGCCCGGCGGAGGGACGACGGTGATCGAGGGGCTCTGCTCCGACTGTCGGGCGACGGTCACGCGGGTCGCCGAGTAGCCCGGTCCGCGCCGCAGCCGGTCCTACGGAGCGGGAACCCGCCCACGTGACGGATGTCCCAGGGCAGGGGACTTGCGGAATAGCGCGTCGTGCTCACGTTTTCTGCCAGCCGCGGGCGCGTCGTCGTCCCGCCGGTGTTTCATATCCACAGGAGGAATTGGTTCATGCCCCACGCTGAACGAACCCCGAGCGTGTTCCGCTCCGCCGCCCTGGTGATGGCCGCCAGCTTCGGCCTCGGAGGAGCGGTGGTCTTGTCCAACGTCGTCGCTCCGGATGCGCCGCTCTCCACGCCGCGTGCCGAGGCGCAGTTGCTCGACCCGAGCCAGCCCTACGCCATCTCCGACGTCGCCGAGCGGGTGCTCCCCGCGGTGGTCTCCGTGACCACCAAGGTGCAGATGGAGGTGCCGCCGATGTTCCGGTCCTTCGACCCGTTCTTCGACATGGGTCCCGGGCAGCGCCAGCGGACGGGGGAGGGCTCCGGCGTGATCGTGGACGCGAAGAAGGGGCTCGTGCTCACGAACAACCACGTGGTCGCGGGCTCGAGCGAGATCGTGGTGACGCTGTCCGATGGCACGGACGTCCCTGCGGAGATCGTGGGGACCGACCCGCCCACCGACGTCGCGGTGCTCCGCCTCACCCCCGACGGTCCGATGCCGGACCTGTCCGAGATCGAGATCGGCGACTCGAACGCGGTCCGCCTCGGGGAGATCGTGCTCGCCATCGGGAACCCCTTCGGGATGGAGGGGACGGTCACGATGGGCATCGTCTCGGCGAAGGGCCGGTCGCAGCCCGTCGGAGGCGAGGGGGCTCGCTACACCGACTACATCCAGACGGACGCGGCCATCAACCCGGGCAACTCCGGGGGGGCGCTGGTGAACATGCGGGGCGAGCTGGTCGGCGTGCCGACGATGATCATGTCCCGCACGGGCGGATCGGCGGGGATCGGCTTCTCGATCCCCACCCACATCGCGGTGCCCGTCATGGACGGACTCGTGGAGAACGGAGCCGTCACCCGCGGCTACCTCGGCATCGCCATGCAGCCCCTGAAGGACCCGGACCTCGCTGAGGAGCTCGGGGCGAAGGGGCGTAAGGGAGTCATCGTCGCGGACGTCGTCGAGGACTCGCCGGCCGCCAAGGGCGACCTGAGGGCGGGGGACGTGATCGTGGCCATCGATGGCGAGCGGATGGACTCGCGGGCGCGGGTGGCGACCGCGGTGGCCCTGCGGCCTCCGGGGAGCCGGGTCGCGGTGGATGTCATCCGCGACGGCAAGGAGCGCTCGCTGAAGGTCACCCTGGGGCAGCAGCCCGACGGGTTCCTCACGGCCTCCCTCCGGGGGGCCACGCCGGACGCGAAGGCAGAGCCCGTGGACGGAGTCCGCGTCGCCCCGCTGGACGACTCGGCGCGCGCCACCTTCGAGATCCCCGACGAGGTCGTCGCCGGCGCGGTGGTTCAGTCCGTCGAAGAGGGATCGATGATCGCGCGGAGCGGCCTGCGCCCCGGCGACGTGGTCATCGAGGTGAACCGCAAGCCGGTGAAGAGCGTCCGCGACTTCGAGACGCTCTGGGCCAGCTCGAAGGACCGCGTCATGCTCCGCGTCAAGCGCGGCCGCGGGACGATGTTCCTGATGCTGAGCAAGTAGGGCGCCCGAGGGCCGACTGGCAAGCGAGCGAAGCGCCGCGTCCGGAGGGTCAGAATCCGCAGGCGCCCCAGCGGCCGAGGTCTTCGTTGCGGGCGGCGGCTTCGGCCGACTCGAACACGTCCCGGTAGGTCTGGTTGTTCGAGAAGATGAAGGCGCGGGCGTGGCCCTCGCGGACCAGCGTGTAGTTCACCCAGTCCGGCGATGCGTCGCCGCCCTCCGGGTGCTCTCCGCGGAAGATGTAACAGAGCAGTCGGTCGAACCCGTCCTGCTCCTCGCCGTCCCACGTGAGCCAGACCCGCGTGCCCTCGGGGAGCATCTCCTCCGTCCGCGCCGTCGCCTCGTTGGCCCAGCACTCGGCCGGGTCGCCGCTCCCCGCGTTCTCCTCGGGGGTGTCGATGCTGAGGAAGCGCACGCTCCGGGTCTCGCCGGAGTCCAGGCGGAAGCGGCCCGTGTCCCCGTCGAAGATCTGCTGGACGGTGGCCATCGTCGGCTGGCGAGGCGGGTTGGGGCCCATCGGGAGCACGGACGGGTCGAAGGGCTCGGTGGCGTCGTCGTCGTCGCCCCGCAACGGGCAGCCCGCGCAGAGCAGCGCCAGGAGGAGCACGGCGGAACGCACGGCTACTCCTCGACCCCGTAGAAGGCGAGCAGGGGGGCGCGGATGGCCTCGAGCCACTCGTCGAAGTCCGTCGACTCGGGGACCGTCACCCGGCACCTGCCGCCCCCGAGGTCTTCGATGCCGCCCGGGTCCTTGGCCCCCAGCGGGATCTCGATCAGCTCGCGGTTGATCATGTGGTCGTCGAGGATCTCGAGGATCTCCTCGATCTGCGGGAACGTGACCATGCCCTTCATGCGGCGCGACTCCGGGCGCGACGCGGGACCTCGGGCTGCGGGTCGGCGTCGCGCGTGACGGGGACGTGTAGCACGCATCGCCCGCCCGGGGCCCCCTTTGTGCCTTGCGCGCCGCCCTCTGGCCGGGTAGATCCCCGCCGCCATGCGCCCCGCCCGACTCCTGCCGCTGCTCCTCGGTGCCCTGCTCGTCGCAGGCGTGACCGCTCCTCCGAAGGAGGCGCAGGCCCAGATCGTCCCCCGCTCCCTCGAGGTGGACCTCTTCGGCGGCTACCACTGGTACGTCTCCAACCTGGAGAACCTGAAGTCGGCGCCGATCTTCGGTGGGCGGCTCGGGGTGAACTTCCTCGAGTTCGTGGGCTTCGAGGCGTCCCTCGGCTACGTCCCGAGCACCACGGTCCACGGCGGGCGCGTCGCCCACTACCTGAACCCCCACTTCGATCTGGTGATCCACACGACGCCGTGGCGGATCATCCCGTACTTCCAGGTGGGCGCCGGGTTCCAGACCTACATCATCGAGACGAAGTACCGGACCGGGGTCGCGCCGTCCGGGAACGAGCGCATCCGCGACCCGTTCGTCACGCCGGAGCAGGAGGCGCTGGGCAACCTCAAGTACGACGCCCGCGACATCGACTTCACCTTCAACGCCGGCGGCGGCCTCAAGTTCCTCATCTTCGACCGGGGCGGGCTGCGCCTCGACGCCCGCTACGTGCTGTCCATTGGCGAAGGCGGCCCCGAAGACGGGGTCCCTGCGTGGGTGAACGGCGACGCCGATCAGGTCGTGTGGAACGACATGTTCCACCACATCGAGCTCACCGGAGGGTTCTTCGTGATGCTCGGCGGGGGCGGCGGCAAGGACAGCGACGGCGACGGCCTCCCGGACCGCCAGGACGAGTGCCCGGACCAGCCCGAGGACCTGGACGAGTTCGAGGACTCGGACGGCTGCCCGGATCGGGACAACGACGACGACGGCGTCGCCGACGTGGACGACCAGTGCCCCACGGTCGCCGAAGACCGGGACGGCTGGCGTGACGGGGACGGCTGCCCCGACCCCGACAACGACGGGGACGGCTTCAAGGACACCGACGACGGCTGCCCCGACCAGGCCGAGGACCCCGACGGGTACAAGGACTCCGACGGGTGCCCCGAGGTCGACAACGACAGCGACGGGATCCCCGACGAGCGCGACCGCTGCCCGCTGGAGGCCGAGGACAAGGACGGCTTCCGGGACGACGACGGCTGCCCCGAGCCAGACAACGACGGCGACGGCATCCTCGACACCGACGACCGCTGCCCGAACGCGTCCGAGGAGCTCAACGGCATCGAGGACGACGACGGCTGCCCGGAGATGGACGCGGATGGGGATGGGGTCTACGACGACCGCGACCGCTGCCCGGGCGAGGCGGAGGATCTGGACGGCTTCGAGGACACGGACGGCTGCCCCGACACGGACAACGACGCCGACGGCCTGCCCGACAAGAACGACTTCTGCCCCACGCAGCCCGAGGACATGGACGGCTGGGAGGACGGCGACGGCTGCCCCGACTTCGACAACGACGAGGACGGCATCGCCGACGCCAACGACCAGTGCGCCACGAAGGCCGAGGACGACGACGGGTTCGAGGACACGGACGGCTGCCCGGACTACGACAACGACCAGGACGGGGTCCTGGACGGCAAGGACAACTGTCCCATGAACCCCGAGACGATCAACGGGTTCAAGGACGACGACGGCTGTCCGGACGAGATCCCGAAGGAGCTGCAGAAGTTCACGGGGGCCATCCCGGATATCCAGTTCAAGGTGAACAGCGACGAGCTGCTCTCGAGCTCCTTCGAGATCCTGAACCAGGCGGCGAACGTGCTCGCGGAGTTCCCGAGCGTGCGGATCGAGATCCAGGGGCATGCGTCGAGCGACGGCGACGACCAGTACAACCTCGAGCTGAGCCAGCGCCGCGCGGACAGCGTCCGCCGGTACCTCATGGCGCGGGGGATCGACGCTGGGCGGCTCACGGCCGTGGGCTACGGCGAGATCCAGCCGGTTGACACAAACAAGACGGAATCCGGACGAAAGCGAAACCGACGGGTCGAGTTCATCATCCAACAATGACCCGGGCGGCCAGCCCGACCGCGTCTCGCCGACGCAAGCACCTGGAATGTCGGTGAGAACGATTGCCCGAGCAATTGATGCGGGTGCGGCTAAGGTGCAGTAGCATCACGCGCCAGATGCAGCAGGCATCACGCGCCGGAGGTTCCTCGATGTCCCCAGTTCGACTTCTCGCCATTCTCGCCCTCTCCCTTCCCCTCGCCGCCTGCAACCCGGACGCGGACGAGGACGGACTGACCGTCGAGGAGGAGGAGGCGCTCGGCACCGACCCGAACGACGCCGACACCGACGGCGACGGCATCGATGACGGCGTGGAGGCCGCGGGCGACACCGACCCGACTCTCGCGGACACGGACGGCGACGGCTTCGACGACGGCGAGGAGCTCGACGCCGACACGGACCCGACGAACCGCTTCAGCTGGGAGCCGGGGACCGGGAGCTGGCCTGACTTCTCCGCCGACGCCCTCGCGGCCGGCGCGGACTCCGCGGACTCCTACGACTGGGACGACGTGATGCCGAACTTCGAGTATCGCGACCAGTTCGACCAGCGGGTCAACCTCCACCAGTTCTACGGCTACGTCATCCTCCTCGACCTCAGCGCCGGCTGGTGCGGCCCCTGCCGCACGCTCGCCGAGACGGCGGACGAGCTCTGGGTCGAGCACCACGAGGAGGGCTTCCTGACGATCCATCTGATGGTCGACAACTGGACCGGCAACGGTGAGGTCACCCCCGAGTTCGCCGAGGAGTGGGCCGAGGAGTTCGGCCTGACCTTCCCCGTCCTCGCCGAGCGCGATGGCGAGGTGGGCGACGCCCTGTTCAGCTCCGGCGTCTACGGCGGCTCCATCCCCTTCCAGCTGTTCCTGGACAAGGAGATGCGCATCCGCGACTCGATCACGGGCGTCAGCGGCGACCCGGACGCGGCCATCATGAGCATCGTGAACGACCTGCTCGAGGAGTAGTCGCTCCGCTCCTGTAGGAGCCAGAAACCTCAGAGCGCCAGCTCGACTCAGGTCGGGCTGGCGCTCTCGCTTGGGGGGTGTGCGTCGGTCCGGCGCCGGGGAGGGCCTACCGGTAGCGCTCCGCCTCTTGCCGGAACCAGCGCAGCTGGGCCTGCAGCGTCGCCCGGTCCATCGGGGTCAGGCCGGCGAGGCGCAGACCGACGCCCCGGCCCCAGTTCCCGTTCGGCTCGGCCTGCACCCAGACGACCTCGGCGAGCACGCGCAGAACCACGTGGCTCGCCGGCGGCACGACCTCGAGGTAGAGCCGGTCGCCCTCCGTGAGCCCCTTGCCCACGTACGGCACGAACACCCGGTCCTGGTCGAGGAGGTGATGGGCCACCTGCTTGTAGAGAGACACCATCCCCGGCTGCCAGCGCAGGGCCCGACGGCTCTGCTCCCGCTGCGGCACGAGGAACGCCTCGGAGGCATGGATCTCGCCCCGCCAGTGGTTCCGCGCGATGTCGCCCGCCTGGGGGTTGACCTCTCCGCGCACCCAGCTGGCGATCGACTTGCGGTCGCGCGCCTCGAGCTGGTGGAACTCGACGCCGCAGACCGCCTTCCCCTCACGCGTACGGAGGGACCGCACGAGCCCCGCGCAGCGAATCATCTGGTCCTCGCTGCGAGGGAGCGCAAACGCGAGTCGGAGGACGTGGCCGAGCTGGATGTCCGCGCCGGCGGTCACCACGCTGGCACCCCCCGCCGAGAGGTCGGCGATCTTCCCGGACATGGCGAGCCCGTCCACCTCGATCTCGGTCGGGAGCTGCGCGGACACGCGGGGCGCGGAGCGCTTCTCCCGGATGTCAGGAACGAGGGATGGGAGCGGACTCACCGCCGAGCTCTGCACTGATGCGTTCGCCATCGAGGCCTCCTGGGTGCGCCCACGGGCGCGGAGGCGGAACGAGCCTCCATGTCTCGTTAGCGGACGGAGAGAGGCAGGCTTTAGACGGGCGGAGGAGGTGGGCGGCGCGCCGGGTGAGTGGCTGGGACGGGCGGGAGCCTCAGGGCAGGGACTCGAGCGCCTCGGAGGTGCACTCGTCGCTGGCCCGCAGCGGGTTGCAGCGCGAGGGGGTGCCGTCCGGCATGTCGAGCCAGTAGTCCCGGCCGGCCACCGGCGCGGGGAAGTCGTCGCAGAGCATGTTCGATCCGCTCGCCAGCCCCGTCGTCCGCTTCGCTTCGTTCTCCTCGTCGGAGTCGTCGGCAGCGCCGATGTTGCTGGCCACGAGGATCCGTCGGTCGATGGCCTGGGCGATCGCCTCGGTGTCTCCGGCGTTGTTGATCTTGCTGACCGCGGCGATGGGCGTGTCGAACCGGTTCACGTCGGCCTGGACGAAGACCGGGCGTCCCGCGAGGGTGGTGTAGTCCTCGCTGTAGGCGACGGCGTGGTCGCCTCCTTCGAGCAGCAGGAACATCGTCTGGCCGCGCACCGTGTCCACCCGCGGCCATCCCTCTTCGCGGAGGGCCTCGCGGAGAGACGCCCACTCGCCCTGCACCTCGTCGGGCTCCAGGAGGCGGTCCGGGGGGAACACCGAGCGGATGTCGTCGTCGATCTGGTCGTAGTCCTCGATCGGGTTGACCGCGACGTCGTCCTTGAGCTCCATCCACACGAAGATCGGGTGGTGCAGCGGGTTCGCGTCGGACCAGTCCCTGATGGTCTGGAGGCAGTCGACGAAGCGGTCGCAGGTGGACTCGGCGTCGATCAAGGGCAGGTGGTAGACGACCAGCTCTCCGTCGTCGTTCAGGTGCAGGTCGAGCTCGAAGGCCCGGACTCCCTGCTCCCCGAGCTGCACGTCGAGGGGGGCGTGGGTGTACCGGTGGCTGGGGTGGAACGGCGTCGACGGCTCTACGTGGTAGCTGTTGTGGGTGCAGCGAGCCTGGATCTCGTCCAGGCGGAGGGGACCGGGCGGGTCGGTGGCGTCGTCGTCGTTCGCTGCGTCGTCGTCGTTCGCTGTGTCGTCGTCGTTCGTGACGCCGGCGCTGGGGCAGCCGGCGAGCAACAGCACGAGGGGCAGCAGTCGGCGCATGACCGTCGTCCCTCCTAGGGGACGACGTCCTCCTGCACGAGCGGCAGGTCCGGCTGCACGAGCACCGCCTCGGTCTTGCACTGGACCACGGCGAAGGGGTCACAGGTCATCTGCTCGGTCATCCGCTCGATGGCGGTGGTGCGGTCGAAGGTGCCCTGGAGGATCTGGGCGTCGTACACGCCCTGCTCCACGGCGAGATCCACCTGCGCGCCCGCCACCTCGGCCGTCGGCGGATCGGCGGCGTCGTTGTAACAAGCGAAGAGCTCCGCGGCGTCGTCGCGGCGGTACAGGTCGTCGAGGCAGCCCTGCTGACACTGCTCCACGCTCGTCCAGGCGGGCCAGCCGCACGTGTTCACGAACTTGCTGCACAGGGCGCGGCACTGGGCGCGGTTCGTCTGGCCGCTGCATCCCGCGAGGAGGAGCAACAGCGTCAGCGTCACGGAGCTGAGGGTGCGCATCACTCGGTCGCCTCCACCGGGAACGGCGCGATGCCGAGGCCGATCCCCGTGAACTCGGCGCCGTCGTCGTCCTCGAACGTGTCCGTGAAGAAGACGTGGAGTCGCCCGTTGATGAAGAAGGCGCGGGGGCTGTCGAGGGACTGCGTGCCGTCGGGATCGAGGGGGACCTCCCCGTCGCCACGCCGCTCCCAACCCGCCCCCGGCGTCGCCGAGCTGGCCATGCCGAGGCTCGTGGTCTCCGCGCTGATGAAGATGAGGTTGTTCCCCGCCGACTGGGTGGCGATGACGTCTTCGTAGCCCGCGTAGAGCATCCAGTACTTGTCGACGCCGTCGGCTCCCTGGCCGAAGGTGAACACCGACGGCTTGTGGACGCCCTCGGCGTCGAACTGGGCGCCGCCGTGCTCCCGGTGGGTGAGGACCGGGGCCGGCTCGACGTCGAAGCCCACGCCGTTGCCGGTGCTCATGTAGCCGATGTCGTAGTGGGTGAACTCGAGGAAGTCATCGATGCTCGGCCCCAGGTCGTCCGGGCGGGTGACGCCGCCCACCCACAGGTGGAACTGGCCATCCTCGTACAGCGCGTCGCAGCCCCACACCCGGCTGATCGAGTTGTTGCTGTCGACGTTGTCGAAGGGGTCGAGGGGGTTCTGCAGATCCTTGAGCCAGGTGATGCCGTCGCTGCTCGTGGCGTGGCCGAAGGTGGTCCCCGACGCATCCGAGTTCGTCCCCGTGTACCAGAGGTGGTAGCGGCCGAGGTTGCCGTCAAACGCGATGCACGCGACGGACGCGCCGTCGCGGTCGAAGGACCCCTCGGACTCACCCTGGCGCAGGACGGGATTGAAGGGGTGGCGCGCCCAGGTGGTCGCGTCCATGGACAGTGCGTAGCCCACCTCCTGCTCGCCCTGAGGCGACTGGCCCGTGTACCACATCTGGTAGAAGGGGGCCCCGAAGACCTCGCGCTGGATGATGTCGAAGTCGCCGACGCCGCTCGACTCCCAGGGCTCCGCGAGGAGGTCCTTGTTGCTGAAGATCGGCAGGCAGGTGTAGCGCTCCCAGCCATCCTCGGTGGGGGCGAACTCGCACTCGACCACGTCGTGGATGTCCGGCCGGTCCTCGATGGAGGTGAGGTAGCTGTACTCCTCCTCGCCGCACGAGAGCAGCACCACCGAGAGCAGGGCAGGGGCGAGCAGGCCGCGCTTCATGGCGTCCCCCCCGCCGGCCCGAGGACCCGCGCCCGCGCCTTGCGGAAGCGCGCGGACTCGATGGCCTGCCAGACGGCGGTGGACAGCGCGCCCGTGAAGAGGAGCGCGGCGCCGGTGGCGAAGCCGTCCCGGCGGGCGTCGTAGGACTGGGTGAAGAACAGGTGCTCGGACATGGCGAGCTGGTCTCCCACGCGCTCGGCGCGGCGGAACGCGAGGTACTCCTGCTGGGCCTGCGTCTCCCAGAAGACCGCGCTGTAGGTGAGGAGGGCGCCGGCGAGGCTGGCGGCGCCGACGCCGGCGAGGCGGAACGGGGTACCGGGGGCCACGGTGCGGGGTCGACCGTCCTTGCGGTAGACGAGGGCCACGTTGACCGGGGCGTCGTCGCCGCCGCCGTCGTTCAGAGCCACCCCGAGCTCGTCCGCGCCCATGAGCTTCTGGGCCTCGGCCTCCTCGCGCTCCTTGTCGGCCCGGACCTTGTCGCACGCCTGCCCTACGAGGCGGTGGTCGACCGTCGCGGGATCGAGCTCCCCGAGCGTCCCCTCGCAGTACTCGAGGCGGCTCGCGGTGTCGGGCTCGTCGTCGAGGCCGTCATAGAAGTCGAACAGGTCGAAGGCGTTGGCCTCCGGGGCTGTGACGCCCCCTCGTGCGCGGGCGGACCGCAGCACCTCGTCGGCGTCGAGCTTCGCGATGCGACCCCCGAACAGGCGCAGCTGCCCGTCCCAGGCGAGGTCACCCCGGCGCAGCGAGACGTTCACGAGGCCCTCGCCGAGGCCTCGCAGGAGCAGGGGTGGGTTCCGCTCGATCCCGTCGAGGTCGGCGAGGTTCACCGGCTCGAACCCCACCTCGAGGCCGTCGAGCCCGAGCCCCGCGAGGACCAGGATCGCCGCCTCGTCGGTACCGGGCAGCTCGAGCTCCTCGGCCAGCATCGCGATGTCCAGCGTCTGCGGGCCCACGACGACCTCCAACGCTGCGGCGGGCGCGGCGAGCAGGCAGGCGCACAGGGCGCACACGGGGATGAGGCGACGCATCGAGCAAGGCATCTATCACAGGATGGGGCCCGACGCTCCGGGCATCGAGTCCCCGAACGACCTTCTGACCGGATGTTGACGAGGGTGCTTGCGGTCGGACGAGCCCCCGTCCACCGTTCGGGTCCCACCCGATCCCCCAGGAGTCGCCGGATGACCCCCGAGTCCCTCGCCCGCATCGAGTCCAGCTTCTCCGCCCTGAAGCCCCGCGCCCTCGATCTCACCGCCCTCTTCTACGAGAAGCTCTTCGCGGCGCACCCGGGCGTCCGTCCGCTGTTCCCCGAGGACATCAAGCCCCAGAGCAAGAAGCTCGCCCACGCACTCGCCACCGTGGTCGGCAGCATCCGCAACCTCGAGGCGATCGTCCCGGTGCTCCACGCGATGGGCGAGCGGCACGTCGCCTACGGAACCCAGCCTGACCACTACGGCGCCGTGCGCGATACGCTGCTCGAAGCGATGGCCGAGCTGGCGGGAGACCTGTGGACCGACGACCTGCACGCGGACTGGACGGCTGCCCTGAACCTCGTCGGGGAGACGATGCTCGAGGGCGCGGCGCGCGCGTGACGCGGCTGCGGGCGGCCGCTGTCGTCGCCCTCGTCTCCCTCGTGGTGGGCTGCCCGTCCGGGGAGCCGTGGCTCGAGCCCGTGCTCGACGGAGACCCGATCCAGATCGTCCCCCGCGCGGGGCTCCCCGGGGTCCCGACGGATCTCGCGAACAACAACCTCGACATCGTCCAGCACGACGACCGGCTGTTCTTCGCCTGGCGGACGGCACCCAGCCACTTCGCGGACTCCGAGGTCCACCTCAACGTCCTCTCCCGCGCGCCCGGTGGCGACTGGGAGTTCGAGACGACCATCCACATGGGCACGGACCTGCGCGAGCCGCGGTTCCTGTCCTGGAACGCCCAGCTGTTCCTGTACTTCGCGGTCCTCGGCGACAACCCGAGCCAGTTCACGCCGGGGCAGGCGCGGTGGACCCAGCGAAACGGGCTCGGCGACTGGACCCCCCACGCCGAGCTGTTCCAGGAGGGGTTCATCCCCTGGCGGACGAAGGTCGTCGATGGTGTCCCGTACATGCTCGGGTACGTCGGCGGGGAGAACATCTACGACCTGGACAGTGAGGAGGACCCGGACCCGGTCGAGGTCCACTTCCTCACGACGACCGATGGCCTGCTCTGGCGCGGTGTGGACCCCGCGAGTCCGGTGGTGCACACCGGAGGCGGGTCGGAGACGGACTTCGCGATCCTCTCCGACGGGACGCTGATCGCCGTGATGCGCAACGAGCTCGGCGACGCCTCGGGGTTCGGCAGCAAGGTCTGCCGGGCCACGTCCGGGGCGTACGGGACCTGGGCGTGTGTCTCGGACGTGCGCAAGTACGACTCGCCCCTCGTGTTCTCGTGGAGTGACCGCGTCTTCCTGCTCGCGCGGCGCAACGTGACCGAGACGGGCGCATACGACCTCGGGCTCGGCGGGCTGCCCATGCGCGAGCAGTACTTCGAGTACCAGACCGACTACTGGGGGCACCCGAAGCGTTGCGCGCTGTGGGAGGTGGACCCGGAGTCGCTGCTGGTCACCCACCTGTGGGACTTGCCGTCGGCGGGGGACACCTGCTTCCCGGGGCTCGTGCCCTTCGGCGAGGAGGACGCGTTCCTCGTCTACAACTACAGCTCGCCCATCGACGGCGACCTCGACATCTCCTGGCTCCAGGGGCAGACGAACCCGACGAACATCTACAGCCACCTGATCCGGTTCGTGGATCCCGAGGGGGAGTGACGGGGCGAGCGGTGGGTCGGCGCGCGAGGATGGGGCTCGGGTCACGGACGTCGGGCCGGTCGAGGGGGGCGCTGCTCGGGGCGGTCGTCGCGGTGGCGCTGGTCGCGGGCTGTGGTCCGCGGGTGGCGAGCCTGGACCCCCTGCCGGACATGCCGTCGGCGGAGGTGCCGGTGCGCGATGGGCGCCCGTTCCTCGAGATCCGCGAAGGACGGCTGGGCGCGCTGCACGACTCGGTGGTGACGCTGGCGCCAGGCACGGTCGAGTTCGTGGTGCGGACGGCCCCCGAGGGCCTGCCCCCGCGCCAGGGCGAGGAGCCGCTCGCGGCCGCGCTGTGGCTTCGGGGGAGGGGCGCACGCCGTCACCTGCTCCCGGAGTCGACGAGCCCGCTGGTCAACCCGGACAACACGGACGACTGGGTGGTGACGCTGCAGCCCGGGATCTACGACCTGACGGTGCAGCTGGTGGGGATGGAGTTCCCCCGGAGCGGCGCGGTGGTGGTGGTGCGGTAGGGAGCCCCCCCGGCCGCTCGACCTGCTCAGTCCTCGCAGCAGACCGCGTCGATCAACACCTCGGTGGACGCGCTGCGGTCTTCGTTGTGGTCCTCGGCCCCGACACGGAGCTTCAGGTCGCGCTGTTCGAGGTAGCCGAGCGGCGTCTCGTTGCACTCCGGCACGTTGTGGTCGGGGTTCTGATCGTCGGGCCACCACTGGCAGGGGATGCGGAAGACCGCCGCCTGCCACCAGCGCTGGATCGAGGGGATCGCCGGGTCCGAGTCCTCCCGGACCGCCTGGACGTGCCGGCGTACCGAGTGGACGAGCACGTCGTCGCCGTCGGTCACGTCGTACAGCTCGAAGTCCACGAAGACCACCGGGCAGAGGTTCTGCATCCGCACGGCGAAGTCCATGTGGTAGCCGCCCTGGGGGCCCCAGAAGATCGGAATCTCGTCCCCGTTGGACAGCAGCGTGAAGTCGTCCCCGGACGTGCCCGTCGCCGCCTGGACCTCGGGCAGCCCGCAGAAGTTCTCCGTGCATGCCTCCTCGGGATCCGAGGTGTACCGGTCCTCCACCGGGCAGTCGGAGACGGCGTCGTCGTCGTCGCCGGGGGGGCAGCCCGCCAGGGTCAGGAGGGCGAGCAGACCGGCGGAGCAGTGGAGCGCGCGCATGGCTCGTGTATAGCTCGACATGTCCTTGAGCGTCCGCGCAGTCTTCGGCCCGGACGGGTTCGTCAGAGCGCCTTCCAGTTGCCCGTCGGCATGGACTTGCTCGTCCCCGGTCGCTTGCTCGCGAGCAGATAGACCGCCCGGCGGTTCAGGATCTCGTCGACCCCGTCGTCGGTGGCGATCTTGAGGCCGCTCTCGCCGAAGCCCTGGTAGTAGACCTTGCCCTTGAAGCCCTTCGCGCGCAGTGCCTGGGCGATGGAGCGGGCGCGGCGCTCGGACAGGCCCTGGTTGGACGCGCGGTCGCCGACCGTGTCCGTGTAGCCGCCCACGAACAGCTGCACCTCGACAAACTTGCTGTACCGCGCCACCACCTCGTCGATGTCCTTGTAGGCCTTGTCCACCTTCGGCATCTCCGTGGGGAGGATCTCGTGGCTGCCCGTCTCGAAGTGGACGTCGTCGTGGGGGATCTCCAGCGACCAGGGGAAGATCTGCTCGAACGCGTAGAAGCCCCACTTGTCGTGGACGGTGATGTCGAGGCGGAGGACCTCCTCGGGGCCCTCCCAGTCGATCCACAGCTCGTCCCCCGGCTCGTTCTCGTCGATCTCCACCGTCGCCTCGTGCGCCAGGCCGTCGGGGCTGTAGACCTTCACGTCGGCCTTCGTGACCACCCGGTCCGAGGTCGCGATGAGGTACTGCCCCTCCTTGTCGATCTTGTCCCGCGGGATGTTGATGGTCAGCCCGCCTCCCAGGAACGCGCTGAAGCTCATGGGCAGGTCGAAGTACTCGTCCTCGCCGGCGCCGTAGAAGCCCTGGGCCTCGCACGAGTAGCGGAACTCGCCCTCCGGCTGCTTCAGGTCGAAGGTCAGCGTCTTGCCGGACTTCGTGGCCCCCGCCGAGTAGTTGACCTCGGTCCCGTCCCGGTCGCACACGACCTCGACCTTTCGAAAGTCGCTGTGGGCCGTGAGCATGATCTGCGGGTAGCCCTGCCCCTTCTGGACGGCGGGCTTGAGCTTGTAGCTGAGCAGCGAGCCCTGGCCGGCGGCGGGGGCAGCAAGCGAGAGGGCAGCGAGGACGAGGAACGTCGGGGCGTGGCGCATGGGGTCTCCTGAGACCGCGAGGGTAGTGCATCGCGCCGTCCGCGCGGCCCTCCGTCCGGAAGGACCCCGTTGCCTGGACGAGGCGGTCAGGCGGCGCGTCCCTGGGGGGCCTCGGGAGGGGGTGCCGTGCGGCCGGCCCAGGCGAGGAGCGCGGCAGGCACTGCGTCGTCGAGGTCCCGGGCCTCGTAGGTGCGGCCCGTGGCTCCGCTCGCGGCGACCACGGAGAAGCTGGCCAGGTCGCGGCGACGCTGGAACACGTTCGCGCTCGCGTCCGCGGTCTGGATGCGGCGCCGCGGCAGGTAGGCGGTGCGGCGGGTCCAGCGACGGGACCGGACGACCACCATGTCGTTCGCTACGCCCGCGCCGATGTCGCGCCACGACAGCCAGCCGATGGCCCAGGTGGGGATGAGCCCGAGCAGGACGAGCAGCCCCGGCGTGCTCCAGAGCCAGAACGCCGCCGCCGCGACCGCGAGGACGGTGAAGGAGGGCCGCACCAGGAAGCGGAGCAGCGCGCGGGTCGGCGGCTGGTGCAGGCGCGGGGCGGCGTGGAAGCCGGGGGCGACGTCGTCGAGGAAGGCGGGCAGATCGGCGACCCGGAGGAACGGGTGCAGACAGGTGCTGGCGCCCTTCTCCTCGGCGTGACCGATGCTCTCGACGTAGACCGAGCAGCGTCCGATGGGCTGGTGCAGCAGCGGCTCGACGACAGTGATCGCCTGGATGCGGTCCCGCTGGACGCTGACCTCGCGGCGCTCGAGCAGGCCCCGGGCCACGAGGAGCCGATCGCGCTTGCGTCCGACGGAGAAGTCGCCCCAGGAGATCGTCGTCCCCACGATGGAGAGGATCCAGGTGAGGGCGAGGATCCCGAGCACGATCACCGCCACGACGATGGGGCCCACCATCTCGCCGGTGCCGGCCGCCGACGAGCCGACGAAGGCCTCGATGTTCGTCTCGAGCCAGGTGTTGATGCGCTCCTGGGCCTGGCTGAACAGCCACGCGAGGCCGGAGCCGATGACGCCGAGCTGGCCGGACGTGGCGCCGAGGGCCACGAGCTCCCGGGACGAGATGGCCCAGCGGGAGCGGGTCGCCGGGGAGGGGGTCGCCGGGGCGGCGGCGGTGGGGTCGATTCCGACTGGGGCGTAGTCGCCCGTCTGGACCGGGTCTGCTGCCCACCCTTCGGGGTCGAGGAGGCGCTGGATGCGCTCCGCCTCGACGCGGGAGAGCGCCGTCAGGTCCACCTGGGTGCCGGTCGCGCCGGTCTTCACCTGCACGCGGACGACGTCGAAGATGCGCTGGATGATTCCGGCCCGGATGTCGACGGCCTGGACCTTGCTCGCCTCCAGGAAGACCTCGCGGTGGAAGATCAGCCCGTCGGACAGGCGCATCGCGCCGTCCTCGAACCAGTAGCGCAGCCGCCACCAGCGCCCGACTCCGTAGGCCACCGCCACCGTGAGGAGGGCGAGCTGGAGCCAGGCCCCGGATCCGAGGCTGTCGCCGCTGAACAAGGCAGCGACGAACAGGAACAGGAACTGCCGCAGCGCCTGGACGATCGTGGTGATGACCCCGATGGGGTGCATGCGGCGCTTGACCGGAGTCGTGCGCTGGCTGCGGACGGCGCTCATCGCTCGCTACTCGTCCCGGGCGCGGCGGGCGAGCTCGGCGATGCTCTCGCGCAGGTGGTCCGCCTGCCGCTGGGACAGGGCGGGGATGGACTGGGCGTTCGCCGCGGTGAACACGACGACGGACCACAGCCCGAAGTACCGGGAGATGGGGCCCTGCACGGTGTCGACGTTCTGGACGCGCACGAGGGGGATGAGCGTGCTGCGGATGACGAGGAAGCCGCGCCGCAGGAACAGCTGGTCTTCCCGGAGCTGGTAGCGCCAGAGCCGGAAGCGGATGGGCGGGATGACGGCGATGCGCAGGACCGCGTTGAGGATGATCAGGGCGACGGCGCCCGCGGCGAGGTACTCCCAGGAGGTCTCCAGGACGAAGAAGCCGGCGGCGGCGCCCACGGCGATGAGGCCGCTCCAGATGAGCGTCGAGATGACGCCGCCGACGCGCCACAGGCGCACGGCGCGGGGGTCGAGGGGCTGCAGGTGGTCGTCGACCGGGACGGGGGGCAGGGGCGCCGCAGCCGGGGGTGTTGGCTGCGGGGGCGCCTCTGCGGTGGGCGGGGGGGCGATCTGCCCCGGCTCGATGGACGCGACGGCGGGAAGGCCCGGGTCGGTCTGGACGTCGTCGTCGGTCACGCAACCCTCGCGTTCGGGGCCCCGGGGACCCGCGGTCGGAACCACAGGAGCAGGGCTGGCAGCAGCCACAAGTCGGCGACGAGGGCGGACCCGATCACCGCGCTCGCCAGCACCGCGAAGCTCTGGTTGGGGGGGAACGCCGACGTGTACAGCACCCCGAACCCGAACAGCAGCACGAGCGACGTCGTGATGATCGCACGTCCGGTGTGCTCGGTGGTGCGCTGCACCGCTTCCTCGGGCGAGAGGCCCGCGCGCACCTCCTGGCAGTAGCGAGCGAGGTAGTGGATGGTGTCGTCCACCGCGATGCCGAGGCCGATGGAGAACACCATGGCCGAGAGCGTCTCCAGGTGCTGGCCGGCCCAGCCGAGGGCCCCGAGGACGACGACGATGGGGGCGAGGTTCGGGCCCATGGCGAGCGTCGCCAGGGGGAGCGACCGGAAGAGCAGCGCCAGCGTCACGAAGATGAGCAGGAAGGCCCAGCCGAGGGAGCGCAACAGATCGCGGATCAGCGAGTCGATGCCTGCGTAGCCGACCTGGGACGTCCCCGTGACGAAGCCGGTGACGGAGTGAGGAGAGTCGGCGAACGTGCGCTCGATGATGCGGAGCATCTCCTGCTCGAGGGCGAGGTAGCGGCTGGCCCCCAGATCGCCGGCGCGGAACGTGATGCGGAGGCGCGCGCGGTCGACGGAGAGGTGGGTGGCGGCGATGGACGTCTCCCCGCCCATCTCCACCAGGAGGAGCAAGCCCGCGGCCTCGCGGCGGTCCGTGGGGAGCGAGGAGCGCTCGGGGGGCGCGCCCGCGGCGGAGCGCTGGACGTAGCGGAGCTCGCGGAGGAGCCCAAGGGGGGACTCGGCGCTGTGGACGTTGGGGCGGTCGAGGATGGCCTGCTCGACGGCGGCGGCGCGCTGGAGCAAGGACGGCTCGAGCCAGGGCTCCGAGGGGGCATCGCCCGTGACGTCGAGGACCACGTCGAGGAAGACGATGCCCGCGAGCTCCTTCTCCAGGACGTGGTGCGCCTCGCGGATGGGCTCGCCGTGGGGGACGTACTCCATGATGAAGTTGTCCACGGTGGTGCGGGGGATGCCGGCGGCGAAGGCGAGCGTGACGAGGATCGACAGGACGGCGACTCGGCGCGGTGCGCGGCGCAGGAGGTGGCCCAGGCGGGTCAGGAGGCCGTCGACGACGCGGTCGAAGGCGGTGGGGGACGGGCTGGTCTCCCGCGGTCCCATGCCGAAGCGGTCCAGCGCCCAGGGCACGAAGACGATCGTGGTGACGAACGTGATCATCACGCCGGCGGCGCTGTAGAGGCCGAAGTTGCGGAGGATCTGCAGGTGCGCGCTGGTCAGCGTGGCGAAGCCGACCGCCGTGGTGAGGGACGTCAGCAGGCAGGCGCCGCCGACCCAGAGCAGGGCGCGTCGGGTGGCCTCGCGCCGGGTCTGACCACCGCCTCGCTCGTGGGCGTAGCGCTCCATCATGTGGATGGCGTCGGCGACCCCGATGACGAGGATGAGGGTCGCCGTGATGGTGTTGATGATGTTCACCGACTCGCCGGTCAGGGCCATCAGCGCCAGCGTCCACAGCGCGCCGAGGCCGACGGACAGCAGCGGCACGAGGACGCCCTGCGCCGAGCGGAACAGCAGGCCGAGGACGAGGGCGAGGAGGAGCGCGGTGAGCGGCGCGAAGCGGAGCTCCTCGCGGACCATGACGCCGACGACGGTGGCGCGGTAGGCGTGGGGGCCGAGGAGGTGCAGGGTCGCGCCGGGGTGGGCGGCCTCGGTGGTGTCGAGGAGGGCGCGGAGCTGGTCGATGAGGGGGCGGACGTCGGAGATGCGCTCGACGTCGTCGGCGACCTTGAAGACCACGCAGCCGACGGCGCCGGACGGGGCGACCAGGGTGTTGCGGAGCAGCGGGTGCTCCTTGGCCTGGGCGAGGAGGGCGGCGGCCTCGGCGTCGGAGGTGGGGACGCTGGGGGGGAGCGGGGCGATGACGATGCTGCCGTCTTCGCCGCGGGGGACCTCGGCGGAGAGGACGGACGCGGTGCGGTCGATGGACGGGATCGCCGCGATGGCGTCTTCGAGGTCCGCGATGAGGGCCCAGGAGTCGGCCCTGGCGAGGTCGGCCTCCACGAGGGCGATGAGGACGTGGTCGTCGGCGCCGTACTGCGCGCGGTACTCGGTGTAGACGCGGGCGCGTTCGGACGTGGAGTCGAAGAGGGTCTGGGGCGAGAAGTCGAAGGTGAGGAGCGGCAGCGCGGCCACGCCCCCGACGACGAGCAGCGCGAAGGCGACGGGCAGCCAGCGGGCGCCGAGGATGCGGCGGGCGAGGGCGGCCCAGGCGGGGGGCTCGGCGGGGGGCGCCGGTGGGGACATGGTCGTCGGGGGGAGCTGGGGCGTCAGGCGCGGCCGAAGCGCTTGGCGTTGGCAACGCGGCGCTTGGCGATCTCGGCCTCGCGGTCGCGGGGCGGGGCGCTCGTGGTCAGCTCGGCGAGGAGCTCACCGGTGGCCTCGGCGATGGCGGCGACGGCGCGGTCGAAGGCGTCCTGGTTGGCCTGGCTGGGCTTCGTGTAGCCGCTGACCTTGCGCACGTACTGGAGCGCCGCCGCCTCGACGTCCTCGGGGGTGGAGGGGGGCTCGTAGTTGAACAAGGGGCGGATGTTGCGGCACATGGCGCGCAGGGTAGTGCGCGAGGCGCGCAGGGGCGACAGGCGGGTGCCGGGGGTTGAGTTGCGGAGCCGGCCCTAGTTCGTGGCGCCGACGCGCGGCTCGCCGGGGGAGTAGCCGTCGACGCGCGGTTCGCCGGGGGAGTAGCCGTTCACGCGTGGCTCGCCGGGGGAGTAGCCGTCGACGCGCTGCTCGGGGCCGGTGGTGATGCCGCGGCGGGGGCGGGGCAGGACGACGATGGTGTCGGTGCCCGGGTTGAAGACGGGGTTCACGTAGAAGCCGAAGCGGCCCGGGTCCTGGGTGGGGGCGGGCTCGGGCGCGCGGGTGCGGGGCGCGCTCTGGGCGGCGCGTCGCTGGTCCTCGGCGCGGAGCGCGTCCCAGTCGATGGGAGGCTGCGGCTCCGGGCGCTCGGCGACCGCGACCTCACCGAGGCGGACGGACAGGGTCTCGGTGCGGGCGCTGCGTCCGGTCTCGTCGGTGGCGCGGGCGTAGACGGAGACGACGTCGCCGTGGCGCCAGCGGCCCTCGGCGTGGCGAAGGAACTCGCGCGACCAGTTGCGGATGGGCCGCCCGTCGACGGTCCAGACGTACCTGACGTCGGTGTAGGGGCTGACGCCGGGCATGAGGTGCGCGCGGGCGTCGAACCGACCGGTGGCGCGGACGGGCGGGGCGGGGCTCAGGGAGAAGTCATCGAAGCCGAGGGGGGTGGGGGAGGGGGAGTCGAAGAGGTCCGGGGAGGCTGGCTGGGGGGCCGGCTCCGCGGTCGCGGGGGCGGAGTCCGGGGCGGCGCCCTCGGAGGCGGAGGCGGGGGCCGCGTGAGGTATGGGGGCGCGGCAGCCCACGATGGCGAGGAGGGCGAGGGTCGCGAGCGCGAGCCCCGGGAGGGAGCGCGCGGCCGACAGGAGGCGGGTGGGGAGGCGCGAGGCCGAGCGCCGCGCGGCCGACGGGAGGCGGGTGGGGAGGCGCGAGGCCGAGCGCCGCGCAGGGTGGGGGAGGCCCGTCACCCCGACAACATAGGCGGTTCCACGTGGATCGCCCGGGCGGGTTGGAGCCTGCGGGCGTCTGCGAGGGCCGACCCTTCGGCGCAGGGTGCGCCTTCGCAGACGCGACTATGGTCCGCGCCGTGCCGGCTCCTCCCTTCGTCAGCGACCGCCTCGCCGCCCTTGCCGCCGCCGATCTGCTGCGGGATCCGCCCGTGGTCGAGACCTCCGACGGCGTCACCGGCCGGGTCAACGGTCGCGAGGCCGTCGTCCTCTGCTCCAACGACTACCTCGGCCTACGCTGCGACCCGCGGGTGCGGGCGGGCGCAATCGAGGCCCTGGAGCAGGGCGCCGGCGCCGGCTCCTCGCGCCTCATCGCCGGCTCCCTCCCTATCCACCGGGCCCTCGAAGACGAGATTGCCGACTGGATGGGCACCGAGGCCGCGCTGCTCTGCTCGTCCGGCTACCAGGCGAACCAGGCCCTCATCGGCGCCCTGACCGGGGCCGGCGACCTCATCGTCTCCGACGCCCTCAACCACGCCTCCCTCATCGACGCCTGCCGCCTCTCGCGGGCGTCCGTGCACCGCGTCCCCCACAGCGACGTGGACGCAGTCCATCAGGTGCTCGGGGTCGCAGCCAGACCGGCGTCGGGGCCCGGGACCTCCCCCGCGTCCCCCCCGTCCGACACCCCCAACCGCGCGTTCGTCCTCGGCGAAGGCCTCTACTCCATGGACGGCGACCGAGGCCCCGTCGCCGGCTGGCACGCCGCGGCCACCGAGGTCGGTGCACACCTCCTCGTCGACGAGGCCCACGCCGTCGGCGTCCTCGGCCCCCAGGGCCGCGGGACCTGCGCCGAGGTCGACGTCCACCCCCTCGCCCGGGTCGGCACGCTCGGCAAGGCGTTCGGAGCCCACGGCGCCTTCATCGCCACGGACGCCGCCACCCGCGCCCTCATCGTGAACGCAGGCCGCGCCTACGTCTTCTCCACCGCGGTCGCCCCCGCGGTCGCCGGGGCAGCCCGCGCCGCGCTCCGGATCATCCGGTCCGACGAAGGCGCCGCGCGCCGCGCCCGCGTCCTGTCTCTCGCCCGTCGCCTCGCCGAAGGGGCCGCCGACCTCGGCTTCGACCTCGCCGCCTACGACCTGGACGCTCCCACCCCCATCGTCCCCGTCGTCCTCGGGAGCCCCGCCCGCGCCATTGCCGTCGCCGCCGCCCTCCTCGACCGCGGCGTGTACGCGAAGGCCATCCGACCGCCCACCGTCCCTCCAGGGACCAGCCGCATCCGGTTCACGCTCTCGGCGGCGCACACCGAGGAGCACGTGGACCGGGCGCTGAAGGCCCTGCAGCAGACCGGGTAGGCGAGCGATCTCGCCGACCGCGGCGCGGCCAGGAGGAGACCGCGGAGGCCGCCTGGGCGCCCGATGCCCGTGCGCGGCGCGGCCCGGGTGAAGGAATGCACGTGTCGCCAGCCCTCGGGCTGACCCATCGTCTCCGTCATGAGACCCCGGCATGTCCTGCAGCTCTCTGGCCTCCTCCTGTTCATGGGGTGTTCTCCGGCCCGGCCGTGGTTCACCTGCCAGCCGATCAACCTGTCGTGCGATCTGTCGGGACTTGGCCGACCGAGCGGCGGTCCCAGCGACCCGACCGGTGAAGACACCGACGAGTTCTTCGATCCCCTGAACCCCGGTGATGACGACGACGACTCGGCGGACGGGGCGGGGGCATACACCGCGATCACCCTCGCGCTGGGGCTGAGCGTGGAATCGGTCCTGGGAGATGACGACGACAGTGCGTCCCCGGCCCCGGCGGGGCCGGTCCCTGCGGAGGGCGAGTACGTCATCTCGTACTGGGTAGATGACCAGCTGAACGAGCGGCTCTGCTACCAGACGATGCGGTGGGAAGGTGATGCCCTCCTCGGCGCGGGGAACACCCCCGACTGTGTCGAGTGCACGACATACGTGCTGATCTCCGACGCGTGGGACGCGTCGGACCCCACGGACCCGGAGCAGTGCGCCCCCGACGACATCGCCGACGATGGGGACTTTGGCCAGCAGCACCTGAACGTGGGTGACGGTCTGACGCGGATCGCCTTCGTGCCTTCGGGAGCGCTCTCTGGGTGGGTCCCCGAGGCGGACCTCCTCGACACGCTCCCCGCGACCTTCAGCCACTACGGCTTTGTCCACCGGGACAGCGGACAGCTCAGTGGTCTCGTCCAGGTCAGCTCCTGGCCCGCGCAGTCGCCCGACTGGATCGCGCTGTGGCTGGTGGGCGCCGACGACGGAGACCCCACTCCCGACTGGCTCGACGGCGACTACTCGGCGGTTGGGCTCTTCGGCCTGCGCTGACCGCGGCCCGCCCCCCCGAACTGTCCTTGCGCCCCCGCGCCTGACGCCCCATCCTCCTCCGCCCTGGCGCGCGCGTCGGGTTTGATCAGGACCCCCACCCCCCTGTTGCGGGAGCCCGGCACCCCCCGGGTCTCGGCGCCGCGGGGAGGCCCCCTATTCCGGACGGCGCAGACACATCCCCTGCGCTTCTCCCCAGAGGACCCAATGACTACCTGCATCGGACTCGACTTCGGCACCACGAACTCCGCCGCCGCCATCGCCACCCCCGACGGCGTCTCCCTCGCCACCTTCGGGCCCCACGCCCGCCCCGCCGCCCGCTCCGTCCTCTTCTTCGATCCCGAAGACGTACGCCCTGGCCGCCGCCCGGCCCCACACGTAGGCCTCGACGCCATCGACCGCTCCATCGACGTCGGCGGCGACGGGCGCTTCATCCAGTCCACGAAGTCCTGGCTCGCGAGCCGCGGCTTCGAGGCGACAGACGTGTTCGGTCATCGCTGGACGCTCGAGGAGCTCATCGCCCAGGTGGTCAGCATGCTCCGGGACGCCCTCGGGAGCGTCGACGGCCCTGTCACCGTCGTCTCGGGCCGCCCCGTCCAGTTCGCCCGCGCCGACGACTTCGCGGACGATGCCTTCGCCGAGGCCCGGCTCCGCAAGGCCCTCGCCCTTGCGGGCTTCGACGACGTCACCTTCGAGCTCGAGCCCGTCGGCGCCGCCTGGCACTACGCCCACGCCCTCGACCACGACGAGCTCGTCCTCATCGGCGACTTCGGCGGCGGCACGTCGGACTTCACGCTCGTACGCGTCGGTCCTGGCGCGTGGTCCGGCGGTCCCGACGCGCGCGCGTCGGCCGTCCTGGGCACCGACGGCGTGGGTCTCGCCGGCGATGCGTTCGACGCCGCCATCATCCGCCACGTCATCGCCCCCGCCTTCGGCAAGGGGACCGACCAGCGCACCCCCTTCGGCAAGGTCTTCCCCTTGCCCGGCTGGGTGTTCGTGCACCTCGAGCGCTGGCACCAGCTGTCCATGCTCGGGGTGCCGGCCTCCGTGCGCCGGCTCAAGGGGATCCTCCGCGAGGCGGAGCACCCTGAGCTCTTCGGGGGCCTCGTCCACGTCGTGGAGAACGACCTGGGCTTCCAGCTCTACCGCTCCGTGCAGGCGGCCAAGTCCGAGCTGTCCCGCAGCGAGGAGGCGCGGCTCGTGTTCGTCGACGAGGACGTGTGCGTGGACGAGCGTCTGACGCGCGCCGACTTCGAGTCGTGGATCGCCCCGGAGCTCGCGGAGATGGACGCGGCGGTGGTCCGGCTCTTCGAGGCCACGGGTGTCTCCATGGACGCCGTCGACCGCGTGTTCCTCACCGGGGGCACGTCGTTTGTTCCCGCCGTACGTCGGCTCTTCGCCGATCGCTTCGGCGCGCACAAGCTGGCGTCGGGCGACGAGCTCACCTCCGTCGCCCGGGGTCTCGCGCTCAGCGGGCTCGAGGCGTTCTGAGCCGCGGTCGGACCCGGGGGCGCGGCCTCGGCGACACCTGAGTAGGGCGACCTCTGACCTGCCCGAGCCCCGCATCGCACCCTCCGCGCGGCTCGGGGCGCGACCCGCTAGCGTCCCGCGCCATGACGGCCCTTCCGCACCCCAGCGCCTCCGAGCTCAGCCCGTTCCCGCCTGCGTCTCCGCTGCTGCCGACCGCGGAGATCGCGGCGCTCGAGCACGCCGACCGCGCCCACCTCTGGAAGCCCTTCACCCAGATGGCCGGCTACGTCGCCGGAAAGCCCCTCATCGTCGCCGACGCCGCGGGCAACTGGCTCCGTGACGTGCACGGCCGCAGCTTCCTCGACGGGGTCAGCTCCCTGTGGGTGAACCTGCACGGCCACAACCACCCAACGATCGTCGCCGCGTTGAAGGAGCAGCTCGACACCCTCGACCACGCCACGCTGCTCGGCCCCACGAACGTCCCCGCCACCGAGCTGGCGGCGCGCCTCGTGGACCTCGCGCCCGACGGGCTCACCCGCGTCTTCTACAGCGACAGCGGCTCCACGGCCGTCGAGATCGCCGTGAAGATGGCGTACCAGTACTTCGCGCAGCACAGGGACGACGCCGAGCGCCGCCGGAACGTCTTCATCTCGATGACGAACGCCTACCACGGCGACACGCTGGGCTCCGTGTCCGTCGGCGGCATCGACCTGTTCCACCAGCTCTACGCGCCGCTCTTGTTCGAGACGATCAAGGCCCCCGCCCCGGACCCCTACCACCGCGCCTTCGGCCGGCCCGTCGCCGAGCACGAGGCCGAGTGCCTCGCCGAGCTGGAGCGGCGCATCGCGGCCCACGACGGCCGGGTCGCGGCGCTGGTCATGGAGCCGCTGATGCAGGGCGCGGCGGGGATGATCGCCCACACCCCCGACTTCCTGGCGAAGGCCGCGGCGCTGGCCCGGGACGCGGGGGCGCTGGTGGTCCTGGACGAGGTGGCCACCGGCTTCGGGCGGACGGGGACGATGTTCGCCTGCGAGCAGGCGGGAGTGGCGCCGGACCTGCTCTGCCTCGCGAAGGGCATCTCCGGCGGTGTGTTGCCCCTGGCAGCGACGCTCGCCAGTGAGCGGGTCTACGAAGGCTTCCTCGGCGAGCACTCCGAGTACCGGACCTTCTTCCACGGGCACAGCTACACGGGGAACCCGCTCGCCTGCGCCGCCGCCCTCGCCTCGCTCGATGTCTTCGCGGAGGAGGGCGTCCTCGACCGCATCCAGGGGACGATCGCGCGCCTCGCGGGCCACCTCGAGGTCATCGCCGCCCACCCGAACGTCGGCGACATCCGCCGCCACGGGCTCATGACGGGGATCGAGGTCGTCGCGGACAAGGCGACTGGTTCTGCCTTCGACGGCACGCTGCGGGTGGGGAACCGGATCATCGAGCGGGCGATGGAGCACGGGGTCCTCATCCGACCCCTTGGCGACGTCGTGGTCCTGATGCCGCCCCTGTCGATCACGGACGACGAGCTCGACCTGCTCTGCGGCGTCGTCCTGCGCTGCATCGACGAGGTCGTGGGGGAGCTTGGATGACCGCGCCTGCCTCCCTCAGCGCACCATCCAGAGCCGCGCCCGGCCTGCTGGTCACGGGCACGGACACCGAGGTGGGGAAGACGGTGGTCACCGCATCCCTCGTCGCCGCTCTCACCCAGGCCGGCGTCCCCGTCGCCCCCCGCAAGCCCGTGGAGTCCGGGACCGACGACAACGGAGGGGTCCCCGCGGACTGCGCCCTCCTCGCCGCCTGCGCTGGGGTCTCCATCGACGAGGTCCACGCCCTCGCCCTGCCCGAGCCGCTGGCGCCCACCGTCGCCGCCGAGCGCGCGGGCGTCGCCCTGGAGATCGAGGCCCTCGACTCCGTCGTCGCGTCCATCCCGCCCGAGGTGGTCGCGGTCGTCGAAGGCGTGGGCGGCGCGCTGGTGGAGGTGGCCCGCGGGACGATGGTCGCGGACCTGCCGGCGCGCTGGGAGCTGCCGGTCGTCGTCGTCGCCGCGAACCGGCTCGGCGTCCTCAGCCACACCCTCCTGACCGTCGAAGCCCTCCAACACCGGGGCGCGCCCGTCCTCGGCGTGGTGCTCAACACGGTCCACGACGGCGCCCCGAGCGTCTCCGAGCAGACGAACGAGGCCGAGCTGCGCCAGCTCCTGCGTCCCCACGACGTCCCCCTGTGGGGACCCTTCCCGTTCCTCGTCGCTCGGGACCCCGCCGCCCTCGCCGCCGCTGCCCGCGAGGCGCTCCCGTCGCTGCTCGACGCCCTGACGCCGCAAACGGCCCCCGCCCGCGAGCAATCGCTCTCCGCAGGGACTAGGTTGGACTGATGGCCGACCCCGCAGACGAAGACCGGCTCCGCGAGCTCCTCGAGAGCCAGCACACCTTCCCCACCGACTACAGCTTCAAGGTGATCTGCCGGAACACGCCGGGGGTGCAGGAGTCGATCGTCGCGGGCGTGCGGGAGCGGACCGGCCTCGCCCTGGCCCTCGCCAACGACGGCATGAAGGCGAGCCGGAAGGGCAACTACGTCTCCCTGACGCTGACGCTGCGCGCCAACCTGCCCCAGGACGTCCTCGACGTGTACGCCTGCCTGAGCACGTTCGACAGCGTGCTCCAGTACTTCTAGGTCGCCCTGAGCCTCTCCTCCCCGCCCGAACTGCCCTCGGACGACCGCCTCGCCGCGCTCCTCGAAGCGCTCGTGGTCGCGGATGGCCGCCGGATGGCGTGTCTGCGGGCCGTGCAGGTGCTGCCAGTCCCGGCGTGGATCGGCGCCGGCTTCGTCCGCAGCCTCGTGTGGGACGCCCTGTGCGACGTGCGGACCGACCTCGACGACGTCGACGTCCTCTGGTTCTCCGAGGGGACCGACGGGGCCCGGGACGCGGCGCTGGAGCGGATGCTGGCTTCGGTCCTCCCGGACGTGCCCTGGTCGGTGAGCAACCAGGCCCGGATGCACACCCACAACGGGGACGCCCCCTACGCGAGCGTCGGCCATGCCATGGAGCACTGGCCCGAGACCGCGACCGCGGTGGCGGTGCGCCTCGACGAGGACGGCGGCGTCGAGGTCCTCGCGCCCTTCGGCCTCGGGGACCTGTGGGGTCGCCGGGTCGTGCCCACCCCTCACATGCGCACCCGCGCCGACCGCCGCATCGAGGACGCCCACCCGGTGGGCCGGGGCCACCCACAGCGTGCGGCGCATCGCGTGCAGCCGCCAGAGGTGCTGGTCGACGAGGAGGGTGTCGAGCTGGTCATGGACCGGGGCGAAGGCGTCGTCGGCCCGGAGCCGGTCCAACAGGTCGTTGGGGCGGCCATGCCGCTTCACCTGAGCCGCGGCCTCCTGGCTGTGGACGCGGATGAGCTCGTGGAGGTCCTGGCGGTCGCCGCCTGCCTGGACGTGAGCCACGCCCAGCAAGGCGCTTATCTGCAAGGTTTTGATGTCATTGCAGCTGCTGCAGACTTGGCACCGCATGTTGGCCATATCCATTTTTCAGACAGCGCCGGACCACCTGTGAGCGTAAATGTAGCTGACCAGGGCGAACACATGTTTTTCGGTGTTGGGGACATGCACGCCCCGCCGGGCTTCGGCAGGGTCGATTACGACGCATTGGCGCGTGTTTTGAACATCCGGGAAAAGACAACGTTGATCATAGAATTGCATGGCAATCACTATGCTCATTCAAAGGAACGCTGTCTTGCATCTGCACGAGAATTTGCCGCGCAGATAAACAGTCTGAACACTTAATAACGGGACTCAGCCTGCCTCAATCAGCGATCAGATATCGTCGAATTTCTGCAGGATCCTGAAGAGCTGCTGCAGATCCTCCTTGCCGATCACAGTCTCGATGTGGCGGGCGATCCGCTGGGCTTCATCCAGATTGTCTGAAATGATCTTCTGGCCGGCATCGGTAATGGCCACTGTCTGTTTTCTGCGGTCATTCTTGTCCGCCTGACGGGTGACCAATCCCTTTTCGGTCAGCGTTTGAACGATCCTTGTCTGGCTTGGCAACAACAGGCAGGCGCGTTCTGCCAGTCTCGAGGCATCCAGCGGTCCGGATTCATCCAGCACACGCAAGATCCGCCACTGCTGTTCGGTAATGCCTGAGGAGGCCAGCATGTCGCGGATCGGCCCCATGACCTTTTCCCGTGCGCGGATCAGGGCAATTGGAACCGAACGGCGCGTTGTGGGCAGATCAGCTTTGCTTGTGGTCTTTGGATCGGTTTTCATGACGCGCCTTTAGCGGATTGACCGGTGAACCTGCAATCTAAATTGACAGGAGCTGATTTTTATTTAACATAGCAAATAGTGCCTTGTTAAGGAAAATCCATGCCGCATATCACTCTGGACTACTCAGCAAATCTGGAAGACGTGATCGATCTGCAGGCTTTTTGCGATCATCTGCGGGTGGCAGCCTCGGAGATAGAGACTTTTCCGATGCCCGGCATCCGGGTCCGGGCACTGAAAGCGGCCTACTACAGCATTGCAGATGGCGATCCCAAGCACGGCTTTGTTGATATCTCGGTCAGACTACGCGGCGGACGTCCGCAGGCCGTCAAGGCCGAAGCCACAGAGGCGCTCTTTGAAGCCGCACGGAAATTCCTGGAGCCGGCCCTGGTCACCCATTCCATCGCCCTGTCGCTGGAGATGCGGGACATCGACCCGGCTCTTTCCCCCAAAACCGGCACCATCCGCGATCACCTGAAGGACGCTTGAAATCATGTCGGCACTCGACACCAACATCGCCAAATTGAATGGCTATCTCGACCGTTTCCGGTCAAACGGCGTTATGAACCACATTGGAGGCATCTCTGCCCCCGCCGTTTCCGGCCAAATGTTCCAGACCCACTCCCCCGTTGATGAAAGCCTGATCTGTAATGTCGCCAAAGGCGGCGCGGCAGATGTGGATGCTGCAGCAAAGGCGGCAAAGGATGCGTTTCCGGCCTGGCGGGACATGGCCGCATCCGATCGCAAAAAAATCCTGCACAAGGTTGCTGACCGGATCGTGGAGCGAGCTGAGGAAATTGCCCTGTGTGAATGCTGGGATACCGGACAGGCGCTGCGGTTCATGTCCAAGGCGGCTCTGCGTGGGGCGGAAAATTTCCGGTTTTTTGCAGACCGGGCGCCAAGCGCACGCGATGGCCAGTCCCTTCCCTCACCGACCCTGATGAACATAACCACCCGTGCTCCAATTGGCCCGGTTGGCGTGATTACCCCCTGGAATACGCCGTTCATGCTGTCGACCTGGAAGATCGCCCCGGCACTTGCCGCCGGATGCACGGTCGTCCACAAGCCAGCTGAGTTTTCGCCGGTCACCGCACGGAT